>ERZ1108167.3-NODE-3-length-620089-cov-28.795668_pt1 | contig 620089 bp, 557 predicted proteins | sample MGYA00403703_ERZ1108167 | MGnify/ENA primary metagenome ERZ1108167 (study PRJEB35170, sample SAMEA104062411) | human gut metagenome | biome: human gut; feature: human-associated habitat; material: faeces | place: Denmark | collected 2012-05-11 ...
TACTCAGGACTTCTTTACTGAAAATGCCACACATAAACAGAACTGTACCTCGTTTGACCCAAAACGTGTTATCACACACTATGTTTAATATGGCAAGCCATTTTTAAACATGTCTCGATCCGCCGCACAAATTCGAACTGTGCCGGTATGCTTTTGCACAATTATGCGCATGACATATGGACAGCCCTGCTCACTTACACAGACTCGCCGTTGCTTTCACAACCGCTGTTATCTAAGACTTTTTTAACATAGCTCAATCATTCCAGTGCGTCCAGCAACCCGCTAAGAAAAACCCTTACATTGATTGAGTTAGAACAATTTGTGAAAACTTATGCTTAAATCATTGTAACGCCCCTGTATTGTTACAGTGGAAATACAATGTTAACCCTTCACGCTAAACTGTATTAAAAAGCACCAGCTAATAAAGAATGTTATGCACCAAAATAATGAAATTTTTATGACTCTGCATCAAAACAAGGCAAGCAAAACGTTTCGATAAAAATAAAACATTCTTTAGACCTTAGACATACAGAATATATGCAACAATCCAGCGCTTCGTTTATAAGGATAAATATTCACCAATTTTCAGTATCCTGAAGGAATTATTAACCGGTGCTAAATTATCGAGGACTGCAGTTAACTCTCGCACGGGGTCATCAAGCGATTCATCAGCCAGTTCAAACACGCCCCAGTGAATGGGAAACGCCAGTGGGCATCCCAACTGTTGCCACAACGCAACGGCAGATTGCGGATCCATATGATGTACGGCCATGAACCACCGTGGTGCATAAGCGCCAACGGGCAACGCCGCGGCGTCAATTTTACCCAGCCTTTCCGGTATTCGCAGCAGTTCAGGTGAATAGCCCGTGTCGCCGCTAAACCAGAAACGATGATGCCGCCCTTCAAACACCCAGCCACACCACAGGGAGCGATTGCGGTTCCAGAGCGTGCGCATACTCCAGTGCTGCGCCGGTACGGCGGACAGCGTTATCCCCTGCCAGGTGAAACTCTGCCACCAGTCGAGCTCAACAATGCGTCTTGCCCCCCGGCGGCGAAACCAGTCTGCCAGACCTAAGGGAACAAACAGAGTGACGTCGGGAAAGCGTTTAAGGATCCGGCGAATGGTCGCGTCATCCAGATGATCGTAATGATTATGGGAGATAACCACTGCATCGAGCTGCTGGAGCTGTTCGACAGACAGAGCGGGAGGCGTTTTACGTTGTGGTCCGAGGAAAGGTAAGGGAGAGGCGCGGCGAGAAAAAACGGGGTCGGTCAGCAGGGTGTTGCCATCAATGTGCAACAACAGGCTTGCGTGTCCGAGCCACCATACCCCATTTTCCTGCGGCTGCTTAAGCGTTGCCGGCTGCCACCACTGGCGGATAAAGTCCTCATATCCGTTTGCCGGGGGGCGGGGTAAGCCAGCTTCTTTGCGCGCTTTTCGCCAGCGATCAACGTCACCGGGCTGATGCCCGACGGGGTCAGTATTACGAAAACCGTTCGGTGTGTGATGTTTCAGGGAGGGGTCATACCAGGGATTTTTCCAGACCACAGCCACCTCCCGGATAAGACAAATTAACGCTCAGCCACCAGGCGGATAAAGTCATCCTGCTCAGTGTTGTCTTCAGCAACCGCGTCTTTCGCCGACTCTTTCTCTTCTGGTTCGTTAGCCTCGCACAGACGACGTAACAGCGCATTCTGACGTTTTTGTTGGTCAAGCAGCGCTTCCAGCAGTTCGATCTGCTCGTTTGTACGGGAACTGGCACGGTTTACGAAAAACCAAATGACAAGCCCCACCAGCAGAACAACCAACGAGATCATCAGGGATGCCATATTTAGCAGCCCTGAATTCAGTAACTCACCCATTTCACCACCTCAATAAAAACGTCTATCTTACCACTGGTGCGAAGGAAGGAAATCACCTTGAGAAAAAATGCGTGTTACCACGGAATAAACTTATTGATTGCGCAAACGCCGCTAAAAAACTGTACATCCTGATCGCACATCACATTGATAGTCTGCGTCCACAACACCACACAGGCTACCAGCACAATAATCAGAATCACCCAGCGTATTTTTTTCACTCCACACTCCGTCTAAAGGCCCGATATAACCAGGTTATCACGGCTATCTTAAACAAGGACTAACTGTACCGCCATCTGGTCGTTTTCAGAATCATGCACTTGTTTCATAGAGTAAACCGTTTAGGCTTACTGCATGACAACAAAGATAAAGAGGCAATGATGCATTTAATCATTCGTACAATTATTGCACTGGCCGTAGTATGGGTTGGCCTTCTGTTAACCGGCTATGGCGTGCTTGTGGGAAGCACCGAAAACGCCGCTGGATTAGGTATTCAATGCAAATACATGACCGCGCAGGGCATGAGCACGGCACAATATATTCATTCTGACAGCGGGATCATTGGTTTAACCAACTGTCCGGTTCTGCGTAAAACATCCGTCGTCATTGATAACGGCTAATCACTCCGATTGATACTGATAAAAAACGCCGCACTGTGTGCGGCGTTTTTTGTGCCCGTAAGGATCAGAACGGGTAGTCGTTATAGCCCATTTGTTCAGAAATCTTGCGTGCGGCTGTATGGAGAATCGCCACATACTCATGCAGACGTTCTTCAGAAAAGCGCAGGGTCGGGAAAGAGATACTCAACCCGGCAATGACAACGCCAAAGCGGTCAAATACCGGCACACCGATACAGCGCAGCCCTTCTTCCTGCTCTTCGTTATCTTCGCCATACCCCTGCTCCCGTACTTTGTCGAGCACGGCCAATAACTCGTCAGTGCTGGTAATGGTGCGTTCAGTACTGCGCTTATATTCCACGCCTTCGAGGATCTGCTTCACTTCTTCGCGATCGCGCCACGCCAGCAGCACTTTGCCAATCGCGGTACTGTAAAGCGGATTACGACGACCGATGCGTGAATACATGCGCAGGTTGTACATGGAGTCGATTTTATGGATGTAGACAATGCTGTCTTCATCCAGTGCCCCCAGGTGGATAGTCTCTTTGGTCAGGCGAGAGATCTCACGCATCTGGATATCTGCGCTGCGGATCAAATCCACGTTTTGCAGCGCACGGGCCCCGAGCTCGAACAGTTTCAGCGTCAGAGAATACTTTTCAGACTCGCCTTCCTGTGCGACGTAACCCAGTGACTTCATGGTTTGCAAAAAGCGATAAACGGTGCTTTTCGACATCATCACACGCTGCGACAACTCTGTAATACCAATTTCACGCTCTTCTCCGAGCGCCTGTAAGATGCCAAACACCTTCAGCACGGAAGAAACAGAATCTGGCTGTTTATCCAAATCTGCAATTGCCATTTACCACCTCATAGAGAGTGTTTTATAAAAATCAGAACCGGTTTTTATTATAAATTCCCGTCATGTTACCTGCAATCGATCCTCGTTTACTTCGTTACAAATCTGCGACATAAAACTGAAATAACGATGCTAAAATAGTTACCCTGAGAATAATTTCACACTGAGCTTTTCATCCCTAATGGAAAAAAACCTGTCCGATGGCCTGCCTTTGCCCCAGCGGTATGGCGCTATCGCCACGATTGTTATCGGTATTTCAATGGCCGTCCTTGACGGTGCAATCGCTAACGTTGCCCTGCCAACCATTGCCAGCGACCTGCATGCCTCCCCTGCCAGTTCTATATGGATAGTCAATGCCTATCAGATAGCGATCGTGGTTTCACTGCTCTCGTTCTCTTTCCTGGGCGATATGTTCGGTTACCGACGGGTGTATCAATGCGGCCTGCTGGTGTTCACCTTTACTTCACTTTTCTGTGCCCTTTCTGATTCGCTGCATACTCTGACGCTTGCGCGTATAGCGCAGGGCTTTGGGGGGGCGGCACTGATGAGCGTCAACACGGCGTTGATCCGCTTAATCTATCCGCAGCGTCATCTGGGACGCGGTATGGGGATAAACTCGTTTATTGTCGCCGTCTCGTCTGCGGCCGGGCCAACCCTTGCGGCGGCCATACTCTCTGTCGCGTCCTGGCAGTGGTTATTCGCCATTAACGTACCGCTGGGTATTGTGGCCCTCTTCTTTGCTCTGCGCTATCTTCCCGCGAACGGTCCCAAAAGCACGATGCCACGTTTTGACCTTATCAGCGCAGTGATGAATGCCCTGACCTTTGGCCTGCTGATTACTGCCCTGAGCGGCTTTGCACAAGGTCAGTCCCTTATACTTACCGCCGCGGAGCTCATTGCGCTGCTGGTGATTGGCTTCTTCTTTGTACGCCGCCAGCTCGCGCTCCCTGTCCCTTTATTGCCTGTCGACCTGCTGCGTATTCCTCTTTTTTCTCTCTCGATTTGTACTTCTGTTTGCTCATTCTGCGCTCAGATGCTGGCCCTGGTCTCTCTGCCCTTCTTCCTGCAAAGTGTGGTGGGACGTACTGAAGTCGAGACCGGACTGCTGTTAACGCCGTGGCCACTGGCGACGATGGTAATGGCGCCGCTGGCAGGGTATTTGATTGAGCGCGTCCACGCCGGATTGCTTGGCGCGCTGGGGCTCGCGGTCATGGCTACGGGGCTGTTCGCACTCGCACTACTCCCCTCATCACCCACCGATCTGGATATCATCTGGCGCATGATCCTGTGCGGTGCAGGGTTCGGTCTGTTCCAGTCGCCTAACAACCACACCATCATCACCTCAGCGCCGCGCCATCGCAGCGGTGGTGCCAGCGGTATGTTGGGCACCGCACGTCTGCTGGGACAAAGCACCGGCGCGGCCCTGGTCGCGCTGATGTTTAATCTTGCCGGGCAAAATGGCAACCACGTTGCACTTTTCACCGCAGGCGCCCTTGCCACCCTCGCCGCCATCATCAGCGGGCTGCGCATTACCCAGCCCAGAGTACAGGCATAAAAAAAGCCGGGCGGATATCACCAGCCCGGCTCATTGCTCTTCTTAGCGTTACTTCAGGTATTCACCACTGCGCAGCGCTTCGATACGTTTATCCAGCGGCGGGTGACTCATAAACAGTTCGCTCAGCGATTTTGATTTACCGTTAATGCAGAATGCCATAATGCTGGTCGCTTCCTGCGGTTCATAGCTGGTTTTCAGACGCTGCAGCGCGGCAATCATCTTCTCACGACCAACCAGTTTCGCCGAGCCGGCATCCGCATGGAACTCACGGTGACGGGAGAACCACATGGTGATGATGCTGGCCAGAATACCGAATACCAGCTCCAGTACCGTCGCAACCGCGAAGTAGATCAGCGGGTTGCCGTTGCTCTCTTCCCCTTCATCGCGGTTCCCGCCCATAAAGCCTGCCGCGATCTGCGCCAGAATACGGGAGATGAAGATAACAAAGGTGTTCACTACGCCCTGGATCAGGGTCATGGTGACCATGTCGCCGTTCGCGATATGGCTGATTTCGTGAGCGATAACCGCTTCGGCTTCGTCACGGCTCATGTTCTGCAACAACCCGGTGCTGACGGCAACCAGAGACGCATCACGGCGGGCACCTGTGGCAAAGGCGTTAATATCTGGCGCGTGGTAAATGGCCACCTGCGGCATGGCGATACCCGCCTGCTGCGATTGCTGAGCCACAGTATTCATCAGCCACTGTTCCATATCGTTACGCGGTTGCTCAATGACTTCACCACCTACCGATTTCAGTGCCATCCATTTCGACATCAGAAGTGAAACGAATGAGCCACCAAAACCAAACAGCAGCGCCATAATCAACAGACCCTGAACGCTGCTCGACTGAATTCCTGTCAGGCTTAGCACGAGCCCGAAAACCACCATCACCGCAAGGTTGGTGAGCAGGAAGAGCGCGATTCGCATCATAATTTTCTTTTAACCTCAGTTTAACAAAGCGCACTATGCGATTACCCACATCGTATGGGTATTACGGCTATTTTCAAGCATCCATCGGGCGTAAGTCACCAGAAAGACACAACTTTACACAATTGGAAATTTGCCTGACGGGAGAATGCGGAACAAAAAGAAACAGGCACAATTTCTTGTGCCTGTTGGGGGATTATTTTGCCGGTGCGGGTTGCACGGCGGGCTTCGCCTTTTCCTGATTCGCCAGGTCAAGAGCGATATGCACCGTCTCGTCGAGGTAAGGATCCGGCTCCTGGTAATCTTTTGGCAGATCGTCCAGTTTCTTAAGCAGAGGCTTACCTTCACGCTTGAAGCGATCGTTGATACGCGCCAGACGCGTTGCATCATCTTCGTTGTTCTCTTTCTCACGCTGAGCGTAGTTGAGAGAAACAATATTCCGCTTATCTTTCAGGGCATTGAAACGAGCAATGTCCTTCATGATGTACTGGAATTCCGGATCTTTGGCGATGCGATCGTTGTGCGCTTTCAGCAGTTCAGGACCAAACTGCGTCATATCACCCGCTTTCACGTAGGTCGCGGCGTTAATGCTATCCCACGGCAATGCGTTATCTTCAAACTTCTCGCCGGTTTCAGTCTCTTCCGTGCCTGTCGGCATCATAATATCAGGCGTCACGCCTTTACGCTGCGTACTGCCACCGTTCACACGATAGAATTTCTGAATGGTGTACTGAACCGAACCCAGTGCAGGCCATTCCGGACGCAGCATCTGATCGTAGATACGATTCAGAGAACGATACTGCTGTACGGTACCTTTACCAAATGTCGGCTCACCGACAATCAGCGCACGGCCATAGTCCTGCATAGCGGCGGCAAAGATTTCAGACGCGGAAGCACTGAAGCGATCGACCAAGACCACCAGCGGGCCTTTGTAGTAGACCACACCATCATTGTCGGCATCTTCTCGTACTTTACCGTTGTTATCGCGCACCTGAACCACCGGACCAGACGGGATAAACAGCCCGGACAGTGAAACCGCTTCGGTCAGCGCCCCACCACCGTTGCTGCGCAAGTCGATGATGACGCTGCTCACGTTCTGCTTTTCAAGCTTCTGCAGTTGGACTTTTACATCATCAGTCAGCCCAACGTAGAAGCCCGGGATATCCAGAACACCCACCTTCTCTTTACCCACGGTCTTCACCGACATTTTCACCGCGCGGTCTTCCAGGCGGATACGCTCACGCGTCAGGGTAACGATACGGGTTTTGGTGCCTTTACCGGCTGGCAGAATTTCAAGGCGAACTTTGCTGCCTTTCGGGCCTTTGATCAGCGCAACCACATCATCCAGACGCCAGCCGATCACATCGACCATGTTCTGTCCGGTTTGGCCCACACCAACAATGCGATCGCCTACGCTTATCGCTTTGCTTTTCGACGCCGGGCCACCGGCGACCATTGAGTTGATCACGGTGTAATCATCGTCCATCTGCAGCACCGCACCGATACCTTCCAGAGACAGGCTCATTTCGGTATTAAACTGTTCGGTATTGCGAGGCGAGAGATAATTGGTATGTGGATCGATTTCGTGAGCGAAAGCGGTCATCGCCAGTGAGAAAACATCTTCACTGTTGGTCTGAGCCAGACGACGAATAGCGAATTTGTAACGGCGCGTCAGCGTGTCACGGATCTCTTTTTCATCTTTGCCGGTCAGCTTAAGGCTCAGCTCGTCGTATTTTACTTTTCCATCCCACAGCGCATTCAGCTCGGCTTCGTCTTTCGGCCAGGGCGCTTTGCTGCGGTCCAGATTAAAGGTGTCGTTGCCGGTGAAGTCCATCGGACGTTCCAGCACTTTCAGCGCATACTGATAGCGTTCAAAGCGGCGCTTTTGCGACAGGTTATAGAGATCGTAGAACAGATCCAGCTTGCCTGAACGCAACTCGTCACCCACCCCGGATTTACGCTTAGCGAACTGCTCGACATCGCTGGCGAGCAGTACGTTATGGCTGTAATCCAGCAAGTTCAGATAGCGGTCAAAGATTTTGGCCGAAAAGGCCTGATCGAGATCGAACTGACGATAGTGCGAACGGGTGAAGCGTGAGGTCACACGCTCACTCACCGTCGCGTGCTGCGTCTCTTCCTTGAGGACCGGAATTTGATCAACACGCGTGATATCGTCCACTGCGAAAGCATGGCCTGTTATAGCAAACAGGCCCGCCAACGCGGTGAGCTTAAAAAAAGTGTTCATGCCAGGCTTGGCCTCCGTTTCAGAACAACAAGTGTTCTGCGCGTACAATCATTGACATACCAGAAGTCAGCTGTACACGAACGCCATCTTTGGTGATTTCCAGTACGGTGGCGTCCATTGCGTTGTTACCCGCTTTCACCTTCAGTGCCTGACCCACGCTCAGGGCGTTAATGTCAGAAACCGGCGTATGGCGCGGCTCTTCACGAGGGGCGCGCGGGGCTTTAGCTGCTGGTTTGTCAGCACGCGGTTTTCGATCGTTATTATCGTTACGACGCGGCGCTGGGCGTGGTTTACGCTCACGACGAGGCGCTTCTTCCTGGCCGTTTGCCGCTGCGGCTTCGCGTTTTTTCGCTTGCTGTTCTGCACGTTGTGCCTGAACGCGTGCTTTGGCTTCTTCCAGCTGTTTACGTGCGTGCTCAACGTGCTGCTCGTCCAGCTCACCACAAGGGTTGCCGTCAAGATCAACACGCGTCGCGCCCGCTTTGATACCGTACAGGTAACGCCAGCTCGAAGTATAAAGACGTAAGGCGGAACGAAGCTGAGTTTTGCTGAGGTTCATTTCCCCCTCAACGCGTGCCACCAGATCCTGAAAAATACCGACTTTCAGGGGACGAGCTTCACCTTCAGCACTGAAGCACTGTGGGAAACGCTCGGCCAGAAATGCGATAACTTCTTTACTGCTATTCAACTTAGGTTGATTTTCCATGAAATTTCCTGATTACAACGGACGTTGCCAACAAGCGCAGGCATGAACAGGCGTCATTATAATGACGCTATCAGTAAATGCTACGTTATCCGTTGATTATCCTGCTACGCTCGCAAAGAATTTTTGATAATCGGTTGCGGCGAGAACGTTTTCGAGGTTCGCCACCAGCTCGCGCAGCCCTTGTTCGTCCTCGGTTGTGAAGCGACTGAAGACCGTGCTGTCGATATCCAGAACGCCAATAATCTGATTTTTTACCACCAGAGGCAGAACGATTTCAGAATTACTGGCTGCGTCACAGGCAATGTGTCCGTCAAACGCATGGACGTCTTCGACGCGCTGTACCTGATTAGTCGCGACCGCTGTACCACAAACGCCGCGTCCTACGGGAATACGCACGCAGGCAATTTTCCCCTGGAACGGGCCAAGCACCAGCGTTTTACCTTCCAGAAGGTAAAAGCCGGCCCAGTTAACGTCTGATAGCCGTTCAAACAGCAATGCGCTAGTATTTGCCAGAGTGGCTAAGAAGCTGGTCTCACCCGCCATCAATGCCTTAAAATCGCGGTTAAGATCCGCGTAGAATTCTGTTTTGTTCATTATTCAATCACTTAGTTGTCTTACAAAATTACCGCATAGCCTATTAAAATAAGCATTAAATGCGCTCATGCTCAAGATGAATCCGTTCATGAGTTAATATAACGTTCAACAATACTTATTTGTGCGCAGCTGATGGCCTTAAAAACAACCAAAATTACGCCGACAAAAAAGATAACTGTCCATACGGTAAGCGAAGCTTTGCCTCGTGCACATTATCAGCGTTGCCCGCAGTGCGATACGCTTTTTATGTTGCCGAAGATGAAATCGCATGAAAGTGCTTTTTGCCCCCGCTGCGACGCTAAAATTCGCGACGGCCGCGACTGGTCGCTGACCCGTCTCGCCGCGATGGCCATCACCATGCTGCTTCTTATGCCGTTTGCCTGGGGCGAACCGCTGCTGAAGCTGTACCTGCTTGGTGTGCGTATTGATGCCAACGTACTGCAGGGGATCTGGCAGATGACGCGCCAGGGCGACCCGCTCACCGCCGCCATGGTGCTGTTCTGTACGGTCGGCGCGCCGCTGGTGCTGGTCGCCGCCATTGCCTATCTTTGGTTTGGTAACATTCTGGGGATGAATCTCCGCCCCGTGTTGCTGATGCTGGACAAACTGAAAGAGTGGGTCATGCTGGATATCTACCTGGTGGGCGTCGGCGTGGCGTCCATAAAAGTCCAGGACTATGCATTCTTGCAGCCCGGGGTCGGACTCTTTGCATTTATTTGTCTGGTCTTGCTCAGCATCCTCACACTCATTCATCTGAACGTCGAACAGCTCTGGGAACGCTTTTACCCTCAGCGCCCGGCCACGCGACCGGATGAAAGTCTCCGGGTCTGTCTGGGGTGTCACTATACTGGCTTGCCCGACCCACGTGGCCGTTGCCCGCGGTGTCATATTCCCCTGAGACTGCGGCGCAATAACAGTCTGCAAAAATGCTGGGCCGCGCTGATTGCCTCGCTGGTCTTTTTGATCCCGGCCAATATGCTGCCGATTTCCATCATTTACGTGAATGGTGGGCGCCAGGAGGATACCATCCTCTCCGGGATCATCTCCCTCGCCCACAGCAACGTGGGGGTGGCGGCAATTGTGTTTATCGCCAGTATTCTGGTGCCGTTTACCAAAGTGGTGGTGATGTTTACCCTGCTCCTGAGTATTCACTTCAAATGTGAGCAAGGTTTACGTACCCGAATTCTGCTTTTGCGATTCGTCACCTGGATTGGCCGCTGGTCGATGTTGGATCTGTTCGTGATTTCGTTGATGATGTCGCTGATCAATCGCGACCAGTTATTGGCTTTTACAATGGGACCCGCAGCTTTTTATTTCGGCTCCGCGGTGATATTGACTATTCTTGCTGTGGAATGGCTGGATAGCCGCTTACTTTGGGATGCACATGAGTCAGGAAACGCCCGCTTCGCCGACTGAAGCGAGAATTAAAACAAAACGCCGCATTTCTCCATTCTGGTTGCTGCCTGTCATCGCCCTGATGATTGCAGGCTGGCTTATCTGGACGAGCTATGAAGATCGCGGAAGCACCATCACCATTGACTTCCAGTCTGCCGACGGCATTGTGGCCGGGCGAACCCCTGTCCGCTTCCAGGGGGTTGAAGTGGGTACCGTTCAGGACATCAGCCTTGGAAAAGGGCTGAATAAAATTCAGGTCCGCGCCAGCATTAAGTCCGATATGCAGGATGCGCTGCGCAGCGAAACGCAGTTCTGGCTGGTAACGCCTAAGGCCTCTCTGGCGGGTGTTTCAGGGCTGGATGCACTGGTTGGCGGTAACTACATCGGCATGATGCCGGGTAAAGGTGAACCGCAGGATCACTTTGTTGCGCTGGATACCCAACCAAAATACCGACTGAATAACGGCGATCTGATGATCCATCTGCAGGCACCGGATTTGGGTTCCCTCAACAGTGGCTCACTGGTTTATTACCGTAAAATTCCGGTAGGTCGTGTTTATGATTACGCCATCAACCCGAATAAACAGGGCGTGACGATTGATGTGTTAATCGATCGCCGCTTCACTAACCTGGTGAAAAAAGGCAGCCGTTTCTGGAACGTCTCCGGCGTGGATGCTGACCTCAGCCTGAGCGGTGCCAAAGTGAAGCTCGAGAGCCTGGCCGCACTGGTCAACGGTGCCGTTGCCTTCGACTCTCCGGAAAACTCCAGCCCGGCCACGGCAGATGATACCTTCGGACTGTATGCTGACCTGGCGCACAGCCAGCGCGGCGTGATCGTCAAACTCGCCCTGCCCGACGCTAAAGGGCTGAAAGCGGGTTCCACACCGCTTATGTATCAGGGATTGCAGGTTGGGCAGCTCACCAAAATGACGCTCAATCCAGGCGGTTCCGTGACCGGTGAGATGACCGTCGACCCGAGCGTGGTTGATCTCCTGCGTGAAAAAACGCGTATCGAGATGCGCAGCCCAAAACTGTCTCTGAACGATACCAGCCTGAGCAATCTTCTGACCGGCAATACGTTTGAACTGATCCCCGGTGAAGGTCAACCCAGCAACAGTTTCGTTGTTGCGCCGGCAGATAAAGCGCTACTTCAAAAACCGGGCGTCGTAACGGTAAAACTGACCGCGCCTGAAAGTTACGGTATCGAAGCCGGCCAGCCGCTGATTCTGCATGGCGTCCAGGTGGGCCAGGTGCTGGAGCGTACGCTCTCTGAAAACGGCGTGAGCTTCTCGGTGGCTATCGATCCGCAATACAGCGACCTCGTGCATGGCGACAGTAAATTCGTGGTGAACAGCCGCGTCGACGTCAAGGTTGGCCTCGACGGCGTTGAGTTCCTCGGTGCCAGCGCCAGCGAATGGGTTAACGGCGGGATCCGCATTTTACCGGGCAATAAAGGCCCGGTGCGCGACAGTTATCCGCTGTATGCCAACCTGGACAAAGCGATTGAAAACAGCATGAGCGATCTCCCAACCACGACACTGACGCTAAGCGCCGAGACGCTTCCTGATGTCCAGGCTGGCTCCGTTGTGCTGTACCGTAAGTTTGAGGTCGGGGAAGTGATTGCCGTACGCCCTCATGCGGACGCGTTTGATATCGAACTGCATATCAAACCGGAGTATCGCAAGTTGCTGACCCCGAATAGCGTGTTCTGGGCCGAAGGTGGTGCGAAAGTGCAGCTTAACGGTAACGGACTGACCGTGCAGGCCTCCCCGCTTTCACGTGCGCTGCGCGGAGCGATCAGCTTCGATAACCTCAGCGGTGCGGGTGCAAACCTGCGCAAAGGCGATAAGCGTATTCTCTTCCCGTCTGAAACCGCGGCCCGTGCCGTTGGCGGACAGATTACCCTGCATGCTTTTGATGCAGGGAAGCTGGCGGAAGGGATGCCCATCCGTTATCTGGGTATTGATATCGGGCAGATCCAGAAGCTGACGCTTATCACCGCGCGTAACGAGGTGCAGGCCACCGCCGTGCTCTACCCGGAATATGTTCAAACCTTCGCCCGCTCAGGCTCCCGCTTCTCGGTGGTGACGCCACAGATTTCGGCCGCTGGCGTTGAGCACCTCGACACTATCCTGCAGCCTTATATCAACGTCGAACCCGGTAAAGGGAATGCTCGCCGTGACTTTGAACTGCAGGAAGCCACGATCACTGACTCTCGCTATCTGGATGGCCTGAGCATTGTGGTGGAAGTGCCGGAAGCAGGCTCGCTGAACATCGGCACACCGGTGCTGTTCCGCGGGATTGAGGTGGGCACAGTGACGGGCCTGACGCTCGGTACGCTCTCTGACCGCGTGATGGTGGCATTACGCATCAGCGATCGTTACCAGCACCTGGTGCGTAATAACTCGGTGTTCTGGCTGGCCTCCGGCTATTCACTGGACTTCGGTCTGACGGGCGGGGTGGTGAAAACCGGCACCTTCAACCAGTTCATTCGTGGCGGTATTGCTTTCGCTACACCACCGGGGACGCCGCTGGCGCCGAAAGCGCAACCGGGCAAACACTTCCTGCTGCTCGAAAGCGAGCCGAAAGAGTGGCGTGAATGGGGCACTGCCCTGCCGCGTTAATCTCAGGGCTCCGGTGTCAACGCACCGGAGCCTTTATGTTACAATGCGCCCCTGAACTTTTCCCTGTGGTGTGCACGTGGCTCAAAACTCCGTATTTCTTCCTGAACAATTCCTGGCGCAGATGCGCGAGGCGCTTCCTTCTCACCTCTCGTTAGACGATTTTATCGCCGCCTGTCAGCGACCGTTGCGCCGGAGTATTCGCGTCAACACGCTGAAAATAAGCGTCGCCGATTTTCTGGCGCTGGTCTCGCCGTATAACTGGCAACTGACGCCAGTACCGTGGTGTGCAGAGGGTTTTTGGATTGAACGGGATGACGAAGCGTCGTTGCCATTGGGCAGTACCGCAGAACATCTGAGTGGTCTGTTTTATATCCAGGAAGCCAGCTCGATGCTGCCGGTTGCCGCCCTGTTTGCGGATGATAATGCGCCGGAACGCGTCATGGATGTCGCTGCCGCGCCGGGCTCCAAAACCACGCAGATTGCCGCCAGGATGGGGAATCGCGGGGCCATTCTCGCCAACGAGTTTTCAGCCAGTCGCGTTAAAGTTCTGCACGCTAACATCAGCCGCTGCGGGATCCATAACGTTGCCCTGACGCACTTCGATGGCCGCGTATTTGGCGCAGCCCTGCCAGAAGCGTTTGATGCCATCCTGCTGGACGCGCCCTGCTCCGGCGAAGGGGTGGTGCGTAAAGATCCTGATGCGTTAAAAAACTGGTCTGTGGAGAGTAACCTTGAGATTGCCGCCACCCAGCGCGAACTGATCGACAGCGCCTTCCATGCCCTGCGTCCCGGTGGCACATTGGTTTATTCGACCTGCACCTTAAACCGTGACGAGAACGAGGACGTCTGTCTGTGGCTCAAGGCGCAATACCCTGATGCCGTCGAGTTCCTGCCGTTAAACGGCTTGTTCGCTTCAGCCAATGAAGCCGTCACGCCTGAAGGATTTCTGCACGTTTTCCCCCAGATTTATGACTGCGAAGGTTTTTTTGTCGCACGGTTGCGTAAAACGCAGGCGGTTGAGCCACTGCCAGCCCCGACGTTTAAGGTCGGCAATTTCCCCTTCGCCCCCATGAAAAGGCGTGAGGCGGAGCAAGTCACTACCGCCGCCGCTAAGGTCGGGCTTGCCTGGGATGACACATGCCATCTTTGGATTCGCGATAAAGAGATTTGGCTTTTCCCGGCAAATATTGAGCCGCTTATCGGCAAGGTACGTTTTTCCCGCATCGGGATCCGCCTCGCGGAAGTGCACAATAAAGGCTATCGCTGGCAGCATGAGGCTGTTATCGCCCTCGCCGGCAGCGAGAATACGTTCGCCCTGACGCACCAGGAAGCCGAAGAGTGGTACCGGGGCCGTGATGTATATCCGGACAACACGCCATCGCATGATGAAGTGGTAGTGACCTATCAGGGTTATCCGTTAGGGCTGGCGAAAAAGGTAGGCTCACGACTGAAAAACAGCTATCCGCGAGAGCTGGTTCGTGATGGGCGATTGTTTACCGGTAACGATCGCACCGGCTGAAAAAAGCGCATTTTTTTACTGGCGATTTTGCTCTCCTTGTCTACGATCAAAAATGGATGCCCATACTGGTCATACCAGATTTTGATAACACACCCGGAGAGCAATATGACGAAAACCAGCGTGCGTATTGGCGCTTTCGAAATCGACGACGCAGAATTGCGCGGCGAAGCACAGGGCGAACGAACGTTAAGTATTCCCTGCAAATCCGACCCGGACTTGTGCATGCAACTGGATGCCTGGGATGCCGATACCAGCGTACCGGCAATACTTGATGGCGAACACTCAGTCCTTTACCGTGAGCATTACGATAGTCAATCCGATGCCTGGGTCATGCGTCTTGCCTGACCTAAAGAGAACCCGCCCGAAGGCGGGTTATTTATTACTGAAGCTGCGCCAGCGTAAAGTAACCATCGAAAACGGCGCCCGTATCAATGTAGTGCAGGTTATTAAAATCATACCGCCGGTCAAGTGGCGTATGTCCGAACCAGAAATGGTCCGCACCGCCGATCCCCTGCCCTTTCCCGACCATAAACCCCATCAGCCGATCGCGATCCCATAGTACGTGCTGGGCGCTTACGGGTTTTTGCCAGCGGTATTCCGCTGCGGGATAGTCAGCGTGAGCAATCACATTCACACCGTTTGCACAGGTTATCTCGATAATGTGCGGCAGTTCCCGACACGCATTAAGTAACGTCAGCGCCAGCTGCTGCTGTGTGTGCTCAAGGCGGGTAAACCAAATTCCGCCATTCATTGACCAGAGTGCAAAATCATTATTATCAAGGCTGTCGATAGCCATTTGTTCATGGTTGCCCCGTACTGCACGAAACCATTTTTCATTCATGAGCTGTAAACATTTAATACTGTCAGGGCCACGGTCAATTACATCCCCTACGGAAATAAGCAAATCCTCATAAGGATTAAAATGCCGGCGTTTCAGTTCATCCATGAGCCACTGATAACAACCATGTATGTCGCTGACAACCCAGACGTGCCGCCACTTCCCACCATCGATTCGCTGATACATAAAACCTCCTTGCTTAAGTATAGACGCAGCAGAAATTGCAGCTGACACGCGCAGCATTCACAAAGCCAAACGAACGGTAAACCAAATGGAAATAAAGATCCGCGCGCTATTAATCCCTTTTTGCTGACTCTTTAGAATAAGGCATGAATTAAAAGAGAGGTCTTAACGTGTCTAATATGCACCTGCACAACGATGTGTTCTATCCGCATCGCACAAATATCATTTCCGAGCTGGTGAAAGGAAAACGCGTTCCGGGTCCAATCTGGCAGAAACGCGAGTATCGTCTGAAGTTCCTGCTGCGCTCGCTCCTGTTCTGGTCTTCCACCCATCGCGTGCTGGAAACGCTCTCAGGACGTGATGATTTTGACCGTCTGCTGGCCTCTCAAATTACCTTACCGAGTAAAACCCATCGGCAGTATCTGATGCGTGGCCTGACGGCCGGCGATCGGGCTGACGCTATCATCAGCCATTATCACTGGGTCGATAGCCTGAAAAATATCACCCTCGCCAACGCGCTGACCAGCCCGCAAGAGCAGACCATAGTGCAATTTCAGGCAAAAAACGACGCGACGTATACCGTGAGTGCCTCTTCTGCCGGCAAAGCCGAGCGGGAAGGTGAAAGCACGCTGTGGCTGCGCGACAGCGAGAATACCGTGCTCGCAAGCCTGACGTTTAGCGTCGCACGCAGCAACGGGCAGCGAGTGCTGGTGATTGGTGGGCTTCAGGGGCCACGTCGCAACGTCTCGCATGACGCCATTAAACTGGCGACCCGCGCCTGCCATGGCCTGTTTCCAAAACGCGTGCTGATGGAAGTGGTTTTCCAGCTGGCCGCACATTCATCCGTCCGGGCAATTTTTGCTGTTGGTGATGAGGGACACGTTTTCCGCGCACTGCGTTACCGCCTGAGCAAAGGCCGTCATTTCCATGCCAGCTATGACGAATTCTGGGCAAGTCTGGACGGTAAGAAAATCTCCCCCTTCTGCTGGCAACTGCCGTTACAGATGGAGCGTAAATCCCTGGAAGATATCGCCAGTAAAAAACGGGCGGAATATCGCCGTCGCTTTGAACTGCTTGACTGCATTGAGGCTGAGGTGAAATCACGCTTTTAAGCGCGCTGAGAGCTTTCTTCAACTCTGCACAAAAATTTACAAAACCGGCAAAAAGGGCTGGACTTACGCCTGCCGTTTTGTGATATGGTTGAAGGCGGATCACTGAACGTGTCCCTTCTGAGAGAGCCGGTGAAAGGAATAAATCGTTTGCTTTCAATCAGATAAAAAGAGACCGAATACGATTCCTGTATTCGGTCCAGGGAAATGGCTCTTGGGAGAGAGCCGTGCGCTAAAAGTTGGCATTAATGCAGGCTAAGTCGCCTTGCCTTTTAAGAATAGATGACGACGCCAGGTTTTCCAGTCCTCAGTTAAAGCGGCCGGAAAAAAAGCGTATGAGCATCATTAAAAGTGAAAAACCGCAGTGCTTTAGCAAGCATCTGCGGTTTTTTATTGGAAACCCGAAGATTAACAAAGCGTGTCTGCACGCTGGATAAACGGTGCCAGGCTCATCTTCTGCCCTGGATGCGCGGGATCATCAATCTGAATAACGCTGATTGGCTGTCCACTGCTTTTGCCGCTGGCGACCTGCTGCTCTGCGACATCATTTAAAGGGTATTGCACCAGCGTGCTTGGGTTAATCGCATACAAGGCGTGCCCCGGACGGCAGGTCAGCATCACCTCTTCACGATTAAACGCCCATTTGTCCTTACCCACTTCAAAACGGCTGACGGTAATGACCTGTGGTGCGGCCAGGGCGCTCCCCGTGCAGGCCAGTAAGATGAGAGAAAGTAGTGTCTTTTTCATAGGATAGTTAACCTTGTCAGAAGGGTTCCCAGGTCGCGAACAGACTGACTGTAGCCAGCACCAGCGCACCCAGCACCACTTCTGCTTGTGTCATTCTGATAAATATTTGTTGTTCTCGCCCGCTTTGCGCACGAAACCGTGGCACCAGAAAATACCGATTTGCCAGCGCAATTACCACCATCAAAGCCACCAGCGCACATTTGAACAACAAAAATTGCACATAACGGGCCTGCCAGGGAATATCGATACCCAGAATAAACAGCGCATTGAAAACGCCGGTAAGCACCACGCCTGCTACGGCGTAATGCCCCACGCGTGAGAAGCGCATCATGGTGTAGATTGCGGCAGGCTGCCACTGCCCTTTCGCCAGACGCATGCAAAACAGCAGCGGCAGTAATCCGCCAAGCCAGGTTGCAGCACATAACACATGAAGAGCGTGATTAAGACGCTGCAATGCGCCCACCGCGCCTTCGTTCATTGTCGCATGCCCTACTCCCGCCAGCAGGACGAACTGTCCCATGGCGAGCAGTAACAGCCGTGAGCCTTTATGCGGAGCCAGCCATGCTGTACCGGCAGTAAGGGCCGCGAGAATGATTTGCCACAGCCAGACGCTTCCAAACTGCGTCCCCAGCACGCTACGCCAGATGTCGGGGTTGACGACATCGCCCCAGCCATTCCCCATTAACCCACCCTGAAGCGTAAACATCAGGAGCGCTGTCACCAGGCTGATTAACGCCGCCATTCTCTGCTGCGACTGAAAACGCCGGGACATGAGCCGTTGCAGAGAGGAAGGAGCAAACCAGACGCTATAAAGCGCATTGCCAAAAATAAGCATTAACGCGCCGAAATGGAGAAAGCGCAGCCCTACGTAGCACATCGCCAGCATGCTATTTCACGCTAAAGTGATAACTGCCTTTTGTCTTGTGGCCGTCTACCGACACCACATGCCAGTCAACCTGGTAGGTTCCGGGCGTAAACTCGCGATCCAGCGGCACATTCAGCTGCGTCTTGTCTTTCTCGTCGCGTTTAACGGCACCGGTCCTGATGGTCTGCTTTTGTGCATCCGTCACCACCACACCGCTAAAACCGGGCTCAATACCTTCTGAAAACGTCAGCGTCAGCGTGCGCGGTGCCGTCACGAGGCTATCTGCTGCCGGAGTCTGTTGTTTAAGGTGAGCGTGCGCCAGCACGGAGGGTGACATCACGCAAGAGGCCAGAAAGACCAGTGCGCCTGCCGCGCGGGAAGAGGATAAACCCATCGCAATCATTCCTTTTTGTTATGCCTGTATAGCAAAGAATAACTCTGTATAATAAGCGAGTCGAGGATCATCCCACCTCTGCTTGTCATCGTCGAGCAATCGCGGTAACGTTGCCGCCGTCTAAAAAGGAGAAGGTAATGAAGATCAATCTGGCCGCCCTTCCTCAGGACGAGATGGATAAAGTGAATGTCGATCTCGCTGCCGCTGGCGTCGCATTTAAAGAGCGTTACAACATGCCCATCGTGGCTGAAGTGGTTGAACGTGAGCAACCTGCTCATCTGCGCGACTGGTTTCGCGAACGCTTAATTGCGCATCGTCTCGCCTCAGTTAACCTCTCTCGTTTACCATACGAACCTAAAGTTAAATAAGCTTAACGAGTCGTTACACTTCCTTACGCGGAATATGGCAGGATAAGAAAACCCTGATTAAATTAGGTGTATTCTTAAATTACTGCGACTCTGTGTAAAGGAAGTCACGATGTCACAATGGAATATTGCTGCGGCCCAGTATGCCGGGCTGCACCACAGTGTAGATGAACATGTCGCGCACCATCTCCGTTTCATTGCCGAAGCGGCACGACAGCAGTGCGATTTGCTGGTATTCCCGGAGCTTTCATTAACTGGCCCAGGGACAACGACGCTCCCCGCCCCTCCCGATGATAAACAGCTGGCCCCGTTGCTAAACGCCGCGAAATTATACCGGATTACTATTATTGCCGGGCTTCCGCTCGACGTGAATGGCCATCGTCAGAAAGGCCTTGCCCTGTTTACCCCTTCTCGCCATAACATCCTGCGCTACCCTCAGGGTCGCGGTGCAAGCCTGATCCCGGGTGATAAACAGCTGACGATCATCGATGCACATGCTGATTCGCCAAATCTCGACCCGCAGGCGACGCTGTTTACCAGCTGCCAGTCAGTGGGAGATAGCCGCTGGCGGCAGTCCATCAGTACCCTGCAGCGATTCGCACACAAATATGCCATTGCGGTGTTAATGGCGAACGCACGCGGCGGCAGCGCGTTATGGGATGAAAAAGGTCAGTTGATCGTCCGCGCGGACAAAGGTGAACTGCTATTGACCGGATCTCTTGGCAGACAGGGTTGGCAAGGCGATATCATTCCTTTAGGCTAGGCGTTTTAGGCTCAGGAGAGTTCAATGCTGCGCGTCATCGATACCGAAACCTGCGATCTTCAGGGCGGAATAGTGGAAGTGGCTTCTGTCGACGTGATTGATGGAAAAATAGTCAACCCAATGAGCCATCTGGTACGTCCCGATCGCCCGATCAGCCCGCAGGCAATGGCTATTCATCGCATTACAGAATCGATGGTGGCGGACAAACCGTGGATAGAAGAGGTGATACCCCACTATTACGGTAGCCCGTGGTACGTCGCGCACAACGCCAGTTTTGACCGCCGGGTGCTCCCCGACATGCCCGGAGAATGGATTTGCACGATGAAACTGGCGCGTCGTCTCTGGCCCGGGATTAAGTACAGCAATATGGCGTTGTACAAATCCCGTAAGCTGAGCGTCAGAACGCCGGAGGGTCTGCACCATCACCGCGCCCTGTATGACTGCTACATCACCGCCGCGTTACTCATTGATATTATGAATAACTCCGGCTGGACCCCTGATGATATGGCGACCATTACCGGGCGTCCGGCATTGCTGACTACCTTCACCTTTGGCAAATACCGCGGTCGGGCGGTTTCCGATATTGCGGATAAAGATCCGGGCTATCTGCGCTGGCTCTATAACAACCTCGATAAGATGAGCCCGGAACTGCGTTTAACGCTTAAGCACTATCTTGGCGAAGCTTAACGCTCCGCACGGCCTGGCAGCGTCTCCTGCGCCAGGCCAATCAAAAACGCATACTCCAGTGCCACGCCTTCGTAAGATTTAAATCGTCCCGATTTCCCGCCGTGACCGGAGTCCATATCCGTGCACAGCAGCAGCAGATTGTCGTCGGTTTTCAGTTCCCGCAGTTTCGCTACCCATTTTGCAGGCTCCCAGTATTGCACCTGTGAATCGTGCAATCCGGTGGTCACCAGCATGTGCGGATACGCTTTCGCTTCTACATTGTCGTACGGGCTGTACTCTTTCATGTAGCGATAGTAGATCTCATCCTGCGGGTTGCCCCACTCTTCAAACTCTCCGGTCGTCAGCGGGATGGATTCATCCAGCATGGTCGTTACCACATCGACAAACGGCACCTGCGCAATAATCCCTTTAAAGCGTTCGGGACGCTGATTGATGACGGCCCCCATCAATAATCCTCCCGCGCTGCCGCCCATACCAAAGCAAAGCCCAGGATCGCCATAGCCCTGCTCAATCAACGCATCGCAGACGTCGAGATAATCATTGAAGGTATTTTTCTTTTTCAGGAATTTCCCGTCTTCATACCAGTGCTGACCCAACTCCCCGCCGCCGCGAACATGCGCAATGGCGAACACAAAACCGCGATCCAGCAGACTTAACCGGCTGCTGCTGAAATCAGCGTCCATGCTTGAGCCGTAGGAGCCGTAGCCGTAAACCAGAATCGGATTCTTACCTTTCTGGAAATGCGCCCGATGATAAACAAGCGAGACCGGCACCTCGACGCCATCGCGGGCGGTAACCCACAGGTGTTCGCTTCGGTAGTTGTCGGAATCGAACCCTTTCACTTCGGACTGTTTAAGCACCTGACGTTGCCCGGTGTCCATATCCAGCTCAAAGAGCGTATCGGGCGTGGTCATAGACGAGTAGCCGTAGCGCAGACGCGACGATTCCGGCTCAGGATTAAACCCTATCCACGTAACATAGGCCGGGTCGTCAAACGCAATCCCGATCACTTCCCGCGTTTTGCGGTTAATTTGCCGCAGGCTGGTCAGCCCCCGCTGGCGCTCCTCAACCACCAGCCAGTCGGTGAACAGTGTAAACCCTTCGAGCATCACCTGCTCCCGGGCGGGGATTAACACTTCCCACTTACGTTCATCGCGTACTTTGGTTTTGTAGAGGCCAAAGTTTTTACCCTCCCGATTAGAGCGCAGGTAAAAGCTGTGCTGGAAGTGATCGAGGCTGTATTCATGATCTTTACGCCGCGGCAGGAAGCACAGCGGCTGCGCATCAGGTAGCTCGGCGTCCAGAAGCAGAACTTCAGAGGTTGTGGCGCTGGCCAGGAAGATAATCACATAGTGGCGGGACGAGGTTTTGTGCAGGCTGACATAAAACGTTTCGTCTTTCTCTTCGTAAACCAGTTCGTCGTCAGCAGAATCCGTCCCAACGGTATGGCGCCACACCTGGTAAGGCAGCAACGTGGAGGCATGCTTTTTGACGTAGTAGACCGTTTCGGAATCATTCGCCCAGACAAAGTCCGGCGAAACGTTATCCAGCATTTCCGGATACCAGTTACCGGTTTCCAGGTTGCGAAAACGCAAACCGTACTGACGACGGGAGAGGTAATCCTCCGCCAGCGCCATAATGGTGTTATCGGGAGAGATGGACATGCCGCCGAGGGTATAAAACTCGCTGTGGGCGGCGCGCTGGTTGGCATCCAGCAAGATATCCCACTCATCCCATTCGGCGCATAACACCGACTGTCGCTGGTAGATGGGATACTCGTTGCCAGGTTCGTAGATATGGCGATATCGATAGCCATTTTTGGTCCATGGCGCGGAAATATCGCGCTGGGGGATACGCTGCACCATTTCATTTAGCAGCTGATCCTGCAACGCCTGCTGGCTGGACATGACCTTGCGGCCATAGTCGTTTTCCTCGTGCAGGTAGTCAAGCACTTCTGGCCGGGAACGGGAGTCGTCCCGCAGCCAGTAATAGTTATCTATACGCGTATCGCCATGCGTGGTGATCGCATACGGAGTACGTCGGGCTTTCGGTGGCATGTCATCATTCTTTTGAGTTTTACACCCTATAAGGTTGGCAAAACCCACGCATGATGCAAGCGAAACATGGCTGCGACGGCGGCAGTTAGCCCTGTAACGCCCGTTTTTGCTCCTGAATATCCTTCTCGATCCCGTCCCGGACATCTTGTGGGATCTTCAGGGCATCACCCAGCGCATTGAGATAGCTGCGCTCCATAAAGTGATCGATATCGATGGCGGCACAGCTCAGAAAATAGAGCTCAAGCGCCTCTTCCTCATTTTTCACGCTTTGCGCCAGACGCTGCGGTTCGAGTGGCTGTTCGATGGCCTGCGCCACCAGCGCTCTGCCCTTTTCTTCGACACCGGCTTCGCGCAGTTGCTGCTCAATCGCCGATCGTTCCTGGTCATCAATGTGCCCGTCGCTTTTCGCCGCGAACACCAGCGCCAGGATGAGCCGTTCGGTACGCAGATCCAGCGGCGAGGTCTGCTCACCAAAGTGGGGTTCGTCGCTGTGCGCGGTCCGCACTCTGTCCTTGTATTTGTTCCACAGTACGGTACCCGCAATAGCGCCGCCGCCCGCCAGCAGCGCGCCGGTACCATACTTTGCCAGTAACTTACGCGAGGATTTATTGGCAACCAGCAGTCCAGCCAGCCCGCCAAGCGCCCCCGGTACCAGGAGTTTGCTCAGCCCCTGCTCGCCGGATGACGACGTTTTCTGTCCCAACATGGATTGCAATTGATTTAGCCAGCCTGACATGGTTTCCCTCACTTAACGGTGAATATGTCTCCCAGCGTAAGCGAGCAGGCGTCAGGAAATGTCTGCCACGGCTAAAGAAGCGCAAATTTCTTGACCGCTCTCGGGCCCTGAACAAGACAGACGCAAACGTTTACGTTTATAATGCGCGCAACTTTTTCAGGGGGATTGTTATGACTCGTTTAGGAACCGCGCTGCGACCTGCGGCGACGCGTGTGATGCTGTTAGGATCGGGCGAACTGGGTAAAGAGGTCGCCATTGAGTGCCAGCGTTTGGGCGTGGAAGTCATTGCAGTGGATCGTTACGCTGACGCACCTGCCATGCATGTCGCCCACCGTTCTTATGTGATCAATATGCTGGATGGCGATGCCCTGCGTACGCTCATTACGCAGGAGAAACCGGATTTCGTGGTACCCGAAATTGAAGCCATTGCTACCGATACGCTGATCGCCCTTGAGCAGGAAGGCCAGCGCGTGGTGCCCTGCGCAAAAGCGGCCAAACTCACCATGAACCGCGAAGGCATTCGTCGTCTGGCGGCTGAAGAGCTGGCCTTACCTACCTCAGGCTACCGTTTTGCCGGCGATAAAGCCGCTTTCCTGCAGGCTGTCGACGAAATTGGCTACCCGTGCATCATTAAGCCCGTCATGAGTTCCTCCGGTAAAGGACAGAGCTTTATCCGCGACAGCAGCACTCTGGATAAGGCGTGGGAGTATGCCCAGCAGGGAGGACGTGCCGGTGCCGGTCGCGTGATTATCGAAGGCGTCGTAAAGTTTGATTTCGAAATCACGCTGCTGACGGTCAGCGCCGTTGATGGCGTCCATTTCTGCGATCCGATTGGCCACCGTCAGGAAGATGGCGACTATCGTGAATCCTGGCAGCCGCAGCAGATGAGCGACCTGGCGCTGGCACGTGCGCAGGAAATTGCCCGTAAAGTGGTTCTGGCGCTGGGCGGTTACGGATTGTTTGGCGTGGAACTGTTTGTCTGCGGCGACAAGGTAATTTTCAGTGAAGTCTCCCCTCGCCCGCACGATACCGGGATGGTCACGCTGATTTCGCAGGACCTTTCTGAATTCGCCCTGCATGTGCGCGCCTTCCTCGGCCTGCCCGTTGGCGGCATTCGTCAGTACGGCCCGGCTGCCTCGGCGGTGATCCTGCCGCTATTAACCAGCCAGAACGTCACCTTTGATAACGTCGAAGGGGCTATGGGTGCAGGCTTGCAGGTTCGTCTGTTCGGGAAACCGGAGATTGACGGCACGCGCCGCCTTGGCGTGGCGCTAGCGACCGGTGAAAACGTGGATGAGGCTGTGGCAAGAGCCAAAACAGCCGCCGCGAACGTGAAGGTTGCAGGATAAAAAAAACGGGCCAGCAGGCCCGTTTTTCATACTGTCTTCGCTTACTGCTTCGCGCCTTCAACCGCTTCGCGAGCCAGTTTAGTGATGCGATCCCAGTCGCCTGCTTCCAGCGCATCCGCAGGAACCAGCCATGAGCCGCCGATGCACAGGACACTTTTCAGCGCCAGGTAGTCACGGTAGTTTGCCGGAGAGATACCGCCCGTCGGGCAGAAGCGAACCTGAGAGAATGGACCCGCAATAGCCTGCAGCGCTTTGGTGCCGCCGTTAGCTTCAGCCGGGAAGAATTTGAACTCTTTCAGGCCGTAATCCATACCCATCATCAGTTCAGATACGGTGCTGATACCCGGGATCAGAGGGATCGTTCCTTCGGTTGCAGCTTTCAGCAGCGGCTCGGTCAGGCCAGGGCTGATAGCAAACTGCGCGCCCGCTTCGGTCACGTCAGCCAGCTGCTGTGCGTTCAGTACGGTACCCGCACCGATGATCGCGTCCGGCACTTCTTTGGCGATAGCGCGAATAGCGTCCATCGCGCAGGCGGTACGCAGGGTCACTTCCAGAACACGAACACCACCCGCGACCAGGGCTTTCGCCATCGGGACAGCATGTTCCAGCTTGTTCACCACGATTACCGGCACGACAGGGCCAGTGGTCAGGATTGCTTCTGCACTTGTTTTCCAGTTTTTCATCAGAGTTTTCTCTCGCCAGATCGATAAAATCAAGTCGTCTTAAAACGTAATACAGGTTGCGCCCTGCTCCGCACCGGAGAGTTTCTCACGCAGCGCGCCAAACATTTCGCGTCCGGTTCCCACGCGCGATGCGCTCAGGTCAGGAATATGTGGCTTACGTGCCGCCAGTTCAGCGTCATCCACCAGCAGGGTTAACTCACCTGTCTGACCGTTGACGCGGATCATGTCTCCATCACGAACTTTCGCCAGCAAACCGCCGTCGTAAGCTTCCGGGGTCACGTGGATGGCAGAAGGCACTTTACCTGATGCGCCAGAGAGGCGTCCATCGGTCACTAACGCAATTTTGAAACGGCGGTCCAATAATACACCAAGTGGCGGCATAAGTTTATGTAATTCTGGCATCCCGTTCGCTTTTGGCCCCTGATGGCGCACCACAACGACGCAATCTTTGTCGAGCAGACCGGCATCAAACGCAGGCAAAACGTCATGCTGGCTTTCAAACACCACGGCCGGCGCTTCGATAATCTGGTTCTCTTCCGGTACGGCGGAGGTTTTCATCACCGCACGCCCCAGGTTACCGCTGAGCACTTTGGTGCCGCCGTGACGAGAGAACGGTTGTTCAAAGGTGGCGATAACCTGTGCGTCAAGCGAGGCGGTGGCGCCTTCACGCCAGTCAAGCTCACCGTTATTGAGCCACGGCTCATGGGTATAACGCTGCAGACCAAAGCCCGCCACGGTGTTCACATCTTCATGCAGCAGACCGCCTTTCAGCAGCTCGCGCATCAGCACCGGCACGCCACCGGCAGCCTGGAAGTGGTTGATATCAGCCGGGCCGTTCGGGTACAGGCGCGCCATCAGTGGCACCACAGACGAGATATCCGAGAAATCATCCCAGTTAATCAGGATGCCCGCCGCGCGCGCCATCGCCACCAGATGCATGGTATGGTTGGTTGAGCCGCCGGTTGCCAGCAGCGCAACGATACCGTTGACGATCACTTTCTCGTCGACCATTTTACCCAGCGGCATCCACGCGTTGCCGTTACCGGTCAGACGCGTTACCTGGCGGGCAGCTGCTTCAGTCAGGGCTTTACGCAGTGGCGCATCCGGCTGAATGAAAGAGGACCCAGGAAGCTGCATCCCCATAAATTCCACCACCATCTGGTTGGTGTTGGCCGTACCGTAGAAAGTACAGGTACCCGGCGCATGGTAGGAAGCGGCTTCCGCTTCCAGCAGTGCCTGACGGTCTGCTTTACCTTCCGCATACAGCTGACGGATACGCACTTTTTCTTTGTTTGGCAGACCGCTTGCCATCGGACCTGATGGCACGAAGATCGCAGGCAGATGACCAAACGACAGCGCTGCCATGGCCAGCCCCGGGACGATTTTATCGCACACGCCGAGGTACAGCGCGCCATCAAACATATTGTGAGACAGGCCCACTGCGGCCGACATCGCAATCACTTCGCGGCTCAGCAGAGAGAGCTCCATCCCATCCTGACCCTGCGTCACGCCGTCGCACATGGCCGGCACGCCGCCCGCGACCTGGCCTACCGCATTGACGCTGTGCAGCGCTTTACGGATGATCTCCGGATACACTTCGTACGGCTGATGCGCAGAAAGCATGTCGTTGTAGGAGGTAATGATGGCGATATTGTTACGCAGCATGCTTTTCAGCGAGGCTTTATCGTCGGGCTGGCAGGCGGCGAAACCGTGCGCCAGGTTACCGCAGGCGAGTTGTGAGCGATGAACGGTATTACTTTTAGCCTGTTCAATCCGGGCGAGGTAGGCAGAACGGGTCTCTTTCGAGCGCTCAATAATGCGTTGTGTTACGCGTAACAATGTCGGATTCATAAAAGCTCCTCTAATTTATCTGTCCGGGCTCGGGAGTTTACAAAGTCGCTGGCGATTATTAACAACGCTGAAACGCTTGCTGTCCGGAGCTCAGGGGCAAAATCACTTCCGGCAGTGTAATAAAAAAAGCTCCGCGGGTGAATCCACGCGGAGCTTAAAAGTTTATAAATTGTGCCACGAGCTGTGTTAGATCATGTTACCGGTAAAATAACACCTAAGAGGCAGCTGATTATTTTACTCAAACTCATTCCAGGAGCGGCCATCACGGGTGATCATCGCGACGGACGCGACAGGCCCCCAGGTGCCCGCCTGATACGGTTTCGGCGCATCCTGATCCGCAGCCCAGGCTTCGGTGATGGAGTCGACCCATTTCCACGCCTCTTCCACTTCATCGCGACGCACGAACAGCGCCTGGATACCGCGCATGGTTTCCAGCAGCAGACGCTCGTAAGCATCGGCAAGGTGCGTCTGATTGAACGTTTCGGAGTAGCTCAGGTCCAGCTTGGTGGTCTGCAGGTTATGTTTGTGATCCAGGCCCGGCACTTTGTTCAGGATCTGGATGTCCACCCCTTCGTCTGGCTGCAGACGAATGGTCAGTTTGTTCTGCGGCAGCTCTTGCCAGGACTCTTTGAACAGGTTGAGTTCAGGGTTTTTGAAGTAAACGACAACTTCAGAGCATTTGGTCGGCAGACGTTTACCGGTACGCAGGTAGAACGGAACACCCGCCCAGCGCCAGTCATCGATATCCACGCGGATCGCCACAAACGTCTCGGTATTGCTCGCCTTGTTGGCACCCTCTTCTTCCAGGTAGCCCGGCACTTTTTTACCCTGAGCAAACCCTGCGGTGTACTGACCGCGTACCGTTTTCTCACGCACGTTTGAGCGATCGATGCGACGCAGCGACTTCAGCACTTTCACTTTAGCATCACGGATGCTGTCCGCCGTCAGGTCAGACGGTGGAGACATGGCAATCATGCAAAGGATTTGCAGCAGGTGGTTCTGGATCATGTCGCGCATCTGACCGGCCTGGTCAAAGTAACCCCAGCGGCCTTCGATACCTACCTCTTCGGCCACGGTAATTTCCACATGGTCGATGGTACGGTTGTCCCAGTTATTCACAAACAGGGAGTTGGCAAAACGCAGCGCCAGCAGGTTCAGTACCGTCTCTTTACCAAGATAGTGGTCGATACGGTAGACCTGGCACTCTTCGAAGTACTCGCCGACCTGGTCGTTAATTTCGCGGGAGGTTGAAAGAGAGGTCCCCAGCGGTTTCTCCATCACCACGCGTGCCGGTTTAGCGTTCAGCTTCGCTTCGCCCAGGCCTTTGCAGATTGCACCGAAAGTGCTTGGCGGCATGGCGAAGTAGTTAATGGTGACACGGTTTTTCTGATCCAGCATCGCGCCTAAACGGTTAAACGCGCTGACGTCGTTCACGTCCAGGTTACAGAAATCAAGACGTCCGCTCAGGGTATCCCACAAACTTTCATCAATCTTTTCCTTCATGAAAGTTTCGAGCGCCTCGCGTACGACCTTGGTATAAGCTTCCTTGTCCCAGTCGGCGCGCCCAACGCCCAGGATACGCGTATCCGGATGAATTTGGCCCGCTTTCTCCAGTTGATACAGGGAAGGCAGCAATTTCCGGCGTGCAAGATCGCCTTTCGCGCCGAAAATGACCAGGTCACATGCCTGGGCTGTTTGCGTTACCGCCATGTCATTCTCCTCAGTTGGATCACCTGGTACTTCTGCCAGGTATCGTTGTAATTTTATTACGTTGCACTGTACTGCTTTTACGTCATTCCCGAAACCATTAGCGCTTAACCTCGCGTGCGATACCGCGATTTTTTCGCCGTCAGACGCGTGTGGTGGCGGAATCACGCAAAAAGCGTTGATTCTTTGAACTACAGGGTCATAACAAAACCCGACACCGATCAAGTAATGAAAAAAAACAACAACATTATCTTGTCGACTGTTACCCTTTATGGAAGCCACAGGGGTAATATCGGCTAAATCGAATCATGATTTCATGAATTAATGAAATCGTTTCCACCCATGAGCGCCCTGTTAACAATGAACATGCTGGAAAAAATCCAGTTCCAACTGGAACACCTTAGCAAATCCGAGCGAAAAGTGGCCGAAGTCATTCTTGCCGCTCCTGCTCAGGCGATTCATTCAAGCATCGCCGCTCTGGCGCAGGAGGCAGGCGTCAGCGAACCGACGGTTAACCGCTTCTGCCGTAGCCTTGAAACGCGCGGCTTTCCTGATTTTAAACTGCATCTTGCACAAAGTCTGGCAAACGGCACGCCTTATGTTAATCGCAATGTGGATGAAGACGACAGTGTTGATGCCTATACGGCGAAAATATTTGAGTCGGCCATGGCTACGCTGGACCACGTTCGCCAGTCCCTGGATATGAATTCCGTGAACCGCGCGGTGGATTTACTGACCCAGGCCAAGCGCATTGCGTTCTTTGGCCTCGGCTCGTCGGCGGCCGTGGCGCATGACGCCATGAATAAGTTCTTCCGCTTTAACGTCCCGGTCATTTATTCCGATGACATTGTCCTGCAACGCATGAGCTGTATGAATTGCAGTGAAGATGATGTCGTGGTACTCATTTCGCACACCGGGCGCACCAAAAGCCAGGTGGAGCTGGCGCAACTGGCGCGTGAAAACGATGCCATGGTTATTGCCCTTACGACGGCGGGCACGCCGCTGGCAAGAGAAGCAACGCTCGCCATCACCCTTGACGTCCCGGAAGACACCGACATGTATATGCCGATGGTCTCCCGTCTGGCGCAACTCACGGTGATTGACGTGCTGGCAACCGGTTTCACCCTGCGTCGTGGTGCAAAATTCAGAGATAACTTGAAGCGTGTCAAGGAAGCGCTTAAGGAATCGCGTTTTGATAAAGAATTGCTTATGAAAAGCGATGTTCCCTAAATAGTTTAATAACTACGATGTAACGATTTACGGCATTCGGTCCTCTCTCTGTTGCCTTGCAGCAGATGAAGGCCGATTTAATGTTCACGCAACACCAAAGTTGTTTCAGTCAACGGAGTATTACATGTCCAGAAGGCTTCGCAGAACCAAGATCGTAACCACCTTAGGCCCGGCCACTGACCGCGATAACAATCTCGAGAAAATTATCGCCGCGGGTGCCAACGTGGTGCGTATGAACTTCTCTCACGGTACGCCAGAAGACCATAAATTACGTGCCGACAAAGTGCGTGAAATTGCGGCCAAACTTGGCCGTCATGTTGCTATCCTCGGGGACCTGCAGGGTCCAAAAATTCGTGTTTCAACCTTCAAAGAAGGTAAAGTCTTCCTCAATATCGGCGATAAATTCCTGCTCGATGCCAACCTGGGTAAAGGCGAAGGCGATAAAGAAAAAGTTGGGATCGACTATAAAGGTCTGCCGGCTGACGTTGTGCCTGGCGATATCCTGCTGCTCGACGACGGTCGCGTTCAGCTGAAAGTGCTGGAAGTTCAGGGGATGAAGGTGTTCACCGAAGTCACCGTCGGCGGCCCGCTCTCAAACAACAAAGGCATTAACAAACTCGGCGGTGGCCTCTCAGCCGAAGCGCTGACCGATAAAGACAAAGCGGATATCGTGACCGCTGCGCTGATTGGCGTTGACTATCTGGCCGTCTCCTTCCCGCGCTGTGGCGAAGACCTGAACTACGCGCGCCGTCTGGCACGTGATGCGGGCTGTGATGCCAAAATCGTTGCTAAAGTGGAACGTGCGGAAGCCGTTTGCGATCAGGACGCGATGGATGACGTGATTCTGGCGTCTGACGTGGTGATGGTTGCCCGTGGCGATCTGGGCGTGGAAATTGGCGACCCTGAGCTGGTGGGGATCCAGAAAGCCCTGATCCGCCGTGCACGTCAGCTTAACCGCGCCGTGATCACCGCAACCCAGATGATGGAATCCATGATCACCAACCCAATGCCGACCCGTGCAGAGGTGATGGACGTGGCTAACGCCGTGCTGGACGGTACCGATGCCGTAATGCTTTCTGCAGAAACCGCAGCCGGCCAGTACCCTGCTGAAACCGTAGCCGCGATGGCACGCGTTTGCCTGGGTGCTGAAAAGATCCCAAGCATCAACGTCTCTAAACACCGTCTGGACGTGCAGTTCGACAACGTGGAAGAAGCGATTGCGATGTCTGCCATGTACGCCGCTAACCACCTTAAAGGCGTAACGGCGATTATCACCATGACTGAATCTGGCCGTACCGCGCTGATGACCTCCCGTATCAGCTCCGGTCTGCCCATCTTCGCCATGTCTCGCCACGAGCGTACGCTGAACCTGACGGCGCTGTATCGCGGTGTCACGCCGGTTCACTTCGACAGCACCAACGACGGTGTCGCGGCTGCCCACGACGCCGTGAACCTGCTGCGCGACAAAGGCTATCTGGTCTCCGGTGATATCGTGATTGTGACTCAGGGTGACGTGATGAGCACCATCGGCTCGACCAATACCACTCGCGTATTGACCGTCGAGTAAGCACGTCCCTGTTAAAAAGCCCGCTCTTTTCGGAGCGGGCTTTTTTTATTTCTGCTTATTTCTTCGGGAAAAGTTCTTTGCGTTTGTACGGCTCTGTTTCACCGGGCTTACGCGTTTTGAGCAACTTCAGTATCCACGTGTATTGCTCAGCATGCGGTCCCACCAGAATCTCGACCTCTTCGTTCATTCGGCGCGCTATGGTGTGATCGTCCGCCGTCAGTAAATCATCCATCGGTGGACGCACTTCAATGCTCAGGCGATGGGTTTTCCCGTCGTATACCGGAAACAGCGGAATGACGCGCGCACGGCAGACTTTCATCAGGCGGCCAATCGCCGGCAACGTGGCTTTATACGTCGCGAAGAAATCCACAAACTCACTGTGCTCGGGGCCGTGGTCCTGATCCGGCAGATAGTAACCCCAGTAGCCCTGACGCACGGACTGTATAAACGGTTTAATGCCATCATTACGCGCATGCAGACGGCCACCAAAACGGCGACGCACGGTGTTCCAGACGTAATCAAAGATCTTATTGCCCTGGTTATGGAACATTGCCGCCATTTTCTGCCCCTGTGACGCCATCAGCATCGCAGGAATATCCACGCCCCAGCCGTGAGGAACGAGGAAGATCACCTTCTCGTTGTTGCGGCGCATCTCTTCGATGATTTCCAGCCCTTTCCAGTCAACACGCGTCTGAACTTTCTCCGGCCCTTTGAGCGCCAGTTCGGCCATCATTGCCATGGCCTGCGGCGCGGTCGTATACATGTCGTCAATCAGCGCTTCGCGCTCGGCGTCACTCTTCTCCGGGAAACAGTACAGGAGGTTAATCTGCGCACGGCGACGGGCACTTTTACCAAACCGACCCGCCAGGCGGCCTATTTTTCCCAGTACCGGATCGCGAACCGAGGCAGGTAACATCGCAATCCCCGCAAATGCGTAAACGCCAAGCCAGGCACTCCAGTTGCGCGGGTGGCGAAAAGATTTTTCAAACTCAGGAATGTACTCAATATTGTTTTTTTGGGTTTCCATGCTGGTTCCAGGGTCTGGTGACGCAAAATTTCATTCAGATAGTGTAGCGAGGCAGCCGCTCGCGCACAAAACAAAAAGCCGGCACATACTGAGGCCGGCTTTTTCACAAAACAGAGGGCTTAATCAAAGCGCAGCTGCGGAATCACCTCTTTCACCTGCGCCAGGTAATCGGAACGATCTTTACCTGTCAGGCCTTCGGTACGCGGCAGTTTCGCCGTAAGCGGGTTCACTGCCTGTTGGTTAATCCACACCTCATAGTGCAAATGCGGCCCAGTAGAGCGCCCGGTATTCCCGGAGAGCGCGATACGGTCGCCACGTTTCACTTTCTGGCCCGGCTTAACCAGCAGCTTACGCAGGTGCATATAGCGGGTGGTGTAGGTACGACCATGACGCACCGCGACATAATACCCGGCTGCACCGCTGCGTTTTGCAATCACCACTTCGCCATCACCCACAGCCAGCACAGGTGTCCCCTGCGGCATGGCAAAGTCAACGCCACGGTGCGGCGCAACACGCCCGGTGACCGGGTTAAGACGGCGCGGGTTAAAGTTGGATGAAACACGGAATTGTTTAGCCGTCGGGAAGCGCAGGAAACCCTTCGCAAGCCCGGTACCGCTGCGGTCGTAGAACTTACCGTCTTCGGCACGAATGGCGTAGTAATCTTTGCCATCAGAGCGCAAACGCACGCCCACCAGCTGGCTCTGCTCACGCTTGCCGTCAAGCATTTCACGGGACATGAGAACGGAGAATTCATCGCCTTTCTTCAGTTTGCGGAAGTCCATTTGCCACTGCATAGCTTTGATTACCGAGCTGATCTCGGCGCTGGTCAGGCCCGCATCGCGCGCGCTGGAGACGAAGCTTGCGCCTACGGTCCCTTTCATCACGCTGTTCACCCAGTCGCCTTTCTGCATTTCACTGGTCATTTTGAAACCGTTTGCAGTGCGATCGTAGGTGCGCGTTTCGCGACGGGACATTTCCCAGGTCAGGCGTTGCAGATCGCCATCAGCGGTTAACGTCCAGGAGAGCTGTTGACCAATTTTCAGGTTACGAAGATCTTTATCAGCCGCCGCCAGCTGGCTGATGTTTCCCATGTCGATACCGTACTGGTTCAGAACGCTGCTTAACGTATCACCCGTCGAAACGACATATTCGTGGATACCCGCTTCATTCTCAGTTTTATCGTCCAGCTCATCCTGCGGGATGGCTTCATCTTCCTGAGCCGCCTGGTCGATAGGTTCACTGGCCTCAGGGAGGAGAGAGCGGATCTCGCTCTTCTCAAGCTCGATGGTTTTGATGATTGGGGCAGAACTCGGATGGTAAACATAGGGCCGCCAGACGGCGACCGCTAACGTGAGAACTGTAAGAGACCCCAGCATAACGCGATGGGGTCGAGGCAGATTGTTAAATGCCAGGGCGACAGAGCGGGCTATCTGTTGCACGTATTCACTTCCTCGTTAATCTCCTTTCAGGCAGCTCGCATACTGGTTCGCCAGTTGGCTGAGAAACTGCGAATAGCTCGCTTTGCTCAACTGGATATTCGTTCCTAGCGGGTCAAGGGTTCCCATGCGCACGGATGTTCCCCTGGCCACGGCTTCTACGACCGCTGGCCTGAACTGTGGCTCAGCAAAAACGCATGTCGCTTTCTGCTCAACCAACTGTGTTCTGATTTCATGTAAACGCTGCGCACCAGGTTGAATTTCAGGGTTGACGGTAAAGTGCCCCAGCGGGGTCAGGCCGTAGTGTTTCTCGTAATAGCCATAGGCGTCATGAAAAACGAAATACCCTTTTCCTTTCAACGGTGCGAGCTCATTACCCACCTGCTTATCGGTTGCGGCTAATTGTGCCTCAAAATCCGTCAGGTTGGCGTCTAGTTTGGCTCGACTTTGCGGCATAAGTTCCACTAATTTGTCATGGATTGCAACCGCCGAAAGCCGCGCTATCTCTGGGGATAGCCAAAGGTGCATGTTGTACTCGCCGTGATGGTGATCCCCATCACCTTTTTCGCCGTCGGCGTGTCCGGCATCATGTTCATCACCGTCGTCGTCAGCCCCTTTCATGAGCAACGGTTTCACGCCCGGGAGTTCGGCAATGGCGACCTGTTTTTCGCCCGGCACCTGTTTTGCCGACTTCTGCATAAACGCTTCCATCTCTGGACCAATCCAGACAACTAAGTCCGCGTTTTGTAAGCGTTTTACATCAGATGGACGCAGGGAATAATCATGCTCGGAAGCCCCATCAGGGAGCAGAACCTGGGTGTCAGTAACCCCATCTGCAATCGCGGAAGCAATGAAACCGAGCGGTTTAAGCGAAGCGACAACAGCAGCGTTAACATCTTGTGCTGTTGAACCCCAAAGGGCAGCGGATAATGCTGCGAAAAGAAGCGTATTTTTATGTAACATAATGCGACTAATCATCGTAATGAATGCGTGGGATGTGATATTATAACATTCGTTGACTTCTGCAAGCTTAAATTGACATGACAACTTTGGTTTCTCTCGACAATATTTCGGTCTCATTTGGCCAACGCCGCGTCCTCTCTGACGTGTCGCTGGATCTGAAACCCGGCAAAATTCTGACGCTGCTCGGCCCCAATGGCGCAGGGAAATCCACCCTGGTGCGCGTGGTGCTGGGTCTGGTAACACCTGACGAAGGGATTATCCGCCGTGAGGAAAAATTACGCATCGGCTATGTACCGCAAAAACTCCACCTCGACGCCACGCTGCCGCTGACGGTTAGCCGCTTCCTGCGTCTGCGCCCCGGGACACATAAAGCCGATATTCTTCCGGCGCTGAAACGCGTGCAGGCAGGCCATCTGATTGATGCCCCGCTGCAGAAACTGTCCGGGGGTGAAACCCAGCGCGTATTGCTTGCCCGCGCCCTGTTGAGCAGCCCACAGCTTCTGGTGCTGGATGAGCCGACGCAGGGTGTGGACGTCAATGGTCAGGTCGCACTTTATGATTTAATCGACCAGCTACGCCGCGAACTCAACTGTGCGGTGCTGATGGTATCCCACGATCTCCATCTGGTGATGGCCAAGACCGACGAAGTCTTGTGCCTTAACCATCACATCTGCTGTTCCGGCACGCCGGAAGTGGTGTCAATGCACCCTGAATTCATCTCCATGTTCGGCCCTCGCGGCGCTGAGCAACTGGGAATTTATCGCCATCATCACAATCACCGCCATGATTTACAGGGACGAATTGTCCTGCGTCGGGGAAATGGACACTCATGATTGAACTGTTACTGCCCGGCTGGCTGGCCGGGATTATGCTTGCCTGCGCCGCGGGCCCGCTGGGCTCGTTTGTGGTGTGGCGCAGAATGTCCTATTTTGGCGATACGCTGGCACACGCGTCTCTGCTGGGCGTTGCCTTTGGCCTGTTACTGGACGTGAATCCCTTCTACGCGGTGATTGTGGTCACGCTGCTGCTGGCCGCAGGGCTGGTATGGCTGGAAAAGCGCCCTCACCTCGCCATCGATACGCTGCTTGGTATTATGGCCCACAGCGCCCTGTCGCTGGGTCTGGTGGTCGTGAGCCTGATGTCGAACATTCGTGTTGATCTGATGGCCTACCTGTTCGGTGACCTGCTGGCCGTGACGCCTGAAGATCTGATCTCCATCGCCGCTGGTGTGGTGGTCGTGCTGGGTATACTGCTCTGGCAGTGGCGTAATTTGCTGGCGATGACCGTCAGCCCGGATCTGGCGTTTGTCGACGGCGTGAAGCTGCAGCGCGTGAAGCTGTTGCTGATGCTGGTGACGGCGTTAACGATTGGTGTGGCGATGAAATTCGTCGGCGCGCTGATCATCACTTCCCTGCTGATTATCCCCGCGGCCACTGCGCGTCGTTTTGCCCGTACGCCGGAGCAAATGGCCGGTGTGGCGGTTATCATCGGGATGATTGCGGTAACGGGAGGGTTAACCTTCTCGGCGTTCTACGATACCCCTGCCGGCCCGTCTGTGGTGCTGTGTGCGGCGCTGCTGTTTATCTTCAGTATGATGAAGAAGCCTGCAAGCTGATCGCCTCTCCCCTCTCCCACCCGGGAGAGGGGACCTCTGCTACGGCATCGCTGGCGGGGTAATACCAAAGTGGTTCCACGCCCGCACCGTTGCCATACGACCGCGCGGGGTACGTTGCAAGAAACCCTGCTGGATCAGATACGGCTCAAGCACATCTTCAATTGTCTCGCGCTCTTCACCAATCGCTGCCGCCAGGTTATCCAGTCCGACCGGACCGCCAAAGAACTTATCCAGTACCGCCAGCAACAGCTTACGGTCCATGTAGTCAAAGCCTTCGGCATCCACATTCAGCATATCCAGCGCCTGCGCTGCAATCTCAGCCGAGATCGTGCCATCGTGTTTTACTTCGGAAAAGTCACGTACGCGACGCAACAGGCGGTTCGCAATACGCGGCGTCCCCCGGGAGCGCTTCGCTACCTCAAACGCCCCATCCTCGCTCATCTCCAGCCCCATATAGCGGGCACTGCGGCCAACGATATGCTGAAGATCCGCAACCTGATAGAACTCCAGACGCTGAACGATACCAAAACGATCGCGAAGCGGAGAGGTCAATGACCCGGCGCGCGTCGTCGCGCCAATCAGGGTAAACGGAGGCAGATCGATTTTGATGGAACGTGCTGCCGGACCTTCACCGATCATGATGTCCAGCTGGTAATCTTCCATTGCCGGATAGAGCACCTCTTCCACGACCGGCGACAGACGGTGGATCTCATCGATAAACAGCACGTCATGCGGCTCAAGGTTGGTCAACATTGCCGCCAGATCGCCCGCTTTTTCCAGCACCGGGCCAGAGGTTGTGCGCAGGTTAACGCCCATTTCATTGGCGACAATGTTCGCCAGCGTGGTTTTCCCCAGACCCGGGGGGCCAAAAATGAGCAGGTGATCGAGTGCATCGCCGCGCAGTTTTGCCGCCTGGATGAAGATCTCCATCTGAGAACGAACCTGCGGCTGGCCAATATACTCATCAAGCAGTTTCGGGCGGATGGCGCGATCCACCACGTCTTCTGCCTGAAGGGTGCCTGCCGATACCAGGCGATCTGCTTCAATCATCCTTTACCTCACAATGCCGCGCGTAGCGCTTCACGAATCAGGGTTTCACTGCTGGCATCCGGTTTGGCAATTTTGCTCACCATCCGGCTGGCCTCCTGAGGTTTATATCCCAGCGCCACCAGCGCAGCAACCGCTTCCTGTTCTGCATCGTCAGAGGCTTGTGCGCCCGGCGAGGTAAGCACCAGATCAGCGGCTGGCGTAAACAGATCGCCATGCAGACCTTTAAAGCGGTCTTTCATCTCGACAATCAGACGCTCCGCGGTTTTCTTGCCGATACCCGGGAGTTTAATCAACGCAGCAGGATCTTCGCGCTCAACGGCATTGACGAACTGCGGAGCGGACATGCCGGACAAAATAGCCAGCGCCAGCTTCGGCCCGACGCCGTTGGTTTTGATCAGCTCGCGAAACAGCATCCGTTCCTGTTTGTTATTGAAGCCATACAGCAACTGGGCATCTTCACGCACCACAAACTGGGTAAAGACAATCGCCTCTTTGCCCGCGTCCGGTAACTCATAGAAGCAGGTCATCGGCATATGGACTTCATAGCCCACGCCACCGACTTCCAGCAGCACTAACGGGGGTTGTTTTTCAATGATGATGCCTCTGAGTCTGCCTATCACGTGACGCTCCTGCGTTCTGGAAGAAATTAACTGCCGACATAATAAAAAAAGGCTGGATAAACATCCAGCCTGATTTGTCATTATCGTAACCTGCCTCGCGCCAGATTAAGCCGCGATTCGCTCATCTGAATCGCGTTCTGGCTTATATGACAGTGGGTAATGGCTATCGCCAGCGCATCGGCGGCGTCTGCCTGCGGGTTCGCGGGAAGCTTCAGAAGCGTGCGCACCATATGCTGCACCTGACTTTTCTCCGCGCTACCAATCCCCACGACGGTCTGTTTGACCTGTCTGGCTGCGTATTCGAACACCGGAAGATCCTGATTCACCGCCGCAACGATGGCAACGCCCCGTGCCTGACCCAGTTTTAACGCTGAATCGGCGTTTTTCGCCATAAAGACCTGCTCAATGGCAAAAAAGTCGGGCTGAAACTGGGTGATGATCTCCGACACGCCAGCATAGATTAGCTTCAGGCGCGACGGCAGATCGTCCACTTTGGTCCGAATACAGCCGCTGCCAAGGTAGGTTAACTGGCGCCCTACCTGCCGGATGACGCCATAACCGGTGACGCGCGAGCCGGGGTCAATCCCGAGGATAATCGACATCACGCGTCTCCCGTAAACGGTTTATATGCTCTCATCAGAGAGTCGCTGCAACCTCATCAGAGATTTCACCGTTATGATACACTTCCTGCACGTCGTCGCAGTCTTCGAGCATGTCGATCAGACGCAGCAGTTTAGGTGCCGTTTCTGCATCCATGTCCGCTTTGGTTGACGGGATCATGGAAACTTCAGCGTTGCCTGCTTTCAGACCCGCCGCTTCCAGCGCGTCACGTACTGCGCCCATCTCTTCCCACGCGGTGTAGACGTCGATTGCGCCATCATCATAGGTCACAACGTCTTCTGCACCGGCTTCCAGCGCCGCTTCCATGATTACGTCTTCGTCGCCTTTCTCGAAGGAGATGACACCTTTTTTGCTGAACAGATAGGCCACGGAGCCGTCAGTGCCCAGGTTACCACCGCATTTGCTGAAGGCATGACGCACTTCCGCTACGGTACGGTTACGGTTGTCGGACAGACATTCAACCATCACCGCCGTACCGCCAGGACCGTAACCTTCATAAATGATGGTTTCCATGTTCGCGTCTTCATCACCGCCTACGCCACGTGCGATAGCACGGTTCAGGGTGTCACGCGTCATGTTGTTGGACAGGGCTTTATCCACTGCCGCACGCAGACGCGGGTTAGACGCCGCATCGCCGCCGCCCAGACGTGCCGCTGTAACCAGCTCACGAATAATTTTGGTGAAGATTTTACCGCGCTTGGCATCCTGTGCCGCTTTGCGGTGTTTGGTGTTGGCCCACTTACTATGACCTGCCATAAAAATTTCCTCAAAGAGCGCGCCTTTTCAGGCTACGTTAATTACAAATTCTTCAATCGCCTGCCGGTTGCTCCACGATTTGGTCAGTGCAGCGGCATCCGCCGCATCCACCCAGCGGTAGGTCAGGTGTTCGGTAAACACGATCTCCCGTTCATGGGGGAGCGCGAGACAGAACCACGATTCCGTATTGCGCTCAATACCCGGCGCATAGCGATGACGTAAATGGCTAAAAATTTCAAACTCCACCGTGCGCTGACAGTCCTTCAGGGTCAGTTGCTCGCAAGCAACGTCAATGGTGACCTCTTCCTTTACTTCGCGCGCGGCGGCCTGCGACGCGGTCTCCCCCTCTTCCAGGCTGCCGGTAACCGACTGCCAGAAATCAGGGTCATCGCGCCGCTGCAACATCAGCACCCGTTTCGTATCTTCTGCATAAATCACAACCAGAACCGAAACGGGACGCTTATACTGCATATTATTCGTTCTCCGAAATCTCTTTTGAAGCTTTCGGAAGCACCTGAATGCCCAGCTCAGCCAGCGCGGCCGGGTTGGCAAAGCTTGGGGCTTCCGTCATCAGACAGGCCGCAGCCGTGGTTTTCGGGAAGGCGATAACATCACGAATGTTGTCGGTGCCGGTCAGCAGCATGGTCAAACGGTCAAGACCGAATGCCAGACCCGCGTGTGGCGGCGTACCGTATTTCAGGGCGTCCAGCAGGAAGCCGAATTTCTCGCGCTGTTCGTGCTCGTTGATTCCCAGAATACCAAACACGGTTTGCTGCATTTCGCCGCTGTGAATACGCACGGAACCGCCACCCACTTCGTAGCCGTTGATAACCATGTCATACGCGTTTGCTACCGCATCTTCCGGTGCCGCTTTCAGCTCTGCCGCCGTCATGTCTTTTGGCGAGGTGAACGGGTGGTGCATTGCGGTCAGGCCGCCTTCACCGTCGTCTTCGAACATTGGGAAGTCGATTACCCACAGCGGAGCCCATTTGCTCTCGTCCGTCAGGCTCAGGTCTTTACCCAGCTTCAGGCGCAGCGCGCCCATTGCGTCAGCAACGATTTTCTTATTGTCTGCGCCAAAGAAGATCATGTCGCCATCCTGTGCGCCGGTGCGCTCGAGGATCGCTTCCACGATTTCCGCGTTCAGGAATTTCGCCACCGGGCTGGTAATGCCTTCCAGACCTTTCGCACGTTCGGTCACTTTAATATAGGCCAGACCTTTCGCGCCGTAGATCTTGATGAAGTTGCCGTAATCGTCAATCTGCTTACGGCTCAGCGCCGCACCGCCCGGTACACGCAGGGCAGCCACGCGACCTTTTGGATCGTTAGCCGGGCCGGCAAATACCGCGAACTCAACGGATTTCACCAGGTCTGCAACGTCCACCAGCTCCATCGGGTTACGCAGGTCTGGTTTGTCAGAACCGTAGCGACGTTCAGCTTCAGCGAAGGTCATGATGGGGAAATCACCCAGTTCCACGCCTTTCACGTCATTCCACAGACTGCGCACCAGGGCTTCCATCACTTCACGCACCTGCTCGGCCGTCATGAAGGAGGTTTCCACATCGATCTGGGTAAATTCTGGCTGACGGTCAGCACGCAGGTCTTCGTCGCGGAAGCATTTTACAATCTGATAGTAGCGATCGAAGCCGGACATCATCAGCAGCTGTTTGAACAGCTGAGGAGACTGTGGCAGCGCGTAGAATTTGCCTTTGTGTACACGGGATGGAACCAGGTAATCGCGCGCGCCTTCCGGCGTGGCTTTGGTCAGCATCGGGGTTTCGATGTCGAGGAAACCGTGGTCATCCATAAAGCGACGCACCAGGCTGGTGATTTTCGCACGGGTTTTCAGGCGCTGAGCCATTTCCGGACGACGCAGGTCCAGATAGCGGTATTTCAGACGCGCTTCTTCAGTGTTGACGTGGTTGGAGTCCAGCGGCAGCGCTTCAGCACGGTTGATGATAACCAGATCCGACGCCAGCACTTCAATTGCGCCGGTCGCCATGTCTGCGTTAACGTTTTTCTCGTCACGCGCACGTACGGTGCCGGTGACCTGAATGCAGAACTCATTACGCAGCTCAGAAGCCAGCTTCAACGCATCTGCGCGATCTGGGTCGAAGAACACCTGAACGATACCTTCGCGGTCGCGCATATCGATGAAGATAAGGCTCCCAAGATCACGACGACGATTGACCCAACCACACAGGGTTACCTGCTGTCCAACGTGGGACTGACGCAGCTGCCCGCAATATTCTGTACGCATGAGATATCCCTTAATTAGCCGCAGGCTAAATGTCGCCTGGAATGCAGGCTACTATGTCGCAGCTTTCTGTATGTCACAACTGGATGAAAAAAGGCGGCTATTATACTGGAAATTCCGCCAGACGATAAGAGCGAACCACGGCCAGACGGTCGTTTGCTGCGCGCTTATTGTGTATTCTCACAAAAATTAACAAAATTATCCGACCGATAACAGGTCATTACGTCGTAAGGTGTAGCGGAAGCGACTCATTTCACTGGAGTTACCATGTTAACACTTAATGCCCGCAAAACCGCGCTTGTGGTGATTGATTTACAGGAAGGGATCCTGCCGTTTGCCGGAGGCCCGCACAGCGCCGAAGATGTTGTCAGCCGCGCCGCGCGTCTGGCAGAAAAATGCCGTGCCAGCGGTGCCCCCGTGATCATGGTGCGCGTTGGCTGGTCAGCGGATTTCGCTGAGGCCTTAAAACAGCCTGTCGATGCTCAGGTTGCAGCACATTCACTACCTGAAAACTGGTGGACCTATCCGGTTTCGCTCGGCAAACGGGACAGCGATATCGAAGTGACCAAACGCCAGTGGGGCGCATTCTACGGCACCGATCTTGAGCTGCAGCTGCGTCGGCGCGGTATCGACACCCTGATTCTCTGTGGGATCTCCACCAACATTGGCGTGGAATCCACCGCCCGGAACGCCTGGGAGCTGGGCTTTAACCTGGTGATTGCTGAAGATGCATGCAGCGCAGCGTCTGCGGAGCAGCACCAGGGCAGTATGACCCACATCTTCCCGCGCATTGGCCGCGTGCGTAGCACGGACGACATTATAAGCGCCCTATGATCTACCTTGGCCTGCCCCAGTGGTCGCACCCGAAATGGGTGCGCCTGGGTATTACCAGCCTTGAAGAATATGCCCGTCATTTCAACTGCGTCGAGGGCAATACCACCCTCTACGCGTTGCCCAGAGCAGAGATTGTTGAGCGCTGGCGCGACCAGACGACCGATGATTTCCGCTTCTGCTTCAAGTTTCCGGCGACGATCTCCCACACCGCTGCGCTGCGAAACTGCGGTGATTTGACCGACGAGTTCTTTGGCCGGATGTCGCCGCTGGCGAACCGCATCGGTCAGTACTGGTTGCAGCTTCCGGCCACCTTTAGCCCACGCGACCTGCCTGCGCTATGGCAGTTTCTTGATACCCTGCCCAAAGACTTTACCTACGGCGTTGAGGTGAGACATGTGGCGTTTTTTGCTAAGGGAGAGGCTGAAACGGCGCTTAACCGTGGCTTACATGCGCGCGGGGTGAACCGGGTGATTCTCGACAGCCGCCCTGTGCACAGCGCCATCCCGCATAACGAGGCCATCATTGATGCCCAGCGTAAAAAGCCCAGGGTGCCTGTTCACGCCGTGGTCACAGCGCAAAACCCGATGGTCAGGTTTATCGGCAGCGATAACATGCAGCAAAACCAGGAGATGTTCGCCGTCTGGCTGCAAAAATTAGCGAAATGGGAGCAAACCACTACGCCGTATCTCTTTCTCCATACGCCGGATATCGCTCATGCCCCCGAACTGGTCGATGTTCTCTGGCAGGCCTTGCAGGCTGCGGTTCCGTCCGTTGGCAGCGCCCCTTCTATCCCACAACAATCTTCTCTTTTCTGATATCAGCCCCTATCATAGGAAGGTGCCATCTGCCAAAAACAGGGAGTTAGTATGGTCAGCGCGCTGTATGCGGTGTTAGGTGCATTACTGCTGATTAAGTTTTCATTTGATGTTGTGCGCCTGCGAATGCAGTACCGTGTTTCTTACGGTGACGGCGGTTTTTCGGAGTTACAGAGCGCTATTCGCATTCACGGTAACGCGGTTGAGTACATCCCCGTTGCGTTAATTTTGCTGCTGTTTATGGAAATGAACGGCGCGGAAACCTGGATGGTGCACGTCTGCGGCCTGCTTCTGATTGCCGGCCGGTTAATGCATTATTACGGCTTTCACCACCGCTTATTCCGCTGGCGTCGTTCCGGCATGAGCGCGACCTGGTGTTCGCTTTTGCTGATGGTGCTGGCTAACCTTTGGTATATGCCGTGGGAGTTGGTTTTCTCCTTCCATTAGCGCACAATACGCCACTTTATTTTTCCCGGATTTTTACGTTATGTCAGATCGCGACACGCTTTTTTCCGCGCCTATCGCCAGCCTGGGCGACTGGACCTTTGATGAACGGGTAGCCGAAGTCTTCCCGGATATGATCCAGCGCTCTGTTCCCGGTTATTCCAATATCATCTCTATGATCGGCATGCTGGCTGAGCGCTTCGTTCAACCCGGCACGCAGGTGTATGATCTGGGCTGCTCGCTCGGCGCGGCAACGCTGTCGGTTCGTCGTAATGTTCACCATGAGGGCTGTAAAATCATTGCCGTCGATAACTCCCCGGCCATGGTGGAACGCTGCCGTCGCCACATCGACGCGTATAAAGCCCCGACGCCAGTCGAGGTTGTGGAAGGTGATATCCGTGATATCGACATCAATAACGCGTCGCTGGTGGTTCTGAATTTTACTCTGCAGTTCCTGGTGCCTGAAGACCGTCAGCTGTTGCTGGACAAAATTTATAAAGGCCTGAAACCCGGTGGCGCGCTGGTGCTGTCCGAGAAATTCAGCTTTGAAGATGCCGAAGTGGGTGAGCTGCTGTTCAATATGCACCACGACTTCAAACGGGCCAACGGCTATAGCGAACTGGAAATTAGCCAGAAACGTAGCATGCTCGAAAACGTGATGCTGACGGACTCCGTCGAAACCCATAAAGCACGCCTGCGTCAGGCAGGCTTCGAGCACAGCGAACTGTGGTTCCAGTGCTTCAACTTCGGCTCGCTGGTGGCGCTGAAAGGTGGGGACATCGCATGATCGAGTTCAGTAATTTCTATCAGCTGATTGCCAAAAACCACCTCTCCCACTGGCTGGAGACGCTGCCTGCACAAATTGCTGCCTGGCAGCGGGATCAGCAGCATGGTCTGTTAAAGCAGTGGTCCAACGCGGTGGAGTTTCTGCCGGAACTGACCCCTCACCGTCTGGATCTGCTCCACAGTGTTACCGCGCAAAGCGAAACGCCGCTTCCGCCCGGGCAGATAAACCGCATTGAAACGCTGATGCGTAACCTGATGCCGTGGCGCAAAGGTCCGTTCTCACTCTACGGCGTTAACATTAATACTGAATGGCGTTCTGACTGGAAATGGGATCGCGTGCTGCCTCACCTTTCCGACCTGACCGGGCGAACCATTCTGGATGTTGGCTGCGGCAGCGGGTACCACATGTGGCGCATGATTGGCGCAGGGGCACATCTGGCGGTGGGGATTGACCCTATGCAGCTATTCCTGTGCCAGTTTGAAGCGGTGCGTAAATTGCTGGGTAACGACCAGCGCGCGCACCTGCTGCCGTTGGGTATTGAGCAGCTCCCTGCCCTGAAGGCGTTTGACACCGTGTTTTCGATGGGTGTCCTGTACCACCGCCGCTCCCCACTCGAACATCTGTGGCAGCTGAAAGATCAGCTGGTCAGCGGCGGCGAGCTGGTGCTGGAAACGCTGGTGGTAGAGGGTGATGAAAATACCGTTCTGGTGCCGGGCGATCGCTATGCGCAGATGCGGAACGTTTACTTTATCCCTTCCGCGCCGGCGCTGAAAAACTGGCTGGAGAAATGCGGTTTTGTGGATGTCCGTATTGCCGATGTCTGCGTAACGTCAACTGAAGAACAGCGTCGCACCGACTGGATGATCACCGAATCGCTGGCGGAATTCCTCGATCCGGCAGACCACAGCAAGACTGTCGAAGGGTATCCTGCGCCAATGCGCGCGGTGTTGATCGCGACGAAACCGTAGATTCCCCCGGTCCTCTTCCCAAAGGGGCGAGGGAGAAAAGACCGCACCGTACTGTCCCTCTCCTCTTTGGGGAGAGGGTTAGGGGCATAAAAAAAGGCCCCTGTTGAAATTGCAGGGGCCTGGTACAAGCAAGCATCATATTGGGCGACATGATGCGCGGTAAAAATCGGTACGTTGCTACACGTGATGACGTTCAATCATCGATTTCATTACCGCAACCGACTCTCCCTCTACACCGTAGCGTGAATACTCATCCGCTTCAGCATCCGTCGACATTGACAACCCTGTGTTGCGATAACGCATGGGCGATGGCCTCCATTTGCCTGCAGAGCTGTGAAGCTCCTCTACCCCGGCGTTTAAAAACAGTTCCATATTGCTGGCACGTACTCCCGCACCCGCCATTATTATTGGAACACCGGAATGTGCTTTTAGTTCCGTAATTAATTGCAGTCCTTTTTCAGCAGAGGACTGCTGACCCGATGTCAGAACCCGCGCCACGCCAAGTTCAGCAAGAATATCAAAGGATTGCAGGGGGTCTTTACACATATCAAACGCACGATGAAAAGTGACCGCCATCCCTTTTGCCGCGTTCATGACCTGACGCATGCGCGGCAGATCGACATTACCGTCTTCATCAAGCAACCCAATAACCAGGCCGGGGAATCCCAGATCGCCAACGAGAGTGATATCTTCAAGCATGGCACTGAACTCGCCCGGCGTGTAACAGAAATCGCCGCCGCGAGGACGAATAATCGGGTGTACCGGAACGGTGACAGCCTGACGGGCAGACTTCAGCATCCCGTATGAAGGCGTTAACCCACCCTCTTTGGGTGCGGCGCACAGTTCAATGCGGTCAGCCCCGTGCTGTTGCGCGGTGACGGCACACTCCACGCTGTAACAACAAATCTCCAGCAGCGCCATTACATCCTCCTTAATATCCACTTAACGCACCATCATGACACGCAGGCTACGCCCGGTCTCAGCGTACGGTCACATCTTATGCTTCGCTGGCAACAATCTGTTCGATCGTCCAGGGATGGAACTTCACGGTAACCTGTCCGTCAGTGACGGCCAGAGTAGGATTAGGCAGACGCTCACGTTCGCCTTTCGGGGAACTTGTTTTCACAAAAATGCCAGGCTTGCTCAGCCCCTCGTCAGACAACAGCGCCAGTGCACGGGCATTCAGCGTTTCGGGCTCACCCGGCAGGACAATTTCGATATGCTCCCAGCCTTCATGCGGATAGCGTTTCTCGCCCGGCCAGGGCAATTCGACCACACTGAACTGCCAGTGAGCCACGCACACCGGTTCATGCAGTTTGAACAGGCAGATGGGGCGACCGTTGATGATGTTCTCTGAGAGTAACTCGCCACACTGTTCAAACCCGCGACGCCAGCGCTCGGCAGTTGCGTTCTGATGGCAGCGCAAGGAGATGTGATCGGCCTCAAGCGGCGCAATATCCAGACCAAGGCGGGTGGCAAGTTCTGTGAACGCCTGGGTGAAGCGCGGTAAATCTGCGGAAATATCATGCAGTTCGTCAATGGAGTGCCAGTTCGCCATACGTCAGTCTCTTATCGTGTCGCAAAGCCGCTAATTTACTCTGTTGCCCTCTTTCGACCAACCTCTGAATAGCGGTTTTTACGACTGCATGTTTATGCATGCTTTCTTAGCCTGGATTCTGAGCAATCTTCGGCCCCCGCAATGCTGACGCCAGAAGGCATTTGCAGTATACTCCCGCCCTAAATTCTTTAACTGGCGCGGGCGGTTATTTGCCCGCATCAAAAATGTAAGGTATCCAGGTGAATATTCAGGCTCTTCTCTCCGAAAAAGTCAGTCAGGCACTGATTGCCGCAGGTGCGCCTGCGGATTGCGAACCGCAGGTTCGTCAGTCAGCAAAAGTACAGTTTGGCGACTATCAGGCTAATGGCGTGATGGCAGTGGCTAAAAAACTGGGTATGCCGCCGCGACAACTCGCCGAGCAGGTGCTGACTCATCTGGATCTCACCGGTATTGCCAGCAAAACTGAAATCGCCGGCCCTGGATTTATCAACATCTTCCTTGAGCCTGCTTTCCTGGCACGCCACGTTGACGCGGCGCTGAAATCTGACCGTCTGGGTGTTTCCCAGCCAGAAGCGCAGACCGTGGTGATTGACTACTCAGCGCCAAACGTGGCGAAAGAGATGCACGTCGGGCACCTGCGTTCCACCATTATCGGTGACGCGGCCGTGCGTACCCTGGAATTCCTCGGTCACAAAGTGATCCGCGCGAACCACGTGGGCGACTGGGGTACCCAGTTCGGGATGCTGATTGCTTACCTGGAAAAACAGCAGCAGGAAAACGCGGGTGAGATGGCCCTGGCAGACCTGGAAGGGTTCTACCGCGAAGCTAAAAAACACTACGACGAAGACGATGCTTTTGCCGAGCGCGCGCGCAGTTACGTGGTAAAACTGCAGGGCGGCGACCCGTACTTCCTCGAGATGTGGCGTAAACTGGTTGACATCACCATGTCCCAGAACCAGCTCACCTATAACCGTCTGAACGTTACCCTGACCCGTGACGATGTGATGGGTGAAAGCCTCTATAACCCGATGCTGCCTGGCATTGTGGCTGACCTGAAGGCCAAAAACCTGGCGGTTGAGAGCGAAGGCGCGACGGTCGTGTTCCTTGATGAGTATAAAAACAAGGAAGGTGAACCGATGGGCGTGATCATCCAGAAAAAGGATGGCGGCTATCTCTACACCACCACCGATATCGCCTGTGCGAAATACCGTTACGAAACGCTGCATGCGGACCGCGTGCTGTACTACATCGACTCCCGTCAGCACCAGCACCTGATGCAGGCGTGGACTATCGTGCGCAAAGCAGGCTACGTGCCGGATTCCGTGCCGCTTGAACACCATATGTTCGGCATGATGCTGGGTAAAGACGGTAAGCCGTTCAAAACCCGTGCGGGCGGTACCGTGAAGCTGTCCGACCTGCTGGACGAAGCGCTGGAACGCGCCCGCCGTCTGGTGGCCGAGAAGAATCCGGATATGCCTGCCGATGAGCTGGAAAAACTCGCCAACGCCGTGGGTATCGGTGCAGTGAAGTACGCGGATCTCTCCAAGAACCGTACCACCGACTATATCTTCGACTGGGATAACATGCTGGCCTTTGAAGGTAATACTGCGCCGTATATGCAGTACGCCTACACCCGCGTGCTCTCCGTGTTCCGTAAAGCCAGTATCGATGAAAGCGCGCTGGCCAATGCTGAGGTGATCATTTCCGAAGATCGCGAAGCCCAGCTGGCGGCACGTCTGCTGCAGTTTGAAGAGACGCTGGCCGTTGTCGCACGTGACGGTACCCCGCACGTGATGTGCTCTTACCTGTACGATCTGGCGGGTCTGTTCTCCGGTTTCTACGAACACTGCCCTATCCTGTCTGCGGAAAGCGAAGCGGTCCGCAACAGCCGCCTGAAGCTGGCTCAGCTGACGGCGAAGACCCTGAAGCTGGGTCTGGATACCCTGGGTATCGAAACCGTAGAGCGCATGTAATAAAAAACCCGGCCATCGCCGGGTTTTTTATGTTCAAAAATATTTGCGCAGGTATTCCGTTAAACACAGGATTGCCATGGCCTGTCCATAGGGCATCGACGTGAGTGGGATCTGGCGATAGAACGCCAGATCGCTGCCCATCCCCGTACCGAACGACGTCTGCAGTAACTCCCCTTCCGGCGAGATATTTTCCACAATGCCGCGAATTGCTTTCTCCGCCACCGCAGCATATTCCGCGCCGACATAGCGTTTACGCACCGCTTTCAGAATACCGTAGGCAAAGCCTGCCGTGGCTGACGCCTCAAGGTAGGAATGCGGATCGTCGAGCAGCGTATGCCACAGGCCGCTATCGTCCTGACATTTGGCGAGGGCCGCAATCTGCGCGTTCAGCACCTGCACAAGGTAGCGGCGAACGGCGTTATGTTCAGGCAAATCCACCAGCTCAAGGAAATCCGGGATCACGATGGTCAGCCAGCTGTTGCCTCGTGCCCAGCGTGCCTTCGCAAAGTTATGGTGGCCTTCGTAATTCCAGCCGTGGAACCACAGGCCGGTTTCGCGATCCATCAGGTTTTGCACGTGCAGCAGAAACTGATACACCGCCTCTTCAACGTACTCCGGTTTATTAAGGAGCTTGCCGATTTTCGCCAGCGGCAGAACCGTCATCATCAGCGTGTCATCCCACATCTGCTGAGAATTCTCTTCCGCCAGGGTGATGTGCTGCATGCCGCCATGGTCGGTGCGCGGCATCTCATTCATGGCCCACTCCGCCCAGCTTTCCAGCCACGGCCGCCAGACCGGGTTTCTGGTCTCTTCATAACGATATGCCAGCGTCAGGAACGGTGACATGGTATTCACGTTTTTGGTGGTCGCCCCTTCCCTGAAACGATCGGCAAACCAGCGGTCAATGATGTCACGCATCGCTTCGTCGCCCGTCTGGCAGTAATACTGCCAGATACCGTATAACCCCACGCCGTGGGTCCACTCCCAGCCTGCCCATCCTTTGGTGTCAATGACCCGCCCGTCGTCCAGGCGCAGTAAAAACTCACCTGTCGTGTCGTGGATATTAACGAGGTTATGCGTCACCTTTTCAATCAGCGATTTCAGCTCGTCCCGGGCGATGAAATGCGCAGGCTGACGCAGGAGTGGACTGTGTTTGACCGGCCAAACTTTCATTATCTTAACCTCTGTTGTATGTCGAATTCAGTACCGCGCGCCCCTTCAGCGAAGGTGCCGCAGGCTTATTACGATTCAGATAACCGATGTTGTTATTGCCCCACAGCGACGCATAAGGCATACCGGCCAGCATCTCTACGGTGGCGCGGGCTTCTGGTGTCGCACTCTCAGGAATGGCGCGGCCAGACGCGCGCATTTTGGCGGTCTCTTCACGCAGCGTGGTATGGGTGTGCAAATTGAGTTTGAAACGCAGCGAGACCAGGAAGCCGCAGAACAGAACCAGAAGCGTTCCCACGCTCAGGATCAGCAGAATGGTGTGGCTCACTTCCGCGGGCTGGGTCTTCTGTCCGCTGACAAAGCCGGACATCTGCATCACAATGCCCACCAGCATTACCGCCCCCGCCTGCGAGGCTTTGCGCGTCAGCGTCATGATACCGGCGAAAATCCCTTCGCGGCGCTGGCCGGTGATCACTTCATCGACATCAGCAATGTAGGTGTAGGTATTCCACGGCACATAGTTGATCCCACCGCGTCCCAGACCGGCAACTGCAGAGACCAGCAATAACAGAGAGTAGATATCACTCAGGCCCGCGTAATACAGCACGGCGTAGGAAAGCGATGCCAGGCCAAACAGCACCACGACCATTCGATAGGACGGCGCGGGTCCGAAGCGAATGCACAGCGGGATCATGGCGATAACCGCAATAAACTGGAAGATGGCCATCGTGCCCAGCAGGCTGGAGGCCATGGATGCTTCCTGCATCAGCACGAAAACCACGTAGTAGGTAAACACGGCATTAAAGACGTCCTGGGCGATATACCCGCCAAGGTACATCCCCAGATGCTGACGGAAAATTCTCACGCGCAGCGTAGAGCTCAACTCCACAAACAGGCGGTTGAGGCTCTGCCCGAGCGACAGTTTCTTCTTCTCCTCTTCGGCACGCAGGGCGGCTTCGCTCCACTCTTCCCGCGGTCGCTCCCAGGTGAAGAACCAGACGAGCATCAGCATCAGCGCGCACAGCACGGAGAAGACCAGGCTTGCATAGAAAAAGGAGACCGCGTTGTCTTTGCCGAAATGCGTGAGCAGGATCCCCGGCAGGAATGAGGCCAGGATGGCAGACATTTGCGCCATCGAGATACGGGCACCTGAGAAGCGGGTTTTCTGTTTGAAGTCATCGGTCATTTCCGGCACCAGCGTTTCGTACGGCACCAGAATCATGGTGTAGACGATATCGAACACCAGATAGGTCAGCAGGTAATACCAGAAACTCATCTCCCCCACCCACATCAGGGAGTAGCTGAACACGCACGGGATCCCCAGCAGAATAAAGAACTTACGCCGACCGAAGCGCTTGCCGAGCCAGGTCGTGCCAAAGTTATCGGTCAAAAAGCCCATCAAAGGGCTGACGACGGCATCCAGTACCCTTGCGGCGGCAAAGATGAAGGTTGCTTCAATCGGGGAGAGTCCACAGAACGTTGTATAAAAATACAACAGCCAGGCCGCCGTCAGGGCGGTGGTTCCCGCCCCGAGGAAATCGCCTGACCCGTAAGCAAGATAATTTGCGAGTCCAATTTTTCGTGTTTTCATTGCCGTCAACCCTACTCAGTTTTGGGAGACTCCCTGTAAGCAAAATCTGATCCGGGAGTTATTACACGGCTACAGTAAGAGTATCGACCTGGTGATACCTTTCTGTTTTTGCCATCACCGGCAAGCGGCTGGCAAAAATGCAAAGAGTGTCGTTACGCGTGTCACTGATTTATAAAACAGCGTTTCTTTTACATCAAAAGAGGAGGTCATTTTTTGCGAGCCAGCCATCAGAAATGGCTGATGGCTGACGCAGAAGGCGGGGTATTAGCGGTAGTTGACGATGACGGAATTACGCTGAACTTTCAGCGCAGGGATCAGGCGTCCGCCGCCCGGCACTTCCCAGATAAAGCGCAAAGGTTCGACAGCAGGCACGCCGTTGAAGGCCTGAGTGGTGCCATTCTCTCCGTCAATTTCCGTACAGCGTGTCTGGGAGCACAGCCGTACCCGAAGCCCGGCAGGCGTTGGGCCAATAAGCGTGTAGTTCCAGACCACCAGGGTCATCAGACCGGACACCGGCTCAGTCGGTGATAACGGTCGCGAAGACATGGCGACACCGCGGTTGCTGAGGGTCACGCCAATGCTGCTGGCCTGCCAGGTCCCTTCCCCGGCGGCCTGGGCCACCAGCGGAAAAAGTAAAATCCATAACCACTTACGCATTATTTTCCTCCGATCGTCGCCGTCATACGGATATGACGGTTATCCGACAACTCCATATTTGACAGCACGACCAGCTGGTTCAGGCTACGGCGCAGGAAGCGCGACAGCAGGGGACGCAGCGCATGGTTCACCAGCAGAACCGGTGGCGCACCCAGCATCTCCTGACGCGCCAGCGCCTCTTGTGTTTGCTCCAGCAGACGGTCGGCCAGGCCAGGTTCCAGCCCTCCGCCGCCCTGCAGAGCCTGCAGCAGCAGACGTTCAAGCGGCGTATCGAGGCCGATAACCTGCACTTCCCCGGTGCCCGGGAACCACTGCTGCGTGATCGCCCGCCCCAGTGCCACGCGCACCACCGCCGTCAGTTCGTGCGGATCGCTTTGCAACGGTGCATGCTCGGCAAGGGTTTCCAGAATGGTACGCATATCGCGGATCGGCACTTTTTCCTCGAGCAGGTTTTGCAGCACTTTGTGCAGCGTGGTCAGCGTCACGACGCCTGGCACGAGATCTTCCGTCAGCTTCGGCATCTCCTGCGTGACGCGATCGAGCAGTTGCTGGGCTTCCTGACGACCAAACAGCTCTGCCGAGAATTGTCCAATCAGATGGTTCAGGTGAGTCGCCACCACGGTACTCGCCTCCACCACGGTGTAGCCCTGAATTTGCGCCTGCTCTTTCAGCGCGCTTTCAATCCAGATGGCAGCCAGGCCAAAGGCCGGGTCGATGGTTTGCTCGCCCGGCAGCGTACCCGCCGCGGTGCCCGGGTTAATGGCCAGCCAGCGGCCTGGATAAGCATCACCGCTGCCAATCTCTACGCCTTTCATCAGAATACGATAGCGCGCAGGCGGCAGATCCATATTGTCGCGGATGTGAACCACCGGCGGCAGGAAGCCCATGTCCTGGGCGAATTTTTTACGGATGCTGCGGATTCGGCCCAACAGTTCGCCATCCTGCTGGAAATCGACCATCGGGATGAGGCGATACCCCACTTCCATTCCCAGCGAATCTTCCAGTTGAACGTCGTTCCAGGTCGCTTCCACGGCCTGCGTGTTCTCCGGCATTTTTACCGGAGCAGGTTCCGCAGCCGGGGTCATCTCACGGCCACGCATCCACCAGGCAAGGCCCAGCAATGCCGCAGTGAACAGCAGGAACACCAGGTTTGGCATTCCCGGCACCAGACCGAGCAGGCCCAACACCGCGGCGGCCAGCAGCATCACGCGCGGGTTACTGAAGAGCTGCCCGACCATCTGCTCGCCAACATCCTGATCGGTACTGACGCGGGTCACGATAACCCCCGCCGCCGTTGAGATGACCAGCGCCGGGATCTGAGCCACCAGACCGTCACCAATGGTCAGCAGCGTATAGCTTTCCGCCGCGTGGCCCATGTCCATGCCGTGCTGCAGCACGCCCACCAGCAGGCCGCCGACCACGTTAATCACCATGATCAGGATGCCCGCAATGGCATCACCGCGAACAAACTTACTCGCACCGTCCATTGAGCCATAGAAGTCAGCTTCCTGCGTCACTTCCGAGCGGCGCTTTTTGGCTTCATCTTCGGCAATAAGCCCGGCGTTCAGATCCGCGTCGATGGCCATCTGCTTGCCCGGCATCCCGTCAAGCACAAAACGCGCGCCCACTTCCGCGATACGTCCGGCACCTTTGGTGATAACCATAAAGTTAATGATGACGAGAATGACGAACACCACGATACCGATGGCAAAGTTACCGCCGACCAGGAAGTGGCCGAATGCCTCAACCACTTTACCCGCCGCGGCAGCACCGGTGTGGCCTTCCATCAGAATGATACGGGTTGACGCCACGTTCAGCGCCAGCCTTAACAAGGTGGTAAACAGCAGAATGGTCGGGAATGCGGCGAACTCAAGGGTGCGCTGGGTGAACATCGCCACCAGCAAAACCATAATGGACAACGCAATGTTGAATGTGAAAAGCAGGTCGAGGATGAACGCCGGAAGCGGCAAAACCATCATCGACAGAATTAGCAGGATGAGAATCGGTCCGGCAAGGATCTGCCATTGCGTCGATTTCAGGTTGCCGGGCAGGCGCAACATTGCCACCAGATTAGCCATCAGTGTCCTTCTCGTTCATAAAATCCAGCGCGTCAGGCACCGGAAGGTTCTCAGGTTTCACAGGCCGTTGACCGCCAGCCAGACGCCAGCGTTTCAACTGCCATACCCAGGCCAGCACTTCCGCCACCGCGGCGTAGAGTTGTCCTGGGATCTGTTGTCCAATTTCCGCATGGCGATACAGCGCGCGCGCCAGCGGAGGCGCTTCGAGTATGGGCACCCGGTTTTCGGTACCAATTTCACGAATACGCAGGGCGATAAGCCCCGCCCCTTTCGCCACCACTTTCGGCGCGCTCATTTTGTTTTCGTCGTACTGCAGCGCAACGGAATAGTGTGTCGGGTTAGTCACAATGACGTCGGCTTTTGGCACATCTTCCATCATCCGTCGACGGGCGGCAGCACGCTGCATCTGTCGGATACGCCCTTTCACGTGCGGGTCACCTTCCATCTGCTTATATTCATCCCGAATATCCTGGCGAGACATGCGCAGTTTCTTGAAGTGGCTGTAAAGCTGGAAGATAACGTCAAAACCCACCATGGGAATAATGCTGAGCACCACCAGCAGGGCACAGAGCCCGGCCAGGTTCAGCGCATTGCTCATCGCGGTTAACGGCGATTCGCTGATAAGGCGCATCATTTCCGGCCAGTGATGCCACAGAAAAAAACCGCCGGTACTGCCCATCAGGACCGATTTCAGAATCGCTTTAAGCAACTCCGCACCGGTTTGCGCCGAGAACATTTTCGCAATCCCCGGCAGCGGGTTCAGTTTCGAAAACTTGGGTTGCAGCGATTTCCCGCTAAATACCAGACCGCCCAGCATCACGGGCGAGACCAGCGCCACCAGCACGACGCCGGTAATCAGGGGCAACAGCGCAAGCATGGCATCTTTAACGAGCAGGATTATCTGGCTGAGGATCAGGTTAGGGTCGTTGACCATACTGTGGTCAAAACGTAGGCCAGCCGAGAGCATTCCCGCCAGTTTGCGGGCGAGCGCCTCCCCACCCCACCAGATAATGCACACGCCTACGATGAGGATCAGCAGGGATGTCAGTTCTCGGGATCGGGGGACCTGCCCTTCCTCACGCGCTTTTTCTAGTCGGTGGGGTGTGGGGGCTTCCGTTTTGTCGTCGTTCTCTTCTGCCACAGTGCCTGCTCGCAGCCCATTTAGTCACGGGTATCATGCCAGCCTGACCTTTCATCAATGGGTTGAAAAAACCCAATAACCGGCTTCTTTTAGCCAGTTCAGCGTCGGAGCTATCGGGTGATGAGTAAAAAACGGCAAAAAAAAATTTGAGATAGCGTTTGGCAACACTGTCAGCAAGCAGGGCGTGAGCAAGGGCCAGCCACCCCAGCGTTATGCACTCAAAATTAAGCGGCATACCCTCAGGTTGCGCGCGCAACCTGAGGGTCATCACCTCAATCAGAAACCAAGGCTGTCCAGCAGGTCGTCAACCTGATCCTGGCTTGCCACAACGCCCGCTTTGGTGGCGTCGAGTTGTGGACCGTTGAGCAGGCTTTCGTTCTCGCGTTTTGGACGAGCGGCCGGTTCCGGAATGTTCTCCAGCAGCACCATCAGCAGCTGACGTTCAATTTCCTGAATCACATCCATCATGCGCTTGATAACCTGGCCCGTGAGGTCCTGGAAATCCTGCGCCATCATGATGTCCAGCAGCTGCGCGTTGGTAAAGCTGGTGTGGCCCGGCACATCGCCCAGGAACTGACGGGTATCCGTGACCAGCTCGCGGGCATCCGCCAGCTCGATTGGATTCTCAAACCACTCATCCCAGCGTTTGGTCAGCTCTTTCGCGCCTTTCTCCATCGCATCCTGATGCGGTTGTGACGCTTCAACGCTGTTCAGCGCACGTTCAGCCGCCTGAGCGGTCATCTGCACAACGTAGTCCAGACGATCGCGGGCATCCGGAATGGCTTCCGCCGCTTCGGCAATTGCCTGGTCCAGCCCCAGTTCACGCAGGCTGTCACGCAGCATGCGTGTCAGGCTGCCGATGCGGGCAATGATATCGCTGGGCGAGTGTTCTTCAACGGGTTTCATAGCAGGTTGCATCATCATAACCAACACCTCACATGCCGAGTTTCTCGAAGATCTTACCGAGCTTCTCTTCCAGGGTGGCCGCAGTGAACGGCTTCACAACATAGCCACTAGCGCCCGCCTGTGCTGCGGCAATAATGTTCTCTTTTTTCGCTTCTGCGGTCACCATCAGAACCGGCAATGACGCCATTCCCGCGTCCGCACGGATGGTTTTCAGCAGTTCCAGACCGTCCATGTTTGGCATGTTCCAGTCGGAGATAACAAAACCAAACCCGCCCGCCTGCAGTTTGTTCAGCGCATCAACGCCGTCTTCTGCTTCTTCAACGTTGTTGAAGCCCAGCTCTTTCAGCAGGTTGCGTACGATACGACGCATGGTGGAAAAGTCATCCACAACCAAAAACTTAAGCTCTTTATCCGCCATAAAATAATACTCCTGAGTCAAATACGTATTGCCTGTCCGGCACTGATTTTCGCCAGCATCTGCTGGCTTACCTGGCTAAGATCGACCACTTCGCTCACGCCACCCATATTGATGGCCTCGCGCGGCATGCCGAACACCACACAACTTGCTTCATTCTGCGCAATCGTCCAGGCGCCAGCCTGGTGCATTGCAAGCATTCCGGCGGCACCGTCGTTACCCATCCCCGTCAGGATCACCCCAACGGCGTTGCGCCCCGCATGTTTCGCCACCGAATGAAACAGCACATCCACCGACGGACGGTGCCGGTTTACCGGCGGCCCGTCATGAATTTTGATTTGATAGTTAGCGCCACTGCGCGCCAGCTCCATATGCTTGTCACCCGGTGCGATATACGCATGGCCGGGGAGTACGCGCTCACCGTCTTCCGCCTCTTTCACGCTGATCTGACACAGCTTGTTCAGACGCTCGGCGAACGAGCGGGTAAAGCCTGGCGGCATATGCTGCGTGATCAGAATACCCGGACTTGACAGCGGCAATGGCTGGAGTACATGACGAATTGCCTCTGTTCCCCCGGTTGACGCCCCAATCACCAGCAGTTTTTCCGAACTGAGTAAAGGACCGGCCTTCAGCGTTACCGGTGCATCCATCGGTTTGTGCGCGGCAAGCTTCGCACGTGACGCGGTGCGGATCTTCTCGGCGATCATTTCGCTGTACGCCAGCATCCCTTCACGAATGCCAAGCTGAGGTTTGGTGACAAAATCCACCGCCCCTAACTCCAGCGCACGCAGGGTAATTTCAGATCCTTTTCCGGTCAGGGATGAGACCATCACCACCGGCATGGGCCGCAGGCGCATCAATTTTTCCAGGAAATCAATGCCATCCATGCGCGGCATTTCGACATCCAGCGTTAACACGTCGGGGTTATATTTTTTAATTAAATCCCGCGCTACCAGCGGATCAGGCGCTGTCGCCACCATCTCCATGTCGCTGTGGCTATTGATAATTTCAGTCATGATCTGGCGCATCAGCGCAGAATCGTCGACAGACAACACCCTGATTTTACTCATGCTTTTTCCTTACTCAGCGCATATACCGTTTGCCCACGCAGGCTAAACTCGCGCACGAGGTTGCTGAAGTTTTCCGAGTGCCCGGCAAACAGTAAACCGTCAGGCTTGAGCAACGGAACAAACCGACGCAGAATGTCCTGTTGCGTCGTTTTATCAAAATAGATCATGACGTTACGGCAAAAAATGGCGTCGAATGGCCCCGGCACGTTGTACTGCTTATCCAGCAGGTTAACGGGCGCGAATTCGACACAGTTCGCCAGCTCCTGGCGCACGCGCACCAGGCCTTCATGCGGGCCGGTTCCGCGCATGAAGTAACGCTGCAACTGCTGAGGTGACAGCGTTTTCAGTTCATCCTGGCGATACACGCCGTTGCGTGCCTTCTCCAGCACTTCGGTATCAATATCACTGGCGTAGACTTTCCAGCGTCCAGGCGCCATGCCCAGCGTGTCGGCAAGGGTGATCGCCAGCGAGTACGGCTCTTCCCCGGTTGAGGCGGCCGCACTCCAGACGCGATACTCCCCGCTGCGGCGACGCGCGTGCTCCGCCAGGACCGGGAAGTGGTGAGCTTCACGGAAAAATGCGGTCAGGTTGGTGGTTAACGAGTTAATAAAAGCCTGCCACTCTGCGCTGTTCTGGTTCGCTTCGAGCATGCTCAGATAGCGACCAAAATCGTCCAGCCCAAGCGTACGCAAGCGCCGCACCAGACGGTTGTAGACCATGTCTCGCTTATGATCGGCAAGCACAATCCCCGCACGCTGGTAGATTAACTGACATATCCGACGAAAATGCGCGTCGGACAGCGCGAGGCGCTGTGTCATCTGCAACAGTAATGACGTTTGCCCTGGGGGCATTGGTGATGTCATAGCGCCTTCTTAATTACATTCAGGATACAACTGGCACGGCCTGCGACCGCCCGACTTCTGTTACTGCTTCAACGTGCTCTTTCACATTAAATACCGCGACCAGCCCGGTCAGATGATCCGCCTGGCTGGCCAGCTGATCGGTTGCCGCTGCCGCTTCCTCAACTAACGAGGCGTTTTGTTGCGTGACCTGATCCATCTGGCTTACCGCCTGGGCCACCTGCTCAATTCCGCGACGCTGTTCATCGGACGCAGAAGCAATCTCGCCCATGATGTCGTTAACCCGCGTAACGGAGGTGACGATTTCGTGCATGGTTTTCGCCGCCGTGTCCACCAGTGCAGAGCCTTGCTGGACGCGCGAGACGGACTCTTCAATCAGCCCTTTAATTTCTTTCGCGGCGTTGGCGCTGCGGCTCGCCAGATTACGGACTTCACCGGCCACAACCGCAAAACCACGCCCCTGCTCACCGGCGCGTGCCGCTTCAACGGCCGCGTTCAGCGCCAGAATGTTGGTCTGGAACGCAATACCATCAATCACACTGATGATGTCGCCAATTTTCTGTGAACTGGCGGCAATATCCTGCATGGTACTGGCCACGTGAGAGGCCTGATCGCCCCCCTTCTTCGCCGTCATCGCCGCCTGTCTGGACAGGTCAGACGCCTGACGCGCGTTATCCGCGTTCTGGCTTACCGTCGCGGTGAGCTGCTCCATGCTGGCAGCCGTTTGCGCCAGCGAAGCTGCCTGCTGCTCGGTGCGCGACGAGAGATCGTTATTACCTGCCGCAATCTCCGAGATCCCGGTGTGCATGGCATAACTGCCCTGTCGCACATCGGAGACCGTTTCCCGCAGGGCGCCCTGCATCGCCTTCAGGCTGGCAAAAATCGCCGAAATTTCGTTCTTGCCGTACACCGCCACCGGACGCGCCAGGTTACCCTTCGCAATACTGTCGAAGTGGCTGCTGACGATCGCCAGCGGGTGCACAATCATTCTGCGCGACCAGTACAGGGCACCGCCGGTCAGCAGCACCGCCAGAATCACCACCACGGCAAAAATCACGCCTGACATATGGTAGTTTTTACGGCTGTCATTCCCGGCGCGTTGGACAAACTGGTTAATGTTCTGCTGCCAGGCATTAAAGCTCGCATCAAACGCCGCCTGGGACGCCTGGACTGGCGCGGTCATAAAGTCCGAGAGCTGGTTGTTCTCAAGCCAGGTCGCCTGGTGCTCCAGGTCGCTGTGCCACTGATCAAAACGCTTCTTCATCGCGACTTTCAGCGCTTTCACTTCCGCGCTGCCGGCGTCCTGTGCCGCGAAGGCGTTAAACTGCGCGTCAGCCAGCTTCAGGCTGTCGCGCGCGGTCACCATCAACGCCTTGATGTCATCCGGCGGATAACTCAGGGCAGTTAAGGTTCCCGCTTTGTTCAGCGCCGTGCTTGCCTGCAACAGTACGGCGCGCGTCTGTGCCACGGCGGCGCGCTGCTGGTTACTCGCCTCAACTTCCTGCAAATTCTGATAGCCATCGCGAAACGCCCAAAAAGACAACCCGTTACTGCCAACCTGCAACACACCGCAAAGGATCAGAATCAAAAACAGTGTGGTCGAGATACGAATACGATTTAACATCCACGCTCCCATCATGCGGCAAGCAGCCGCGGTTTAAATGTCAGTCAAAATGTTTCCCAGTTTTCATGTCCGGTCGTCGCTGCAGGTTTACGGGTCGCTGCCGCTGCGGCAGCAGGCGCGAGATACGTTGCTTGCGGGGCGACCGTGTTTCCAGCGAGTGAAGCGAGACGAAACGCCGAGACGGCCATCTTCAGACGGCTTGCCTGGTCTTCCAGCGCAGCGGCCGCCGCAGCGGATTCCTGCACCAGCGCGGCGTTTTGTTGTGTCACGCGATCCATTTCCGATACCGCCAGAGCGACCTGGTCGATACCACGACTCTGCTCATCCGACGCAGAGGCGATTTCACCCATGATGTCCGTTACGCGGGTAACGGCATTCACGATGTCATTCATGGTTTCCCCTGCGCTTTCTACCAGCACGGAGCCGGTATCGACGCGGGAAACGGAGTCTTCAATCAGGGCCTTGATCTCTTTCGCCGCGTTGGCACTGCGGCTGGCAAGGTTGCGCACTTCCCCGGCCACCACGGCAAACCCGCGCCCCTGCTCGCCCGCACGTGCGGCTTCAACGGCGGCGTTGAGGGCGAGGATATTGGTCTGGAAAGCGATGCCGTCGATAACGCTAATGATGTCGGCGATTTTCTTCGAACTGTCGGCGATTTCGTGCATGGTTTTCACCACGCCGTCCACCACGCGACCGCCTCGCTGCGCCGTTTCGGACGCGCTTTCCGCCAGCTGTGAGGCCTGACGGGCGTTGTCCGCGTTCTGCTTCACGGTTGCGGTAAGTTGCTCCATGCTGGCGGCGGTCTCTTCGAGCGCCGAGGCCTGCTGTTCGGTGCGCGACGACAGATCGTTGTTGCCCATCGCAATTTCGCTGGTACCGGTATAAATGGCTTCCGATCCGTTACGCACGTTGGCGACGGTCTCAATTAGCGAGCGCTGCATATGATCAACGCTGTTTGCCAGCTCGGTAATTTCATTGCGCCCGGAGACGGTCAGCGTTTTGGTCAGGTCACCACCGGCAATCTCGCGAATGTGGGCAATGACGCGACCGAGAGGATTAAGCAGGATGTGGCGAATGCCGTACCACACGCCCACCAGCACGATGACCAGCGCCAGCGCCATGACGGCCATCTGCCATTTGGCAAAGCGGTAATCATTCTGGCTTTGCGTAAAGGCCGAGTGATACAGGTCGCCACTGGCTTTGGCATATTCCCCAAGTGCCGCACCGAGGGCGTTTTGCATCCCCTGGGTAGGTTGCGCGAAATACGCGTCCATGTTGCCGCTTTCCAGGAACTGAATAAGCTCCGTCAGACCGGCATAGTAGGCGTTGTACTTTTCATCGATATTCTGGCTCACCTGCGCCATGGCAGGCTGTGGCGTGATTTTCTTAAAGGCGTCGTAGTGTTTCGCGGCGTCAGCAAGGGTCGCCCGCGCATTTTTCAGCAGTTCCGTTTTCGCACTGCTCTGCTGATTATTCGGATCCATCATCATGCGGGCGGAAGAGCGGCTCAGGTTGATACGCGTTTGCAGCATCAGATCCCACGTCGACGTCAGTTCACTCTGCTGTACGCGGAGATCGTTCGAGGCGGCGAAACTGTCCTGGTTTTGTTTAAGTGACGAGAAAAAAAGCCCGCCGGAGGTAAGCTGAAGAAGTGCGAAAATGACCAGCACCATCATAAGCATTGTGACAACGCGGATACGGTTCAACATACAACACCTTCTCATAGATTTATTAACGGTGTTATCGGCACTGACTACAGGAACTTTACATTTGAGAAAGGGAAAAGCGCGGGGTTAAAACGCAACGTCAACGATCAGCGTATCGGTATAGGTGCCGGCAGGCGGCGTAGACTGGCTGGTAAGGACTTTGGCAGTGTAGTTGTAGGTTCGCAATAAACCGTCGGTACTGACCTGCGAGGAGGTTGCGCTGGTCCAGCGCTCGGTACCGCTGCCACCCCAGCGGTTGGTCGTGGCTTCTTTATAAATGTCGTAACTCATGTAGTTACTGCCGCTCACCATGCGGCGAACATTATTCAGCGCGTTGGCTCCATTATTAATTCCGATAGTGTAAGTGCTTCCTTTGGTACAGGTGACGGCAATCGCCTGCGAGACAGTGGGGAAACTTTGCACCAGCGGCGCACTGTTGAAGTTGACGTCAGGCGTGGTCATGGCGCTGCAGTCGTTGGTAACGGTCATGTTGAGAAGAATACTGGTGGTCGCCGTGCCTGTCTGGGGAACGGTGCAAAGGCCCAGCACGCCCACGGAACAGACGCTGTAGTTGATGCTGAAGGTGAGCAGCACCTGATAGGGCCCGGCTGTGACGTTTTGTCCGGCAACGGTGCGGAAATAAAGCGGAATGCTGTACTGTTTTGACCCCAGTAATCCCAGCAGGGTGTTGCCGCTCCAGGTATAAGCTTTGCTGATTTGCACTTCGCTGTTGCTCGAACACCCCGTTAACCCGCACAACCGGGTGGGGATCACATCCGTGATGGCCGCATTGTCGGTGCGTTTCATGGTGGCACGGCTGTTGCCTGAAACCGACGCGGCGGTGTAGTTCAGCGTCACCGAGTCGTTGGTCAGAAGATTGAGCACAGCGTCGCATGCCACGATCAGCCTGCCGGTGGTTTCGACCTCCCCGGTTCCGCTGAGCGCGAACGAGGTGACGCTACCAAATGACGCATTTACCGTACTGACGGTACACGCCGCCCAGCCGCCGCCGGAAAACAGCAGCAGCATCAACAGCAGTAAGCGCTTCACCGTTCCTCCCGGCAAATCAGCGGTCCGTATGTCTGCAGTTTATGTTCCGGATTGGCCCCCACGGTCAGCGTGGCCGAGCAGTGTTTTCCGTCTGGCGTAATCACCTCAAGCGGGTTCACATCGCTGAGATTTTCCAGCCAGGCGATGCCGTCATACCCCACCACCGCATTGTTGCGCGAGGCGCGTCGAACCTGGCTTCCCACCGGGATAGCCTGCCCCTGTTTGTCATGCAGAATGACGCTTGCCACCCGCTCCTGCTCCATCGGGAAATCGACCAGATAACCGCTGTGGCGGCGAATAGCGATCCGCCGCTCTGTCTCTTTCAGCCGGGTATCCGCGGGCAGATTCAGGGTATCAATGCGATAACTGGCCGGGTAATAAGCCGATACCCCGCTGACCAGCAGGTAGCCGTTATTGTTCGTTTTGCCGACCGGCTGGTTCTCATAGCTGACGGGAACGTCCGGGTGACCGTCGGTGCTGATCACCACAAACGCATCATTGATTTTGTTTGCCGCAAACAGCTCGCCGTCCATCAGCACAATCGCGCCCATCGCCTCTCCCCACCAGGTCATCATGTCCCTTTCGCCATAACCACCGCCCTGAAGTTCGATGTTGTTATTGCGCCAGCCCAGCGTTCCCTGCTGATAATCATTGGCTTTCGACTGGTTGGCCCATGCCATGTTCCAGCTAAAGCCACCGTCGGAAGGCATGGAGTGGTTGTAGTTGATACGCTGCGTGCTGCCGGCATCTGGCGTGTTTTCATAGGTTACGGCGGCACTGTCACGCTCTCCCAGCGGCACCTGAAGCGACATGGCCACCGTCCAGTCTCCCCGCTGCTGATCGCGGCTTGCGGCCAGATAAATACTGCTCGCCCCCCACAGATTACGGCTCCAGGAGAGATTCAGCAGTTCGGTTTTTTGATTGTCAAAGCTCTCCACGCCGATCCAGGCAGCACCGAGACTGCCATACTCGCCGAGGTTAAAGGTGAGAGAATACTGGTCGGTGTTGCGACTAAAACTGGCGATGGGCCGGTCATTTTCGTCATAGACCGTCGGTTGGTCGTAGAGGGCGAGGTTACCAAAGTCGCGATCGCGCCGCGTATGCTGTGTCGCTACACTAAATTCACTGGTACTGTACTGATAGCCCCAGTTGATTTGCCCGCCATTATCTCCACGCATGCGGCTTTGAGAATACGCGGTATTCACGACGCCAAACCGACCCAATTTAACCACCGTCCCCATCCCGCCCAGTGCCAGCGCTTCTGCTCCTTCGGCATGGCCCTCCAGCGTCAGCCAGTCCGTAACGCCATAGCGATACGACCCACTACCCGCCGCCGGGCCGTAGTCAAAATTCTTGATGCCGTAATTACGCCGCAGGCTGCCGAGCGTCACCGCCCCGTCGCTCAGGCCTTGTTTCAGCAATTCGCTGGTGACGTAAAACGGCAGCGTGGTACTCACCTGGCGCCCCAGCGCATCGGTAGTGACCAGTACCGCGTCCCCTGCTCCGTTGATATAGGGCAGATTGGTCAGGGTGAACGGTCCCGGCTGAAGCTGGGTCGAGCCGGAACGATAGCCATTGATAAAGAGATCCACCGAGGTGGGAACCGCCGCTTCGCCCGAGAACTCTGGGAGTGGCCAGGTCACGAGATCAGGACGCAGGGAGAAATCCCGCCCGTAGCTGATCCCGCCCATACGCACACTGGTGCTCCAGCTCAGGGCATCGCTGATCACATCCCCGACGGTCCAGGTCGTTGCCTCGTCCTCGTTCGTCATCAGAAGCGTCGTGTCATAGCGCACATACCCTTCCTGCTGACCGTCGTTTCCGGTGAAATTTTCCCGGGCATAGCCGGTTGAAGAAAAGGAGCCGTTCTCATTGAAGTAGCGGAATTCATGCCAGAGCGAGGCCTGTCCGCCGACATGTTCCGTATGGTTGGTGTAGAGATCGTAATTGAGCAGTGCTCCACGCCCGAAGTGTGGTTTGCTTTGTGACATTTGTCCGCTGAAAGGGGTCACGCGTGAGGCGACCCAGTCGGCCGGAACGCCCAGCAGCAGACGCTGCGCGGCGCTGTCGTACTCTACGCGCACCTGCGGCAGGGTAAAAAGGTTCACGTCTCCGGCAGGCACATGCTCCGGCGGTAGCCCTGCCCGCAGCAGGTCGGCGCTGGAAATAAAGAATGCCCCCTCGCGCTGCGTCACGGGCACCACCATACCGGTGTCGTAGTGATTCAACACAATCGAGAGTTGAAAGACCGCTTCGCCGTTCAACGCCTGAGCCTGCGGCGGCGGCGGTAAACTGTCATCGCCGGGCTCAGCCCAGGTGCTGGTACTGACGCAGAGCAGGATCATCATCGCCGGTTTCAGTTGACGGGCGTCGACTGCCATTGCGTATCCCTGGCATTAATCTGCGCGCTCAGCCGGTCTGGCTGACCTATTCCGGCCGGGATTGACCAGGTGCGGGTGCTGCCCGCAAGAACATACCCGAGTAATCCGTCTGCAACCGTCCGCTTCTGTCCGCCCTGCTCCAGCGCCACCTGGCTGAGTTTGACGTGCACATCCCCCTGATTACGGACCTCCAGGGCAGGATGTCCCTTCTCCTGCGTCACCCGCCAGCTCAGATTTTTGGTCTCCACCAGTGCATGATGCGCCCCCTCTTTTAGGGTCGGGATCCCCTGTCCATAAACGAACAAAGGAATGGAGTAGCGCATTTGCAATTTCAGGCCAATGGCCGGCTCGGCTTTGGCATCCGGCTGGGGGATTTCATCCACAATAATGCGGTAGGCCTGTTCGACGCCGAGCGGCACCGTACCCTGCTTAATCAGACGAATAAGCTGCTTACTACCTTTGCCAATGGTGACGATGGGCGGGCTGGCCACCACGTCCTGCTGTGCGGAGTAGCGTTCATAACCGCCCTCCTGCTTCCAGCGCACAATGCGGACCTGCATTGTCGTTGCGCTGTTCCCCTGATTCTGGATCCATAATTCAGTGGCTTTGGCATCCGCTGACAGCCACGGATCGATGGGCCACAACAGAATGGTTGCCGCCGCCTGCGCCTGGCCTGTCGCCGCAGCCATTCCCCCCAACAAACTCACCAGACAAAGGTGTCTGAAAAATGGCTTCATCGACTGTCTCCCTTTATCACCATGACAAGGTCACGGTGAGCTGATCAGAATACGTTCCTGCCGGGCTAAACCCGGTCAGCAGCGCCACGCCAAAAAGCGGCAGCGCAATGTTATTACTGTTGGTATAGGTCACCGGTATTGCCTGATTGACGCCAATTTCGCTGTTCGCCGCCAGCGAACTGCTGCTGTAAAGGCGATATCCCACCACTTCCGTTCCCCCTGAGCGCTTCATACGCCGAACGGAGGAGTAATTCTGTCCGCCGTTAATGCTCATACTCAGCGCCACGCCGGGCGTGCAGGCGATGGACAAGGCCCCGTTAGGCACAAAACTGGTGCTCACCGGGGCACTTTCCACCCCGTTGTGGGTACCGAAATCGAGCGTACCGAAAACTCCTCCGCTGCCCGTGGATACCGCGCACCCGGGCACAATGGTCGCGCTGACCTTAAATGACTGTGACGTCACAGCACCCGCCGCAGGCACCAGCATCAGGCAGACGATCAGCGCGTACAAAGGGTGCACGATCCCCTCCGCGCTGTTGCGCAGACGCAAAATGGATGCCTTCATGGCTGCGTGAAACTAGTAGGTGACGCTGACGTTAATCGTGTCGGTGTAGGTGCCCGGAACGACCGTAACGCTGTTACCGCCCCCGGTAATTCGCCCGTAAAGTGTGTAACTGTCGATGCCCCCGGCGGTTGACGCTATTGGCAGTGCCGCGTTGTTGGCAACGACGTTGTTAAATCCGCTGTCGCTATACAGGCTGTAAGCCACACCCTGTGCAGCATTGGTGGTGTTGACCAGATAGCGCGCAGGCGTGCCTGGCGTCCCCACAACGGTACCCGGCGCGGTGGAGTTGGTATTCCCGGTGATCGCCACCGTATAGCTGGCGGTCGTACATTGAATGGTGAACGTGTTACCGCCGCTGGCACCGGTCAACTGCGTCGTCAGGGTGGAAAACGTTGCGGGATGGGTGCCGAAATCCAGGGTCCCGAAATTAATGCCATTTTGCGTGGGCGAGCCGTTTATCAGACAACCGTTCGTCAGGGTTAACGTCGCGCCAATAGTACCGCTGCTGGTCACCGCCAGCGCCTGTTGGGCTGTTGTCGCCGTCAGCAACGTGCCTGCACAGATCAAAAGGAGTTTTCTTTTCATTTACCACCCTCCAGAAGACATTTCCGTTCGCTTGCCACATTTTATTTTTGCTGTTCAAGATGTTAGCCCCACTTAACGTTCCTCTTCCGGGGGTTATTGAGAATTTAGTTTATGGATACCGCTTCGACCACCCGTGCCGTGGAGGGCAAGACTAATGGCTTATTGACTGAATATTTATTTATAAAACAGGATGTTAATACTTTGTAAATGCCTTATTTCTCGTATACGCTGAGGATATATCCATTGAAATGTGATCTGCATCACAATATATCGTCGAAGCATTAACAACAAAATTAATAAAAATTAAAAACTAGTTGTATCTCCCTCCGCTTTACTTCAATTTATGTGCCGAATAATTTCCTGCGTCGTAATAAAAAATCTATATACATCGGCGCAGACGGCAACCAAAGCGCATAGAGGGTCTTTTTTCGTGGCAAGTGCAAACAAACTCACACTCTTCATCGTGATATTCATGCTGGCGGGTATTCTTTCAGGGGCGGCGATTCATGAGTATGCCTCTGCGGATGCCATCAAAGCATGGTCGGATAACATCACGCTGCTGACCGATATTTTCCTGCGTCTGATTAAAATGGTTATTGCGCCACTGGTCTTCAGCACGCTGACCGTGGGCATTATGAAACTGGGTGAAACCTCCACCATTGGTCGCGTGGGCGGCAAAGCGATGGTGTGGTTTATTAGCTCATCCGTGCTTTCCATTCTGGTGGGACTGTTTATCGTCACGCTGGAGCGCCCGGGCAGCGGCCTGAACCTGGCTATCCCGAAAGAGGCGGTAGACACCGGCCTTGCGGTGGGGGGGATGACGCTGAAAGCGTTCTTGTCCCATACCATTCCGACCAGTATCGCCGGTGCGATGGCGAACAATGAAATCCTGCAGATTGTGGTGTTCTCTATGTTCTTCGGCATCGCCGGCGCGTCGCTGGGGCAAAAATTCAATGCCCCGCTGGTGGCCGCGCTGGATGTGGTCTCCCATATCATGCTGAAGGTGACGGGTTACGTGATGTACGTCGCCCCGCTGGCCATTTTCGCCGCCATCTCATCTGTGATTGCCACTCAGGGTCTGGGCATTCTGCTCAACTACGCCTCCTTTATTGGCGGCTACTACGTGGCAATCCTTCTCACCTGCATGGTGCTGCTGGCCGTCGGCTATATGGTGCTGAAGAAAGAGGTGTTCCGCCTGGTCAGCATGCTGAAGGACCCGGTGCTGGTGGCGTTTACCACCAGCAGCTCAGAAGCGGCGTATCCAAAAACGCTGGAGCAGCTTGAGCGTTTTGGTTGCTCGCGCAATATCGCCTCTTTCGTTTTGCCGATCGGTTACTCCTTTAACCTGGTGGGCTCTATGGTGTATTGCTCTTTCGCCTCGATGTTTATCGCCCAGGCGTACAATATTCACCTGAGCTTCACCGAAGTGACCGTGCTGATGCTGACGCTGATGCTGGCTTCAAAAGGGATTGCGGGGGTGCCTCGTTCGTCGCTGGTGGTGCTGGCGGCAACCATCCCGAGTTTCAATATTCCGGTGGCGGGTATTTTGCTGCTGATGGGGATCGATCATTTCCTGGATATGGGACGTTCAGCGATTAACGTGCTGGGTAACGGTATTGCGACTGCGATGCTGTCGCAAAATGAAGGGGCGCGTGAAGCGGAGACTGAGCTGGTAGAGCAGGAAGCGTAACGGGTTGGCCGAATGGTTTCGTTCACCTTAAGGCCAGCAGAAAATACTACGCCTGCAGTAAGTGAATAAGATAAGGGGGCTGCAATAGCCCCCTTAATACGTTCACCGCAGCGGGCGAATCAGATAACCGAAATGCCCGACTGAACGAAACGGTTCCACGAAAGCCTCACAGAACCGTTTAGAGAAACATTACGCCACGTGATTCGTCGCGATATCCAGCAGCGCCATCTCATCACTGTTCAGCAGCTTCTCAATATTCACCAGAATCAGCATACGCTCACCCAGCGCTCCCAGCCCCGTCAGATACTCGGTAGACAGCGTGACCGCAAACTCCGGTGCCGGACGGATTTGATCGGACGTCAGGGACAGCACATCAGATACGCCATCCACCACGATCCCAACCACGCGCTGCCCCAGATTCAGGACAATCACCACGGTGTTCTCGTTATAGTCCACGTCGCCCTGGCTGAACTTCACGCGCAGGTCAACGATAGGCACAATCACACCGCGCAGGTTGGTGACACCTTTAATAAAGGCAGGCGTGTTCGCGATGCGGGTAACCTGGTCGTAACCACGAATTTCCTGCACTTTCAGGATATCGATGCCGTACTCCTCATCGCCTAAAGTGAATACCAGGAATTCCTGCCCTGATGGCTCGCCCGCCAGTTTCGTTACATTACTCATACCGGTCATGTTATTACCTTCTACTTAATCAGGCGGCTGTGTACGCCACACGTTGTTCACGATTTAATCCCTGAAGCGCCGACACATCAACGATCAGCGCCACGCTACCGTCACCCAGAATAGTGGCGGCAGAAATACCTGGCACTTTGCGGTAGTTGCTTTCGAGGTTCTTCACGACCACCTGGTGCTGGCCAATCAGCTGATCAACCAGCAGCGCGTAGCGGCGACCCGCACTTTGCAGGATCACCACGATCCCCTGCGTGGCCTCGGTTTTCGCGCCATCCACTTCGAACACTTTCCACAATTCGACCAGCGGCAGGTACTCACCGCGCACTTCAAGAACGCGCTCACCACCCGCCAGCGGATGCAGATCTTCTTCACGCGGCTGCAGCGATTCCATCACTGCGTTCAGCGGCAGAATAAAGACTTCGTCCGCCACTTTCACCGACATGCCGTCGAGGATTGCCAGCGTCAGCGGTAGCAGGATACGAATGGTGGTGCCGGAACCTTGCTTAGACTTGATCTCAACGTGGCCGCCCATCTCCTGAATGTTACGCTTCACCACGTCCATTCCCACGCCGCGTCCGGAAACGTCCGTCACCTGCTCTGCGGTCGAGAAGCCTGGCGCGAAGATCAGCATGCCCACTTCTTCGTCAGTCATGTTTTCGTTGACCGCCATTCCCTGCGAAATGGCTTTCGCCAGAATGCGCTCACGGTTCAGGCCCGCACCGTCATCGGTCACTTCGATGCAGATGTTCCCGCCCTGGTGTTCGGCGGAGAGGATCAGATTCCCGACCGGGGATTTTCCGGCGGCAATGCGGTTTTCCGGCAGTTCGATACCGTGGTCGAGGCTGTTACGCACCAGGTGCGTTAACGGGTCGATAATGCGTTCGATCAGGCTTTTATCCAGCTCGGTGGAGCTGCCCATCAGCGTCAGTTCAATCTGTTTATTCAGTTTACTGGCCAGGTCACGCACCAGACGCGGGAAGCGGCTGAAGACATATTCCATCGGCATCATACGAATGGACATCACCGATTCCTGCAGGTCGCGGGCATTACGTTGCAACTGCCCCATGCTGGTGATCAGATCGCCGTGGGTCACCGGGTCCAGTTCGTTAGACCGCTGTGCCAGCATCGACTGGGTAATCACCAGTTCACCCACCAGGTTAATCAGCTGGTCAACTTTCTCGACGGCGACACGGATGCTGGTGGATTCACTGGAACGCGCGGCCGGTTTGTCACCACGGCCTGGCGCGGCAGCATCTTTTGGCACCGCTTTCAATACCGGCGCCGCAGGCGCAACGGCAGGTGCAGCCGCCTGAGGAACAACCGCCACCTCTTCCACTGCCGCTGGCACGTCAACCGCCGCCGTTTCGGTTTCAAACGCGATCTGGTCGGCTTCGATAACAAAGCACAGGACCGCCACGATATCGTCCTGGCTGATCCCCTCTTCCAGCGTCGCACTCAGGCTGTCTTTGCCTTTCACCACGTTGCTTAATTTCGCCAGGTTACTCAGCTCTTCTTCAAGCAGGTCAACTTCGTTCTCTTTGAGGCGAGACAGCACCACGCGCACTTTACTCGCAGCGGCGGCCGGGGCCGCCTCTTGTGCGGTAACGGCATCGACAACGCTCAGTTTGGCTGCCGGAACAACGGCTGCGGCTGCGTCACCTTTGGCTTCCAGCGCGAGCTGGCGCAGCGCATTGCAGATGTATTCAAAGCTGGCGGCATCAGGCTCTGCCGAGCTTTTATAGGCGTCGAGCTGTTCCTGCATAATATCTTTGGTTTCCAAAAACAGGTTGATAATGTCGGTATTGAGCTGCATCTCACCGCGTCGTGCTTCATCCAGCAGGTTTTCCATTAAATGGGTCGTTTCCTGCAGGATGGTAAATCCAAACGTTCCGGCTCCGCCTTTAATCGAGTGCGCCGCACGGAAGATGGCATTGAGCTGCTCGGAGTCCGGTGCTTCAGGCACCAAATCCAGCAAATGTTGCTCCATATCGGCCAACAATTCGTCGGCTTCATCAAAGAATGTCTGGTAAAAATCGCTAATATCCATGCTCACGCTATCACCTCGGATTGGCTGGTGGCGATGTTGGAACGGCAGCCGAAGGAACGGCCCCAGGCTGTTTTAAATCGTCCAGTGACTCATTCTGACTTTCGGCGTTTTCGTGCAGGATGGCCTGCTCCGCCTGCTGGTTCAGCACTAAAAGACTGATACGACGGTTGATGGCGTCATCCGGCCCGCGGTCAGTGACACGCATGGTTGATGCCATGCCGACCACGCGCAGTACCTTGCCATCATCAAGCCCACCTGCCACCAGCTCGCGACGCGAGGCGTTGGCACGATCGGCAGAAAGCTCCCAGTTGCTGTATCCCTTCTCACCCGTGGCGTACGGGAAGTCATCCGTGTGTCCAGACAGGCTGATACGGTTAGGAATACCGTTCAGCACTGGCGCAATGCCGCGCAAAATGTCGCGCATGTATGGCTCAACTTCCGCGCTGCCCGTTTTGAACATCGGGCGATTCTGGCTATCAATAATCTGTATACGTAAACCTTCCTGCACCAGATCGATCTTCAGGTGTGGTCGCAGGGCACGCAGTTTAGGATCCGCCTCAATCAGCTGATCGAGATCGCCGCGCAGTTTCTTCAGGCGCGCTTGCTCCATGCGTTTTTTCAGCTCGTCGATGTTCGGCTCTTTCTTCACCTCACCCTTCTGCTGGGTGTAATCATCGCCGCCGCCAGGGATCGGGCTGTCGCTGTTAGAGATTCGCTGCCCACCGGTCACGGCGGTCGCCAGCGGCGTTCGGAAATACTCGGCAATCTGGATCAACTCTTTCGGGCTGGAGATGGAGATGAGCCACATCACCAGAAAGAATGCCATCATTGCGGTCATAAAATCGGCGTACGCGATTTTCCAGGAGCCATGCGCGCCGTGCCCATGCCCCTTGTGCTTGCGTTTTTTTACGATGACGATCGGATGGGACTGATTTTTCATGCGTCCTCAGTTGTCGTCTGTTGGTTTGGGTTTTTCACCGCACGCACGTGTTCTTCAAGCTCGATAAACGACGGGCGCTCGCTGGAATAAAGCGTTTTACGGCCGAATTCAACTGCGATAGGTGGCGCATAACCGTTGAGGTTAGAGAGCAGCGTGATCTTCACGCACTGCATCATTTTGGTCGTTTCCGCGCTCTTCTGACGCAGAACGCTGGCCAGCGGAGAGATAAAACCATACGCCAGCAAAATACCAAGGAAGGTGCCCACCATCGCATGCGCAATCAGCGCGCCCAGCTCTGCCGCAGGACGATCCGCCGAGGCCAGCGCGTGTACCACGCCCATCACCGCCGCGACAATACCGAACGCAGGGAGGGAATCGCCCACCAGCGCCAGGCTGTTTGCCGGCACTTCGGATTCGCTTTCGTGCGTTTCAATCTCTTCGTCCATCAGCGCTTCGATTTCGAAGGTGTTCATGTTGCCGCTGATGATCAGTCGCAGGTAATCGACGATGAAATCCAGCATCATTGCGTCAGCGAGAATGCGCGGGTAGCTGGCAAAAATTTCGCTCTCTTTCGGGTTTTCAATATCCCGCTCAAGCGAGAACATGCCCTGCTGACGCGACTTCGCCATCAGACGATAGAGCAGCGCAAGCAGATCCATATACATGCTTTTGGTGTATTTAGAGCGACGGAACAGCAGTGGAATAGCTTTCAGCGTGCCCTTGATCGATTTACCGTTATTACCAACGATAAAAGCCCCTACCCCTGCGCCGCCGATGATAATAAGTTCAGCCGGTTGATAGAGTGCTCCAAGGTGCCCGCCGGTCATCATGTAACCGCCGAAAACTGTACCGAGAACTACCAGGTAACCTAATAAGATAAGCACGACATCATCCTTCCGCTAGTGACTATGGCAAGGATGTTCAGCTCGCAGCGTTTACCGTTTGCGGGGTAAAAAAAAGCAGCGGTAATTGCTTACCGCTGCTGGAATCTTGCCCACACGTTCGGGTTAAACAGCTTGTTCGATCTGTTCATCCAGCAGTTGTGGAATAATATCGGCAGCTTCCCGGGAAAGTTTACGTCTTTTTACTGCTCGGGATGGAGGCTGGCATAAACTACAGGCGAAGCTGCCTGCAGGCTGATGCGCATGGGTAATAAAATTGCCATCGCAGCAGTTACAGCGCGACAGCTCAAGCATTCCGCTTTCAACAAAACGCACCAGCGTCCATGCGCGGGTGAGCGCCAGCAAAGGACCCTCGTCCTGCTGCGGGCATTGTTCAAGGTAAAGTTTATACGCTTTGATCACGGCATCAACGCCGCTACACAAACCGGTTTTGAGAAGATACTGCCAGGCATTACAGAACATGGAGGCATGAATGTTCTGTTCCCAGGTCATAAACCAGTCCGTTGAAAACGGCAGCATTCCTTTCGGCGGGGGACTACCACGTAACTCTTTATACAATTTGATGAGGCGACCACGACTCAGCTGAGTCTCGCTTTCCAGCATTTGTAAACGAGCACCGAGCGTAATCAGCTCCATTGCTAACTGTATGTCACGCGCTTCCTGAACAATGCTTTTCTCGCTCATTGCTAGGCCCTTTTCTTACGGGCTGCGTCATCAGGCTGGCTGATTTCGGTAAGCAAGCGAGTGGAAAGAAGAATACCGGTATGGATCTGTTGAAGATCGTCAACACGGGAATCCTGCGTCAGACGCGTGATAGTCTGAGGATTGTCAAAACGGAACTGGCAAACCAGTTGGTTTGTTTCCGCCAGTTTAACCATTTGAGGAAGGGTTAACCCACCCAGCATGGTTGCCATTTCTTCATTAATACCCAGACGAAACATCGCGGACGCCTTGTCCTGACTAATCAAACGCTGCGCGAGCAGTAAATACGACAAATTGATGTCATAGATATGTTTTAGCAACTCGGATGTATGCATTGTTCCCATCCCGAATAACCAACTATTATTTTTATGCGGAAAGACCGCACCCCGTGATGTCGCCGGGAAATCACCCGGTATAAAAAAGAAAAGGCTAAATGCATAGTCGAATTTAGGTTTGTATTCATTGAAACGCGCAACAGCTGAAACGCGGTTACGTCTCTTACACGTTTTATCATTTCTTACAAATAACTAAGATTTTTCCTAATTCGACGCAAACTCTACTCGTCAGTTTTGACACATACAATGCAGCCACCCCCAAATTTAAAAAAAATGTGATCTACGTCACACAATTTAAGTGAATATCTCCCATAAATCCATCAGTATGACTTGTAAATTGGTTATTTTTTGAACGATCAACGCTGTTTTCTATTCTTTATGGGCGAATACTCATGCAGGAGTATGAGCAGAAGTGGCATGACATGTGCTGTTCGAAACGTGTCAGCGACCGGATGCGCGTCACAGCGAATCCATCTTAAGGTCACATTTTCATTATCTATAAAAAACATGTAGTTATGCAAAACGCCCATAACAATTGTTTCACATTGTAATCATTAGAAATGTGTTTATAACGCGTTAAAACGATTTAACACCGGAAACGTAAAAAAGTGTGATTCAGCTTAAGTTGTTAATTTTTTTCATTTAGGCACGTTTTCCCGTTATTCTTCTTATAAGAATAATTAATGAATAATTATGATTAGCTTCACACTTATGTCGTATTCACCTCTTGCAGATCCGGTGAAATCGCGGTAATGGTGACTAAGACGCTGTCTTTCAGACACCTAAGGAGTGCGTTATGAGTTACTCCCATCTTCTTGTTTCTGTTGCGGTTTCGCCCGAAAGCCATGAACTCATCGCCCGGGCGGTTTCCATTGCCAGACCGCATAATGCCCGTATCAGCCTGATCACCCTCGCGGCCGAGCCTGAGATGTATAATCAACTGGCAGCCCCCATGCTGGAAGATATTCGTGAGGTATTACAGGAAGAAACGCAGCAATTTATGCGCGAGCTGGTAGAAAAGGCGCAATATCCTATATATGACACCATTATTGCGACAGGGGAGCTTAATGCGCATATTCTCAGCATGTGCAGTAAGCAGAATATTGATTTAGTAATATGCGGGAATCATAACCACAGCTTTTTTTCTCGCGCAGCCTGTGCGGCGAAATCGATTGTGGCGTCAAGCCAGGTGGATGTGTTGTTAGTGCCTCTTGGGGGTCGTTAAACCCCCAGAGGAAAATCAGGCGAGTTTAGGGAATGTCGCGATCTTTTTTTGCAGATGGCCTTCATTACTCTGCGGCGCAATATCACGAAGATCGCGAATAAAACGCGCCTGCCAGTGGTTAATATCGTTCTTACGGATCGTTTCCATCATCTCGGCATGGCGGGAAATACGCTCCGTGAGCGGCATCGTCAGCGCACGGTTGAGGGCATTCGCCACATCGTCACGATCGTAAGGGTTGACGATAAGCGCAGACGTCAATTCATTGGCGGCCCCGGCAAACTGGGAAAGCACCAGCACACCCGGATCGGCGGGGTCCTGGGCGGCGACGTACTCTTTCGCGACCAGGTTCATCCCGTCCCGCAATGGCGTAACCAGCCCGACATCCGCATAGCGGAACACTTTCATCAGGATCTTACGGTCAAAGTGTTGATTGAGATAAAAGAGCGGCGTCCAGCCCAACTGACCGTAGCGGCCATTAATGCGCCCTGCTTCCGTCTCCAGCTGGTGACGAATATCCTGATAAGCCTGCACCTCACCGCGCGAGGTGGGCGCTATCTGCGTATAGCGGATTTTACCGTGATGCTGCGGGTACTTCTCCAGCAACGTTTCATACGCCAGGAAACGTTCTGGCAGCCCTTTGGAATAATCAAGACGTTCCACCGAGAAGATATTCTTCACATGCTTGAGTTCATTCTTAAGCTGCGCCAGTTTGGGCGGCAGCGGACCGGAAGCCTGCTCGGCAATCTCTTCAGGTTCAATACCGATGGGATACACTTCAGTGTGGAATGTCTTGCCCCAGGCCGTATGGGTTTTCCCCCCTTTGGTCACCACTCGCGTTTTGCCGGACACAGAATCGAGGAACGCAAGTCGATCATTCTCGGTCTGGAAGCCCAGCAGATCGTAGTCACACAGCGCATCCAGCAACTCTTCATGCGGCGGCAGCGCGGTAAAGATTTCTGGCGTCGGGAACGGAATATGCAGGAAAAAACCAATCCGGTTATTCACTCCCCTTTTACGCAGCTCTCTGGCGAAGGGCAGCAGGTGATAATCGTGGATCCATAAAATATCGTCTTCCTCGATTAAAGGCAGCAGTTTATCCGCCAGCAGCGAATTCACCCGCGTGTAGCCTTCAAAGGACTCGCGCTGGAATTTGACCAGATCCAGACGATAGTGAAACGCTGGCCACAGCACAGCATTGGAGAACTGCGAGTAATACTCGTCATAATCTTTTTCGTTTAACGCAAACGACGCCCACGTAATATTTCCGCGCGTCACTTTCTTGAGCGGTTTCTGTTCTTCACTGATTTCACCATTCCAGCCAAACCACAGCCCACCGGCGGCTTTTAAGGCACCTAATACCCCAACCGCCAGGCCACCTGCACTGGATTTTTTATCATCAGGCGGTGCAATTCGGTTAGAGACGACGACTAAGCGACCCATAATGGTTTCCCCCTTTGTTTTGCGCTATTTGTTGTTGTTGCTGGTTAGCGATGTCAGATATCCACTGCCAGACGCTGGCGACATCCGCCAGACGCCATTCGGCGACAGTCTCACCAGGCCCGACCTTGATGGCGATCCCTCCGGCCTGATTCACCACACGAAACCCTGCCTCATCGGTCAGGTCATCCCCAATAAAAACGGGCGTCCTGCCGTTAAAAGGCGGTGTCGCCATAAACGCCGCAATCGCCGCGCCTTTATTGATCCCTTTAGGTTTAAGCTCCACCACGCATTTACCCGGCTGCAGCGCCAGCTCCGGATGTGCATTTGCTATAGCGGTCGCAAGCGCAAGCACAGCCGCTTCGTGCTGCGGCGCCTGGCGATAATGCAGGGCAAAGGCCATCCCTTTGGCTTCAAGCTCCGTACCGGGCAGTTCTGCCAGCGCAGACGAGAGTTGTACCTGTAGCGCCTGGATTAATGCGTCGGGGAGTGAAACGATATGCGTTTGATCATGGATGTCGCGGCGCTCCGCTCCGTGTACACCGGCCAGCGGAAAGCGATAAGGCCTGGCAAGCTGGTCCAGTTCGGCCATCGAGCGCCCTGATATCAATGCCACTGCTCCCTCAGTCATCTGCGAGAGCTGATGCAACTTCTGAAGAACCGTGGCGGGGATCGCCACCAGGTCAGGATGCGGCTTTATCTCGGCGAGCGTACCGTCGAGATCAAAAAAGAAAGCATAGTGTCCGGGCAGTACAGGCGGTGCAGTTAACAAGTCAGCCACCCTATTCCTCCTTACGGTTTACGAGAGGTAAACGCCTTTACCTCTTTCATAGCCATGTAAGTATAGACAGTGTGACGTCGCTCGCCATTTGACAACCGCCCCGCCAGCAAAACTGGCGAGGCGGTTCGGGGGTCAGCTAAGGTTATTAGTTGAGCAATATAAAGATAGGAAAAACCTCAGACGGTACGCTTCGCTTTTTGCTTGTAACGGTCGAATATCACCGCTGCCAGCAGGATCAGGCCACGAACGACGTACTGAGAGAACGGCGAAATATTGAGCAGGTTCATGGCGTTCTCTACCGTCCCCAGGATCAGGATACCGGCCACCACATATGAGATTTTTCCGATGCCGCCTTTCAGGGAAACGCCCCCCAAAACACAGGCTGAAATGACGATCAGCTCATAACCGATAGAGGTCATTGGCTGGCCACTGGTCATTCGCGACGCCAGAATAATCCCTGCGGCTGCAGAGACCAGCCCGGAAAGAACAAAGATAATAATCTTGGTACGCACCACCGGCACACCGGCCAGACGTGCGGCTTCTTCATTGCCCCCGATAGCCAGTGTATTACGGCCAAACGTGGTCCGGTTGAGCAGGAACCCGAACAGGATAAGACAGGCCACGGTCAGCCAGATTGGCGCTGGCAGCCCCAGCCAGTTAGCGTAACCGAGGGTAAAGAAGCGCTCGTCTTCAATCCCCACCGCTTTACCGTCAGAGATGATATAGGCAAGACCTCGCACAATTTGCATGGTCGCAAGCGTTGTGATCAGGGCGTTAATCTTCAGACGAGCAATGACAAAGCCGTTCACCAGCCCGCTGAGCACGCCCAGTAACAGACCCGCCAGCACGCCAATCCACAGGCTCTCCGTCATGTTGATTACCACAGCCGTGGTAACGCCGGCACAGGCAATAACCGAGGCCACCGACAGGTCAAAATCGCCCGAGGCCAGACAGAACAGCATACCGCAGGCCACCATGCCGGACATGGAAATGGCCAGCCCCAGCCCTTTCATATTAATAAAAGTGGCAAAATTAGGAACGAAGATCGCACAGGCGACAAACAGGGCGGCAAAGACCACCAGCATGCCGTACTGATCCCAGATTCGGCCAAAACTGAACGCCGACTTTGGCGCTCCGGATGTAGTAACAGAGGACATCATTAACTCCTTACTCAGGCGACAGCCTGGCTGACTTTAGGCATGGCGAGATTCAACGCCTGTTGTTCATTCGCCTGTTCATGAAGCAATTCACCGGCAATTTCACCTTCACGCATGACGACAATGCGATCGGCGACGCCAAGCACTTCAGGCAGATCGCTGGAGGCGAAAAGCACCGCCACGCCGCGTTTTGCCAGTTCATAGATCACGTTATAAATCTCGTGTTTTGCCCCCACATCGATACCGCGCGTCGGTTCGTCCAGTAAAATGACCTTCATATCCTCCGACAGCCAGCGGCCCAGAATGGCCTTCTGCTGGTTGCCCCCGGAAAGATTCATGATCAGCTGTTCCGGTCCCGGCGTTTTGATATTGAGTGAACGAATGTGGTGATCGGCATTGCTCGATTCCCAGCTATCGTTGATCAGGCATCCTGCGCGGATAAATTTGCGACGGGCGGAGATATTGATGTTGTCACGCACCGAATGCACCGGAATAATCCCCTCCGCTTTGCGATCTTCCGGGCAGAGCATCATGCCTGCCTTAATCGCGTGGGCGGGCTTCTGAATATCCACCGCTGCGCCGTCAATAGACACCACACCTTCGGTAATGCGGGTGCCGCCGAACAGCCCTTTCATTAATTCGCTACGCCCTGCACCCACCAGGCCGAACAGCCCGACGATTTCACCGCTGCGTACCGATAACGAAACCGGCATGCGTACTCCCGGCGCTTTTACATTATCCAGTCGCAGGCGTTCAGGGCCGTACTCACGCGGTTTCCAGTGGTAAATGTCCCCCAGATCGCGTCCGACCATCGCCTGGACAAGCTGGTCATGGTTCACCTGCGCCATATCGCTAAAGGTGCGCACATAGCGGCCATCTTTAAACACGGTGATGGCGTCGCTCAGGGCAAATATCTCTTCCATACGGTGCGAAACATACAAAATCGTGCGGCCTTCCTGGCGTAACTCCCGGATCACGCGGAACAGGTTTTCGATTTCACGTGCGGAAAGCGAACTGGTGGGTTCATCAAAGGCAATAATTCTGGCGTTACGCGCCAGGGCCTTGGCAATTTCAACCATCTGCCACTGGCCGATGGAGAGGTATTTCAGCGGCGTCTGAGGATCGACGTCCAGCCCAAGATGTTTAAGCTGCAGCCCTGCTTCATAATTAAGTAGCGAACGATTAACCACGCCGCTTTTGTGCGGGAGCTGTCCTAAATAGATGTTCTCGGCCACGGTCATCTCTGGGATCAGGTGCAGTTCCTGATAGATAATGGCCACCCCGGCATTAAGCGCCGCCGTGGTATCAGCAAAAGCCACCTCTTCGCCACGAATGGCCAGTGTGCCGGTCGTAGGGGAATAGTTGCCGCTGAGGATTTTCAACAGCGTGGATTTCCCCGCGCCATTTTCACCCATCAGGGCATGAACCTGGCCGGCATAGCAGTCGAAACTGATATCGGTCAGCGCGTTAACACCGGGGAACGTTTTCCCGATGCCGCGAAATGAGAGATACGGATCAGACTGTCGCATAACGTCTCCGTGATTCCTGTAGTGTGTACGTCTGGCCCCTCATGGTGAATGAGGGGCGCAATCACTGCGTATTACTTACCGCCCAGTCCTTTTTTCGCCAGTTCCTCTTTGAAGTTGTCGCGGGTAATCAGCACCACGTCGGTCACTTCAGTAAATTTCGGCGGTTCAGCCCCTTTGGTCACCCAGTTGTAGAGCATTTCACTGGATTTGTAGCCGTGTACGTCCGGGCTTGGCAGCAGAGAGCCGTAGAAGCCGGTCGCCTGCGCTTTGGACAGTTCGCTGACGGCGTCAACGCCGTTGATGCCGATACCGATCACATCCGGAGCTTTAAAGCCCTGACCTTCTGTCGCACGCACGCCACCCAGCACGGTGTTGTCGTTCATACCGACCACCAGCCAGTGTTTAACTTCCGGGTGTTGAACCAGCATTGAGTTCGCGGCGTCGAACGCGCCGGGGATATCGTTGGATTTGGTAGGAACTTTATAGATCTGTTTTTCCGGGAAGCCGGCGGCTTTCAGAGCGTCCATGGAACCGGTAGTACGACGACGTGCAGTATCGAGCTCATCAGCCGTGATGGCCATGACGCCCGTCTCTTTTACATCCCAGCCGCGCTTTTGCATCTCTTTATAGAGTTCCTGACCCTGGCGCTCACCAATTTTGGTCGCGGCCATCATTACCAGCGGCACGGTGTCCATTGGCTTGCCTTTGGCATTGACGAACTGATCGTCAACGGCAATAACCTTCATGTCGTAACCGCGCGCTTTAGCCGCAATTGCCGACCCCAGTTTTGGATCGGGTGTACAGATAACGAAACCTTTCGCACCGCTGGCCGCCAGGCTGTCGATGGCGTTCAGGGTTTTTTCACCGTCAGGCACGGCGATTTTAATGACGTCAAAACCTAAATCTTTTCCGGCTTTATCGGCGAATTTCCACTCAGTCTGGAACCACGGCTCTTCTGGCTGTTTTACCAAAAAACCGAGTTTTAAATTCTCTGCGATAGCGGATTGTGACATAACAGCAGCCAGACCAACGGCCGCCAGCGCTTTAGTAAATTTGTGCATGGTAAACTCCAGCTTTAGCATTCTTTTCTGTAGGGAATATTTGCGTGCTTCTTATTTAATCGGACTTAAAACAAGGCATTAGCGCTTACCTCGTCATAAGCGTTATTGCTGGTGATAGTTTTAGCGGGAAATTAATCATCCATAAGAGAGCGCCATCACACCGCAGAATTACAGTAATTGCGTACATAAATTCAGCGGAAAATGACATAAAAATGGCAGGAATTGTCGGACAAATGAAACGGGGTTAAGCAGAATTATCCATAAGATCAGCTAAGAAGTCCCTGAGCGCCGGACGCTCTAGCATCCGGCGGGAAATTTACCAGGCGTAATAGATGTGGTCAGCGTGATCGCGAACGGGCGTTTCGTCACCCAACAGTCGAGCAGCAAGGGCCAGCGCAAAGTCAAACGCATGACCAAGACCTTTGCCGCTGAGCAGGTTTTTATCCTGGACGACCGGTGCATCCACATATTCACCGTCTTTTACCGTCTCCCATAAATCCCCGGAGCAGACGTAGCGACGCCCCCGAAGCAGCCCATTTCCCCCCAGCACGCGCGCCGCTGCTGAACAAATAGGGCAAATCAGTTTTCCGCGCGCGTCATGTGCAGAAATAAAACGGATAACCTGCGGATCCGCGGCCAGATTTGCGCTGCCCTGGGGTCCCCCGGGTAGAACAATCGCATCGTAAAGCGAATCGCTGCGTTCTGATAAGGTGCTATCTGCCACCATGGGAATGTTATGGTAACTGACCACTGCACGCGACTGCGCGCAGGCCAGAGTTTCCACGTCGATGTTCAGCCGGCGCAAAATATCAATGGTGATAATCGCCTCTGCTTCCTCAAAACCGGGTGCCAACAGCACCGCAACCTTTGCCATCATAGACCTCAATGATTGAAACAAGATAAAACAGTGTTTCATTTTTACATAATCATTAAGAACAATCTTGCACAGCGATCACACACTCGCCTTTTTTGCGATAAATTGATTTAGCGCAATTTTATTCCTCAAAATATATCCTGATTGATTGATCTGTTTTTCACATCGTCACAGAAGATTCTGTTGCCTTAATATTTTCACTCTTGAAAAAACGAGACAAACAATACACAAACACATAAAAATCAATTAGTTATTAATGTGTTAATTTATATCCACCTGTTTTCATTTCTGTACTATATTAAATTTTGTAATGTATGGTAAACACAGCCTAATTAAGAGTTTTCTTAGACAGAATACAAGGGTATGCTTATTTATATCGAACACAGGAAGTGAATATTCGATCGACTTTTGTCGCCGCAGAAATGCCATTTCTGCATTCCATTAGATATGCCTGCCGGGTCAGGTTAGCCGCGGACATCACGTCCCACAGTCAATAAGGATATGAGTATGACTACCCAAACGATGATGCAAAAACTCAATGCCCAGTTGAACCTCGAGTTCTATGCCTCGAATCTGCACCTGCATATCAGCTCGTGGTGTTCCGAAAACAGTCTCAATGGCTCCGCCACTTTTTTTCGCAGCCAGGCGCAAAGCAACGTCACCCATATGATGCGTGTTTTTAACTTCATGAAAGCCGCAGGGGCAAACCCAACCGTAAAAGCGCTTGATACGATCGACGATAACTACTCTTCTCTGGAAGAATTGTTTGAGAAAACACTGGAACAGTACGAACAGCGTTGCAGCACGCTTAACAAGCTGGCCGATGAAGCCAGAGCACAACACGACACCAAAACCCTTAAATTCTTACGCGATATGGATAAAGCGCAACAGCAGGACGGCATGCTGCTCAAAACGCTGGCGGACGAAATCCATAACGCGCAGCAGGCGGGTTTATGTCCGGAACAAACCGACCGTCATCTGCTTGACCTTGTGACGGTACAGCACCACTGATCATTTTTCCTGCTCCCTGCCAGGCGCGCTTTTCGGCCTACCGGGAGCAGGTTCCCCTTCTCGTCGCCAACCTTCTGCTTTTGCTCAGATTTAACAAATCAGATCTCGCTCTCAATGATTAACCACACAACATGTAATGATTTATTTAATTACATTATCATTGACGAGGGAGCATCATGATCACCATTGAGTTTATTGTCATCCTCCTCTGCCTGCTGACAGGTACGCGTTTCGGCGGCATGGGGCTTGGGTTGATAAGCGGTATTGGCCTTTTTATTTTATGTTTTGTCTTTGGTCTGCAACCCGGCAAACCGCCGGTTGACGTGATGCTGACCATTCTCGCCGTCATTGGATGTGCCGCAACGCTTCAGACCGCAGGCGGCCTGAACGTCATGATGCAATTTGCTGAGCGCCTGCTGCGCAAACATCCTCAACACATCACGCTTCTCGCCCCTTTTACCACCTGGATGCTGACCTTTCTCTGCGGGACCGGACACGTGGTGTACACCATGTTTCCCATCATTGCGGATATCGCCCTGAAAAAAGGGATCCGCCCGGAACGCCCAATGGCCGTGGCATCAGTGGCATCGCAGATGGCAATTACGGCCTCGCCGGTCTCCGTGGCCGTTGTGTCACTGGTCTCCATTCTGGGCGCGCAGCATGGGCTCGGCCACGCGTGGGGAATACTGGAAATTCTCGCCGTCTCGGTTCCTGCCTCACTGTTCGGTGTGGCGATTGCTGCGCTGTGGAGTTTGCGTCGCGGGAAAGCGCTAGCGGACGATAAGGAGTTTCAGGAAAAGCTCAAAGATCCGAAGCAGCGTGAATTCATCTACGGCGGGACGGAAACGTTAATGAATCAACGTTTTCCAAAACAGGCCTACTGGTCCACGTGGATTTTCTTCGCCGGCATTGCCGTGGTTGTCCTGCTGGGGGCATTCCCTGACCTGCGCCCTGCATTTGAGATAAAAGGAAAAATGACGGCGTTGTCGATGAACCTTGTCATCCAGATGATGATGTTAATTGCCGGTGCCGTAATGCTGATGGCCTGCAAGGTCAATGCGTCTGCCATTTCTAACGGCGCGGTGTTTAAGGCGGGTATGGTCGCGATCTTCTCGGTGTTCGGGGTGGCGTGGATGAGCGATACCTTTTTCCAGGCGCATCTTGATGAGTTAAAGCTGGCGCTGGAAGGCGTGGTGAAAAGCCATCCGTGGACCTACGCGATTGTGCTGTTCCTGGTATCAAAGCTGGTGAACAGCCAGGCGGCAGCCCTGACGGCCGTTGCGCCTATGGGGCTGATGCTGGGAATCGACCCGAAAATGCTGATCGCCTTTTTCCCGGCCTCTTACGGCTATTTTGTCCTGCCGACCTACCCAAGCGATTTAGCCTGCATCGGCTTTGACCGTTCGGGCACAACCCGCATCGGCAAATTTATCATTAACCACAGCTTTATTCTGCCGGGATTAATTGGCGTTAGCTGCGCGTGTGCGGCGAGCTATCTGCTGGTACAGACGTTCTTTTAAGGTGAGCGAAGGGCGACAAACGGTCGCCCTTTTTAGCGTCAGGCGGGCTTTAGTGAGACTCGCCCTGCGGCGTGAATCGCAGTTCAATCAGCGCGATGGCTTTCTGAATAGCGCGAAGCGTGACCGGGTCAGCCGCTGCTGGATGGCTGTTGAAATCGATATTTTTCAGCTGCGTGGACATCTTCTCGCGCACTTCAACCGGCGCAATAACGTCCAGGACATCAAGGATTTGTTTGATAACTAACTGACAGGCGACAACGTCAGACACCAGCTCCTGATCGGCGCTCAGGTTTTGTGACATGGGGCTTTCTCCTTATTTAAAGGCCGCCATAGTAACAAAACGCAGGCCCATTCATCTCCCTCTCGTCGCTTACGGGCACAAAAAAACCCGCCGAAGCAGGTTTTTTTCATCAGAACATTGCGCCCGGTGGCACGTCTTTAAAAGTGTTGCAGTAGTTAGCCCACATGCTTTTCAGGATTTTGCGAAGTTTCATCAGGTAGCTCCATTAACTTGTTATACAACTTTATCGTCAATGTGCTTATAATATGACCATCGTCACAAAAATCAATATTATTGTGACGCGCATCACAATTTCATGCTTCTCGCCAAACCTGAAAAGTGGGGCTCACGGCACCTGAAAGCGTCAGCCTACGATCCCGCGAACAAAAGCTTCAATCTTTTTGTCCTGGCAATTCTCAAAGAAGCACTGCTGGAAACGTTGACCCGAAACGGCCGTCTTCACCAGCTCGGGATCGATTGCGCGCAGCGTATCCAGATAGTTCTCTTTCACGACCGCCGCTTTAACCTGGTTCAGAATACCGGCGTTACGCACCTGCGGCTCCTTGCGCTCGGGCGGATAACCTTCACCATTTCGACCAGTGAACGCTTTTTCAAAGATAAACCGAACGTTCAGTTCAGCCCCCCAACCGAAGCCTTTGGCAAACGGCAGGGAGAGCGCGTTACCGTTGTTAATCTGAGCAAACAGGAACGCATCCGCAGGATCAATGCAATAGCCGCAGATAACGCCCGGGTGGATGTTCAGCGACATCAATGCTCCCTGCCCCGTACCGCAGCCGGTCACAACAAAATCAACGGCTTTCGCATTCAGTAAAATGCTCGCCATAATCCCCAGATGGATATAGGTCAGGTGATGGTCATTCTCGTCGCTCATGCCCACGTTATAAACCGGGAACCCTTTTTCATCGGCTACCGTTTTCAACTCTTTCAGTATCACTGGGTTTTTCGCGGCCTGGCTGTTTTCCATCATCAGTGCAATTTTCATTTCATCTCTCCTGAATGCGTGGCGGGAGATCCCGCTATGGATACCTTTACCTGTTCACCCTACTATCAAACAAACAACCTTTCAAATTAAATGAAAGGTTGTTTTAAAAAACAAAGACGGGTTCACAATTTAGCGAGAATGAGACCGTACGCCAAACGTGCATTAAAAAGTTAAAGCAAACCTGTTGCCGCTTCAGCCCGTTAGCTAGACTGCAAAAGTACACGCTAAAACCGTATGGGGTTGACCTGTGAATCAGCGCTGCCGGATGCTTCGCTCCCTCTTTCTACTCGCGTTGACGGGTCTGTTGCTTGCTTGCCCCCCTGCCCGGGCAGAAGAGCCTGTACCGGTCTGGATCTTTGATGCTAACAACTTCGAATCCTGGCGCACACCGCAAGGAGAGTGGCAGGGTTTTTATCCTGAACTGATTAAGGCCATCAATAAACAGGCGGGTACGCAGCTGCAGCTGCGGCCACTCTCCGGTGCCGATATTAGCCAGCGTTTTGCACAAAATGAGTATGGCGTGTATGCCGGGGTATTGCGCACGGAGAAGCGAGCCAGAACCAAAATTCTCTCAGCACGTTTGTTTGATAACGACGTGGTGGCCGCCAGTCCATCGATGACGGTGACAACAGCCGAACAGCTCAGCCATGCCCGGGTGCTGTTCCGTAAAGACGACGCGACGCTCGACAGCGTGCAACAACGTTATCCCGACCTTAAATTTCGTTCTCTGCGCCTCGTCGCCACCAGCGACGAGGCTTTTCGCTTACTGAGCGACAACCAGGCTGATTTCTATATTAATGACGCTCCGGAGATGGAAAATACCCAGCGCTATTATCTGGTCTCCCGGCCCTTTCCTGAGCTACGCATTCCTGTCGTCCTCGCCTTCAGCCCTGACCTGCTTCCCCTGCGGGATAAAATCAATGCGCTGATTGGCACCTGGTATCGCAACGGCGAAATCAACACGATGCTGGAGGAGAGCAAGCGCAATTACCTGCTAAGCCGTATCACCCTGTCAGAGGAGGAGCGAACCTGGATCGCGCATAACCGCCTGCAGATTAACCTGCCCAAAAACGAGAATTTTGCCCCACTTATCTGGCGGGACAGCAAGGGCTACCACGGCACAGCCATTGATATGATTAACGACATGCGCGATTTACTGGGCATGAAGGTTGATGTCAATTTTATCGATCACTATTCGAGTCTTCCGCGACAGCAGTGGGCGGTTCGATTGATTGATATCGTTGATCGAAGCGACAGTGAGCATGCACAGGGTCGTATCGGCCCCGACATCGCCTGGCACAACGCCTATTACAATCGCAGCAGTCAGCCCTTCTTGTGGAACGAAGAGAGTATTCGCAGCCAGCGCGTCGGCGTAATCGACGGTTCGTTTGCCGCAGCCTATTTACGCCAGCGTTTTGGCAGCAATGTGATCATCGTGACCCGGCCAACCATTGACGGTCTTATCGACGCGATTGAGAACGATGAGATTGACTATATTCTGGGCGACCTCAGTTCGCTGGAGTCCACGCTTCGCGGCAACGAACTGTTTCGCGGGGTGCTGAAAGTCGCGGGGGTCACCCGCTCTGAATTTATTATTGGCCCGTGGGTGGATCCGCAGCATCCGCTCTTTCATCTGCTGACTCAGGTTCATCGCCTGTCAGAATACCGCACGCAAATAGAACGTCAGGATGAGCAGAGTTACTTACCCGATTTTTCTAAAAACACGCTGAAGATTATCAGCGTAATTTTGCTGATCGTGGCCCTGTTCAGCATCGGTATGCTGATCATGATGCGTCGCCATTTACGCCAGAACCGGATGGTTAACCGCAATATGGTGCAGGCGCTGGAGAAGGTAAACCGCGCGCACGATGACGAGACCGGCAGCCATATTCAGCGCGTCGCCCGATATTGCGGCTTGATGGCGCGTGAGCTTGGGCTTTCGCGCAAAATGACCCGTGAGATAGAACATTTTGCCTCTCTTCACGATGTCGGAAAAATTGCCGTGCCGGAGCGTATTCTGCGTAAGCAAGGCCCGCTGACCCAGGACGAGTTTGCCGAGATGAAACTTCATACCGTGAAAGGGTGGCGGATTATTCAGGGCTTAGAGCTGGGCGCAGTTGCGGAGAATATTATCCATTTCCATCATGAAAAATGGGATGGCAGCGGATATCCGCAGGGGCTGCGGGGAGAACAGATCCCGCTGGAAGCCCGCATTCTGGCGCTGGCCGATGTGTATGATGCCCTGAGGCAAAAGCGGGTCTATAAGCCGGGATTCACACACGAGCAAGCCTGCAAAATCATTCTGGAGGGTGACGGCCGCCATTTTGACCCGCAGCTTATTGCGCTGTTTCGCCTGCATCATCTTAAGTTTAAAACCATTTTTGACAGCCTGGCCGACTGAACGGCCCGTCGCAAAGAGAAAGCGCAGATTGCCCGGCTATTCCTCGCATTGCGACTCACATCTGCAGGTACGATAACGTATTTCCACTCACTCAGAGCGAACCATGAAAAGAGTCTTCGTCGCCGGTACGATCCTGCTGCTGGCGGGCTGTAACATTAATCGCCAGGCTGAGGTCAGCACCCTGGACGCGCCAAACGGCATCGTCCGCCTCGACTACGGGCAAGCAATGCTGCAAAACGCCTATTCCGATGAGTATGTTAATAACGGCACCGCAGCTAAAGCGTGTCAGAGCATGGGGTATGCCACCGCCTCTGCCTATGGCCAGCCCATTAAAACCTGCACCCTGACCAGCGGCTCTCTGTGTCTCAATGAGAGCGTGACGATCCAGTATAAATGCATGGGCTTTGCCGTAAACCCTAAGGCAAATAACCCGTGGTATTAATCTGTGCTGCCAGTATTGACTGGCAGTGTATTTCATTACGAACAAAAACAATTCTCATTAATAAAATATAAATCGGCAATGCGTTTTATTCCCATTCGTATTTTAAATAAAGAAATAATTATTTTACGTTTTGCAAATAATTAAATAACAAATTATAGTGTCGCTCATTGTGAACCAGAATTAATAACCCGGAGCGTCACCATGCTGAAAACTGAAATGATCGACAAGCTCAATGCGCAAATGAACCTTGAGCTTTTTTCATCCCTTCTCTACCAGCAGATGAGCGCCTGGTGCAGTTACCACAGTTTTGAAGGCGCTGCCGCCTTCCTGCGCCGCCACGCGCAGGAAGAGATGACCCATATGCAGCGTCTGTTTGATTATCTGACTGACACGGGCAGCCTGCCGCGCATCGATAACGTTGCGTCCCCGTTTGCCGAGTATAATTCGCTTGATGAGCTCTTCCGTGCGACCTATGAGCACGAGCAGCTGATTACGCAAAAAATTAACGAACTGGTTCATGCGGCAATGATCGGCCAGGATTATCCGACCTTTAATTTCCTGCAGTGGTACGTGGCAGAGCAACACGAAGAAGAGAAACTGTTTAAATCCGTGCTGGATAAATTGTCTCTGGTGGGGAAAACAGGCGAAGGTCTTTACTTTATCGATAAAGAACTTTCTACCCTCGATACACAGAAATAATATTGCTGCGGTGCTGTTTTCAGCGCCGCACTTTTTATTCTCCGCGCACAGATTTACATACACCCCGCACAGCTTGTACACCGCCAGTCCTGCGCATTGACCGCCTGGTAATAATACCGGTAGTTAGCCGTCTCCAGCGGAATACCGGCGTCAAAAAAAACATCTGTCAGCCAGTCTACGTTTTCGATGATCCACTCATCTTCTTTTAGCCCCTGCGCAAAGGTGTCGTCCTCAGGATCGATGATCGAATAAATGGCCCAGGTGCCCATATCCTTTTCACGACGCGATTCAGGAAGCTGCAGGGCCTGGTTCTGCCAGCTGATTATCCAGTGACCATGGCACAGTAAATTACCGCCCCGGCTCCACGCCGCGGTAAAGGGATTATTCCCCGCCATCTGCCCTCACTTTATTTGAAAACTTATAATTATTGTTTAAATTACGCCTGATTTTTCGGCAAAAATAGTGCCCTTACGAAGTAGGTATCCCCTCCCAAAGGGGCAGGTGCGGGTAAATTACTTAAAGTCGAAAAATATCGTAAATAATTCATTACATCCACTGTAACGGTCATTTGACGAAGCGGGGCTTTTCCCTTACTCTGCGCCGCAGAATTTGTCGCGATTACGAATCGTTGTAGAGGAATGCGTGAAAAACAGAACCCTGGGAAGTATTTTTATCGTCGCCGGAACGACGATTGGCGCAGGAATGCTGGCGATGCCTCTGGCTGCCGCAGGCGTTGGATTTGGAGTGACACTGCTGCTCCTTGGCACACTCTGGGCGTTGATGTGCTACACCGCCCTGCTGTTGCTTGAGGTTTATCAGCATGTGCCCGCGGATACCGGCCTGGGTTCTCTTGCGGCACGCTACCTGGGACGCTATGGCCAGTGGATAACCGGCTTTAGCATGATGTTCCTGATGTACGCCCTGACCGCGGCCTATATCAGCGGCGCCGGCGAGTTAATCGCCTCCAGCGTTAACGACTGGTTCGACGCTGATATCACGCCTTCAACGGGCGTTATCTTCTTTGCGCTTATTGGCGGGGGTGTGGTCTGTGTGGGGACTTCGCTGGTCGATCTGTTTAACCGTTTTCTGTTCAGCGCCAAAATACTGTTCCTGATTGTGATGCTGGTTTTGCTGGCACCGCATGTTCACAAGGTTAATCTGCTGACGCTGCCGCTGGAAAAAGGGCTGGCGCTGTCCGCGATCCCGGTTATTTTCACCTCGTTTGGCTTCCACGGTAGCGTACCCAGCATCGTGAGCTATATGAACGGCGATATCCGTAAGCTACGCCGCGTCTTTATGGTGGGGAGCGCCATCCCGCTGATTGCCTATATTTTCTGGCAACTGGTGACGCTGGGGAGCATTGACGCGTCGACCTTTACCGGGCTGATGGCGGAACACGCTGGCCTGAACGGCTTTCTGCTGGCACTGCGTGAGGTTGTCACCTCCCAGCACGTTGAGCTGGCGGTCCATCTGTTTGCCGACCTGGCGCTGGCCACCTCATTCCTGGGCGTGGCGCTCGGCCTGTTTGATTACCTGGCCGATCTGTTCCAGCGTCGTAATACTGCCGCAGGACGCTTACAGACGGGGGCAGTCACCTTCCTGCCTCCTCTCGCGTTCGCGCTGTTTTACCCGCGTGGGTTCGTGATGGCGCTGGGGTATGCAGGTGTGGCGTTATCCGTGCTGGCCCTGCTGCTCCCTTCCCTGCTGGCCTGGAAGAGCCGCCAGCAGCATCCTCAGCAAGGGTACCGCGTCATGGGCGGCAAACCGCTGCTGTGCATTGTGTTTGCCTGCGGAGTGATGATTATTCTGGTGCAGTGCTTGATAGCCGCAGGAATGCTACCGGAAGTGGGTTAACAAAAAAGGGGCTGAAATCAGCCCCTTTTTATTAGTGCAAACAGCAGCTCTTAAACTTCTTCCCGCTGCCGCACGGACACGGATCGTTACGCCCGACCTTTGTGCCGTTAACAATCGGTTTTTTCGCTTCCGGCTGCTGTGGGTTGTCGACCCAGTAATTGTACAAACGCAGTGCCGCAGGCTGAATGCTCTCAATGCTGGCTTTATATTCGTCTTCGCTCAGCTCATCCAGCTTCTCGCTGTTCTCGTCTGTACCGTGCAGCGCAATCGCATCAAGATCGGCCTTCAGTGCTTCCGGTAAGGCTGACCAGTCCGTCAACGCCACACCGCGCATATAGCCATAACACCACTCTTCAACAACGGTATAGCTCTCATCGTCGACATCGTTGTAACCAAACATCGGCTCAAACTGATCCGGGTATTCGCTCAGGCGCTCAGCAATGTCGTTCATATGCTTAAAGCAGAGATCGATAAAACGGTGCATTTCACGATCGTTTTTCCAGCGCGGAATGTATTTCTCACCACCCCACACGGCCACCAGCCAGGTATCTGGCTCAACGACAACAGGGCCGGAAAGGACTGCGGTAAGCATGCCGTCCAGTTCAGACACGTCAATCACGGACGCATCGTCATGACCGTAAGACATTAATGTCTCTTCAAGCCACGCCATTTCGCTTTCATTCAATGGGCCTTCAGTCATCGCTGACACTCCTGATAAAAAAGGAAAAGATCCTGACACATATCTCACGGCTTTCCTATCTGAAGTTTAGGTCTTTATTGCTGCAAAAACGTGCAAATCGTGACCATTGCACAACTTATGGGCTTTGTTGTTAACGATATGTGATCTCCGCTGTAATTTCATCGCGTCCCACAAGGTGCCATATCACCGCACTCTATACTCAAACATGTCACAACCCGCTCAATGGGTTAACCATTCTGGCAACGATTTTGCTTAATGTTCTTCGCGCGAACCTGCGCAGGGAAACCTCGCCGTATTACGCAGGCGTTGTCTGGATCTTGTTCGTTTAGTGCATTTTGTTCTTGCTCGTGTTTTTGGATTGGCTGCGCCGTCGGCGTCCGGGTTTACGCCGTGGTGCAAAAACCTCTTTGCTAAGGAACATAATAATGTCGCTGAAATTTATCAGAACTCCCCTTTCTCTCGTGCTGGCCGGTTGTCTGGTGACGGCATTTTCTGCGCATGCAGATATTGTCATTGGTGTGGCCGGGCCGTTTACCGGTCCAAACGCCACCTATGGCGATCAGTACTGGCACGGTGCAACGCAGGCCGCTGAAGACATTAACGCCGCAGGCGGCATTAACGGCGAGAAGATTAAGCTGGTTCAGGGGGATGATGCCTGCGAGCCGAAACAAGCCGTGGCCGTCGCCAACCGCCTGGTCGACCAGGATAAAGTCAACGCGGTGGTCGGCCATTTCTGCTCCTCTTCCACAATGCCCGCCTCCGAGGTGTACAGCGACGCGGGGATCCTTGCCATTACCCCCGGCTCGACCAACCCGCTCATTACCGAACGAGGCATGACCGATATGTTCCGCATGTGTGGTCGCGATGACCAGCAGGGCCAGGTCGCCAGCGATTTCATTATCGATAAGCTGAAAGCCAAACGTGTCGTCATCATCCATGACAAAGACACCTACGGTCAGGGGCTGGCAGACGCCACCAAAGCTGCGCTGGCGAAGCGCGGGGTTCAGGATGTGATGTATGAGGGCTTATCCCGTGGTGAGAAAGACTTTAACGCGCTGGTGACTAAAATCGGCGCACAAAAGCCGGATGTGGTGTTCTTCGGCGGTTGTCACCCTGAAGCCGGCCCGCTGGTTCGCCAGATGCGTGAACAGGGCGTGCAGGCGAAATTCTTCTCCGGCGACTGTATCGTCAACGAAGAGATGGTGACCGCGGCGGGTGGACCACAATATACCAAGGGTATTTATATGACCTTTGGTAAGGACCCGCGTCTGATCCCGGATGGGAAAGCGGTCATTGAGAAATTCCGCGCCGGTAAATTCGAGCCTGAAGGTTACACCCTCTACTCTTATGCCTCCGTTCAGGCCATTGCCGCGGCCTTCAAGGCCACGGGCGGTAAAGACTCGGCCAAAGCCAGCGAATGGCTGAAAGCCAATGCCGTCGACACGGTTATGGGCAAAAAAGCCTGGGACAGCAAAGGCGATCTGAAAGTGTCTGACTACGTGGTGTATCAGTGGGACGATAACGGAAAATATAAGGAAGTTCAGTAACGGGACGGAGTCACGCTCAACGCCGGCAGGTTCGCCTGTCGGCGCGTAATAAACATCAGGCTGCGCGTGCCGCGCAGCTTAAAATAACGAGCGCGCTATGATGAGTACATTCTTCCTGCAACAGTTAATAAATGGCTTAACGCTGGGCTCCGTGTATGGATTAATCGCCATCGGCTACACCATGGTGTATGGCATCATTGGTATGATTAATTTCGCCCACGGCGAAGTGTATATGATCTCCGCCTACCTCTGCGCCATTGGCCTGGCGCTGCTCTCTTTCTTCGGCCTGCAGTCGTTCCCGTTGCTTATCCTCGGTACGCTGATCTTCACGATTGTGGTGACCGGTGTTTACGGCTGGACTATCGAGCGCATTGCCTATAAGCCGCTACGCAACTCCACCCGTCTGGCACCGCTTATCTCCGCCATCGGGATGTCTCTGATTTTGCAAAACTACGCGCAGCTGAGCCAGGGGCCACGTCAGCAAGGGGTGCCCACGATGCTGGATGGCGTACTTCGCCTGCATATTGGTGAGGGGTTCGTTCAGATAACCTACACCAAAGTGTTTATTCTGGTTGCCTCGTTCGCCGGCATGCTGTTGCTGACATGGATAATCAACAATACCCGGCTTGGGCGGATGTGCCGTGCGGTGCAGCAGGACCGCAAAATGGCCTCCATTCTGGGCATTAACACCGACAGAATCATTTCGCTGGTCTTTGTGATTGGCGCGGCGATGGCCGGTCTGGCGGGTGTACTCATCACCATGAATTACGGCACCTTCGATTTCTACGTCGGATTTGTCATTGGCATCAAGGCGTTTACCGCAGCGGTGCTCGGCGGGATTGGCTCCCTGCCCGGTGCGATGCTCGGCGGGTTGATTCTGGGCGTCGCCGAGGCGCAATTTTCCGGCATGGTGAACTCAGATTATAAAGATGTGTTCTCGTTTGGCTTGCTGGTCTTGATCCTGATTTTTCGTCCTCAGGGTCTGCTTGGCCGCCCGATTGTCGCCAAAGTGTGAAGGAGAATACGATGACCTCTCACGGCTTTTCGCTTAAGCGCTGCATTCTGGACGCCATTTTTTCCGGGCTGATTGCGTTAATAATTTTTGGCCCGATTGCCGGCGTGGTGCTGGACGGATACAGCTTTAATTTCGCCGGACAGCGGCTCGCATGGATAGTCGGCATCGTGATGCTGGGCCGTTTTCTGCTGAGCGCTTTTTTAGGCACCGCTCCGGGTGCACGTTTCCAGGCACGTTTTGAAGCCGACAGCGCGGGGGTTTATGTCCGGCCGCCGGAATACAAAAGCCGCATGCGCTGGATAATCCCGCTGATTATCGCCCTTGCGATCTGCTTTCCCTTTGTTGCTACCAAGTACGTGCTCACCGTCGCCATTCTTGGGCTTATCTACGTGCTTCTTGGTCTCGGGCTAAATATTGTGGTCGGTCTGGCCGGGCTTCTGGATCTCGGTTATGTCGCTTTTTATGCCATCGGCGCTTACGGGCTTGCGCTGGGGTATCAGTATCTGGGATTAGGATTCTGGAGCATGCTGCCGCTGGCGGCAATTATGGCTGCCGCGGCCGGCGCCCTGCTCGGCTTTCCGGTGCTGCGCATGCACGGTGATTATCTGGCGATCGTCACGCTTGGCTTTGGGGAGATTATTCGCCTGATCCTCAACAACTGGCTGACCTTCACCGGTGGCCCGAACGGCGTTTCTGCCCCGCCTCCCACCTTTTTCGGACTGGAGTTTGGCCGCCGTGCCAAAGAAGGAGGCGTGCCCTTTCACGAATTTTTCCATCTGACCTACAACCCGAACATGAAGTTTATCTTTATCTACACGGTGTTGTTCCTGGTGGTAATGCTGGTGCTGTATATCAAGCATCGTCTGACGCGGATGCCGATTGGTCGGGCGTGGGAAGCCCTGCGGGAAGATGAAATCGCCTGTCGCTCAATGGGATTAAATCATGTGCTGGTCAAGCTCTCGGCCTTTACGCTTGGCGCGTCGACTGCCGGCATCGCCGGGGTGTTTTTTGCCACTTATCAGGGCTTTGTCAACCCGACATCGTTTACCTTTTTTGAATCGGCGCTGATCCTGGCGATTGTGGTGCTCGGCGGTATGGGCTCAACGCTTGGCGTGGTGCTGGCGGCGTTTGTGCTCACGGTGACGCCGGAGCTGCTGCGCAGTTTTGCCGAGTACCGGGTTTTGCTGTTTGGCATGCTGATGGTGGTGATGATGATCTGGCGTCCACGAGGGTTGATCCGCATTAACCGCAGCGGGTTTGCCGTGCGTAAGGGCGTAGCGCCATGAACGGAACGATATTAAGCGTTGAACATCTGATGATGCATTTCGGCGGGATCAAGGCGTTAAACGACGTCAACCTGGACGTGCAGCGCGGTTCAATTACTGCGCTTATTGGCCCAAACGGCGCGGGAAAAACCACCGTCTTCAACTGCCTGACCGGTTTCTATAAGGCTTCCGGCGGCAATATTTTCTTCAATACGCGCAATAAGACGACCAACGTCATTCAGATCCTCGGGCAAAAATTCCAGCCAGGAGACTGGATCCACCCTGCGCAGTTTGGGCAACGCCTGTTCTACAAAATGTTCGGCGGCACTCACCTGGTGAACCGCGCCGGACTTGCGCGCACCTTTCAAAATATTCGTCTTTTTCGCGAGATGTCGGTCGTGGAAAACCTGCTCGTGGCACAGCACATGCGCGTCAATCGCAACCTGCTGGCTGGCGTATTCAATACGCCAGCATACCGACGGGCGGAAAACGACGCGCTGGACAGGGCCTTTTACTGGCTGGAGGTGGTCGATCTTGTGGAGTGCGCCAACCGCCTGGCGGGCGAGATGTCGTACGGTCAACAACGGCGCCTGGAGATCGCGCGGGCCATGTGCACCGGCCCGGAAATGATCTGTCTGGATGAACCCGCCGCCGGGCTGAACCCGGTAGAGACACATAAGCTGAGTAACTTTATTCGTTTTCTGCGCGACAACCACGGCATAACGGTATTACTGATTGAGCACGACATGGGGATGGTGATGGAAATATCGGACGACATTATTGTGCTCGACCATGGCGATGTGATTGCCCGGGGGAAACCTGAGCAGATCCAGCATGACGAAAAGGTGATTGCCGCCTATCTGGGCACCGATGAAAGCGAGGTCACCCTATGAATGAGCCGCTGCTGGCATTTCGCGAGGTGGATGTGTTCTATGGCGTGATCCAGGCGCTGAAGCAGGTATCCCTTGAAGTGCATAAAGGGGAAACGGTGGCGCTTATCGGCGCGAATGGCGCGGGTAAATCGACATTGCTGATGTCTATTTTTGGCCAACCGCGTATTCGTAACGGGCAAATCCTGTTTTGCGGCGAAGACATCAGCCATAAATCTACCCACTATGTGGCCTCCGGCGGCATAGCGCAGGCACCCGAGGGGCGGCGTATTTTTCCGGATATGACGGTTGAAGAGAACCTGCTGATGGGGACCATTCCTGTCGGCAATCAATTTGCCGCCGACGATATGCAGAGCATGTTTGAGTTGTTCCCGCGCCTCAAAGAACGCCGTAAACAGCGAGCCATGACCATGTCCGGCGGAGAACAGCAAATGCTTGCCATCGCCCGCGCGCTAATGAGCCGCCCTAAACTGCTACTGCTGGATGAACCCAGCCTGGGTCTGGCGCCCATAGTGGTTAAGCAGATCTTCCAGACGCTGCGCGAGCTGGCTCGCAACGGCATGACCATTTTTCTGGTAGAGCAAAATGCGCATCATGCTCTGAAGCTTTCTGACCGTGGCTATGTCATGGTCAACGGGCAAATTCGCCTCAGCGGCAGCGGCGAGGAGTTGCTGGGAAACCAGGAGGTAAGAAAAGCCTATTTAGGCGGAGTGTAATTCATACGCGTGTCATACGCATGTCGCGCATAACTGTAAATATATGTCAGGCGATACGACGCGGGTGATTCAATATACCGCTTTTAACATCTTCGCTGATAATTTATGAAAGATAGACATTTGCGGCCATCGGTCCGCTGAGTCCGTTGATACGACAGAACTCAACGCGAATCCCGGGAAGGAGCGTTTCTTTTTCGTTGTTATTAAAGGCTGAAATGTGGAGAAAAACGTCCTTTCGACCATCTGAAGGGATGATTAGGCCTTTGCCACTGTGCATATCAAAACTTTTGACAATTCCTGTCATTTTACGAGACAAATAAGATCCTCTTAGAAAACATGCATTAACTATACACACAAATTAATTTTAAGCTAATGCAGCGTGACACTTTTTATGTGAGCCTTCCGGAAGGCTAAAATAAAAATTGCTAATTCTCCCGCCTCATGCATTAATGAAGTCGTTGGTTTAATCCACACACGAGCGTAAAAAATTTTACCCGGCAGTCCTCATAACCAGGCGCTATCGCTGATATCCCCTCCTTTTGAGTCCATACGTTTAATATTATACGTTTCTTAGCATTTCAAATACTCACAAGGAGTCTGCATGTCTTCAAGAATTATAGGTTTGGTTAAGTGGTTTAACGAAGATAAAGGTTTCGGTTTTATCTCTCCTGTCGATGGCAGCAAAGATGTGTTTGTGCACTTTTCTGCTCTGCAGGGTGATGATTTTAAAACTCTCTTTGAAGGCCAGAAGGTCGAATTTGCTATCCAGAGTGGCGAAAAAGGCCCTGCTGCTGCAAGCGTAATACTTTGCGATAGATAAAGTTATCACGGACCCGCGATCACGATGATGGATTTTTCCTGAGTAGACGGGTCCTGGATTAGAAGGCTTTTTCTGAGCAACAGGTCAGCATATTTTTTTCGTAGAAAGAGTGTGCTGACCGATGTGATGAAGTGCAGGTCTGCTGCACGAAGAGTCTTAAAGCAGAAGCGAGCTGCTTGTAAAATATCAAAGTGCGTAAGAGGTCAGGCAACCTCCAAAAGCATCACTTCTTCAATGTTGCTTTGCCAAATGAGATCGTCTGTAAAGACGCAAATTCATCATCTGGCAAATGCATTTTTAGAATTTTTGAGCGGTTTTGAAAAGAGTGCTGCAGTGTGGGCAGACAAGTTGAGCCCCTTTTTGTACACGGCTGAAACTATGCTCAGAGTCTTTTGAACAGTTTGGACATGGACATTTTACTAAGTAATTGCGACGGAATTGTGTATTTTTACGTCCTGACATAGGCATCTCCTGATTTAAACGACTGTCACCATACACGTTCACGAAGATGATTGCTTGCTTTTATTTCCGAATGATTGCAAAAACCAAAGAAAGTACAAATGCAACGCTTTTTCGAAAATTAAATACCGCTAATGTTAAAAAAGGTAAATGATATCAACTTAAATATTCACTTCAGATGCCCATGTTGTCATGGCTCCCAATACAGAACGTCGATTTTTGATGTGTCTGAAAAAAATCCGTATGGCGCTAAATGCATTTTCTGCAAATCGACGATGACATTCGCAGACAGGCCTGACAGCCAGACAAAAAATTTTCGCGCCGTCCTGATCCCCCTCGCCTTCACAGAGAAGGTGCTTAAGCAGATAACGACCAACAAGGTGAGATATGAAGAAAGTCATCGTCTTTTTCAATGGTAAACCGAGCAATGTTGTCACCGTGCTTAAGGGTATTACATCCATACGGCAGGAATATCCGAATGGTGAAGCGATAAACCTGCAGATAATGTCCGCAGGTTTTCCTTCTCTGACCGGCGATCATGAAGTGGTTTATGTGGCGTCGGACAGGGAGCTGACTTCTCAGGAAATTCTGGATGCGGCTAAGAAATATTTATAATTATTCTGAATGTATGGCTGTTCTTGTAGATGCCCTTGTTTAAGGGTAATCCCTTTCTTATTTGTGCTGCTAACATCTTTTGTTTACCCTCCCCGCGTTAAAAATCTTATACGGAATGAATAATACGTTAACGCTATCGCGAACAAACACATCCCTAATAGACTTAATTGCGTCATAATGTGTCAGGTGGCTTATTGTCTCAGCCCTGATTCATTCAGTTGTGTGTCAGACACAATATGCGTTACCTCATCCAGGTGCCCAATTCTGGCCTCCCCTGAACGATTAAACTTACTCTTATCTATCAACAATAAAGACTGAGAAGCGCGCTTGAGTAGCAGCGATTTGAAGCCAGCGTTGACCCTGTTGGAATCCCACAACCCTCCATGACTGTCTATCCCTTCGCAGGAGAAGATAAACAGGTCGATGTCCAGCAGTTTGAGTTGTGAAATCAACGAGGGGTTAACGTAGCAGCCATACTTACGCTCGAGTTTACCGCCGGAGCTAATAAGTTGAATCTGTTCACGTTTGCCCAGTTCCAGACAGATGGGGTGACTGTTAGTAAAGACCTGAATATCGATGTCAGGCAGTTGACGCGCAAGGTACCAGCAGGTTGAGCTGGCATCCAGGGCAATGACCATCCCGGCTTCAATCCACTCCAGCGCCTCTCTGGCGATATCCGCTTTATGCGTGAAGTGGCTCTTAAGGCGAATATGAAAAGGATCACCGCTGTCCTGGTTTTCCCGGTGAATATATTTCGCCCGACCGTGGTTGCGCAGCACTTTTCCCTGCGCCTGCAGTTCGCTGAGATCCCGGCGAATGGTCTCTTTACTGACGTTAAGCTGGGTGGATAAAACGTCCGTCGTCAGACTATGATGCTGAATCAACAGGTCGATTATCGTTTGCTGACGTGCCTCTTTCATTTTTTCTCACCCATCATTCGATACACGCCCGCGCTGGCGGGCGCACCGGCATGAGATTACGGCGTTACCCCCTTTTTTAAAAGAATATTCCCGTATTTAGCACACTCCCCTGTGACAACGATCGCAAAGGATTTTTTGGCACGTGCGTAAAACGCATAGCGGTCAATGCGGGTAATTGCCGGACAGGGTGCCTGACGTGAAAGCGCATCGCGATAGCGAGCCTCAACACGGGGATCGAGGGAGTCACCCTCAACTGCAGCCATCATCACCAGTGGCGGCGCGTAGCTGTCGAGCTCAAAAAGCGGGATAATCGCATGCAGCAATTCGCTGACCTTTAGCCCATCGGCGCGTATAACCTGCGGCCCCATACTGTGGGCGGGGAAATGGGCATCAGAAAAAATAATCTCATCGCCGTGGCCCATTTCGGCCAGGACTTTCAGTAGTTCAGGTGATATTAACGGTGAAATCGTTTTTAACATCTCAAACTCCCTCGATCGGTGCAGATTCGGTTTCCGGAAAGAAGTAGCGGTACTGATAATGCATCTGCGCTCTGGCGTGTTCCGGGCTCGTAAATTCTCCGACCCCGTACCAGCCAAACAGGGCTGCCCCCGCGACAGTGGTTTCTGCATCATCAAGTACCTTGATGGGGATGCCGAGCATATTGGCTTTGATCTGGTTCCACAGCATGTTACGGCTGCCACCGCCGACCAGCAGCAGTTCAGTCGCGTTGAAGTGACCAATCTTTTCCAGCGTGCGCAGATTCTGCGCCAGCTGCCCGGTGAGGCCCTCCAGCGCAGCGCGATAAAAATGACCGCGTGTGGTGTTGAGTGTGACGCCCTCCCAGCCCGCATGCTGACAGCCGAGGAGATCACAGTGCATTTTCACCCCTTCGGACCCCATGGGTATGCGGCGGGCTGTCTCAATCAGCGTTTGCCAGGGCGTCTCTTCGGTCCAAAGCAGTTTACGTACCCATTCAAGTACGCCCGATGCCAGCCACTGCATGCCAGGGTTATACAGCCCTGGCTGGCTGTCCAGTTCGCAGGTAGAACCGACGTAGCGACTGAGCAGCGGCGTGTTGACCTGCGCACTGCGCACCATCAGGATCTCCCATGTTCCCGAGGAGAGGACGGGTTCATCCGCCGCGGCACCTGCACCAAACAGCGCAAACTGGGTATCGTGTCCGGCGGAAATCACCGGGATACCGGCGGGTAGGTCAAGCCATTGGGCAGCATCAGACTGTAATTTACCGACGAGCTCACCGGCTTCCACCAGACGTGGGAAGAGCTGACGCGGCAAACCCGCCGCCTGCAAAATTTCATGGCTGAAATCGCGCTGTTGAATATCCAGCATCTGGCTGGTCCCTGCCATAGTAACGTCGGTGGTGAATTCGCCGGTCAGACGGTGGTTAATCAGCGACGAGATAAACAGCCAGGCGTGTGCCTGTTCCAACAGCTGCGGGTGATTTTCTTTTAGCCACACCAGCTTATACAGCGTATTGAAGCCAAATGCCCCCACGCCGGAAATGTCCTGAAGCCGCTGAGGTGACAGCAAGCGGTCAATATTTTTCATCACTTCGGTGGTGCGTGGGCATTTCCAGCTGATGATTGGGTAGAGCAGCCTGCCGTGCTCATCGACCAGCGCGCCATCAACGCCGAAGGTGGTCACCGTGACGCCGCGAACGCGACAGTTTGCCAGACTCGTCTTCAGCGAGCGGCAACAGTCCGCGAAGCGTTGCATAATGGCCTCGAGAGACCACTGGTGCCAGGCGCTATTTTCTATGGCGATGTCGCTGGCATTTGCCGTAGCGGCACGGGCGATAATTTTGCCCTGCCGGTCAACGGCAATGGCCCGGATATTGGTCGCTCCGCAGTCGAGAACCAGAATAACCTCTTGTTTCATAGCAACTCCTGAAACGTCGGCGGCTAACGTGTCGCTTATCCGGCCTGTAATTCGGTGTTTTACAGGCCCGGTAAACATACGCTACCGGGCAAAGACGTTTACTCAACGTTTGTACAGCGGGCCATAGTTTTGACAGGCGCGGTAATCCTGGCCTTCGCTATCCATGCCGTGCGCAGCCCAGGCGGAAGGACGATAGACCTTCGACTCTTCCACGTTATGCATGCAGACCGGAATTCGCAGCATTGATGCCAGGGTGATGAAATCAGCGCCGACGTGGCCGATGGTCAGCACGCCATGGTTTGCCCCCCAGTTCGCCATCACGGAATAAACGTCGGTAAAGGGACCTTTACCCGTCAGACGTGGTGCAAACCAGGTGGTCGGCCAGGTTGAGTTGGTACGGGCGTCAAGCTGATCGTGCATCTCTTTCGGCAGTTCCACGCTCCAGCCTTCTGCAATCTGCAGAACCGGGCCAAGACCTTTGATGATATTCACGCGGGTCATGGTGAACGGCACGCCACCTTCGGTCAGGAAGCGAGAAGAGAAACCGCCGCCGCGGAAATATTCATGTATCGCCGGACACCATTCGGTGGCCGCCAGGCAGGCATCAACCTCCTGCTGGCTAATGTCCCAGAATGGCTTCATCGTTGGATTGCCATCGCTGCCGCGCTGTTTGCATGAGCCATCGAGAGCCGCAGAGCCGGAGTTGATCAGGTGGATAATACCCTTCTCAGCCAGACCGCTGAGCGGTTGACCGGTCACGCGCGCTACCGCTTCTGGAGACCAGTAGGTGCGCACGTCGGCGAACACCTGTGCTGTGCCGGTCAACTGATGGCCCATTAGCATCGCCACGCCGTTGAGGCTGTCATTTTCGGTCGCGACGACAAAGGGTTCACGCACGCCATTCCAGTCAAAGGAACTGTTAAGCAACGCTTCGGCGGTATCGCCGTTCGGGTATTGATCGGTCCAGTGACGCTGGCCCTGGAAGCCTGCCGCAATGGCGTTGTAGCCCAGCGATTCTTCCACCCGCCCTTTTTCCGCCAGTGCTGGGTTGCCCTGCATCATGTCGCGGATACACATCGCCATCAGCAGGCTCTCTTTCAGCACCTCGCGGTTCTGCGCTTCGTTACGCTTATACTGCTGCGCGTTCTGGTCTTCGCCGTAGCGGAAGTTTTTGTCCGCCCAGGCCAGCGCCATTTCCAGTTCGGTTTCATCGAAGATTTTCTGATCAATGCGGCGGCGCAGTTCAGTCATATCAACTGCCTGTACCTTCATCCCCAGCCAGGATTCGAAGAAGTTAGGGTCGACGATGGAACCGGCAATCCCCATCGACACCCCCCCAATGGAGAGATAGCTTTTCCCTTTCATACTGGCGACGGCTAAACCGGCACGCGCAAAGCGCAGCAGTTTTTCCTCAACATCTTCGGGAATAGAGGTGTCGTCGGCGTCCTGGACATCATGACCATAAATAGAGAATGCCGGAATCCCTTTCTGGCTGTGTGCAGCCAGCGCGGCGGCCAGATAAACGGCACCCGGACGTTCAGTCCCGTTAAAACCCCAGATGGCTTTCGGACGCATGGGGTCCATATCGATCGTTTCGCTCCCGTAGCACCAGCACGGCGTCACGGTGATGGTCACGCCGACGTTCTGGCTGCTGAATTTTTCTTCACAGGCGGCAGATTCGGCCATCCCCGCAATGCAACCGTCAGCAATGACGCATTCAATTTGCTCGCCGTTGGGGTGACGAAGCTTTTCAGTGAGCAGCGCGGCGGTGGCGGTGGCCATATTCAGGGTTTGCTCCTCCAGAGACTCACGAACCCCCATACGACGACCATCAATCACCGGACGGATACCTATTTTCGGTAAGCTGATTTTTTTCATGACAGATCCCTCACGTTTTCGGATACAGGTTTAATTCGTTGCCGCTTGCGAACGGAAACGGGCAAAGATGAAGATGACGGCAAAACACACTGCCGGAACCAGTTCTGCTGTTGGGATATTGCCTGCAGCATCGCTGACAAAGCCCATGACCGGCGTCACAATCCCGCCGCCGATAATGGTCATGACGATGAATGACGAGCCGTATTTGGTATCCTGACCCAGGTTCTTAATCCCAAGGGAGAAAATGGTTGGGTACTGAATAGACATAAATGCACTGCACAGCGTTAGGGCCAGTAGACCGAAATGGCCGCCGAATACGGCGGAGACCAGGCATAGCACCATGGCAAGCAGGGCATAAGCGGCCAGTACTTTATGCGGTGCGAAGCGGCTGATTAGCCATGTACCGGTAAAGCGACCGATGAAGAAGCACACCATGGTGCCGGTCAGGTAGTTGGCGGCGAAACCTGGCGTCATGCCGGGGATCTCTTCAATAGCGTACCGGATCAGGTAGCTCCAGCAGGCAGTTTGCGCGCCGACATAGCAGAACTGCGCCAGCACCGCCCAGCGCCAGTGGCGAATACGGACCAGACGGGAAAGAGAGGCAGAAAATGTGCTTTGTGTGCCGTCGACGTGATTATCGCTCTGAAGGACCGGAAATTTGGTCAACATAATCAGCAGGGCGACCAACAATACAATTGCCACGATAATCATATAAGGCGTTTGTACGGATAACACCAGGCTATGCTTATAAATGCTTAGCTGTTCTGGCGTCATTTTATCGAGTACCGCCTGAGAGTGATGCGGTACGTTAGACAAAATTAGGCTTTGTCCAAACACAACGGCAATAATAGCGCCAAAAGAATTAAAAGTTTGCGCCAGATTAAGACGGAAATGACCACCACTCTCTGGCCCCAGCACTGTCACAAAGGGGTTAGCAGCAGTTTCAAGGCAACCTAACCCCGCCGCTATAATAAAAAGACCGACAAGAAACAATGTATAATTCATTAACTCAGCCGCAGGCCAGAATAATGCAGCACCAATGGCATATAAAAACAACCCGGTAATAATACCTGCCTTATAGCTGAGTTTTTTCATCAGTATCCCGGCAGGAACTGGAATGACAAAGTAGCCGAAATAGAACGCAGATTGTATCAGGCCAGCCTGGAAGTTTGTCAGGGTAAAGGCTTGCTGAAACTGGGGGAGTAAAATGTCATTCAGGTTATTAGCGACTGCCCAAAGAAAAAACAGTGAGCAGAGTAACGCGAAAGGAATAATGTAACGCTGGGCTTGCCCGGCATTGACCGCACGAAAACTCTGCGTTGGTATTGTTGTATTTCCCATAACACCCTCGTTAGTCAGAAGCGTCAGAATGTGACTTTCCTTTCTTGCCAGACGGTAAAAATAAAAAGGTGCTTTACTCTTACTGGCGCGAATCTGGCGATCGGAATGATCTCGTGAATGCATTTTCATGTAAAAAAGGGGGGCGAATATGATGACAATCACATTTAACGGCAACGCGATATCTTTATGTGATCGTTATCACTTTAAATTTAATAAAAACACCCCCCACCGGGGAAAATAAACATGAAAAACCACAACCCCAGTGACCGATTTAATGTATTACTCCGAAAACGGGCATTTTCACGGTAAAAATCATCAAAACGACTGTTTGAATAAAAATCTTCTGAATCGGTCATTTTTACCGAAATGAATTAATTGAATAAGGATCAATTCCAGACTATTAATTGACGGTGATCACAAAGTGAAACCACCGGATTTTTTTTAGCGTTATTCCCTATAAAGATGGTGCACAAATATACGGTTAATTCATCAGGACAACAGGCTTGTTCTGCTGGTGCTTTAGATCATCAAGAGAGGTAACAAATGGAACGAAATAGACTGGCGCGGCAGATTATTGATACCTGCCTGGAAATGACCCGCCTGGGGCTAAATCAGGGCACGGCTGGCAACGTCAGCGTGCGCTATCAGGACGGGATATTGATAACGCCAACGGGGATCCCCTATGAAAAACTGACGGAGTCACACATCGTTTATATTGATGCCGACGGTCAGCATGAACAGGGCAAACTGCCTTCCAGCGAGTGGCGTTTCCATATGGCCGCCTACCAGACGCGTCCGGATGCGCAGGCGGTGGTGCATAACCATGCGGTGCACTGTACCGCCGTGTCTATTCTTAACCGCCCTATCCCGGCCATTCATTACATGATTGCCGCCGCAGGCGGTAATTCCATACCCTGCGCGCCATATGCCACATTTGGGACACGCGAGCTGTCCGATTATGTCGCCTTTGCCCTAAGGAACCGCAAAGCAACGCTGTTACAACACCACGGCTTAATTGCCTGTGAAGCAAATCTGGAAAAAGCCCTGTGGCTGGCGCATGAAGTTGAAGTACTGGCACAACTGTACCTTTGCACGCTGGCAATAACGGATCCGGTCCCGGTACTGGATGACGATGCTATCGCCATTGTGCTGGAAAAATTCAAAACCTACGGACTGCGCATTGAAGAATGACATCGCATAGCAAACAGGAGAAATGCCATGGCGAAAAGAATGATTTTGAACGAAACGGCCTGGTTTGGCCGGGGCGCGACAGGGATGCTTTGCGATGAGGTAAAGCGTCGCGGCTATCATAAAGCGCTGATTGTCACCGACAGGACACTGATACAGTGTGGCGTGGTGGCGAAGGTCACGGATAAGCTGGACGAGGCGGGGTTGGCCTGGGAAATATACTCCGGCGTGCTTCCTAACCCGACAATCGGAATAGTACAGGAAGGATTGGGTGTTTTTCAGAACAGCGGCGCAGATTACCTTATCGCTATCGGGGGCGGCTCACCTCAGGATACCTGTAAGGCAATCGGCATTATCAGCAATAACCCGGCGTTTAAGGATGTTCGTAGCCTTGAAGGCCTGTCCCCAACCCGTAACCCCAGCGTACCCGTTCTGGCCATTCCCACTACAGCCGGAACAGCGGCTGAAGTGACCATTAACTACGTGATCACTGATGAAGAGAAGCGGCGTAAATTTGTTTGCGTCGATCCGCACGACATTCCGCAGGTCGCTTTTATCGATGCAGATATGATGGACGGTATGCCGCCAGTGCTGAAAGCAGCAACCGGCGTTGATGCGCTGACCCATGCGATTGAAGGGTATATCACCCGGGGCGCATGGGCCTTGACCGATGCGCTACACATCAAGGCGATTGAGATTATTGCCGGCGCACTGCGCGATTCAGTCAAGGGCGATCGAGATGCCGTCGAGGCGATGGCGCTGGGCCAGTATGTTGCCGGCATGGGCTTTTCCAACGTTGGCCTGGGGCTGGTTCACGGTATGGCGCACCCGCTGGGTGCTTTTTATGACACACCGCACGGCGTGGCGAATGCCATTTTGCTGCCCCATATCATGCGTTACAACGCTGACTTTACCGGCGATAAATTCCGCGATATTGCACGGGCGATGGGAGTGAAGGTTGAAGGGCTGAGCCTTGCGGACGCGCGCAATGCTGCCGTGGATGCCGTCTTCAGGCTTAATCACGATGTGGGCATCCCGCTCCGTCTGCGTGAGGCTGGAGTACAAAAAGAAGATATCCCGATGCTGGCCCAGGCGGCATATGATGATGTCTGTACTGCCGGCAACCCACGGGAAGCGAGCCTGGCAGATATTAGCGAGCTGTACCATACCGCCTGGTAGTGCGACTGCGTTACCCGGTTTAGAGGACCCTTCTGGGCCGGGTGACGCAGAGAGACAGTGCCATCAGTATTTAAAACCGTGATTTCGCAGCTGACGACCGACGCCAACAGATCCTATCGCTAATGGCCATTGTTGGGCATGATTGCCCTCTTATTGTGGCGAAGTTGAAGGGTGAAACTAGGGTATACGGCGAAAAGTTGATTAAATGTAGTTAAAGAATCAATTCGCCCCTTGTTTCTCCAGCCCTAAACGTGTTGCGACGGGTATTTTCAGCAAGCGTTCAGAATATGCGCCCGCATTGAAAAGCACGAAAGACGCCGTACGACGAAGCGTAAGGAGTTACCCATCATTCCTTACACCCCGCCCTTTAATTGCTATTTGTTTAGCCTATTTCTGGCTTCGTTTAGCTCATATTGAGCGTCTTCCAACTTCTGCTGTTTTTTAATGATTTTATCCGGACGTCCGTCGACCCTGGCTTCAGCCAGTTCCTGACGGCGTTCCTCTACCTTCAGCTCTTTTTTACGGATATCGGCTTCACGCTCAGCACGCAGCCCTTCGTTGGTGCAGTTGGTATTAAGTTCAGAAAGCGCTTTTTCAAGACCCGCTATGCGGTGATTGTTGTCATGGGTGCGGGCGTAATCTATTTGCTCCTCAATATTCTGACGTTTGGCGTCACAGCCTGTGCTTACCTGAGAGGCAGCCTGAACAGAAAAAAGAGGGGCTAGTACCAGCAAACCTGCCAGCAATGTTTGAGTATGTTTCATAATATTCTCCAGATTAATCCTTTTACCTTTATCGAGATAATACAGATAGTGCATTAATATTGTTAATGGTTTTTTAGGAATGATCTATAAATAAAAAATCTGAACCGACGAAAAAAAAGCCAGGATAAAACGAGAAAAAGTAGTTCATCGTATCCTACATCCACAACATGATGATGTACATCGTACTTATTCTTTCTATATATATTAACCTCTCACGAAAGTTGTAATACTTACCTCTTTAGTCTAAACCCTCTATTTTCTGAAGCAACGAATACTCGTAATATGTAAAGGGTAATAAAGCAACGATTTTTTAAGCTTTTTGTCCCATAACCATCTCAAACTTACTCTTATGTCGAAAATCCAATTCTATTAACAAAATTAACCTCAAAAACAAAGCCTTTTTTATCGATAAAGATAAAACACAAAAAACTTAGTAATTCATAATCCTGTCCGATAGCTAAGTTATGCGAAACACAAAACACACCCCCGCACTGCATTCATCCAGCACGTTGTGGATTGCCGCTACTTTTTCATCTTTATACGAGTCGTGGATGTGCAGGGGTGGTGCTGATCTGCGTCATACCAGCCCGGATGGCGGCAGCCAGCGACGAACGTTTCCGCATGTAACGTACACCCGACTATATCTCTGATTTTTTTATTGCCAGTAGTCCCGTACTCCAGCGTGAACGCTGATAACCAAAATCGCGGGAACAAAGCTTTATCCGTTCACGTAACAAGGTACAGATATGTTCAAAAAGCCATCGGCGGGAGCGTCCGGCGGGTAAAGATATCTGACCTTCAACCCCTGACAGTGTTAACCAGTTATTCCAGCGTCCAACGGATGAACGGACACAACAGAATGTGCTGACGACCTCGCTGATGCTTTCTCCCCGGTGCAACATCAGCATGGCTGTCAGCCTGCGGGCATAATTTTTATCGTTCGTTTTATGAATGGCTTTCTGCATCAGGTACCGTTCGTCATGGTGAATGAGAGCCATGATCGACATCGTTCAGTCCGTTTGATGATTTGTTTTGATTTGGCGATTGATCAGATCAAACAATATGGGCTGGGTTCCCTTTAAGTGATCTATTAGCTATTTAGTAATATGACAATGGTCGGCCAATTTATGCTTTAGCCAACCGTAGGGAATAAAATCACATGGGAGATTATTCAATTAAAACAATCACTAATCATTTCATCGAATTATTTCCTTGAAAAATAGAAAATTATCAACTAATACTGAAAAGCGAAAGTTTTTTCCGTATCAACCGAGATTTATATGTGAGGGGTTATATGGTTACGTTAGGCACCATAGAAAGTGACTGGAGTTCAGATGTAGATAATGACTTCATTGTTATTAATGAAGGGGATGTAGCAAAAGGATACATTCATCTTTCCACAGGTGATGAAATCACTATTAAACCAGATGGGAAATGTACATTCAAATCATCATCATTAAGTAACACCATACCTGTTGAGGGGGGAAAGTATAGCGGTGGTGGCTATGGCGTGTTAATGTCCCTGGCAGGGAAAGTTAAAATAACATTATCACCTGTGTATTTTGATTCCAGCGGGAATGAAGTGACAACGTCTGGAATGAGTAATAGCTATTTGCGACTCACAGATCCAATCGTGAATGATGACGAAGTGATTGGGGCGAAAAATGCAACATTAAATAGCGCCTCAAATATCACCCTCAACCAAAACCTGGTCTTGATAAAAAAACAATATACACACCTCTATGATGATCTGAGAATTGCATTCAGCGATGCATTGAATAATTTATATCCGGATGTTAATAAAAACATCAATACTGACGGTGAATATGTTGATGATGAATTGAAAAAAGCATGGAACATTCTTAGTGAAATGTATAATAAAGGGAAAATCACCCTTATTAGATAGCTGCGTTTAATACCGCTACAAAAACCGGAAAAACCGCTTAACTTCCAGACATGATGATTTTCGGCCGCCGCTATGACAAAGGCCCAACTGGAGTCCCAGAGTGGATCTGACATTCATGGAGCAGAGGTGCGCTATGCCCGAGAGCCCAAACGCACACGCTGCTCTTTATTTCCACCAACTGGGATATCATAGATGAAGATACATCTAACCTGGCTGATAGCGGCCTTCCGGTAAGGATTGGCTTTACTCTTCTATTCCCGGCAGGAGATGGAAATGAATTTTGCTCTATGGAACACGTAAAAACTGGTGAGTTAACCATCATCCACAGTGCTGACACTAATATTGCTAAGGGGTGCTTTGAGGTTGATATTCCGCAACCATGGGGCTCTCCCCCTTCAATGTTACAGACGCAAAGTTATATGCTGGACTAACTGATTAATTGACAAGTAGTCAGTATCCATTTGAAACTCGTTCTCTATTCTTGCACTACCAGCTTTTGATCAATATTGTTCCCCTGCACGGGCAGTTCGCTTACCACGTTTTGTTATACATAAGGGTGACTTTCTTCGCCAGGCGGACCATAACATCTATGTCGCGACGACAGTCCTGAAGCTTTCAGGAAAAACAGCGAACTTCTGGACACAAGACCATCACTCATACAGTACGTTATGATCCTAAAGTTAACCTTGTGCCGCTCGCATGCGGGCAAAAATGACAAATAATGTTAGGAACGATGTTAGGAAAATGAATTTCAGGCACAAAAAAACCACCTTTCGGTGGTTTCACGACACTGCTTATTGCTTTGATTATTCTGCTTTTTCCCATGGTAGCCGGAGTGGGACTTGAACCCACACAGCGCGAACGCCGAGGGATTTTAAATCCCTTGTGTCTACCGATTCCACCATCCGGCCAGGGAAGAAAGTGGAGGCGCGTTCCGGAGTCGAACCGGACTAGACGGATTTGCAATCCGCTACATAACCGCTTTGCTAACGCGCCTTAATGCTTTAACACCCGCAGCTGCCGATGTTCTAAACTGGAGCGGGAAACGAGACTCGAACTCGCGACCCCGACCTTGGCAAGGTCGTGCTCTACCAACTGAGCTATTCCCGCATGTCATCAAGTTAACTTCTAACCACTTGATTTCATTATCGTCCGGCTAGCTGTGCCGCCGTTCGATGCGTTGCATTCTACTGATATGACGGTATGAGTCAACGTTATTTTTTGCATCCCCGGATCGTTTGCTGAAAATTACGTCGAAACGATCACTGATCAAGCAAATCGCCACGGGCAGCGTTTAAATATTGCAGCATAGACCACAGCGTCAGTACCGCAGCAACCCACAGCAGCCCAATCCCCGCCCACTCAACCCAGGCGTTTGGACGCCAGAGCATCCAGACCAGCGAGGCCATTTGCGCGGTAGTTTTCACTTTACCAATCCACGATACCGCGACGCTGCTGCGCTTACCCAGCTCCGCCATCCACTCACGCAGCGCAGAGATGATGATCTCACGACCAATCATGGTTGCTGCAGGCAGCGTTACCCACCACGTGTGGTAGTGCTCAGCCACCAGCACCATCGCGATAGCGACCATGACCTTATCGGCGACCGGGTCGAGGAAGGCACCGAAGCGGGTGCTTTGGTTCCAGCGGCGTGCCAGATAACCATCAAACCAGTCCGTAACCGCAGCCACCAGGAAAATCAGTGCACAGGCAAAAGGGGCCCAGACGACTGGCAGGTAAAACGCCAGTACAAAGAACGGGATAAGCACAACGCGAAAAAGAGTGAGCAACGTAGGGATATTAAATTGCATAATGACGGTAACTGTTTGTTGTCAGTAAAATTTAGCTCTATGTTGCTACAGAGCCCTCAATGTTTCAACGAGTAGTAGATCTTTTCTGCCAGCGCTTGCGAAATACCCGGCACTTTTGCAATTTCCTCCATGCTGGCATTGAGTAATCCTTGCAATCCGCCCATATATTTAAGCAACATCTGCCTGCGTTTTGGCCCGACGCCTTCGATGGTCTCAAGCGTACTGGTGTTTTTTACCTTCGCCCGTTTTTTCCGGTGCCCGCTGATGGCATGATCGTGTGACTCATCGCGGATATGCTGGATAACATGCAGTGCCGGAGAATCCGGCGGCAGACTGAAGCCCTCCCCTTCCGGTTCGAAGAAGAGCGTCTCCAGACCGGCTTTACGATCGGCCCCTTTTGCCACACCCAGCAGCAACGGATGGTTTTTATCCCAGCTCACATCAAGTGAGTCAAAGACCGCTTTCGCCTGCCCGAGCTGCCCTTTCCCGCCGTCAATCAGTATCACATCCGGGATTTTGCTCTCTTCGATGGCTTTACCGTAGCGACGGCGCAGCACCTGGTTCATGGCTGCATAGTCATCACCCGGCGTGATCCCGGTGATGTTATAGCGACGATATTCCGCGCGCAGCGGGCCGTTAGCATCAAACACCACGCAGGAGGCCACGGTCTGCTCGCCCATCGTGTGGCTGATGTCGAAGCACTCCATCCGTTTAACCTCCGGCAGCTTCAGGAGCGTAGCCAGTGCCGTTAAACGCTGGTGGACCGTCGATTGCTGGGACAGTTTTGTGGTAAGCGCCGTCGCCGCGTTGGTCCGGGCAAGCTTCAGGTAACGCGCGCGGTCACCGCGCGGTTTGGTCTGCACGTTAACCCGACGACCAGCCAGTTCTGACAGCGAATCCGCCAAAAGCGTTTTATCGTCGAGATTGAAATCAAGCAGGATCTCCGATGGCAGCGTGCGCATCTGACTCCCCTGCAGATAGAACTGGCCGACGAAGGTTTCAACCACCTCACCCAGCTCCGTCCCCCCCGGCACTTTCGGGAAATAGCTGCGGCTCCCGAGTACTTTACCCTGACGAATAAACAGCACATGCACGCAGGCCATGCCGGCGTCAAAGGCAACGCCGATCACGTCGAGATCGTCACCGGTGTTCGAGACAAACTGTTTCTCAGTGACTCTGCGCACCGCCTGGATTTGGTCGCGGATCCGCGCGGCCTCTTCGAACTCCAGCGCTGCACTGGCTTTCTCCATCCGGGCGATCAGCTGCGTTAATACCTGATCGTCTTTCCCGGCTAAAAACAGGCGCACATACTCGACCTGCTGCGCATACTCGTCTTCACTCACCAGCCCGGCAACGCATGGCCCCAGACAGCGGCCAATCTGGTACTGCAGACACGGGCGCGAGCGATTGCGATAGACACTGTTTTCACACTGGCGAACAGGGAAGATTTTTTGCAGCAGCGCCAGCGTCTCACGTACGGCATAGCCGTTGGGAAACGGGCCGAAATATTCACCCTTGGCATGTTTTGCACCGCGGTGCATAGCAAGCCGGGGGTGCGTATCGCCACTCAGGAAGATGAACGGATAGGATTTATCATCGCGTAACAGCACGTTGTAGCGCGGCTGATAGAGCTTAATATAGTTATGCTCAAGCAGCAGCGCCTCCGTCTCGGTATGCGTGACGGTAACATCAATATTCTGTATGAGTGCGACCAGTGCTTCGGTCTTGCGGGAGGCAAGGTTACTGCGAAAATAGCTGGAGAGGCGCTTTTTGAGATCTTTCGCTTTCCCCACGTAGATAACCGTACCGCCAGCGTCATACATACGATAGACGCCAGGCTGGCTGGTTACGGTTTTCAGAAATGCTTTTGAATCGAACACATCACTCACTGACTTAACAACGTCTCCGCATTACATAAACCATGCCGGATGGCCAGATGAGTCAGTTCAACATCACCATGAATGTTCAGTTTGCTGAACATGCGATAACGATAGCTGTTCACCGTTTTCGGGCTAAGATTCAGCTGTTCCGAGATCTCATTTACCTTCTGACCTTTGGTGATCATCAGCATAATCTGCAATTCACGCTCGGACAAACTGGCAAACGGCGATTCCGTTTTCTCGGGTTCGATCTGACTCAGGGCCATCTGCTGAGCAATGTCGGAAGCAATGTAACGCTGTCCGGCAAACACGGAACGGATAGCATTGACAACCTCCTGCGGCGCGGCACCTTTACTCAGGTAACCGGCAGCGCCCGCCTGCATCACTTTCGCGGGCAGCGGGTTTTCAGTATGCACGGTCAGCATGATGACTTTTGTATCAACAAAGGTACGCGCGATTTTGCGGGTTGCTTCAAGACCACCGATACCGGGCATGTTCATATCCATCAACACCACATCGGCCGAATTAGTGCGGCACCATTTTACGGCATCTTCGCCGCAACAAGCCTCACCAGCAACTTTAATACCTTTTATATCTTCAAGAATGCGTCGTATCCCTGCGCGCACCAGTTCGTGGTCATCAACAAGAAGGACGTTGATCAAAGGAAATGTCTCCAGAATAGGGATAACGCTACTGAGTGATAATTTGGCTTATATTAACGGTTTTCCTCACAAGATTAAAACGTTAAAAAATCGGCTATTCGATTTCGCTCTCGTTTTTGGAAATTAGGCTGTACAGAACGTGGAAAGAGAGCCCGCGCCACCAGGGATTGTGCAGCTTTTTTTAAGCATCTGTATTCAAAAAGTTACAAAAACCTGTCGCCTGAGTCCGTAAAAAAACAGTTCTTAAATTTTTGTAACAATAATTAACGGCAAGCGAACCGGGTATAAACAATTCGTCGCTATTAACGCCGCACAGTTTAGCGGCACGCGTTGTTTACGCAAATAAACATCCTGTGTAAAAGTACGAAAAACAACCGCTGCATTTTTTGCTGCGCCTTGTGGTATACTCCGCCGCCTTGACTTTCATCGTCGCGCACGAGCGCCGTTTTATAATGAGGAAAATAAATGAGCACACCTGAATTTGCCACTGCGGAGAATAACCAGGAACTGGCACAGGAAGTAAACTGCCTGAAATCGCTGCTAACGCTGATGCTACAGGCGATGGGCCAGGCTGACGCCGGTCGTGTGATCATTAAAATGGAAAAACAAATCGCGCAGATGGAAGACCAGGCTGAATCCGCGGTATTTGCCAACACCGTTAAGCAAATTAAACAAGCCTACCGCCAGTAATAAAAAACGGCTGGATGCGGTGCATTCAGCCGTTGCCTCGTCTGACACGCAGAACGTACTCTCTACTCAAATAAGCCCGGTCGCCGCCGCGTAACACGCGATCTGCGTCTTGTTAGGCGCATTGAATTTTTTCTGCATATTCTTCTGATGAAAGTTAACCGTATTCTCTGAGATGGAGAGAATGATCGCAATTTCCGCCGACGTCTTCCCTTCCGCGGTCCATTTAAGAATTTCCCGTTCACGTTTGCTGAATTTCATCTCAGGCGGCATCACCATCTCATCTTCAAATCGAATCAACGATGTTAAGGCCACTTGCACCAGCAGTTGTAACCGCAGCTCTATTTCCTCGTGGTCTAACGGGCTCTCCAGCATGCTAGTACGAGAAACCGACAGAAAACCGAGAGCATGATTCGGCAGCATCAGACACTGCGTTATTCCTGTACGTAAGCCGTGCTCCCGTGCGCTATGCCATAATTCCTCAGCATCAGCGAATAATTCGTCTGTCCAGGGTAAATGCCCCTGGATGAAATTCTCCGGTTTTAACACCGGGTCAATGGCGAAATAATTCTTCGACTGATATTGCGCCTGCCACTGTGGCGGATAAGTGGTATGCACAGAAATCTTAGGCCGCGTAAAAGGCACGGGATGGCGTACGCAGAGTGCGTAATAATCGAATTCTAGCGCCTGAGTTTGTCGCTGAAGTTCCTGATATACCTCGTCGGCACAGGTCAATTTCTGAAACCGGAGGGAGCATTCCCGTCGCCAGGTGAAAAAGTCTGAATCCTTCATACTTACTAAATGAAGCCTCTGAAATGATATTCATTATTATGGTGAATATAACCTAACACATAAAACTTATTTCTAACTACAAAATATCGGCAACAGCACAATTAACTTTACGTTTGATAAGGTTTATTGGGCCTGAGCGGAATAAAAAAACACGGTGTCGGGCGCAGGGGGAGAATAATTTGCCCCAGATGAATTTTCTGGAGCAAATTAGTGCAAAAATTCTACTGCATAAGGAATTTTTCAAGGAACTGACGGGTTCGCGGCTGCTGTGGGTTGGCAAATAAGTGTTTTGCCGGCCCCTGCTCCACGATCCTTCCCTGATCCATGAAAATGGCGCGGTCCGCCACGTCACGAGCGAAGCTCATCTCGTGGGTAACGATAACCATTGTGCGTTTCTCCTGTGCCAGCTGGCGGATGGTGTTCAGCACCTCGCCCACCAGCTCAGGGTCGAGCGCAGAGGTCGGTTCATCAAAGAGGATCACATCCGGGCGCATCGCCAGCGCGCGGGCAATCGCCACACGCTGCTGCTGACCACCTGACAGGCGGCGCGGGTAGCTGGTTTCTTTACCGGCCAGCCCGACTTTTGCGAGCAACTCGCGCGCACGAACCGTCGCGTCCTCTTTGGCTTCCCCTTTTACAATGACCGGGCCTTCAATGATGTTCTCCAGCACCGTCCGGTGTGGGAAGAGATTGAAGTTCTGGAAAACAAAGCCCACATGCTGGCGCAACTGGCGAATCAGACCTTTTTGCTGGCTGATGGATTTGCCGGTATCAATCGTAATGTTCCCCACCCGAATCGTGCCTTCTTCAGGCTGTTCAAGCAGGTTGATGCTGCGCAGCAGCGTTGTTTTCCCGGAACCACTCGGGCCGATAATGGCGACCACTTCGCCCTGCTCTACCTCCAGATCAATCCCGTGGAGCACCGTTTGACCGTGGAATTTTTTCACCAGGTTTTTAACGTCGATAGCACTCATTTTGGATCACGCTCCTGGCGGTTAAGCTGGTTTTCGAAATAGTTTTGCAAGGCGGATAACACCGTCGCCATTACCCAGTAAATCAGCGAGGCCGCCAGATACATGGTGAACACTTCCAGGGTGCGCGAGGTAATAAGCTGCGCCTGACGGAACAGTTCCGGTACCTGAATGGTGGCCGCCAGCGACGTGTCTTTCACCAGGCTGATAAAGCTGTTGCTGAGCGGTGGAAGCGCCACACGCGCCGCCTGAGGCAGAATGGCTCTGCGCAGCGTTTGCCAGGGCGTCATACCGATACTGGCCGCCGCTTCCCACTGCCCTTTATCAATGGACGAGATTGCCGCACGCAGCGTTTCAGAGGTGTATGCCGCCGTATTGAGCGACAAACCAATCATCGCCGCCGGGATCGGATCCAGCTCAATACCAAACTGCGGTAAACCGTAGTAGATCATAAAGAGCTGCGCGATAAGCGGCGTGCCGCGAAACACAGAGATATAAAAACGCGCCACCCAGCGTACTGGTAAGACGGGTGACATACGCATTAAGGCCAGCACAAACCCGAGTACCAGTCCGAAGAACATCCCGCCAATACTGAGCTGTAACGTAAATACCGCACCTTTAAGCAGGTACGGCAGGGAATCAATAACCAGTTGAATACTTTCTTGCATTATTATTTTTCGACCTGATTTTAGACATGAGGATGGTAGGCAAACAGCGCAGGTGCCCCGCCGGTGTGAACAAACAAAATCGGCCCTTCATCCTTAAAGCGCTTCTGTTCAATGCCATCGATAAGACCGGCCATCGCTTTGCCCGTATACACGGGATCAAGCAGTATACCCTCGAGGCGCGCCAGCAATTTCACCGCGTCCATCCCCTCTTCATTAGGCGTGCCGTAGCCTGGTGCAAAATAATCGTCCCAGAGCTGGATATCAGCCGTTGCTTTCAACGCCAGTTGCTCTGCCACCGCCTGCTGTAAGGTGACCACTTTCGGCTTCTGGTCCGCGACGCTACGCGATACCGTCACGCCAATAAGCTCGACATCGGGTAATAATTGCTCCAGACCTACGGCCAGCCCTGCGTGGGTACCTGCACTGCCGGAAGCAACAACGACAGAAGAGAGGCTGACCGCTCCCTCGCATTGCTGGGCAATCTCCAGCGCACTTTCCACATACCCCAGCGCGCCCAGCGCATTCGAGCCGCCGACAGGAATAACGTAGGGACGAAAACCCTGCGCTTCCAGACGCGTCGCCAGTTCATCAAGTTGTGCGGTCGGGTCGGTTAATGCCTCGACCATTTCGACTTGTACGTTAAACAGATCCAGCAGCAGACGGTTGCCGTTAGTCAGATAGTTTTCTGCTTGCGTTCCAATTGGGTTTTCCAGCAATGCCACACAGTGGAGACCCAGCTTTGCAGCCACCGCGGCGGTCTGGCGGACATGGTTAGACTGAATGGCACCTGCGGTAATGAGCGTATCCGCGCCTTCACGCAGGGCGTCAGCGGCCAGAAACTCCAGCTTACGCAGCTTATTGCCCCCCATCGCCATCGGCGTTACGTCATCGCGCTTAATAAAAATATCGCGTCCTAAATAGTCAGAAAATCGCGGCAGATACTCCAGCGGAGTCGGCGCGCCGATAAACTCCAGGCGGGGAAAGCGCGTTAAATTCTGTAGTGACATGGGTTCTCCGGTAACACAGACTCAAGGTGATATTTTTCATTATGCACGCAGACGCGTAAGAAATAAAAAAGGCGCTTTTAAAAGCGCCTTTTTTTAACGTCAAAGACTTATTTCGTGACGTCTGCCCCGAACCACTTCTCAGAAAGGGCTTTCAGGCTGCCGTCTTTTTGCATGTCAGCAATCGCGGAGTCAATCGCTTTAACCAGGTCGTCGTTGCCTTTACGAACGGCTACACCGGATTCCTGACGAGAGAACGCATCACCGGCTACCGCCAGGGTATTGTTGGTTTTCTTCACCAGATCCAGCGCGGCCAGACGGTCAACCAGAATCGCATCAATACGACCTACGCGGAGATCCTGGTATTTTGTCGGGTCATCATCGTAAGTGCGGATATCCACACCCTGAACGTTCTGGCGCAGCCACTCTTCATAGTTGGTCCCCAGACCGACACCGACTTTTTTGCCTTTCAGGTCAGCGGCCGTTTTGATGGTGCCTTCGTTACCTTTCTTCACCAGCGCCTGGATACCGGACACGGTGTACGGCGTGGAGAAGTCATACTTCTTCTTACGCTCGTCAGAAATGGTCACCTGGTTAATCACCACATCAATACGTTTGGAATCCAGCGACGCCAGCATACCGTCCCATTTGGTCGGTTTGATGGAGGCTTTCACGCCAAGGTGTTTCGCCAGTTCCTGTGCAAATTCCACTTCAAAACCGGTGAGTTTACCGTCATCGCCCTGGAAGCTGAACGGAGGATAGGTTCCTTCCAGCCCGACCAGCAGCGTACCGCGCTCTTTCACTTTATTCAGCAGATTTTCTGCGGCGAACGTTTTCACGCTCATACCCGCGACCAGCGCGACTGCCATTACACCCATCAGCGCCTGACGACCCAGAAGTGCTAATTTCATAAATACCCCGATATAGTGGAATTTTTGAGTAGTGTAGAGAAATCACCTGCAAGGTCAAAGGCGACTGCGCTACATCTTATTCTTTTTTAATATATATCAGAAGTTGTTCCAGCGTGGGCTTTCTGCTTTATGACACCCGGCATTTGTACCTTATATTGTGCATACTTGCGCAGCGCAATGCGGTAGTTGTTGGTGCTGGTCGCAGGCAGCCACGGCTCAAGATTCTCATCCAGATAGCCGGTCTTCAGCAGATCGCGGGAGATGTTGTTCACGGTGAGATGTTGTCCGAGACGGCGCAGGCGGACGACATATTCGCGTACGGTTCCGTGGCTCATCTCCGTTTGTTCAAACAGGAATTGTTTGAAGCCGATAATGTCGAAGAAGTCGCTTTGCTCTTTGCAGTGGAGATCACCGCAGAAACGGCAAAGCGCCACCCACTCTTTTTGTTCTTCGAGCCATGCTGCTTCATCCATCAACGTGTCGAGGCGTGAAATCGCGATCTTATTAACGATTTCGCCTCGACGAACCAGCGTGATACGATCGAGTAACTTGTTACAGTGGGCGCAGTGCGTCTGGCTGTGTTTAAAGTCTCTCAGGTAGCGGCTTAAAGGCCGTCTTTTAGATTGCTGCACCGTCATGATAACTCCTGGTTGTCAATACGTTGTGCGGCATTTTTCAGGTGAATCAATCACCTATAACTTACCCAGCTTTGTGCGTAAACGTTTAATGGCCTGGCTGTGCAACTGGCTCACCCGAGACTCCCCCACTTCCAGAACAGCGCCAATCTCTTTGAGATTAAGCTCTTCCTGATAATAGAGGGTCAACACCAGCTGTTCGCGCTCAGGTAAAGCCTCAATCGCTTCCATTACGCGCTGGCGTAAATTACCTTCCATTAAATGGTGTAACGGGTTTTCTTGCTGATGCTCATCCGTCACCAGCTCGATGCTATCGCCATGCTCTTCTCGCCACTCGTCATAAGAGAAGAGTTGGCTATTATTGGTATCGAGCAACATCTGACGATACTCTTCAACAGCAATGCCAAGACGTTCCGCCACTTCTGTTTCCGTAGCGTTACGTCCCAGTTCCTGTTCCAGCTGCCCCATCGCATGCGCCACTTCGCGCGCGTTGCGGCGAACACTGCGCGGCACCCAGTCGCGGCTGCGCAGCTCATCCAGCATCGCACCACGAATACGCTGAACTGCGTAAGTCGTAAATGCCGTTCCTTGCAGAGCGTCGTATCGGTCAACTGCATTCAATAACCCGATACCGCCCGCCTGTAGCAGATCGTCAAGTTCCACGCTCGCCGGCAAACGCACCTGGAGGCGCAATGCTTCGTGACGCACCAGTGGGACATAACGCTGCCACAGCGAGTGTTTATCCATTACACCTTCAGCGGTATAGAGTGAATTCACGATAAACAGCCCTGCGTTAGTTGAGTTATCGGCATGATTATCCGATTCTGCAGGGCGTTCAATTGGATGAATAGTGGGTAAAATGGGGGGTTATTTGAGGGTTACATAAATCAGGGTGGATGAAACCGGAGTCATGATTCTGGTTTCATCCATCAGAGGTTATAAAGATGTATAATGCTTAACTTTTTAACGCACTTTAAAAGTATGGGAGTTCACCGATTGAAAAGCTCTCAGGTTGTTTGCCCGCACAATATGTTTTCCAGCATGTCCGAAACATCTCCTCGACCATTTTACCAATTTGCTGTTGGGTATCAGTTTGAATACTCATATGGGAGCGTAATTCCTGCCTGATCTGATTTAACTCTTCCCTTTTATCAGCCCATTGCGTCGCTATGTGGACATAATCCTCTACATTCTCCGCGACAAACTGTGGCAGGCCCAGAGAATACATAATGGCAGCCCCTTGTCGGGATACAAGCATCTCACCAGCAAAGGACACTGTCGGTACCCCCATCCAAGCTGCGTGACTTGTTACAGTACCACCAGTAAACGGGAAGGTATCCAGCAAAAGGTCAACGTCATGATGATAGCTGAGGTAGGTGTTCATAGCGGCTAATTCCCGCAATTCGAAGCGGCTGGTGTCTATACCACGGCGGGTAAACTGCAGGGTCACATCACTCCATACAGATTGTGGCATATTACCTACCACCATCCGAGAATCAGGCACGTTCTTAAGCACTGCCGCCCAAGCATCAAATACTCGATCATTTAGTTTATTTGTGCGATTAAAACTACCAAACGTAAAATATCCATTGCGCAACGCCGGGAGCGTGTTTACAGCCATATTATCACCAGCCTGATCGAAGTTTTTAGGCAGATACATATAGATCAGTTTTTCACTGAATTGTGCCTCCAGTTCGGCTGACTTTTTCACCGGAAAAATAGTGGCGTAGTAATCCATCGCCTCGAGCCCTGTTGTGGCATGATAGCCCACCCATGAAATCTGCACGGGTGCGGGTTTAAGTGCAAATACCGGTAAACGATGGTCGCTGGTGTAGCCTGATAAATCGACCAAAATATCAATTTCATCCAGTTTGATCATTTCGGCCATCTCGCAATCGCTAATATACCGCACGTTACGCCAGTGATCGGCTGTAGTCTTAAAGCGTTCTGTACCTTCATTCTCGTGGGTCGCCTGGATATTGCTATAGGCGAAAAGCTGACACTTTGCACGGTCCAGTGAATGCCAGATCGGCGAGAAGAAGAAGCTTACCGGATGGCGATCGCGAAAATCGCCGGAGACAAAGCCGATTCGCAGTTTTCTTGTAGGATCTTTATTCTTCTCAAGATAGCCCGAGAAATTCTGTTTTTGCGCCCATTTTTTGACCTCTTTAGCATAATCAAAATGGACCTCGAGGATATCGTTTAAACCAGCTTCCGCACTGTGCGACATAATAAACCCCAGTCCGGTCATCAAACTATAATCAATCTCTTTGTTCTTTATTCCTTTGCGTAGAAATGCTATTCCCTCATTTGTTTTGGTCTGTTCACACAACGTCCCGCCAAGTAATGTTGCGATGAGTTTACTTTCTGGTGCGAGGGCAAAGGCCTGACGAGCACAATATTCACTTTGCTCAAAGCGTTTGAAATCGTAGTGAATAGAAGCCAATAAATACCATTCTGGAGAGCTTTTTTTATTACACCGAAGAATTGAACTCGCCAGCCGCCAAGCCTGCCAATGGTACTTACACGAGACAAAAGCAAATGCTAGCTCAGAATAAAGAAATACACTAGTTGAATGGTAGGATAAGGCTCGTGCGAGCCTTATTAACGCAGTGTCGTAGTCACCAATTCTCCGAGCCAGGGTACACAAGAAATACTCTTTTGCACCAGTGTTAGCACCGCCTTCTAGTAGAGAACAGGCAACCTCATAGGCTTTACTATATTGCCCACGAAGTGTATAAGCACGAATAATCTGTTGCTGGTTCTGAGTCAGTTCAACATCGTCTTCTACAAATTCAGCGACGTTTTTGGCTTTGTCCGCTTTTTTCTGTTCACTCGTCATAAAGCCAAATGCACTTTCATCGCTGGAGTAAAGGAATAATGCACTGACCGTTTTCGAGATAGCTTCGGGCGGGCAATGGCGAATCATCTCCTGCAGAAAATGTTTCCAGCCAATACCACCAGCATTCAAAAGTCCTTTAAAACAGAGGGTATCGAGCACAGCCCAGCTTTCGCTACTCACTTCTATGCGGGTCTGCAGTTGATGACGCTCTGCTTCAGTGAGACTAACGCGTTCACCCCAGCCATTGATTACCCACTCAGCTTGCGGATTAGCGGCCAACTGTGCCGTGACCGATGCCAGCACATGTACGTGCAAGTCTTCGTCTGTGCTGTATCCATCCAGTCCTTTACAGATATGTAGCGCGGGAATTCGTTTCTGAAAGAGCGTCCACAGCGTATTCTCAACCGCCGACTCGGTGTCCTTTACATCTCGCTTACCGACAATTTCGCAGTGAAAGACGATTTGTTCAAAACTTATACTCCGTGGCCAGGCATCACCAAGCAGGTCAAGCACGGCTAGCGTGACTTCATCCGTCGTTGCGACTTTAAGCCCATCATGTCCAGCCAGAGAAGAGTAGACGTTTCGATCGTTACTCGCAGTACGTCTGAACGATCCCGCGAAACGCATTTTTTTGAGCTCACTTCGTAAAGGAAGCACAGAAACTTTTCCCGCGTGTTTTTCCCTCGTCAAAATACTGAAACGTCCTGGACGGTTAGTCAAAAGATCCAAGTTTTGCTGCAGCAGCACCTTCTGCTGATTTTCTCCAAGCGCAGCATGGAGCTCTTCAATCTTAAACCCATGGCTCCCTGGCAGTTCGCTTGCTGTATCCATGTCGCCCACGTAGCAAAGACCCAATCTATTGATTCTGGAGTGAAATTCAACCAGATATTCACTCTCTCGGGAGGTTTCCAAATAGTGGTGAGCAAAAAGCGTATCCGACAGTCGTTCGCTTTTCCTCAGCTCTTCTCGCATCGCAGGAGAACTGGCGGTAAGAGATAAACTCGCTAGCATTAATTTGGCTCGGGCTACCTGCATCTCAAGTGAAGTTACCTGACCACTGTAGATCTGCAGTGCGTCCCGCAACGTTTCTAGGTATGCAGTCCCTGGCAGACTCGCCCATTGGAAGATAATAATGCCGTTTTCCGCCAGCAATCCGCCCAAATGCTGCAGTAGCGCGGAGGTGATCTGCTGGTTAAGGTATGAGAAAGCATTTTGAATAACGACATAATCCCAGCCATTATCCTGAAGGCCTAAGATTTGCTCTACGGATAAGGCATAGAGTTCTATGTTGGCTGGTGCATAAGACATCATCTTTTGCTGCTGTATCTCATTCCCCTCGGTAATGAGATCAATTCCAACCACTCTCGCAAACGGATATTCCGCTGCGATGCTCAGAAGCCCTTCCCCCCCACCGCATCCCAATACCAGCATGCGAGCATATTTAACGGATGGGGAATTAATCTTATACATGCTGCAAGCGGCATGGATCTGAGTGGGGGTCCAACAAAATTCTGGCGTTACAGCGTGATCTTTCGTCAAGCTGAGGCATTCTACGTCATTCATATTGGCGTAAACTCATCAGGTACATTATTAATTGTTTATTGTATCGAATGCAGCCAGCGGCAATATCGCAAATTAAAGAAGAAAGACAAGGTTAATCTACGCTTAGAACAGACAAAAAACCAGCCCTGAGGCTGGTTTCATGAAGCGGAAACAAATTAACGCAGCAGAGACAGCACGGTCTGCGGAACCTGGTTTGCCTGGGACAGAACGGAAGTGCCAGCCTGCTGCAGGATCTGCGCGCGAGACATGTTTGAAACTTCAGTTGCATAGTCAGCATCCTGGATACGGGACTGTGCAGCAGACAGGTTAGTTACAGTATTGTTCAGGTTAGAGATGGTGGATTCGAAACGGTTCTGAATCGCACCCAGGTCAGAACGCTGGTTATCAACAGCTTTCAGTGCATCGTCAATTTTGGACAGAACGTCAGAGCCCAGAACGTCAACGCCTGACTGAGTAACTTTACGGTCAGCTGCAGCTGTAACAGCACCACCAGTGGTGTTTGTACCGCCAGAAGACAGCAAACTCCAACCAGATTTATCACCGATAGTGATGTCGATTTTCTCGCCATCGTTCGCACCAACCTGGATGCTGATGGTGCCTGCAGAGTTAAGCACTTTCAGTCCGTTAAACTGAGTCTGGCTGGCAACGCGGTCAATTTCTTCCAGACGCTGGTTAACTTCAGACTGGATTGAGTCAATATCAGAAGCGGAGTTAGTACCGTTTTGCGCCTGAACTGCCAGCTCACGAATACGCTGCAGGTTATTGTTGATTTCGTTAAGTGAACCTTCAGCAGTCTGCGCGATGGAGATACCGTCGTTCGCATTACGAGAAGCCTGGGTCAGTCCTTTGATGTTAGAAGAGAAGCGGTTAGAAATCGCTTGGCCAGCAGCATCGTCTTTTGCGCTGTTAATACGCAGACCAGAGGACAGACGTTCGATCGCAGTGCCCAGTGAAGACTGAGATTTGTTCAGGTTGTTCTGAGTAGTCAGGGACAACAGGTTAGTATTGATAACTGCCATAATTTTCTTTCCTTCAAAAATTGGGTTTTGGTTTCGGTGCCTAACACTCACGGCGTCTCTCACCGTCAAAAAGGGTATCGACCCAACTTCATAGGACTTTAGAAAAAAACCATTAAAAAATCACAATACATTGATAATAAAGATTTTTTATATTTAAACCCTTTCCAAAAAAAGAATTGGAGATACTTTCCTTCGTCTTTGCCCTAGATACTATGGATGTATTTACCCCTAACTGACCGCCCTTTTCTATCGATTATTTTTTCACTCACTGTGTAAACTTTTGCTTCATGGTGCCGATACATAGTCAAGTTAAATCGAAGACGCAAGGAATTCAGACATGGCTACTGTTGATTTGAGTAATTTAGGAGTGGGTTCTGGTCTGCCATTGGCTACGCTGTATAACAACTTGGAAACGGCCGAAAATACAAAGTTGACGGCAATCACTAATCAGAAAACCACTTATACCGCGCAACTGAGTGCATATGGCAAGCTGCAAAGCGCACTCACTAATCTACAGACGGCAACCACAGCACTTGGCAAAGCAGCAACGTGGAATGCAACATCGATTACCAGTACTAACACTGCATTTTCTGCCACTACCGCTTCTGATGCGACAGTAGGTTCTTACACTATTAACGTAGATCAGGTAGCAAAAGCACAAGTACTGATGTCATCGTCGATTAGCAGCAATACGAATAAACTTGGCGGCACCACTGCAAACGGTACTCGTACGCTAACTATTACTCAGCCAGGAACAAAAGATCCGCTGGAGATTACGCTGTCGGATTCTGATACCTCATTAACGGGTATTGCCAGCGCGATCAATAAAGCCGGCGGCAACGTTGCCGCAACCGTAATGAAAGCGGAAGATGGCGACTATCGTCTGTTGTTGACATCTAAATCAACGGGGACAACTGGGGATATGACAGTCACGGTCGACGGTGATGATACGTTGCAGCAATTGATTGGTCATGACAATACATCGAGCGCCTTGAGCGTTCAAACTGCATCGCAAAATGCCCGCGTATCCATCAACGGCGTAATGATTGAGCGTCCTGGCAATACGATTGATGATGCGCTTACTGGTGTAACTCTGACGCTAAAAGCTAAAAGCTCATCAGATGAAATATTAGATGTTAAGCGCTCAACGGATACTACAGCTAAAGCGGTCAATGATTGGGTAACGGCTTATAATGCGTTGCAATCAACGATTGCCAACGTCACTAAATATGTTGCTGTTGATTCCGGTGCGGACAGTCAGTCAACCTCAAACGGAGCGCTTGTGGGGGATGGTAATGTCCGTAACGTTCAGTCTCAGTTGCGCAGCCAGCTCACTCAGGTGCAATCTGGTGCATATGCCATTATGGCACAGTTCGGCATTACCCAAGATCCTAAAGTGGGCTCAGATGGTTCAACCGGTAATCTGAAAGTTGACACCGACAAACTGAACGCTGCCTTGACCAAAAATCCGGAAGCCGTTCAGGCCTACTTTATCGGCGATGGTAAAACAACGGGTCTAGCAACCACAATGGGTGCGACTTTGGTCAAAATGCTGGATACTTCAGCGGGTAGCGAAGGTGTGATCCAGAGTGCGCAGGACGGTATCAATGCCACGATTAAAACTCTCGATAAACGCTACACCGCAACGGAAGCCAGCATCGAAGCCACTATGGCCCGCTACAAAGCACAATTTACAGCGCTGGATAGCCTAGTAACCAAGATGAACAGTACTTCAACGTACCTGGGATCGCAGTTTAGTAAGTCCAGCAGTTAAGGATTTAATATGTATAACCAAAATGGTGCACTTTCCTATCAAAAAGTGGGTATTGAAAGTGCTGTGATGAGCGCAAGCCCTCATCAATTGATTGTCTTGCTTTTTGATGGGGCCTTGAGCGCCCTTGTTCGGGCAAGATTGTTTCTGGAACAGGGAGATTTGATATCAAAAGGCGAAGCGCTCTCGAAAGCAATCAGCATTATTGATAACGGTCTAAAGGCTGGACTGGATATGAATGCGGAAGGTGACCTTTCCACTAATCTGGCATCGCTTTACGACTATATGGTGCTCCGCTTGTTGCTGGCTAACATGCATAACGACTTGGAAACCATCATTGAAGTTGAGGGACTGCTGAATAATATCGCTGATGCGTGGAAACAAATTGGCGAATCGGCTTCTACCCATCAGGATAAGCGTTGATGACAAATTTCATCCCATCTCTGACTGACTGGCATGCGTTACATGCTCTAAGTGTTTCAATGCTAAACCTCGCCCATTCAGGCAAATGGGATGAACTGATTGAACAAGAAGTTAATTATGTGCAACTTGTCGAACGCATTGCGCACAATCCTATCAGCCCAAACAACACTTTTCAGACCGAGCAGGCAAAAGATTTACTCAAGCGTGTGCTCGCCAACGAGGCTGAATTAAAAGAATTACTGCAGATGAGAATGAAAGAGTTACGAGGTCTTATTGATACTACTGGAAAACAACAGTCTGTGACATCTACCTATGGTAGAATGTCCGGTAATGTTCTGTTTCCTAATAATATTAATCAATAATCATCCCTTTCGCTATTTTTCATCCATACTCCAGAAGTCTGCCAAACGGCTTCTGGAGCACGGACGATGAAAAACCCCACCCTGTTACAATGTTTTCACTGGTATTACCCTGCGGGCGGTGAATTGTGGCGAGAGGTCACGGCGTTAGCCCCCAATCTTAACGAAATCGGCATCAATATGATCTGGTTGCCGCCAGCCTGTAAAGGCGCATCCGGCGGGTACTCGGTCGGATACGACACTTACGATCTCTTCGACCTCGGTGAGTTTGACCAGAAAGGCAGCGTCGCCACCAAGTACGGTGACAAAGCTCAGCTGCTGGAGGCCATCGACGCACTCAAAAGTAATGAGATCGCCGTCCTTCTTGATGTGGTGGTTAACCACAAAATGGGCGCAGACGAGAAAGAACCCGTCCGCGTTCAGCGCGTCAACGAACAGGATCGCACGCAGATCGACGATGAGATCATTGAGTGTGAAGCCTGGACACGCTACACCTTCCCTGCCCGTGCCGGGCAATATTCGCAGTTTATCTGGGATTACAAATGCTTCAGCGGCGTCGACCATATTGAAAACCCCGATGAAGACGGCATTTTTAAAATCGTCAACGACTACACCGGTGAAGGCTGGAACGACCAGGTTGATGATGAGATGGGTAATTTTGATTACCTGATGGGCGAAAACATTGATTTTCGCAACCATGCCGTCACCGAGGAGATCAAGTACTGGGCCCGCTGGGTCATGGAACAAACTGGCTGTGACGGTTTTCGTCTGGACGCCGTCAAACACATTCCCGCCTGGTTTTATAAGGAGTGGATTGAGCACGTTCAGGAAGTCGCAACGCAACCGTTGTTTATCGTGGCGGAATACTGGTCCCACGAAGTGGATAAACTGCAGGCCTATATTGACCAGGTCGATGGCAAGACGATGCTGTTCGATGCCCCCCTGCAGATGAAATTCCACGAAGCATCGCGCCAGGGTCGGGAATACGACATGAGCCAAATCTTTACCGGCACCCTGGTCGAAGCCGATCCGTTCCATGCAGTAACTCTGGTTGCCAACCATGACACTCAGCCTTTGCAGGCGCTGGAAGCGCCGGTTGAAGCGTGGTTTAAACCGCTGGCCTATGCCCTGATCCTGCTGCGTGAAAACGGAGTGCCCAGCGTCTTTTATCCGGATTTATTCGGTGCCAGCTATGACGATACGGGCGGTGACGGCGAAACCTACCATATTGATATGCCGGTCATCGAGCAGCTTCACGAGCTGATCCTCGCCCGCCAGCGTTTTGCCCACGGCGTGCAGACGCTGTTCTTCGATCACCCAAACTGTATCGCCTTCAGCCGCAGCGGCACCGAAGACGATCCTGGCTGTGTGGTGGTAATGTCGAATGGCGATGACGGCGAGAAAGTGATTTGTCTGGGTGAAAACTACGGCAACAAAACGTGGCGTGATTTTCTCGGCAATCGCGAAGAAACGGTCACTACCGCAGCGGATGGCGAAGGCACCTTTACCTGCAAAGGTGGAAGCGTCAGCGTGTGGGTGATTGAGGATGCGTTGTAGTTGTAAAAGCATCTGACGCGAATTGAATGCCGGGTCAGGCGAAGCTGCCACCCGGCAACATGCACTACGGAAGTTTACTCTCCAGCGGATTTTTGCTCAGATAATCTGCGCACTCTACCGTCGGGCGATCGACCTTCTGTAGCTCCATACCATCATACTCAAGAACAGAGCCATCGCGCTCCAGCGGATAAATATCCAGCTTGCGGGTGACGTTATAATAACTGTCTGAACGCAGCATGATTTTACCCGGTACAGCGATCACGCGCTGCCACTGACGGCAGTCCAGCGTATCGCCCTCCTCCGTCACCACCAGCGTGGCAATCGCCTCTGGGCTCACCATTTTGCTCTGCGGCCCTTTTGACTGCCAGTACCCTGCCAGATGCGCCGGGACGGGGTGTTTGATCACTTCCTGATAGTTATCCACCTGAACGCACCCGGTCAGTGCCAGCAGCGCGCCAGCAATTGCTATTTTTTTCATCATCTTTCCTGCATTCGAAGAAAAAAATATTGTGGCATTAAAGCGCTTGGGCTGCCAGCGAAGATCGACGGGGCTTAAACTTGCATCCCCATCACTTCCTGATAAGCAGACACAAGCTTATTACGCACCTGAATCCCCATCTGCAGGGAAACCGAGGCTTTTTGCAAATCGGTCATCACATCATTCAGTGCCACGCCCGGCTCGCCGAGGGTGAACTTCTCCGCCTGAGTACGTGCGGCGGTCTGGGTATCGCTGATACGGTCAAGCGCGGCGTGCAGTTGTCCTGCAAAACTGATGCTCGGTTGTTCTGCCACATTCTGATTACGGGCCGTCATCGCCGTTGCCTGCAACTGACTGATCACCCCTTCAATACCCTGTATAGCCATGACTCTCCCCTGAATGGTTTTTTACGGGGTCAAGACTAACAGCTTGTCAATAAGATAATGGCGGTAAATAGCGTGAAAAAACCAGGTTATTTGACGCATAGAAAATCCTGAATCATCAAATAATGGCAGGGCCATCAATATGGAACTTTTGTCGTGTTTGCCGACCCGGGAGTCAGTTTTGTTTCTCTACACGAATAACGTAAACCACCAGGATTTAAGAGGTGCGCAATGAGTGCAACAGCATCGACAGCGCCACAAAATAAATCACTCGAGTGGATGAACCGCCTTCGCGCGAATCCTAAAATCCCGTTGATCGTGGCAGGCGCTGCCGCAATTGCGATCCTTGTAGCGATGGTCTTGTGGGCGAAAAGCCCTGATTACCGCACGCTTTACAGTAACCTTTCCGATCAGGATGGCGGTGCCATCGTCACCCAGCTTACCCAGATGAACATCCCTTATCGCTTTGCGGATAACGGCGGTGCGCTGGAGGTACCGGCTGATAAGGTGCACGAACTTCGTCTGCGCCTGGCGCAACAGGGACTGCCAAAGGGCGGTGCGGTTGGTTTTGAACTGCTGGATCAGGAAAAATTCGGTATCAGCCAGTTCAGCGAGCAGGTGAACTACCAGCGTGCGCTGGAAGGTGAGCTGGCCCGTACGATTGAAACATTGGGTCCGGTGAAGAGTGCCCGTGTGCACCTGGCCATGCCTAAACCCTCCCTGTTTGTCCGCGAGCAGAAATCCCCGTCGGCCTCCGTCACCGTTAACCTCCAGCCTGGCCGTGCAATGGATGAAGGACAAATCAGCGCGGTGACCCATCTGGTCTCCAGCGCCGTTGCCGGTCTCCCGCCGGGTAACGTGACGCTGGTTGATCAAAGTGGTCATCTGCTGACCCAGTCCAATACCGCTGGCCGCGATCTGAATGACGCGCAGCTGAAATATGCCGCGGATGTGGAAGGTCGCGTGCAGCGTCGCATCGAAGCCATCCTTGGCCCGGTCGTCGGTAACAGCAACGTGCATGCGCAGGTTACCGCGCAGATTGACTTCTCTAATAAAGAACAGACCGAAGAGCAATACAGCCCGAATGGCAACCCGGCTCAGGCGGTAATGCGCTCTCGTCAGGTCAATGAAAACGAACAGGTTGGCGGCGCATACCCAGGCGGTGTGCCGGGCGCACTGTCTAACCAGCCAGCACCGGCTAACGCGGCGCCAATCTCAACGCCACCGGCTAATCAGCAGAACGGTCAGCAAACGAATCAGCAGACCACATCAACAGCCAGCACCGCCGGTCCGCGTACCAGCAGTCGTAACGAAACCACCAACTACGAAGTGGACCGTACTATCCGCCACACCAAACTGAACGTGGGCGATGTACAGCGTCTGTCGGTTGCGGTGGTGGTGAACTACAAGACGCTGGCGGATGGCAAGCCGTTGCCGTTGACCGCCGAGCAGATGAAACAGATTGAAGACCTGACCCGTGAAGCGATGGGTTACTCCGAGAAGCGCGGCGACACGCTCAACGTGGTGAACTCACCGTTCAACTCGGTTGAAGAGTCAGGTGGCGAACTGCCGTTCTGGCAACAGCAGGCGTTTATCGATCAGCTGCTGTCCGCAGGTCGCTGGCTGCTGGTTCTGATTGTCGCGTGGCTGCTGTGGCGTAAGGGCATTCGTCCTCAGCTCCAGCGTCGTGCTGAAGCTGAAAAAGCGGCGCGCGAACAGGTCAGTACCCGTCAGGAAGTGGAAGATGCGGTTGAAGTTCGCCTCAGCAAAGACGAACAGATGCAGCAACGCCGTGCAAACCAGCGTATGGGCGCCGAGGTCATGAGCCAGCGCATTCGCGAAATGTCAGATAACGATCCGCGCGTCGTGGCGCTGGTCATCCGCCAGTGGATGGGTAACGAACATGAGTAACACGCTTTCAGGCACCGATAAAAGCGTCATCCTGCTGATGACCATTGGCGAAGACCGTGCGGCCGAGGTGTTCAAACACCTCTCCCAGCGCGAAGTACAGATTCTCAGTGCGGCGATGGCAAACGTACGCCAGATCTCTAACAAACAGCTGACGGAAGTGCTGTCTGAATTTGAGCAGGAAGCCGAACAGTTTGCCGCGCTCAACGTCAACGCCAACGACTATCTGCGCTCCGTGCTGGTCAAAGCGCTGGGCGAAGAGCGTGCTGCCAGCCTGCTGGAAGACATTCTGGAAACGCGCGATACCGCCAGCGGTATTGAGACGCTCAACTTTATGGAGCCGCAGAGTGCCGCCGACCTTATCCGCGACGAGCACCCGCAGATTATCGCCACCATTCTTGTCCACCTCAAACGTGGCCAGGCGGCCGATATTCTGGCGTTGTTCGAAGAGCGCCTGCGTCACGATGTGATGCTGCGTATCGCGACCTTCGGTGGTGTCCAGCCAGCCGCGCTGGCGGAGCTGACCGAAGTGCTGAACAACCTGCTCGATGGCCAGAACCTCAAGCGCAGCAAAATGGGCGGCGTGAGAACGGCGGCAGAGATCATCAACCTGATGAAAACGCAGCAGGAAGAGGCGGTCATTACCGCCGTCCGCGAATTCGACGGCGAGCTGGCACAGAAAATTATCGACGAGATGTTCCTGTTCGAAAACCTGGTCGAAGTGGACGATCGCAGCATCCAGCGTCTCCTCCAGGAAGTGGACTCCGAGTCGCTGCTTATCGCCCTCAAAGGTGCCGAGCAGCCGCTGCGCGAGAAGTTCCTGCGCAACATGTCTCAGCGTGCGGCAGATATCCTGCGCGACGACCTTGCCAACCGTGGCCCGGTCCGTCTGTCTCAGGTGGAAAACGAACAGAAAGCCATCCTGCTTATCGTTCGTCGTCTGGCGGAAACCGGCGAGATGGTGATTGGCAGCGGAGACGACACCTATGTCTAATGAACTGCCGTGGAAGCGCTGGACGCCCGACGATCTGGCGCCTCCCCTGTCAGAGTTCACACCCACCGTGCTGTCGCCCGAAGAGGGCGACCCGGACGTCGAGCAGCCTGAGCTGAGCGAAGAAGAGCAGCGCGCGCAGATGCTGGCCCAGTTGCAGATGCAGGCCCATGAGCAGGGCTACACGGCTGGCCTGAACGAAGGACGTCAGAAAGGCCACGATCAGGGGTATCAGGAAGGTCTGGCCAAAGGGTTAGAACACGGCATTGAACAGGCGCGCCAGCAACAGGCTCCGCTTCACGCCCGTATGCAGCAGCTGGTCAGCGAGTTTCAGCACACGCTGGATGCGCTGGACAGCGTCATTGCCTCAAGGCTGATGCAGATGGCGCTGGAAGCCGCCCGTCAGGTGATCGGCCACGCGCCGGCGGTGGACAACACCGCGCTGATTAAACAAATTCAGGGCCTGCTTCAGCAGGAGCCACTGTTCAGTGGGAAACCGCAGCTGCGCGTGCATCCGGACGACCTCCAGCGCGTGGAAGAGAGTCTGGGCGCGACGCTGAGCCTGCACGGCTGGCGTCTGCGCGGCGACCCGTCGTTGCATCACGGAGGCTGCAAGGTCTCTGCTGATGAAGGTGACCTGGATGCCAGCGTTGCGACCCGCTGGCAGGAACTGTGCCGCCTGGCAGCACCGGGAGTCGTCTGATGACTGCACGCCTCACCCGCTGGCTCAACACGCTCGATAATTTTGAAGCGAAGATGACGCAGCTGCCGTCCGTTCGCCGTTACGGACGACTCACGCGTGCCACCGGCCTGGTGCTGGAAGCCACTGGCCTGCAGCTTCCGCTGGGAGCCACCTGCGTGATTGAGCGTCAGGATGGACAAGAGACGCGTGAAGTTGAGAGCGAAGTCGTCGGCTTTAACGGCCAGCGCCTGTTCCTGATGCCCCTTGAAGAAGTTGAAGGCATTCTGCCCGGTGCGCGCGTGTATGCGAAAAACATCAGCGGCGATGGACTGCAAAGCGGGAAACAGCTCCCGCTTGGCCCTGCCCTGCTTGGCCGCGTTCTGGACGGAAGCGGTAAACCGCTGGACGGCCTGCCCTCGCCGGATACCACCGAAACCGGCGCGCTGATCACCCAGCCGTTTAACCCCCTTCAGCGTACCGCCATCGAACATGTCCTCGACACCGGCGTGCGCCCGATTAACGCCTTGCTGACCGTAGGCCGCGGGCAGCGTATGGGCCTGTTTGCCGGCTCAGGGGTGGGCAAATCCGTCCTGCTTGGCATGATGGCACGTTACACCCAGGCCGATGTCATCGTCGTGGGTCTGATCGGTGAACGTGGTCGCGAAGTAAAAGACTTTATTGAAAACATTCTCGGTGCAGAAGGCCGTGCCCGCTCGGTGGTCATCGCCGCACCGGCGGATGTCTCACCGTTACTGCGTATGCAGGGTGCTGCGTATGCCACCCGTATCGCGGAAGATTTCCGTGACCGCGGCCAGCACGTGCTGCTGATTATGGACTCCCTGACCCGCTATGCGATGGCGCAGCGTGAAATCGCTCTCGCCATCGGAGAACCTCCGGCGACCAAAGGTTATCCGCCTTCGGTCTTTGCCAAGCTCCCGGCGCTGGTCGAACGTGCAGGAAACGGCATCAGCGGCGGCGGCTCAATCACCGCTTTTTATACGGTTCTGACCGAAGGCGATGACCAGCAGGACCCGATTGCCGACTCCGCGCGTGCGATCCTCGACGGTCATATTGTGTTATCGCGCCGTCTGGCCGAAGCCGGTCACTACCCGGCAATTGATATCGAAGCATCAATCAGCCGTGCAATGACGGCATTGATCACAGAGAAGCACTACGCCCGCGTGCGTAACTTCAAACAACTCCTCTCCAGCTTCCAGCGCAACCGCGATCTGGTGAGCGTGGGGGCGTATGCCAAAGGCAGCGACCCGATGCTCGACAAAGCGATTAGCCTGTGGCCGCAGCTGGAGGCGTTTCTGCAACAAGGTATTTTTGAACGCGCCGACTGGGAAGACTCACTCCAGGCACTGGAGCTGATTTTCCCGCAGGTGTAACACAGGTGGAGGGCGAAGGTCATGGCGCAAAACAGCGCGTTATCAACGCTGAAAGATCTGGCTGAGAAAGAAGTTGATGATGCCGCATTGCAGCTTGGCGCAATGCGACGCGGGTGCCAGCAGGCTGAAGAGCAGTTGAAGATGTTAATCGACTATCAGCATGAATATCGCACCAACCTCAATACCGATATGACACAGGGCATTGGAAGCCAGCGCTGGATTAACTATCAGCAGTTTATTCAGACGCTGGAAAAGGCGATAGAACAGCATCGCCAGCAGCTTAACCAGTGGACCCAGAAAGTCGACACCGCGCTGAATTTCTGGCGCGAGAAAAAGCAGCGACTGCAGGCCTGGCAGACCTTACAGGACCGACAGATCGCGGCAACGACCCTGGCGGAAAACCGTCTGGATCAGAAGAAAATGGATGAGTTTGCCCAGCGCGCATCAATGAGGAAACCGGAATGATCACATTGCAACAACTGCTGATGACCGACAGCGACCTGTCGGGCGGCATGCAAACAGGGAAAGGCACCGACGGTGCACAAGACTTTCTTTCTCTGCTGGCAGGCGCCCTGACGGACGCAACAGGCCAGGGCAACGATGCGCCGCTGACGCTGGCTGACCTGAAAGCAGCCGGCAGTAAGCTGTCAAAAGTTGCTCAGGAAACCGGGGGAGAGAACACCCTGCAGGCCAAAATAGCCAACCTGCTCTCGCGTCAGCCAGCCCTGACAGGCGATGAACCGACAGCAGCCACCCCGCTGGAAACCCTTGTTTCCGGGCTGGTGCCGGTTTCAAAAGGTGATGCCCTGAAGACCCTGAGCGCGGTGAAAACGCAGGATGACAGCAAAAGCGAGCTGAGCGAAGAAGAGCTGGCAGGGTTGAGCGCGCTGATGGCGATGCTGCCCCACCAGCAGACGGCAACGCCGGTGGCCTCTGGCGCGACAGGCAATGGCCTGACGGCGAAATCAACGCTGAACGCTGCCGCGCTTTCGCAAAATGGTGCAGGTCAACAGTCCATGAGCACCCTGCTGGCGGGCCATGAAAAAGCGCAACAAGCGTCGACTTATCAGGCGCAGGCGCAAAACGCCGATCCGTCTCAACCGGTCAACGCACCGGCGACCCCGATCGTGGCCGCCGCCGCTGAGAAGCAGGATCTCGCCAGTTCACCCTCTTCAACAGCCCCGACCGCAACGCTTGCGCCCGTCATTTCCAGCAACGTCACCAGCCACGCTGCCGCAACCGTTGCCACGGCACCGGTATTGAGCCAGCCGCTGGGAACCCAGGAGTGGCAGCAATCCCTGAGTCAGCACATTACGTTGTTCACGAAACAGGGCCAGCAGACCGCAGAGTTGCGTCTGCACCCGGAAGATCTGGGCCAGGTCCAGATTACCCTGAAACTGGATGATAACCAGGCACAGCTGCAAATGGTGTCGGCGCACAGCCACGTGCGTGCGGCCCTGGAAGCTGCACTGCCGGTCCTGCGCACGTCGCTTGCTGAGAGTGGCATTCAGCTCGCGCAAAGCAGTGTCAGCAGCGAGAGCTTTGCCGGACAGCAGCAGTCCTCCTCTCAACAACAGCAACAGGCTTCACGTTCCGGTAATACCGGCGGTTTTAATGAGGAGAGCGATGAGTTACTGCCTGCCCCTGCCGCCCTGCAATCCGCGGCGCGTGGCAACAGTGCCGTAGACATCTTTGCCTAAACGCCAGAGGTAGCGTGATTATCCCCGTCTTTTCCACGCTTTGACGACAGCAGGACACGGGATAATCACCTTATTAAGCTGTACCGAAACAGGAAGCTCGTATCAGATGACTGACTCCGCGATCACCAAAAAAAGCAAGCGTTCCATCTGGATCCCGCTGCTGGTGTTAATCACGCTCGCCGCCTGCGCTACCGCGGGCTATAGTTACTGGCGTATGCAGCAGGAACCTTCTACCGCTGCGGCCAAAGCCGAACCGCCTCCTCCGCCGGCACCGGTATTCTTCCCACTGGATACCTTCACCGTGAATCTGGGTGATGCGGATCGTGTGCTGTATGTGGGTATTACGTTACGCCTGAAAGATGAAGCCACGCGTGCGCGCCTGAATGATTATCTTCCTGAAGTGCGTAGCCGTCTGCTGCTGCTGTTCTCTCGTCAGGACGCCTCAACGCTTGCTACCGATGACGGTAAGCAAAAGCTGGTCGACGCCATTAAACAGACGCTGGCGACCCCGCTGGTAAACGGTCAACCCAAGCAGGAAGTCACTGACGTTCTGTATACAGCCTTCATACTGCGGTAACGACATGGGCGACAGTATTCTTTCTCAGGCAGAAATCGACGCGCTTCTTAACGGCGACAGCGATAAGAACGATGATCCGCAACCGGGTATTGGCGGCGATAGCGATATTCGTCCTTATGATCCCAATACCCAGCGCCGCGTAGTACGTGAACGTCTGCAGGCGCTGGAGATCATTAACGAACGTTTTGCACGTCAGTTCCGTATGGGGCTGTTTAACCTGCTGCGTCGTAGCCCGGATATCACGGTCGGTGCGATCCGCATCCAGCCGTATCATGAGTTTGCCCGCAACCTGCCGGTGCCAACGAACCTTAACCTGATCCACCTGAAACCGCTGCGCGGCACAGGTCTGGTGGTGTTTTCGCCAAGCCTGGTGTTCATTGCGGTGGATAACCTGTTTGGTGGCGACGGGCGTTTCCCGACCAAAGTGGAAGGGCGTGAATTTACCCACACCGAGCAGCGCGTCATCAACCGCATGCTGAAGCTGGCGCTGGAATCTTACAGCGACGCGTGGAAAGCGATTAACCCGCTGGAAGTGGAGTACGTACGTTCTGAGATGCAGGTGAAATTTACCAATATCACCACCTCCCCGAACGATATCGTCGTGAATACCCCGTTCCATGTGGAGATCGGTAACCTGACCGGTGAGTTCAACATCTGCCTGCCGTTCAGCATGATCGAACCGCTGCGTGAACTGCTGGTCAACCCACCACTGGAGAACTCACGCAACGAAGATCAGAACTGGCGTGAAAACCTGGTGCGTCAGGTTCAGCATTCTCAGCTTGAGCTGGTGGCGAGCTTCGCGGATATCCCGCTGCGCTTATCCCAGATCCTGAAATTACAACCCGGCGATGTTTTGCCGATAGAAAAACCCGACCGCATTATTGCCCATGTGGATGGTGTCCCCGTGCTGACAAGTCAGTACGGCACAATTAACGGTCAGTATGCGTTACGCGTTGAGCACTTGATCAACCCGATATTGAATTCGCTGAATGAGGAACAGCCCAAATGAGTGACATGAACAATCCGTCCGATGAAAACAGCGGAGCACTGGACGATCTGTGGGCTGACGCGTTAAACGAGCAAAAAACGACTCCGGCCAAAAGTGCAGCGGATGCTGTGTTCCAGCAGCTCGGCGGCGGCGATGTCAGCGGTACGCTGCAGGATATTGATCTGATTATGGATATCCCGGTTAAGCTGACCGTGGAACTGGGCCGTACCCGCATGACCATTAAAGAGCTGCTGCGTCTGACGCAGGGTTCCGTGGTGGCCCTTGACGGTCTCGCCGGCGAACCGCTGGATATTCTGATCAACGGTTATCTCATTGCCCAGGGTGAAGTCGTGGTGGTTGCCGATAAATACGGCGTGCGCATCACCGACATTATTACGCCATCTGAACGTATGCGTCGTCTGAGCCGTTAAGCATGAAAACCCAGGCAACAATATCACAGCCCTCTGCCGTTCCCGGCTCTCCGCTGCTCCAGGTGAGTGGCGCGTTGCTCGGTATTATTGCCTTTATTCTTATCGCCGCATGGCTGGCGAAGCGCTTCGGCCTGGCGGGTAAAACCGCCGGCACCCGCGGTCTGAAGGTCAGCGCCAGCACGACACTGGGGCCACGCGAGCGCGTGGTCGTTGTCGATGTGGAAGATGCACGGCTGGTGCTGGGCGTGACTGCCTCCAGCATCAACGTCTTGCATAAACTGCCGCCAGCCCCGGCAACGGGTGACGAGCGCGCAGAAGTCCCTGCGGATTTTCAGTCCGTCATGAAGAGTTTGCTTAAGCGTTCCGGGAGATCCTGATGCGCCGTTTGTTATCCCTTACGCTTGCGGGCGTCGGCCTGTTTGCCCCTGCGGTTTATGCACAACTGCCCGGTCTGGTCTCAACCCCTCTTGCAGGCGGCGGGCAAAGCTGGTCTCTGCCGGTGCAGACGCTGGTTTTCATCACCTCGCTGACGTTTATTCCGGCGATCCTGCTGATGATGACCAGCTTCACCCGAATCATCATCGTCTTTGGCCTGCTGCGCAATGCGCTGGGCACCCCGTCCGCGCCGCCTAACCAGGTACTGCTGGGTCTGGCGCTGTTTTTAACCTTTTTCATTATGTCGCCGGTTCTCGACAAGATTTATACCGACGCATACCAGCCGTTTAGCGAAGATAAAATCTCCATGCAGGAGGCGCTCGATAAAGGGGCTCAGCCGCTGCGGGAGTTTATGCTCCGCCAGACCCGGGAAGCGGACCTGGCACTCTTCGCCCGCCTGTCCAATACCGGCGAGCTTCAGGGACCGGAAGCCGTTCCGATGCGTATTCTGCTGCCTGCGTATGTCACCAGTGAGCTGAAAACGGCCTTTCAGATTGGCTTTACCATCTTTATTCCGTTCCTGATTATCGATCTGGTGATCGCCAGCGTTCTGATGGCGCTCGGGATGATGATGGTGCCCCCGGCCACCATTGCCCTGCCCTTTAAGATCATGCTCTTTGTCCTGGTCGATGGCTGGCAACTGCTGGTCAGTTCGCTGGCGCAGAGTTTCTACAGTTAAGGAGCCGTAATGACGCCAGAATCGGTCATGATGATGGGCACGGAAGCGATGAAAATCGCGATAGCCGTTGCCGCGCCGTTACTGCTTGTCGCGCTGGTGACCGGTCTGATTATCAGTATCCTGCAGGCCGCCACGCAGATTAACGAAATGACGCTGTCATTTATCCCAAAAATCATCGCCGTGTTCGTGGCGATTATCGTTGCCGGGCCGTGGATGCTGAACCTGTTGCTGGACTATATGCGCAACCTGTTTACCAATCTGCCGTACATCATCGGCTGACCCGACGATGCTGCACTTCACCAGTGACCAGTGGGTTCAATGGCTTGGCGTCTATTTCTGGCCGATGCTGCGTATTCTGGCGCTGATTACAACGGCCCCCATTCTCAGTGAGAAAACGATACCCAAGCGTGTCAAAGTGGGGCTGGGCATCATCATCACCATTATCGTCGCCCCTTCTCTCCCGCCCGTGGATATTCCGATCTTCTCGGCGAAAGCGGTGTGGGTTGCACTGCAACAGGTGATGATTGGCGTGGCCGTAGGCTTTACCATGCAGCTTGCCTTCGCGGCCGTGCGGACCGCCGGCGAACTGATTGGCCTGCAAATGGGTTTATCATTCGCCACGTTTGTGGATCCCGGTAGCCACCTCAACATGCCGGTGCTGGCGCGCATTATCGATCTGCTCGCCATGCTGCTGTTCCTGTCGTTCAACGGCCATCTGTGGCTCATCTCCATGCTGGTGGATACTTTCCATACGCTGCCGATTGGGGAAAACCCGGTGAACAGCAACGCGTTTCTGGCGCTTACGCGTGCGGCCGGGCTTGTTTTCCTGAATGGCCTGATGCTGGCGCTGCCGATCATCACCCTGCTGCTGACCGTGAACCTCGCCTTAGGCTTACTCAACCGAATGGCACCGCAGCTCTCGGTGTTCGTCATTGGTTTTCCGCTGACGCTGACGGTCGGTATTTTATTAATGTCATTACTGATGCCCCTTATCGCCCCCTTCTGTGAGCACTTATTCGGCGAGATATTCAATCTGTTAGCAGATATTGTCAGTGAGCTACCGCGTAAATAATAGCCCTCACAGTTGATATTGTCTTTCTGAGGATATTCCTAAAATAAAACGTGAAAAACATCTTCCAGGATATATCTGACGCGGTTTAATTGTTTCTAACCACCTCACAATACTTAATATTTACTTTACTTTAAGAAGATTCCTGGCAAATTATACGTAACTTTACGGGATAGTGAGTCCGCCTGAAAGTCTTTGTCATGCTCACAGGTTTATTAATTTTTTCCATCCCGTATGGCTGTTATGAGCTCTCAGGCAGATGGTGAATTATCGTTACGCATTGAGTGAGGGTATGCCATGTCAACGATCATTATGGATTTATGCAGCTACACCCGGCTAGGGTTAACCGGGTACCTGGCAAGCAGAGGGGTAAGAAAGAGAGACATCAACGATGCACACACCGTTGACGAACTCGCAGCCGCTTGTGACGAACTTAAACCAGGCGTGGTGTTTATTAATGAGGACTGTTTCATTCACGATCCAGCCAACAGTCAGCACATTAAGCAAATCATTAATCAGCATCCAAAAACCCTGTTTATTGTTTTTATGGCGATCGCGAATATCCATTTCGATGAGTATTTGTTGGTTCGTAAAAATTTATTGATCAGTTCTAAATCGATTAAACCAGAGTCGCTGGATGACATTCTGGGTGATTATTTGAATAAAGAAGTTAAAAATGTAGGAGCGGTTAACTTACCCACCCTATCATTAAGCAGGACTGAATCAAGCATGCTGCGAATGTGGATGGCAGGGCAAGGGACTATTCAGATCTCAGACCAGATGAATATTAAAGCCAAAACCGTTTCGTCACATAAAGGAAATATTAAAAGGAAAATTAAAACGCATAATAAGCAAGTGATCTATCACGTGGTACGCCTCACCGATAATGTGACGAACGGGATTTTCGTCAACATGCGTTAGTCGCTAAAAAAACCCTTTGCACCCTACCTTTGATCTCTGGCCTGGCCAGAGATTTTTGCTTCTGTGGACAGTGTCGGGCGCGCCAGTCGCCACCCGACGCCATGCTATTGCGCTTTCTCTACAAAGATGCCATCCGGGTGTCCCAGTTCGTTAAAAAACCAGATGCCGAGCGGGTAGTCTTCAAGTGATACCAGGTACATCGTGCCTTCACTAAACTCTTCAATTGCCAGGACCACACCCGGGCGGCGCGGTCCACCGTCCGTTTTAACGGTTACCCGATCGTTGACCTTCATACGTTCCTCCTCTGGTTTTGAGCCAGTGTAGAACAAAACGCCTTAACTGGCATCGCTGCCCGGTGTGAATGGCGTTTTTGTGCGCAGTCTATACTTACGGTTGGAGACGGCAAAACAAAATGAGGTACCCCGTAATGAAGACCGACAAAGAGTACAGCGACACCATCAAACGTGAGGTTGAGGTGGATGTCGATGCCCTGCTGGCCGCCATCAATGAGATCAGTGAGTCAGAAGTCCGTCGTTCGGACGACAATTCAGACAGGGTCATTGTGAACGGAAGGGATTATCACACCTACCGTGAACTGGCGGAGGCCTTCGAGCTTGATATACACGATTTTAGCGTGTCTGAAGCAAATCGTTAGGACGAAAAAAATCCCGGTCATGGGGATGGCCGGGATCAAAACTTGCTTATGCAAGAAGCACTTGAAAATTCGTTACACCAGGAAATCTGATGTACACAAAACACTATCCTCAACCATTTTGTATGACAAGCATATATTCTCATGGCGAATATAATATTTGGTACATAATAAATTTAGTTATGAGGGACAACATGCGCCGAATGCGGGTTTGGCAGGAGAGATACCCTTTTGCCTGACTTAAGCATTACGAATTTTTTTAGGAATATTCTTAGTTGGCAGTTTGTTAGTTATCAGGAGTCGTTATGCCTTCACTGCAGGATAGCCTGCTGATCTTTTCCGATCTCGACGGCTCGTTGCTCGATATTCATACGTACGAGTGGCAACCGGCCATGCCCTGGCTGGACACCCTCCAGGATAACCAGGTGCCGGTTATTCTCTGCAGCAGCAAGACCGCCGCAGAAATGCTGGATATCCAGCAGGATCTGGGTCTGGAGGGGTTACCCTTCATAGCTGAGAATGGCGCGGTGATTCAGCCCGACGTGCGCTGGGAGACAGGTCAACGCCACATCAGGGGGATGACACACCGCGACATTCGCCCGCAGATCGACCAGATTCGCCAGCAGCGGGGCTTTAAATTCACCACCTTTGATGACGTCGACGAACGGGTTATCAGCGAGTGGACGGGGCTGACGCGTTATCGTTCGACCCTCGCGCGCCGACACGAAGCCTCTGTCACGCTCATCTGGCGCGACAGCGATGAAAAAATGGCGCAATTTGACGAGGCGCTGGCGCAGTGCGGCCTGAAATGCCTGCAGGGAGCCCGCTTCTGGCATGTTCTGGATGCTCGCTGCGGTAAAGACGTTGCGGTTGACTGGCTGATTGAGCAGTACCGTGAGCGGGAAGGCATTGTGCCGGTCACTCTGGGGCTTGGCGATGGTCCAAATGATGCCCCGCTGCTGGACAGCGTGGACTACGCCGTGGTGATCAAGGGTATTAACCGGCAGGGCATCACGTTACGTGACGATAACCCCGCCCGGGTGTACCACACGCAACAGCCCGGACCCGCGGGCTGGCAGGAGGGGCTGGATCACTTCTTATCCTGATCGTGCCAGAACACCCGGTTGCGCCCGCACTGCTTGGCCTGATACAACCGGGCATCCGCCACTGACTGCAGCTGTTCGAAATCGTAATTGTCCTTTTCCTGGGCGCTGCTTACCCCCAGTGAGGCACTGATACGCACGGTGGTACTCTTTTTCACCAGGATCTCTTTACTGTTGATGCGTGAGCGAATGCGTTCCGCAATCCCCCTCGCCTCTTCAAGCCCGCTGCCGGGCAGTACCACGCAGAACTCTTCCCCACCCACGCGTCCGGCAACATCATTCTTGCGCAGTGCGCTGCCAATCAGGCCCGCGGCATGGGAAAGCACTTTGTCCCCAGCCTGATGGCCAAAGCGATCGTTAATGCTTTTAAAATGGTCGAGATCGATTTGAATCACCGAGAACGGCAGCGACTGCTGCCGACATTTTTCCGACAGCATTTTGGCACGCTCAAACAGGGCACCACGGTTATTCAGGCGGGTGAGCGGATCGTGCCAGGCCTGCCACTGCAAAGAGTGCTGAAGCGTGTACATATTGCTGACCATCCGGCGGATAACCAGCCACGAGATAAGAAGCATGGCGGTGAAGAGTGCCCAGAGCAGCGCCAGCACGATACTGATACTGCCGAAGTCCCCCTTCACGCCTTCATGAAGGGTATGAACGCGTAAAATCACACCATCGAAGTGATCGAGCCGCTCCCAGCTGATAAAGCGGCTTCCGAGGCGGATCCCCCCGCCGGTATCGTTCTCAATCGCGTGTGCTATCTGCGCCGTTTCGCGTTCGTCAAACCGGTTCACCAGGCTACCAGCCTCTTCTGACGTGGCAATCATATTCAGCCGGGTGTCGTACAGCTGATATTCCCCCTCTGTACGCTCTTGCGTTGCCTCTTCCAGCAGATGTTTCATGGTCTTCAATGAGAAATCCATCGCCACAACGCCATACCAGTAATGATCAAAATAGATTGGCACGCTGGCCGTGATCATCCGTTCACCACCGGTCCAGGGCGACGGGCTAGAGATAAACCAGCGCACCGCGCGAGCGCGATTGTTACGTTCAGACTGCTGGGTAAACCACGGCTGGGTAACCAGATAGTAATAGCGCTGGCTAATATCACTCGTCTGTTCAGGCGCGTCCGTCGCAAGGTAAAACCCGGCGCGAGACGCATAGATAACCCGCTCTTCACTTTGCCCCACCGAGGACGCCAGTCGGAGTAAATACCCCACTTCGAGGGCGGCAGAAATTTCATTGCTGATACGCTCAGGGTCACGATTCAACAGCGTGGTTTTTTCGACGAACGCATCCGACACGCCGTTAATAGGGAGAGTGCGTTTTTTATCAACGGCGAGCTGCCAGCTGGGGCGCGTGCGAAAGGCGTTAAAGCGTGAAATCGCTTCATACAGGACATCAAAGGCCAGCGGCGTCTGGATGGCATCACGCATGCTTTTGCGGAAAAACAGCATTTTATCCACGCTGTACTGTAACTGCCGGTCCAGCGAAGTGGCTACCGTTTCCAGATGATTACGCTGGCTGGAGATATACGCATCTTCCAGTACCACCACCTCTCGCCAGGTCAGGAGCGTGGAAAATATCAGTACGATGAGAAAACAGAGATTAACAATCAACCCCGGATTGCTACGCATATGCAGCCATTGCAGAAAAGATCGTCTTACAACAAAGGTCTCGCGCTGCACACACACTCCCTGATTACTGCCCGACGCCGGATACGGAAGGTAAAAACGCCCGGCAAAGCCGGGCGTTATGTCATTAAGCCTTGTCTCGCTTGCGCTGCCCGTCTCCCGGCTGAAGCTCATCTTCACGGAACGCTTCCCGCTTGATGCTATAACCGTCGTGCCACCGGCATTCCACCATACCGCTGGAATACCCGGTGACAATCATACGTGGGCCGCCCTTCTTAGGCTTAACTTCATCACTGACCAAAAAGACCATACCTGCCTCCTGTATCAGGGTGAAACGTTTTCAATTTAGACGAGGAATGATCTTTTTGCACCCCGCAACAGGTAACAATTAGTGCGACGTTCCGCGGATTTTTTCGACCAGTTTTACGGCCCCAACCACGATAATGCCAATGATAAAGCCCAGCACAAGATTAAGCAGCGTGGGCAGAATTGCCGCCACTATGCTGCCCTGCGCCGAAGCGAAATGTTCAATAGCATGATGCAGCGGCGCGATACCGTGAACCACAATACCGCCTCCGACAAGGAACATCGCCAGCGTACCCACCACTGACAGGCTCTTCATCAGCCAGGGCGCGGTCACCAGCAGGCTTTTACCGATACCTTTGGCGATAGCGCTCGATTTTTCTTCCAGCCAGTAGCCGATATCATCCAGCTTAACGATAAGCCCCACCAGCCCGTACACCCCCACCGTGACCAGAATGGCGATCCCGGAGAGGATCAGGACCTGGTTCAGAAGCGGTGCTTCAGAGACAATACCTAACGTAATGGCCACGATCTCCGCCGACAGAATAAAGTCGGTACGAATGGCACCTTTCACCTTATCACGCTCGAAGGTTTTAGGATCCTGCGCGGCCAGCGCCTCAAGACGCTGCTGGCGCATTTCCGGCGTGTCGCTGTTCTTACGTGCGGCGAACGAGTGCAGGATCTTTTCAGCGCCTTCGAAGCATAAAAATGCGCCGCCAATCATCAGCAACGGCGTGATCGCCCATGGGATAAACGCGCTGATCAGCAGCGCAAGCGGCACCAGGATCACCTTATTTAGGAATGAACCCTTCGCTACGCCCCATACCACCGGTAATTCACGGTTGGCCCGAACGCCGCTCACCTGCTGGGCGTTGAGCGATAAATCGTCTCCCAGAACCCCGGCGGTTTTCTTCGCCGCCAGTTTCCCCATCACCGAAATGTCATCCAGTAAGGTGGCAATATCATCCAGTAATGTTAATAAGCTACTTCCTGCCAAAATCTCATTCCTTCTTTTTTTGGTAATTAAGTGAATAGTATGGAGCAAAAGTGTAAACCCGGAAACAGGCACCTCGCGTCAACAAAAAATTCACATCATCTACACAATTAAAGCGCTCGCCAGCCCGATAGTTTTGGCGTTTACTGTCAGCGACCTTTTCATTTTGTCGCGAGGGATTATGCGTTTCCGGCAACTGCTACCGCTCATTGGGGCACTTTTTTCGCTGTATATCATCTGGGGTTCCACCTACTTTGTCATTCGTATCGGCGTGGAGAGCTGGCCGCCGCTCATGATGGCGGGCGTACGCTTTCTCTCGGCGGGCGTGTTACTGATGGCCTTCCTGCTGTTACGGGGTCATAAGCTGCCTCCACTTCGCCCGATGCTCAATGCCGCCCTGATTGGCCTGCTGCTGCTGGCCATAGGGAATGGGTTTGTGACGGTCGCCGAGCACCAGAACGTGCCGTCCGGAATTGCCGCCGTCGTGGTCGCGACCGTCCCGCTGTTTACCCTGTGCTTTAGCCGTCTTTTCGGCATCCGCACCCGCAAGCTCGAATGGGTAGGGATTGGGATCGGGCTTGCCGGGATCATCCTGCTCAACAGCGGCGGTAACCTGAGCGGAAATCCGTGGGGCGCGGTGATTATCCTGATCGGCTCCATGAGCTGGGCATTTGGGTCGGTATACGGTTCACGAATTGAGCTACCGACCGGCATGATGGCGGGCGCGATTGAGATGCTCGCGGCGGGAATTGTGCTGCTGATTGCCTCAACGCTGACGGGCGAAAAACTGATAGCCATGCCGGATCTTTCGGGCTTCCTGGCCGTGGGTTACCTGGCATTATTTGGCTCTGTCATCGCCATTAACGCCTATATGTTCTTGATCCGCAATGTCTCGCCGGCGATCGCGACCAGCTACGCTTACGTGAACCCGGTGGTTGCCGTACTGCTGGGCACCAGCTTTGCCGGCGAAACGTTGTCTCCCGTGGAATGGCTGGCGCTGGGCGTGATTGTCTTTGCCGTTGTGCTGGTAACGCTGGGGAAATATTTGCTTCCTGCGAAGCCGGTTGTTACGCCGTGTGAGGTGGAGAAACCGTAAGCGGGTGAATACCCTGGGTGTCGATCTGCGCGGCCTGCCCGCCGCCGCAGATCCACTCTTCCAGCCGTTCTGTCAGGTCGGCATCGGTACGTCTTAATCTGCCGCGCAGCGCGCACTCCCAGACAATTAACACCCGCCAGCCCTGCGCGAGAAGCGTGCTAAGGTCACGGTTGTCCCGCGCGACGTTCTTGCCAATCTTCTCCAGCCAGAAATCCGTACGCGTCGCGGGAACCTTAAACAGGTAGCAGTCGTGGTGATGCCAGAAACAGCCGTGGGTAAAGATGATGCATTGATACGCATCGATAACGAAATCCGGACGGCCCGCAAGCGCGGCATCCTGCACGCGGAAATCAAACCCCGCCTCGGTCAGCAGCCCGGCTAGCCGCTTTTCAATGGCGGTATCACGCGTGCCGATGGCACGCATGTTTTTACTGCGCGTCGCCTTATTGTGAACATCCGTCATTGACGGCCTCACTCTCACGTAACGCCACGGCCTGTCTGATGCGGGAGGCCAGCAGTTTTGCCACCGCCGCAAACGCAGGAACGACCACCGAGTTACCAAACTGCCGATAAGCCTGGGTGTCCGACACCGGAATGCGGAAGGTGTAACCCTGCGGGGTCTCAAACCCCATCAGCCGAGCGCATTCACGCGGCGTTAAGCGGCGCGGACGGTGACGCTGGTTATCGGGATCGTCAAAATCTTTCTCCCCCAGTGCTTTATCCCAGCCCCGGTCAATCAGGATCTCTGCGCCATCTTTATAGTAGCGAGCGGACAACGTGCGCGTCACACAATGCGGATCGTTCGGATTAACCATCCCGAAGCCAAAACCGTTGCCTTTGGCCTGGTGTTTTTTCGCATAGCGGTAAAGGTATTTCCACAGCACCGGGGTGAGGATAAATTTCGCGTCGACAACAGGCTCCAGCAGGTCGGCCACGGTTGGGCGACGCGCAGGATATAAAGAGGGAATATCCCGCAGGGTAAAATCCCCCTTCAGGTTGAGGTCGCGGCGAAAACCAACCAGCACAATGCGTTCGCGGTGCTGCGGCAGGAAATGCTTACCGTCGATGATTTTCGGGTCATCCGCGCCCATATGCTGAGCGTCCGCTACGTCATACCCCAGCTCATCAAGCGTTTGCATGATAATGCGGAAGGTCTTTCCGCAGTCATGGCTCTTGAGATTCTTGACGTTCTCCAGCACGAAAATCGCCGGACGACGGGCGTCGATAATGCGGACAACATCAAAGAACAGCGTGCCTTGCGTATCGCAGGCAAAACCGTGGGCGCGTCCGAGGGCATTCTTTTTCGACACGCCGGCCAGCGAGAAAGGCTGGCACGGGAAGCCCGCCAGCAGGACATCATGGGCCGGAATTGACTGGCGAATGTGCTCAGCCGCCTCTTCATCACTCACGCCGCTTTTGTGGCTCAGCGTAACATCACGGATATCGGCGTTGAAACGGTGTTCGTGGGGATCGCAGTACCAGTTGGCTTTGTAGGTACGGACAGCATGTTTGTTCCACTCGCTGGTAAACACACACTGCCCGCCAATGGCCTCAAACCCGTGTCGAATGCCGCCAATGCCGGCAAACAGATCGATAAAACGGAAGGCATAGTTCGGGTGCGCGGCTGAAGGACGCGGAAGCAGGTTTTGCAGGTAACGAAACTCGCCCTCACTCAGACGCTGCCCTGCCCGCTCGCTGGTCAGCAGTCTCTTCAGGATTGCCGGGCTCCAGTGGCTCTCACCGTGCGCCACCAGCTGATTCGCCAGCGTTTTAGCATCATAGATATCCAGCAGCTGGTGCAATAAAGCCTGCACCGTTGCCGTTGATTTCTCAGCCTGCTCTGGCGCGGGCTCACTCACTGATCGATTTTCCTGCATTCTTTTAACCGGAGAATAAAGACTGGAAACAGATTACCACAGTTCACTCGCTCAAACTGCGACGGAAGCGGCTCAACACCTGGCTATCCAGCCCCAGGCAGTCGCCCTGTAATTCGGCACTTAATTTCGCCATAAACTGGATGAGAAAATCGGCGTTGTGTTGCGCAAGTTCGCGCCCCACGTCTGTGTGCATTGTATCAGGCAAGCGCAGCAGCTTGGTCTGAAAATGGTCGAGGGCAAAGGCGCGATCATTAAGGGTGCGCGCGTCGGCAAACGGGTCTTCTGCGTTAAAGAGCGCCACGCCCAGCGCCCCCGATACCGCAAAGACGCGCGCAAGACCGATAGCACCAAGCGCTTCCAGCCGGTCAGCATCCTGAACAATTTTGGCTTCAAGACTGTGCGGCACAATACCGGCGCTAAAACTGTGCGCTTCAATGGCATGCTCCACGGCCGCATAGCGTTCAGAGGAGAAATCCGGAAAATCGCGACGCAGAATGTCGAGCGTCTTGCTGGCCGCCAGACGTGATGACTGGCTGCGTTGGGGATGGTTTTTCGGCAGGCTGACAATGTCATGGAAATAACAGGCGGTCAGTACCACCAGTGAATCGACCGCCTGGTTCGCCATGATTTTTTGCGCCGTCATCCAGACACGACGAAAGTGCGAAATATCATGCGCGGCGTCGTGGGTCGCGTGGTTTTCATCGAGCCAACGCTCAAAGCGAGACTGCCACTGTGTAAGTTCCATCATCACGTCCTGTTGTTAAAACGGCTACAATAGCAACTTTCCCCGCCGCTATCACGGCTTGTCCTGACAGGGACGCGTGTACCCTGCATTCCCGAGGAAATATATTTAATATCAATTGGAGATATTAAATAATACTGCCGCTAAATACTTAATGATAATTTATTTCTATACATCCTAAACTTTAATTCACCAGAAAAATAAAGCGACAGATAGAAATGTTTTGCAATATTTCTACGATTTTAATTACATTTATTTTTGAACCAAAACGACATTGCGTAGAATAGTATCAATTCTGTAATGACAGAGAGTGATTACATATATTCATATTAATTATCTTTAAAGGGAATATATAATGAAAAGAAAAGTTCTGGCAATTCTCGTACCCGCGTTATTAATGGCTGGCGCAGCACATGCAGCTGAAATGTATAACAAAAATGGCAATAAAGTTGATCTGTACGGTAAGATCGATGCGCGTCATACCTTCTCTGATCATCCTGGGGATGATGGCGATGAAACCTATGTACAAATTGGTTTCAAAGGCGAAACACAAATCACTAACGATGTTATTGGTTATGGCCAGTGGGAATATAAAACCTACGCCAATAATACCGAAGACGCCGGTGATACTTCTTTTAACCGTCTGGCGTACGCTGGCCTGAAATATGGCGAATACGGTTCATTCGATTACGGTCGTAATTACGGCGTCGTGTATGATGTTGAAGCCTGGACCGATATGCTGCCCGTATTTGGGGGCGATTCTTATACCTGGACCGACAACTTCATGGTCGGCCGTGCAAACGGTGTGGCGACCTACCGTAATGCCGATTTCTTCGGCCTTGTTGAGGGTCTGAACTTTGCGCTGCAGTATCAGGGGGCAAACGAAGGTCAGGACGCAACAGAAGATCAGGAAGGGACCAAGAACGGTCATAACGACGTGCGTTTCCAGAACGGTGACGGCTTCGGTATGTCCACTAGCTATGATTTCTCCGGCGATCTGTCTGGCCTGACCTTAGGTGCGGCCTACTCCTCTTCTGACCGTACCAATGAGCAGGAAGCGAAGGGTATACAAGACAGCGCACGTTTCGCCGGCGGTAAGACTGCGGAAGTGTGGACCGTTGGCGCGAAATATGATGCCAACAGCGTTTATCTGGCGATGATGTATGCGCAAACCCGTAATATGACGCCATATGGCGATACCGGGATTGCGGATGAGACGCAGAACTTTGAAGCCGTGGCGCAATACCAGTTCGACTTCGGCCTGCGTCCGTCCCTGGCATGGGTTTACTCCAAAGGCAAGGACATGACTTATCCTGGCAATGCGGGTAACCCACAGGGCCAGCATGGCGACATGGATCTGGTTAACTATATCGACGTCGGTATGACCTACAGCTTTAACAAAAACTTCTCCACCTATGTTGATTACAAAATCAACATGCTGGACAACGACGAAAGCTTCTACGAAGCAAACGGCATCTCTACAGATGACATCGTTGGCGTAGGTATGACGTACCAGTTCTAACTTCCCACTATGATAAAAGCCCGCATCGCGGGCTTTTTTTTATTCAACAGAGAAATGCTATGGAGCTTCCTGCAGTGCCAGACGAATAAAGCCGTTATTCTGCGCCAGCAGTTCATGCGCCTTCCAGGCATCCAGCCCTGTCAGCACCATCAGCACCGCTGTTTTGCAGTTATGGTTGCAGCTCTCCAGCGCGGCTTTCGCCGCTGACCGGGTGCATCCCCCCGCTTCCATGACGATGGCAATTTGCCGTTCAGACCATTTGGTGTTGCTGGCGTCCAGATCCACGCGCAGGTTGCTGAACACGCGTCCGGTTCGAACCGCCAGGCCGGTGGTTATCATGGTCAGGATCATTTTTTGTGCGATCCCGGCTTTGGTATTGATATAACCCGCGATCGCATCCTCGCCAAGCTCCGGGGCAATCACCATGCTCGCCAGCTGCGCGGCTTCACTTTGCGCGTCATCCGTAATAGCCGCGACCGGGGAACCCAACGACCACGCATGGCGCATCGCGCCCCAGACCCACGGTGTTTTGCCGCTGACGGTGACCGCCAGCATCATATCCTGTTCACCAAATTTGATGGCCTGCAGGTCGGCGACACCGCGCTCGTAGCTGCCCGCCTCCTCTCCCGCCGTTATGGCGATCACAGGCGTTTTTCCCGGGGCATACTCATCGGCTGCCTGCTGCGCGACACGGCCTGACGGGCCGGCGCCAACAATGACCAGACGTCCACCGTGACTCAGGGTCGCAGCGGCGTTATCCACCACGCGGGCGATCGTTGTTAAACATGGGGTTATTGCAGCGGAGATGAGGGCATCATCCTGGTGAATGACTTTCAGCATGTCCAGCGTGGACAATCTATCGATATTCATCGTGCTGGCGTGCCGTCTTTCCTTGACCGAACCGGTAAGCGTAATGCTCATAAACAACCTCCTTATTATGAGTACCCCTACACTATAAAGTGTTTTAGACAGGTGACCTGCGAGGAGGGTCACGAAAAGAGGACCGAATCCATGCCTTTACATGGCTTTAAGAAACGCGCGTCATCGGCGATAATTACCCCTTTCTTAATCATCGCGGAGTTTTGATGAGCGATTTGCAGCCCTTCCCCCTGACGCGCAAGCGCCCCATGAAACTGAACACCCTGGTCACGTTAATGGTGTGCGCGATTATCGGTTCTGTGCTGCTGTTGGTATTTGCGCTCTATTCCGTCCAAATCACCCGCGCCACCCGCGACGATGTTAAGGATACGGCCCTTGGGATCGCGCGAACGCTTGCCGACAGTCCTGAAATTCAACGCGGTCTGATGCAGGCTCCCCAGGCGGATATTATTCAGCCCATCGCCCAGGCGGTCACCAGGCGCAACGACCTGCTCTTCACCGTGGTCACCGACATGCGCGGTATTCGTTACTCGCACCCGAACGAAGCCCTGTTAGGTCTGCACTTTATCGGCGATGACCTGACGCCCGCGCTGGAAGGAAAGGAGCATGTCGCCGTTAACCGGGGTGCCCTCGCGGAAGCGCTTCGCGTCTTTACTCCCGTCTTTGATAGCCAGCACGAGCAGATCGGCGTGGTGGTGGTCGGCATCTCCCTTAAAAAAGTGGAAGATCAGATTGCCCGCGGGCGGCTTAACGCCGTCTGGACCATATTATTCAGTATATTGATGAGCTCGCTGGCTATCTGGGGTCTGGTTCGCGTGCTCAAACGTATCCTGTTCGGCCTTGAGCCGTATGAGATCTCGGCGCTGTTCGAACAGCGGCAGGCGATGCTGCAGTCGCTTCGCGAAGGGGTACTGGCCGTGGATATTCAGGGCCGGGTGACGATGATTAACCACACCGCCAGAGAAATATTGCTTCTGCCTTCCGGCAAACAGACCGAAAATGCCAGTGCTCCCCTGCTGGCAAGCCTGCGGGAAGTCTCGAAGAGTGGCATTGCACGCAAGGATCAGGAGATCAGCTGCAACGGGCGACTCTTGCTGTGCAACATGGTGCCTGTTAAAAGCCAGGAGCGGGTTATTGGTGCCATCACCACTTTTCGCGATAAAACGGAAATCAGCCAGCTGATGCAGCGCATCGATGGCATGGTCAATTATGTCGATGCCCTGCGCTCCCATACGCACGAGTTTATGAACAAACTGCACGTGATCCTCGGTCTGCTGCATATGAAGCGCTACGACAAACTTGAAGAGTACATCATCCAGACGGCGCATAATTATCAGACCGATATTGGTACCATTCAGAGCAAAGTTAAATCTCCGGTGATAGCCGGGTTCCTGCTGGGTAAAATCAACCGGGCTAAGGAAGCAGGGATCGCCCTGACGCTGGCCGATGAGTGCCAGATACCGGATACCGCCAACGAAGAGCAGGTTGCGGTGCTGATTACCGTGCTGGGTAACCTCATTGAAAACGCGCTCGACGCGATGGAAGGACAGCAGGAAGGCGAAATTGGCCTGCTGCTACATTATCAGAATGGCTGGCTCAGTTGCGAAGTCAGCGACGATGGCCCCGGTATTGATCCGGCTCAGCTCGAGGCTGTTTTTACAAAGGGCTTCTCAACCAAAGGCGAAAATCGCGGCGTTGGGCTGTTCCTTGCTCGTCAGCAGATCCAGAACCTGGGCGGAGACATTACCGTCGAGTCTGAGCCTGGCGTATTTACCCAATTTTTTGTTCACATCCCCTGGGATAGCGAGAGGAATATCGCGTGATAAATGTGTTAATTGTCGATGATGACGCCATGGTGGCCGACCTCAACCGTCTGTATGTCAACCGTGTTGAAGGCTTTAGCTGCTGTGGCATCGCCTCCACGCTCAACCAGGCCAGAGCCATCATTAACGACCCCAGCCAGCCTGTCGATCTGGTGCTGCTGGATGTCTATATGCAGCAGGATAACGGGCTGGATCTCCTTCCCGTCATCCGTGCCTCAGGCCGGCCGATCGATGTCATTATGATCTCCTCCGCCGCCGATGCCGCCACCATCCAGACCTCCATCCATTACGGTGTGGTGGATTATCTGATTAAACCGTTCCAGTTCCCGCGTTTTGAAGAGGCGCTGAACGGCTGGAAGGCAAAGCACAGCCTGATGGGATCGCATCAGTACTATGAGCAGGCCGACGTCGACAGATTGATCCACGGCGGTGCGCCGGAACTGGCGGACAGTAAAAAACTGCCGAAAGGGTTAACGCCGCAAACGCTGCGTACGATTTGTCAGTGGATTGACGCGCACCCGGAGACGGAGTTTTCCACCGATGATCTGGCAAACGCGGTTAATATCTCACGCGTGTCCTGTCGCAAATACCTGATCTGGCTGGCGCAAATCAACATCCTGTTCACCAGCATTCACTACGGTGCCACCGGGCGGCCGGTGTATCGCTATCGCCTGCAGCCCGAGCAGACGGCGGCACTGCTCAAGCAGTACTGTCAGTAACGCGGTAGCTGTTATCCAGCAAGGTAAAATGGAAGTGGTGCGCTGAAGAGAGCACCACTTCTTTTGTTTTGGTCACGAAGATTGCTTCAATGTCGGGTCGTGCACGCAGCGCTGAACAGCCTTTACTGACGCCCATGCCGTACATCAGCGTGGTCCAGATATCACCGTCAATGGAGTTTTTCGAAATGATGGTGACGCTGTCCAGTTCGTTATCCAGCGGATAGCCGGTACGCGGGTCAAGTATGTGGTGATAACGCCTGCCGTTCTGCTCAAAAAAGCGTTCGTAGGTACCCGATGTCACCACCGACATGTTCTCTACGGTCATCGTACCGAGCAGCGCCTCCCCGGCGAACGGTTTTTTGAGCCCCACGCTCCAGCCCCCTTCCGGTGAACCCAACGTCTGGATATTACCGCCAAGATTAATAAGCCCCAGTTGAGCGCCCTCTTTACGCAGGTAATCGCGCACTCTGTCGGCGATATAGCCTTTGGCGATTGCCCCCAGATCAATCTCCATGCCCGCCCGGGTCAGGAACACGCTGCTGCTGGCCTCATCAAGGACCACATCCTCAGGATGGGTAATGGCGAGCAACGACGCGATTTCATCGGCAGGCGGAACGCTATCTCCCCGAAAACCGATTTTCCAGCGTTTCACCAGCGGGCCGATAGCCAGGTTAAATGCGCTGTCCTTGAGCTGGCTTGCCGCTTTCGCACAGCGGATAAGCTCAAAAACCGGGCGACTGACGGTGACAGGATGCTGACCGGCAGCATGGTTGATATCCATCACCTGCGAGCTGGCACGGTTGACGGTCAGCAGGTCTTCATACTGTTTAATCAGTCTAAAAACGCGAGAAGCGAGGGCTTCATCATGAGAGAAAAGCTTCAGGAGAATGGGCGATCCCATCAGAACGGCGGAGTAACTGTAGACGCGGTGGTCAGAAAACATGGTGCAAGCTCCCTGGTTGAAATGCCGGATACACGGCGCGTATCCGGCATACCCTTACGGCTGACTTACGCCCTTTTCGCGCGCATCGCCGCCTGATGTCCGGCAAGCGTACCAAAAATAATGATATCTGCCACCGCGTTACCCCCGATGCGGTTACCACCGTGGATACCACCGACCACTTCACCGGCCGCAAATGCCCCTGGCAGCACGTTGTGGTTGCTGTCCAGTACGCAGGTTTCGGTGTTAATGGTCACACCGCCCATGGTGTGGTGCACGCCCGGCGCAATCTGAATGGCATAAAATGGCCCTTCGTTGATTGGTGCACGCAGCGCGGTCGTACGGCCAAAATCGTCATCGTGCTGTTTTTCAACAAACCCGTTGTAACGCTCCAGGGTCGCCAGGAAAGCGTGATAATCCATACCCAGGGCTTCAGCCAGCGCTTTAGGTGAGCTGGCGCTGGTGACAAATCCTTTGGCGATGTACTCATCTGCCGCTTTGTTTTTGGCGCGGACATGCTCATCAAAGACGATGTAAGCGTATTTCTCCGGCAGGGCGATAATTTGTGCAGAGACTTTATCGCGGGTTTCCATCTCATTGAAGAAACGGTTCCCCTGCTGGTTCACCAGAATCGCCCCGCCACCACGGATGGATTCGGAAATCAGGTACGAGGTTTTCTGCTCAACGGTTGGGTGGATCTGGATTTCCCCCATATCGACCGTACCGGCGCCAATACGCTCCAGCAGCGCGATACCGCCCCCTGTCGCCCCTTTGTGGTTGGTGGTCACGAAACCTTCCAGGTCAGGACGGTACTTAACCACCATCTGGCTATTGGCGCTGAAACCACCGGTAGCCACAATGACGCTTTTGGTTGCTACGGTAAGGGTTTCGTTTTCTTCCGTGGTCAGACGTACGCCGGTGACTTCGCCATTCTCGAAGAGAATGTCGCTGACCGACGTATCGAGCATGACCTCGATGTTGCGTTTGTTGACGTTACGCACCAGGCCGCTAATCAGATAGCCGCCCACCGCAGAACCGTCTTTTGGACGGTGAGTACGGTCGATGCTCATCCCGCCGGTGGTGGTGATGTCGTTGAGCATAATGCCGCGGGTCGCCAGCCACTCGATCGCCTGTGGGGCATTTTCAACAAAGCGGCGCAGCAGTTCCGGGTTGTTCTTGTTTTTACCGCCTTTCAGGCTTTCCTGATAGAACAGCTCTTTGCTGTCCTGAATTCCTTTCACCCGCTGGAAGCGTGTTTCCGCGGCGTTCATCCCCGCAGACGCTTTAATGGTGTTACCGCCGATGGAGGGCATTTTCTCGACAATCAGCACGCTTGCGCCTTCGTCATGCGCCTGGATTGCTGCGGCCAGACCCGCGCCACCGCTACCGACCACCACAACGTCAACGCTTCGGGTCTCGTTCGGGTCGACACCCTCTTCGGCTGCCAGCGCTTTGCTGGATTTCAGCATGGCTTTGGACACCGCTTTTTTGACCGCTTCACTCTGGCTGGTTGCACCGGTAATGGCATCCACGTGCGGGGTGTTTGCATCCAGAATACGGGTGCGGATCTCTTCGAAGCTGGTGACAAACTCAACGTCCTGGGTCGGGCCAGAAGCCAGTTCAATGTCGGCGATGCGGTCGGTCTCCAGGCTGACGTTAATCACCAGTTCGTTGCTATCGTCCCGAACATTCTCAATAAACATGCCCGGTTTAAATTTCGATTCACCCATGCTCATATCGCGGATCATCGCCTCCACCAGCGAGAAACGCCACAGCGGCTCAGGGATGCTTAGCGCTTCGCGTCGGGTGCTGTCCATAAACAGTTCCAGCGTTTCTCCCGCCGCGATGCGGTCTGTCCAGTCCGGATAGGCGATGGTGGCGCGGCCTACGGCGATAAGATCGTAGCCATGTTCCAGCGCCTCGTTCGCATCCGCGGCATTGACCACGCCACCGACGCCCATGACCGGCACCTGCGCCAGCGTGTCAGAACGCATTGCGCGGTATTTTTCGATAAGCGGGGTCGGATCCTGCGTGTCGACAATAGAAGGACGCAGGGTTGCGCCAACGGAGAAGTGCAGATAATCCACACCGCGCGCGGCCAGCTTTTCCAGCAGGTACATGGTGTCTTCAAAGCGGATGCCCGGCTCTTCCAGCTCTTCAGGGGAGAAGCGATAGCCGATGATAAAGGCGTCATCGGCGTACTGGCGCACCATTTTATGGGTGATGTCGAGCACGGCCAGCGGGAATTTCGCGCGGTTATCGCGGCTGCCACCCCACTCGTCGTCACGCTGGTTAGAGTTTGGAGAGTAGAACTGCTGAATCAAATAGGTGTTGGCCCCATGGATTTCAACGCCATCGAAACCCGCCTGAATCGCACGGCGTACTGCTTCACCGAACTTACCGATCATCCCTTCGACTTCTTCCCCCGTCAGGGCAACCGGCGTGGCGGCGCCGTCACGTGGCGCGGCAACGGCACTTGGCCCCACCGGCGTGCGGCCACCGATCAGTTTCGGATCAACCATGCGGCCACCGTGGTAGATCTGCAGCAGCGCTTTAGAACCTTTGGACTTAATCGCCTCAGCGATCTTCGCCAGCCCGGCGATTTTCTCGTCGTTATCAATGCCAATCGCACCCGGGAAGGCGAGACCGAGATCGTCAACAAAGCAGCACTCAACAATAATGGTACCAATACTGCCTGAGCGGGCGCGATAGTACTCAACCAGCTCGCTGGTCACCGTACCGTCGTAATAACCGGTACAGGTCGTCATAGGGGCCATTAACAAACGGTTTTTCAGTTCGGTACCATTCGGTAATGTGAAGGGGCTTAGAATACGTTCGTTAGTGCTCATAATAGAAACTCCAAACTTTAAAATTAAGAATTCGTTATCGGGCTCAGTTTTATTTCGATTTTTTATTCCGATGTCATAATACTAATATAATGATTTTTTTAGTTTCTAAAGCTATTACGTTAGTTAAAAAACTATTTAATCCCCTCAATAACATTAATAACACATTGGTGTTAGCAATATTAATTACTCTATTCACAATCCTTTAAACACTGTTAACGTATCAATGACCTTTTCACGATCCCAAGAGACAAAAACAAACCATTAAAAACATAGAGTTATATGAAAATGGTTATTTGAAATGTTAACAACATTGAGTAAAATCCATATCAAAATAAATAATACCCACATACGCCAGAGTGGTTATTATCAGTTGAACAAAAACACCACCGCAACTCTATTTTCTTGATCGCGATCAAGCATCGAGACAGTCAAAGGCGCAATATATAAATATCATCAATTTTTAATTTAGCGCATCAAAAATGCGTTAAATCGCTATTACTGAAATAGCAAATGCGCACCTTTAGTAACTAAATAAAACAAAAACAAACTAAAGAAAGCAAATGAATATTTCAGCGCATGACCGAATTCCTGACAACTTAAGACGCGAAACTATGAATACAAAAACTGCTGTAACGCCCCCTGTGGCGAGTCACGCATCCAACGGGAAGGCAAAACGTCTGCTAATGATGGCATTGCCCGTTGTCGTTGCCGTGCTGTTACTGTTTGTTCCGGTCCCGGAAGGGCTTCCTCCTTACGCGTGGCACTACTTCGCTATCTTTGTCGGCGTGATTGTCGGTTTGATCTTCGAACCGCTGCCAGGCGCGGTCATTGGCCTGACCGGCGTCGTGGCGATTGCGCTCTGCAGTCAGTGGGTGTTGTTCAGCCCGGAACAATTGGCCGACCCGAAATTCAAACTGGCGGGTGCCTCCTTTAAATGGGCCGTGAGCGGTTTTGGTAACTCTACCGTATGGCTGATTTTCGGTGCCTTCATGTTTGCCGCAGGCTATGACAAAACCCGCTTCGGCCGCCGTCTGGCGCTGATTCTGGTGAAATATCTGGGTCGTCGCAGCCTGACGCTCGGTTACGCTATCACCTTCGCGGACCTGCTGCTGGCACCGTTTACACCTTCCAACACCGCGCGTAGTGGCGGGACCATCTATCCGATTATCGCTAACCTGCCGCCGCTGTATGGTTCAAAACCGAACGATCCAAGCGCGCGTAAAATTGGTTCTTACCTGATGTGGGTGGCGATCACCGCGGCCTGTATTACCAGCTCAATGTTCCTGTCTGCCCTCGCACCGAACCTGCTGGCGCTGGCGCTGGTGAAAAGCACCGTGGGGATCGACATCTCCTGGGGCACCTGGTTTATCGCATTCCTGCCGCTGGGCGTGCTGCTGATTCTGACCATGCCGCTGCTGGCCTACTGGTTCTACCCGCCTGAAGTTAAAGTGAACAACGAAGTGCCACTGTGGGCGACCCGTGAACTGGAAAAACTGGGCAAACTGTCCCGTAACGAAATCCTGCTGCTGATTTTCGTCTGCTGCGCGCTGCTGATGTGGATTTTCGCCGCCGCGTGGATTGAACCGGCAATGGCTGCACTGTTAATCGTGGGTCTGATGCTGTGGACCGGGGTGCTGGAGTGGAACGATATCACCGGGAATAAAGCCGCCTGGAACACCTTCGTCTGGTTCGCCACCCTGGTTGCGCTGGCGGATGGCCTCTCCTCCACGGGCTTTATTAGCTGGCTGGGTAAAGAAGGCGGTCTGCTGATGAGCGGTATCTCGCCGGGTGTTGCCACCATCGTACTGTTGCTGGCGTTCTACCTGCTGCACTACCTGTTTGCCAGCACCACCGCACACACCACGGCGCTGCTGCCAGCGATGCTGACCATCGCCTCTACCATTCCGGGCATGAATATGGAGGTGTTCGTCCTGCTGATGGTGACCTCCCTGGGTGTCATGGGGATTATCACCCCTTACGGTACCGGCCCTAGCCCTATCTACTATGGTAGCGGCTACCTGCCAACCAAAGACTACTGGCGCCTCGGCACCATCTTTGGTGCCATCTTCCTGGCGGCCCTGCTGCTGATTGGTTATCCGTGGATGTCCATGATGTTCTGATCCCTGACCGCCGGGCTACCTCTCCGGCGGTTTTATTTTTTTGGAGCAATACGCTATGTCAAACAAACCGCTTTACTACCAGAACCCCTTCCCTCTCGCACACGACGATACCGAATACTATCTGCTGACCAAAGAACACGTCTCTGTTGCCGAATTTGAGGGTCAGGAGATCCTTAAAGTAGAACCCGAAGCGCTGACGCTGCTGGCACAGCAGGCCTTCCACGACGCCGCCTTTATGCTGCGCCCTTCGCATCAGAAACAGGTTGCCGCTATTCTTAACGACCCACAAGCCAGCGAAAATGATAAATACGTTGCCCTGCAGTTCCTGCGCAACTCTGAAATCGCGGCCAAAGGCGTGCTGCCCACCTGCCAGGATACCGGTACGGCGATCATCATGGGTAAAAAAGGCCAGCGCGTCTGGACCGGTGGCGGTGACGAAGCCGCGCTGAGTCAGGGTGTCTATAACACCTACATCGAAGATAACCTGCGTTATTCCCAGAATGCCGCGCTGGATATGTATAAAGAGGTCAATACCGGCACTAACCTGCCTGCGCAGATCGATCTCTACAGCGTCGACGGGGACGAGTATAAATTCCTGTGCATGGCAAAAGGCGGCGGTTCCGCGAATAAAACCTACCTCTATCAGGAAACCAAAGCGCTGATTACCCCGGCGAAGCTGAAAAACTACCTGGTTGAGAAAATGCGTACCCTGGGTACCGCGGCCTGCCCGCCTTACCATATTGCCTTCGTGATTGGGGGAACGTCGGCTGAAGCGACGCTGAAAACCGTTAAGCTCGCCTCAACGCGCTATTACGACGCGCTGCCCACCGAAGGCAACGAACACGGTCAGGCGTTCCGTGATGTTCAGCTCGAACAGGAACTGCTTCAGGAAGCACAGAACCTCGGCCTCGGCGCGCAGTTTGGCGGGAAATACTTCGCCCATGATATTCGCGTGATCCGTCTGCCGCGCCACGGTGCCTCCTGCCCCATTGGCATGGGCGTCTCCTGCTCCGCTGACCGCAACATCAAAGCCAAAATCAACCGCGACGGTATCTGGATTGAAAAACTGGAGCACAATCCGGGCCAGTATATTCCTGAATCCCTGCGCCAGCAGGGCGAAGGCGACGTGGTCAGCATCAATCTGAATAAGCCGATGAAGGAGATCCTGGCCCAGCTTTCTGCTCATCCGGTCTCTACCCGCCTGTCGCTGAACGGCACCATCATCGTGGCGCGCGATATTGCCCACGCGAAGCTGAAAGAGCTGCTCGACAACGGTGAAGAACTGCCGCAGTACGTCAAAGACCATCCAATCTACTACGCAGGCCCGGCCAAGACTCCGGAAGGCTATGCATCAGGCTCTCTCGGCCCAACCACGGCTGGACGGATGGATTCGTACGTCGACCTGCTGCAGTCTCATGGTGCGAGCATGATCATGCTGGCGAAAGGCAACCGCAGCCAGCAGGTGACCGATGCCTGTCATAAGCACGGCGGTTTCTACCTCGGCAGCATCGGCGGCCCGGCGGCGGTACTGGCCCAAAACAGCATCAAGCGTCTGGAGTGCGTGGCCTATCCTGAGCTGGGTATGGAAGCCATCTGGAAAATCGAAGTGGAAAACTTCCCGGCGTTTATCCTGGTGGATGACAAGGGTAACGACTTCTTCCAGCAGATCCAGAATCAGCAGTGCAATGGGTGTTCACAGCGCTGAGTTTTTCCACAACGCCGGTAACAGCGACAGCGTTTCAGCGATCCTCTCTCGCTTGTCGCTTCCCGGCTTCCAGATGGTCACCATCGTCTGACTTATCCCCTGGCTGCCCACTTCGGTGTGCAGCCTTTTTACCTTTTTCCACCCGGCCGGCTGGAAATGCGTCGGTAAAAACCCCCAGCCGCATCCCTGCTCCAGCAGGCCCCGCAACATCTCCAGCTCGTTGGTAAAAAGGGTGTGCCCCGAAATCTGCAGACGACGCGCCACCGGCTCATCCGAGGCGGCGTGCATAATCACCTGCGGCACCAGCGACAACTCAAGCAGCGACAGCGGCTGCGTGGCTTCGGCGAACAGCGTGTTGCAGGCGTAGAAATCCATATCGATCGCCCCGAGCGCCCGCCACTCCATTTCATTACCCACACTGCGATTACGTGCCTGGCAAATGCCCAGATCCGCCTGCCCGCTGGCCAGCATCGCTTCCGCCTCATCCCGGGAGGCGCTGACCAGGCTCAGACGTAAATGTCGCTTCGCCATCTCGCCAATCAGCGCCTGCAAAAATGGCCTTGAGGTAAAGGGATCGTAAACCAGCGTGATGTCCTGCGTAGCACGCTCCGGTACCGCGCTGGCAAATGCCTCAAAGGCTTTCACCTGGCGCATCAGCAGGTGCGCCTGCCGCTGCAGCTGCTCGCCCTCAGGGGTCAGACGCAGTGTGCGTCCTTCACGCACAAACAGCCTGTACCCTAATCCATCTTCGAGAAAATCAATCAGGTCGCGCAGCGTCGTACGATCTTTCCCGAGCTTCATCGCCGCTTTTGCCAGGCCACCGTATTCCACCACGGCGGTAAACGCTTCCAGTTGGGCAAAGGAATAAATTACCGTCGACACGCCACTCTCCATACAGTTTTCGGGGGGAATTTCCCCCATTACGCGTTTTTTATTATAAGTCGCGGGTTCTTAAACTGAAGGCGTTCCTAATCACAGCGAGAAAAATGATGAATTATCCTTCACTGAACCGCACGCTGCTGGCGGGCGTTGTAATTAGCCTGTGCAGCGGTCTGTTTGCGCCTGTCGCGCTGGCTGCCTGCGACGGTACTGACCTGAACACCTGCCCTGCTCCGTTCGACAAACAGCTTCCTGACACGCACAAGATGCTCACCTGGAGTCAGGCGGATCGCGTGGTCGGCTTTCGAAATGACTACCGCAACTACGCGGGAGATGTGTTCCATCACGGCAACGCCACGCCGCTGCTCAGCGCAGAGAAACCGCTCACTGACGCCCGCTATCAGGTCAACGGCAAGACCTATAACCTGCAGGACTACCTGAAACGTCAGAACGTGAGCGGCATGCTGGTACTGAAAGACGGCAAAATCGCGTGGAAATATCTCGGCGAAGGCAATACGGATACGACGCTCTGGACCTCCCGTTCGGTCGGGAAATCCGTGGTCTCAACGCTGGTTGGCGTGGCTCTCAAAGAGGGAAAAATTCGCTCACTCGACGACCTGGTCACGCAATACGAGCCAGACCTGAAAGGCACCGCCTGGGACGGCGTGACGTTAAAACAGCTGATCACCCACACCTCCGGCGTGGCATGGAACGAAGACTACACCAATCCCGCCTCCGATTTCGCGCAGCTCACCGAGTGCGAAGCGAAACCAGGCACCTATGACTGCGTGCGTAAGCTGGTGTCCGGGCTGAAACGCGAACACCCGGCAGGCCAGCACTGGTCTTACTCCTCCGGTGGCGCCTGGCTGTTGGGTGACGTGCTTGAGCGTGCAACGGGCATGACCCTGGCCGCCTATCTTGAGAAGAGCATCTGGGAGCCGTACGGCATGGCGAGCGACGGTGTATGGCATGCCTACCGTAAAGGTCAGCATGATGTCGGCGCGCATGGCTTTAACGCCACGCTGGAAGACTGGGGACGCTTCGGGGAGTTTATCCTGCATAACGGCACACTACCGAACGGTAAACAGATCCTGCCCGACAACTGGGTGAAAGACGCCTCACGCTGGACGCAGGCTGATGGCTCTGTCTCTGACGCACACCCGACCGGCTTGTACGGCTATCAGTGGTGGAACAACGAAGTGCCCGTCACGGCCACGAAGGTGGTGCCCGCGGCGAATGAGTCGCTGAAAGGCTCGCTCTGGGCGCTGGGGATCTTTGGGCAGATGATCATGGTAAACCAGGCGGAAAATCTGGTGATCGTTCAGTGGTCCACCTGGCCGCAGGCCGAACCGTCGTTTAGCGCACAGCCGCTGGAAGCCTCACTGATGTTCAGTGCGATTGCCAACGCGTTGCGGTAAGTCGCGGTAAGTGATAGTTAACAGCCAGGCATCGCCTGGCTTTTGTATTCGCTGCAAACAAGGGTGCCTCTGCGCGATGTCACAAAACGGCAATATCAGTGACTTACCCAAACTGGTGAATAAAAAATCAATTAATTGTTAAGTTGTTGTTACGACAATCACTCCCGATCGGCTCTTCGCCATTGATGCGTTAAATGCATCAGTCCATGTATTAATTGCGCTTATAAATTTGGGGTTCTTGATCCAGTTTTCAGAAACAGACGAGCAAAACGTCAACAATAAACTGGAGATAACCATGTTTTCCTCAACCTCACCTGCAACCGTTCGCTCGAAAGCGGGCGCGATACTTCGCGTGACGTCCGGCAACTTTCTCGAGCAATTCGACTTCTTTCTCTTCGGCTTTTATGCGACCTACATCGCGCATACCTTTTTCCCGGCGAGCAGTGAATTTGCTTCCCTGATGATGACGTTTGCCGTCTTCGGCGCAGGATTTTTAATGCGCCCCATCGGGGCAATCGTACTGGGTGCCTATATCGACAAGGTTGGGCGCAGAAAAGGACTCATCGTGACCCTGTCGATTATGGCGGCGGGTACCTTCCTGATCGTACTTATTCCGTCTTATCACAGCATAGGTCTGTGGGCACCGTTACTGGTTCTGACTGGCCGACTGTTGCAGGGTTTTTCTGCCGGAGCGGAGCTGGGTGGCGTATCGGTCTATCTGGCTGAAATTGCCACGCCCGGCCGCAAAGGTTTTTACACCAGCTGGCAGTCCGGCAGCCAGCAGGTCGCGATTATGGTTGCGGCAGCCATGGGGTTTGCGCTGAATGCGCTGATGGCAGAGAGCGCCATTCGTGAATGGGGCTGGCGTATCCCGTTCCTGGTCGGTTGTTTAATCGTACCGTTTATCTTTTTCCTGCGCCGCAAACTGGAAGAGACAGAGGAGTTCAACGCACGCCGCCATCATCTGGAGATGCATCAGGCCTTTAAAACCCTGCTCGGTAACTGGCAGGTGGTCATTGCTGGCATGCTGATGGTGGCAATGACCACCACGGCCTTTTATCTGATCACCGTTTACGCGCCGACTTTCGGGAAAAAAGTGCTGATGCTCAGCGCTTCGGACAGCCTGCTGGTCACGCTTCTGGTGGCAATTTCCAACTTTATCTGGCTGCCGGTAGGCGGTGCGCTGTCGGACCGCTTTGGGCGTAAACCGGTGCTTATCTCCATGACGCTGCTGGCTCTGGCGACGAGCTACCCGGCACTGACGCTGCTGGCGCAGGCACCGAGCTTCTCAATGATGCTGAGCGTCTTGCTGTGGCTCTCTTTCCTCTATGGCCTGTACAACGGTGCGATGATCCCGGCGCTCACGGAGATCATGCCTTCTGAAGTTCGGGTAGCGGGGTTCTCCCTGGCCTACAGTCTGGCAACGGCGGTATTTGGAGGGTTCACGCCGGTAATGTCTACCGCGCTGATTGAATATACCGGGGATAAAGCCTCTCCCGGCTACTGGATGAGTTTCGCCGCGGTGTGCGCCCTGCTGGCAACGCTCTACCTGTACCGTCGTCGTACAGTGACGCTGCAAAATACCGTGAAATCAGAGGGGGCGGCATGAGACTGATTCCTCGACTGACCACCGGCGCGTTGATACTGACCGTCCTGAGCTTCAGTGCCTCAGCGAAAGAGGTGACGGTCATGATCTCAGGCGGTTTTAAAGCCGCCCTTGAAAAGCTGGCACCGGAATATGAACGCCAGACCGGAGATAACATTGTGCTCATTCCCGGCCCGTCTATGGGAACGACTCCGCAGGCAATTCCTAACCGGCTTGCGCGCGGGGAAAAAGCCGACGTGGTGATCATGGTGGGCGATGCGCTGGCAACACTTGAAAAGGACAACCTGACTCAGCCAGGCTCGCGCACGGAACTTGCGGACTCCCCTGTCGGTATGGTGGTAAAAAAAGGCGCAGACGTCCCGGATATCAGTAACGAGGCGAAACTTCGCCATACGCTGCTTCAGGCGGAGTCCATCGCCTACTCCGACAGCGCCAGCGGCAGATACGTCAGCCAGACGCTGTTCAAAACGCTGGGGATTGAAAAAGAGGTGATGGGTAAAGCAACGAAGGTTGAGCGCATCCCCGTCGCCGAAGAAGTGGCGAAAGGGAAATACGCGGTAGGTTTCCAGCAGGTCAGCGAACTGCTGCCGATTCCGGGGGTGACGTTTATTGGCAAACTCCCGGACAACCTGCAATACATCACTCGCTTTGCTGGCGCCGTGACCCGCCACGCCGACCATCCTGGCGAAGGGAAAGCGCTGCTGGATTACCTTTCCTCGACACAGTCCAGCGCCGTGATTCGCGACACGGGGATGAGCCCCGTCACGTCCCGCGGTACTGCTCAGTAATGTGTTTTTCCAGTTCAGCCGCAATGTAAGACTGGATACGCCCCCGGCGTCGAATCAGCCCCACAGTGCGTTTCACCTCCGGTGCCACGAGCGGGACAGACGTCAGTAGCGAGTGCTCTGACGTCGGCATCGACATGGCGGGCACGGCAGCAATGCCGATGCCCGCCTCTACCATACCGAGCATCGTGGTCACATGGCGCGTTTCGCAAACGCTGAGACGCGCAGGCACGATATCCCCCAGCATCCGGTCGAGCAGGTTACGGTTGCCTGACGTTTTGTCGAGGATGATATAGTCCTGCTGATAAAACGCCTGCCACGTCAGGTGAGTCTTTTTTGCCAGCGGGTGATCTCGCCTGCACGCGGCGACATAGCGATCTTCCACAAGGGGGAAAAACTCGATTTCAGTGGGCAAACTCCCGGCGAAACAGATCCCGAAATCCGCCTGGCTACGGGCAACCGCGTCAATGACATTCCCCGCGCTACTGTCGATGAGCTTAATCCGGACACGCGGATAACGGGACTGAAAGCGACGAATAACATCCGGCATAAAGTAATAGGCCGCAGACGGTACCGTAGCGACGGTAATCAGCCCGGTCCGCTCTTCACTCACTTTATCAATATCAGCCAGCATGGACTCAACGTTATCGAGCAACTGGGCTGAACGTTCAGCAAAGTTCTGCCCGTACAGTGTCAGAGCCACGTGGCGGGTGGTCCGGTCAAACAGCTTCGCTCCCAGCGCCGCCTCCAGTTTTTCAATCCTGCGGCTCAGTGCTGACGGGGACAAACAGATAGATTCAGCAGCAACCCGAAAGTTGCCGTATTCCACTAACGCTCTGAAAGCATAAAGATCGTTAAGGTCAAAATTTACGGGCATAGTATCAACATTTCTCCGTTTTGATGACGATCATCATGACGGGTTGACGCACATTTTAACAGGCCCTTAACGTTTCAACCTGACGTACAGCGGCAAAACGCCAGGCTGTTCTCTGGCGTTTTGCGTCAGGGACTTCACCCGGCAAACGACTCAGTGACGGCGTCGACAAGTTCCATCTCTTCCCGGCTCAGGAGCATTTCGATATTGACGAGAATAATCATGCGGGTATCGAGTACGCCCAGCCCAAGCAGATAGCGTCCGGACAGCACCGAGGCCACGTCCGGCGTCGGTTTAATCTGCTCGACGCCCATCGACAGAACATCAACCACGCCGTCGACAACAATGCCCACCACCCTATCGTTGAGATTAAGCACAATCACGACCGTACTTTCATCCTGCGAGGGGTCGGGCAGATCAAACCGCACGCGCAAATCGACGATCGGGACAATCACGCCGCGCAGATTGGTTACACCGGTAATGAAGTTTGGCGCGTTTGGAATTCGTGTCAGGCGATCGCAGCCGCGGATCTCCTGCACTTTCAAAATATCGATGCCATATTCTTCGTCTCCCAGGCGGAATACCAGGTACTCCTGAGCAATAGCATCGGTACTGGTCGGTTTTGTGGCGGTTGCTACGGTCATGCTTTTACCCCCTCCCTTCGGGGTTGTGGAACGTTGAGCGTTGAGAGTTCAACCACGTCAAGGATCAGCGCCACGCTGCCATCGCCAAGGATGGTTGCCGCTGAGACGCCCGGAACTTTGCGGTAGTTCTGTTCAAGATTTTTCACCACGACCTGCTGCTGACCAATAAGCTGGTCAACCCATAGCGCATAGCGGCAGCCCGCGCTTTGTACGATCACAACAATGCCGTCATCGGCAGGCACCTCTCCCGCCACGCTGAGCCGCTGGCGCAGCAGAACGAGTGGCAGATACTCACCGCGCACCTGCAGCAACCGTTCCTCACCGACAAAGCGGCACAGCATCTCTTCGTTCGGACGGAGCGATTCCATTACCGCGCCCAGCGGCAGGACATAAATCTCGTCACCCACTTTCACCAGCATGCCGTCGAGAATTGCCAGCGTCAGCGGCAGAATAATGCGAATGGTGGTGCCCGTGCCCGGCGTGGAAAGCACATCGACGTGCCCGCCCATCGCCAGAATATTTCGTCGCACCACGTCCATGCCAACGCCGCGCCCGGAGACGTCCGTCACGCTTTCTGCCGTCGAGAAACCGGCGGCAAAAATCAGCATCCACACGTCTTCATCGCTCATTGAGTCGCTGAGCGTCATCCCCTGGGCACGTGCTTTGGCGAGAATTTTCTCGCGATTAAGTCCTGCGCCGTCGTCGCTGACTTCAATCACGATGTTGCCACCATGGTGCTCAGCCGACAGCGTCAGATTCCCGACCTCAGATTTCCCTTTGGCCACGCGCATCTCTTTCTCTTCGATGCCATGGTCCAGGCTGTTACGTACCAGATGCGTGAGCGGGTCGATGATGCGTTCAATCAGGCTTTTATCCAGCTCGGCAGAGCCGCCCTTGAGCGTCAGTTCAACCTGTTTATTCAGGCGGGACCCGAGGTCATGCACCAGTCGCGGGAAGCGGCTAAAGACATAATCCATAGGCATCATACGGATTGACATCACCGACTCCTGCAGCTCGCGGGTATTGCGCTCCATCTGCGCAACACAGCCGGAAAGCAGATCGTAGCTGGCCGGGTCGAGCGTACGCGATAGCTGCGAGAGCATGGCCTGTGTGATGATCAGTTCGCCGACCTGATTAATAATCTGATCGACCTTACTGACCGCCACACGAATGCTACCCGACTCCTGATTTGCCGCACGAGGCGCCGCGGTGGTTTTTCTGGCCACCGGAGCGGGCGCAGATTTTTCTGCAACAGGCGGCGACGCAATGGCTTGCGTCTGAGCGGCTGGTGTGACCTTAATCTGTTCAGCCTCCAGCACAAAGCAAAGCACGGCAGTGATGTCGTCGGCCGACGCACTGGTCATCAGCGTTACCGTCAGGCTGTCCGCGCTGGCCTCCGCGGCCACCAGCTCCCCTATATGGGTTAGCTCTTCACGCAACATCGCCTGCTCGTGGGCATCCACGTTACTGAGCGTTATCAGTAGCGCGACGTCTTCGTCTGCCCCCACCTGCGGGACGGGTTCCGGGGCTGGCGCAACGGGTGCTTTACTGTCCAGCGCGATCTCTCTTAAAGCCTCGCAAATATAGCGAAAGCTTGCTTCATCAGGCTCCTGCGAAGACTGATAGGCTTCCAGCTGCGCTTGCATAATGTCCTTACATTCCAGAAAAAGGTTAACGATCGTCCGGCTCAACGCGCGCTCACCGGCCCTCGCCTGATCGAGCAAGTTCTCGAGAAGGTGCGTTGTCTCCTGTAATGCGCTAAAACCGAAGGTGGCTGCGCCCCCTTTCAGTGAGTGCGCGGCGCGAAAAATGGCGTTCAGTTGCTCCTGGTCGGGAGAAGCAACATCGAGCTGTAAAAGCTCCTGTTCCATTTCGGCAAGCAGTTCTTCTGCTTCGGTAAAGAAGATCTGCGAGAAATCATTCATGTCCATCGGTATAACCCTGCACGTTTTGCAGATTCACGTCGCTCAGCACGCTTTCTGCACGCTGTGACTGCGTATCTTCCAGACGGATCGCCTGCTCTTTTGAACGACTGAGGATCAGGATGCTGATTCGGCGGTTCACCGCACTGTCAGGAGACGTATTTTCCAGCGGCATGCGGCTGGCGGTACCAATGACGCGCAGAAAACGCTCGTCATTCAAGCCGGCGCGAACCAGCACGCGCCTGGCCGCGTTAGCACGTCCGGCGGAGAGTTCCCAGTTACTGTATCCTCCCTCACCGCCGGCATACGGCAGCGAGTCGGTATGTCCCGTCAGGCTGAGCGCATTGGGCAACTCCTGAAGCAGCGGCACCAGCGCCTGCAGGATCCCGTTCATATAGGATTCTGGCAGCTCGCTTCCCACGCGGAACATAGGGCGATCCTGCGAGTCCGTAATCTGAATCAACAGCCCGTCGTTGGTGAGGTTCAGCAGGATATTTGACTTAAAATTGTTAAGCCGCGGATCCGTTTCAATCATCCGCTGTAGTTTCTCTTTGGCCTGCTGAAGACTTTCAAAGCGCTTATGCTTATCGAGGGCATTGATCTGGCTTTTAAACACGTCCCCCTGCTGCTTGAGGATGTCATCCCCGCCGCCGGGGATGACGCTGTCGCTCAGGCTGGTTTTATTGCCATTGGACATGGAGGGCTTGATCGGCATACGGAAATAATCGGCAATCAGCTCTCTCTCCATGTCCGTGGACTGCGCCAGCAGCCACATCACCAGAAAGAAGGCCATCATGGCGGTCATAAAGTCCGCATAGGCAATCTTCCACGTCCCGCCGTGGTGCGCGTGTTTTTTCTTTTTGCGCTTACGTGAAATGATGACAGGCGTGACGTTTTTCATGCTGCGTTGTCCGCCGATTTGGTTTTCAGCGTGGCGTTGGATTTCACTTCACGAACGTGCTCCTCCAGCTCCTCAAACGACGGACGTTCACTGGTAAAAATGGTCTTACGGCCGAATTCCACAGCAATTTGCGGGGCATAGCCGTTCAGGCTGGAAAGCAACGTCACTTTAATACACTGTAAAATCTTGACCTGATCGGAGCTCTTCTGGCGCAGCAGCGTTGCCAGCGGTAACACAAAGCCATAGGCAATCAGAATGCCGAGGAAAGTACCCACCAGCGCATGGCCAATCAGCATTCCCAGCTCTGCGGCAGGGCGATCGGCTGACCCCAGGGCGTTCACCACCCCCATCACCGCTGCGACAATCCCAAACGCCGGAAACGCGTCGCCCACGGTATTCAGGCTGTGCGCCGGGACTTCCAGCTCCTCTTCACAGGTTTCGATCTCTTCATCCATTAAGGCTTCGATTTCGTGTGAATTCATGCTGCCGCCAATCATCAGGCGGAAATAGTCGAGGATAAAGTTGCTGAGCATCGGGTCGCTCATCAGGCGCGGATAGGCATTAAAAATGTCGCTGTTCTGCGGATCTTCAATGTCCTTCTCAAGTGACATCAGCCCGTGAACACGGCTTTGCGACAGCAGCAGGAACATTAACGCCATCAGGTCCATATAGACCGCTTTGTTGTACCGTTTACCGACAAACAATTTCACCAGCGCTTTGCCGGTGGCTTTGAGTGATTTGACGTTGTTGCCGACGATAAAGGCACCGACCCCGGCACCGCCGATAATCAGCAGCTCCAGCGGCTGGAACAGCGACATAATATTGCCGCCGGAAAGGATAAAACCACCAAAAACGGTCAGTATGACAACAAGATAGCCAACAATAACTAACACACTCTCTCCTTTAACTTTATTCGACCGATGCCGGTCATCCCGGCATCAGGTAAACGCCATCTTGCGCATAGCCGCCGTTCAGGTTTACGCCGTCATGATTTCCGGGGCGGCAAAGGTTCCACGCAACCCGGAATGGCTCACCTGGGATTTTTTAAGCGCACGCGATGGCGGGCTGCACAAACTGCAGGTAAATGGATTTTTAATAAATTCCGTGGTAACGATAAAACCGCCGCCACACGTACTGCAGGCTTTGCGGGAAATAATGCCGCAGTCGATAAAACGTAATAATGTCCAGGCACGCGTCAGCCCCAGGACCGGCTTCTCATCAGCACAGGTGCTACATTGCTCAAGATAAAGACGATAGGTCTTCATCAGCATTTCAATTGAACGGCCCTGCTCGGTCTTTTTCAGATACAGATAAATGTTGTAGAACATGGATGAGTGGATATTCTGTTCCCAGGACATAAACCAGTCTTCCGAAAAGGGCAGCATGCCTTTCGGCGGCGGACAACCACGCAACTCTTTATATAATCGTAAAAGACGACGGCGGCTCAGCGACGTTTCAGATTCCAGTACCTGCATTCTTGCGCCGAGTGAAATTAACCCCATCGCGATGTTGATTTCATCAATTTCCTGCAGCAGACTTTTTTCACCACACATATTATGCCTCCTCCGCTGCAGCCGCAGTTTCTTCGCTAAGCCCATTCAGAAGATTGGTCGACAAAATAATGCCCGTGTGAATCTGTTGTAGCGCTTCAATACGAGAATCTTTGGTGAGATTTTCAATGACAACTTCATCGTCCACGCGCAGACGACAAATAAGCTGGTTCGTTGTTGCCAGTTTCATTAACTGCGACAACGAAAGCTCTTTAAGATTGTCAATAGTTCCCTCGGACAGTCCGAGGCGAAAACCGGCCGCAAATTTATCCTGGCGAATAAGCTGCTGTGCCAGCAGTAAATAGGACAGGTTGATATCATGGATATTCTGCAGATACTCGTCGAAATTGGACACAGGTGAAAACTCCCAATGTTATCCAGCCAATAAATGGCATGTCAGTTTAGAGATATAAAACTACCGAACTGATGCAGAGAGTCTTTTGGTATTGATATTCACTGAAGTAAATCTGTGTTCTTCAGAAAATGCGTTATTACCTTGTCAATGCCAAAGGAGGCTGCATCACAAAACTGGCAAAATCATAAACATTAAGTATTTTTCGAACAAGCGACAGAAATCGCCACAAATCATCGAATTGATGTTAACTACATGATTAACATAAGATTAATACCTTTGTTAAACGTTATTAAACCTGATAATCACTGCACATCCCGCTGGCTTTAACATATTAAAACTGTGAATACTCAAATACACCTTTATCTTGAAGACGATTCCATTCGGCTTCTCAATCTTTTGAGTGCCAGACTGTGCAACTGGCTCACACGCGTTTCCGTGATGCCGAACACCAGCCCAATCTCTTTCATGTTCATATCCTGAAGATAATAAAGCTGAAGTAAGACCTGCTCTCGTTCAGGTATGTACTGCAAATGTTCTGTAATTTGCTCAATTAAATTCTGCCTGACAGCATGATGGACAGGATTAAGCGACTCGTTTTCATCGCCGCAGGACTCCCAGCTGTCGGCAAAATTCTCCTGTAACTCATCGACAGAATACATTTGGCTGTTGTTATTATCCGCCAGCATTTGCTGAAACTCTTTTAGCGACACGCCCATACGCCCGGCAATATCTGCTTCGGTGGCCTCCCCCCCTTTTTCCTGCTCGATTTGTTGAATAATACTGACAATTTCTCGCGTATGCGTTCTTACCCGTCGCGGGACCCAGTCACTTTCTCTCAACTCATCTAACAATGCCCATTTAACGCGTTGTGTTATCCACGCGCTGAGCGCTATCCCTTTTTTCGGATCGAAGGTTTCTACCGCATTTAAAAAACCCATCGAACCTGCCTGAATCAAATCATCCAGCTCCACGCTGGCAGGAAGCCGCTTATGTAGACGCAATGCTTCCTGCCGCACAAGATAATGATATTTTGACCAGACGACTGTTTTGTCTTCCAGCCCTTCGGCTGTATATATACCATCCACGATTGCATTCCACCCGCTATTCTCTCAGAGAATTATCCGGTGAAATTAATCATTCAAATAGTGCAATAAGCCTTTATAAAAATGCGCATTCCGTTACTTCATTTAATATCACGCCCAGACAATGAATAAGGCGTTAATACTGGCGGCATTTCACCTGTTTAAAAGGTTTCCCACTGCGCAAGAGCAGAATCATCTTTTTGACGCTGTGGTCTACTGGATACAGGCAATACTTTTGCAGTTGCACTGCTTTCATTCAGCCTGAATTGTGAGACCAGTTTTTCCAGGGAATCAGATTGCGCTTCAAGATCACCGGCGGCGAGGGCCGCCTCTTCAACCATCGCGGCATTTTGCTGCGTCACTAGATCCATTTCATTTACCGCTTGCGAAATCTGATTAATCCCCGCGCTCTGTTCATCAGATGCCGAGGTGATCTCGCCCATAATTTGGGTCACCTGCGCCACCGATGTCACAATTTCCTGCATTACGTTACTGGCCTGCCCGACCTGGCGTGAACCGGTATCAATATTATTGACGCTGGTGTTGATGAGCTGATTAATCTCTTTGGCAGCGTCCGCGCTGCGTTTAGCCAGATTACGCACCTCTTCTGCAACCACGGCAAAACCACGCCCCTGTTCACCGGCGCGTGCTGCTTCTACCGCCGCGTTCAGGGCAAGAATATTGGTCTGGTTCGCAATGCTGTCGATCACGCCGTTGATGTCGGCAATCTGTCGGGAACTGGTGGTGATCTGCGCCATGATTTGCTCAAGACTGTGCATGACTTCGCCGCCGTTATGGGCATTGGTACTGGCACTTTCCGCCAGCTCACGGGCCGCATGCGCGTTATCGGCATTCTGACGCACGGTAGTTTTGATCTGCTCCATGCTGGCCGCTGTCTCCTGCAGCGCGGCCGCCTGCTCTTCCGTACGGGAAGAGAGATCGTTATTACCGTGGGCAATTTCCTGGGCGTTACTGTGAATGCGCTGCACGCTTTCACGAATGCCCAGAATGGTGCTGGTCAGGGAAGTGCGCATCGTTTCCAGCTCGGACAGCATGCTGCCAATTTCATTCTGGCTTCCGCTTTCGATCGCCTGACTCAGATCGCCCGCTGCCACGCGACGCAGCGTCTCCACCGTGGTTTCCATACGACGGACCAGAGTATTGCGCAGCCAGAAGCGAACGGCAAACAGCATTCCCACACCGAGCAGAATCACGACCAGCCCAACGCCGAGCATAATCTTGTAGCCACGCTCTGATTCATGAATATAACTTTCATTCAGGCGGGCACTGGCATCCGTATACTGCTCAACCTTATTACGCAGCTCCGTCCGCAGGTTCATGTCGTGCTCCAGTGAGCCGGTATAGCCTGTCGGATTGTTCAGGTAGCCAAGCTTCGCTTCTGCCGCTTTGTAGACTTCGTTAAACGCCGCATTCACTTCCGCCGCAAGACGACTCTCCTCCGGCGTATTGAACGGCGATGCCATAAAGTCATCCATGTTCCGGCGGGCAAATTTCACGACATTTTGCGTGTGTGTCGTCACGTTCTGCGAGACCGGATTACCCATCGCAGCCTGGAGCATTAAGCCGTTGGTGTTGGCCATTACGGCGCTGATGTTATAGACCGCATCACGCATCTGATCGTTATTTTCAGAGGCGACAACAATACGTTTAAAATTATTGTTATTTTTGACGGCGTCATAAACTGAATAGACGGTAATACCAAACAGCAAGGCAGCAAACAGCCCAATAATGAGGCTGACCGCGGTATAGATTTTAAGTTTCGTTAACATAGATTTTCACCTGCCGCGCACGAATTCATCGTACGCGGCGGCGCCTGTTGTTGTCTGTTGTGTTGTGAAATGAATCAGCTGTTGAAGAGATTCATTTTTTGCATACTTTTATAAACGTACATGGAAGCGTTCAGCGCCAGCTCGGACATTTGCGACTCCGCCATCAGCGATACCAGCACGCCCGTATCGGCACCAATGGCGGTATCCACCTTGACTTTCATATCAATGATCATTACGTCACCTGACATATCGAGCGCCTCCAGCTGCTGCAGGTTGGTCCCCAGCTCGGCCTGAGCCTTGCCCAGGCGGTCGATGCCCGCGTCGACGGCCTGGCTTGCGGCGCTCAGCGCGGCCTTCATCGCGTCGTAATCAATATCCTCTTTAGAAAGTTCATCCACAGCGGTTTGCAGGATCCCGAAGATATCCCCAAAGACGTCTTCACCCACATGCCCAATCTGCATTTCCGTGCCGTCCGCAACGGTCTGTTTCCGCGCTTCATTACCACCATCATAGGTGCCGTCTTCAAGATACGGTGGCTTAGCCGTCTGGAAACCGCCAAAAATATAGCGGCCATTGCCGTCGCGGCTATTCGCCAGATCCAGCAAATTCTGACGGATACCCTCAATCTCTTTGCCTAAGGCATTACGATCCGCATCAGAATAGGCATCTGAACCCGCCGCCACGAGTTTCTCTTTCAGCGTGGTGGTCAGTAAGTTCCCGGCCCCATTCAGTATATTGTCCTCATGCTCCAGCGCACCGCGCGCGCGGGAGCGCACGTCGCTGTACAGCTCAAGCTTTGCCAGCGCATCCTTATATTTCACCGCATCGGTGGCCGCCGCCGGATCGTCCGAGGCTTTTAACAGCGTTTTGCCTGCCGACATCCGCAGGTAGGTTTCATTGCTCTGACTCATGCGCGCCGACATGCTTTGCGCGCTCTGCTGGTACATATAAAGGGTACTTAATCGCATTTTTTATTCCTTTATCGGATCGCCAGTAGCGAATCAAACATGTTGTTGGCGGTTTGCAGAAGCTGCGCGTTGGCACGGTAATACTGCAAAAACATATCCAGGTTGATCTTTTCTTCATCCATACTCACGCCGGAGAGCGCCTGTTTGGTCTCAAACTTGGTCTGCATATCAATTTCTGCACTCGTGAGGTTAGATTTGACGTTGCGCGCGTTATCACCGATGGTGCCGACCAGGCTGGCGTAAGCCTCTGCCAGGGTGCTGCCGCCAATCAGCTCTTCGTTCTGGATCTCCAGCATCTTTTGCAGGTTTTTGTTGTTACCTTTATCATCTGGGTCCTTAGAGTCCGAGGCAGCAAACCCCTGGGCATCGGTAATTTTACGGCTCAGGCCTTCGGCGGCACCGGACATGGGGTTGAAGGTGAAGCTGTCGCCATCTTTCACCGTTGCCGGGTCGGGAAGCTGAACTTTGAGGCCGTCGAACTCGATTCCGTCTGGTCGTCCCGGCACGTGAGGTATGTCCCGACCATCAGCCCCCGTCACGCGCCAACCGCCCACAGCATCATCGTACCTGATGGTGTACTCTTCGGCGTTGACCAGCTTATAGTCAGTTACCTCAATCGGGCCCAGCTTGCCCGTCCCCACGTTGCCGCTGTTGGCCCTGGCAGCAATAGGTGGCAGGGAAAAGAGATCCCCGCCCTGAGTGCCGTCTGGCAAGAAACCGTCCCTGTTCTGCTCGTTCATCCGGCTGGCCATGATGAAGGCCATCTTATCCAGCTCCTGACGCGCCAGCGTCAGATCCTCGTTACGGAATTTGAACAGCCCTGCCAGGTGGCCTTTAGTAATGCGGTCTTCGTCGAGTGGCGTCTCCTTGCCGTTGGCATCCACATAGGAAACGATGGTTTTGTTCGGATCGTTCGCCGATGGAGAGGTTTTCAGCTCATAGGCCTTATCACCAGAGACCAGCGGGCGTCCGTCAGAGAGAGTGACGTCAACACGACCGCTCTGCACGTTCTCCGACACCTCAATCCCGATCTGATTGCTGATCTCTTCCAGCAGCAAATCGCGGCGGTCCAGCAGGTCTGCAGGTGGCTTGCCGGCCCCCTGGGCGCGCTCCAGCTGTTTGTTGATCTCCGCCAGCTGTTTGGTGTAGCTGTTAAGATCCTTAACGCTCTGCTCAATCTGCGTGTTGGTGCTTTTTTCAAGCCCGCTCAGGCGTTTGCCGCTGGCGTTGTAGCGGCTGGCCAGCGAGCCCAGTGAGTTAAAGACTGCCGAACGCGCCGCCGCATCTTCCGGGGCTGTACTCAGCGTAGACATCGCCTTAAACAAATTGCCAAGCGATACCGAGACGTTATCCGACTCGTCGGCCAGCATGTTGTCGATATCCGCCAGCTGCTCCATGCGCCCATTCAGGAAGGAATACTGGGAGATAGCACCACGAAGCTGGTTGTTAGCAAAGCTATCGTAAGCGCGTTCAATGCCGTTCACCTGAGCCCCGAAACCGTAAAAACCGGTCTGTGTCGACATGCCGCCCAGCTCGCCGATGATCATGCTACGGCGGCTGTAGGCATGTGATACACCGTTGGTCAAATTATCACCGGTAACTCTGAGCGCCGCCTGCGCAACGCTTAAGCCGTTTCTCGCTAAGTTATATAAATTATTCATAGGGTCTGGACCTTCTCCGTTCGCAGTCCCGTTGCTTATATCCGGGCCTGAATGTTCATGGTTCTGCTTATTTCATCGGTGATAAAAAAATTCTCTAAAAAATTTTATCGATATCGTTTTTATAGGCATTTACGCCCTGCTGAATATCGCCTTTCACCTTCTGAATAATGGTGATGAGCTTTTTGGCGTAGGCCGGGTCTGTCGCATAGCCCCCCGCCTGCAGCGCTTTCGCTCCCTGCTCCGGTGAAGCAGACTGCGCCACACCGCGATAGCGAGGATTTTTGGTCAACAGTGCCGCGTAGTCTTTCAGCGCATGCTCATAGGAGTCATAGACGCGGAATGCCGCCTTCACCTTCTGCTTCACGCCGTTGATGTATTCCGTAGTGGTAATCTCGGTGGTTTTTCCGCGCCAGTCGCCGGTGGCCTTTATGCCGAACAGGTTGTGGCTCGGGGAGCCGTCGGCGGCCGGAATTTCACGTTTCCCCCAGCCGGACTCCAGCGCCGCCTGGGCCAGAATCAGATGCGGGTGCAGCCCGCTCTGGGCTGCCGCCTCCTGTGCCGGGCGCAACAGACGCGAGATAAACGGATGCGCCCCTTCGACTGGTTTTGCGAACGATACCGGGGCAGGCAAGCGCAGCGGCCCGGTAGCCGGAGCAGAAGAAAGTCCGGGACGTGAAAAATCGCGTCCCGGCGTGCTTACGACAGGCGCATCGCTCTCGCCACCCAGCTGACGGACGATAAGATCGGCAAAGCCGAGTTGACCACTCCCGGCAATATTCTGCGCGACCTGCTGATCGTGCATGGCGGTGTACATCTCAGCGGACTGGCTGTTCATCAGTTCGTCCTTAAAGGTGGCGTCGCGCATGCTTTTCATCATCATCTGCACGAAGATCCCCTCCATCTGCTTCGCCGCCGCCTTCAGTGCGCCGGGCGATTGCCGCCCGGCCTCCCGTTTCAGGTTGTCCAGCGAACGGACGTCAAAAGCGGGCTGGTCGAACTTATCGAAGGCGTTCATCAGTTCACCTCCAGCTTCGCACGCAGGCAGCCGGCGTTTTTCATCGCCTGCAGAACCGACATCAGCTCGTTTGGCGTGGCACCCAGGCTGTTCAGGGCGCGAATGACCGCGTTCAGATCGGTGCTGCTGCGCACGTGCTGCAGCGAACCGCCGCTGTCGCGCACGGAGATGTCCGTCTGCGGCACAACCACCGTTTCACCGCCACCAAACGGTGTATCCGGCTGGCTGATAATGTTGTTCTGCATCACTTCTACCGTCAGCGAGCCGTGCGCCACCGCGCAGGAGTCCAGCGACACGTGGCGGTTCATCACCACCGATCCGGTTCGGGAATTCACGATGACTTTCGCATCCTGCACGTTCACCCGCAGGGGAATGTCCTGGATGTTCGCCAGAAAACGCACGCGCGAGGGGCCATCCGGCGGTGCAAAGAGGCGCACGGTACGCGCATCTTCCGGGATAGCCGCCCCGCCGCTGTAGCGCTGATTAATGGCGTCGCTGATCTGCTGTGCCAGCGAGAAATCGCTCTCGTTAAGCTGCAACCGGACAATGCTCTGGGTGGCAAAATCGTTCGGCACCTCGCGCTCGACGGTCGCCCCGCCGCTGATACGCCCGCCGTTGAGCTGGTTGACCTGCACGCGGCTGCCGCCCGCCTGCGCGCCTGCGCCGGAAATCAGGATGTTGCCCTGGGCAATGGCGTAGATCTGGTTATCCGCCCCTTTCAGCGGGGTCATCAGCAGCGTGCCGCCGCGCAGGCTTTTGGCATTACCGACCGAGGAAACCACGATATCCAGCTTGTCGCCGGGACGGGCAAATGGCGGCAGCTCGGCGGTGACCATCACCGCCGCGATATTTTTTAGCTGCATGTTGGTGCCCGCCGGCACGGTGATCCCCAGCTGCGAGAGCATATTGTTGAGGCTTTGCCCGGTAAACGGTGCCTGCATGGTCTGGTCGCCCGTGCCGTCCAGACCAACGATCAGGCCATAGCCCATCAGGGAGTTGGAGCGAACGCCCTGCACCGTCGCCAGATCGCGAATGCGCTCCGCGCTGGCGGTTTTGGGCACGACCAGCATCATGCCGTAGAGCAGGATGCTGAGGAAAAACAGGATAGATTCTTTTTTCATGGTCTTATCAGAATGGAGAAAGGTTCAGGAACAGGCGCTGCAGCCAGCCCATGTTCTGCGCTTCGTTGATGTAGCCGTTGCCGACATACTCGATCCGCGCGTCCGCCACCTGGGTGGAGGGCACGGTATTCCCGCCACTGATAAACCGCGGATTCACCACGCCGGAAAAACGGATAAATTCCGTGCCCTGGTTAATGGCGATCTGCTTTTCGCCCACCACACGCAGGTTACCGTTAGGCAGAAGCTCGTTTACGGTCACGGTGATCGTCCCGGTAAAGGTGTTTCGCGCCGCGGCGCCGCCCTTGCCGGAAAAATCATTTTTGCCTTCGGCTTCGAAATCCGCTTTGCCATCACCCAGCCAGCTGTTGAGCTTAGTGGGTACCGCGATCAGCCCCATTCCGGCCGATCCATTACGGTTGGCACTGGCGGAGGAACTTTTGCTGGCGCTCACGTTCTCCTGCAGCAGGATCGTCAGCGTATCGCCTACGTTACGCGGGCGGCGGTCTTCGAACATCGGCTGATAGCCGTAGTTCATGCCCTGCCCCGCCTGAAACAGCGAGCCGCCGGTCGCTGCCGGTGCCATCGGTAATGGTGTTGCCGTCGTCGGACCTTCAACGAGCTTGTTTTGCATAATGTGCGCGCAGCCGCTCAACAGCAGCACGCTCGCCGCCAGTGCGCAACGACGCGCGACGACAGGGGTATTCATTAAGAGTGTTTTCATTTCAGTGTCGATAAAATATCTGGCCGCTCGCGCGGCCAGAAAGAGGACATTACAGCTGGGAAAGACGCTGCAGCATCTGGTCCGATGCTGAAACCGCTTTGCTGTTGATTTCGTAGGCGCGCTGCACCTGAATCATCGTCACCAGCTCTTCCGCCACGTTGACGTTGGAGGTTTCCACATAGCTCTGCTTCAGCGTGCCCGCGCTCTCCATGCCGGGGGTCAGTTCATTCGGCGCGCCGGAAGACTGGGTCTCTTTGTAGAGATTGCCGCCGATGCTTTCGAGCCCCGCGTTGTTGACGAAGGTGGTCAACGTCAGCTGGCCGATCTGCTGATCTTCTGCCTGGCCAGGAATTTTCGCGCTCACCAGGCCATCGCTGCCAATGGTGATGCTTTTGGCATCCTGCGGGATCACAATGCCCGGCTGGATCGGATACCCTTCAGCGTTGATCAGCTGTCCGTCCGGGCTTTTTGAGAACTGGCCGTCACGGGTATAGGCAGTGCTGCCGTCCGGCATCTGCACCTGGAAGAAACCTTCACCTTCAATGGCAACGGAGTATTCATCGCCGGTCTGGTTCAATCCGCCCTGAGTATGTACCCGCTGGGTGGAAACAGGACGCACGCCGGTACCCAGTTGCAGACCACTCGGCAGGGTGTTCTGCTCGGTGGACTGGGCGCCTGGCTGGCGCATGTTCTGATAGAGCAGATCCTGGAACACGGCGCGCTGGCGCTTAAAGCCGTTGGTATTGACGTTCGCCAGGTTGTTGGAAATAACGTCCATATTGAGCTGCTGTGCTTCCAGCCCGGTTTTAGCGATCCATAAAGAACGAATCATGTTGTGACTCCTTGCGCGAACTTAGCTCACGCTTAATAGCTGGTTAGCCTTCTGGGCATTTTCGTCGGCGGTGCGGATGACCTTCATGTTCATGTCAAAGCCACGGGAGTTGGCGATCATCTGGGTCATCGCCTGCACCGGACTGACGTTGCTGCCTTCGATGGCTTCCGGCGTCAGGCGCAGGGTTTCATCCTGTGCCAGCACGTCACCCGCGGCTGACCGAAACAGACCGTCGTCGCCGTGCTGCAGGGCATTGATTTCCGCGTTGACCAGCTTAATGCGCCCGACAGGGACCAGAGCCGTGGGATCATCGCCCATACCAAGCGCGGAGACGGTGCCGTCCGTACCGATAGTGATATGTGACTGCGGCGGCACTTCCAGCGGGCCGCCATCACCCATTAGCGGACGGCCGTTGACGCTGAGCGCTCCGTCTTGATCCACTTCGATTGCGCCGTTGCGGGTATAACCTTCGCTGCCGTCATCCAGCGCCACCGCCAGCCAGCCGTTTTGCGGCAGTGCCACGTCCAGGCTGCGCCCGGTGTGGGTGATGGGCCCCATGGTGGTGTCGTGAAAGGGGGTGGATTCCGCCACCAGCGCGCGCGTACGCAGGGTTTCGCCTTCGATGGGTACCGAGCGAAACGCGGCAAGCTGAGAGCGGAAACCGGCGGTAGAGCTGTTCGCCAGATTATTTGAGGTGACCGCCTGGCGGTTGAGCGCCGCGTTGGCGGCACTCATGGCGGTATAGATAGCGCGATCCATCACTCAGCCTTAACGCAGGTTAACCAGCGTCTGCAGGATCTCAGACTGGGTTTTGATGGTTTGCGAGTTGGACTGGTAGTTACGCTGGTAGACGATCATGTTGACCATCTCTTCCCCCAGATCTACGTTCGACTGTTCCACCATGCCGCCCGTAACATCGCCGAAGCTACCGCTGCCGGAGAGGCCCAGGAACGGCTGGCCGGACTGGACGGTTTCTGCCCACAGGTTGTTGCCCTGCGGTTCCAGGCCGCCTGCGTTGGCAAAGTCTGCCAGTACAACCTGTGCCACCACCTGACGTTTACCGTTGCTGTAGATGGCCGTCACTTCACCGGTGTCGCTGACCTGATAGCTATTGAATTTACCGGGAGCCTGACCGTCGATTTCACCCAACTTGACCTGGGTATCGCTGGCGTACTGCGTCAGTTTGCTCAAATCCATGGTCAGTTTAAGAGGCAGGCCACCGCTGTATGCCGCGCTCTCAATAACCAGGTCATTTGCACCGGTTAACTTGCCTTCAGTGAATTTCAGATCAAGCTCTGCCGGCTTCGCACCAGGCGCGGTAGAATCTTCCGCGTAAGCTGTCCACTCGCCATCCCCCGTATGAACGAAGTAAACCTTCACGGTGTGCTTATTGCCCAGGTTATCGGTCGCTTCAATCTCGCTGATATGGTTGTAAGTTTCTGGTTTGTCCTTATCGAATGGATTGTCGGCTTGATCAATAACTTTGTCATCCGACTTCAGGTTGCCGGTCAGTGAACCTGCCGTCGAGGCCGCCGGTGGCATATCGTCCTTTGGAATACGGATCGGCCCTACAGGCGCGCCAGGGTTGATCACCCCATCCGTGGCCTGATAGCCCGTTAAGAACAGACCGTTAGTCTTGTTGATGATATAGCCGTTAGCATCTTCCTTAAACTCGCCGTTACGTCCGTAGAATACGCTACCGGCGGCATCCACCATGCGGAAGAACCCTTTCCCGGTGATGCCCATATCCAGCGGAGAACTGCCGGCCTTCAGGCCGCCGTCGCCAAAGTTTTGGCTGGTGCCCGCGACCTGTACGCCGAGACCGGCTGAACCGGCAAAGATATCGGAGAAGGCAACAGAACCCGCTTTAAACCCGACGGTCTGCGAGTTGGCGATGTTGTTACCCACCACATCCAGTGCTTTTGCGGCGGCGCTGAGGCCGCTAAGACCTTGTGAAAAACCCATGATTACATTCCGTAGGTAAGATTGTTTTGAATGACGAACACTTTTTCCATGCCGATCGGATCGTGATCCCGCAGGTGCAGGATCGGGCCGTTGACATCCATCGAGACGCCCTGCACCTGCTCCTGAACCAGGGTATACACGGTCGGTGCTTCCCCTTCAGGGTTAGAGGCTTCAATGCTCACGGTGTACTCTTTATCAAGCGGTGGCTGCGCCGGCTTGAAGTCTTTCAGATCGTCCAGGCTGATTTTGTTCATGCCGGACTTGACGTTTTTCAGTTCGGCGGTATAGGCCTGATCGCCGTCATGCAGGGTCACGGTCACCGTCTCGGCATCGCCGGCTAGCGCGAAGTTGATGTCATCAGCGTCACGCTTCGGCGGTGTCTCAACGCCTACCTGCTGAATACCGATGCCTGAGCTGCCGAAGGAGACCTTCGGCTCGCCTTCAATCAGCACGCTGCGGCCCACCCAGGAAGTGGCACTCATGCTGGCCAGCTGGCCCATCATGGCCTGTACGCCGACGACAGCGTTGTTCAGTTTTTCCACCCCAGACGCCATGTTGAACTGCGCCAGCTGCGAGGCGAGCTGGTTGTTGTCCATTGGGTTCGTGGGGTCCTGGTTTTGCATCTGCGCCACCAGCATCGTCATAAAATGATTTGACAGATCGGCCGCACTGTCACCGCCACCAATACCACCGTAGCCGCCGCCGTTGTTGTTAATTGAAGAGACCGCCATATGCGTCCTTACTGACCAAGAGTTAATGTTTTCAGCAGCAGACTTTTGGCGGAGTTCATCACTTCCACGTTGGCCTGGTAGCTGCGGGAAGCCGAAATGGTGTTGACCATCTCGTTCATGACGTTAACGTTCGGCATGCGCACATAGCCCTGCTCGTCGGCCAGCGGATTGCCCGGCTCGTACACAAGACGATCCGGTGCGCTGCTTTCCACCACGTCACTCACCTGAACGCCGCCGATCTCCTGCCCGACAGCGTTGTCGACACGGAAAACCACCTGACGAGCGCGATACGGCTGGCCGTCTGGCCCCGCCACGCTGTCAGCGTTCGCCATGTTACTGGCGCTGACGTTGAGGCGTCGGGACTGGGCAGCCATTGCTGATCCCGAAATATCAAATACGCTAAAAAGCGACATCGTTTATTACCCCTGACTTAACACTGTCATCATTTTCTTAATATCCGCGCCCAGGAAGGTCAGGCTCGACTGGTATTTCATGGCGTTATCCGCAAAATTCACGCGCTCACGATCCATATCCACGGTATTACCGTCGGCGCTCGGCTGATCCGGCACGCGATAAAGCAGTTGACTGTCATCAAAAGGCTTTGCTTTCGCTTCAATATGCCGCTGAGACGTCAACGAAAGTGAGACCGGTGATTTGGCCATCGAATTATTTTCCATGGCCTGTTTTAACTGCCCGGTAAAATCGATATCTCGCGCCTGATAGCCTGGCGTATCCGCATTTGCAATATTCGACGCCAGAATATCCTGACGGCGCGACAGCAAACCTAATGCCTGCTGCTGAAAGCGAAAGGCGTCATCGAGTTTATTCATAACGATAGAGTTCCTGCTTCGCATTATTTAAACTGCGTTAGTGTAGTCACCGTGGGTGAAATATCACACTGCAAAGACCCGACACAAATAGGCGCATTTAGGGAAATAGAACGAGCCAGAGAAAAGTTAAAACAATGATTAATTTAATTACCGCCAAAGATGTCACTATTTAATTCAATAAAACCCCTCGCGGAACGTATATAATTTATCCACTTTTTTATTATCATCCCGCTCTATAAAGGCAATACGATGAAGTTGCGATTATTCAGCCCGACAGTAGCCGTTTTACTGTGTTCGGCCTCCGCCCTCGCCAGCGTTCCGTCAACCCAAACGGCAAAACAGCGCCTGTTGCTCAAGCTGGATGCCTTGATTCAGCAACCCGAGTCGGGGCCTGATGTCGTCCGCACGGTTTCGCTGCTCGCCACCCCCGCGCAGCTGGAGGCCGTCTGCGATAACCCGGAACTGAGCCTGGTCGGGCGTGACAGTCGCCTTACCGGCAAACGTACCGTGCTGGCGCAGTGTGGGCCTCGTCGCCACTTCCTTCCCGTGCGCCTCAGTGCTCAGGGCACATGGTGGATTGCCAGCCAGAGTCTGCCGGGTGGGGCCATTGTTCAGCGCAGCGATATTGAGCCCGTCACTGGCAATCTTGACCACCAGCCCGCCGGCCTGATCTTCAATCCCGATGAGATAGTGGGCCAGCGCCTGACGCGCGCTGTTGTCGCCGGCAAACCGCTGCTGGAAAGCCAGCTCCGGCAACAATGGCGGCTGCGCGCCGGGCAGACAGTGGACCTGGTCACCACCGGCTCCGGCTTTCGTATTCGCAGCCAGGGAAAGGCGTTAAACAATGCGGCGGTGGATGAGACGCTGAAAGTGAAAACCGCTGGCGGGCGCACCGTGAGCGGGAAAGTCGATTCGTCAGGACAGGTCATCATTATTTCACAACAATAAATTTTAGGTTTTTTGTGAATCACCGATGAAAGAAGTATCAGTCACATAAAATCATTATCTGTGAGGACAATTATGAGCATCTCCAGCAGCCAGAACACTGCGCCGATTACGAAAATCGCGCCCACTCAGGATTTGCGCGCGCGCATTCACCCGCAGGACGGCGACGTGTCAGCTAACGTGACGCAGCCGCGTCAGGATGACAAAACCGACGTCACCCTGACCACACTGACGAAAAAGATCCAGAACGATGACAGCCGCGATATTGACTTCGCGCGCGTCGAGGCGATCCGCACCGCGCTGGCGACAGGGTCGCTGCGCATAGAGCCTGAGAAAATTGCGCAGGCCATGGTGCAGGATATATTTCAGTTTTAACCGCAAGCAGGACCGTTATGGACAAGCTTTATCCCATTCTCACGCAAATGAAAACGTCTCTGGATGAACTGGAGGCGATCATGATTGAAGAGGTCAATCAGCTCAACCGTGCGCAGATAAACCCGGTTTCTCTGCAGGTGCTGGCAGACAATAAAAATCAGCTTCTGACGACCATTCAATATTATGACGACATGCGCCGCCAGCAGGAGCAGCACAGTGCCACGCAGGCCCCCTACCCTGGCCACGGAAAACTGTTTTCGAGCTGGCAGCAGGTCAATGAAAAAGTGCGCAACACGAAAGCGCTCAATCAACAGGTGGAATCGCTGCTGCAGAGTCATATGAAGAAAAACCAGCACATTCAAAAAGCGATTGATCACGTAGGGCGCAACAGTTCGCTTTACGGCCCGGCGGGGGAATCCAGCCAGGTTTCTGGCGGCCACAAATACAACATCACCATCTGACCCATTCTGTCTGCGTTGTCCTCTTTGCTCGCCTCTGGCGAGCTTTTTTTTACCCAGGAAGCAGGAACAGATGACCCTCCCCCAAGGGGCGGAAGGCCATCCGTGCATGTTTTTTGAAACAAAGAGAGGAATTAAACCGCGGTATACGCTTTCGCCGAGGCGCTGGATTTACGCATGGTGGACAGTTCGGTGCCAAGCGTGGAGAGGCGGTCCTGAATGGCACGCGAGAGGCGTGCATCGACATCCAGCAGCTGCCCCAACTGCCCCACCACCTGCTGTTTATTGTGTTGTGCCAGCTGGGTCAAATCGATTTCACACAGCGTTCTCATGCCGATGGAATAGGCCGCCGACTCCTCTACAAATGCGTCCCACTCACCGTCTTCGGCCTGTCGCAGGAGCGTCGCATTGCTCACCAGCATCTGCTCAATTAGTGACAACACTGCGTTATCCATGTTTCACCTGCTTGTTTTCCGGGTTGATGGCCTGCCAGGTTTCCTGCATCTCCGTCATCAGCGAAATCAGATGCGGCAGATTTTCACCGGATTTGTTGAGGTTCGCCTCCAGCAGCGTGCGCGAAATATATTCGTACAGGCTCTCCAGCTCGGCGGCAATCTGCCCGCCCTTTTCGTGGTCCAGCCCGGCGCGCAGGCCATTGTCGATAATGTTAATCGCGCGGGAGATCATCTCCCCACGGCGGGCAATATTGCCGGACTGAAAGTAGATTTCCGCCCGGCGCATGGCGTTGATGGCACCGTCATACAGCAAGACAATCAGTTGATGCGGTGTGGCACCCGCAATCTGGCTGTCCAGCGAGACAGCGGTATAGGCGTTATAGCCATTGTTGGTGTACATCGTAAAATCCTGCCGGGCAGCATCCTGCCCGGATTATGATGAAAATTAAATCAACCCTGCCAGCGACCCCTGTAGCTGACTGCTCATGTTGTTCATATCGCTTATCACCTTGTCGAGACGCTGATACTCTTTTTCCTTGCGCGCCATTTCCTCTTCAATACGCCGTTCCATAGCCGTGATTTGTTTGCCGATACGTTTATCCTGCTCTCGCAGCGATTCAAGGGCGGTTTCAATCACGCCCTCTTTTTTGGTGATGGCGTCTTTATCCCCGAGGTAGGTATCAAAAATATCCTCCATGCGATCTTTGATGCCCTCTTTGCCGAGGAACAGCGCTTCCACCGCTTTAGGGTTGTCTTTCAGCGCCGCATCCAGCTTTTTGGTATCAATCGACAACTCACCCAGAATCCCGCCACGCTCGTCGCCAATCTTGCCATCAAACTTCACGGTAATACCGATACTGCCGAGCGACTGTATAACGGCATCGGTATCGGGATAGTTCCCCCCCACGGTCGCTTTAAGCTGACTGGTGAGGCGGCGAAGCGAGCCATCGCTGAAGAGCGCGCCGTTGGTAGATGCGGGAGCCGTTGACTGGCTTTCGCGATCCGGCGCGGTATATTTGGTGGCGCTGGCGACGGTGCTGAGGTAGCTGTTGTAATTCTTCACGAACTCCTCAATCAGCGTTTTCACTTTTGAGGTGTCTTCGGTGATGGTGAGGGACTCGGTTTTGTATTCACTTTCACCTGGAGCACCAGTGTAGTCAGGATTTTTTTCCGAGACCTCACGCAGCTCCAGCGTCACACCGGTAATCAGATCGTTAATCGTATTGGAGCTACGAATAACCTCTTCCCCATTCAGCTCAATTTTTGCGTTTTGTGGTTTCGTTTCCGAAGCCGGATTGGGATCGGTGAGCATATCCTTAAGCTTCTGATTACCACTCACCTCAATTTTCATCTCGCCAGCATCACCCGTTTTTTTTGACGTAAGAATAAGCCTGTGCTCACCCTCTTTGACCGTCATCACTTCTGCAACGACATCGCCATTCTGCGCATTGATTTTTTTGGCAATCTGATCGAGGGACGTTTCATCTGCCTTTAAATTAAGTTCAAGGGGGTTGCCGTCACCTACACTAATTTTAACTTGCGCGCCGGTTCCACCGATAGGTTTATTACGCGTGTCATTCTCAAACCCCAACTGATGCGCTTTCGCCAGCTGTTTTACGGCAACAGAATAGCTGTTAGGGATCGCCCCGCTGCCTGCCGTGGCCTTAAAGGTTTTATTGTCGCTGACGCTGACCCCGTTGAACCCTTCATTCTCAAGTTTTCCGAGATTGTCCTTCATGGTACTCAGCGCACTGGAGATAGAACCCCACGCGGAAATCTGCCCCTGAAAGGTGCTTTGCTTTTGCAAATAGGGGTTCAGCTTTTGGCTAATCCCCTCGCGTGCCACCGCCAGCCACTGGTCGAACGGCAGGTTAGAGCCAACGCCTAAGAAATTGGTTGATGCCATAATAAAATGTTCCTCTTGAAATAGGTTAGCCTGTCACTATTCCTATCGGGTAATAGAGACGTAAGTTTAATTTTTCATTTATACGTCAACAATGATTACCCTTCCCCAAAACAGAATTGTGGGCTTATTACGCTATTGCGTTGGGCTATTTGTGTAATTAATGTCAGTTGTGAGCGTATTTCTTTGGTTTATAAAAAACCTAAAAAAAATAATTTAGTCATTTTTATTTCCCCCGATGAATTCAGTATGCGCATCAACGAACGCATAGCACATACAGTTATTATCACTTAAAAGGATATAAACAATGGCACAGGTCATTAATACCAACGCACTGAGCCTGATGGCTCAGAACAACCTGAACAAATCCCAGTCTTCCCTGGGTACCGCAATTCAGCGCCTCTCTTCCGGTATGCGTATCAACAGCGCAAAAGACGATGCGGCAGGCCTGGCGATTTCTAACCGCTTCACCTCTTCCATCCGCGGTATGACCCAGGCGGCGCGTAACGCCAACGACGGTATCTCCCTGGCGCAGACCACCGAAGGCGCACTGGAAGAAGTGACCGAGAACATGCAGCGTATCCGCGAACTGACCGTGCAGGCGAAAAACGGCACCAACTCCGCCAGCGACCTGGACTCCATCAAGAAAGAGATTGGTACCCGCCTGGAAGAGATTAGCCGCGTTGCGGAAGTAACTAACTTCAACGGCGTGAAGGTGTTCGACGGCTCAAAACAAAACATCACCATTCAGATTGGTGATAAAGATGGCGATACCATTGATATCAAACTGAATAAGCTGGACATGCAGACCCTGGGGCTGGATGAGTTTATGGCCGATTTCGCGGAAATGGGTATTGCTGTGAATGGTCTCGGAGCGACAGAAGCGAGTCAGTTTGAAGGGACGGGTCAGAAATTAGAAGATGGTCACACGATTGCTGCAGAGAAGTTGGGACTTGCCCCGACAGCCCCAGCATTTGAAGTTGATACAGCCGCTCTCAATACAATAATGGGAGCAGCGGATGAGGTTGGAACAGCAACTGACGTTTATACTTATGAGGAAGACGGGCAGATGCGTTTCTTCGTGAAAGGGAATCTTGGTATTCAGGAAGTCGATGTTGAATTCAGTGTTAATGGTACTCCTGAGGTAGAAATTGATGCAGCTAATGGGGTGACTGGATTACTCAGCGACGCTGATGCAGATATGCTGCTGAATGGACCGACTACCCTGAAGGACGAGAAAAAACTTGGTTCAGGCGACACCGTTCTGAACACCAATGGCGATGAAGTTAAACTTGACAATGTCATGCTTGACGCAATTGCCACGGAAGCTTTCGGCACTGGGGTAACGGGTTCAAGAATGCAGCTGTTCTCTGTCGATGACGGTACAGGTGCTACCAAGTATTTTGCCTACGGAAAAGAGCCTGGCAGTGATGAGTATACCGTGAAAGAAATCACGTTTGATCCCACCAGCACGCCTCCTAATGCTCCGGCTGCCGCCGATGCCCGTCATGCAGATGTTGAATTTATTAAGAAAGCGGCTGGCGATGGCCTGGCCGACGGCCTGCTGGCTAAACTTGACAACGCTATCACCCAGATTGCTGACTTCCGTGCCGACCTGGGTGCCGTTCAGAACCGCTTCAGCTCCATCATCGCAAACCTGAACACCAACATCATCAACACCACCGAAGCACGCTCCCGTATTCAGGATGCAGACTTCTCCGTGGAAGTGTCCGCCATGAGCCGCGCGAACATCCTGCAGCAGGCTGGTGTATCCGTACTGGCCCAGGCTAACCAGGTTCCGCAGAACGTACTGTCCCTGCTGCGTTAATCTGCGTAACCCCCTCAAACCATTACGCGCATCTCCTCCATGCGCGGTTGCCCTCCCTGGTGGAGGGCTTTTTTTATTCGATAAACACCCGCCCTTCTTGCGTGCGTATCCAACGCGGGAACTTCAGTCGTTCGGCAAAATAGCCGGTCAGGTCATACAGTAAATCCATCATCACCCGTGCGCTATTGTCAGAGAGCCCTCCCCCCAGCAGCTGTTGGGTAATCACTTCGCAGTAATGGCAAAGCTGATCGGTTTCCGGGTTAAATTCCGGGTACGTTACGGGTTCACTGTCTACAGTCAAAAAGTCTACCAGATGGGGCGGAACCGGATCGGTTAGCGTCGGTTTAAGTAGGGCCAGACAGGCGCCTAAGCGACCGCATAATGCTGCTTTTACGACGGGATCGCGCTCTTCCAACAGCGCTTCGCAAAAGCGCTCGCAGCGGTCGGCAAGATCGGTGAAATCGGTGTGGTGGTCAAACGGAGTGGTGAAGAGATGATGTAAAGCCATAGCGTAACCTCCAGAAAACAGTATGCGTTGTCCCCAGTGCATTTTTCAGGAGGTCAATCCCGACGCCAGCTGCGGCTGACGTGCGTGCACATTACGCCCGGCGATAAGGGATGAACAGAGGGTCATTAGGGAGAAATTTAATCTTGCGAGGCGTCTTCAGAAAAGCGAAAAAATGGGATGAAAAGCATGAAGTCTGGCGCTGCATTTTCCCCCTCACCCCAGCCCTCTCCCTCAAGGGAGAGGGCGTAGTCTGTGCCAGGCTGTACTTCCCCCCCAAGGGAGAGGGGGAGTCTGTGCCAGGCTGTACTTCCACCCTCACGGGAGAAGGTGTATTCGGTGCAGTTCGTCGGCCGGGCAAGCGCAGCGCCACCCGGCAAAAAACGAAAGTTAAACGTTAAACCGCTTCACCACGCTTTCCAGCTCCATGGACTGCTCTTCCATCGCTTTCGCCGCCGACGACAGTTCCGCTACCAGCGTCGTATTCTGCTGGGTCGCCCCTTCGAGCTGGCAAACCGCGACGTTGACCTGTTCGATACCCGCACGCTGTTCGCGGCTGGCGGTCTTGACCTCTTCCATCAGGGTGGAGACCTCACCCACGGACGTCACCAGCGCATTCATCGTCTCTCCGGCATCCTGCACCAGACGACTGCCGTCCTGTACGCCGCTCACGGCCTCGTTAATCAGCGCGCGGATCTCCTTCGCGGAGCTGGAGGAACGTAAGGCGAGGTTACGGACTTCTGTGGCCACCACGGCAAACCCGCGACCCTGCTCACCGGCACGCGCGGCCTCCACCGCCGCATTCAGCGCCAGAATATTGGTCTGGTAGGCGATACCGTCAATCACGCCGACAATATCCGCCACCCGCGCTGAAGACGATTCAATATGGCCCATTTTGTCCACCGCCGCGTTCATTAGCGCTGCGCCGCGCCGGGCAATTCCTGCCGCCTGCGTCGCCAGCCTGTCGGCATGCTCTGCGTTATCCGCATTGTTGGCCACGATACCGGCTATCTCCTCCATCGACGCTGCCGTTTGCGTGAGCGAAGCAGACTGCTCTTCGGTACGCGACGAAAGCGACAGGTTGCCGTCGGCAATCTGGTGCGACGCCGCGGCAATGGTCCGGGTGCTGGCCCCGACCTGTTGCAAAAGTCCCTGGAGATAATTCATAAACGTATTCACGTGGGTGGCAATCGCGTTCAGCTCCTGTGTACCGCTCTCAGGAAGACGGCGCGTCAAATCGGCACCGCCAGCAGAGAGCGCAGCAAGACGCTCTCCCACCCCCTGAAGATTACGCATCAGGATGCGAACGCTCAGGAGCAGTACGCCAGCCAATAGAAGCAGAAGCGGGATCTGCACCATCGCCAGACGCACTAAAATATCGCGGGTCTGCTTGCTTAGCACGCTGCTCCGGGTATCGGTCGCCACAAACCACGGACTGCCGGCAATCGGATAGAGAAAGATGGTGTGCTCGCCATCCTCAGCGTCATAGGTTTGCTCACTGCGCCCCTCCACCTGCCGGCTTAACATCGCCTGCAGCAGGGCAATCTCTTTGCCGGGGATCTCGCTGATGTTTTTCAGCGCCGGCGTATTATCCGTTGCCCGGCTGTAAGCCACAATTTTGCCGCTGGCCTCTACAATCAGCACGCCACCTTCCAGAGGTTCAGCCATTTTACGGGCAAGCTGATTGAAGAAGCCCAGCGTGACGTCAAGCGTCGCCACTCCCCATAGCTGGCCATCACGATAAATGGGCATCGCGCAGTTGGTGCGCGGCTGAGGACTCGCCGCATCCATATAGGCCTCAGCCCAGGCGCATTGTCCTTTCGCCGCGCGCATCCCCGCCTTAAACCACGGCTGCTGCCAGTAGGCCGGGGCATCAGGCTGATTCCAGGTGGTATTCAGACGCAGCGTTTTTTGCGCGTCGCGGGCAAAGAAGGTGCTGTACTTTTCGATACCAGGCTCTCGCTTCCCCGGCAGCGGCCACACGCCGCCGCCAAAGAGAGTGGCATCGCCGTACTGATCAACCAGCGCAGGGAGCAAACGATCGATATCCGCGCTATCCAGCCGCGAGACGGCTTCAGTAATAGTGCGCTGCTGCGCCTCTACGCGAGACATCAGTTGCGTAATGGCGGCAGCCTGCTCACCAATTTCATGATGGACGCGCCGGTATTCGTTTTTCAGCAATTGGGGGGCGACAAAATTCAGCACGACCCAGACGGTGAGTGCCGTAAGCAATAAAAAGAAAGCAGAGACCAGTAAGAAGGCTCTACTTTGAAGTGACGTAAACATAAATAACAACTCTAAAAGAAAAAATTTAAGGTGGAATTATTGATGGCGAGGATTAGCCCTTCACCCGCTGCGTTAACGCATTCGCCACCGTATACACTTCTTCAATCAACACGCTGTTGTTGTGCGCAACGGATGGCACACCGCTTTGTGCCTGCATCATCGCATCGTCAATTAAGGCTCTGAGCTCTTTCGAAGAGCGCGCGCAACGGCTGGCCAAATTGCGTGACTCCACAGCAAATACACTCTCTTCATTATCCATGGAGTAGCTGTAGGCCCGGCTGGCAAGCTGTACCAGCGTGCCGCTGCTGTTGGCAATGTTCAGAGCAGCATCATTCAACGCCCCCATCGCCTGGACGACATGGGTCGCACTTTCGCTCAGCGTTGCCAGGGTATTCGCATTGGCCTCAGGGACCCGCAGCAAACGCTCATTTTCCTGGGCAATGGTCATGGCAGCGCGTGCAATCACATTCACCTGCTCGCCGATATCTTTCATCAGCGGTGGTAAATGCGCTCCCTGATCGCTTTTTAACTGTGCGGGGAGTTCTTCATTGAGACGAGAAAGATGAAGGTTGAGGCTTCGCAGCAGCGTGAGCGTAGAAACCAGCAGCAGGGCCGCCAGCGGCCAGGGCTTGTGCAGGAGAATCCCTGGTCGTTCCCCCATGCGACGGGTGGGTACGTCAATGGCCAGCTGCCACGGCGTATCAGCAATTGGCACAACCACCAGCGTATGTTCTCCGCTGGCGCTACGAAAACGGGTATGTCGCAACCCCTCTCCGGACTGAGCCAGAAGCGAACGTAGCGGCACTGCCATCGGCAGGTCGGTATCGTTAAGGGATTGCACATTGGGCGCCCCTGCGGCATCACCAATAATGCGTCCCGTATCCTCCACCATCCAGGCCCGGCCCCCCAGACGCTCGCCCATCTCTTTAACCAGCGCATTGAAGAACTGACGATGGCTCCCCGCCTCTTCCGCCACGTCGGTTTCCCCCGGAGGCCCCTTGTCCATGGCGAAGCTTTTCAGGGTCACGACACTTTCGGTCACCGTGCGCTGCTGTGCTTCAACACGATCGAGCTGTTCACGTAACTGGGTCGCGAGGGTGTCAACCTGCGTGCGCAGGCGCTGCCCTTCGGTGCGGATAAACCAGGGCATGATGCCGGTCTGCACCAGAATCAGGAGTGTAATAAAGATAATGATCAGTATGACTGTGAAAACCATGTATTTAGCGCCTGTACGTTAAACGGCAGCACGACGCTGCCTCAACAGGGCTATTTTATTATGCGGGGGTCAGGAAATATGCTCTTCAAACCGTTGATAACAGCGCATTCCTGTTATCCATCGATAAAAATAATTTTGCGCACACTCTGCCAGCGCTTAACCAGCCAGCCATCGACGCTATAGCAGGTTCCGCCCAGGCTCATCAGTACCAGCCCCAGAACGATATAAAGCGCTTCTGGCAGGTAAAAGAGCCAGCTCAGCCAGGCTATCAGGTTAAGCCCCGGTGGAATAGTGTAAATACCAATCGTGACCAGTGCGACGCTGCTGATTATCATCAGCGTCAGTGCACTAAAACGGGTGAATAAACCCAGCGTTAACAGCATCCCCATAAAACATTCAAGAAATGCCACGACCACTGCCATCACGGCAGGAAAAGGAATACCGGCATCGTGCAGGGTATCCAGCATCAGCAACTGGTTCTCAGGAACAAATAACTTATTAAACCCGGCCGTAAAGAAAAAGACCCCCATCACCAGGCGGCAAATAAAGACCGGCAACATCGCAGGGGTATCTGACGTCTGTAAACAACGCGTGAGAGTGAACATTAGCCTTCCTTGTAAAATATTTACTGTTTAATAAATTCAATGACATGTGTTTACAACAGTATAAATTGATGGTCTTCTTGCGCAACCATTCCCATACACTCTTCCCTACAATTAATAATCTTTGTCATATTAATTTTTATTAACTCAAGACGTTTATTGCCTCTCCCCAGCAAAGCCTTATGCCTGGCGGTCTGACCGCACCAAAGGTAAGCAATTGGTTTTAATATGATTAAAATCAAATTCACTTCACCAGACAATTAACAAGGTTATTTTACCACCGATTAATAACTTTAAAGTGGGTATGGCTGTTATTACTTAGTGGTTGCAAAAAAATGAAGTACGACATAAAAAGCATGTCGCTCTGACCACTCGCTAGCAATAAAGTGGAATCATTACTATTAATTACAATAGCCAACAGCGATACCCATTACACCAGAAGAATCAAATAACTATGCTCAATTACATCGCGATTGGAACAGGCGTGACGCTGGATCTTCAGACGCGCACGCTTGCCCGCACGGACCGGGAAGCCAACGTCACGCTCCCCCAAAGTGCCTGCCTGTGCCTCGCCGCCATGGCGGAAGCACAGGGCGAGGTGCTGTCGCAGGAACAGCTGATGGATATAGGCTGGCGCAGCGCTGGCGTGGAAGTCACAGAAAACAGTGTACGAGTGATGATAACAAAACTTCGCCGCGCATTTGCCCAGCTTGAGGTGCACGAAACAGTCACCCTCGTCGCCGTAACGCGCAGCGGTTACCGGCTGGTCGTACGGGAAAACGGTGCGGAGCAGCCTGCACCAGACGCGAAGTCACCTGTGCTGCTCGCCGAAACAGACACGACAACCTCCCCAACCGTTGCCCCTGCCCTACCGCGCGCACGTCAATCCATTACGCTTGCTGTGGGTGTCACCCTCGCCGGTCTGTTCGCGGGCGTGGGTCTGGCTATTTTACTGCGAAACCTTTTCTTCTTTAGCCCAATCCCTGTGCATTTTGTCCCGTGGAATGGACCCGGCATACCGCCTGGTGCGGAAGTGCTGGTTCAGCAGAGCGACCAGAACAAACAAGCGCTTATTGAAGCCACGCTGCAAACCTATAAGCAACACGTGCTGGACAGACGCGCAGATGAACAATCTGCCCCGGTGCTTTACGTCACGACCGGCTCAGAAAAAATGAGCAAGTTCCAGGGGCTGATTGCCTGTCAACAACGCTTAAAGGACTCAGGGAATGACTGTGAATCGTTCTATTTTCGCCTCTACTAAATTCAGGCTCGCGCTGCTGTTCACCGCTGGCGCGTTAGTGGGGCTTGGCGGGAAAGTATTTTACGGGATTTATTATTCGCCGTTTAAATCCACGTGCGTCGCGCCAACTTCCTATTACACCATTGAGGACGCTAACAATGCGACGCTGGTACGCGGGATATATCGTTCGTATCGCGACAGTCTCTTTAGCGGGCACACCACCTATATTGGCAGTCTTAGCCACTTTAAGGAGGGTAAGCTGGCAGGACGACCCACGGCGATACACCGTGAAGTGCGTTTTGACACGGATGTGGAAGGGAAACGCATCCACCTGACGGTCACGAGCCAGCACCGCAAGCTGGGGGATCAGAGTAGCGATCGGGAAGTCAAAGACTATGTCTACCCGCATATAGACCGGGGAGAGGTTGCAACCAGCACCATCTATATGCTGGATAATAAAGTGCTGGCCAGTGGTACCGAATCCGTTGCCCGTATCGTCTGTACCAACTGACGCCGCTACACCAGCGCCTGAATCAGCTGTGCCACGTGCTCAAACCCTGTCGCCATCAGACGCTCAAAGAACGGTGCCAGGGTTTGCGCGAGTAAAAACAGCGCCAGCATGCCGAAGGTCAGGGTTAACGGGAAGCCAATCACAAAAATGGAGAGTTGCGGCGTCAGGCGGTTTAATAGCCCGAGGACGAAGTTGATGCACAGCAGCAGCGAAACGATCGGCAGGCCGAGCATCAGCCCCTGGCTGAAGATCAGCCCGGCGTGCGTCACCAGGTACATAAAACCCCCGGCGTGCAGTGGCGTGGCGTTGACTGGCAGGGTCTCGAACGTTTCGGCGAGCATCGCCAAAAGCCAGAGATGACCGTTAAAGACCAGAAACAACAGCGTCACCAGTAAATTGAGAAAGCGCGAAATAACCGGGCTGTTCCCCGCCCCGGGATCAAAGAAGGTGGCGAACGATAAGCCCATTTGCATACCGATGATTTCACCCGACATGCGTACGGCAGCGAACAGCAGCTGAAGCGTGAGCCCCATTGCGGCACCAATAATCACCTGCTTTGCCAGCACCCACACGCCTTCCCAGGAGTACAGACCCACCTGCGCATCGGGCAGCGCCCCCCCAATCAGGATGGCAATCAGCAGTGCCAGACACGCACGCAGCCGCGCGCTGATCGCTTTTTCGCTGAATACTGGCGCAACGTGCAGCAGCGCACCAATGCGCACCATGATAAAAAAGTAGTGGCTGACCAGCCCGTAAAGCTGATCGAGGGGAAGTCCAAAGGCCATCAGCCGATCACATAAGGAATGCTGGCGAACACTGCGCGGGTATATTCAATAAAGATTTTCATCATCCACGGGCCGAGCGCCACCGCGATCCCGACAATCATCAGGATTTTCGGAATGAACGTCATGGTCATTTCATTGACCTGCGTCGCGGCCTGCAAAATGCTGATAATCAGGCCGGTGACCAGCGCCGCGACCAGCAACGGGCCTGATACCATCAGCCCCACCTTGATGGCCTGCATGCCAATCACCATGACACTTTCAGGGGTCATCTGGGTCTCCTAACTGTAAAAGCTCTGGGCAAGCGATCCCACCAGCAGCTGCCAGCCATCCACCAGCACAAACAGCATCAGCTTGAACGGCAGCGCAATCGTGGTCGGCGGAACCATCATCATCCCCAGCGCCATCAGAATGCTGGCGACCACCAGATCGATAATCAGGAACGGAATAAAAATGGTGAAGCCTATCTGAAATGCCGTTTTTAGCTCGCTGGTGATAAACGCCGGGATCAGAATGCTCAACGGCACCTCTTCAGGGGAAGCGATGTCCGGTGCTTTCGCAATCCGGGCAAACATCGCCAGATCGCTTTCACGGGTCTGATCGAGCATAAAGGCCTTCAGCGGCTTAACCCCTTCCGTCAGCGCCACCTCCATGGTGATTTTGTTTTCCTGCAGCGGCTGCCAGGCCTTTTCATAGATCTGGCTAAACACAGGCGACATCACAAAGAAGGTCAAAAAGAGCGATAGCCCCACCAGCACCTGGTTTGGCGGTGCGGTGGGGGTGCCGAGGGCGCTACGCATTAATCCCAGTACGATGATGATGCGGGTAAAGCCGGTCATCATCAGCAGGACAGCCGGGATAAAGGTAAAGCCGCTCAGCAGCAGAAGGGTTTGCACCGGCAGCGTCCAGCCGCCCTCACTCGTGGGTTGACCAAGGGTGATATCGGCATTGGCCGCCGTCGCACAGGCAGCGGGCAGTAGCAGACCGGTAGCCAGCAACAGGCGTAACGCAACGGGATTCACCGATCACCTCCCTGACGATACGTCTGGCGCAGCTTTTCCAGCATCAGCGGAAATGTTGCCGCCGGCGCCGTTGTCTGCGGGGCGTTTTCCGGACGCGGCTGCGTCGTGAGACACGCGATCTGCGAGGCGGTAACGCCCAGCACCAGGCGCTGCTCGCCCACATCCACCACGACCAGCCGCTCTCGCGGCCCCAGCGACTGCGTTGCCACCAGGGTTATCGTGCCCTGAGCCGCGTTCAGACGACGCGACAGTCCACTGCGGCGGACGGCCCAGGCCAGTACGACCATCAGCAGGACAATCAGCGCCAGCGCGCCGGTTACCGTCATCAGTACCGAGCCAGTGGCCGGGAGGGAATCTGTTGCGTTCATTAGCGGCTCAGGCGATGCATGCGCTCAGATGGGGTAATAATATCCGTGATACGGATACCGAATTTATCGGAAACCACCACCACTTCACCCTGCGCAATCAGATAACCGTTGATCAAGATATCCAGCGGTTCACCCGCCAGCCCGTCCAGCGAGACCACCGAGCCCTGGCTTAAGCGCAGCAGCTCTTTGATGGTCATCTTGGTGCGTCCCAGCTCAACGGTCATTTTTACCGGGATATCCAGGATCAGGTTCATCTCATCAGAAAATTGTGGTGCACCCATTGTGTCGGTAATTCCCGCAGCGTGCTGTTCGGTCATGGCCTCACCCCAAAGATTATCAATGGACTGATCGTCAGAACCCGATGAGGTGTTCATGTCGCTCATGGGGAAATTACTCCTTGTTTAATGATAGTAATGAAGGCTGAATCATCTGCTCGACCTTCAGGGCATATTGATTATTTACGGCACCGTATCTGGCCGTGAAGACCGGCACGCCACCCACGCTGGCTTCGATCAGCTCCTGTTTATCCAGGCCGATGATGTCGCCTTTCTTCATCTGCATGACGTTCGACAGCCGGGTGCCGATATCCGCGAAGCGCGCCGCAAGTTCGAGCTCCGTTTCGCGCATCTGGCTTGCGAGCATGCCGCGCCAGTGGGTATCTTCATGCCGGGAATTGTCCATCGGCGGATTACTCAGCAGCTCGCGCAGCGGCTCGATGGTGCTGAAGGGAATACAGATATTGAACTCCCCCCGGTGCGAGCCAATCTCCACTGAAAACGGCGTGGTCACCACCACATCGTTTGGCGATGAGGTGATATTGGTGAATTTCACCTGAATTTCAGAACGGATATATTCCGTTTTGATTTTATAGATAGAGCTCCAGGCAAATTCATACGCCTCACGCGCCATCGACAACATGCGGTGGATCACGCGCTGCTCGGTGGGGGTGAATTCGCGTCCATCCGCTTTTGTTGGAAAGCGTCCGTCGCCACCAAACAGGTTATCCACGGCCATAAACACCAGGCCCGGTGAAAATGCCATCAGCGAGGTTCCGCGCAGCGGGTTAAGGTGCAGCAGGTTCAGGTTTGTCGGCACCGGCAGGTTACGGGCAAACTCGTGATACGGCTGAATCTTGATATTTCCCGCCGTAATATCCGGGCTACGGCGCAGCAAATTAAACAACCCCATCCGAAACTGACGGGCAAAACGTTCGTTTATAATTTCCAGCGAATGCAGACGTTCTCGAATGACACGACGCTGGGTATGCGGATCGTACGGTTTAATGCCGCCATCGCTCCGGCTGTTATGCAGTTCACTGCTGCTCTCTGCATCTGCGTTCAGCAGCCGGTCGATCTCATCCTGGGATAAAAAGCTGTCAGCCATAATAATTACCGCAGAATAAATTCATTAATGAGCACGTCAGTGACGCGAATGGACTGGTTAAACGCCAGCGGTTTATTTAGCTCGTTTTGAATCGTTGTAATCAGATGGCGTTTTCCTTCATCCGTGGCTAAATCTTCATACGTCTGATGGGTCAACAACATAAATATTCGGCTACGGTATTCCGGTAAATATTTTTCCAGCACAGTAAGCGACTTCTGTTCTGCCACACGAATAGACAGCCCCAGATATAAAACACGATCCGATTCGTTTGCCGTCGGTTTCAGGCTCACGGTAAAGGTATTCATCGAGGCATACAGAGGCTCAACGGGGACCGGTGCTGGCGGCTCTTTAACCGCGCCTTCCACTGCCATATCTGCGGGTTTCGCGAATTTCATTTCCCAAAACAGGTAGCCGGAAATTCCGCACGCCGCAACGGCAGTCAAAAACAGGAACGTCATCAGAAGCGAACGAGAACCTCCGCCGCTGGCGACCTTTTTATTTTTATTACTCATCGAACGTACACCTGATAAATAAGAGAAGGTAGCTCGCTACCCTCAGTTCAATATGGCCGTTATTGTAGTCCATTTGATCACCCTGATAATCAGGCGATAAAATTTCATTCATGAACGTAATTCAACACTTCAGGCGAAAGTATTTATTCCGTATATATTGCCCGGTGTGGTTGTTAACAGTGTTGGGACGATTTCGGTATCAGCCTGCTCATCTTCGCCTTCATGCTGATGTGCATGCTCACCCTGCGCCGTCTCGCCGCGTTCACCTGTCGCGCCCTGGCCGTCCGCGCTGACGTTTGCCTGGCCCAGCTGGATACCCGAATCCGCCATGGCTGCACGCAGTTGCGGCATGGCCTGCTCCATCGCCTGACGAACATGCGCATGCTCGCTGACGATATAGATCTGCGCCTGGTCGTGCTGCATACGTAATGAAATATGCAGCGCGCCCAGTTCTTCCGGATGCAGACGGATCTCCGCACTGTGCAGGCCGTTGCGACTAAACAGCGCAATATGCTGGCTAACGGACTGCTTCCACTCTGGCGTCTCGGGTGGATGGTTGACGGTCACCACCTGCTGTGGCGCATGGGCGACACTGGTACGCACTGCGGCAGGGAGCGGTGCAGCGTTGGGAACAGACGCGAACTCAGGCGCTACCGCAACGTCATTCGTAACGGGAATGGGTTGTGAAAGCGGCGCAACACTGTTTGCGGCTGGCGTTTTGTCAGTAGCCACCAGCGCTGTCGGCGCAGCAGCACTTTGTGCAGCGGGCTTATCACCGGACACCGTCGCCACCGGTTTAGCTGAATCAGGCCGCGCGGGCATCTCACTCCCGCTCACACTGCGCATGACCAGTTGCTGTAACTGCCACAATGGATTCTCTTCGCTCTCGCCATCACCCGATAGCGCACTCGCCAGAACGTCTGTTATCTGCGGGTTCGCTGCCAGTAACTCACCGTCGACTGCGGGGAGGTCGGTCATTGTCTGCCTGAGCGTCTCCTGCAACTGTCCTTCTACCGGTAACGCTGCCGCCAGCGCCTGAGGATCGAGACCGGGAAATACCTGGATCAGTTCCGCCAGTTTGTCATCCATCGCAAGGCTAAAACCTTCATCAGCCACCCTTCCCGCCTTTGGTTTACCCTGCGTTCCACCCAATAGCAGGGTGGCGATATCAATATTCATAGTCTCTCTCTTTTCTGTCCGGCACGCTGGGCAAATTCATCCATCAGCTTTTGTTCATGCCGGCTTTCAACCAGCGCCTGCGCCGTCGCGCGACGGTCAATAAGGGTTTCAAATGCGTTCAGACGTTGTTTGTTTTGCATCCAGTTCTGTTTGACCTGGTCCACCGCCTTCTCACAGGCGTTAACGTGACCTTCCTGCTGTCTGACGACCTGTTTCAGCGATAAAATAAACGACTGATGATTCACCAGATCCGCCACCGACATGCCGTTGCCCATCATTCCCTGGCGCAGGGATTGCTGGTATTCCCGCTCGTAATTCTGCAATTGCTCATGCTGAACCACCGCTTGCTGAAGCTGCTGCTGAACGCCACCCAACGCGCGGGTGGTTTCCGTCAGCGTCTCTTGCGCCATGTCGCGCAGCAGAGCCATGGGATTATTAACGTTCATTCGCTCTCCACGATTACGCGTTCAGGTTGGGAAAAAGCCCGCTGAGGGCGCGGACCGCCTCTTCATAGCCGCTGCGCTCGTGGATCGCCTGGTGGAGAAACGCCTCCAGAGAGGGGTAGCGCTCGATAGCCTGATCGAGTAAAGCGTCGCTTCCTTTCACATAGGCCCCCACGCTCACCAGATCGCGGTTACGTTGCCAGGCAGAAAGCAGCTGCTTGAAGCGCTGCACCTGGCGGTACTGCGCGTGCGGGATCAGCTCGGTCATGGCGCGGCTGATGGAGGCTTCAATATCGATAGCCGGATAGTGCCCCGCCTCGGCCAGACGACGTGACAAGACAATATGACCGTCGAGGATCGCACGCGCTGAGTCGGCAATCGGATCCTGCTGGTCGTCCCCTTCCGTCAGTACGGTGTAGAACGCGGTGATAGACCCGCCCCCCTTCACCCCATTACCGGTACGTTCCACCAGCGCGGGCAGACGGGCAAAGACGGACGGCGGATAGCCTTTCGTCGCGGGTGGCTCACCAATCGCCAGCGCCACCTCACGCTGCGCCATGGCATAACGCGTCAGAGAATCCATAATCAGCAGCACGTTCAGGCCGCGTTCACGAAAATCTTCCGCAATGCGGGTGGCATAGACGGCGCCCTGCATGCGCAGGATCGGTGATACATCGGCCGGTGCCGCCACCACAACCGCCCGCAACAGCCCCTGCTCGCCCAGGATGTTCTCAATAAAATCTTTTACCTCACGGCCACGCTCGCCAATCAGTCCGACCACGATGACATCCGCGGTGGTGAAACGTGCCATCATGCCGAGCAACACGCTTTTGCCCACGCCGGAACCGGCGAAAAGCCCCATACGCTGGCCCCGTCCGACCGTTAAGAGGCCATTGATTGCGCGTACGCCTACATCGAGCACCGTTTTAATCGGGTCGCGATGCAGCGGGTTTAACGTGGGCGTAAAAAGCCCGGCGGTCGGTTTACCCGGTGCCGGACGACCATCCAGCGGCCGGCCCTGTGCATCCAGCACGCGACCAAGGAGGTGCGGGCCCACGGGCAGTTGCTTGCCGGTATGGCTGTCTGTCTGCAGCGCGTAGATGCGTGCCCCCGGCAAAATACCGTCGACATGTTCAAGCGGCATCAGATAGAGCGTCTCGCCGTTAAAGCCCACCACCTCGCTTTCTACCGCAATGATGCCTTTCTCAGTCTGCCGCTCGACAATACAGAGCGCACCGATGGGCAGCTTCAGCCCTACGGCCTCCATCACCAGCCCGGTGGCACGCGTTAACTTGCCGTACTGACGGTAATCGGGTACCTGAGTCAGTCTCTCCTCGACCCGATCAAGCGTTGATAACCATGTTTTTAACTGCTGGCTCATTGCGAGAGTTCCTCTCGCGCCAGCTGACAGAGCGCCTGCCAGCGTGTTTCCATGCTGGCATCCACTTCAACATCCGGTGAAACAACCCGACAACCGCCGGCTGCCAGCTGCGCGTCACGATGAAGCGTCCAGCCCATCGCCGTGAGCGTCTCGCCCAGCGCCTGTTCAACCGCCGGAAACTCTTCCGGGCTGACGTACAGCTGGAACGTGCCATTCAGCAGCGGATCCTGCTTCATGAGGGTGCGGATTTGGGTAACCAGCGCGTGGTTATCCGCAACACGGATCGAGCCATACAGCTGCTGTACTGCCGTCAGTGACAGCTGGACGAGGCGACCCGGGATCAGGCTGTCGAGGTTTTCCAGCGACAGTTTGAGGTTGCTCACCCACTCCCCGGCCTGGCGCAGCAGCGCCTGCTGCTCGACGCGCGCCTGTTCGACTCCCTGTGCAAATCCAGCGTCACGGCCCTCTTTTAGCCCAACTTCATAGCCTTGTTTGCGGCCCTCTTCCTGCCCCTGCTGTTGTCCCTGAGCAAATCCTTGCTGCTCCGCCTGCTTACGCAGGCGCGCCAGTTCTGCCTTCAGCTGTGCATCCGACTGGGTGTTATCCAGCGTTGGCAGGGGGGGCTCGGCAATATCACCGAGCAGGTTCTCCGGCTGCCAGCTGCGCCATCCCTGAGCGTTGTTATCATTAAACGTAGGCATCGTCGCTGCCTCCAATCAGGATCTCGCCGGACTCGGCCAGACGACGCACCACGTTGAGGATCGTCTTCTGTTCGGCCTCGACCTGAGACAGACGCACCGGCCCGCGAGAGGCCAGATCGTCGGTCATCAGCTCGGCCTGCCGACGGGACATGTTGCGGAAGAACTTCATACGCAGCGGTTCGTCTGCCCCTTTCAGCGCCACGATAAGCGTCTCGCTTTCGATTTCCTGCAGCAGACGCTGAATGCTTCGGTCTTCCACATCCACCAGGTTTTCGAACAGGAACATCTCGTCGATGATTTTCTGCGCCAGCTCGCCGTCGAATTCGCGCACCGCTTCAATAGCAGCCTCTTCCTGCTGAGATTTCATCAGGTTGAGAATTTCGGCTGCCGGACGTACGCCGCCCATCTTGCTGCGTTTGAGGTTTTGCCCATGCAGCAGGTTATTCAGCACCTCTGTCAGCTCCTGCAACGCGGCAGGCTGTACACCACCGAAGGTCGCGATACGCAGCATAATGTCGTTACGCTCACGATCGTCGAACTTGCCCAGCACGTCCGCAGCCTGATTACGTTTAAGGTGCACCAGAATGGTGGCGATAATCTGCGGGTGCTCCTCGCGAATAAGATCGAACACCGCCTGCGGATCCATAAAGTTCAGTGTCTCAATACCGTTGGTTCCCTGATGGGTATCCAGCAGATCTTCGAGCAGCGACGAGGCGCGCTCTTCGCCCAGCGCCTTCACCAGCACGCTGCGCAGATAGTCGTTGGTGTTAAGGCTCAGCGCGGCATACTCACTGGAATCGTTCTTAAACTCTTCCAGTACCGCAGCCATCTGATCGTGGGTAAAGCCCGCCATATTGACCATGGAGCCACTAATCTGCTTCACCTCATGGGCGTTGAGATGTTTAAACACCTCGGCAGCGAGGACATCTCCCAGCGTCAGCATGACGATGGCGCTTTTTTCTGAGGCATTCATTATTTATGCTCCTTACTCATCCACTGACGAATAACCAGGGCGATAACACGTGGTTCCTGCTCCGCCAGCTCACGCAGCTGTTGACCATTGAGTTCGGTATCCACCCGCTGCTGCGCGCGGTCGCGCATCTCTTTTTCGGCGGCACGCTTTTTCGCTGCCTGTTGCTCTTCGCGGGCCTCTTTCTCCATCTCCAGACGGCGAATCGTCGTTTCCTGATGACGGCTCCAGGCCGGCTGCACCAGCTTGCGCCACATAATCCAGGCGATAATCGCAATCACCAGGTAACGGGCAATCGCCATCAGCAGCGCGTAGAAACTTTCCTGCTCCCAGAATGGCGGTACTGGCTCTTCCACCACGCCATTAAAGGCTGAGTTGAGAATGTTGACGCTGTCACCGCGCGTGGCGTTATAGCCAATCGCCTCTTTCACCAGCGCATTAATGCGGGCGAGCTCTGCCTCGCCGATCGGTCCCGGCTTGCCCTCTTCGCCCTGCGGTAAATGGTTGATAACCACCGCGACCGAGAGACGCTGGATACGTCCGGCATTGGATTTGGTGTGGGTCAGCGTGCGATCCACCTCAAAGTTCGTCGTTTCATCACTGCGGTTGTTATAAGGCTGTGCGGGTTCATTGCTGCTCCCGGTGCCTGCGGCTTTCTCTTTTTTGTCATCCGCGGGTGTGTTGAGCGGCTGCGTGATCGGCGCGGTGGCCGGGGCGGGAGGCGTATTACTCAACGCTCCCGGAACACCGCTAGCACTACGACGGTTGCCTTGTTCTGCGAGGCTTGCCTGGCGGCTGCGGATCGCCATCTTTTGCGGATCGGCATTTGGCTGATACTGCTCCTGCGTCTGCTCCTGCTCGGTGAAATCAATCTGCGCCGTCACCTGTGCCCGAATGTTTTCATCCCCCACCAGCGGTGCAAGAATGCGCTGGATACGCTGCTGATAGTCGCTCTCAATTTCATTGGTGTATTTAAGATGCGCCGTTTGCAGACCGCGCAAGCCACTCTGGGTCAGAAGATTGCCGCGCTGATCGACAATGGTGACGCTCTCGGCGGCCAGCCCGGTAACCGCACTGGAAATAAGATGGGTGATGGCGACCACCTGGGCATCATCCAGAGTACGTCCCTGGAGCAGATTGACGGTGACCGATGCGGTCGGTTTTTTCTGTTCGCGCACAAACATCGACGGCTTCGGCGTCGCCAGATGGACGCGAGCACTCTGAATGGGTCCGAGGTTCTCAATAGTGCGAGCCAGTTCTCCTTCCAGCGCACGCTGATAGTTCACCTGCTCGGTAAACTGGCTGATGCCAAACTTTTCCTGATCCAGCAATTCAAAGCCTACCGAGCCGCCTTTTGGCAACCCCTGCTGGGCCAGCTTCATGCGCACCTCATGCACCTGCGATCCCGGTACCATGATGACGCCACCCGGCGTGTCAATGCGGTAAGGGATATTGAGCTGCGTTAACTGCGCGACAATCGCACCGCCCTCTTCATCGCTGATGTTGCTAAACAGCACCCGGTAATCCGGCTCTTTTGCCCAGAACATCAGGGCGATGATGACGGAAAGCGCCGCGGCGCCGCAAATCACCAGCAAGAGTTTCGGGCTGCCGCGCAATGCGCTCAGCATCGATTTAATTCGCTCTGCGGGATTATTCGTTAATTCATTTAGTGTGGCACTCATGCCGTATTCCTGTATGAAATAGCACGCATCAGCGATGCGCGTCAGCTCACGTAATTCGCGAGAGTGATGTCGACGATTTCAAAAATATAAGAATTTTCAGGCGGGCATTATCGTCTGAAAGGCATTTTTTTTAAGGATAAATAAGCTCAAAGTTCTGTCGGCTTATTGGATTTTCTGACGTTTTTATTCACGTGTTAAGCTGTCGACGTTTAAAAGATGTGCAACCAACACCCGTTTTTTATCTCTTCAATCAGGAATTGAACAATGTCAGCAACTTTAATGCGTGGCGTACTCGATCAAATTCAGACGCAGGCGCAGCAGGTCAGTGGCCCGTCAAACCTGCGTAAAACCTCGCACGGCGACATGCCCTCGTTTTCTGATGCGTTATTTAACAGCATTAATGAAATAAATAAAACGCAGGTCGATGCGAAAACCAAAACACAGCAATGGATGTCCGGAAGTAGCGATATCGGCCTGAACGATGTCATGCTGGCAATGCAGAAATCTTCTATTTCATTCAGTTTTGGCATGCAGGCGCGGAATAAAATGATCGGCGCCTATCAGGAAATAATGAACACCCCGGTTTAAGGCCAATCCACTTTCTATGAGTGAAATTAACAGCATTCCTGCACGCTTATCCCTTAATACGCTCTCTTTATCTGACAGCGAATTACAGCGTGTCGGCAAATTAATCTATAAGCGCGCGGGAATTGTCGTCAACGCCCAAAAGCGAGAGATGATTTTTAATCGTCTCTCGCGTCGCGTCCGTACGCTGGCGTTCACCAGTTTCAGCGAGTACATCGGCCTGCTTGAATCGCATTCAGAACATCCGGAGTGGCAAAACTTTATTAATGCGCTCACCACTAATCTGACCTCCTTTTTCCGCGAATCCTATCACTTTCCGATTCTGGCGGAACATGCGCGCACACGAGGCAACGGCTATCGCGTCTGGTGTACCGCCGCGTCTACCGGCGAAGAACCTTGCTCTATCGCCATAACGCTGGATGAGAAACTGGGGGCCGCCATCGGCGGGCCGCGCGTGTGGGCGTCGGATATCGACACTGACGTGCTGACCAAAGCGGAAGCTGGCGTCTATCGCCTGAGCGATCTGGATTCCCTGACGCTGGCGCAAAAGCGCCACTATTTTCTGCGTGGCGCAGGGGATAACAGTGAGTGGGTCAAAGCGAAGCGGGAACTGCTGTCGGCTATCCATTATCAGCAACTTAATTTGCTGGACGAGACGTGGTCCGTACCGGGTCCCTTTGACGCCATTTTTTGCCGCAACGTCATGATTTATTTCGACGCGACGACCCAGCAGCGTCTGTTGCAGCGTTTTGCCCGCTTACTTAAGCCGGGCGGTCTGCTGTTTGTGGGCCATTCAGAACACTTTACGCATTCACATATTCCGCTGCGCCTGCGCGGGCAGTCGGTGTATGAACTGACGGAGACAATACGGTGAGCCCAATTCGCGTGCTGGCGGTCGATGATTCAGCCCTGATGCGTAACATGCTAAGCGCGGTAGTGAATCAGCAGCCTGATATGGAAATGGCAGGAACAGCGCCGGATGCGTTTATTGCACGTGAGCTGATCAAACAGCTGAATCCGGATGTGCTGACGCTGGATATTGACATGCCGCGTATGGACGGGCTGGAGTTTCTCTCCCGCCTGATGCGCCTGCGCCCCATGCCGGTCATTATGATCTCCTCCCTGACCACGCGAGGCTCAAAGGCCACCCTGAGCGCGCTTGAACACGGTGCGGTCGACTTTCTGCCTAAGCCGGAACATCGCGCCGCAGAAAACATTGAGAGCTGGGGCCAACAGGTGGTCGAGAAGATCCGCATTGCCGCTCGCGCAAAGCTGAACCTGCGCAGTCAGCGCACTCGTCCCATACTGGCCGGAATACCTGTCCGCCAGCAAAGCATTATTGCAATCGGCTCATCAACGGGCGGTACCGAAGCCCTGCGTCAGGTTTTGATGCCGCTTCCCGTCAGCACCCCGGGGATCGTTATCGCCCAGCATATGCCATCAGGGTTTACTCACTCGTTTGCCCAACGCCTTGACTCCTTGTGCCAGATTGCCGTGCGCGAAGCGCAGGACGGTGAGCCCGTCTTGCCCGGCACGGCCCTGATAGCGCCAGGCGATCGGCATATGGAAATCATCGGCCAGGACAATGGCTATCGGGTGAGGCTCAGCGATGCGCCCGCGGTCAACCGCCACCGTCCGTCGGTGGATGTTCTGTTTGATTCAGTGGCCCGTCAGGCCAGCAAACATGCCAGCGCCGCGCTCCTGACCGGAATGGGCGCCGATGGCGCGCGTGGTCTGCTGCATTTGCGGCAGACCGGTGCGTTTACGCTGGCGCAAAGCGAAGCAACCTGTGTGGTCTTCGGTATGCCCCGCGAAGCTATCGCCCTCGGTGGCGCGAAAAAGGTCGTCGACCTTGACGATATCAGCCAGTGCCTGCTGGACAGTTTTCATTATAAAAATGCATCCACAAAGGATGTCAGACGTTAAGGAGTTTCACCCATGTCAGATAAAAACCTGCGTTTTCTGGTGGTGGACGATTTCGCCACTATGCGACGCATCGTACGTAACCTGCTGCAGGATCTGGGCTACAAGCACATTGATGAGGCCGAAGACGGTCAGGATGCGCTCAACAAACTGCGTGCCAGCAATTTCGATTTCGTTGTAAGCGACTGGAACATGCCGAACGTCGACGGACTCGAGCTGCTTAAAACCATTCGCGCCGATGCCGGCATGGCAAAACTGCCCGTGCTCATGGTCACCGCTGAAGCGAAAAAAGAGAACATTATCGCGGCCGCTCAGGCGGGTGCGAATGGTTACATCGTCAAGCCTTTCACCGCCGTTACGCTGGAAGAAAAGCTGGGCAAAATCTTTGAAAAACTCGGGTAACGATGATGAGCACCCCGTTAAATATGCAGGCGGATAACGCCAAAGATATCTTTTTACGTATCGGACAACTGACCCGCCTGCTGCGCGACAGCATGGCCAACCTCGGGCTGGAGCAGGCCATCATGGAGGTGGCTGACGCGTTCCCTAACACGCGCGACCGCCTGAACTACGTGGTAGGTAAAACCTCTCAGGCCGCCGATCGCGCCCTCACCAGCGTAGAAGTGGCGCGTCCACTTCAGGAAGGGTTAAGCGAGAACGCGTCACAACTGACCGAACGCTGGGATGCATGGTTCGAGGAGCCACAGCCGCTTGACGAGGCCCGTGAACTGGTAAAAGCAACCCGTACGTTCTTGCACACCGTGCCGGATATCACTCAGCAGACCAACCGTCAGTTAACCGAAATCATGATGGCTCAGGATTTCCAGGATCTGACCGGCCAGGTACTGCAAAGCCTGATGCAGGTTATCGAGACGGTAGAAAAAGAGCTTATCAGCGTTCTGGTTGAAAACATGACCGAGCGCGATGCCGATGCTGAAAACGGTGACGATCATCTGAAAAACGGTCCACAGATTGATACCAGCGTGGAAGGTATTGTCGCCTCGCAGGAGCAGGTGGACGATTTGCTGGAGTCACTCGGCTTCTAATCACGCCGGGCTTATGCCATGTCAGAAGAAAACGACAGCGAAAAAACAGAAGACCCCACACCCCACCGAAAGCAAAAAGCGCGTGAAGAGGGCCAGGTTCCCCGCTCGCGCGAGCTGACAAGCCTTTCCATGCTGCTGGCAGGATGGGGGTTGCTGCTCGTGGGCGGAAATTACCTGGCAAAGCAACTGCAGCATTTGCTGCATAACGGCTTAACGTTCGACCGGCTGCTGGTCAGCGATCCTCAGCATATGTTGCACCATGCGGCCGCGTTACTGGGAATGGCGTTTCTGGCGATCCTGCCGTTCGTCGGCGGGCTGTTTATTACTGCCCTCGTCACGCCGTCCATTATTGGCGGCCTGAATATGAGTGCCAAAGCCATCAAATTTAACCTTAAGAAGCTCAACCCCCTGAGCGGCATTAAGCGTCTGTTCTCCGGCCAAATGGTGTCGGAAATGGTGAAGAGCATTCTGAAGGTTTTGCTGGCGGGGATCGGTGGCGGGCTGTTTTTGTGGTTGAACAAAGCGAAGTTTATCAACCTGATTTTTGTACCTCTGGGCATGGCGCTTGCGGATATCAGCGCCCTGCTGATTGGCTGCATGCTGGTCATTATTTTATCGCTTATCCCGATGGTGGCCTTCGACGTGATTTACCAGCTCTGGAGCAACTTCAAGAAGCTGCGCATGAGCCTTAAAGAGATCAAAGACGAATTCAAAAATCAGGAAGGCGACCCGCAGATCAAAGCACGAGTCCGCCAGCTGCAACGTCAGATGGCGCAGCAAAGAATGATGACCGATGTTCCCACCGCCGATGTGGTGGTGAACAACCCGACCCACTATTCGGTGGCCCTGAAGTACCAGGAGGGAGCAATGGGCGCCCCGATGGTGGTTGCCAGCGGCAGTGGGCTGATTGCCCTGCGTATTCGCGAGCTGGCCGAAGAGAACCGGGTTCCCATGCTGGAGGCACCGCCACTGGCGCGCGCCCTGTATCGCCATTGTGACCCGGGCACGCCGGTTCCCGCCGAGCTGTATAGCGCGGTGGCCGAAGTGCTGGCCTGGGTTTATGGCCTGAAGCGCTGGCGTAAAGGCTATGGCTCACGTCCGCTGACACCTAAAGATCTTCCCGTCCCCGCGACGATGGATTTTGTACAAGAGAGTAGAGAGTGATGGCCAATATCGCCACCAAGTTACGATTACCCAACATGAAGGAAACCCAGTGGCAAGTGCTGGCCGGGCCGGTACTGATCATGACCATCCTGGCGATGATGATCCTGCCGCTGCCCACCTTTGTACTGGACCTGCTGTTTACCTTCAATATCGTCCTGGCGATCATGATTTTGCTGGTCGCCATGTTTACCCAGAACACGCTGGAGTTTTCCGCTTTTCCTACGGTCCTGCTGTTCTCGACCTTGCTGCGCCTGGCGCTAAACGTGGCCTCCACGCGTGTGATCCTGATGAACGGTCATACCGGTTCCGAAGCGGCAGGCCAGGTGGTGGAGGCCTTTGGTCACTTCCTGGTGGGCGGCAACTTCGCCATCGGGATCATCGTCTTTGTCATCCTGATCATCATTAACTTTATGGTCATCACGAAAGGTGCAGGACGTATCGCAGAAGTGGGTGCTCGTTTCTCACTGGACGGGATGCCGGGTAAACAGATGGCAATTGACGCCGATCTTAATGCCGGATTGATTGGAGAAGACGAAGCCAAACGCCGTCGTAAAGAGGTCACACAGGAAGCTGATTTCTACGGCTCGATGGACGGCGCCAGCAAGTTTGTGCGCGGTGATGCCATCGCGGGACTGTTGATTATGGCGATCAACATCATCGGCGGACTGGTGATCGGCGTCATGCAACATGATATGACCGTGGGTCTGGCAGGTGAAACCTACACCCTGCTGACCATTGGTGATGGGCTGGTGGCACAGATCCCCGGGCTGGTGATTTCTACCGCCGCAGGGGTGGTGGTGACCCGTGTGGCAAACGATCAGGACGTGGGTGAGCAGATGGTTGGCCAGCTGTTTACCTCTCCACGCGTAATTGTTCTCGCCGCAGGCGTCATTGGAATGCTGGGCATGATCCCCGGAATGCCGAATTTTGTCTTCCTGCTGTTTACCGTGACGTTACTGGCCATCGCCTGGTGGTTGCGTGGCCGCGAAGGTGAGACGAAAAAATCCAGCACGGCGCAGGCGAATTCAGACATTACCGACGCCGAGGTGGCCCAGGTGAACGAAGCCACGTGGTCCGACGTACAAATGGAAGATATGCTGGGTCTGGAAGTGGGTTACCGACTGATTCCAATGGTGGATCATGAGCAGCAGGGCCAGTTGCTGACACGTGTGCGTGGGATCCGCAAGAAATTTGCCCAGCAGATGGGCTTCTTGCCTCCTGCCGTGCATATTCGCGATAACCTGGATTTGGCCCCGACGCATTACCGCATTCTGCTCAAAGGGGTCAATATTGGCCACGGCGAGGTACAACCGGACCGCTGGATGGCGATCAACCCAGGCTGTGCCGAGGGTGAAGTGCCTGGCACGCCGTGCACGGAGCCGACCTTTGGCCTCCCGGCGCTGTGGATTGACGAAGTCCATCGCGAACTGGCGCAGACGCTGGGTTACACGGTCGTCGACCCGAGTTCAGTCGTGGCGACGCACCTCAACCATCTGATCAGCACCCATACCGACGAGTTGTTTGGTCGTCAGGAGGCGCAACAGCTGCTCGACCAAATCGCCAGACAGTCGCCGAAGCTGATTGACGATCTGATCCCGGCGGTCATTAGCCTCACCACCCTGCATAAAGTGCTGCAGAACCTGCTTTCAGAGCGTGTGCCGATCCGCGACATGCGCACCATTATTGATACGCTGGCCGAGTTTGCCACCGCGCAAAGCGATGCTGATGAGTTGACGGCCCGCGTGCGTGCGCGCCTCTCTCGTGCCATTACACAGCAATGGTTCCCCGGCGAGGACGATATTCAGCTGATTGGCCTTGATCTCTCGCTGGAACAGTTGTTGATACAGGCCACCCAGAGCGGCAGCGCCATCGAGCCGGGGATTGCCGAAAACCTGATGAAACAGACAGAAAAAGCGCTGCTGCATCAGGAAGGATTAGGCGCACCGCCGGTACTGCTGGTGAACCCCGCACTGCGGCTGATGCTGTCGCGTTATCTGCGCCGCATCTTCCCTCAACTGGCGGTACTCTCCAGTCAGGAGATCAATACCCAGCGTAACGTGCGTATGACCTACCTGATTGGAGGCAAAGGATGAGTAAACCGTATCTGGCGGGACTCCTTCTGATCTCGCCGTGGGCGCTGGCCGCCGGTGGCAGCTGGAGCAGCGAGAGCTTTGGCGGTACGATGACGCGCGGCCAACAATCCGTAAAAAGTAAACCGCTCCAGAGCCCTTCTCCCCTTCCTCCTGGGGCTCGCGCGACGACTGTTCACTGGAAGATAAAAACGGATGGCCTTACGCCTTCAGGATTGCGTATTCGACTGTGCAACGCGGCACGCTGTGTGAGATTAGCCGGGTGGGCGGGAGAAATGCCCCTCCCGGCCGGGATTGCGCCAGAAGGACCGTTTCGGTTTGAATATTATGCCTCTGAAGCGGGGACACTTCGTTCCCCGGTGTCCATACTGAGCAATCAGTTGACGGTGAGTTATCGCTCCAGCCATTAAAAAAGGCTTTACCGGCGAGCCGGTAAAGCCTTTGTCCGTTTAGAACGCGACGCGGAAACCAACGTTCCCCGCTAACGCTGATTCCGTCTGCTCACTTTTACCATACTCCGCTTCCAGCCAGACGCTCGCCGTTGGGGCAATTGACACGCTGATCCCTCCTGCAATGGTACCGCCCGTGCCGGTGAAATCGTTGGTGAAATCATACGCATCATTAATTTGCGTGCTGCCACTTTTTACAAGTTCCTGCTGCACTGCAAGGGTCACGTAGGGTGTTACCGCCATCTCAGCCACGTCCAGACGGATACTCATGCGTACCCCCGCTTCTGCCAGCAGGGAGCGGTTGTCACCTGTTTCTGCCGTCATACCGTTGCTCAGCGTAACGTTTTCGGATGGCGTCAACCATGCGTTTACCCCTACGAACGGCGTCAGGCTTGTGGTTTCCCCCACCGTAATCTGGCGGCCCGTCTCGACCATCAGGCCGTAGCCCAGGCTGTTCCAGTCAGCGCGCGCCGTACCACCATCGCTCATGCGGGCATTAAGTTTATTGCTGAAGTGACCGATTTGCGCAGAGGTACTGGCATACGCGCCATTCTCTGCACTCAGGCGGGCATATAGGCCACCGCCGTAGCCGGTGACCTTGCTGTCTCCGCCGCGGGCATGCTTAATGTTACCCGTCGACTGGCTAAGATAGGCGCCTGTAGTCAGCTCACCTGCGCGGGTGTCGATGACCTTATCGCCACCGAGCATCATGCCGTTCTGCGTCAGGCGATAAGCGGAACCCTGCGCCCCCTCAATGTCGCTGCGGTTGTACAGCATCGTGCCCCAGACGCCGGCGGCATTGTCAGCGTCTTTAACTGCAAGACGGGATCGCAGGGCATTCAGTTCGCCCTGATGCATAAACTGGGGTGCCGAGGCCATCGCCAGCATTGCATCGGTGGAGGCCGAGGTCGCGCCCTTCGCCTGAACCAACTCCCACTGATTGCCGTTACGCACCAGCTCTTGCTGCCAGGCCCCCATGTCCACCCGACCGCCGTTCAGCGCAAATTCAGCGTCACCACCGCCGGTGCGGACAAGAGTAAGAATGTCATCACGGATAATTTCAGTGCCACTGGTGGCGACATGGAGAAGATAATTTCCCGATGCGTTACCAGTGATATCCAGCAGGTCGCTTTGCGAGTCAGCGATATTCATAAAGAAGTGACCGTTCCCGGCCAGAGTGCCAAGCACCAACGTATGGAACTCTCCATTCGTCGGCTTGCTGAACACTATCGTACCGCCTTCTAGCGCCAGGGTTTTGATATCAGAATTGGCTGTCATTTTGTACAACGAGGCATTATCAAGCGCTAAACGATTAACATTGACCAGCTTGCCGGATAGCGTACTGCCTTCGGTCAGACTGACGTCAACATCGCCAGTCCCATTGGCCAGGATATCACCTTTCGCGTGACTGGCTTCCAGAGATAGAGAAACCTTCCCGCTACTGCTGGACAATAACAGAACCCCGGTATCCGAGCCTGCGGTACTGCCGTCTTTCAGACGAATATTCTGACTACCATCGCCGCTATAAATTTTGAAGGTTGGCCCTTCAGTGGACCAAACACTGCTATTGATGAGAGTAAGAGTTGAATTCAATTTCCCATCAAAAGCGACACCTGAATCTTTGCCTATGATTGCGCTACTGATGAAGGTTCCGTGAGATCCACTTAAAAGATTTCCATATCCTTCATGATTATCCTTTGTGTTATCAAAAAATCCCTCGGTGATAACAAGCTGACCACCATATAGAGCACTAAACTGATGAGCTTGTATGTTTTTTGCCCTAACAATGCCATTAGCACCACCTTCACTGCTTGCCTCAATAATACCATTCACAATGGTATTGCTGATATCAACTTCCCCACCCCGTGTAATTAACTTATTGTTAATTACACTATCTTTTATGATGCCTGTGGTGTTTCTGTGAAAATAAACCATGCCATTAGCAATTGCTCCAGCATCCATAATCAATGCGCCATCATATACGGTGACACTTCCCGTCGTTGCGCCATTAGCTTCCAGTTTTGCGCCTTTATTAACTGTATAGGATTCATTAACAGGGGAACGACCATCAATCAGCGTGTCTTCGATAATGTTCGTTGTGGCATGCACACCACTGACTGCTCCAAGCATGGCAACCAGAATCGCCTTGTGCAAAAATGAGTATGAATGTAATGGTTTCATTAAATGCCTTTAAAAGGTAAGAAAATAAAGGGATAATATTCCCTGCCCTATTTCTTATCGGTAAAAAGACAATTCACTGAAATTAATTCACCGGTATGCGGCCTGTTTTTTATTCGCAGCCTTAAACAGGGCGACTTTACCTTCTACTTTAATGTCAACCTGATGAAAAGCCTCTGACAGGATCGTCTGCAAATCCTCGACACTGTCGGTTCGGTTAGAAAATATGCCTTTTTTGTTATAAACGACCATCAGTTTACGTCCGAAAGCGTTATGGCCGATATCGTCGCCGAGGATGGTCGCGCCAAACAGGCAGCCTTCATCGGTTAATGCAGTGGCAGCGTTGCGGATAACCGGGGATTTCTCTTTCATCGTGCCGGGCAGGCAATGAAGCAGATAAAACAGAGAAACAGAATCAAACTGGTCATGCAGATGAGATGGAAAGGGATTGAAAACATCATGAAGAATAGATTCTTTGATCCTGTCTCTGCCCACGCGAGCATTTGCCGCATCGAGACTTGCTCTGTTTAAATCCAACAAAGATACAGTGCAAAGGGACGGGGCATAATTCAGGTAGAACCCCGTTCCCACCCCGATATCCAGATGATGATTTCTCATGTTGTTTCTGAAATACGGAATAAGATGACGCTCTGTGGCGCATTTCCAGGCGTAGCGATTTGATATATTTAACACCCACCAGTCATAGAATTTCAATGCGAGCGGTGTATAAACTTTTATTCCATCATTTGTTTCTTTTTTCACGTAAGCCACCTGAAATAATAAATCACAGAAGTAGGGTAAATCAGGATGATGACAGCTGAATAAAGGCCACTCCCGTGGCCTTTATTCGATCAGAAATGGAACGTAAATTGAGCGACACCGCCAATCGTGCGATCTCGCCCGGCCATAGCCGTTAAATCAAACTGCATGGCCTCTCCGGCGGATAAGCCAACCCCACCGGTGACAACACGACGATCGTTACCGCGCATATCCAGCCGGTAGCCCGCCCGCAATTGCACCCAGTCCGCTGCACGCAGTTCTGCCCCAAAGGCTGCATACTGGTTTTTATCGACATACTGGAAATTGCTCACCGGGGTGAGGTCGATATCTGCACTCAGGGTTACGCGCTCGTTATTCCAGGCCGTACCAGCCGTCAGCTCGGGACGAATGATAAACGCCGGCTGATAACCGTTGATTTCACGCGTTTTCACTTTGTTTTCAAACAGGTTCTGCGCGGAAAGAGCTACCATCCACTCTGGCGTGACGGAGGCAAAAAAGCCTGCGTCAATATTGGCGCTCATCGTTTGATGCTGCCAGTTGCCGTCACGCAGATCCGATGAATCATAATTATTAATGGCGACGTTATAGTTCCAGGTTTCAATACGCTGGATTTTAGGCGTGATCCCAACACCCACCGGCAGTTCGCCGAGCGTAAAGGGGTGCGCAACCGTCACGCCATATTCCGTCACCAGCGCCGCCATGCCTTCCGCACGGGAAGTGAGTTTATCAAGGTCATCTTTTCCCGGAATGATAATACCTTTGGCGACATCATCCAGATAATCCAAATCAGACTGGCTGATCAGGGCGCGTGCATGCCCTTTCGCCCAGCTGTTGACGGATAAGGCCACCGGTAATTCGTCATCCGGCACCGCCAGCACCATGCTTAACCCCAGGTTCGCATTGGCATGTTCACCCGCCAGGCCCGCTACGCTATCAGCCAGTTTGCCAGCAGCTTCCGCCTCATTGCCACTACCCAGTGCGTTTTCCAGGTTATCCCATGCCGTCGTTACGTCATCAAAACCATCAATCAGATTCGCCGGATCGCTGGCCTGCGCACCGATTGACGGTGCAATCAGGCTGATTTTATCCTGCTCGCGAGAGGTCGCCAGCAGCGCCGGGTTGGTCAGCGGGGCAGCACCGAAGTGTGCCGATGCAACACCGACCCCACCCATGGCGGAGCTACGTGCGTCGAAACCATTGCTGGACGCGCTGGCGTAAGGAATTGCCGCAATCAGACCTGCGGCAATGAGAGACTGTGTGAGTAATTTATTATTCATAATTCCCAGAGAAATAATCTTATCAATATAGCGTTCAGGATGTCATCATTCGACGAGGTCGATAATTTGGTGAAAGAGATGACTCTCCTGGCGAGACAAAACGGGTCTTTTTCAGAATATCAATAAGTTCATTATTTCAAATGGGCAATAAGACAAAACTAATGCATCTAATAGGTCGCTTCAGGAAATTAAAAGAGAAATAAATTCTATCACTGATAATACACTCAGATCTGTCGGCTTTTTCCGGCATTCACCCTGTTACTCACCAAAAGACCGTCTTTTTTACGCGACACAAGAAATGCCCGCAATGGTTACACGGCGGGCGTACACCAAATACCGACTAGTTTGCTTTACGTGCACATTGCGCGACGGCTGCTTTCAGCGCGTTGATTTCATTCTGCTGCTCACGTACGGCTTCAATCAATGGCGCGACAAGCTTTTGATAATCAACCTGTTTGATTTCACCTTTAGTTTTAACCAGCTCCGGATAGACCTTCTCAACATCCTGAGCAATTAAGCCGACATCCCCTGTTTTATCCTCTTTCCAGGTATACGAAACGCCTTTCAGTTTGAGGATTTTTTCCAGAGAATGATCCAGTGGCTTGATATTTTCTTTCAGATTTTCATCGCTGAAAGGACAGCATTTCGCACCCAAATCAGCCCATGCAACGGAGGAAAAAAGTAAAGGAACAGCAACGAAAGCGATTTTTCTGAACAGCATACATTCTCCATTAATATACGTAGCGCGTAGCACCGTGAATTATCAGGTAGAAATAATGGGTATCAACAACATCGTTTTGCTGACCGTCAAACCATAGCAATAAAAACAGCCCCACTCTATAGAATCAATATTCCTTTAAGCGCACATAAATGACGGCTTTTAATACGTTATAGTGAAACCTTAAATACAGGACGTTTTGTGTATTTACGATGAATCAATAATAGTTTCCGTAGAATAAAATTGCCTGCTAAATACTTACACAAATAATAATAAACCTCTTTAGCATTGACCGTGCTTCAGAGGAAAGCGCCTCACCTGTGAGACAAAGTGCAGGCAACGACAGGCGCAGAGAACGTTCATTGCGCTTACGCTTGACGACCAGAGTCACAAAACGAACGTCAGTTTTTCAAAGCACTATCCACTCCGTGACCTAAATGATAACGTGCATGCAGAAAAGGTGTAGGATCCCCTCCACATCTCTCCTGTTTGGAGTTGCCCTGGTGGCAGAATGTCTGGCATTTTAACAGAACCTTACCTTCCCCTTTTGTTCAAGTGACGAGTTTGCGAGCAAAGCGATGATTAAGTGGCCCTGGAAAACGAATGACGCTGGCCGAAATATGGCGCTGCCGTGGGATGAAGCGCTGGCGATCCCTGTTCTGGCTAATCTTCAGCCGGATGAACAATCAAAACTGGTTCAACTGGCGGATCGCTTTTTGCAGCAAAAACGTCTGGTTCCGCTGCAGGGCTTCGAGCTGGATCCCCTGAAAAACGCGCGTATCGCCCTGCTTTTCTGTCTGCCGGTACTGGAACTCGGTATTGAGTGGCTGGATGGCTTCCATGAAGTGCTCATTTACCCTGCACCGTTTGTGGTGGACGATGAATGGCAGGACGATTTCGGCCTGGTGCATAACCAGCGGGTGGTGCAGTCCGGGCAAAGCTGGCAGCAAGGACCGATCATTCTGAACTGGCTTGATATTCAGGACTCGTTCGACGCATCAGGCTTTAACCTGATCATTCACGAAGTGGCGCATAAGCTGGATACCCGCAACGGGGATCGTGCCAGCGGTGTACCGCTGATCCCGCTTCGTGAGGTTGCAGGTTGGGAACACGATCTGCATGCGGCAATGGATAATATCCAGGATGAGATAGATCTGGTGGGCGAAAGTGCCGCCAGCATCGATGCCTATGCGGCAACCGATCCTGCGGAGTGCTTTGCGGTGCTGTCAGAATATTTCTTTAGCGCGCCTGAGCTTTTCGCCCCCCGTTTCCCGGCCCTCTGGCAACGGTTCTGTCAGTTTTATCAGCAAGACCCTCTGCTGCGTCTGCGGCAAAATGAGGATCCTGCCGGCAATTCATCTCACCAGCTCCATTAAGACGGGTCGACATGGGTACGATTGACCGCCCGTACCCATAGGCTCATCACCAGAAACATCAGCGCCATCACCCAGGCGGCCTGCGTTAAAAATACCTCGCCGAATAAACGCGTGACGACAGGCACCAGCAGCGCACTCAGGCCGTAGCCCAGCGTGTGGCTGGTGGCAATCACTCCCGCCCCTTTTCCGGTGGTCAGCCGTTCATTCAGCAGCAGCTGGTATCCTGGCGTCGCCATGGCGGCTCCCAGCGACGTCATGACAATTCCCACGTAGAACAACACCAGCCCGGCAATACACATTAGCCCCAGTCCCGTCACCATCAGTACCGCGGCCAGGCAGAGCAATGTCACCGGGCTGAAATGCTGCGGACGGACCACCAGAAATTGCGCAGCGAGGGTTGCCAGCGCGGCCAGACTCAGCAGCAGCGCGACATGATGGCTCACCTCTCGTGGGTTACCGTCCAGCAGAGGGCTGAGATGCGGTGACAGGCCAAGCTGCATCAGGCTCACCAGTGCGGCCAGAAGCAACGCCAGCACAAGGTACGGCAGCATTGAAACCTGCACACGCGTCGCCTGATGTGCGACCGGCGGCAGCGGCGGATCGGCGACCTCTCGAAGGACCAGCAGGAGAGCGATAAACGGTGCAATCGCCATCAACCAGAGGGGAGCCACCGGATTGACGCTGAGCATCATCGCCGCCAGCGGCGGCCCCAGCAGACGACCGCAGCTGAGGCCGGAGCTTATGGTCGCCAGCGCGGCCATGCGTTTATCCAGCCCCGCGCGCTGGATGGCCCATGTCTGAGCCGCGGGCACCAGCCCTGAGACGGTCAGGCCGTACAGCGTACGCGAGAGGATCAGGCCCGCCAGCCCCCAGACAGCACTCATCATCCCGCTTGCCATCGCCCAGACCACCAGCGCCATCACGACGAAACTTGCCAGATAGCCACTTAGCGAGGCCTGCATCACGACCTTGCAGCCGTGTCGCTCGCTCTGACGCCCCCACCAGGGCGATGCGGGTAAAAAGAGCATGGAGCCGAACATTAACAGCCCCGCCCAGACGGAGAGCGATAACCCGGTCAGGGTGACCAGTTGCGGCAGCATGACCAGCAACCCGTTTTGCCCAATACCTAACAATCCGGCGCATAACGCCAGTGGCCAGTTCGCTTTCGGGGTGAGGTTTTCCGTCAGTGTTTCAGGGTAAGTGCGCATGAGAATGTGAACATAGTGTCAATAAATGTGTGGAAATCATGAAGTTTATGAAAACAAATATTGCAAAAATAGTTGCGACTGTAAACAGAATGCATATCATAACGATAATTATTATCAATCATGGAATGAGGTACACCTATGCGTACTCTGCCCCGCTCCGCCGGTACAGACGTTGCGGCCCAGTGTTTTTTGAACGCCCTGTTGCGTGAAACGAAGGACTGGCGCTATCTCCCCGCTACCGTTGCGGATGAGCTATCGCAGATTCATATTCCGCTCTCTTCAACCCAGGCCATTCGGGTTCCGGTACGCTATTTCTCACCGACTCAGCATCATCAGTATCACTTTCCGGCGATGCTTATCCAGCGCGACAGCGACAGCGGTGACGCCGTCACTTTCACGCAACTGATTGATTTAATCTTGGAAAAACCTTCAGTTAAAGGCTCACTCGATACCGAAACGCTGGCTCGCTTTAAGCAACGTGCCCTTGAAAGCCATGCCCACACCTGGCAGGCCATCGATTTGCGCCACAACTGGGCAAACCTGCGTGACAAACCGCTGAATTTTGCGCAAGCAGAACAGGCGCTGCTGGTGGGGCATGCGTTTCACCCGGCCCCCAAATCTCACGAGCCGTTTAACGAAAGTGAAGCGCGCCGCTATTTGCCTGATTTTGCCTCCCGCTTCCCGCTGCACTGGTTTGCGGTTAAGCGTGAATTGATTGCCGGCGACAGCCTGGCCGTCTCTCTTCGCGAACGCCTGCTGCGCTTCGCAGCGCAGAGTGCCCCTGAGCTCCTCGGTCACTTCACCGATACCTGCTGGCTGCTGCCGATGCATCCGTGGCAGGCCGAGCATCTGCTGGGTCAGGCCTGGTGCCAGCGTCTTGTGGCTAACGGCGACCTGCAGGATTTGGGCGAAGCGGGCGCGCAGTGGCTGCCCACCAGCTCCTCGCGCTCGCTGTACAGCGAAACTAACAGCGACATGATCAAGTTTTCCCTCAGCGTGTGCCTGACCAACTCCGTGCGCACGCTGTCGGTGAAAGAGGTTAAACGCGGTATGCGCCTGGCGCGTCTGGCTAAGACAGCGCGCTGGCAGACCTTACAGGCACGCTACCCGACCATGCGTGTTATGCAGGAAGACGGCTGGGCGGGGCTGCGTGATGAAAATGGCGTCATCCAGGAAGAGAGCCTGATGGCCCTTCGCGTGAACCTGCTGTTCGGGACGCCAGACAACCAGACCAACGTACTGGTGAGTCTGACGCAGGCGGCACCGGACGGAGGTGACAGTCTGCTGGTTGCGGCGGTACGTCGTCTGAGCCAGCGCCTGGATTTACCCCTTGCCGAGGCTGCGCGCTGCTGGGTGCAGGCGTATTGCGATCGCGTCTTACTTCCGCTGTTTAGCGCGGAAGCGGATTACGGCCTGGTTCTGCTGGCGCACCAGCAAAATATCCTCGTTGAGATGCAGCAGGATTTCCCCGTCGGGCTGATCTACCGCGATTGTCAGGGCAGCGCCTGGACTGAAGGGGCCGATGAATGGCTAAAAGAGGCGGGTGAACATGATGTGGAAAACCGTTTTGGCGAAAGCCAGCTGCTGCGCTACTTCCCCTACTACCTGCTGCTGAACTCAACGCTTGCCGTGACTGCCGCCCTCGCCGCCGCCGGTTTCGACAGCGAAGAGAGCCTGATGGCGCAGGTGCGTGACGCACTGGTCGAATTACGCAAAACAGCGAAACAGACCCGCTGCCTCGACTACGTGCTCGACAGCCCAACCTGGAACTGTAAAGGCAACTTTTTCTGCTATCTGCACGATCGCAACGAAAACACCATCGCCGATCCGGCAGTGATCTATTTCGACTTTAGCAACCCGTTTTACAAGGAGAAGGCGTGATGGCAAACGCGAATATCGCCCATTCTGGCTATGGCTTTCGCTGCACCGCAACGGAGAACACTCTCCCCCTGACGTTAGGTCTCGACGGCAGCGCAGTGCTTGAGCGCGTGAGTGGTATCCCGGAAGGCTGGTTAGTCGACGCGCTGGATCAGCTGTTCATCGCCGCACCGGCACTGACCGGCGTCACGCTCCCCTGGTCCGCCTGGCAGGATGAACCGCAGGCGCAGGCGCTGTTTACGATTGCCAGCGGAGATTATCTGGCGCGCGAAACGTTCTGGCAGTTGCCTCTGTGGCTGCAGGGAGAACTGCCCCAGAACCACGGCGGCATGCAGTTCGATGAAAGCCGTCAGCTTTACTTCCCGCTGCGCCCTCACCGCCCGCAAGGCGAAGTCTATCGCCGTTACGACCCGCAGATTAAACACACCCTGAGTTTCCGCGTGGCCGATGTGGCGCAGGACGGCGAACGTTTCACCCGCTGGATGAACACCCCGCGCGTTAACGCCTTCTGGGAGATGGCCGGCCCGCAGGCGGAGCAGGAAAATTACCTGCGCCGTCAGCTCGACTCGACCTATTGTTATCCGCTTATCGGCTGCTTTGATGACCAGCCGTTCGGCTACTTTGAAATTTACTGGGCGGCGGAAGACCGTATTGGCCGTCACTATCGCTGGCAGCCGTTTGACCGCGGCTTGCACATGCTGGTTGGGGAAGAAAACTGGCGCGGCGCGCAGTATATCCGCAGCTGGCTGCGCGGTCTGAGCCATTATCTGTGGCTGGATGAGCCACGCACAACACGCATCGTTGCCGAGCCGCGTTTCGACAACCAGCGCCTGTTCCGCCATCTTTCGTCTGCCGGTTTCGAGACCGTAAAAGAGTTCGACTTCCCGCATAAACGCTCGCGCCTCATCATGAACCAGCGTCACCGCTTCTTCAGCGAGGTGGGACTGTGAACGTGTACTGGCAGAAAGTGAACCGCGACATGGTGGCGAAGATCCTCGCCGAGCTGGAATATGAACGCACCCTGAGCGCCCGGCAGCTTGCAGACAATCGCTGGCAAATCACCATGGGCGCGGAGACCTGGCAGTTCCAGGCCACGCGCGGGATCTGGGGCTGGCTGCATATCGACCCCGAGAGCCTGACCACCGTCAGCGGTAACGCAGTGGACGCAGAAACTGCACTGCTGCAGCTTGCGACGGTACTGGAGATGAGCGACGCGCAGACCGCGGAGCATCTGGAAGATCTCTATGCCACGCTGCGGGGTGACATTCAGCTGTTACAGGCTCGCGAAACGCTGGATGCTGACGCGCTCATTCATCTCGACCCGGACGAATTACAGTGCCTGATGAGCGGCCATCCTAAGTTTATCTTTAACAAGGGACGCCGCGGCTGGGGGCTGGATGCGCTACGCCAGTATGCCCCGGAATACCGTGGCCGTTTTCGCCTGCACTGGGTCGCCGTGCAACGTGCGCACCTGGTCTGGAGCAGCGATGTTGATTGCGATATCAGTACTCTGCTGGCGAGCGCCATGGATAACGCCGAGCGCGCCCGGTTTGATGCCCGCTGGCAGGCGCTGGATCTTGATGATAACTGGCTGCCCGTGCCGCTGCATCCGTGGCAGTGGCAACAAAAGATTGCTGTCCATTTCCTGGCGCAACTCGCGCGCGGCGAAATGGTTGAGCTGGGCGAGTTTGGCGACGAGTACCTGGCGCAGCAATCGTTGCGTACCCTCACCAATGCCAGCCGCCGCGCGCCGTTTGACATCAAGCTGCCGCTGACCATTTACAACACCTCCTGCTATCGCGGTATTCCGGGTAAGTACATTGCCGCTGGCCCGCTGGCCTCACGCTGGTTACAGCAGCAGTTCGCCAGCGATGCCACGCTTATTCGCTGTGGCGCGCAGGTGCTTGGCGAGCCCGCGGCCGGGTATCTTTCCCACCCGGGTTACGCCGCGCTGCCGAAAGCGCCTTACCGCTATCAGGAGATGCTGGGGGTTATCTGGCGCGAAAATCCGTCCTGTTATCTTCAGCAGGGTGAAGAAGCGGTGCTGATGGCTGCGTTGATGGAGAGCGATAACGCCGGACGCCCCTTGATTGACGCATGGATCGCCCAATCCGGTTTGACCGCTGAAGCCTGGCTGGAAAAGCTCTTTGACGCGACGGTCATCCCCTTCTATCACCTGCTCTGCCGCTACGGCGTGGCGCTTATCGCCCACGGCCAGAACGTGACGCTGGTGATGAAAGACGCCATCCCGCAACGCATCCTGCTGAAAGATTTCCAGGGGGACATGCGCCTGGTGGATGAAGATTTCCCGCAGGCAGCAAGCCTGCCTGAACAGGTGAAGTCCGTCACGGCGCGCCTGAGTGCGGATTACATCATTCACGATCTGCAAACCGGTAACTTTGTCACGGTGCTGCGGTTTATTTCACGCCTTACCCTGCAAAGCGGCGTCAGCGAAACCCGTTTCTACCAGATCCTGGCCGAGGTATTGCGCCGCTATATGGCCGCGCATCCCGATCTCGCCGAACGCTTTGCGAAGTTTGATCTGTTTAAGCCGCAAATTATTCGCGTGATCCTCAACCCGGTCAAACTGACCTTCTCCGAACACGACGGCGGCAGCCGCATGTTGCCGAACTATGTCACCGATCTTGATAACCCTCTTTTTCTGGTCTCCCAGGAGTCAGCGCAATGAAAACGTATGATTTCATCGGCATTGGTATTGGCCCGTTTAACCTCAGCATCGCCGCATTAGCTGAAGGACTGGACGGTTTTAGTTCGCTGTTTCTTGAACGCAAGCCGCATTTCTCCTGGCACCCTGGCATGATGGTGCCGGACTGCCATATGCAAACCAGCTTCCTGAAAGATCTGGTGAGCGCCGTGGAGCCCACCAATCGCCACAGTTTTCTTAACTATCTGGTGCAGCGTAAAAAGTTCTATCGTTTTCTGACCACCGAGCAGCGTACCGTTTCTCGCGAAGAGTTTGCCGATTACCTGTGCTGGGCCGCGGAAAACCTCACCAACCTGTCCTTCAGCCAGCAGGTACAGCAGGTCAGTTTTGATGAAAAAAACGGTCTGTTCGACGTGGTGACTCAACGCGATCGCTTCCTGGCGCGTCACGTCTGCGTGGGAATTGGCAAACAGATTAACCTGCCTGACTGCGCTCCGGCGCAGGATGACAGCTGCTTCCACGCCAGCGAGATGATGCTGCGCACGCCGGACTTAGCGGGCAAGCGCGTCACCGTCGTCGGCGGAGGTCAGAGTGGTGCAGATCTGTTTCTGAATATCTTCCGCGGGGAGTGGGGTCAGCCACTGAGCCTGAACTGGGTTTCCCGACGCAACAATTATAACGCGCTGGATGAAGCGGCTTTCGCCAACGAGTATTTCACGCCGGAATATGTAGACAGCTTCTCCACGCTTGGCGAAGAGGCGCGTCGTCAGATGCTGCACGAGCAGAAGATGACCTCCGACGGCATCACCACGGAGTCTCTGCTGGCGATTTATCGCGCCATGTATCACCGCTTCGAAGTGCTGCGGGAAAAACCGTGGGCACACCTCCTGCCCTCTCGCTCGGTCACCGCGATCGCGCAGCAGGAGAACGGCAAGCGCCTGACGTTACAGCATCACCTTGACGGCGGCCGTGAACAACTCGATACCGACGTGGTGATTTTCGCGACCGGCTATCGCACCGTGCAGCCTGCGTTTCTGGCACCGCTCTCCCATCGCCTGCGTCTGGACGCCGACGAAACCTTCTGCATCAACAATGATTTCACCCTTGAATGGGACGGTCCGCAGAGCAACCGCCTGTTCGCCGTGAATGCCGGGATGCACCGTCTTGGCATTGCCGAACCCCAGCTCAGCCTGATGGCCTGGCGCGCCGCGCGAATTTTGAATCGCGCGCACGACGACGAGCCGTTTGAGCTGGCCACCACCCCTGGCGTGATCCACTGGCGTAGCACTCCCCGCCCGGACAGCAGCCAGGTTTATCAATCCTTAGCAAGAACCACCGAGTACTGACACACACATTCAGGAACTACATAACAATGAAACGTTCTCATCTTTGGGTTTTAAATCCTTGCTTACTTGCAATGCTTTCTACCTCTGCGTGGGCGGAAGAACAAAAGGAAGAAAATATTGTTGTCTCCGCCAGCCGCGCGCACCGCAGCGTGGCGGAGATGGCGCAGACTACCTGGGTTATTGAGCGTGCTGAGATTGAACAGCAGGTTCAGGGTGGAAAAGAGATTAAAGAAGTCCTGGCGCAGTTGATCCCGGGCATGGACGTCAGCAGCCAGGGCCGCACCAACTACGGTATGAACCTGCGCGGCCGCTCGATGATGGTGATGGTGGATGGCGTGCGTCTTAACTCGTCCCGCAGCGACAGCCGCCAGCTTGACTCTATCGATCCGTTCAACATTGACCGTATCGAAGTGATCTCCGGCGCCACGTCCCTCTACGGCGGCGGCAGCACCGGCGGTCTGGTGAATATCGTGACCAAAAAAGGCCAGCCGGATACCGAAGTGGAGTTCCAGACCGGAGCAAAGAGTGGCTTTAACAGCCACAACGACCACGATGAGAACGTGTCAGCCGCGGTGAGCGGCGGCAACGACAATGCCTCTGGCCGGCTGTCAGTATCGTATCAGCGCTACGGCGGCTGGTACGACGGCAAAGGCAACGAGGTGATTATTGATAACACCCAGACCGGATTACAGTATTCCGACCGTCTGGATGTGATGGGAACAGGCACCCTCAACATCGACGATCATCAGCAGCTGCAGCTTACGACGCAATACTACAAGAGCGAGTCCGACGGGAAGCACGGCCTGTTCCTTGGGGAAAACTTCTCCGCGGTTACGGGTGATGCCAAAGCCTACAATAAAGGCAACCTGAACTCTGACCGCCTGCCGGGCACAGAGCGGCATCTGATTAACCTGCAGTACTCCAACACCGATTTCTGGGGCCAGGATCTGGTCGCACAGATTTACTATCGTGACGAAAGCCTGACCTACTACCCGTTCCCGACACTGACCAAAGGCGTGGTGAGCAGCATCGGTGCGTCGCAGCAGAAAACCGATTTTTACGGCGGCAAGCTGACGCTGAACAGCAAACCGATGGATGATTTAACGCTGACCTGGGGTGTGGATGCTGACCACGAAACCTTCGACGCTAACCAGCAGTTCTTCAATCTGGACAAAGCGGCAGCAAGCGGCGGTATGGCTCTGGAGAACGCCTATAACGTTGGCCGTTACCCGGGTTACAGCATTACCAACCTCGCCCCGTTCCTGCAGGCCAGCTACGACATTGATGCCATTACCCTGAGCGGCGGCGTGCGCTACCAGTACACCGAAAATAAGGTGGATGACTTCGTTGGTTATACCCAGCAACAGGCCATCGCCAACGGGAAAGCCACCTCGGCAGACGCGGTACCGGGCGGGAAAACCAATTACAACAATTTCCTGTTCAACGCCGGGATCCTTGGCCGTCTGACCGAACAGCAGCAGCTGTGGTTTAACTTCTCCCAGGGCTTCGAAATTCCGGACCTGGCGAAGTACTACGGCTCCGGTACTTACCAGCTTGTCGACGGGCACTATCGCCTGCTGAACAGCGTGAACGTGAACGACTCGACGCTGGACGGCATTAAGGTTAACGCGTATGAGCTGGGCTGGCGCTACACCGGCGACAACCTGCGCACGCAGGTTGCGGCGTACTACTCGCTCTCGGATAAAACCATCACCATCAACAAAACGGACATGACCATCAACCTGGAAGACGACAAACGTCGTATCTACGGGATTGAAGGCCAGATGGACTATTTCTTCACCGACAGCGACTGGAGCACCGGCGCGAACTTTAACGCCATTAAGTCTGAAACCCGCGAAAACGGTAAATGGGAGAAGCTGACGGTAGACAGCGCCAGCCCATCGAAAGCCAGCGCCTGGGTCAACTGGGCACCGGGCGACTGGACCCTGCGCGTGCAGAGTACGCAGACCTTTGACGTGTCAGATGCCGACGGTAAGAAGATCGATGGCTATAACACGGTCGACTTCCTGGGCAGCTACGACCTGCCGGTGGGTAAAGTGAGCTTCAGCGTGGAAAACGTGCTGGACAAAGACTACACCACCGCCTGGGGTCAGCGTGCGCCGGGGCTGTATAGCCCAACCTACGGTGCACCAGGTCTGTATACTTATAAAGGCCGTGGCCGTACGTTTGGTCTGAACTACTCCGTACTGTTCTAATCCTGCGCGCCGCCTGCGGGCGGCGCAATTTGCTGTGTAATTTCAGCGCGAATTTGCTATAAAATCAGCGATTTGCTGAAATTGTCGGCAAACGAACGTAAAGTGCGTTTTCCCCCTTTGACAAGACGAACTGAGGTCGATACTATGCGCCTCGTTCACACGATTCCTCTGTAGTTCAGTCGGTAGAACGGCGGACTGTTAATCCGTATGTCACTGGTTCGAGTCCAGTCAGAGGAGCCAAATTTGAAAAGCCTGCTTTTAAAGCAGGCTTTTTGCTTTTCTGTTAGCCGTTACTTTCCACATCCCCTGTCAACTGACGCCAGGCCGTCACTTCCTCATCCAGCCACTCACTAAAGAGAGCCACCTCCGGTTTCGCTTCCGTTAACTGCGATGTCACCAGCCAGTAAGGCCAGGGATAAGGTGCAGTGAAAGGGGTAAGCTGGACCAGCTCGCCCCGGGTGATGGCATCCTGTACCAGAGAGCGACGCTCCAGCGCGATACCTTTACCGAGTCTGACAGCCTCAAGGACTAAATTTGAGTCGTTAATGCATAACCCGCCGGGCACAATATCTTTTTCCAGTCCCGCATTGAAACACCAGGTTTTCCACGACTCCATGGAGAATATGATTTTACTCTTCGCCACCTCAGCTGGCGTTGCCGGGAGGACGCCGCCGTTATAACCGGGTGCTGCAACCACAATCAGTTCATCTGAAAAAAGATAATGGCAGTTGCTTCCTTCCCAATTACCTTTCCCCATGCGTATCGCCACATCTATTCCTTCCTGCTGCATGCGGGTGATCGTCAGACTGGCCTGGATCCGCAGCGTGATGTGTGGATATTTTTCCCGAAACCGCGCCAGACGCGGCAACAACCAGTGACAACCAAAAGACGGCACCATCGCCAGCGTCAGTTCCAGTATTCTCGGTTTCACCTGCACTAACCGGGTGGCATATGCGATGTGATTCAGCGCTTCGCGCACCTGTAACGCGTAGAGACGCCCCTCTTCGTTGATCTGCACACCTCGCCCATGACGGATAAACAGCTTCACCCCCACCATTTCCTCCAGCACTTTAATCTGCTGGCTGCCTGTCGGGAATGGAACGCGCTGCTGGAAGCACGCCCGGAAAACGCGGTGGCCGATCAGGTTGCTGTTACCAGTACGGTTATCTGGACATTTATTCAGTCAATGATCCCTCACGTCGTTAACGCCGGGGATTTTAAAAAGATTCAAGCGGTAGCCGACGTTTTCGAAAACCAGGCGGCATTTAAAAAATACCCTTTTAGTTAACGCTTCGCTCGGCGTGTTATGGGCTTTTCAGCCCTTTTTTTGCCGCACGGGATATTATCCTCATCTAAAAGATTCATATTTCTTTATTTATTCTTATATGTAACCCAATGGAAAACATGAGAAACATTTCAATATAAAGCAATATTATGACGTCACAAGGTATCGTTATTCATCAGGGTATTCTTGAGAACCAGCGGTCAGGAAATTAAACGGTTTCAATAAAAAAGCCTGCTTTAATTGCAGGCTTGTGCTTCTTGTCGACGGGGACGGGTGCTATAAGGGGCTTAAATCTGATAATCAATCGCCACTTCTTCTGGCTCCATCACCTGACGTTTAATCTCATCCACCGACAGCCCGGCGTTGCAGAGTTCGATAAAGCGCCACACATAGTTGCGCTGCAGTTGTCCACGCTTCAGGCCGAGCCATACGGTATTGGCATCAAAGAGATGACGCGTATCCAGTCGTACCAGGTTCTCCGTCTCGCGTTCACCACCGGACTGTTCCGCCACCAGACCAATGCCCAGCCCCAGCTCGACGTAGGTTTTGATCACATCAGAGTCCTGTGCACTCAGCACCACATCCGGCGTTAAGCCTTTGCGGTTAAAGGCTTCATCAATGCGCGAGCGTCCGGTAATACCCTGCCGGTAGGTAATCAGTGGCCATTTCGCGATATCTTCCAGCGTCAGTGGCGTAACCTGATTCAGCGGATGGTCGACGGGAAGTAACAGACTGTGGTACCAGCGAAACCACGGGAAAGCCACCAGCAGCGGATCGTTGCTCAGGCGTTCACTGGCAATGCCGATATCTGCCCCACCGTTTTGCAACAGCACTTCAATTTCCTGCGGTGTGCCCTGGATAAGCTCCAGACGGACGTCAGGGAAAAGTTCACGGAAGGCTTTAATCACCGGCGGCAGGCTGTAACGCGCCTGGGTGTGGGTGGTGGCGATAGTGAGGACGCCCGAGGCGTCATTGGTAAAGAGATCCGCCAGGCGACGCACATTGCTGGCCTCGTTGAGGATCCGCTCAGCGATGGTCAGCAAGGCTTTTCCCGGCTCCGTCATGCCAAGCAGACGCTTGCCGCGACGGATAAAAATCTCTATTCCCAGTTCTTCTTCCAGCTCGCGGATATGGCGACTGACGCCGGACTGAGAGGTATAAAGCATATTGGCGACCTCGGTCAGGTTGTAGTCCCGCCTGGCCGCCTCACGGATAATTTTAAGTTGCTGGAAATTCACGATTCACTCCGGCGCATCTGACATAACGCTATTGTTAGAGTCAGCCGACCTGCAGAACAAATAATAAAAACCAGCATCTTATGCTTTTATGGAATATCAACTCACCAGCTGCAGCTCACGATTCTCCAGAGACGGTTTGCTGACCAGCGACATCAGAATCTCTTTTACCGCCTGCGCCTGAGGTGACAGCGATCCGCGCGCGGACATATTCAGCGACAGCGGTAAGCTCATGGAAGGCGTGGTGATGCGCGCCATCCAGCCGTTGGCTGCGCTGCACAGCGAACGTGCTGCGGATTCTGGCAGAACGGTCACACCCATACCGCTGGCTATAGCGGCGGTTAGCGTGGAGATGGAATCAATTTCACCGATAATTTTTGCCGTCAGGCGGCGCAGGGAGAACGCTTCATCCACACGCACGCGCACCGCGCTGTAGTCACGCGGCAGGAACAGATTCATTTCTGCAACGGCCGTCAGATCGACGCTCTGCCCCGGACAGTCGCGGATGCCCACAAGGTAGAGATCTTCTTTCAGCAGCGGCTGGCTGGTGATCCCGGCCACCGGTGAGCGGTCGTACAGCACCGCCATATCCAGCTGGCCGCTAAGAAGTTTGTCATTCAGCACAGAACCGCTGTTCTCATGCAGGTAAACCAGCACTTCTGGCAGCTCTGCGCGGACGGCCTGCAGCAGCGGCATGGTAATAGAGGACGCGGCCGTTCCCGGAGCCAGCCCAATGGATACGTGGCCGCTCAGCGTCTGGCCCACGTTATTCACCGCCAGCTGCGCCTGTTCGCACTGGCGAAGGATGGTGCGCGCATGGGTATACAGGATTTTGCCTGCTTCCGTTGGCGTCACGCCACGTTTGGTGCGGATCAACAGCTGCTGATCCATCTCGCCTTCCAGAGTAGCCACCTGCTGGCTCAGCGCAGGCTGCGCGATATGCAGCACTTCCGCCGCTTGAGTCAGGCTGCCGATATCGACGATTTTTACGAAGTATTTCAGTCGTCTTAAGTTCATTTTGCCCCCTGTTCGAAATGCTGTGCCGGTACTGGCTTTTCATTGTTGATAGGGTTTTGCAATATGAATGCCAGTTTTACGAAGAGGTCTGATTTGTCGCTAAGCGGCTGAAAATAAGGAAAGCTAATCATAAGCAGCGGTTTTATTACTGAAACAGCAGTTTATGATCTGCCCCATTAGGGGTATGTGCGCACCATTACGGTGCATTCCGGCGTCAAAAACGCCATTTTGCTGATTTTGTCAGCAAACGATCAAAAGGCGTTGATCCACCCTTTGACAAGGCCGGCTGACGTCGATAATATGCGCCCCGTTCACACGATTCCTCTGTAGTTCAGTCGGTAGAACGGCGGACTGTTAATCCGTATGTCACTGGTTCGAGTCCAGTCAGAGGAGCCAATTTCCTGCTTTCATGCATCCTTGCGAATCATTATATGATGTTGGTTCAACAGGTTAGCGTGAAAACTCTTCCCGATGCATTTTGATTTTATCCTCCGCATCGGGAGAATTTGGTGGTCAGATTTGGGGTCAGTTTGGTTCGATTATGGAGTGACCCCCATATGTCTCTCAACGACACGAAAATCCGCAGTCTCAAACCTTCTGAAAAATCCTTCAAAGTCTCCGATTCACACGGTCTATACCTCTTGGTCAATCCAGGCGGCTCACGTCTCTGGTATCTTAAGTATCGAATTAACGGTAAAGAATCCCGCCTTGGCTTAGGCGCTTATCCCGATGTATCCCTTTCCGACGCCCGGCAACAACGAGACGGTATCCGCAAGTTGCTGGCGCAGAACATTAACCCCGCTCAGCAACGTATAGCCGAAAGAGCCGCCCGCTCACCGGAAAAGGTCTTTAAGACAGTGGCGCTGGCGTGGCATAAAAGCAATAAAAAATGGTCGCAGAATACCGCTGACCGTCTGCTTGCCAGCATGCACAATCATATTTTTCCGGTTATCGGACATCTGTCCGTCACGGAACTTAAACCCCGTCATTTCATTGACCTGCTGAAAAGCATTGAGAAAAAAGGTCTGCTGGAAGTCGCGTCCCGCACGCGGCAGCACCTCTGTAACATCATGCGTCATGCGGTTCATCAGGGATTCATTGACAGCAACCCGGCGGCAAACCTTGACGGCGTGACAGCGCCCCCCGTTAAGCGCCACTACCCCGCCCTGCCGCTGGAACGCCTGCCGGAATTGCTGGGGCGCATTGATGGTTATCAGCAGGGACGAGGGTTAACCCGTCAAGCGGTCCTTCTGACCCTTCACCTGTTTATCCGTTCCAGTGAACTGCGTTTCGCCCGATGGAGCGAGTTTGATTTCAGGAACTGTATCTGGACCATCCCCGCTACCCGCGAAGCTCTTCCCGGTGTTCGTTATTCCGGACGCGGAGCCAAAATGCGCACGCCCCACATTGTTCCATTATCCCGGCAAGCCATCGTTATCCTGAAACAAGTAGAGGAAATCTCAGGTCATCTGGAACTAGTGTTCCCCGGTGACCATAACCCTTACAGGCCAATGTGTGAAAATACAGTCAACAAGGCACTGCGACTGATGGGCTATGACACAAAAATGGACATTTGCGGCCATGGCTTTCGGGCAATGGCATGCAGCGCCTTAATGGAATCCGGACTCTGGTCGAAGGATGCTGTTGAACGCCAAATGAGTCATCAGGAACGCAACAGCGTGCGGATAGCTTATATCCACAAAGCTGAACATCTGGAAGCCCGTAAAGCGATGATGCAGTGGTGGTCTGATTATCTTTATACGTGCCGGGAAAACTATGTTCCCCCATATATATATAGTAAAAATATCAGTCATGAAGCTACCTGAGTCAGCAAAAAACTAATCAGGATTACGATAACAACAGCATCTGACAACGCAGATGCTGTTGTTATTTTTCTGTATCTTCTTCATGGTATTTCCCCTTCCATTTATCCTTGTCAGTTGGTATTAAAATCCGCCCTGTAATTTTAGAACAAAACAATGAGGGGTATGATATTCACAGAGGGTTATAACTCATCACGCTTTATACCAGAACTCTTTTTCAGAACAGGTTTATTCCTTCTGACAGCCCCTGGTGTATGATGCATTTCATTTCTCATCGCTCGGGTAAATACCTGCTGACTGGTAAACCCGAGCATAAAGCACACCTCTATGACGGGTATATCCGTATTCTCCAGTAAAAAATAAGCACGTCTTAGTTTTTCAAGCTTTATATATTTCCCTAGACTTATTCCTGCCACCTCCTTGAACATCCGTTGAAAATGCCATTTTGAATAACCAGCTTTTGCAGAAACATCCTCAACCTTCAGCGGCTCCTCCAGATGCTCATCAATCCATTGCATAATTTCATACACCACAAGTCGGTTTATCTTTTCCTTCCGTATTTTTTTTATGTCCATATATAGCCCCCCACAATGAGGCAGACAGGAATAACAGAAAGGCCAAAGCCCTGTTCACATCATCTGATGATTGAGATTCCACATGATCCACAACGACCCGGTAATAATGATAAAGATAATGACAGCGGAAAAGACAATGGTTACGAGGTTCCAGCGCATTTCAGAAGAAGCATTCAGGTGAAGAAAATAAACCAGATGTACCAGCACCTGAACAACGGCACACGTCATGACCCCGCCTGCGATGATCCCTGCGGAAACACCACTGTCCATAACCAGCCAGAACGGGATCACCGTCAGAATGACCGACAGGAGAAAGCCGGTTATATAAGACATCGTATTGCCGTAAGCTACGCCCTGTGCGTCTGCAGAATGTCTCATGGCATTGCTCCCATCAGGTAAACAATACTGAACACGCAAATCCAGATGACATCGAGGAAATGCCAGAACAGACTCAGGCATATCAGACGGGGGCGACTGAATCCTGACAGACCTCGTCGGGCAACCTGATACATCAGGATCAGCATCCAGATCAGTCCACATGTCACATGCAGACCATGGGTGCCCACCAGAGTAAACAGCGCTGACAGGAAGCCACTGCGCTGTGGGCCGAAACCCTCAGCAGTCAGGTGACTGAACTCCCAGACTTCCATTCCGATAAAACCCAGACCACACAGAAATGTCAGGGTCAGCCATCCAAGTACACCGCCCTCGCGGTCTTTATCCATGCTGATAACAGCAAAACCATAGGTAATCGAGCTAAACAGAAGCAGCACAGTTTCCGCCAGTACAAACGGAGGTTCGAAAATATCCTTACCCGCCGGACCACCTGCAATGTTATGAACCATGACGCCGTAAGTCGCGAACTGGGTGGCGAAGATAATGCAGTCGCTCATCAGGTAGATCCAGAAGCCGAAGACCTTACTGGTACCTGTACCCTGATGCCCGTGCTCAGCACGGGTGCGGAAGGATGAATCCAGGGCTTCACTTACCATATGTCACACCGGCTTTGTTTATTTCTGCAAAGTGCTGATCCTCGATTTTTTTTATCTCGGCGACGGGTACGTAATAATCCACATCTTCATCGAAGCTTTTAATAACCCAGGTCAGGATAATCCCGAGGAATGACAATCCCGCCAGCCACCAGATATGCCAGATAGCCCCGAAGCCAAACCCGATGCAGAGCAGACCAATAATCAGCCCCGCCCCGCTGTTTTTCGGCATATGGATTTCGGCATAGTTAGCAGGTTGCTTGTATGCCTCCCCTCTTTCCTTCATTTCCCAGAACGCATCACGTTCGTGGACAAAAGGCACTTCAGCAAAGTTATAGAATGGCGGCGGGGAAGAGGTGGACCACTCCAGTGTCCGTCCGCCCCACGGGTCGCCGGTCATATCCCGGTTTTCGTGGCGGTCGCGCACCGACACCCAGAACATAATGACCTGGCACAGTATCCCGCAGGCTATCAGCGCAGCACCGCTGGCTGCCACGACCAGCAGGGGATGGAACTGGGGGTCAATATTCTGACTCAAGCGGCGGGTCATCCCCATGAACCCCAGCACATAGAGCGGCATAAACGCCACATAAAATCCGATGATCCAGAACCAGAACGCCCTCTTGTTCCATTTTTCATTCAGGGTGAACCCCATCGCTTTCGGGAACCAGTAGGACACACCAGCCATACTGCCGAACACCACTCCGCCGATAATGACATTATGGAAGTGGGCAATCAGGAACAGGCTGTTGTGCAGGACAAAGTCAGCTCCCGGCACGGCCAGCAGGACGCCGGTCATACCCCCTATAGAAAAGGTGACAATAAAACCTACCGTCCATAACATAGCGGAGTGCATCTGAATGCGCCCCTGATACATGGTGAACAACCAGTTGAAGATTTTCACACCAGTCGGGATAGCGATAATCATCGTCATGATCCCGAAGAAGGCGTTAACGTTCGCACCGGCTCCCATGGTGAAGAAGTGATGCAGCCATACCAGGAAGGAAAGCAAAGTGATGGCGACCGTTGCCCACACCAGCGAGGTATAACCGAACAGACGTTTCCTGGAAAAGGTTGCCACCACTTCCGAGTAGACCCCGAAGACCGGCAACACCAGTATATACACTTCCGGATGGCCCCACGCCCAAATCAGGTTGACGTACATCATCATGTTGCCGCCCATATCATTGGTGAAGAAATGGAAGCCCAGATAGCGGTCAAGGGTCAGCAATGTCAGCGTGACGGTCAGCACAGGGAAAGAAGCGATAATCAGCACGTTGGTACACAACGACGCCCAGGTGAACACCGGCATCTTAAACATCGTCATACCCGGTGCACGCATTTTCAGTATGGTGACGAAGAAGTTAATCCCGGTCAGTGTGGTCCCGATCCCCGACAGCTGGAGTGTCCATATCCAGTAATCCACCCCGACACCGGGACTGTACGCTAACTCCGAAAGCGGCGGATATGCCAGCCAGCCGGTGGTCGCAAACTCCCCCACTCCCAGGCAGAGATTAACCAGCACCACGCCTACCACCGTTAACCAGAAACTCAGGTTGTTCAGGAAAGGAAAAGCCACATCACGCGCGCCAATCTGCAGGGGCACCACAATATTCATCAGGCCGATAACGAAAGGCATCGCCACGAAAAAAATCATGATTACACCGTGACCCGTAAAAATTTGATCGTAGTGCCAGGGCGGCAGATACCCCGCCCCTTCCACTCCGGATGAGGCCAGTACCTGCTGGCTGCGCATCATGATTGCATCGGAAAAGCCGCGCAGTAACATCACGAACGCGACGATGATGTACATGATCCCGAGCTTTTTATGGTCAACGGAGGTCAGCCATTCGGACCATAAATATTTCCACTTACCGTAATATGTGATGGCGGCAACAATTGCCACACCAAGTATCAGAATAGCAACGATCGTTACCCTGACAATCGGGTCCTCAGGTATGGCATCCAGCGTCAGTTTTCCTGTGAGCATAATTAATTTCCCCGCGCTCTGTGTGAGAGGTGTTGTTCCGGCTCTGACCCAGTCATTCCCGTCTCCTTATCGTGATCGTGTGCTTTAAATTTTTCAGTCACGTATCTGAACAACGTCGGATCGATGACAGAGAAGAATTCAACCGGGTGGTTTTCGTCAGGCTCAGCCAGTTTTTCAAAATCAGCCGGACCGAGCAGCATATCCGGTGATTTCTTCACATCAGCGATCCACTGTTCAAACGCGGTATTATCCGGTACGGCAGTCGCTTTAAATTTCATGCCGGAAAAGCCCCTGCCGCTGTAACTGGACGAGATTCCGTTGAAGGTTCCCGTTTCACCGGCGATCAGATGCAGCCGGGTCTGCATGCCCGGCATCGCATAAATCTGGCTGCCGAGTGCCGGAATAAAAAAGCCATTCATCACGGAATTGGATGTAATACGCAAATTCAAGGGGGTATTTACCGGGAATACAATCTGATTGACGGTGGCAATGCCCTGTTGGGGATAAATAAACAACCATTTCCAGTCCAGGGAGATGACTTCGATATCGATGGGTTTCACCGCAGAGGTCAGTGGCCTGGATGGGTCAAGCGCATGGGTGGACTTCCATGTCAGCACGGCCAGAAACAGAATAATCAGGACGGGCACCGTCCAGACCACCGCCTCCACTTTATTGGAGTGGGACCAGTCAGGCGTATATTTCGCCGTGGTATTCGTGGTCCGGTATTTCCAGGTAAACACAACTGCCATCAGAACCACGGGAATAACGACCACTAACATCAGACAAAAAGCCGTAATGATTAGCGCCCGTTGTTCAATAGCGATTTGCCCTTTGGGATCAAGTAAAACAGCATGACATCCGCTTAGTAATAACGTCCCTGTTATTACCGGCAGGCATTTCACAATGGTCTTATATTTATGATATCGCATGGGACAACCTCATTTCACGGACTTGCAGACCGGCAATAAATAATGAAACCTTTTCACGGGGAGATACTCTGCCCTTCTCATTCCCGCTACCGCCATTCCTGTTATTTAATGGCCCGACATCTTCTGAAGCGGCCCTTTCGGTTTTTTGATTAGCCAGATAATGCCTATGGACCCCAGCATCAGAACGGTGGCCGACTGATAGAAATCGTTCGTTGCCAGCATGATGGCCTGACTGTCGATCATTCTCGAAAACAGAGCCGCTGACGTGTCTGTCGGAATACCGGCCGCGCCCAGCGTGTTGCTGACAATCCCTGGCACGTCAGGATTGATTGCCGTCACCAGCTCCGCTCGGTTAAATTTTGTCATATGTTCCCAGTAGGTCTGGGTCAGGGAAGAGCCTACCGCCATGCACATGACACGCAGGAAGTTCTGCAGCCCGGAACCGGCTGCCACTTTCTCCGGCGGCAGTTCGGACACGCCCAGCGAGGTGAGCGTGATAAGGCAGGCGGGAACTCCGGCCCCCAGAACGAACATGGGAACGGCAACTGACATAAAGTCAGCCTGCGACGTCAGCAGGGCACGCATCACAAAGGAGACCGCCAGTACCCCCATGCCATAGCTCACCAGCAGACGGGGATCGACCTTCGGCAGCAGACGACCAATTATGGGCGAGCTCAGGACGGCCAGGATCCCCATGGGGCCCGTCGCATACCCGGCCCAGGTTGCCGTGTATCCCATCCATTGCTGTAACCAGAGGGGGGTCAGCACGATATTCCCGAAGAAAATACCGAACATCAGACAGAGCGTGACGGTAGATACCACCCAGTTACGTGACTTAAATACGCTCAGATCCAGCACCGGTTGCTCAGCGGTGAGCTCCCAGATAATCAGCGAGATCAGGGCAATAGCGGCCACAATGGCGCAGACAATGATAATATCCGAGGAAAACCAGTCCAGTTCACGTCCTTTATCCAGCATGATCTGAAAGGCTGCCACAAAGATGACGAGCAGACCCAGCCCCACGCTGTCCAGCCGGGAACGGCTGATATGTGTTTCTTTCCCCTTCAGCACCCACCAGGTCCCAAACCCCACAATCAGACCAAAGCCGATATTGATGTAAAATACCCACTGCCAGCTCCAGTTATCCGAGATAAGCCCACCCAGTATCGGACCGAATATAGGCGCTACTACCGTCATCATTCCCCAGAGCGCCACGGCAATGTTGGCCTGTTTCTTCGGGAAGGCTGCAAGCAGCAACGTGGAAGAAAGCGGGATCAGCGGGCCACCGGCAAGCCCCTGCAGCACACGGAAAATGGCCAGGCTCGGTAGTGACCAGGAAAGACCGCAGCAGACAGAAAAAATCACAAATGCAACAACAGAAAAAAGGAATACGCGCACCTGACCGAACTGCATCGCCAGCCAGCCGGTCAGCGGCACCGTGATGGCTTCAGCCACCGCATAGGCGGTGATGATCCAGATTCCTTCTGTTGTCGACACGCCCAGGTAACCGGATATTGTGGGCATCGCGACGTTAGTAATGGTGGTATCGAGTACCACCATAAAATTCCCGAGCGAGAGCACGATTGCCGCAACAACCAGTTTGAATCCGGACAGAGGTGGAAATGCTGAACCAGACATACCTTATTTCTCCGTGTGGTCATCTCTGGCATTCGATGTCAGGTCCACCGTCACTTCCATGGACAGCCCGATGCGCAGAGGATTTTTACGCAGTTCTTCCCGCTCCAGACGAACACGCACCGGCAGTCGCTGCACGACCTTAATCCAGTTACCCGTGGCATTCTGCGCCGGTATCAGTGAAAGCGCGGAACCGGAGCCTCCGTCAAATCCCTGAACCACACCGTGATAAACAACACCGCTGCCGTACAGGTCTGAAGTCAGCTCTACCTTCTGGCCCGGTCTGACGTCGCTGAGCTGACCTTCCTTGAAATTCGCATCAACATAAATATCCTCGATGGGCACAACCCGCATCAGCCGGTTTCCAGCCTGAACATGCTGCCCGATATCCACTGAGCGCTGTGTTACCACTCCATCCACCGGGGCCCGGATAACCATACGCGCCAGGTTTATACGGGCCTGATCGAGACGGGTTCTGGCCGCCACCACAATGGGGTTAGTTTCAACGGTACTGTTCAGAAACAGGGCCTCGTTCGCCTGCCGGGATCCTTTTGCTTCGACACTGCCAGCGCGAGCAGCTTTCAGACTGGCTTCCGCTTCTCCCAGCGCGGCCGTTGCCTCCCGTAATTCTGTCTGCGCATCCGTAAAATCCTGCTCAGATACGGCCCCGGCTTTCACCAGATTCCGGCGACGTCGCTCATCAAGGGTGGCCTTATCAAACCGGGCTCGTGCCCTCGCCACATCATGTTCGGCGCTCTGAATACCTGCTTCACGCGAATCAAGCTGTCCGCTCAGAGCGGTGTCATTGGCCATAATCTGCATCACCTTCCGCCGGGCGCTGCCAAGCTCAGCTTCAGCCTGTGACACCGCAATTCTGGCGTCCGTCTCATCAAGCACGACCAGTACATCACCGGCATGCACAAGCTGCGTGTTGACCACATTTACTTTCTTCACCGGTCCGCCGACAAGCGGCGTGACGTCTGCGACTTCGGCAGCGGTATAGGCGTTATCCGTTGAGACGGATTTACCGGCAAAGAAAATCAGCCAGATGGCATAACCGATGGCGATAAGAATCAGGACGCCACCAAACAAAGCGAATAATTTACGGCGATGCTTTTTTTTATCACCGCTATCCGGTTTTGCATTCGTGTTATCCAGAGCCCTGTCCATATCCTGTGGGCCGTTTTTATCTTTATCTTCAGTCATTACGGTTTCACCTGCGCATCAAATGTTGAACTGGATTCAAATCCGCCCCCAAGGGCCTTGACGAGTGACACATCCAAGACATAACCCCGGGAATGCATGGCTGTATTCGCCAGCTCAGCCTGGAGTAACGCATCTTCAGAAATGAGAACTTCCTGATAATCGGCCAGCCCCCCCTGATACCGGGCTTTTGCCAGATGATAAGCTTCCTCGCTGTGGGACAAAGCAGATGCGGTTGCTTCTGACCTGCCCACCAGAGCAGCAAGGCTCCGTGTAACATCAGCAGTTTCACGTAATGCCTGTGTCAGCGCCTCGTTATACGACGCCACCGCATATTCATATTCCGCTCTCGCACCTTTATAGTTGGCGCGTAAACGCCCGCCTTCAAAAAGGGGTAAGCTGATGGCAGGTCCGACGCTCCCGATATCAGAGCCCGAGCTGAACAGGTTATTCAGCCCCAGTGACTGGTATCCGACGAAGGCCATCAGGTTCACGTTCGGGTAAAACTGCGCTCTGGCAACACCGATATTGCTGGCGGCGGCTTCAACCCGCCACCGTGCGGCCACCACTTCCGGATTGCGTCCGAGCAGGTTTGCGTTCAGCGCATCAGGTAACCCGACAGGGCGGCGCATCTGCAACCGGGGTCTGAGGATATCCAGCCCTCTGTCCGGCCCCCGGCCCAGTAAAGCCGCGATGCCGTTTTGGGTTAATTTGATTTGCTCATCGGCTTCAGCCAGCGCCGCTCTGGCGACATCCAGCCGGGCACCGCTTTCTTCCACGGAGACTCTGGAATCAAGTCCCTGAGCATGGCGTAACTGCACCAGCCTGACGGTATCCGTCCGGTTACGCAGTTGTCGGGCCGCAATGTCACGACTGTCATACTGGTACTGCAGACGGATATAAGCGTCCGCGAGCATCGTCGTCAGCATCAGTTTCGCGGCGGCGGCATCTGCCTCAGCAGCGCTGGCTTCGGATGTCGCGGCACGCAGCGCATCCCGGTTTTTACCCCAGAAATCCAGTTCCCAGCTAAAGTTGAGGCTGGCCTGCCCCATATCATTCCATCCGTGCGGCACGGCTGTTTTAGGGTAGATGTAGTTGTAGCTGAGCTTCTCTTTATCAATGGACGCGCTGGCGTCCATTGACGGGTATAACCGGGAACGGGCGACACCGGTTCTGGCCGTGGCTTCACGCACCCGGGCTTCTGCCTGTGCCAGAGAAGGTGAATGCGCGGTGGCTTCACTCATCAGCTGGTTAAGCTGCGTATCGCCGAAGGCCATCCACCATTTTTCCTGCGGCCAGTCAGCATGCGGAGCGGAAAAACTGCGTTGTGAAATCAGCGCCGCAGCCTGCTCCGGCTGAGGAGCAGTTCCCAGATCGGGGATCGCAGCACATGACCCCAAAGCAAGACTGAGCACGGAGATAACACATCCTTTCAGATAATGCGGACGGTACCTTACTGACTTCGTCCCATGTGCAAATCTGTAACCTGACACACACCTCATTCTTGATCGCCCTGTTTATTCTAGTTTACGGCGAACAAAGTAAACCGATCGGTTCGGTACAGTCAAGACCAAATTTCACTCAACTACGTCGCAAAAATACGTGAGTAGCACTCAGGCCTGAACGATATGATTTCGAGTTTCATCTTATGGTAAGATCAAGCTTTATTCCGGATAAGGAAGTGCAGATGTCGGTATCAACAAAGACCTCAATTGACACTAGAAGAAAAAATAAAATACTTTCTAATGATATAGTTAGTAACTTACCTGAAAAAGCACAACGCGTGCTTGAAGGAGCAAAAGCTATTTTTCTGGAAAGAGGCTATGCAGCAGCATCAACAGATATGATCCAACAGGCTGCTGGAGTCTCAAAATCAACCGTATATGCATATTATCCAAATAAAGAAGCATTATTTACAGCAGTGATTGAAATAGAATGTGAGCGTTTTCTTCAAAAAGTACATAAAATTAAAATTTCGGGAAAAGATATTTATGATAAATTATTTAAAATAGCCCGAACGTATCTGGATATTGTGCTTTCGGAAAATGGCCTCGCTCTCTACCGTGTTGTAGCTTCTGAAACACCGCGTTTTCCTGAATTAGGTAGACGTTTCTATTTAGCAGGTCCAGAAAAGATAAATAACATTGTTGAAGAAATACTACAACAAGCTGAATCTAAAGGAGAAATCTCGTTAGGTGGTATTGGGCGAAATGCAGTTGCTTCCTTATTCGTGAATATGGTACGCGGTGAGCCTCAAATACAGTGCTTAATGCATCCAAAATCTTCCACTTCTGCTGCACAGCGTGATCAATGGGCAAAGGATGCGGTCAATGCCTTTTTATTAGCCTTTCGTAAAGGATAATTATAATCTCCAGTTTTAAAGAAATTAGAAGATGCTCAGGAGTTTATAATATTATCAATTTGTTCCATATTATTATATGGAACACTACCATCAAGTGGATTACATTTTCCGAATCGTTCTTCTCTATAACTCCAGGCGACTAAATTTAGTTAGCGCCCTAACTTGCCTCTTGACAGAAATTTTGTCTATCCTGATCAAATCGAACCGTACCGTTCGTTTTAGTCAGGAGACGTTAGCATGATCGGAGTAGTAAGGTTTTCAGAACTAATGGAGCACTGGGAGGCAATTTCTCTACCAGCACCAGGAAGCATCTATGAGCCAAAGCAGCGCTCAAGCAACTGCCTCAAACATAACCCTTGCAACATAAAAGATTGGATTACTATTGAATTCTCTCAACAGGGATCCTACAAACGAAAATATGAAAATTTTCGCCATAAAGATCTTGTACTACTACTCTTTATTATTTCGGCTCGATATTTTATTCATAGAGTTTTATCTTCGTTAGTCTTAATATTATTCAGTTCATCCTTCATTATGCTCTCAGGAAATTGTCTCCTCATCCATAGTTACGAGAGAAAATTTCATAGCGAACTAAAAACTAGTTTAACAATTTTATTTTTAAACTCTTTACTTTATAAAATAGGGTTCATTTGTACATTATCGATAATATTCATGAATAATGAAACAGTGAATCGTAATTTAAGTTTTGCATAGAAAAATATGTAAAAGGAGTTTTTCATGTTGAAAAGCAGCGAGATCATAAACGGTTCGCTTCCGAAACCTGACTGGGTAACCATACAAGAAGCCGTTAACATAATTAATACAGAGAGCAACGAAAGAATCAAAGAGAGTGATATTTACCGTTATGCATTATATAATAAAATTAATCTCGCCATATACTTTCAATCTCCAATTATTCTGAGAAAAATAAAATATGCATTTCAAAAAGTAAAAATGCATCCAGCTAGAGGGACATTGATTCATCGTTTATGTCTGCTAGAAAAAAATAGCTTTATTAATGGATGGGACTCAATTTTCAGTACTGAGGGCAGATACGTCCACTCCACACAAAATATTATTGATACATCACTTATTGGGTTTGAATGTATTTTAATAAAGCAATTTCTCGCATGCTCATTGAATATACCATTACCAATTATTGGGAAAAACACGGTAAATTATGGCATCACTGTTACTATGTCCAATGAAGTTTTTCAGCTGTTTGAAAAAACAACCTGGAAGTGTAGAATTGAACATCAAATAAAAAACCTACCAACAGATCTGGCGTTTGATATTATGGAGAGAATTTCTTCAGAGGGAACGATAAATCAAAATACAAAGCAAGAATATTTCCCCCTCTATAATTTGCCTCAGGATTCCTGCTTTGTTATTCGTTACTCAGAGATTGAGAAACTAATTAGCACCCAGGTTACAGAGAAATCCCTCCCCTCTTCAACTAGAATATCCACACCCTTGTCAAGGTTATTTTGGCTCGCTTGTAGGCACAATGATGTTATCAGTCCATTAATAAAACAACCCTATAAATTATTGACAATTTTTGAAGAATGGGCGGCAGCTGATGGTATCACTGACCGTCTAAGCGGTGATACTTTAAAAACAGCACTAGAGCGTGGCTCCCCTCCGTCCTCATCCTTATTAAATTGATATTGTGTTTATCTGTCAACAATATGATCCCGTATTTAGTTTATTAAACCCCGTAATACGGGGTTTACCACTACCACTTCTCCTTCCGTTATGCTTTTTTATTATCTCCAGGCATACCAATGTTTGTTTTGCTACAGGAGACAATCATGACATCACATCAGTTATTACGCTTAAAAAAGGTTGAAGAAAAAACCGGCTTGAAACGTTCACAAATCTATCTGTATATGAAAGAGGGTACATTTCCTCGTTCAATAAAAATCGGACCAGCCAGTGTGGCCTGGCTGGAATCAGAAATTGACGAATGGATCAATATTAAATTGTCCCGGCGCTAAACGCGGTCAAGGGAAGGCGAATTAAAGCAACTGATTCAACTAAATACCCTCCAACAGGCTATATACCCAGATATTTCTGCATCTATCTTGCCTGTTGAACAAAATATACGGAATACATATTATGATCCCTTCACTAAATTACGCCGTACTCACCAATGCCCTGCAGGCGCTTAATGAAGGCAATATTCGTCACTGTGAAGATCTCGGTTTCACATTTGACGAAATGAATGCCCTCAGCCAGCTCTCGCCAGATGCACTCTTTATGCTGAGCCGAGCAGCCGCGCCTTTTATCGCAGTCTCGCTACGCCACGATGTTCTGCACCAGTTGCTGGCCCATTCTGGTCAGGAAGAACAGCGCCGACAACTAATTGACCGGGCCATACGACTGGGCGGCTCCATCGCACTGATGAACCACTATTTTGGTCTCACCTCCAATGAAGTCTGCCTTCGCCGTCGGTTGCTGGGTGTCAGCGTGCCGTATGGCCGAACGCCTGAACCGGATGAAAAGACAGATGTGGCTATCTGGTTGCAATGGCAGCAGCGCAGGGTAGAAAACCTTGAATCGCCCGATGCACTGATCACCATGATGCAGGTGACGGAAATCCTGCAGCCAGAGGCCGAAGCGCTGTCACTCACCACGGTCTGGAAACGTATCGCACTGTGCGAACAGGAAGCCGCTACTGGCAGGAGGACTCTCCATGCCGGATGAGATCGACCGCGATCAGGAATTTAATGAACAGCGACTGGAGGAGATGATTGAGCAGAACCGTTTTAAGCCGGGTTCAACACCATCATTATTTCACTGTCGTATATGTGGTAAACCTATTCCTGAAAAACGACGGCAGACTCTGCCGGGCATAACCACCTGTACAGAATGTCAGGAACAACTTGAGCATCGCAGACGCTAATAATAGCGATAAAGACGTTCGGGGATATTATTTCTCTGCACGTCTTTCTGTTTCCATTAAAATAGAATGCCTTCTTTATTATCTGTTCTGCATCCTTCTCCCTCTTTCCGCATCTGATAATCCTCGCCAGTTTATCTCTCTTATTTTTGTTTTGAATTTATCGTTTATATCCCGCACTGAATATCTGATTCTGAAAATGCCATAACAACATGGTTGCCCTGATGGACGTTCATTCGTCCAGGCCGGGGATTGTTCTTTAACAAATTGGATCGGGCTGTCACGTAACCACAATTCAGGGTGCCGCTGAATGTTCTCGCTGACCCGTTAAAACCGGAATGCAGAACCGGGATGTGACCTTTTTATTGCTTTCACGGCTATTTTATTAAAGGAAATACCATGAGAAAACCCAATTATCACGTCTTTATCACTCAGGAAAGTCAGCCCGATGCACAGGGCGAGAAAAACACGTACTGGACCAGGGTTGGTGTGGCCTTCGCACATAACGGTAAGCCTGGCCTGAATATCGTGCTGATCCCCGGTATTGCGGTTTCAGGCAGGCTGGTACTGCTTGAACCGAGAGAAGAGAGTGACATTTCACAGGATGCCGCAGCCGTTTAACCCGCTTTTGTCCTTCTCCCCGGTAACGTGTTTTTGTATACGCTGCCGGACCCACGGTTACGAGGCCACTATGCTTTCCACCACAGCCTTTCTGGCGCTGGCGACGCAGTGCGCCACCAGTGTTCACCCGTCCACGGCACTTGATGTGGCACGGGTCGAATCCGGTTTTCACCCTTACGCCATTGCTGAAATCGTGCCGGGCGGCAAAGGTGTGATTTCACATTTTCCCGCAAGCCATGATGAGGCGATGAGCCTCACCGGACGGCTGGCGGCGCAAGGCCGACGCTATTCGGTCGGCCTGATGCAAATCACCAGCACCAATTTCCGCCATTACGGCGTCACGGCCAGCGACTTACTTAACCCTTGCATCAATCTGTCGGTATTTGAGCGCATTCTCGCCGACTGTTACCGGCGCGGTAGCACTCTGAAACGAGCGCTCAGTTGTTACTACTCCGGCAACTTTGAAACCGGTCAGCGACCGGAATCCGCCTTTAACCAGACCAGCTACGTACAGCGCATTGGCTATGTCGTCCCGTCCACCCGGGAAGACCGGCAGCGAGCCCCTGACCCGAGCACACAACCGTCTGCCCGTTATCCCGCCGTTGTGCTGCGCGGCGAGCCTGCCGGTGCCACTGCGCCGATCCTGACTTCCCTGCATTATCCCGATTCCGTCATTCGCGGCGCTATCCCTGTTATCCCTGATGAGGAGAAATGATCATGCGTAAACGCCGTTACTCCGCTGTTGTTTCCGTGCTGCTGTCTGCCCCGGTGCTGGCGGCGAACAGTGGTTTTAACAAGGCCAATGAAACACTGAGCAATACCTCGACCGGCCTGCTGGGACTGGCCGCCGTCACCATCACACTGGCGACTATGTGGGTGGGCTACAAGGTGCTGTTCGACGGCAAGAGCCTGCATGACATGCGTAACATCATCATCGGCGCGATCCTGATCGTCGGCGCGTCCGGCTTCGGTGCCTACTGGGCGTCATAAGGGAGGCAACGATGGCTACGCTGAATAAAGCACTCACGCGGCCTGCCGCCATTATGGGTATTCCTCTGGTGCCGTTCGTTCTCGTCAGCGGGGCCATCGTCCTGCTGGCAGTCTATGTCAGCTATTACCTGGCGATTATGCTCATTCCTGCATGGGCGGAAATGAAAAATAAAACCCGAAAGGACATTCATTATTTCAGTCTGCTCTGGCTGGCGTTTAAAACCCGTGGGCGGCTTTTCACCAATACCCATTTTGGCGCGAATGCCCTGCTGGCAAACCAGTACGATAACGTTGATGTCTCGGAGTTTATTCAGAAAATGAAATTAAACGAGCGTATTACGCTGGATAAATATATTCCGTACTCCTCCCATATTCACCCTTACGTCATCAGAAACCGTCACCGTGATTTGGTTGCCACCTGGGAGCTGGACGGCACAGTCTTTGAATGTGAAGACGAACATCACCTGACCCTGATGGCCACGCACCTGAATAACGTTATTCGTTCGTATGAGGGTCTGCCGGTAACATTCTATATTCACCGGCTCCGTGAAAAATACCATGATGTTTTTGAAGCCTGTTCGGGTATTCCCTTTTCCGATGAGGTAACACGTCGGTATTACCAGCCGGTAAAAGACAAACCGTTATGGCGGCACCGGCTGTTTTTCACCGTCTGCTACGCGCCGTTCTCTCAGATTGAGAAGAAAACCATGAAAGCGCAGTCGCACAGTAAACGCCAGGCAGCACTGGATGACGCGCTCAAAATCATGCTGGAATACCGCGAAGCACTGGAATCTTCATTATCCCGCTATATGGCAACGCCGCTGGGGATATATGAAGAAAACGGGCGGGTGTATTCCTCACAACTGGCGTTCTTCCATCGTCTGCTTACCGGTCAGTGGCAGAAGGTGGCCGTAACGCGCTCACCATTTTATGAAACGCTCAGTACGCCAGACGTCTTTTTCACCACCGACACCGGTGAATGCCAGACGGTCAGCGGTTCCCGTTTCTTCCGCAGCCTGGAGATTAAGGATTATTCCCCGGAAACCCATACCGGTATGCTGGATGCGCTGCTGTACGCCGAAAGCGAGTATGTTCTGACGCAGTCCTTTACCTGCATGGCACGGGATGAGGCGCAGAATCATATCCGTCTGGCGGAAAAACGGCTTAACTCCACGGACGACGACGCGACTTCCCAGCGCGAAGAGCTGATTGTCCTGCGCGACCTGCTCCAGTCCGGACATGTGTCGTGCGGTAAATTCCACTTTTCCCTGCTGATCTCCTCAGACAGTGCCGGACAGGTGGTGAAGGACACTAACGTTCTGGCCCAGCCCTTCGCCGATCTTGGTATTATGACAACGCTCTCCACCCTGTCACTGCCCGCCGCGTATCTGGCGCAACTGCCGGGCGTGTATACGCTGCGACCCCGACTGGTGGCCGTCAGCAGCCAGAATTTTGCCGATATAGCCTGCCTGCATAACTTCCATCCCCACAAACGCAGCGGTAATCCGTGGGGGGAAGCCATCGCCATCCTCACATCTCCCGGCGGTGGCGGGTATTACCTGAACCTGCACGACAGCCAGGCCGGGCGGGATGACACCGGTGAGAAAACGCCGGGGAATACGGCGATTATCGGGAAAACCGGATCCGGCAAAACCCTGCTGATGACCATTATGCAACAACTGATGCAGAAGTACCGTAACCCGGCGTCGTTTGCGCCTTCTGCCACCATCAAACGGCTGACCACGGTGTATTTCGATAAGGACCGGGCGGCGGAGATGGCGATCCGCCAGGCGGGCGGGCGTTATTTCCGCATCCATACCGGCGAGCCCACCGGCTTCAACCCGTTTGCGCTGGAGCCAACCCGCCGGAACATCAGTTTCATCAAACGGCTGGTGCGCATGCTGTGCCGCCGCAACGGTAAGCCGCTCGATCCGCGCGATGAGGAGCGGATCAGTGCCGCCGTGGACACCATCATGCTGGACTATCCGCCGGAGTACCGCCGGTACGGGATCACCCGGCTGCTGGAAGTGCTGCCGGAGCCGCCGACCACAGACGCCCGCACCAACGGGCTGCGTATTCGCCTGAAACAGTGGGCGCAGAGGGGCGAGTTCGGCTGGGTGTTTGATAACGAGGCCGATACTTTCACCATCAGCGATGTCGATAACTTTGGTATCGACGGCACCGAATTTCTGGATGATGACGATATTCGCGGCCCCGTGACCTTTTACCTTCTGTACCGTGTGACCAGTCTTCTGGATGGTCGCCGCCTGGTGATGTTTATGGATGAGTTCTGGCGCTGGCTGGCCGATGTCGAATTTTCCCGCTTCTCCCTCAATATGCTGAAAGTCATCCGAAAGCTGAACGGTATCTTCGTTCCGGCAACACAGTCACCGGATGAAATCGTCAGACACCCCATCGCCCCGGCGATTATTGAGCAGTGCGGTACCCAGATTTTCCTCGCCAACCCGAAAGCCAGCCATGCGGATTACGTGGAGAAAATGAAAGTGCCGGAAAGTGTTTATGACACGGTCAGGAACCTGGATCCGGGCGAGCATTATATGGTCATCCTGAAAACACCGCTGCGGGCCGGGGAAACCCGCCCGTTTGTGGCGATGGCGAAAATGGATCTGTCCGGGATGGGTAAATTCACCCGGCTTCTCAGCGGCAGTGAGGACAACCTGAAAATATTCGATGCCATTTATCAGGATGGTATGCGACCTGATGAATGGAAAGATACTTTTTTTGACCGGGCAATCTGAAAGCCAACCTGAGGTACTATCAATGCGTTCCAGGAATCACCGTCTGGCATTATTGTTATTTTTCTCGGCGCAGGCGTTCAGCGCCGGAATACCGGTTTTCGACGCCGTGCAGAATACCGAATCCATTAACCAGTGGATGCAGAAACTACAGCAATGGGAGGGTACGGTTACCCATTATAAAAGCGAACTTAATGCGTATAAGAAACAACTGGCTACCGCAACCGGCGTGCGGGATATTCAGGGTTTTCTCAGTGATGCCCGAAGCCTGAAAACCGATATTGATAATCTCCGTAAGAACGGTATTTCACTGGATGATCTGCTGACCACGCAGAACAGTTCATATTCTTATGAACTGCAACACCTTTACAGTAAATACAAATCGTTCAGCGTATGCAGCGAGGAACAGGAAGGAATAAAATATCAGGCCCTGGCCGACAGTTGCAAACAGATAATCCTCAATCAAGCAATGGCGATTGAGAATACCACTGACGTTGAAAACAGGATTAACAGCACACTCAGCGATATATCAGACTTATCTGACCGTATATCGAATGCGCAGGACTCGAAAGAGTCTCAGGATCTGGCTAACGCCATCGCGGCGAAAAGCGTACAGTTAAATGCGCTGACGAATCAGTGGGAGATGTCTGTCAGGCAGGCTGAACAGCGAACGACATTGCTGGAACAGCAAAGACAGAAAGCCTTTGAACAGCAGCAGCTAACGGCACCTGTTGCTGACCTTAATAATTTATAAGGAGGTTATCCGTGCTCAGATCCTTATTCACCTTATGCACACTCTCAGGCGTGATATTACTGTCCGGCTGCAAGGAAACCAAATCCGAAGCCTGGTATAAGCAACATCCTGACGAAACTTATGCGGTTTATACGCAATGCCTGAAGGATGGCGAGGCAAGCGATAACTGCGAATTTGCCCACCGGGCAGCACTTATGTTTGCACAGGAAGGCCAGCCCGGGGTTAAGGAAAAATTCGAGGCGATATTTCAGCAGGAAGCTGCAAAACGAAATGCAGTGACATAGTAATAATATTTCCTCCAACAAAACAGGGAATTCTCCCTGTTTTTTTATTTCCTTTCTTTAAATATCAGGTGAGGCACCATGTCCGGTGGTATTTTTGTTGGTATGGACAAAAACATCATGGATGGACTGAATGCTGTACTGGAAGGTCAGTCTTCCACTTACGGCACGATGATCAGCGTCATCATTGTCAGCTCTTTTACCTTATTTATACTGTATCGCGGTTATCAGACACTGGCTGGCAAACTCCGGACCCCGGTTGAAGATGTCGTCTGGGATGTGGGGCGAATGTTGCTGATCACCACCTTTGTGTTAAACCGGGATGGCTGGCTTGATATGGCGGTAGCGGCTATCCAGGGACTCAAAGACGGTGTCAGCGGCGATGATAATATCTGGGCGCTGCTCGATACTGTCTGGGGAAAGGCACAGGCGCTGGGGCAAAAGTTATTTAATATGGACACATCAACTTACGTCAAACTGAATGGCGGCCTTGCCGAAGTGCTGGTATGGGGCGGCTCTATTGTCCTGCTGATGGCAGCCACCTTTGTCAACCTGCTCGCCGAAATCACCATCCTGTTAATGACCACCACCGCGCCGCTCTTTATTTTCTGCCTGCTGTACGGTTTTCTTAAACCGATGTTTGATAACTGGCTGAAAACGATTTTTGCGGCAATATTAACGATCATGTTTTCCGCCTTATCCATCCGTATCGCCATTAATTACCTGAATAAGATACTGGATGCTGCAACAAAAACATCCGCTGAAACCAATATGGTCACGCTGGCGGCGCAGTGCCTGCTGGCCGGGATAGCGGCAGGTGTGATGGTCTGGTTCTCCGCGAAGCTCGCCAGCGCACTCAGCGGGGCCGCCGTACAGGCGGTGCTGCAGGGGGCAGCCATGAGTGGCCTGAGCGGACTGGCGAACAAATCCGCCGACCTCGCCGGAGCGGGGGTAAAGGGCGGTGCCCGCCTGACTGCGAAAGGCGGCATGGCCGTCGCAGCGGCGACCGGCAGACTCACCGGCGCAGGCGCGGGTAAAACCGTGAGCGCCTGGCAGAAACGCGCCGCAGCCATCGAAAGCATGAAACGCCTGAACCGGCAGCGTCACCGTTAATCCTCCCGATCCTTAATTTCCTTTCCCCGTCACGCCGTGGCCTGCGCCACCGGTGCGGCATTCCTGCATCCATACGATAAGGGGCTTCCATGAAATTCAGCATCATCCTTCTGATGCTGTGCGCGCTCACGGGCTGCGCACGGCATCAGGGCGACCTCCCACCGGTATCCGGCGAACCCGAGCCAGTGAATTCCCCCGCCATCATTCAGGAGCTGACTCACCATGTCTGATATTCAGAACATTGTTAATGTTTCCCGCTCTTTTGAATCCATACTGCTGGAAAAGGAAGAACGTTCCCGAAAAACCGCCTGGCGGGTGGCCGCTGCCGGACTGGTTCTGGCCGCAATGGCGATTGCGGCCATTATTATTCTGCTGCCGCTGAAAACCTCCGACACTGAATTATGGTCAGTGGATAAACAGACCGGGCGCTATGAATATATGACCCGCGTGAAGGAGCGGGATATTGCTGCTGAAAAAGCGCTGGCACATTCACTGGCAGCACACTATGTCAGACTTCGCGAGGGATATAATTATTTCTCCCTCCAGCGTGATTATGACGACGTGCAGTTATTTAACAGCGACAGCGTGAACCGGGACTATCTGGACGGGTTTAACGGCGACCAGGCACCGGACGTGATTTTTAATAAGGCGGAATATGTCGTTTATATCGCCATTATTTCCAATGTGCATGCGCCTGCCACCGGGCCGGATAATCTGGCAACACTGCGTATTAAGCGCACAATCCGTCGTGTTGCTGATAATTCCGTGAAAACGGATGTGTGGAATATCCGCCTCACTTACCGCTACGTCCCGCACCGGCAACTGACCGACAGCCAGCGCGAAGTGAACCCGCTGGGCTTTATCGTCACCAGCTACCAGCGCGATAAAGAGCTGGGGGGGGAATGATGCTGAAACATCCCCTGCTCCTCTCTGGCTTAATGGTGTCATGCCTGGCATGGGGCGCAGCGACACCGCGCGGCAGCGCGTATGACAGCCGGATGCAGAACGTCACGTACAACAGCCAGAACGCCACGGTCGTCAGTACCCGCCCCGGCTACGTCACCATGCTGGTGTTTGATGACGGTGAAACCGTTATCGATGCGCAGGCGGGTTTCCCCAAAGGCTGGACCGTGACGAAAAGCGACAACCGGGTGGGCGTCAGCCCGAACCCGATTACCCAGCCGGTCACGGACGCCAGCGGCAACAACGTCAGCCAGGTGTTTCTGCCGACGGCAAAAGACTGGAAAACCAATCTGTTCGTGGTGACCTCGAAGCGCGATTACAGCCTGGAACTGAACGTGCTGGATAAAGACTCGCCCGCCCAGGCCTTTGTTATCCGCTACCGCTATCCCGACGAACTGCGAAAAAAGTCTGCCGCCGCCAGCGCCGCCCGTCAGCAACATCAGCAGGAAGCACTGGACCGGCAGCGGATAGCGGCGGCATTCGGGCAGGCCACCACGCCGCGCAACTGGCGCTATACAAAACGGGTGGCAGCTGGCTCAGCCTCCATCGCCCCGGACTTTACCTGGGATGACGGTCGTTTTGCGTATATCGGTTTTTCTCCTGCGAAAACCCTGCCATCCGTTTTCCGGGTGGTGAACGGCCTGGAGCAGGCGGTCACGCCCCGAACCATTAAACAGGGCAACTACACCGTGATGGCGGTTCCGGCATCGCCGCAACTGGTTCTGCGTTACGGCACCTCGGTGGTGGGGATCGAAAACGACGGATCCGGGCGTATCCCGCTGACCAACAGTGACACCGTTTCGCCGTCCGTTACGCTGGAGGCAAAATGACCGACAAATCTTTCCCGGACGAACCGGAAAAAACCACCGCAGAACGGGAAGCGGAAGCCCGTGAACGCGCCCACGCGGCAATGGCATATCAGGAGCCGGAGCAGAAAACGCCGCCCGGTCAGCCGGAAGTGACCCGTTTCCGTAAAGCTTCAGGTCGCCGCATGCTGATCGTCAGCCTGCTGAGTCTGGTCCTGGTCATCGCGCTGGCATCCGGTGGCGATCGTCTTCTCAGCGCCCTGAAAACGGGTGATGAGAAAGAATCTGGCACCGCGCCGCCCTCCTCCGGTACGGTGCAGCATGAGCGTAAGAATCTGGGTCTGGACAGTAACCCGTTTGGCCTGTTCGGGCCTGGGAGGCAGGAAAGCACAGACCCTGCCAGTCAGAGCGCCCCGGCCACTCCAGCTCTGCCGCCCGGGCCGCCCGCCCTGAACAAGGCGGCAGCACTGGCAGACGGGCTGAACAGCGACAGTACAGGGTCAGGCGACGATACACGCACGTCCCGAAGCGGATCGCGCAACAACGCGGGAACGTCGGGCAGCCCGTCAGCCTCCACGGCGTACACATCCTGTCAGTCTGTACTGGTCAGTGGCGAAGATGGACGTCTGCGCTGCCCGGATACGACAGCACCGGCAGGCAGCAATAACAACGACAATCCGGGCGTTGCCAGTGTCACTGGTGTCAGGCGGCTGGGCCTCGATCCCGATCTCTATATCCCGGTGGATCGTTATATTCCGTGTTCGATGATGCGGCGCTTCGTATCCGATGTTGGCGGTCATATCTCCTGCCTGATTGGGGAGGATGTCTGGAGCGCCAGCAACCATGTGAAGCTGATCCCGGCCGGAACAGTCGCCCGTGGCGTCTACCGCACCGGCGCACTGCAACACGGGCGCAGCCGGATGTTTGTGCTGTGGACGGAGCTGCGCACGCCGGAGCCCGGCAGCCTGCAAATCCCGCTCACCGATACGCAGGCCACCGGCCCGCTCGGCGAGGCAGGGATCGCGGGCTGGATCGACAGCCATTTCTGGGCGCGTTTCGGCAACGCCCTGATGCTCAGTACCGTGCAGGACGTGGCGGCAGCGGCATCAGATGCCGCGCCGGGTAAAGACCGCAATACCGACTATACCGAAAACACCCGCGCCGCCACGGCGGAAATGGCGAAAACGACGCTGGAAAACAGCATCAATATCCCGCCCACGATGTACCTGAACCAGGGCGATGTGATCGGCATCATGACCGGTACGGATATTGATTTTTCCTCTGTTTATCAACTACGGCTGAAAAAGAAATGGTATGAACGCTGAAAACCTGTCACTGGATTTTATGAAAAACCGGCTGTTTGGCGACTTTCTTGCTCAGGATGGCCTGACAGAAATTGCTGTTAACCGGCCGGGTGAGCTGCATACAAAAATTCGGGGAAAATGGCAAAAACAGGCATCCCCCATCACGTTGCGTCAGTGCCATGCTTTTGCCAGAGCGCTGGCGTCCTGGCATGACGATAATATTGACGATACATCACCCATCCTTTCTGCAACATTAGGATCTGGCGAACGTATTCAGGCGATTATTCCTCCGGCCTGTGAACGTAATACGGTGTCCATTACGCTGCGCAAACCCTCGTTTGAGCAGAAAACACATCAGTCATGGATTGATGCGGGATTTTATCAGCGCGTGGCCGGTCAGGAAAAAACGGAAAGTCAGGATAATGCACTAATCCGGTTATATCACAGCGGGGATATTCCCCACTTTATGGAAAAGGCGGTGGAATACGGCAAAACGATTTTTATTGTGGGTGAAACCGGCTCCGGCAAAACCACCTATATGAAAACGCTGCTGCATTATATTCCGCTGCATCTCCGTCTGGTAACGATTGAGGATAATCCCGAAATCCGTTTTTATCACCACAGCAATTATGTTCATCTTTTTTACCCGGCGGATGCCGGGGATAATGCTATTGTCACGCCCGGCAGGCTGATCCGTGCTAATTATCGTATGAACCCTGACCGGATATTACTGGCGGAAATTCGTGGGCGGGAAGCGTGGGACGCGCTGAAAATTGTCGGCTCCGGGCATGAGGGGTTAATCACCTCCCTGCATGCGGGCTGTCCGGCAGAATGTATTGAAGGGATCATTGACCGCTGCTATGAAAACCCCGACTGCCGGAACATTCCTTTTGATGTGTTGTTACGCAAGGTACTTAAAAGCATTGATGTCATCGTCAGCATTGATATACACGGCGATGTGCGCCGGATGAGTGATATTTACTTTAAGCCAGTTCATTTAAACAGCACGAAAGAGACATTCAGAAAATAACCCCGACAAATAACATTAGCCAAAAAACGCAACCTTTAATTAATCATAATGGTAACTGAAATGAAAAAAGCAATATCCTCCGTATTATTGTTCTGCGTTATTGCATCATGTTCAACATCTGTACTGGCTGCTGATGCCTGCGAGGTGGTGTTATGTATGTACGGTAAAGCAACCGGAAATGGCGGCGGCAGTGAATGTCATTCCGCTGAACGTGCATTCTTTAATATCGTGATAAAGAATAAACACGGCTTTCTTCCTGACCATACGGCCGATGCCAGACAATCATTTTTAAGTGAATGTGATTTGGCAGACCCTGCGGCTATCAGTCAGATCATCAGTAAATATGGCCGCATTCGTGGTTAATACTGGCGAGACGGGCACAGAGCATGACGGTTTTCAGGTTTTTACGGCTTCTATTTTTCGCGGATTAAGAAGCGAAGAAACAGGGGCCGTAAAAATGAGGCTGCGGACAGAAATATTTTCGCGGGTTAAGGAGCGAAAATAATTCAGGCACCGCACCTCACCTGCAAACAGCCGCGCCCACGCGGATTTTGCAGGCCGGGGGGAGCCGGATAAATTTCGCCGCCCCAGCGAGCGAAAAGCTGTCGCCCACGACAGCGGTTTACCCGGGGGGCGCAGCCCCGCACACCGTCGCAGCTAAGTCTCCGGCCCAAAGCCGGTAGCGTGGCGCGACCACCCTCTTTAAAGGTCAGCTTCCCTTTTATTCCCGCTGCGAGGAACGAGCAAAGGGAAGAAAAAGGCGAAAGCGACCGTCTTAAAGAGGGTGGTCGCGCGTAGCGGACGACGGTGTGCCGCCTTTGACCCTGGGGGTTTTGGCGTGGCGTCCAGCCGCGACATTACCCCCATGCACCGAGCAATAAGGGCGTCCAGCCCGCATGTACCGGCGCACGCCGTTTCGTGCAGGGAAGCATGCTTTCCTGCACATGGCCGCACAGCGGCCACCTTCTTTACCCCATACGCTCGCCCCGTCTTTTCGCCCGACACCGTGGGGCGAACTGATGGGGCGATGTCATGGGGCGAACTGCTGACGAAGGAGGCATCGTGATTTTGAATAAGCTGGCCGTTTCACTGTCGCCGATAGTGAATGGGATGCTGGCGGTGCTGGCTTTTGTGCAACAGCATCAGCTGATGCTGGCGCTGTTATCGGGGCTGACGATGCCGTTTTTCGCCTCGTTGAAAAGCGATGAACGGCAAAAAGCCCCGCTGTGGCAAAAGATGATTATTGCTTTTTCAATGCTGTGTTTTCTCTCCGGCACACTGGCCCCGATAGTTATCGGATCCTTCCAGTGGCTGTATAAGACCAGACTCACCAGTGATAATACGGTACTAGCCTGGTCAGCACGGATTGCTTTCACTGTGACCGGGATTATTTTTCATATTATACTTCGCCGGGTATTCACGCCGGAACTGGATAAAATAAAGAAACGCCTTGTTAAAAAAACCACCCTTGAACGGGAATTGCGCACCGATGTCCGCACCGTAAAGTCCCTGCTGCCGGAAACACTGCATTATGATCCGCTGGATTATATCGACCTGAATAAAGGCATTTTTACTGGCATGGACAGGGAGAACGAACCAATGTATCTCCCGTTAAATGACTGGCAGAAACAGCACGCGGATATTATCGGCACCACCGGAGCCGGTAAAGGGGTAGCTGCCGGGATATTGCTATATCAAAGTATTATTGCCGGTGAAGGAGTGTTTGTTATGGACCCCAAAGACGATGAATGGGCACCACACCTTTACCGGAAAGCCTGCGAGGATGCAGGAAAACCCTTTGCCTTAATTGACCTGCGAAAACAGCACTACCAGTTAAATCTGATTGAAGATATCACGCCCGATGAACTGGAAGAATTGTTCGTAGCAGGTTTCAGCCTGGCGGAAAAAGGGCAGGAATCGGATTTTTATCGCATTGATGACCGAAAAGCCGCGCGTATCGCCGCACAATTTGTCAGTGATAATCCATCGGCAACAATCCGTGATGTCTATAACGGTGATTACGTTCAGGGAGTTGCCGAAAAAATCAAAGCATTTTTCGGCAAGATTGAGGAACTGGCAATACTCAATGCCATTAACTCACCAGAAGGCTTTTCGCTTAAGCACATATTTGATGAGGGCGGCTGCTGTTATGTTGTCGGCTCCATGCGAAACAGCAAAATTATTACCGCCCAGCGCATGCTGCTGGTTCGCCTTTACCAACTGGCAGAAAAGCGCGATCGAGTAACAGACGTACCCCGCCCCATTGCTATTTATCTTTCCGAGCTGAAATACCATTTATCCAGACCAGCGCTGGAAGGTTTAGGTGCGGCGCGGGATAAAGGCGTACACATTATTATGGACCACCAGTCCATCGCCGATTTAAACGACTGCCCGGCAGATTTGAAAGGTGACGCCGTTGTCGGTGCGGTTGTTGAAAATGCAAAATTCAAGCTGGTATACCGGGTTATGGACCCGGATACAGCGGAATGGGTGGCGAGAATGTCAGGCACGATTCTGGTGGATGATGAACTCCGTAAAGCGAAAACGGATAATATGCTGACGGAAACGATCGACAGTGAGCGCACAATCCGCCAGGCCGAACGTTTCTTTATTGACAGCAATATGATCCTGAACCTGCCCGATTTTGTCAGCTTTATCTTTACGACAAAAACGCTACCTTCTGCTTCACTGATTTCACCGATAAAGGTCAGAAAGCGTCAGCTAAAAATCTTCTCGGTTTCCCCTGATATTGCCGCATCGGCGGCACCGGTGAAAATCGCACTGGATTTTGACGAGGATGATAAACCATCCATACAGGATGTAATGACAACGTACCCGGATCTTTTCTTCAACGGAAGCGAAGTCAAACCGGCAGAGCCCCAACCTGATGAGGGAGAACACCTGTCCCCGCTGGATTTTTAAGGAGCGGTTATGCTGATTTCGACATATCACGAGCGCCAGACACGCAACAGAGAAAAAATAAAACAACTGCTGAACTTCCTGAAAGAAGAAACCTACAGCGATTTCAAAACGCTGATGCTGCTATTTGGTTTCCGGGATCATAAATCGCTTTATTCGCTGCTGGCAAAAACTGAGAAAATGGGGTTAATCCAGAAGCATGTGCTTGAATCACGGACAATGAAGATTTCATTATGGGGGATCACCAGCGACGGGCTGGCGGTGGTGTTAACCCCGGATGATAAAATCTTTCCCGCGAGGTTTGAACCGTTCAGAATTACCGGCTGGACGCTGGAGCATCATCTTGATAATCAGGCCGCCAGACTTATTCTGGAGAAAAAAGGTGCTTCGGGATGGATTAACGGCGACCGGACCACTTTTATCAGCCAGTATCAGGTGAAACATCGCCCGGACGGGTTACTGACCCTGCCTGACGGTAACGTTATTGCCATTGAAACCGAGCGCCGCCTGAAAACCCGAGCTCGTTATCAGTCGATCATGGCAAGCCACCTGCTGGCCCGTACCCGCAAGCAGTGGATTTACGTTTTTTATGTTGTACCCGATCCACAGAAGAAGCGTGCACTTGAACTGCTGTTTGACAGCATCAGGCATGTCATCATCAACCATCAGCACGTCCCGCTGGAAGAACGCCACCGCCGGGTGTTTCGCATTTATACCCTTGATGAACTGAAACGCCTGTCATTAGACAGCTATACGTAAGCTTTTACACAGGCCAACATGGTGGCCTCACCGGCCTGGCGGCGATACCGCCAGGCCAGAAATTATTTATTCCACTGCGAGGCGCAGACTGTTCGGTACTCGCTGTGCTGCGTTCCGCCTCAGCCTGCGCCTTGCAGCGTTGCCGGTTAAAAACCATGTAACCGCATTCCCTTGCGGTTGTCCGGCTCCGGCCTCAGAGTTTATCCATCAGATAACGATGCGCTTTAGAGGCGGCGCTGGCCGCTTTGAAAATATAGCGCCTGTCGTTTTTCAGAGCTTTCAGCCAGGAAGCAATGTAGCTTTCATGTTGTACCTCTCCCTCAATCCCCAGGTCCGCCATCAGAAAAGCACTTCCCAGCTCCGCCACCAGTTCTTCCTCTGCATAATCCGCACTGCCAAACTTCCCTTTCATTTCACGGTTCAGGCGTTTTTTACCCCCACTCCAGTGGACAAGCTCATGCAGGCCGGTAGCATAGAAGTTAGCCGCATCAGCGAATAGATGGCGCTCCGGTAACCAGACTTCATCAGTTGATGGGCTGAAAAAGGCGTTTTGTCCTTTCTCAATGATGTTTGCGCCGCTCTTCCTGAACAGATTTTCAGCCTGCGGCAACGGGGCAAATGTCGCTTCCGGACTGACAGTTACCTTTGTCAGAGGCAAGCCGTCGATTTGCTGAACGTTAAACACGGTGAAAGTTTTCAGCATCGGGATATGGTCGATTTCTCCGGCGTCGTTTTCCTTCTCCAGCGTGGTGTAGAAAATGGCTGTAGTGCCACGTTCACGCGTGCGAACCTGTCCACCTACCGACTGGGCCTGTTTATAGGTCAACCAGCGTGAATCGCTGAACCCCTGTTTTGATGCACTGCTCCACAGCAACATGATATTCATGCCACTGTAGGCCACGCCGGTGGCGTAATTAGATGGCAATCCAGACATGCCGGATACACGCTGCCACGGGCAGGACCAGGGTTTAACACCGGCTTCCAGCGCTGCAATGATGTTGTCGGTAACGGTCTGATAAATATCCTTTCTGGTTTTAGAAAATTTCGTTTTTGAGGAGCCTGACGGGTCCAGCGGGGATACGCTGGTCGCCGCTGCGGTGTTAGGGGCGCTTGTCCGGGGGTAATGCAGGGAAATTGTCATGGTTTTTTCTCCGTCAGTGTGTGATTTTCGTCTTCGTATCGCCTGACGGTTCGCTTTCCCGGCATCGTTCTGTCCTGCAAGGGCGCAGCATGCGTGCCATTTACCCTTGCGGGACGGGTTGTGTTGGGAAACGATTAACCTGAAGTAGATACGGAGAACGAAAAGTGCACAGGAGAAAAAACTTGCCCCTGCATAGCGGGTGTAGCGCCCCTTAGTTCGCTGCGGTGAAATGTTGTTGGGAAAGGCAGTGTTTTGCATTAAAAATACGGTTCATGTTTTGCTTTCAGACTAGATGTTCACATGCCCTCTATTGATTATCGCACAGTGCTATATCTGCATATCTCTTAAGATCCGAGATACACGCTACCAGCTAAAGCTGAAGCAAAAAGAAGAAAATTAGTCCCAAAAAGTTCTCGATGACAGCTCGTAAAAGTGGTGCAATTATGTGCAGTAACGGTAAGATAATTCCTATCTACACACTAAAATTAAACTTAAGGAAGCGTTTACTGTGGCAATGCAACGAGCATACTACGGTCAGGATCGGGATCGAGAGTATTTTGAGCGTGTTTTTCAGTCAGCAAACATCAACTTTCTTATCGGCTCCGGAGCGTCACTACCAGCTATCCGCATACTAGGAGATATCGAAGCGCAACTAGAAGAGCACGTGCGTTCAGGAGATGACTTAGCCTATTTTCAGCAAGCAGGCGATTTTCTAACCTCAGTTTGGGAAGCTAATGACGTTCTACTCGATAGAACTCAGCAAGGTATACCGCATAGTCAACCCACGTTAGATAACGTAACTGTCACTCGCACCTATTACTCCAGTTTCCTACACTCTCTTGAAAAGATTCTTACCCAAAGAAGAACTGGCCTATTACCTAGGAGAATAAATCTCTTTACCACAAATTATGATCTGTTTATCGAAGATGCTGCCGTCAAAAGCTATAACGTTATCTTAAATGATGGGTTTAGTCGGCGAGGAAATTTGTATGGTGCACATTTATTTGATCCAGCCAGCTTCTACCATACGACTCATGCTACTGGAAACCTTTATAACTATAGCGTTGAGCTACCGACAATAAACCTGATTAAGCTTCATGGTTCTTTATCATGGCTTAAATATAAAAATGATTTTTACTACCAAGTACCCCCATTGAGACCTGTAGCTTTTGCTACCCATGAAGAACTAAGAAATTGGGTGCTATCACATGCACTCATTCTTCCCAGAAAGGATAAATTTCGCGAAACTCTTCTTGAAAATATCTATTACGATCTTCTTAGAAGTTATTCTAATGAATTAGACAAGGAAGGAGCATTGCTTATAGTTTTTGGTTTCTCATTTGCAGATGAACACATAGAGACGTTAACAAAAAAAGCGCTAAGAAACATGTCTCTTAAAGTTATAATATTTTCCTATAATGAAATTTCTCGAATCGCATTTATGGAAAAATTCAGAGACTACTCTAATGTGGAAATAGTTTACACTCCAGGTAAAGAATTAGATTTCACTAAGGTAAACGAAATTATAAATTGTTTTCTGAGGAGATAACTGTGGAACAAGAATTTATTCATGAAGAGGCAGTTCTCCGTGTCGGTGAAGTATGTGAGGTGTCAGGAAGAACAATAAGCATATTGGTCGATAAAAATAAAAACCTTAGCGATCTTTTTTTCCGTGGAAAAGTACTTAAGAACGTATCCGTTGGCGGATTTATCGAAATCAAGAAAGGATTCATGAGCCTAATCGGTAAAATAGAGGCAGAAAAGATACTTGAGGAGAAAAATCCATTAGGAAGCGGTGCTGAGTCCATACGTTTTCGCCGCTACCTGACTGTCTCTTTGTCGGGTTACGTTGATCGGAACGGTCATTTTACTGTCGGTACAAGGGAACTTCCCTTAATTGGAAACGAAGCATTTATAGTGACCGAAGAGATAATTCAGCTCATTCATCAGATAGTGAGAGCACAAACTTGTGCTATCACATTCGCCCGTACTGATCTTGAAGATATCGATATTACCCTACCTGTTAGCGGTTTATTAAATTCTCACATTGCTATTTTCGGTAATACCGGTAGTGGAAAGTCAAACACTCTGGCATCTCTGTACAAACACGGTTATGCCGCATTGTCTGAAATGCTAAAAGAGAGCTTTCAAAGCAAGTGTAAGTTTATATTGTTTGATTTCAATGGTGAATATGGTGCCGATGAATGCATAACCTCGGAGAAAATTGTCTATAACCTTAGCACTTATAATGATCAAGGGGATAAAATCCCTATGCCGGAAGGTGTATTACTTGAACATGAGATCCTTTCTGTCCTTACTGATGCAACAGACAAAACCCAGAAACCATTTTTAAGGCGAGTACTTGAACTCAAATCGGCAGTTCATCGCTCTGATGCCCCTATTGATTTTTTTAGAAATATACTCAAGAAAAAGATCAGGGAAACTTTGTGTGGTAGCGATAAGACACGTTGTGATGCCCTTCTTGATCTTTTTCGACCAATTTTTAACGATCATGAGCATATGACATCCGATCTAGAGTTTCATTTCGGTAGAAAAGTTTGGTTTAACAACACAGGTCGCTTTTTTGACTCTCCTGAAGATACGGAGCATTCAAACCTGTTCAGACTCGCAGAATCCTATGAATTTCCAAATGATGTTATAGAATCCTTGCTTGGATTCATGTATTTGCAGCTAATCCTCGAATTCTTATCCGGTCGCTCAAATCCTGAACACATAGCACCAGTAGTAAATAGAATGAGTGCAAACAGAAAAGATATTAGAAAAGTCTTTGATACCAATGGGAATAGAGATTTTTGGGGCAACAGTAATTTTGTAGTCATCAACCTGAATATGGTCAATCTGACCATGAAAAAAACACTTCCATTATTACTCGCTAAATGGGCCTATGCTGATAAAAAAGCAGGTGACCCCTACTCAACTCTCAGTCTCATCATTGATGAAGCACATAACATCCTGTCTAATACATCTTTTCGTGAAACCGAGAGCTGGAAAGATTATCGACTTGAAACTTTTGAAGAAATCATCAAGGAAGGGAGAAAATTCGGTGTATTTGTAACCCTATCGAGTCAAAGACCGAATGATATTTCCTCCACTATTATTTCTCAGGCGCATAATTATTTCATCCATAGGTTGATAAACCAGAATGATTTATACGCTATTGAGAAGTCAGTTTCTTATATTGACCGTCTCACCGAGGAATCAATTCCCACCCTTTCTACTGGCACCTGCATATTCAGCGGTGTGGTATGTCCAATGCCGCTGAAACTTCGCATCAATGAATTGGAGATACATCATAGCCCCCACAGCAGTACCATTACTTTTGAAGAAATTTCACTACTATGATCATGATTCAATATCAGAACAGTGCAAGATTAGAGATCTGCGTCTCTACTAGGGATAGCCCTATGATGTGCTCATTAATATTTTATTTGAATAAGATGAATAGCAACGACTATTAGGAAAAATAATGATTCTAACTGACAACGAAACAAAAATCGATCTGCTAAACAATGAGGCCATTGCCTCCACCATTATTGGATTGCTTCGAGAGCAGCTCAATCACCCAGTAACAATTGGTGTTCATGGTGATTGGGGTGCAGGTAAGTCGAGCGTACTCGAAATGATTGAGTCGGGCTTCTCCGACAAAGATGATGTTTTATGCTTAAAGTTCAATGGTTGGCGTTTCCAAGGATTTGAAGATGCAAAGATAGCCTTAATTGAAGGCATCGTCTCAGGTCTGGTAGAGAAACGTCCTGCATTGAAAAAAGTTGAAGGAGCTATTAAAGACGTATTCCGTAGTATCGACTGGCTAAAGGTTGCCAAGCGAGCCGGCGGTCTGGCATTAACCGCATTTACCGGTGTTCCGACACCTGAGCAAATTGGCTCCATCATCAACTCCCTGCAAGGTTTGGCTGAAGATCCCGTCAAACTTATGACGAAAGAAAATATCTCTAATACTATCAATGAAATAAAGGCGGTGACGAAAGAGGGAGAAACAAAAAATGTACCGATGGAAGTGGAAACATTTCGCAAAGCATTTGATCAACTACTGAAAGATGCTGGTATCAAGCAACTTGTGGTATTGGTTGATGATCTTGATCGTTGTCTACCTGATACGGCCATTGAAACTCTTGAAGCGATTCGTCTATTTGTATTTACCTCGCGGACAGCATTTGTTGTTGCTGCTGACGAGGCTATGATTGAGTACTCAGTGCGTAAGCACTTCCCTGACCTGCCTGACAGCACTGGGCCACGAGACTATGCCCGTAATTATCTTGAAAAACTCATTCAGGTCCCGTTCCGGATCCCTGCTTTAGGCGAAACAGAGACGAGAATTTATGTCACATTACTTCTTGCTGGTGCTGAAATAGGTGAGAATGACCCAGACTATGAAAAGTTAATCATCGTTGCGCGGGAAAAGTTGAAACGCCCGTGGACAAGTGGTGGATTGGACGCTGCCACGGTAAAAATAACTCTCGGCTCGCAAGCCGATAAAGCAAATAATGCACTAATTCTGAGTGATCAGATCGGACCAATTTTGGCTAGCGGAACAAAAGGTAATCCTCGCCAAATCAAGCGTTTTCTTAATACCCTCTTGCTACGTGACCGCACCGCAACAGCGCGAGGTTTTGGCGATGATATCAAACTGCCAGTACTAGCAAAACTCATGCTTGCTGAGCGATTTATTCCAAGATTGTTCGAACAGATCGCGTTTGTTGCGGCGATACATTCAGATGGACACTGCAAAGATCTTGAAGCATTAGAGACGTTTCTTACGATTTCCAATAAAAACGATGATAAACCAAAAGAAAAAAAAGCCGCAGAAGTATTATTGCCACCTGATAGTACGGTTTTGACTGAATGGAAATCTTCAGAAACGATAAGTGACTGGGCTCGGCTCCCACCGAAGTTATCAGGTCTCGACTTACGTCCCTACTTGTTTGTAACAAAAGATAAAAAAGATTATTTTGGTCCGGTATCAGTTTTGGGCCACTTAGCCGAGGTGGTCGAGAAATTGTTCGGCGGCAAAATGGCGGTTCAAAGTTACGAATCAGAGTTGAAGCAACTTGTGCAACCTGAAGCCGAAAAGGTCTTCGAGGCAGTTCGTAGCAAAATAATGAGCACAGCTACTTTTGATATCAAACCGGCAGGAATTGATGGTTTGAGCGTTCTTGTAAAGGCACAACCAAAATTACAGAGCCAGCTAATGGATTTTCTGGAGGCATTGCCAAATGATAAGTGTGGTCCTTGGGCTGTAAGTGGTTGGCAGAGTGCTATAAAGGATACCGAATGTTTAGCGCGTTTGACTGTACTATTGGGGAATTGGAGCAAACTAACTACTAATACCAGCCTCAAAGTCGCAGCCGAAGCAGCGCTTAAAAATCACAAAGGAATACATTAATGGGAACATCAACAGCTTATGGAGGGCCTGGCGGCGGGACTCCACTTATTCCATCATGGTTGGATAACGCCCCCCCGGCATCCCCGCAAGGCAATGGCCCAGGACAAGACGACCAGCAGCCAATAGATCGTCCTGAACCCCTGACTCCACCAAATCGCCCACCAATACCAGGTACAGCTGATCCGCAACGTTTCTCAAACGCGCGCAATAACTTCACACGATTTGCAGGGTCTGGTGGTTCAGATCGAGCAAGCCTCGGGCGGGCCATATCGAAGTATGTTTCAACGTCATCAGGTGGTGCTAGGCAGGCAGCACAACGTATGGGAGCTTCCAGAGGGGCGGGGGCACGGCTCCTCGGTTTCCTAGCGGAGGTACAAACAAGGGGTGTCAACGAAGCGCTACGCTCACTGAATTTAGAATCGCTAGCAGGCCGTCCAATCACTGAAATTTTCATTGGGCTAGCTGATTTCATCTGCCCAGGAGCAGGTACTGTTGATGAGGGCATTGCCCGTGAAGCATACATCGAGACTATCGTAGAACTTGCTAACGAAGGTCTCACTGATTTGAATACATTTACACCAGATCAAATGCAAACCGTTTTCGAACTATATGCTACTCACGCGATCGAAGCACGCATTTGTAATGACATTGGAACCAAAGCGGTGACGATGCCAATAAATGCGCATACAGCACATCTTGTTGAGCAGCAGGTGCGAGATTTCATCCGGGGTGGAGTAAGCGATGCACTCGCACGCGCTCAAATTGGGACAAATCATCTTACTCCAGAGCAAATTCAAGGATTCGTGGATACGATCTATGAGTCTGCGTTTAGAATTTTACAGGCTCTTGGCGATGCAGAGGCTAATAAACAATGATGCGACAACTCCTAGTTGGTCATTTCGGTTATGACGATTCATTTGACCCTGTAGCAGGCTTAGATGAACAGATAACTTCCCTACAGCTCGTCGCCAGCAAACAAACGTTGGATTATGGAATTGGTCATGCACTGTCCAGCCTTAACAATATCGGCATATTCCCAACAGAAATGGGCATTGACCTGTTGGTTTTAGCAGCCCATGTCCATGCTGCTGACACACGAATCTCGCGTGTTGAGCAATCGCAGGATTCGTGGACACGCGAGATAAGATTGATAGTACCTGTGAGTAATCCCTCTCGTTGGTATTCAGCAGCGCCAACCCTCAAAAATTCTCTTGATTTTTTAACCGGCGATCGCTGGACGGTCGATTTTAGGCCACGCCCCGAGCGATTTAATACTGTCGTCAAAGAAGCACCACCAACCCTGATTGCTCACCCATTTGATTCAGTCAGTTTATTCTCAGGTGGACTTGATAGTTTAATTGGAGCTATCGACTCGTTAGAGAGTGGAACTACACCGCTTCTGGTTAGTCATTTCGGAGAGGGGGCAACAAGTGATGCACAAACTAAGCTGTTTGCCGGTTTAAAAAAACATTACGTCAAATCATCTTTAGGGAGATTGCGAGTTGGTATGTCCTTTGAGGAAGGACTTGTGGAAGGCGTAAGTTCAGAGAATAGTACTCGAGGCAGATCTTTCTTGTTTTTTGCTCTCGGTGTTTTCGCAGGAACCGGACTAGGAAACCATTTCGTTTTGCGCGTCCCTGAAAATGGATTGATTGCTCTAAATGTACCGTTGGATCCACTACGATTGGGATCAAACAGTACTCGCACGACGCACCCATATTATATGGCGAGATGGAATGAACTACTTTCCATACTTGGCATCAATGGCGAAATTCAAAATCCGTATTGGAACAAAACTAAAGGGGAGATGGCTTCGTCTTGCCAAAATCCTTCTCTTTTAAAAAGCCTGATATCAGATTCACTATCGTGCTCATCACCGGCCAAGGCCCGTTGGTTGGGGCATGGCATTGAACAGTGTGGCTATTGTTTGCCATGCCTGATCCGCCGAGCAGCATTAATGGCAGCATGGGGACCTGATAGTGATCCAACGGTGTATACAGTGGCAGATCTTCATGCTCACCCCTTGGACACGCGCCAAGCAACTGGAGTACAGGTCAGATCATTTCAATATGCAATTGCTCGTCTGAAAGATAATCCGCAACTAGCAAGTATCTTGATTCACAAGCCTGGCTCGCTTGCGGATGAAGCAATGCATTTAGACCAGCTAGCTGGTGTATATCAGCGCGGACTTGCTGAAGTTGCGCGACTTATCGACGGTGTTTCGACAAGACCAGCTTGAAAAGGATATTTACATGAATGCAACTAAAGGGCTTGTCGATTTTCACTGTCACCTTGATCTCTACCCTGATCATTATTCAGCAGTCAGAGATGCAGAGAAAGCTGGAATATTTACATTGGCAGTTACGACAACACCGCGCGCATGGCCTCGCAATCACGAGATTGCAAAGCGTACGAAGTATGTCCGAGCAGCATTAGGGTTACATCCCCAATTGGTAGCCAACCATGAAAATGAACTAGAACTATGGGATCATTACCTATCGGAGACACGCTATGTTGGTGAAGTTGGACTGGATGCTGGTCCTCGCTTTTTCAAGTCACTCGATGCGCAAAAGCGAGTATTTCAACATATATTGCAACGTTGCGCTCAGGCTGGCGATAAGATCATTACAGTCCATAGCGTCAGAGCGGTCAAAATTGTACTAGACTTCATTGAAGCATATTTACCCTTAGGGCGTGGGAAAATTGTTCTCCACTGGTTCACTGGAACAAAGAACGAGGCGAAGCGAGCATTAGAGTTAGGATGCTATTTTTCTATTAATATGGAAATGATTAGCAATGCCAGACATATTCCTATGATACAGTCTATTCCAATTGAGCGAGTGCTAACAGAAACCGATGGTCCATTCACACGTATTGATAATAGGCCTTCACAACCAGCTGATATAGAAAATACTGTAGAAGAACTAGCCCATTTATATGGGCTATCCACGAGTGATATGGTCTACGTCATTCGGAATAATTTGCGGACCCTAATCAGTTATTGAAGGCAACCTTACTATGATTAAATGAAAAAGAGATTGGTGTTCATCTTGGTGGTCTTGACAGAGAAGTGACTCAAGTTTCGCTTATATATTAGCTTGTAACTGAATAAGGCAATCCCAATTACAGAGCCAAATTTGAACAGCCTGATTACTAGCAGGCTTTTTGCTTTTGTGCACCAATGGAAAAGAGTTCAGTCTCGGAACTGGGGGGCCTGTTAACGATTGTTGCAACCAGCTCTTCAGACGGAGATAAGACACACTATGTTACTTAAAAAAATAGATATCAGCAAATTAAGTCATATAAATAGATAGATGAAGGTTATTGAGAGATAATCATCAATTTAGAATTCGGATTGCTTTCTTATAATGATGGTACAGCAAGATCAACACTGTGTAGCTCATGCAACTCCACTATGGTGCCGCTATAGTTGTTTCTGCGTGCCATCCAGCTTGCGATGAATAAGCGAAACCAACGTAAGGATGTCCAGCGCATCCAGTTCAGACATGGGCCAATTCTTCTTAGGCGCATGGGCTAGTGGATTGCGCACAGCACCGAATAGACCAATCAGTAGATTCGCAAAACCTTTCTGTTCGCTCTTTTCTGAGTCGGTGGTGAGCGATCCCAAAGTCAGAACAGGTTGTTGTCCGGTAAATGCCTTGTTCACCAAGTCAGCACCATCACCGCTCAACCCGGACAACTGACGAATACGTTCCGCAACCCCCTTCGTCGCCTCGAAGACGGCATGAAAATAGTTTTCGTCCAGAAGTTCGGCACGGCAATAGTTCAAAACTTCCGCATGCACAGCACGGCTTTCGAGTGCAGCCTTAAGTCGCCCGGCGCGGGCTCGAGCAGAATCCAGAGTCGTTACTTTAGCAGCGCTCGCGACCTTACCATCCTCACGGATATAAAAACCGGAAAAAGCCAGGACAACATTGAGTTCATCACGTCGCCAGGCAAACACCGATGGATCACGGGCGTAATTAACCGGGTTCATCGCACGGTTAATGAACATAATAAGATGGTTGCCGACCTGATACTGGTTCTGCGCACCTGCGAGCGCATTAAACAGACGTTTCCACTTTGTCATTCCTGGCGATGTGTCCGCAACTTTAATTTCTTGTAGCAGTCGCTCGATCTGCGACCCACTCAAGCCACGTTCGGTATCAGCAAGGACGCGACAGGCGGCCTCAAGGTGCTGAGAGTTGAATGATGGAATACGTATCATGAATTATCTTTCTATCACCTCTCAGACCCACTCGAGCGCCGTGATGATCGATTGCCCTTCGGTGCCGACCTCCACAAACAGAGCGTGCTCGTAACCAAGCTGCTGCTTATAACCTCGAAGTTTTAGTAGATCGATCTCTCTATCGACGCGACTCGTTGATTTTTTGAACTCCAAGACCAAATGATTCTGTCGTGTACCTCGGCGATGCACGATCACATCTGGAAATACTGTCTTTGCCTCAACGTCTTCGCTGTCTGGATAAAGTTCCAAATGTCTGAGCCGTTTAGGTTCAATGCTGTCCCGGTTGTATTCGCAATCTACAGTCCAACCGGGGAAACATTGCTGGAGGTACATCGCAAAGCGAAAGGTAATCGACCGTTCGTTAGCATCGATACCGAGAAGATCATGATCAATGAATAGTAGCTCGGACAATGCATGTGACACAGCTTCGCCTGGTGCATATTGGTTGAGGTAGTGAATTTGTTCCGGGGTCAGTGCCATCATCACATTCGCATACTTAAGAAATTATATTGGGCTTTCAAGAAGAATGAGTACGCTGTAGGTTCCATTTTTCATTGCCTAACTAAGGCTCACACTGAAGGAAGTATACACTGATTGAAACGTCGTGAGGATTCTCTGTCTCGCGTCGTCTAGCTCGTCAGCCACGCGTTGCGTGAGCGTAAACGTGGGGCAATCGGGCTGACCACATCCACAAGGTCTGATTTCCCCTTCCTTAAGCCGAGTTACGAAGATGCGCCGCAGTTGGTCGACCTGACGAACCACTTTTCCCATCACTGTCTGGATGCGTTGATTTTTGAGATGGTGGATCGAAGGAATGCGCCTGATCTCGACGCCCTCACGCGTTCTCCACAAACCTGTATTTAGTGCGCCAATGGTATCTTCGATTGCCTTCTGAAAAGCAGGGAGAGAACTTTCTTGTTGAAACGGTGTGCGAAATGCTGGCCGGTCAAATACGGAAGCCATCAGTTGCAGAACATCGGCGTCGGAAAGGTCGGGAAAATCATCCGTGAATTTTTGAATATCAGCTTCAACATCAGGAAACTCGACGCCCTGGACAAAACGGTGCAGCAGATATTCAGCACGAAGACGCAAGTTTTCTTCGAACTCTACGCCCGACCATATCGTTACATGCCTGACGCCTAGGGAAGCTGCTGCTTGCTCGATGCGCGTTCTGCCAGCATCCGAGACCGCACCACGAGAGACGAACTTAAAGACGTCTGGGACACTGCCAGTTGCTTTAATCGACTTACTCATGTCGCTCTTGGCTTTTGCCAGTGTCAACGTGTCTCGGTTCGCGCATTGGATGATGGTCTTACGTGCTGGCTGGTCATCAAATGGTTCAATACCCGAGATATCTCGCCCTTGATCACCTCCTGATTGACCGTGCCAAATCAGATCATGCCAACCCGCGCGCAGGTGGTATGCAAAAACAAGGCGCTCGAACTGGATACCACTGTAGTCCTCAAAATGAACCGGAGAAACCGTTATCGTCGCCATACTCGCTCCTTTTCTGCTGCTATTAGTCTTCGGTAAACCTTACTACGTCCCTGTGAATTTCCGCCGTTACCCAATGAAAAGCACCAAATATTGGTGGCAAACCTTGCTTCACCAAATGCCCACGGAGTTTGAAATGCAGAATAACTTATTAGTAAACTGGACGCGACAGCAGCACTGTAGCTCGCGCACAAAACAAATCTCCGGATCGAGTGTCCTTAACGACCTGTCTCAATTAATCAAAAACGGAGTTCTGCTATTTCTTAACACAATCCGTCGCCAAGAGCTGAGGCAGATTGAGATTGGCCTTGTAGCCAAAACGACTATCTACGAGATGGGTGCGGGATCTGGCCGAGATGGAAGAATGACTCAAAGTGCTCAAGTAAGCCCCTCGTGTTAACATCTGAAAGCCAGAAGTCCGTCTACAAATATGTAGATGATGCTACCCACTGATTGACTGTGTTTACCAAACAAATTTAGGGAAGAGACAAAGTCTATTAATTAATTTGACTGCTCCGCGTTGAGTGACACATTACGCCGTTAGCAACGCCTACTGCGGGCACAAAGCGGCCAGTCCTGTTGGCTGTCAGATCCGCTATGAGCAAAAAGTGGAAGCTCATAATTGTTCTCACCTCCGATGGTGCAATACGTAACTTACAGCGCGATAATCTGCAACGAGCCGATCGCTTGGTTCTGCCCTTGGATTAATTCCTAATGATTGATATTCACTTTGAATTTTGAAGACATTATACCGCTTGTAATTTCATAGCATAGTTGATGACAAATGATATTCCTGGTGGTTTAATTAAGTGATTGCCAACAGTTTAAAAGAGGAATTATGGGCACGGAAATTTCACTTAAGGTTTCAGGTGCAACGCTAGATTGGAGTAAAAATAGCTTAGGTGTTGATCATGGTGCATTGTTCCAGTCAACCGACCACATAATGATACCTCAGCACGAACGCTATGATCTGGAAGAAACCGATGAAATTGATGAAGAAAGACGCCTTCAGTGGACCGTACTCAGGAAGCCTCTTGCAGCAGTAGCTGAACGGGTTGAGTTACTTGGTTTTTCTCTTACTGCTATTCGTGCGGAATATGAAAATCTTGTAAAGCATGAGGTTTATCAAAGAAACGAAATGATTGAAGCCTATCCCGATAATTGGGAACCTTTAGAAAATCTTTTTAGTTTTGATGAGTTTCTGGGCTTACTTAAGAGCTATGATCTGGGGGAGTTAAACGATAAAGATATCGACTTTGATAATTCAAAAAAAACAGAGAATGATAATTTCATTTTGAAGTTATTCCCTAACGACATTTTAAAAAGAATTCCTCTCTATGATCCTTATAACAACTTTTACTGGTCAGAAAAAACAGCGTTTTTCAGTGTCATAAACATACTTCATCCATACTCTATGATCAAACTTTTAAGTGAAAACAAACATAATCTTAGTGAGTATGTCGAGTGGGACTATGGGGAAATAGTCGCTAACGGATGGGTTCACATTAACCAAATAAAAACTGAAATTAACCGTGAAAATTCTTTTCTCATAGCAACTGAAGGTTCCTCGGACTCACATATATTACAAAAGGCATTTAAGCTAATTAAGCCTAGCGTTTGTGAATTTTTTCGTTTCATCGATGTAACATCTGGCCATCCATTCCCCGGCACTGGGGGATTATCAAAGTTTGCTGAGGGATTAGTAAAAATTGATGTACAGAACCAAATCATTTTTGTACTCGACAATGATAGTGAAGGGGTTGAAGCTTTCAAGAAAATCATAAAGATGAAGCTTCCTCATAATATGAGTTGCATATGTCTTCCGGATCTTAAGGAGTTTGAAAGTTTCCCTACTTGTGGCCCAGACGGCCTAACCTTATCCAATATTAATGGAACTGCTGCCGCTATAGAGTGTTACTTGGATTTAACATATAGTGAATATGACTCATACATTGTTAGATGGACTAACTATAAAAAAGAGACCGGGATGTATCAAGGCGCACTTGAGTTTAAAGAGTATTACGCAAAAAGATATCTTGATACATCAGAAGTTAAGCTTATCGAAAGTAAATATGACACCTCCAAACTTGAGGCTTTGCTTAATGCGATCATTGATGCTTGTTCCAAATTATCTGGAGCAATACGTATTGAAAAAATAAAGAGTCACTATCCAAATATATGGACTGAAGAAAAAGTTTAACTCCATTGAATTATTTTTAACAACCTGAAAATAATATTGTGTATCACGTCATTCAAATATTACAATACGGCATATTGGGTGTCCGTTTCTGGCACAGAACAGACAGCCCTTATAGATGTGACAATAGTAGCGATCACCAAATGCACGAGACCGCTCTAATCAGTTTTGATTGGTGGTCATTCTGGTGGTCTTGACAGGAAGAGTTTTCAGGTTTAGCTTATTTATTAGCCAGCTACTGGCAAAGGCGATCCCAGTCAGAGGAGCCAAATTTGAAAAGCCTGCTTTTATAGCAGGCTTTTTGCTTTTCTGCGGCAGGTAAAATTGCCCTCAGTTGCCGAGCTTAACCGGCATCCCTGACCGACGTTCCAGTTCCGCGCCCGCCCCCTCGTTGACAAGCTCGGTTCGCAGCGAGGCAGATATCGGCAAAGGCACTTTCCGGCTCGATTCAAATTCCGCCCGGTTCCGTGATAGCGGTTCATGCACCTCAACCCAGCGGCTGCCGTCCGGCTCTGTCGTCACTTTAACGGGCTGATCGATAAGCTGCACACGGGTGCCTACCGGGACGTTATCGAAAAGATATTTAATGTCGGTATTGCGCAGACGAATACAACCCTGGCTCACCCGCAGTCCGATGCCAAAATTGGAGTTTGTCCCGTGAATGGCATACAGCCTGCCAATATAAATCGCATACAGTCCCATTGGGTTATCGGGCCCGGCGGGCACGAATGCAGGCAGCGTTTTCCCCTCTGCCGCATAGGCGCGGCGCGTATTCGGCGTAGGAGACCATGTGGGGCCTTCCTGCTTACGTTCTACCGCCGTGACCCAGTTTCGCGGGGTTTCGCGCCCGGCCTGACCAATGCCGATGGGTAACACTTCAACGGTATTGCTGCCTGGTGGGTAATAGTAGAGGCGCATTTCTGCCGCATTAACGATAATTCCCTCGCGGACGGTGTCAGGCAAAATCAGCTGCTGGGGTATCACCAGTTGCGTACCGGATTTAGGCAAAAAAGGATCCACGCCCGGGTTCGCTTCCAGCATATTGCTCAGACCCTGCCCGTATTGCGCGGCAAACGCTTCGAGCGGTAGCGTATTGTGATCCGGCACGGTAATGGTTTGCGAAGTGCCCACCAGCCGACTGCCTGTCGGCGGTAAAGGATAACTTACCGCCTGAACGCTCTGGCTGATAAGTAATGCAGCAAGACAACTCAACACATTTATACGACACATATTCCCTTCCTCAGTCGCACCTCGATTTGCTAAGCATAGCGTAGCCGCTTTGCATTACCCATCAGGAAATAAAATCAGTTTGCACACGCGCCCTGGCGCGGTAGTCTCATACGTTCCGTTTATATGACGGTGGCTATGTGAGTGACCTTTTCTTATACCAATAATTAGAAATACGTGCAGACAGGACAACTATGGACTCCACTCTCACCTCCACACATCCCAACGAGGAGACACCTTCGCTCAATCGTGCCCGCCGCGCAGCCCTCGGCAGCTTCGCGGGTGCCGTCGTCGACTGGTATGATTTTCTGCTTTACGGCATTACTGCCGCGCTGGTGTTTAACCGCGAATTCTTCCCCCAGATTAGCCCGGCAATGGGTACGCTCGCCGCGTTTGCTACCTTTGGCGTCGGCTTCCTGTTTCGTCCACTGGGCGGAGTGATCTTCGGCCACTTCGGTGACCGTCTCGGTCGCAAACGCATGCTGATGCTCACCGTCTGGATGATGGGCATCGCCACCGCGCTGATTGGCGTTCTCCCTTCATTTTCCACCATTGGCTGGTGGGCGCCGGTGCTGCTGGTTACGCTGCGCGCCATTCAGGGCTTCGCGGTAGGCGGCGAATGGGGTGGCGCGGCGCTGTTATCCGTTGAGAGTGCCCCGAAGAACAAGAAAGCGTTTTACAGCAGCGGCGTGCAGGTGGGCTATGGCGTAGGTCTGCTGCTCTCCACCGGGCTGGTGTCGCTGATGAGCCATTTCACCACCGATGAACAATTCCTGAGCTGGGGCTGGCGCATTCCGTTTATCTTCAGCATCGTGCTGGTTGTCGCCGCCCTGTGGATCCGCAACGGCATGGAAGAATCTGCTGAGTTCGAACAACAGCGGCAAGAACCGCCCGTTGCCAGAAAACGGCTGCCGGTGATGGAAGCGCTTGTCCGGCATCCTGGCGCTTTTCTGAAAATTATTGCCCTGCGCCTGTGCGAACTGCTGACGATGTATATCGTGACCGCGTTTGCCCTCAATTATTCAACGCAAAATCTCGGTCTGCCCCGCGAGCTGTTCCTGAACATTGGCCTGCTGGTCGGCGGGATCAGCTGCCTGACTATCCCCAGCTTCGCCTGGCTGGCGGACAGGTTTGGTCGCCGTCGCGTCTATATCACCGGGGCGCTAATTGGCACCCTCAGCGCCTGGCCGTTCTTCATGGCGCTGGAGGCACAGTCGATCTTCTGGATTGTCTTCTTTGCCATCATGCTCGCTAACATCGCCCACGATATGGTGGTCTGCGTGCAGCAGCCCATGTTTACCGAACTGTTCGGGGCGAGCTATCGCTACAGCGGCGCGGGCGTAGGCTATCAGGTGGCAAGCGTGGTCGGCGGCGGGTTTACGCCATTTATTGCCGCCGCGCTGGTGACCTTCTCCGGGGGCAACTGGCACAGTGTGGCACTTTATCTGCTGGCCGGTTGCCTGCTGTCAGCGGCGACGGCGTTATTGATGAAAGAGACGAGCCACACCTGATCTCACTTTTGTTTCACAGGCGTGTGACATACTATCGGGTAGAGTCGCACACCTGTGGAACAAGGAGACAGAGATGAATAATAAGGGCTCCAGCCTGACCCCGGCTCAGGCACTGGAAAAACTCGATGCACTGTATGAACAGTCCGTCAACGCGCTGCGCAGCGCCATCAGTGAGTATATCGAAACAGGGAAACTCCCCGACGAAAAGGCCAGAAGTAAGGGCCTTTTTGTTTATCCATCGCTTTCCGTCACCTGGGACGGCAGCGCGACTAACACGCCGAAAACGCGCGCCTACGCACGCTTTACCCACTCCGGCTGCTACAGCACCACCGTCACCCGCCCTGCACTGTTCCGCCCTTATCTTGAAGAGCAACTCACGCTGTTGTATCAGGATTACGGCGCGCACATTGCCGTTGAACCCTCACAGCATGAGATCCCGTATCCGTATGTGATTGACGGTTCGGCATTAACCCTTGACCGCTCCATGAGCGCGGGGCTGACGCGCCATTTCCCGACCACCGAGCTGTCGCAGATTGGCGATGAGACGGCGGATGGTATCTACCACCCGGCAGAATTTTCACCGCTGTCGCACTTTGATGCCCGCCGCGTGGATTTCTCTCTGGCGCGCCTGCGTCACTACACCGGGACGCCCGTCGACCATTTCCAGCCCTTTGTACTGTTTACCAACTACACCCGCTATGTCGACGAGTTTGTCCGTTGGGGCTGTAGCCAGATCCTCGACCCGGATAGCCCTTACATCGCGCTGTCCTGCGCTGGCGGGATCTGGATCACCGCGGAAACCGAGGCACCCGAGCAGGCCATCTCCGACCTGGCGTGGAAAAAACACCAGATGCCTGCCTGGCACCTGATCACCGCTGACGGCCAGGGGATCACCTTAATTAACATCGGGGTTGGTCCGTCAAATGCCAAAACCATCTGCGACCATCTGGCGGTATTGCGCCCGGACGTGTGGCTGATGATTGGACACTGCGGCGGCCTGCGTGAAAGCCAGCTGATTGGCGACTACGTGCTGGCCCACGCCTATCTGCGTGATGACCATGTGCTTGACGCTGTGCTTCCACCGGATATTCCTATCCCGAGCATCGCCGAAGTGCAGCGTGCGCTGTATGACGCCACCAAAGAGGTGAGCGGTATGCCGGGTGAAGAGGTTAAACAGCGTCTGCGTACCGGTACGGTAGTGACGACGGATGACCGCAACTGGGAGCTGCGTTACTCCGCCTCCGCGCTGCGTTTCAACCTCAGCCGTGCCGTCGCGATTGATATGGAAAGCGCCACCATCGCCGCACAGGGATATCGCTTCCGCGTCCCTTACGGCACGCTGCTGTGCGTTTCCGACAAACCGCTGCACGGCGAAATTAAGCTTCCGGGTCAGGCCAACCGTTTCTATGAAGGGGCAATCTCCGAACATCTGCAAATCGGCATTCGCGCCATTGATTTGCTGCGTGCGGAAGGTGACAGGCTGCATTCCCGTAAATTACGTACCTTCAACGAGCCGCCATTCCGCTAACCAGAACAAGGAATCACCATGCACACCCCATCACGCTTATCGGCCCTGCGCCGATGGCTACAGGAAAACAATCTTGATGGCATGATCGTGCCGCGCGCGGATGCCTGGCAGAGTGAGTATTGCGCGCCGTACGATGAAAAGCTGGCCTGGCTGACGGGCTTTGATGGCTCCGCAGGTCTGGCGCTGATTCTGAAAAACACAGCCCTGCTGTTTGTCGATGGCCGCTATCAGGTTCAGGCTCGCCTTCAGGTCAATATGGATGAAATTGAAATCCACCATCTGCACAATGAACCGCTGGCCGAATGGCTCACAGCCAACGCCGGGGCCGGCATGCGTATTGGGTTTGAAGCACTGCTGATGACCAATACGGAGTTCGGGCAACTGTCTGCAACACCCTGTGAACTGGTTCCGCTCAGTCAGTCGCCGTTTGATACCTTATGGCACGATCGCCCTGCCGCGCCGGCGGGACGTATTCGAGAAATGCCGGTGGAGGTCAGTGGCGAAAGCAGCCTCGCCAAACGCCAGCGCGTTGCCGCCGTGCTGGCCGCACACGATGCCGATTATCTGGCCGTGACTCTGCCGGATAACATCGCCTGGCTGTTGAACGTGCGTGGCGCCGACATCCCATCCAGTCCTGTTCCCCTCTCCTTTGCCCTTCTTGACCGTGACGGTAGCGTGGAGTGGTTTGTTAACGACAATAAGCTCAGCGAGCTACCCGAGAGCGTGAGAAACGCGTTCAGGATTGCGCCACAGGATGCCTTTATCGAACGCTGCCAGCGCCTGTCACAAGGTAAGCGGGTGATGGTTGATGCCGATTCCGCACCGGTCGCCCTGCGCTTTGCCATTGAGCCAGAGGGCGAAATAGCCTGGCGAACCGATCCCATCACTCTGATGAAAGCCACTAAAAACCCGGTCGAACTTGCCGGGTACCGCGAGTGTCATCACCAGGACGGTGCTGCCTGGGTGAATTTCCTGGCCTGGCTAAGCCGTGAAGTCCCCCTGCGTGAGGCGGCAGGAAAACCGCTGACGGAGCTGGAAGCGCAGGCGCAGCAGCTTGCGTTCCGTAAACAGCAGCCTGGATTTATTGAGCAAAGTTTTGCCACCATCTCCGCCTCCTCCAGTAATGCGGCGATGTGCCACTATCACTCAAGCGAAGCCAGCAATAAGCCCATCGGTCATCATCATTTTTACCTTAATGATTCCGGCGGTCAGTACCATAACGGCACCACTGACGCCACGCGTACGCTGGCATGGGGTAGCGTGCCGCCACAGCAGAAGTTGCACTATACCGCCGTACTGAGAGGGTTCCTGTCGTTGATAACCTTACAGTTCCCCTCCGGCAGCCAGGGCCATCAGCTTGATGCCTTCGCGCGTCGCCCGCTGTGGGAAATGGGGCTGGATTACGATCACGGGACAGGGCATGGGGTAGGACATCAGTTGCTTATCCATGAGAACCCGCATCGTCTCGCCAAAAAGGTTAACCCGTGGCCCCTGGTGGCCGGCACCATCATGACTATCGAGCCTGGATATTATCTGGCGGACAGCCATGGGATCCGCATTGAAAACCAGGTGGAGATTGTCGAAAGCCGTCCGGGATTCTGCACGTTTTCCTCACTGACGCTGATCCCGATCGACCTGAGCCAGGTCGAGTTACAGCTGTTGAACGAACAGGAAAAACAGTGGCTGGATGAGTATCATCAGCAGGTGCGTGATGCCCTGTTACCGTTGGTCGACAGCGACGCGCGGCAATGGTTGCTTGAGGCGACGATGCCGGTTGGGGTTAACCACTAGAAATATCAGGTGGATGCCGGGCGGCGGTTTCGCCTGACCCGGCTGTAAGCCCGTCGCATCGGACTTTTTCAGAACGCAGAAAAGCAAAAAGCCTGCTATAAAAGCAGGCTTTTTAAATTTGGCTCCTCTGACTGGACTCGAACCAGTGACATACGGATTAACAGTCCGCCGTTCTACCGACTGAACTACAGAGGAATCGTGTGAACGGGGCGCATATTATCGATGCTCCCCGATGATGTCAAAGGCAGAATGCATATTTCTGACTGTTTGCCGAATTATTCTCCACTTCGTGCATTTGTCAGGCATTCTGTTGATTCTGTGGTCGTTGGTTCCTGTTTTATTCGCGGGTATTTCCAGAGCCAGCGCCCACTGACCATACGCCAGTAGAACAACGCCCCACGCACCGCCCAGTCAAGGAACATCCCCAGCCAGACGCCGACTACCCCTATGCCAAGCATGACCCCGAGCGTGTAGCCCACCACCACGCGGCAACCCCACATGCCGAGCATCGATACCCACATCGCGAAGCGTGCATCGCGTGCCCCTTTCAGCCCGGCAGGCAGAACCCATGAAGCCGCCCAGATGGGCATAAAGGCCGCGTTCAGCCAGATCAGGATCTTAACGACCTCTTTGACATCATCTTCGTGGGTATAAAAAGAGGCCATAAGCCCGGCAAAGGGGGCGCTTCCCCAGGCGATCAGCGTCAGGCCAATGGTTGACAGCCAGAAGACGTGCCGCAACTGCCGTTCCGCCTGCCCTATCTGCCCTTTCCCCAGCCGTTTACCGGTGATGATGGTCGATGCCGAACCGAGGGCGTTGCCCGGCAGGTTTATCAGGGAGGCGATGGAGAAGGCAATAAAGTTACCGGCGATAACGTCGGTCCCCATCCCGGCGACAAACATTTGCGTCAGCAGCTTGCCCCCATTAAACAACACGGATTCAATACTGGCGGGAATACCAATTCCCATCACTTCCCAGATAATGGCGAAGTTAAAGGGGCGGAAATAGCTCTTCAGCGTAAGGCGCAGTGACGGCGTGATCCCCGCCATCAGCACCCCGAGAATGGCAGCAGCACCGATATAACGTGAAATCGTTAACCCCAGCCCGGCACCCACGAACCCGAGCCCGTCCCAGGAGAAGACGCCGTAGATCAGCACGCTGCTGATAATAATATTCAGGATGTTCATCCCGCCGTTTATCAGCAACGGAATTTTGGTGTTGCCCGCCCCGCGCAGCGCGCCGCTGCCAATCAGCGCGATGGCTGCAGCCGGATAACTCAGAACCGTCATTTCCAGGTAGGTCAGCGCCAGGTCTTTAACTTCATTTGTGGCCTCACCGGCGACAAAATCGATAATTTCCCTGCCGAAATAGTGGATCACCGCCGCCAGCACGATCGAGAAAATGGTCATGATCATCATCGACTGTCGGGCAGCCTCGCGCGCACGTTTAGGATCGAGCTTGCCGAGGCTAAAGGCGACGACAACCGTCGTCCCGAGGTCAATGGCGGCAAAAAAAGAAATAACCACCATGTTAAAGCTGTCCGCCAGCCCGACACCGGCCATCGCCTCTTTACCCAGCCAGCTGACCAGGAAGGTACTCAGCACCCCCATCAACAGAACGCAGGTGTTTTCCAGGAAAATAGGCACGGCAAGGGGGGTGATTTCACGCCAGAACAGAACACGATAGCTTTTACGCTTTGCATACCATGGCGTGCGCATAATCGCCTGGCGTAGGGGGGCAGTGACGTTCAAAATGGACCTTAACGAGAAAGTTGAAACTCCATTTCAAATGATGGGGGAGAAATGCTAAACCTGCAAAGTATTTTCCATAAAAAGATGTGTGGATTTACAACAAACTGTCGACAGAATCATCAATCGATCGCTAATCGCTAAGATCAGGTTTGACAAAACTTTTTTCGCCGCTAAGATAAGCCTCCACAACGATTCCTCTGTAGTTCAGTCGGTAGAACGGCGGACTGTTAATCCGTATGTCACTGGTTCGAGTCCAGTCAGAGGAGCCAAATTTAAAAAGCCTGCTTTTATAGCAGGCTTTTTGCTTTGCTGGTGAGGGAAAATGAACGCTCTGTTTGTCTACGGCACGCTACGCCCGGGTCACGCGAATGCACATATTCTTGAAAACATCGGTGGCGAATGGCAGGCCGGTTTTGTCACCGGGACGTTTTACGAACGTGGCTGGGGCGCGGCGGCAGATTTTCCGGGGATAGTGCTGCACCCGGACGGCCCACGCGTGGAGGGCTTTCTGTTTATCTCTGATAGCCTGAGTGCACACTGGCCAATGCTGGACGAATTTGAAGACGGCTACGATCGGGTTGAGGTCAATGTGACCACGCCGGATGGAAAACAGGTCAACGCCTGGATTTATCAGCTACAACCGCGTACTGCGTAATAAAAAAGGCTCTCTGTCACCAGAGAGCCTTTTTTGTATTCATCGGCGATTACTCGCTTTTGGCTTCACCGTTTTTGATTTCGCCCATTACTTTCAGTTTCTTGGAGATATCACGGCGTTCTTTAGACAGCTCAGCGTTTTTGATGATGTAGTCATCAACGCGGTCTTCGTAGTCGCTCTTCATGCTGGCGATGATGCCCTGAATAGCCTCAACGCTCATGCCTGGCTTGATGTAGTCGCTCAGGTTATCGAGCAGCAGGACACGTTTCTGGTTGTCACGGATCTTCTTCTCAACGTCCTGGATTTCACGCTGCAGTTTGTTTTTGCGGCGGAACAGGCGGACGAATTCCAGAACATCCTGGAACGAAGGCTTGGTAGTTTCCATTTTTACACCCCTGATAATGTGAGATTCGGATTCGTTAAAGCAACCGTTGTAACAATAACCTTACTGACAGCGGCTGCGAATGACAATGAGTATATCGTTTAAAGCTATCATAACCCCAATTGATGCTGAATCGAAGCAGCAGGCGTCACATATGGAGATAGCTGCTCTTTATTTGCGCAGCGCCCGGCAAATGAGATGCGACAGTAGCTCCAGCTGCCGCGCCAGCTCCATGCTCAGCCAGACATAACCATGAATAGGCGTTTCCGCGACGTTATCGCTCTGACGCTCATTCATTAACTGCTTCAGCTCAGCAACGATCTCATTCAGACGTTCACTGTTCGCCAGAATGGGCTGCGGGTTACCTTCATAAAGCGCGTGGGCGATGGTGAGCAGCGTTTGCTGCGTCATCTGCTGCGTCTCTTTTAAGGTATGGGCGTTGAGCATTAAAAGGTGGCTGGGACGAGAAGCCCAGTGCGCGTTGATTTGCAGCTCAAGCATGCATACCAGATTGCGGCTTACCGTCTGAATGGCTTCGAAAATGGATTTCTGGATATGGGTTTCTTTGCTGGCCGGGGTAATCAGCCCGCGCATCCTGACCACATCGTTGAGGATCGTTTGCAGGTGTTTTTCCAGCCGGGGGCGCTCAACCAGGTTAGGGGAAAATCCGGCCTGATAGACGCGGTTGAACGCGGTGACATAGTTAGCCATCTGAATACGCCAGTGCAGAAAAGCACGCTGTGGCCAGATGCCGGTAAAAAGCATAGCCAGCAGTGAGCCGAGGATAACGTCCCCGCTTCGCCACAGGGCGGTCGTCATATCCCCCGCCGGTGCACCGACCACCACCGACAGCGTGATACCAATCAGCAGCGCCTGATAGGGCCTTTTGCCTAATGCCAGCCAGCCGCAAAGGAACATCGCGACACCGCACCAGATCAACATAACCGGAAACGAGATAAGCTCAAGCTTCAGCGCGATAAGCCCCAGGGCAGAGCCTAAAACGGTACCGCCAATGCGCTCGAAGGCGCGTGGAACAACGTTCCCCCAGAACGAAATAGGCCCCATCACGACCACCAGCGTGATAAGCGGCCATGTTCCCTCAGGAACATCCAGCAAACGAACCAGCACAAACGTCAACACAAAAGCCAGCGCGATACGGCACCCATGTACCACGCGGTAGTGTTTGTACAGACGAATTTCAAAAGGGGTTAATGATTTGTCGGGACGCACACCCGCTCTCCAGCTACAGGGCAAATCACAATTGTACTGTGTTTTCAGCCGGGCGGATCACACCCGGCTGAAAAACCCTGTAATAACCAGGCTTAACCCGCTTTGTGCTCTACACCAATATACATTTCGATGTCCCAGTAACCGTCCGCGTTACCATCATTAAGGTAGCGCTCGAAGCAGGGTTTAGGGGCCATCTGGTAGCTGTTGTCCTGCAAGAGGGAATTAAAGAACTGATTCCATGGGGTCGCGAAGTCATGGTTTTCAACGCGCGCCGTCGCCACCGCATACTCTCCAGCGGCGATTTCCGTCATCATGACGCCTTCGCTGTTTTCAGGAATGACAAAATCATCCGGGACCGTTACGGCCGTGTCACAGCGCAATTTTTCTGCCGGGACCTCGTCCGGATTATCGTAGTAAACCGCAACCCACTCCAGCGGCTGAATGTGACGTCCATCCACCCACATGACTAACTGTTCGAAGCCCTGTTTAACCGTTTTGTCCCACGGCCCGACCAGATGAAAGCCGGCGATTTTACGTTTCTGTTGCTGCTTGATGCTGTAGTCCATGCTGCCTCCTTTTATTACTGTATATTTATACACTATAAAGCAGGTTTTAACTGTTCAGCAAACGAGGAGTGTTTATTATGTGAGCAGACTCGCAACCGCGCCAGTCTGCTCATGTGCTTTAACGCAGGCCGTTACAGCGTGTGATGCAGATAATCGCTCAGACGGGAGAAGAGGCCACCTTTATTCACCGCTTCGAGCGTCACCAGCGGCCAGTGCGCCACGACTTTATCACGGTCGTAAAGCTGGATCTCCCCTACCCGCTGATGAGCCGCAATCGGCGCTTCCAGCTCTTTTTTATCCAGCACGTACTTGGCTTTGATGTTAGGAACTTCTGTTTTAGGCAAGGCCAGCCAGAAATCCTGGTCGGTGCCCAGTTCCACCTGCTCTTTATCGCCGTACCAGATACGCTCTGTTCCCACTTTTTTGCCGTTATGCAGGATCTGCACCGTATCAAAGTTCTGCTGCCCCCAGTGCAGCAGCTTCCGGGCCTGTTCCTCACGCCCTTTCGGGCTGTCAGCGCCCATCACCACCACGATTAAACGACGCTGACCGTCAACCGCTGACGCAATCAGGTTAAAGCCCGCTCCCGACGTGTGCCCTGTTTTCAGGCCATCAACGTTCATGGTTTTATCCCACAGCAGGCCGTTACGGTTTTGCTGGGTGATCCCGTTCCAGGTAAGGCTCTTTTCGCTGTACATGTGGTAGAACTCTGGCTCGCCGTGAATGATAGCCCGGGAGAGCACGGCCAGGTCATAGGCAGAGCTGTGCTGGCCCGGCGCGTCCAGACCGTGGACGGTTTCAAAGTGGGTATCGCGCAGGTTCAGCTTTTGTACATAGTCGTTCATCATCTTCACAAACTGCGGCTGACCACCCGCTACGTGATCCGCCAGCGCCACGCAGGCGTCGTTACCGGAATCCACAATCAGACCACGGCTCAGGTCGCGCACCGAGACGCGATCGCCCTCTTTCAGGAACATCAGCGACGACCCTTCAAACACCGGGTTCCCTTTTGCCCACGCGTCGCGGCCAACGGTAACGATGTCATCCGGGGTAATGCGGTGGCTGTCGATGGCCCGATCGACAACGTAGCCCGTCATCAGCTTGGTAAGGCTCGCCGGATTACGTTGTTGATGTTCGTTGCCCGCCGTTAAGATCTGACCAGTCGTGTAATCCATTAGCACCCAGGAGCCCGCCTGAATGGCCGGAGGTTGCGGCGAAAAATCCAGCGGATCGGCCGCGAAGGCAGAAGAGACACTCGAAGCGAGTAAAGAAACAGCAATAAACAGACGGCGTTTCAACGGTATATCCTCAGGTCATTAAAAATCGATGACCTTTTTACGGGAGTTCTGTTGTCGTTACCTGGCTTAATTGCAAAAAAATGTGACAGAAAGCAGATTTTACGCTGAAGCGGCCTCGCAAATTTGCACGGTGAGGGCGCTTTTTATTCGGACTGACCTGCACGATCGTTTACCATAGAGACGTCATTTTTTAACAGGATGGTATTACTGGTGTCTGATTCAGCCGCGCGCCCTACATTTTTGTTCCACGACTACGAAACCTTTGGCACCCACCCGGCGCTGGATAGACCGGCACAGTTTGCGGCCATCCGTACCGACGATGAATTCAACATCATTGGCGAACCTGAGGTCTTTTACTGTAAGCCGGCCGATGACTACCTGCCCCAGCCCGGCGCGGTAATGGTCACCGGGATCACCCCACAGGAAGCCCGGGACAAAGGCGTGAACGAGGCCGCATTCGCCCGGCGCATTCACGACCTCTTCACCGTCCCGAATACCTGTGTGGTCGGTTACAACAACATCCGTTTCGATGACGAAGTGACGCGCAATATCTTCTACCGCAACTTCTACGATCCTTATGCCTGGAGCTGGCAGAACCGCAACTCGCGCTGGGATTTGCTCGACATTATGCGTGCCTGCTATGCGCTGCGCCCGGAAGGCATCAACTGGCCTGAGAATGATGAAGGGCTGCCGAGCTTCAGACTGGAACACCTGACGCGCGCGAACGGTATTGAGCACAGCAATGCCCACGATGCGATGGCCGATGTCTACGCCACCATTGCTATGGCAAAGCTGGTGAAAACCGCTCAGCCACGGCTGTTTGACTATCTGCTGAGCCACCGCAGCAAGCAGAAACTCACCACGCTGATTGATGTGCCGCAGATGAAACCGCTGGTACATATCTCCGGTATGTTTGGCGCCTGGCGCGGCAATACCAGTTGGGTCGCTCCGCTGGCCTGGCATCCGGATAACCGTAATGCCGTGATTATGGTGGATTTAGCCGGTGATATTACACCGCTGCTCGATCTCGACAGCGATACGCTGCGCGAACGGCTCTATACCCCAAAAGATGAACTCGGCGATCTGCCCGCGGTGCCGGTCAAACTGGTCCATATCAATAAATGTCCGGTCCTGGCCCAGGCCAATACTCTGCGCGCAGAGGATGCCGACAGGTTGGGGATTAACCGTCAGCGTTGCCTGGATAACCTCAAGGTACTGCGTGAAAACCCGCAGGTACGTGAGAAAGTGGTGGCGATCTTTGCCGAAGCCGAACCCTTTGTTCCGTCAGACAACGTCGATGCGCAGCTGTACAACGGCTTTTTCAGCGACGCAGACCGTGCGGCAATGAATATTGTTCTGCAAACCGAACCGCGTAACTTACCCGCACTGGATATTACCTTCGCGGACGCACGTATCGAAAAACTGATGTTTAATTACCGCGCGCGCAACTATCCTGGCACGCTGGATGAAACCGAACAGGCGCGCTGGCTTCAGCATCGTCGTCATGTGTTTACACCAGAATTTCTGCAGAGCTACGCGCAGGAGCTGGAGATGCTGTATAGCCAGTATGAAGGAAATGCTGAAAAGCAGGCGCTGTTAAAAGCGCTGTATCAGTATGCGCAGGAAATCGTCTGACAGATTTTGGGCGAAAAAAAACCGGAGGCGATGGTCTCCGGTTTTTTTTTACTTAGCTCTTACGCAACGTCTTCGTACTGAGGAACCGGGTTACGGAAGCTCTTCGTGACGCAAGCCAGGTAAACCAGGCCGATACCCGCCCAAATCAGGCCAAGCACCATGGAACTCTCTTCCAGGTTAACCCACAGCGCACCCACGGTCAGCGCACCACACATCGGCAGGAACAGATACTGGAAGTGGTCTTTCAGCGTTTTATTACGCTTTTCACGGATCCAGAACTGAGAAATAACCGACAGATTAACAAAGGTGAACGCCACCAGCGCACCGAAGTTAATCAGCGCAGTTGCCATCACCAGGTCAAAGTTAATCGCCAGCAGAGCAATAGCACCGACCAGGATGATGTTCATCGCCGGCGTACGCCAGGTTGGGTGAACGTAGCCGAAGAAGCTTTTCGGGAATACGCCGTCACGACCCATTACGTACATCAGACGTGCAACGCCTGCGTGCGCGGCCATGCCGGATGCCAGTACCGTGATGGTGGAGAAGATCAACGCGCCAACCTGGAACGCTTTACCCGCCACGTAGAGCATAATTTCTGGCTGAGAGGCATCCGGATCCTTAAAGCGAGAGATATCCGGGAAGTACAGCTGCAGGAAGTAGGTCGCAAAGATAAAGATCAGACCACCAATCAGCGCCGTCAGGAAGATAGCACGCGGGATAACACGCTCTGCGTCCTTGGTCTCTTCAGACAGGTTGCTGATGCCGTCAAAACCGGTAAAGGAGAAGCACAGAATGGTTGCCCCGGTAATCATCGGGATCACATGCGCATCACCAGACCAGAAAGGCTTGCTGCTCGCCAGGGTACCTGCGCCTTCACCGTGGAAGACACCAAAGATAACCATGCCCAGAATCACGGCAATCAGGATGACCTGAAGCACAACAATAACGGAGTTAAAGTTCGCAACGGACTTGATGCTGCGCAGGTTAAACGCCGTCATAAAGGCCACCAGCGCCACGACGAACATCCACGAAGGGATCGACGGCACCAGTGCTTCAAAATAAATTTTAGCCAGCAGAATGTTGATCATCGGCGCGAACAGATAGTCGAGCAGCGAAGACCAGCCCACCATAAAGCCAACGGTCGGGCTGATGGATTTCTGGGCATAGGTGTAGGCGGAACCGGCAGACGGATAGCGACGAACCAGTTTACCGTAGCTCAGTGCGGTAAAGAGGATCGCAATCAGCGCGAAGGCGTAAGCCGTCGGCACATGACCGTCTGTGAGGCCTGATACGATACCGAATGTATCGAACAGCGTCATTGGCTGCATATAGGCAAGGCCCATCATAACAACCGGAACTAACGTAAGGGTTTTACGTAATTCCACGCGAGAGGTGTTTGGAGTTGCGTTATGCGACATAGTTATTCTCCTTTACGGTGATAACCGCCACGTAAGCGAAAAATTGCCCCATTTCTGTATTCCTCAGCGACAACAACTGTCGGATTTTAGTAAATATCTATCCGGTACGAAGCCCGGCCTCTTGGTTTTTAGTTTCGTTTCATACGTGCAAAAAAAAATAACCGACGCCTTTTATATCGTCGATTATTCATTTGGTTGCAGCGGCGCATTTTGCCCCACATCGGATACAAAAGGCAATACTTTGCAACGCCCGGGGAGATTTTCTTTTTTCTAACTGGCTGATTTCTCGACGCTGCTTTGCGAGTAAACGGCAGCAATAGCACTATTTGCTAAAATTTCGTCCCGCCACCACGCGCTTGCCAACCCCGCAGTTTGTTCATTCCAGCCAACCCACACCGATTCATTGCTGCTTTGTGCAAGCACCTGTTTTTCAACAAGCGCACCGCTGTCTAAAAACCGCTGTGCCAGATAGCGGGGTAAATAGCCGCACCCCAGGCCACTGATTTGCAGCTCCAGCTTGGTTTTATAGTCGAACACCGTGATCGCCTCCTGCTCATCAAGCAACTGCGTGGAGGCCGCACAGTCGGGACGCGAACTGTCACCGACCACAATGGCACGGTAGCCTTTAATCGTGCGCCGGTTAAGGGGTTCCGGCTCCTGCGCGAGCGGATGGTGTGGCGCGACGGCGAAAACCTGCTCCAGCACACCCAGCCGGGCGAAACCGAAATCGCTTAACTGGGGCGGTTCATGCAGCGCACCGACAAAAATATCTGCCCTGCCCTGAGTTAAGGCATCCCATGAATCGCCCAGCACGCCATTAATGAAGATTAACCGGGTTACGCTGTGGTGCTGATAGAACGCCTCAATCAGCGGCGTCAGAAGAGAAAACGGAAAAGTATCATCAACGCCGATGACCAGTTCGTTCTCCCATCCCTGGTGCAGTTTGACGGCCTGTTTTTCCAGTTCGCGAACGGTATGCAGGACGTCGCGCCCCTTCTCCAGCAGCATCTGCCCGGTACGGGTAAAACGGGCGCGGTGACCAGAGCGATCGAGGATCTGGATATTAAGATCGCTTTCCAGTTTATGAACGGTATAGCTCAGCGCCGACGGGGTTTTGAAGAGCTTTGCCGAAGCAGCGGCAAAGCTCCCCTCTTTTTCCAGTGCATCCAGAATAATAAGAACATCCAGCAGCGGTTTCATGTTCGCCCCCTTCCGGTGTGCGATCGTTTCCGCTGAGAAACTTATTCCATCGGCATCACCAGCGGATCGGGATATTGATACTCAAACCCCAGTTCATGACAAATGCGATTGCCATCAACAATTTTGCCTTTACTTTCGTCCTTTGCTTCACCAAAAACAGGCGGAACCAGACCCAGCTGGCGTGCCATCAGCGGGTAAAACGTGCTACGCGCTGGATGAGAAGGCGCACATATATTATAGATGTGCCCACCTTTTGGAGCCTGTAAGAGTAGTTCTATTGCGGCAATTACGTCATCAAGATGCACAAGATTAACGCCATGTTGTCCGTCTGGCGCGGATTTTCCCGCGAAGAAGCGCCCTGGATGTCGCCCGGGGCCAACCAGACCTGCCAGCCGTACGATATCGACCTGAGTGCCGGGAAGATGATGCAGCCAGTCTTCCAGCTCTTTCAGCACTTTACCGCTCGCGGTAACGGGATGACGCTCAGAGGTCTCTTTCACCACGCCGTCAACATCGCCGTAGACCGAGGTTGAGCTGGTAAAAATAATGCGTGGGACGTGATGCGCCAGCGCGCTGTCAACAATCTCCTGCATCGCCTGCAGATAAAATGATTCGCCCGGGCCACTGCGCCGTGCCGGTAACGTAATCACCAGCGCATCAACGTTCATCAGCGTGTCCAGATCGTCAGCATCACACACCAGTTCAGGTTCCAGACGCAGCTCGACGCCGTCAATACCGCACATGCGCGCCGCTTCTACCCCATCCGCCGTGGTTTTGCTTCCGGTCACCTGCCAGCCTTTTGCGGCTAATGACATCGCCAGCGGCATTCCCAGCCAACCTAAACCGACAATCGCGACCTTTTTCATGCGAATTCTCCTGACTTTTACTCGTCTTTCTTAAGGCTACGCCAGCCCGGCAGAACACACAATTCATAGCGTCAATATGAAATGAATTAATGATCAAAAAAAGCCCTTGCAATCAGTCATACAACTGGTTTAGGTTAAAAGACATCAAATGAATAAGCATTCATCGAGAATTTTATGACACGCGTTCAATTTAAACACCACCATCATCACCATCATCCTGACTAGTCTTTCAGGCGATGTGTGCTGGAAGACGTTTGGATCTTCCAGTGGTGCATGAACGCATGAAAAAGCCCCCGGAAGATCTTCTTCCGGGGGCTTTTTTTTGGACCAAATTCAGACAGGTTAAAACAGGTTAACGAGGAAAACAGAATGTTAGATAACTCACGTTTACGCATAGCTATTCAAAAATCAGGCCGTTTGAGTGATGATTCACGCGAACTGCTCGCCCGCTGCGGGATTAAAATCAACCTGCACACCCAGCGCCTGATTGCCCTGGCTGAAAATATGCCCATCGACATTCTGCGCGTGCGTGATGACGATATTCCCGGCCTCGTGATGGATGGCGTTGTTGACCTCGGCATCATCGGTGAAAACGTGCTGGAAGAAGAGCTCCTGACCCGCCGTGCCCAGGGTGAAGATCCACGCTATTTTACCCTGCGTCGTCTGGACTTCGGTGGCTGCCGCCTGTCGCTGGCCACGCCTGTCGATGAAGCCTGGGACGGCCCGGCCGCTCTGAACGGCAAACGTATCGCCACCTCCTACCCTCACCTGTTAAAACGTTACCTGGATCAGAAAGGCGTGCAGTTTAAATCCTGCCTGCTGAACGGCTCTGTTGAGGTGGCGCCGCGCGCGGGACTGGCTGACGCCATCTGTGACCTCGTCTCTACGGGCGCCACGCTGGAAGCGAACGGTCTGCGCGAAGTGGAAGTGATTTACCGCTCCAAAGCGTGCCTTATCCAGCGCGACGGCGAAATGGCCGATGCGAAACAGCAGTTGATCGACAAACTGCTGACCCGTATTCAGGGCGTGATTCAGGCCCGTGAATCGAAATACATCATGATGCACGCGCCAACCGAACGTCTTGATGAGGTCATTGCCCTGCTGCCAGGCGCAGAGCGCCCGACCATCCTGCCTCTGGCCGGTGATCAGCAGCGCGTCGCCATGCACATGGTCAGTAGCGAAACCCTGTTCTGGGAGACCATGGAAAAACTGAAGGCGCTGGGCGCAAGCTCAATTCTGGTGCTGCCAATTGAGAAGATGATGGAGTGATGGCCATGAGCTTTAACACAATCATCAACTGGAACGATTGTTCGCAAGAACAACAGCGCGCGCTGCTGATGCGTCCGGCGATTTCCGCCTCAGAAAGCATTACCCGCACCGTGGCCGAGATCCTTGATAACGTCAAAGCCCGTGGCGACGATGCGCTGCGGGAATACAGCGCAAAGTTTGATAAAACCGAGGTTGGCGATTTAAAGGTAACCGAACAGGAAATCACGGACGCGGAAAGCCGCCTCGGTGACGAGATCAAACAGGCGATGGCCGTCGCGGTGAAAAACATTGATACCTTCCACACCGCGCAGATATTACAGGCGGTCGATGTGGAAACCGTGCCCGGCGTACGCTGCCAGCAGGTCACGCGTCCGGTTGCGTCGGTGGGGCTTTACATCCCCGGTGGTTCCGCCCCGCTGTTCTCTACCGTATTAATGCTGGCAACCCCGGCACGCATCGCCGGTTGTCAGAAAGTAGTACTGTGCTCGCCGCCTCCGATTGCCGATGAAATTCTCTATGCGGCAAAACTGTGTGGCGTACAGGCGGTGTATAAAGTGGGTGGTGCACAGGCAATTTCCGCGCTGGCGTTTGGTACCGAATCCATTCCTAAAGTGGACAAAATTTTTGGCCCGGGCAACGCGTATGTGACCGAAGCAAAGCGTCAGGTCAGCCAGCGTCTGGACGGTGCCGCGATTGATATGCCTGCCGGTCCTTCTGAGGTGCTGGTGATTGCCGACAGCGGTGCAACGCCGGACTTCGTCGCCTCCGATCTGTTATCTCAGGCAGAACATGGCCCGGACTCACAGGTTATTTTGCTGACGCCGGATGCGGATATGGCAAGACGCGTGGGTGAAGCCGTTGAACGTCAGCTTGCCGACCTGCCGCGCGCCGACACGGCACGCCAGGCACTCTCAGCAAGCCGCCTGATTGTGGCGCCCGATCTGGCGCAGTGCATTGCCATCTCCAACCAGTACGGCCCGGAACACCTGATTATCCAGACCCGCAATGCGCGCGATCTGGTTGACAGCATTACCAGCGCAGGTTCGGTCTTCCTTGGCGACTGGTCACCGGAATCCGCCGGCGATTACGCTTCCGGCACCAACCACGTTCTGCCAACCTACGGCTATACATCAACCTGTTCGAGCCTCGGGCTGGCGGATTTCCAGAAACGCATGACCGTACAGGAGCTGTCCCGCGAGGGGTTTGCCTCTCTGGCCTCCACCATTGAGACCCTGGCCGCCGCCGAACGTCTGACCGCCCACAAAAACGCCGTTACGCTGCGCGTTGCAGCCCTGAAGGAGCAAGCATGAGCATTGAAGAATTAGCCCGCGAAAATGTCCGTCGCCTGACGCCTTATCAGTCTGCTCGTCGTCTGGGTGGCAACGGTGATGTCTGGCTGAACGCCAACGAATACCCGACGGCCGTACAGTTCGAGCTGTCGCAGCAAACACTGAACCGCTATCCGGAATGCCAGCCGAAAGCGGTTATCGAAAATTACGCCCGGTACGCAGGCGTAAAGCCTGAGCAGGTGCTGGTCAGCCGGGGTGCAGATGAAGGCATTGAACTGCTGATCCGAGCCTTCTGCGAACCGGGCAAAGATGCTGTTATGTACTGCCAGCCAACCTACGGAATGTACAGCGTCAGCGCAGAAACCTTTGGCGTGGCGTGCCGTAACGTGCTTTCGCTGGAAGACTGGCAGCTCGATCTGCAGGGGATTGCCGATAATCTTGACGGCGTGAAGGTGGTGTTCGTCTGCAGTCCAAATAACCCGACCGGGCAGATTATCAACCCGCAGGACATTCGAACCCTGCTGGAGATGACGCGCGGTAAAGCGCTGGTGGTGGCTGACGAAGCCTATATTGAGTTCTGCCCGCAGGCGACGCTGGCTGGCTGGCTCGAGGAGTACCCGCACCTGGTTGTACTGCGTACGCTGTCAAAAGCTTTCGCTCTCGCTGGCCTGCGCTGCGGCTTTACGCTGGCCAATAAAGAAGTCATCGACCTGCTGATGAAAGTGATTGCGCCATATCCACTCTCTACGCCGGTTGCCGACATTGCGGCGCAGGCTTTGGCCCCTCAGGGGATCAAGGCAATGCGCGAACGCGTGGCACAAATTCTTGAAGAACGGCAGTATCTGGTCACTGCCCTGAAAGATATTCCCTGCGTGGAGCAGGTATTCGACTCTGAAACCAACTACATCCTGGTACGCTTTACCGCGTCGAGTGCCGTATTTAAATCTTTATGGGATCAGGGCATTATCTTACGAGACCAAAATAAACAACCATCCTTAAGCGGCTGTTTGCGTATTACCGTAGGCACCCGTGCAGAGAGTCAGCGCGTGATTGACGCCCTGAAAGCGGAGAAAGTATGAGCCAGAAGACCCTCTTTATCGATCGTGACGGTACCCTCATTTCGGAGCCGCCAACCGATTTTCAGGTCGATCGTTTCGACAAACTGGCTTTTGAACCCGATGTAATCCCGGTGCTGCTCAAGCTGCAGAAAGCCGGCTATAAGCTGGTGATGATCACGAACCAGGACGGGCTGGGTACCGACAGTTTCCCGCAGGCGGATTTTGACGGCCCGCATAACCTGATGATGCAGGTGCTGACCTCTCAGGGCGTTAAATTTGATGAGGTGCTGATCTGCCCACACCTGCCTGCCGATGAATGTGACTGCCGCAAGCCGAAGGTTAAGCTGGTCGAACGCTACCTGACGGATGACGTGCTGGATAAAGCCAATAGCTATGTCATTGGCGATCGCATGACCGATATTACGCTGGCGGAGAACATGGGTATCTCCGGGCTGCGCTATGACCGTTCCACCCTTAACTGGGCAAAAATTGGTGATCAACTGACCCAGCGTGACCGCTACTCGCACGTTGAGCGCAACACCAAAGAGACGCAAATCGACGTTAAGGTCTGGTTGGATCGTGAAGGCGGCAGCAAGATCCACACCGGTGTGGGTTTCTTTGACCATATGCTGGACCAGATCGCGACCCATGGTGGTTTCCGCATGGAGATCGCCGTGAAAGGCGATTTGTATATCGACGATCACCACACCGTGGAAGATACCGGCCTGGCGCTGGGTGAAGCGCTGAAGCTGGCACTCGGCGACAAACGCGGCATCAACCGTTTTGGTTTTGTGCTGCCGATGGACGAGTGCCTGGCGCGCTGCGCAATGGATATCTCCGGGCGCCCACACCTGGAATACAAAGCGGATTTCACCTACCAGCGCGTGGGCGACCTCAGCACCGAAATGGTTGAACACTTCTTCCGTTCATTGTCCTACACCATGGGCCTGACGTTGCACCTCAAGACCAAGGGCAAGAACGACCACCACCGCGTGGAAAGCCTGTTCAAAGCCTTTGGCCGTACCCTTCGCCAGGCGATTCGTGTGGAAGGTGACGCCCTGCCCTCATCGAAAGGAGTGCTGTAATGAATGTGGTGATTCTGGATACCGGATGCGCCAATCTGAACTCCGTAAAATCGGCAATTGCCCGCCACGGTTATGCACCGGACGTGAGTCGCGACCCGGACGTCGTACTGCGCGCCGATAAACTTTTTCTGCCCGGCGTAGGGACAGCGCAGGCGGCGATGGATCAGATCCACGAGCGTGAGCTGGTGAGTCTCATCAAAGCCTGTACTCAACCGGTGCTGGGAATTTGTCTGGGCATGCAACTCTTGGGCCGACGCAGTGAAGAGAGCAACGGCGTTGATCTGCTCGGGATTATCGACGAAGACGTGCCGAAAATGACCGATCACGGTCTGCCTCTGCCGCACATGGGCTGGAACCGTGTTTATGCCAAAGCCGGTGACAGACTGTTTCGCGGCATTGAAGACGGGGCCTATTTTTACTTCGTGCACAGCTACGCCATGCCGGTAAATCCGTACACCATTGCCCAGTGCAATTACGGCGAAGCATTTACCGCGGCGGTGCAGAAAGATAACTTCTTCGGCGTGCAGTTTCACCCGGAACGTTCGGGTGCCGCAGGCGCACAGTTGCTGAAAAACTTCCTGGAGATGTAATGATTATTCCCGCTTTAGATTTAATCGACGGCACGGTTGTCCGTCTCCATCAGGGCGATTACGGGCAGCAACGCGACTACGGTAACGACCCCTTGCCACGTCTGCAGGATTATGCTGCCCAGGGCGCGCAGGTGCTGCACCTGGTGGATTTGACTGGCGCAAAAGATCCGACAAAACGTCAAATCCCACTTCTTAAAAAACTGGTGGCCGGCGTAGATGTGCCGGTCCAGGTAGGCGGTGGCGTGCGTACGGAAGATGACGTTGCGGCGCTGCTGGACGCTGGCGTGGCGCGGGTGGTCGTCGGCTCGACTGCCGTTAACGATCCTGAAAAGGTTAAAGCCTGGTTCCGCCGCTTTGGCGCTGACGCGCTGGTGCTGGCGCTGGATGTTCGTATCGACGAACAGGGTAACAAGCAGGTTGCAGTCAGCGGCTGGCAGGAAAATTCCGGGGTGACGCTGGAAGAGCTGGTTGAGAGGTATCTGCCCGTTGGCCTGAAGCACGTGCTGTGCACCGATATCTCCCGCGACGGCACGCTGGCAGGCTCTAACGTTTCTTTATACCAAGAAGTCTGTGCGCGTTATCCGCAGGTGGCCTTCCAGTCATCGGGGGGTATTGGTGATATCGCTGATATTGCCGCGCTGCGCGGAACGGGTGTACAGGGCGTGATTGTGGGCCGGGCCCTGCTGGAAGGTAAATTTACTGTGACGGAGGCGATTCAATGCTGGCAAAACGGATAATCCCTTGCCTGGACGTACGTGACGGCCAGGTAGTGAAAGGCGTGCAGTTCCGCAACCACGAAATCATTGGCGATATCGTCCCGCTGGCAAAACGCTACGCTGAAGAAGGCGCAGATGAGCTGGTGTTTTACGATATCACCGCCTCCAGCGATGGCCGCGTCGTGGATAAAAGCTGGGTGGCGCGCGTGGCAGAAGTGATTGATATTCCCTTCTGCGTGGCAGGCGGGATTAAATCTGCGGAAGACGCGGCAAAAATTCTCTCCTTTGGTGCCGATAAGATTTCCATTAACTCCCCTGCTTTGGCAGACCCGGAGCTGATTACCCGTCTGGCCGATCGCTTTGGCGTACAGTGCATTGTCGTGGGGATCGACACCTGGTATGACGCCGCAACGGGTAAATACCATGTCAACCAGTACACCGGCGATGAAAGCCGGACCCGCGTAACCCAATGGGAGACGCTGGACTGGGTACAGGAAGTCCAGAAACGTGGCGCAGGCGAAATTGTGCTGAACATGATGAACCAGGACGGCGTGCGTAACGGCTACGACCTCGAGCAGCTGAAAAAAGTCCGCGCGGTTTGCCACGTACCGCTGATTGCTTCCGGCGGTGCAGGCACCATGGAACACTTCCTCGAAGCCTTCCGCGATGCAAACGTTGACGGCGCGCTGGCGGCCTCCGTGTTCCACAAACAGATTATTAATATTGGTGAGTTAAAAACGTACCTGGCCGACCAGGGCGTGGAGATCAGGGTATGTTAACAGAGCAACAACAGGCACAACTGGACTGGGAAAAAACTGACGGATTACTGCCGGTGGTTGTACAGCATGCCGTCTCAGGTGAAGTGCTGATGCTGGGATATATGAACCAGGATGCACTAACCAAAACCATCGACAGCGGTAAGGTCACCTTTTTTTCGCGTACCAAACAACGCCTGTGGACCAAAGGGGAAACCTCTGGCCATTTCCTGAATGTGGTCAGCATTACGCCGGACTGCGATAACGATACGCTTCTGGTACTGGCGAATCCGAACGGCCCAACCTGCCACAAGGGCACCAGCAGCTGCTTCGGTGACGCAAGCCACCAGTGGCTGTTCCTGTATCAGCTGGAACAGTTACTCGCTGAGCGTAAAACGGCGGATCCTGAAAGTTCGTATACGGCGAAACTCTACGCCAGCGGAACCAAACGTATCGCGCAAAAGGTGGGGGAAGAAGGCGTTGAGACCGCGCTGGCCGCGACCGTACATGACCGCGAGGAGCTGACCAACGAGGCGTCGGATTTGATGTATCACCTGCTGGTGCTGCTGCAGGATCAGGAGCTGGATTTGACGGCGGTGATTGAGAATCTACGTAAGAGACATAAATAAAAAAACCGGGGAATGTCCCCGGTTTTTTTATCTGATGAGAATTACGCTTTTGGTTTGTAGTTCCGCAACGCGTTGCGACCCAACACCACACCTGAACCGATAATCCCGCCCAGCAGTACGGCAAGGATTAGAGTGATGGCCTTTTTCGGACTGTCACGTCGAACTGGGAGATTCGGTTTCATTACATAGCGATAGACGTGGATAGTGTCTGGATTCACATTTAGTTTTTCAATATCCAGCAAGTTCTGCTTAGTCTGATAGTACGCTCCAGAGAACACCAGCGGACGTGACGCTTCGTTTTCAATCATCGATTTCAACGCTTCGCTGCCCAGCAGGAACATGGTTTCCTGCGTCACGTCCTGAGTTTGCTGAATCTTTGGAGACGTGATTTTCGCTGCCTCTGCGTTCTTCAGCGCTTCAGTAATCTGTTTGATACGCAGATCTTTTTGCTCCTGAGAGACTTTCTCCTGGTTCTCCAGGGAGTCATTCAGGGTTGTGATCTGCTGCTTAATGTTATCTTTTAGGTCAAGCGCCAGTTCTTTCGCCGTCTGTTCATCAACCTGCTGAATATACTGGGCAAGCTGCTTTTGCGCAGCTTCGGCAGTTTCACCAACATAACTGACGGTCAATGGAAATGCTTGTCCCTTAACCGTGGAATCGATGGTTAGCTTTTCCGAGATTTCCTGATTTTCAAGCGCCTGCGCTAATGCTGAAAAAGATGAATTAAAACGACCGATTGCACGGGTCTGGATATCCAAAATTGACGGTGCGGCACCACCATAAAGGATGTTCAATGCATTTGCATACGTTGCAATCTGCGCGGCATCCGGCTGGGCAATGATGGCGGACGATGTCCATTTCTCTTTTGCTACGGTGATGTAGATCCCAGCCAATATGATAAATACAGCAACAAAAGCTCCAACAACCCACTTCCCTCGCCACAGTTGCAGCACTAAATCAAGTAAATCAATTTGCTCCGGGTCATTACTTCTGCTGACCAGGTTATTGTTGTTCTGCGTCATACAATCCCTAACAGATGATAAAGGGCAAAAATAAACATGTTCACATAGTGTATCTGTTGCTATGAATTTTTCTATAAGAATCCGATGAGTTAAATCGGAAAGATGGGTTATGTAACTGGCATCCGCCGCGCTATGATAGACGCAATGTGATGCGTGATGGCATCAGTAAGAACACATATTTATGAGGGAAGGTATGAAATTTCTGGTAACGGGTGCAGCAGGCTTTATCGGCGCAAATGTCAGCAAACGACTCCTGGATGCCGGTCATCAGGTCGTCGGTATTGATAACCTGAATGACTACTATGATGTCAATCTTAAGCTGGCACGTCTGGATCTGCTGACATCTGACAGTTTCGCCTTCCACAAGCTGGACCTGGCCGACCGTGAAGGCATGGCCACACTGTTCGCCCGTGAGAAATTTGATCGCGTCATCCACCTGGCCGCACAGGCAGGTGTACGCTACTCGCTTGAAAACCCTCACGCCTATGCAGATGCCAACCTGGTAGGGCACCTCAACGTGCTGGAAGGCTGCCGCCATCACAAGGTACAGCATCTTCTGTATGCGTCTTCCAGCTCCGTTTACGGTCTGAATCGCAAGATGCCTTTTTCGACTGACGACTCGGTCGATCACCCCGTCTCACTTTATGCCGCGACCAAAAAAGCCAATGAACTGATGTCGCATACCTATTCCCACCTGTACAACCTGCCCACGACGGGCCTGCGTTTCTTTACCGTGTACGGTCCGTGGGGACGTCCGGATATGGCGCTGTTTAAGTTCACCAAAGCGATGATTGAAGGCAAAAGCATTGATGTCTACAACTACGGTAAGATGAAGCGTGATTTCACCTATATTGATGACATCGCCGAAGCCATTATCCGTCTGCAGGATGTTATCCCTCAGGCCGATGCAAACTGGGTCGTTGAAACAGGTTCACCGGCCACCAGTTCTGCGCCTTATCGCGTCTATAACATAGGAAACAGCTCTCCGGTTGAACTGATGGATTACATTACGGCTCTTGAAGAGGCGCTCGGGAAAGAGGCAGAGAAGAATATGATGCCAATCCAGCCGGGTGACGTACTGGAAACCAGCGCAGACACTAAAGCGCTGTATGACGTTATTGGCTTCAAACCGCAGACTTCCGTTAAAAAAGGCGTGAAGAATTTCGTTGACTGGTATCGCGACTTCTACAAAGTATAAAAACAAAAAAACCGGCAAGTGCCGGTTTTTTTATGCGCCTTAAGCAGAGACTCAGTCGCTACCAAACAGATCGCGGGTATACACTTTATCCGCCACGTCGGCCAGTTCTTCCGCCATACGGTTAGAGATAATCACATCTGCTTCCTGCTTGAACGCATCCAGGTCACGAATCACACGAGAATGGAAGAATTCATCCTCCTGCATCGCTGGCTCATAAATAATTACCTGAACGCCTTTAGCCTTAATACGCTTCATGATCCCCTGAATGGAAGAGGCGCGGAAGTTATCAGAACCGCTCTTCATGATCAGGCGATATACGCCCACCACTTTCGGCTGACGCGCGAGAATGGAATCAGAAATGAAGTCTTTACGCGTACGGTTTGCATCAACAATCGCTGAAATCAAATTGTTTGGCACAGCCTGATAGTTCGCCAGCAACTGTTTCGTATCTTTAGGCAGGCAGTAGCCGCCGTAACCAAACGACGGGTTGTTGTAATGGTTGCCGATACGCGGGTCGAGGCACACGCCTTCGATGATCTGGCGGGTATTCAGGCCCAGACTCTCGGCATAGCTGTCCAGCTCGTTGAAGTAAGCCACGCGCATTGCCAGGTAGGTATTCGCGAACAGCTTGATCGCTTCGGCTTCAGTGGAATCGGTAAACAGCACCGGGATATCTTTCTTGATTGCGCCTTCCTGAAGGAGAGCAGCAAAACGCTCCGCACGCTCAGAGCGCTCACCGATCACGATACGGGATGGGTGCAGGTTATCGTATAACGCCCTGCCCTCGCGCAGAAACTCTGGCGAGAAGAAGACATTATCAATACCCAACTCTTCTTTGATTGATTTAGTGAAACCGACCGGGATGGTCGACTTAATGATCATCACTGCATTCGGATTAATCGCGATAACGTCTTTGATCACCGCTTCAACCGTCGAAGTGTTGAAATAGTTGGTTTTTGGATCGTAGTCTGTTGGGGTCGCAATGATGACAAAGTCCGCATCACGATAAGCATCTTCTTTATCGGTGGTAGCACGGAAATTCAGCGGTTTGTTCGCCAGATACTCTTCAATCTCTTTGTCGACGATCGGAGATTTCTTCTGATTCAGCATATCCACTTTGGCCTGCACGATATCCAGCGCAACCACTTCATGGTTCTGGGCAATCAGAATGCCGTTAGAAAGACCGACATAGCCAGTTCCGGAGATAGTTATTTTCATTCGCTAATGACTTCTGTAAGTTTAATGAAGAGATGGTCGCCTGACCATCGCGATAAATATGACTGTTGGGCTTTGTACCTCCTGGCAGCCAGAACTGTCAAGGCAAACCAGGAGCAATCCCTACTCCCGGGATAATATTCAGATATCTTCGAGTACTACGTGCCAGACTTTACATAAAAAAAACCCGAAGACGAGCTTCGGGCCTTGATTACATTGTGTAATTTAACTTATTCCATCCATTCGGTATGGAACACACCTTCTTTATCAGTACGCTTGTAAGTATGCGCGCCAAAATAGTCACGCTGCGCCTGAATCAGGTTCGCTGGCAGCACGGCAGCGCGGTAGCTGTCGTAGTACGCCACTGCTGCGGAGAAGGTTGGTACTGGAATACCGTTCTGAACGGCATAAGCAACCACATCGCGCAGCGCCTGCTGGTATTCGTCGGCAATCTTCTTGAAGTATGGCGCCAGCAGAAGGTTAGCAATACCCGCGTTTTCCGCATAAGCATCGGTGATTTTCTGCAGGAATTGTGCGCGAATGATGCAACCTGCGCGGAAGATCTTAGCAATCTCACCGTAGTTCAGATCCCAGTTGTTCTCGTCTGACGCGGCACGCAGCTGAGAGAAGCCCTGCGCGTAGGAGACGATTTTACCCAGGTACAGAGCGCGGCGAACTTTCTCGACGAATTCAGCTTTGTCACCCGCGGGTTTAGCCTGTGGGCCAGACAGCACTTTGGATGCCGCAACACGTTGCTCTTTCAGGGAAGAGATATAACGCGCAAATACGGATTCGGTGATCAGAGACAGCGGTTCACCCAGATCCAGAGAGCTCTGGCTGGTCCATTTACCGGTACCTTTGTTCGCAGCTTCGTCCAGAATCACATCAACCAGGTATTTACCCTCTTCATCTTTCTTGGTGAAGATATCTTTGGTGATGTCAATCAGGTAGCTGTTCAGCTCACCTTTGTTCCACTCGGTAAAGGTTTCAGCCAGCTCTTCGTTAGAGAGGTTCAGGCCGCCTTTCAGAAGAGAGTAAGCTTCTGCGATGAGTTGCATGTCGCCGTATTCGATGCCGTTGTGAACCATCTTCACATAATGGCCCGCACCGTCTGGACCAATATAGGTCACACACGGCTCGCCATCTTCAGCAACCGCAGCGATTTTTGTCAGGATTGGCGCAACCAGTTCGTACGCCTCTTTCTGACCACCAGGCATGATAGATGGGCCTTTCAGTGCGCCCTCTTCACCACCGGAAACACCGGTACCGATGAAGTTGAAACCTTCAGCAGACAGTTCACGGTTGCGACGAATGGTGTCCTGGAAGAAGGTGTTACCGCCATCAATGATGATGTCACCTTTTTCGAGGTAAGGCTTCAGGGAGTCGATAGCTGCATCAGTACCCGCGCCCGCTTTCACCATTAACAGGATACGACGAGGCGTTTCCAGGGACTCAACAAATTCTTTAACCGTATAGAAAGGAACCAGTTTTTTTCCTGGGTTCTCAGCGATGACTTCTTCGGTCTTTTCACGAGAGCGGTTGAAAACGGAGACGGTATAACCACGGCTTGCGATGTTGAGCGCTAGATTGCGCCCCATCACTGCCATACCGACAACCCCGATCTGTTGTTTGGACATTACATACTCCTGTCAGGTGATTTTACTAATGTAAAGGGAAACCGTTTTACTGGCTTTAATCTAGGGCATACATTACAGTAAAAATTTTATCATTTTTCTTACTTTACTAGAAAGCATAGTTATGAATAAAAAATAAACAAATGCGCCAAGCAGGGAAATTAACAATAATTTAATCAGGCTATCTATAACAAAATAATGATAAGGTAGGCCCATGACAAATATAATAAAAACAGACATAGCGCAACATGACATTACAATTGGAAATATCAATTTCAATATTTTTATCGCATTACCATTAATAAGCTTAAGTAAAAAATACATAACAGGCAAAAAATTCAATATATTTGCCAAAAGATATAATTTTGAAAAAATTATAATACTAAAATTGACCCCAATAATGAATGCAGTGCATTGGATGAAAGCGCCAAAAAAGCCTAACCTCATTAAAATATCAGTTCGTCCTTTTGCCATGAAAACCGAACCAGTGGTACTGAGAACTGCCTGAATAATCGCTATCGGGGCTAGCCAATGGAGTATATCCCCGCTCAAAAACCATTGTGGGCCAATAACAAGCGATACAAACTTATCACTTAATATTGCAAGCCCAATCATCATCGGCATAGTAAGAAATAGGATGAAAAAAACACAATCATAATAAACGTTACGAATATCATCATCGTCATCTTGCATCCTACTTAGTATTGGAAAAAGAGAACGAGTAACAATAAAAGAAAGGCTTTGAATTGGGAAAAGCATTATCCTATAGGCTAAATTATAACTGCCTAGTATACTAGCACTCATAAACTTCCCAATCAAAAAACTATCCGCATTCCGGGAAAAGTAATTTATAAAGTTAAATAGGGTTAAATTGGCACTAAAGTTGAAAATAATTTTAACATCTTCTTTATTAATGAATGAAGAAATAGAGGGGCGCCACTTTGAAACGAACCAAAAAAGAATCAGTGAAACAAAATTCATTGAAATTAATGATATTGCCAAACTATAAACACCGAAACCAAATTTTGCCAACGAAATTGCAATTATAATTGAAATTAATGCGGCCGATATTTCTATTAATGATATTTTTTTAAATTGAGATTCCCTCTCAAGCAATGAGATATGTAATGCAGCCGCACTTGTCAATGGGAAACTTAAACTTAATATCATTAAAATAGGCGATAACTCTAACTCTTTATATAATCTAGCAATTGTTGGTGAAAGAAATATTGTGATAGCACATAACCCCCCCCCCAGAATAACATTAATCCAGAAAACAGTATTTTTTAAACTCGAACTAATACTTTTTGACTGAATTATGGCTGATGACGTTCCTAAATCGCGTAGTAAAATACCAAAATTAAAAACCACCATCGCCATTGCTAAAATACCATATTCTTTTGGTGGTATAATTTTTGTCAAATAAATTATGTTGATTATTTGAACAATAATCTTCACCAACTGGGAACATGTATTCCATTTGGCATTTGAAAGAAGCCCCATTAACGAACCTTAATTAAAAGAACGCTGAGATATCGTTGCGTAAAAGAATCATAGACATCTTGGATGTTTACCTATTAGGAGTACTTTAAAAAAAGTTCTTAACAAGGTAAAGTTACCAGTTAAAATAATCTTCATAAGATACACTATTAGAGGCATATAATGAATAGCTTCAGGATAGAAACGAGCCGTCAGAGCTAAATCATAAGTTCTTTCAGTCACCCTAAATATATTTTTACCACCTGTCAAATTCTTTGATAATGAATGACTTATAGTTGGCCCCTTCTTAACAGTAAAGTTATAACCCTTATTAACTAATCTTTGAAGTCGGGCAAAAAAAACGGTATCGATACCGTAAAGTGCATATCTTTCATCGAAAATCTTCTTAAATTCACTTAAGAAAATATCTACCATTCGTCTGGACAATACCATTCCAGACGATATTGAAAGTAATGAATTTTTATTGCTTTGCCTTAGCGTACCTTTAGGATACTCTACTTTTCCGTCGTGAACAATTATCGGTAGTAAGATATCGTATTTATTATCACAATATGTAAGATAATCTTCTGGAAGTTGTGTGTCATCATCTAAAATCACAAAATTTTCACAATTATTATTTTCAGTGATAAATAAATTATATATATAACTGAGAGGTTTATTATCCAGAAATTCGATATAATTTACCTTGATACCTTTCCCTTGTATTTCTTTTAATAGCGGATCGTCCAATACCAATAACTTATTAGGTCCATTGTTCACTAATGTTAATTCATAGCAGGTTACGTTTTGATTCGCTAGACTAGCTAGAGTTTCAGACTGAGATATTTCTTTATTATAGAGAACCACCAATACAGCAATATAATTATGACTCATGTTATGACCGCGCTTTTATTTATTTCACTCATATTTTTTATATTTATTTACTAAATCCGCTCTTCCAGAATTGTCATACTTTTCAATATCACGATTCAAAAGATTGTAATGCTTTGAATAATATGGCCCGGTGGCATGAAAACATTTTTTACCTTTTATTATACCGCTTTGCTTCCCAATAAATTTAAACAAAATTTGTAATGCACCATCTTCACCATGTTTAAAATTATATTTACCAAAAAAGTTAAAAATAAATGATATTAATCTATAATCTTTCCGTCTAAATCCAGTACACCATCCGCCTGTAGGCCCTCTTTCAACAATCATATCCCCGATAATTACATCTTGATATTTTTCCGGGGAATGTTTAGCGCCAGTAGTATGTTCGTTCTGAATAACATCCAATGCAAGATATCCAAACTTTTTAAATGTCTTAAAGTAATCTTTAAAAATGTTGTCGATACCATGCGGATAAGCAAGAACATCATCATCAACCTCAACAATAATCTTACCGGCAGCAAGGTTAAATAATTTTTTATAAGCATTTAGCCCAATGTTTTGCTTACCATTAATTACTTTAATATTAATTTCACCCTCATGCTTAGCCTTAAATTCATTCAACAAGCTTTCTGTGTTATCAGTTGATGCATTATTATAAATCAAAATTTCGGAATTTTTTTTGTCTACGATTACATCAACCAATTCATCAATGGCAATTGAAAGCATAGTCGCTCTATTCCATGTAATCATTACGAATGATACTTCTTTCACTTTATTACCTCAAAATATTCAAGAATATGACATCTGCATCACGCCTGAACGCCAGGTTGTGATAATACTAATGGCAGCAATAATGATAATAAGCAAAACAAAATTAATTTTGTTTTTAACAAGGTATAGATCTGGCTTTGATAAAAAAACTCCTAACAGAAATGGTGCTATACCCAAGGCCCAATAGAAGTTACGAAAATACCAAGTCATCGATATTAATGAAATGCTGTATAAACAAGATATTAAGAAACATATAAACATATAATTTTCGACATGAGATCTTGTATGTGTGATATTTTTAACTCCTTTCATCGAATATTGCCGCAACACAAATATATAAAAAATCAACTCCATAATACTGAAAATTCTTCGAGGTATATCTAACTCATAATAATTTAAGCCGTCAACTCCTGCATTAAGGTAAGCGTCAATCTTAGCTTGTAAAGCAACGCTAATAGTATTACTAAACGAAAATAGCTTTAAAGCTTGCCTGGCAAGATCTAAATTATAATAAACCGACACAATTGCCATTATTATCAAAAGGGATGGGAAGTATTTTAGGTTTTTCTTAAAAATAAATAATGCTAAAACAGCAAATATATATATTAATGGTGCGTTCCAATGAAAACCAGCACTGATGATAATTAAAGAAAGTGAGAGCAGGATTTTTTTATAATATAAATAATAAATAGATAACACTAAAAATGGTATAGCCATACCCTGACGGAGGGTATTAAAAGCCATATCCGTAAAGGAAGGACTTAAAATGAAAATCAAAAAAACTAAACTCTTACACTGACCATTAACAATTAAAAATATTGCTAATAAAAAGAAAAACAATAATATAAATGAACTACCAAAAACAAAACCTTCAATATCAGATGTAAAAAATGATATTAGGTAATAAACAATATAAAAGCTATACCCCCATGCAAACTCAGCGAATGAAGTAAGGCTTTTAAAATTTTCATAGTATACTTCAAGATCTGTTGCCTTTGGAGCTCGTAAGCCATGAAAAAAAACAGCAATTGTGAAAACTATAAATAGAAATACAACATCTTGTTTTTTATTACCATAAAGGTATATAGCAGTAGCTAAAAAAATAGAAATTATAAAGAAACCAAAATATAATAATGCGGGTATATTCGAGAGAAAGACGGGCATTATAATTCCTTAGTAAATAAATCTTTGAAAATCTTTTCCCACCCCAGATTATTAACTGCGTATTGTCGTTCTATTTGTACTATGTCATCTGGTAATTTATTATACCAATTAATTATTTCTTCAATAGAAAAATAATCTTCATTACTTGAAACTTGATATATAAATGGTTCATTTCCAAATGAATCATCGATATGACTCTTTATAAAAGGTATTCCCATTGCCGCATACTCTTTGGACTTTATTGAGTCGTTTTTATCATTCCCACTCCTGTGTCTGCCTAAAGAGTCAACACACATATTTGCGGTTTGCAAAATTTCTGTTATCTGAGACTGTGTCTTATTGCCTAGAAAAATGACTTTGTCTTGTAAATTAAGCGTAGCAACAATACTTTTCAATCGTGTAAATTCTGGTTCATTATCCCCAACAATATAAAATAGCACATTCTGAGGGCCATTAAATTTTTCTAGCGAATAAATAAGTCGATCATATCCGTGCCAGTATACAAGATTAGCAATACCTACCATAACAAATGAATTACTATCGACATTCCTTCTTATAGGTTGTATAATATCACAATCCACACCATTTCTGAATTTAATTGCAGGCACATTATGAATATATTGCGGTGCATCACCAATACATAAAATCTTTGTAATATACTTTCTAAAGAATATAAATGACATTGCATATGCGTAATGACTAATGTAACCATTAAGAGACCTTACTTCATTTGCATAAGGGTAAGTAGGGATCTCCATATATATTTTAACTTCGGGATTAATTTTTTTCACTATTTTTAATAAACATGGAAGAAAAAGTGAATACAATCCTCCATGAGGTTTTCTAATATAAACAATATCGTATGATTTTTTTAGAATCTTTGCCAATGAAAGAAAAATAAAAAATTTATGCTTTATAATTTTTACAAAATCTATGCCATCTTTTTCATATAGATATTTTTTATCATCTATTCGATATATATAATCGACCTGAAGGTTTAAATTGCGTAACGCATTTATTTGAGAAAAAACTTTTTTCCAAACGCCATTACTTTCTTGTCTTACTATATGAGTTATAAATAGTATTTTTTTCAACTTTATATCCAAAATTAAATCTTTCTGCCTATATATATTTGCTCAACTTTATTGCTAATTAATATTCAGATTTCAAACAATACCTAATTACACTCTTGACATGCCAACAGAAATGTTTTGATAAAATTTTCCTGTTTTGATGAGCGGCATAATGTATAGCTTGTATTTGCGGAAAATAATCAATTCTTTTACCCGTTTTTTTATAAATACGCCTGCAAAGATCTAAATCTTCGCAGTACATAAAATATCTCTCATCAAAACCGGATACTTCTTCATAAATATCTGCCTTTATGGCAATAAAAGAACCTGAGGCCCAATCTGCTTCTGTTTTATCTAATAACTTACTCTTATCGATAATTGTTTTATTTTTACCTAAAATGTAAGAAATAATAAAATCGGTTATCGATGGGTAATGCCTGATGTTATTGTCTATACTTCCATCAGGCTTGTGCAAATTTATTGTTGCCGATATTGATGATTCTGATATCATCAATGTGGCTAATTGTGAAAGTGTTTCGCGTTCAATGATTACATCAGGATTAAGCACTAAAAATATATCATTACTAGTTAAACCCATTTCTTTAGCCTTGATGAAATTTTGGTTATTATTCTCACCGAAACCTTTTCTATGTTTATTAATTATATATTCGATACTGTGAGATTTACAATAGGTTTCCAGTATTTTCTCACCAATATTATCCGTTACAATTACTGTGTTACCCTTAGCTAAGTCACTTAATACATTTTGAGTTATAATTAAATTAGCATGCCCATGTGAAACAACTGAAACAAACATATTCAACGCTCACCTGTAATTAGGAATAAGTATACCAAAAGTGTTTTCATTGGAGTGCTTTTTTTTATTTTCAATTTAGTCAAATAGCCTATTTTTTTGATAATCTTTTTCTCATAATAGCAATTAATTAAATGTACTGCCCAAAGGCGTTCAGTTTCTGGGATATGTTTACCATGAATAATTAGAAAATCATTTAACTGGCTTATTGTTTTTTTAAAATTTTGCTTAGTTGTTTTAAATATCTTAGATAAATTAAACAACTTATCTATAATACCTTTTCTCTGCGCCCCTACCTGATTGTTACTGTGTTGCCTATATTGGGATAAACTCTCATCAATATATACTATTTTACCATATACGGCGGCACAAAGTATTAACCACCAATCATGCATCCTGCAACTGTTTGCTAGCGGTACAGCTTTATTTAGTAATCTACGGTTGAACATCATGGTACAACCAGGAACAACATTCTCTAAAAATAATGATTTCAGATTATATACACTTTGAGGATTGAAATGCTGGTATCGATAAAAAGAAGGTGAGATGATTTTTAACTCTGAGTTAACGACACTAAGGTCACTGAATATTAATAAATTTTCATTTTTATTATTGTTTAAGGCATCGATATAAATTTTTAGTTTTTGATTACACCAAACATCGTCTTGATCAGATAACATGATAAATTCTGCTTCTGCAAATGACATGCCTTTAATAAAATTTTTAGTAGGCCCTAATCGCGTAGTTTCACCATTGGTTACTAACATTAGTTTATCATGATGGACCAAAGAGCGTATGATAGCTAAGGTATTATCTTCAGATTTATCATCGCATACAATTATTTTTCTGATATAAACATCAAATAACTCCAACTCTATTATGGAGCATATTTGCTCCTTGATATATTTCTCACCATTGCATGTGGCAATAACAATATCGATTAATCCCTTATCACTAGTCATTAACAACCTCAAGGGCAAATGTTTTTAAAAATTATTTATCATCTACTTAATTAATTATCTATCCGAAAGATCAAGCATAGGATGTTTTTTATCTTTCTCTGAAAGCATAATTTCTTTATTCGGCCATTGGATACCAATGGCAGGATCATTCCACATCAATCCTCTATCGCTATCCGGATGGTAATAATTAGTAGTCTTATAAACAAACTCTGCAGTTTCGCTCAACACTAAAAATCCATGTGCAAAACCTTCCGGGATCCACAGCTGGCGTTTGTTTTCAGCAGAAAGATTAACACCAACCCATTTACCAAAGGTAGATGACGATTTGCGGATATCAACCGCAACGTCAAATACTTCACCAACAACACAACGTACTAGTTTACCCTGCGCATGTGGCTCCAGCTGATAATGCAGGCCGCGAAGAACGCCCTTGCAAGATTTAGAGTGATTGTCCTGCACAAACTCCATTTTACGCCCTATCGCATCTTCGAAGAACTTCTGGCTGAAGCTTTCAAAGAAGAAACCACGATCGTCGCCAAATACTTTCGGCTCAAAAATAAGTACATCTGGGATTTCAGTGTTAATGATGTTCATTGCTTAATAACCTTTAACCATCTTGAACAAATATTGACCGTATGCATTTTTTTTCAACGGCTCAGCCAGTTTCTTAACCTGCTCAGCATCAATAAACCCTTTACGATACGCAATCTCTTCCGGACAAGACACTTTGAGGCCCTGACGCTCTTCAATTGTCGCAATAAAGTTGCTCGCCTCGATCAGGCTCTGGTGCGTACCGGTATCAAGCCAGGCATAGCCGCGTCCCATCATTGCAACAGAGAGACGTCCCTGCTCCAGATAGATACGATTAAGGTCAGTAATTTCCAGCTCTCCACGAGTAGAAGGCTTCAGGTTTTTCGCCATCGCCACTACATCGTTGTCATAGAAATAGAGGCCGGTCACTGCGTAGTTGCTTTTCGGCTCCAGAGGTTTTTCTTCCAGGCTGATTGCCGTACCGTCTTTATCAAACTCAACTACCCCATAGCGCTCAGGGTCGTTGACATGGTAAGCGAATACGGTTGCACCATCATCTTTATTCAGCGCATCTTCTAGTTGCTTAGGCAGGTCATGACCGTAAAAGATATTATCACCCAGTACCAACGCGCAGCTGTCATCACCAATAAACTCTTCGCCGATGATAAATGCCTGTGCCAGTCCGTCCGGGCTTGATTGTACTTTGTATTGCAGATTTAAGCCCCACTGACTACCGTCGCCCAGCAGTTGTACAAAGCGCGGCGTATCCTGCGGGGTACTGATGATCAGGATATCTTTTATCCCTGCCAGCATAAGCGTCGACAGCGGATAATAAATCATCGGTTTATCGTAAATGGGCAGTAACTGCTTGCTCACCGCCATGGTCACAGGATATAGACGGGTGCCGGATCCCCCAGCCAGAATAATACCTTTACGCGTAGTCATTATAAATTCTCTATAAACATGAAATGCCCGCACTCGGGCATTTTATATTGATTAAATTGATTGAGCGGTAAACAGTTCAGCGAGCATACGCTTCACGCCAACATCCCAGCCAGGCAACACCAGACCAAAGTTTTTCTGGAATTTTTCAGTGTTCAAGCGCGAATTCTGCGGGCGACTCGCTGGCGTAGGATACGCAGTTGTTGGAACGGCATTAAGTTTTTCAATTGCCAGTTCAATTCCCGCCTTTCTCGCTTCCTCGAACACCAGCGCAGCATAGTCGTACCATGTAGTCGTATCAGAGGCAACCAGATGATAAAGACCCGCCACTTCCGGCTTCACCAACGCCACGCGGATAGCATGCGCGGTACAATCTGCCAGCAATTCTGCGCCTGTTGGAGCCCCCACCTGATCATTGATCACCGAGAGCTCTTTACGCTCTTTTCCCAGGCGAAGCATGGTTTTAGCAAAGTTACTACCCTTGCCCGCATACACCCAACTGGTACGGAAAATCAGGTGCTTAACGCAATGTTCCTGCAACGCTTTTTCGCCGTCGAGCTTGGTTTGACCATATACATTGAGAGGTGCTGTCGCATCCGTTTCACGCCACGGTGTTTCGCCATCGCCTGGAAAGACGTAATCGGTAGAATAGTGAACTACCCAGGCACCGATTTTCGCCGCTTCTTTGGCAATCGCCTCAACGCTGGTTGCGTTAAGGAGTTGCGCGAATTCCTGCTCCGATTCGGCTTTATCAACTGCAGTATGCGCCGCAGCGTTGACGATGACATCAGGTTTAATCCGGCGCACTGTTTCAGCAATCCCTTCTGGATTGCTGAAATCGCCACAGTATTCTTTTGAATGGACATCAAGCGCTATTAAATTACCCAACGGTGCTAGTGCGCGCTGAAGTTCCCAGCCTACCTGCCCTGTTTTCCCGAACAGAAGAATATTCATTATTGACGCTCTCCATAGTTCTGTTCGATCCAGGTTTTATAGGCACCACTTTTTACGTTGTTGACCCATTCCTGATTATCCAGATACCATTTCACGGTTTTACGGATACCGCTTTCGAACGTCTCTTCAGGCTTCCATCCCAGCTCAACGCCAATTTTATGCGCATCAATCGCGTAGCGGCGGTCATGCCCGGGGCGGTCAGCGACGTAAGTAATTTGATCGCGATAGGAACCTTCTTTCGGCACGATTTCATCCAGCAGATCGCAAATGGTGTGTACCACATCCAGATTCTGCTTTTCGTTATGCCCACCGATGTTATAAGTTTCACCCGGTTTACCCTGGGTTACAACGGTGTACAGCGCACGCGCATGGTCTTCAACATACAGCCAGTCACGGATCTGGTCGCCTTTGCCGTAAATTGGCAGCGCTTTACCGTCCAGCGCATTCAAAATCACCAGCGGGATCAGCTTTTCAGGGAAGTGATACGGGCCATAGTTATTTGAGCAGTTGGTCACGATTGTTGGGAAACCGTAAGTGCGCAGCCATGCGCGAACCAGATGGTCGCTGGAAGCTTTTGAGGCAGAATAAGGGCTACTTGGCGCATAGGCGGTGGTTTCAGTGAACATCGGCAAATCGATTGAGGCTGGATGCTCGTCAGGGTGCGGTAAATCACCGTACACTTCGTCCGTAGATATATGATGGAAACGGAACGCTTTCTTCGCGGTATCATCCAGTGTTGACCAATACGCGCGAGCCGCCTCGAGCAAGACATAAGTGCCAACGATATTGGTTTCAATAAATGCAGCCGGACCTGTGATGGAGCGATCAACGTGGCTTTCTGCCGCCAAGTGCATTACGGCATCCGGTTTATGCTCAGCGAAGATACGGTCCATAGCAGCTTTGTCACAAATGTCCGCATGCTCAAAGACATATCGACCGCTATCGCAAACGTCAGTAAGCGACTCAAGGTTACCAGCATAGGTGAGCTTATCCACATTGACGACGTCATCCTGGGTATTTTTGATAATATGTCGTACCACCGCTGAGCCGATAAAACCTGCTCCACCCGTCACAAGAATTTTCACGTTATCTGTTCCGTCTATTGAATATGTCGAGATATTGATGCCCTGAAACCAGCCATATAACCGTGGATTCAGAAATTTTGCACGCTACCGCCCCTGGCTTAACAGCTACCAGTGCACTGAGCGAATGTTGAATAAAGGATTTGGGAGTCTGATCTCAGACAAAAACTGGCGTTAATTGTCATCCTAAATGGTCTTAGAAACAAGCACAAATCGTTACAAATCAGTTCACATTTGAATCAGATAACCCCATGTTATCATTATAATTAATAACAAAAAACGGCAGTCACCATTTTGGTTATGTTTTACATAGCCAAATGATAACTGCCGCTTATTCAAAAGACAGAGAGGAATCAGTCGTTAGCCAGCAACTTCTCAATCCGGCTTCTGAACTTCTGACCTTCCTTCAGGTTACGCAGGCCATACTTCACAAACGCCTGCATATACCCCATTTTCTTACCGCAGTCATAGCTGTCACCGGTCATCAGCATCGCATCAACAGACTGCTTCTTAGCCAGTTCAGCAATCGCATCGGTCAACTGGATACGGTCCCAGGCACCCGGCTCGGTTTTTTCCAGCTCGGCCCAGATATCCGCGTTGAGAACATAACGGCCAACGGCCATCAGGTCAGAATCCAGCGTCTGCGGCTGATCCGGTTTCTCGATAAACTCAACGATGCGGCTCACCTGCCCTTCCGTCTCCAGCGGTTCTTTAGTCTGGATAACAGAGTACTCGGAGAGATCGCCTTTCATGCGCTTAGCAAGTACCTGGCTACGGCCCGTTTCGTTGAAGCGCGCCACCATTGCCGCCAGGTTGTAACGCAGCGGATCGGCAGATGCGCTATCGATAATGATATCCGGCAGAACAACGATGAACGGGTTGTCACCCACGACCGGGCGCGCGCAAAGAATGGAGTGGCCCAGACCCAGCGGCTGCGCCTGACGCACGTTCATGATGGTTACGCCAGGAGGACAGATAGACTGCACTTCAGCCAGCAGCTGGCGTTTTACGCGCTGCTCAAGCAACGCTTCGAGTTCGTAAGAGGTGTCGAAGTGGTTTTCTACCGCATTCTTGGAGGAGTGCGTAACCAGGACGATTTCTTTGATCCCTGCAGCAACAATTTCATCGACAATGTATTGAATCATCGGTTTGTCGACAATCGGCAGCATCTCTTTAGGAATGGCTTTTGTGGCTGGCAACATATGCATGCCCAGGCCTGCTACCGGAATGACTGCTTTCAAATTAATCATTATTTCTTCCACCTTAAAATGGTTGACGAATTATAGCTCTTTAACCTGTTTTCGCCAGCATGATTTGCCGTGATTCTTATATGATGTTAGGGGACCACATCACAAAAAACAGTAGTTGTAATCTGAATAGATCGCGTTTCTGTGCCAGGAATAGTCGCATAAAAAGACAATTGTCGATTATCTGTGCGGGAGCGCAAAATTCAGCCGCTCCGTATTCACCACCTGTTGGTCCACGCGGTCAATATCCACGGAGCTCTGCCCTTTCTCATTCACAGCCTTGATGTTCGCCAGCGACAGTAAGGTCTCATCTTTAGCCATAAACTTGCCTCGCACATCCTTACGCAGGTCGAAATTCATCTTCAGCGCCGGGCCGACGGCGGCTTCCTGCATCACGTTGATATTACGCAAGAAGAGATGCTGCGGTTTGTTGTGCAACTCAAGCGTTGCCCGCTGCATCTCAACGTTGGTGATGGCCACAAAGGAGGTGGCGTTGCCGGAGGAAATTTGTATTCCGCGCAGTTTGTACGCAAGCTGGCGATTATCCAGGCGAATGTCGTTCAGCTTAAAGTTCTGAGGTATCGAGAGATAGTCGCCCTTTATTACACCGTAGCCGATCAGCATGCCGGCACTATTGACCATATCGACATTATCAATAATGAAATTATCACAGCCATAAATGGCTACCGTGGCGTTGTCTATTCCCGCCTTCTTGCTGAAATCAGGAGTGATATTCTTGGCCTTAATATTGCGAATAATAAAGTGCTTACCGTTTTCGACGTGGACTAACTGACGACAGTTGCTGCCGGTGATATTTGCCACCACGAAGTTCTTCACGGTTTGCTTTTCCGGATAATCGTTGTCGTAGGTGCTGCCGGCGAGACCAATGCCGATGCCCCAGTTGATCTTGCCGTTCGTACAGTTAATGTTGTCAATCACATGATCGGAGATCAGGATGTTACGGTCATTAATGGCGACGTTCCACTCAATCGCGTCGCCCTGCAAATGGCTGAATTTACTGTTAGTGATGCGCGCGCCATCTATCTGATTATGGAATCCCTGGCGCAGGATGGCGTAGTTCGCCTGGCTTACGCTGATGTTATCAATCAGCAGGTTGCGCATGACGCGCGGCTTTTTGCCGCCAATGTAGATCTGCGTCACCGGTCCAAAGCCGCTCATTGCCAGCCCTTTAATCACACAGTCTGAACCGCGAATGTCCAGCGTAATGTTCTCCGTGCGACCATCACCTTCACCAATCACTTTACTGCCTTCCTGCAGCACGAAGCGTCCGCGACCATTTCCCGTTAACGCACCGCGGATCAACAGCGTTTTACCGTCAGGAATGAAAATGCCCGTATTGATGTTTTTACAGGTGAGCCCGGCAGGGACAACAACGGTGTCGCCTTCGTTAAATGCCTGCTTAAAGGCGGCGATCCAGTCGTTGTTGTTGTACTGGTTAACAGAGACCGTCTTTCCGGTTGCCGCCCGCGCAATGCGGGACGACAGCAGCGGCGTAGCCGCCAGGACGGATAAAGAAGAGACAAAGGTGCGTCGGGTAATCTTTTTCAGCATACAACCTCGGCGTTACAACGTTTGCAGCAGGCTCGCTAACTGGCGATTAATCACCTGCTGGTTAAAATCTGCTTCAACTTTTTGTCGGGCGTTGTGGATAACGGGCTCCAGCGCCTGTTGGTCGATGCCGCTAAATTCGGCTAAACGATCCGCAAGGGCCATCGCATTATTCTCCGGTACCAGCCAGCCGGAGTAATCAGACTTGATTAACTCCGGGATCCCGCTGTGCAGGGTCGACACCACCGGAATACCGACGGCCATCGCCTCCATTAACGCAACCGGGATCCCTTCCATATCGCCATCAGCGCCGGTCACGGAAGGCAGCAGGAATACATCCGCCTCATCCAGCATGGCCTTCACCTCGTGGCTTGGCTTAAAACCAGGCATCTCCACGTAATCTTCCAGCTGATACTGTTCGATAAGCGTGCGAAGACGACGCTCCCACGGGCCAATACCGAGAATGCGATAGCGGAAATCCACGCCGCGCGCTCGCAGCTGGCGGCAGGCTTCGATGGCGACGTGCAGACCTTTTTTCTCCGTCAGACGCGCCACAGAGATAATCTGCAGCGGTTTTCCCGGCACCTTGACCGGGCGGCGGGTAAAGCGCTCTAAATCCACGCCCATCCGCGAAACGGTGATTTTTTCCTGCGGACAGCCCATGTTTTTCAGTCGCCCGGCCCACAGGTCGCTGATGGGCAGCATCATGTCGCCACGGCGGAAAAGCTGCTGATACTCGGGCGTGTAGTGGTTCAATACCTCGCGGCTGGAGATGTCGATACCGTGGAAGATGGTCGCAATCTTACCGTCAATCACCCCCAGCTCACGCAGTTTGGCGGCGGTCACGCCCGCCGGGCCAAAGTGAGCAATAAACACATCGGCGCGGTACGGCTGCGCCGTTTGACCACAAATGGCGGACAGGATCAGGTTGCGCGATTCCGCGCCATAGCGGGAAACATTCAGCGCGCGCCAGGTCGACGCACGATGGATCCCGCGTAAGGTCTGGCTGGCCCGGTGGCGCAGCTTATTTACTCTTCCGGAGGGTTCGTCCTGCAGCCAGCGGGTTTTCGCCTCCAGCCCATACTGCGTATACGCCGCATGGGTATTTTGTGTATCGCCCTTTTGCAGGGCGATGATCTCCACGTCGTATCCCATATCGATAAACGCGGTGATTTGGTTCAGCACAAAGGTTTCAGACGACAGCGGAAATTTCAGTAAGAAGAAACCAACCTTCATTTCCCCTCCCGGACGCGGTCGAGCACCGATTTCACCATCCCAATTCCCTTCTCGCGCTCGGCTTTCACCGCGACGGCCAGGCGTTCATTGATGGCAGGCAATTGCCCCAGGGTATCGCCCACCATCGCGCCAAGCGAACCATCCAGCAGATGACGAATATCAACGGCCATTTCAGGCATGCCAAGCTGCTGCATAATACCGGCTGACTTGTGCTCGTAGTTAATCGCAATGGCCGGCGTGCCAAAGTTCATCGAAATGATCGCCGAGTGCAGACGCGTGCCCACGGTGAGGTCACAGGCTGAGAGCAATTTGCCCATCTCGAGGTCGTTCAGTTCGTCCATTACTACGTGATAACGGGACGGATCGTTTACCAGGTTGCGCAGGTTCAGCGCCACCATGCGGTCATCTTTGTTATAGCTGTCGATGCCGGTACAGGTTGAAAGCGCCAGCACCTGGTATCCGCTGTCCAGCACACGGTTCACTACGTCAGCAAACGCTTTCTCATACGCCGCCTGGGTGGTGCCTAAACGTTTATCAAACGGTGCAAGTTCGCGCAGGGTGATGGCGACCGTTTTCTGTTTCGCCGCCACGTCCAGCCAGTGCTGCACTGCGTAGCTCGCCTGGAAACTGTCGTCCTGATGATCCACCAGCCAGGCGGTGTCCACCCCGTGTTCGACTTTCGAAGTGTCAATCTCGCTGCGTTTCATCATATCGAGGCTTACCGACTCACGCAGGATCAGGGCATCGCAGTGGCCGAAGACATAGTTTGCCAGCTGGTTAAACTGCGGATCCTGGAACGGCCCGACGCTGTGACCAATCATAAACAGCGGTTTTTTCGCCATGAATGTGCAGAGTGCGTGCTCAAACTGCGGCACACCGTAAAGATCGACGAAGAACGATCCGCCGACCTGAATAATGGCGTCGTAGCCCGACAGCAGTCGAACGAAATCCGTGAAGCCCTGAGCAATGGCGATGTTACGCAGCTTGCCGGTATCAGTTACACGGGACAGCAACACCTGGTGCTGATAGCGACGGCGCAGAACTTTCTTCACGCGTCCCATCACGCCGGCAGCGTTGTTGTGCTGCTTCATCTGGCTGTAGAGCGGGTCGCCCATTACCGGGCGGTTCAATAACCAGGAAGAGCTGACCGGATAACGGCTCATCACGTCCACTTCAGTCTCAGGCTTAAGGGTGTTAATCGCATCCAATAAACCGCGCAGAATGGCGCTGTCGCCACGGTTGCCACAGGTATGGTTGCCAAGAATAAGTAATTTCATAATGGCCTCTTAAATAACTAGCCTGCGCGAAGCAGCGTTTTCATTTTTTCGTTACGGCAAAACTGGCGCTTCATCTCTACCACCAGCGCATTACGTGACAGCACAATCATCGCGCCAAACGCCAGTGCACCTGCTGCGACCTGTATTGCCAGCATGGCCGCGAGCGGCAGATGGCCAGTGAGCACGATGCCCAGTCCATAGCTCACCACAAGGGTAGGCAGTGACAGATAAAACGGCAGCCACAGGCTCAGAATGTACTGCCGGTAGCTGGAGCCCAGCACCGGCTTGATCATCACGAAGTAGCTCAGAACGGTGTTGATGATCTGCACCAGCAGAAAACCAAGCGTGACCCCAATGGCGCCGGCCATATGTCCACCGACGATAATCGCCGGAATAAACAGGAACGTTTTAAACACGTTGAATTTGAAGCTGATATCAACCCGCGCTTTAGCCATCAGCAGTGAGCCAATCGGGTTTCCAACGGATCGCAGCAGCCCCACCACGCACAGCAGCTGCAGGATCGGGATAATGCTGTTCCACTTCTCGCCAAACACCAGCGGCACGAAGTTGCTCGAGACCACCATCAGCCCCAGCAAAACCGGGAAATTGATAATGCCCACCACAGAGAGCAGCTTGTAAAAATTGACGCGCAGCTTCTCGGTGTCGTCCTGAATTTTGGCGAACGCCGGGAACAGTACGCGGGTGATAATCGGGTTGAGCTTCATTGGTGGTACTACCGCGACGTTGTACGCCAGGTTGTACCCCCCCGCGACGCTCGCCCCGAGGATGCGTGCCAGCACCAGCGTGGAGAGGTTGGTGTTGACATAGTTGATGATGCTGTCGGCGGTGAGCCACGCACCAAAACGCAGGTTGGATGACACCGAAGCGAGAGAGAAATGCAGCCCAGGACGGTAAATCTTGCGACCAAAGTAGCCGAACAGCAGCGTACGCACGGCAGAGTTAACCAGATACCCGAGGATAGCGGTCATGGCCAGCGGCCAGAAATGGGCGCTGACCACGGTAAAGGTAAATCCTGCGAGAACGGCGCTGGTCTCGATCATCCCAATCTTGTTGAATTCCAGCTCTTTCTGCATCAGCGCGCGGAACTGTTGCCCGTGCGGGATCACCACAAAAGCAAACGAGAGCGTACGCATCAGCGGTGCCAGATCGGGGTTGTGCAGCACGCTGGCGATGGTATCGCTCAACAGGAACACCAGCACGAAAACGAACACCCCCAGCCCAACGTTCAACCAGTAGAGCGTGGTCAGTTCCAGATGGCTGATCTCTTTGCGCTGGATAATCGAGTTAGCAATGCCGAAGTCAGACAACGTATCGGCCAGCGCGATAATCACCAGCGAGACGGTCAGCAGACCGAACTGGTGGTTATCGATAATGCGCGCCAGCACCGTCATCTGCACCAGGCCGAGGCCAATGATGACAATGGTCGCCATCGCTGACCATTTGGCGCCACTGATGGTTTTTTCACGTAAGCTCATCTTAGTACGCCGCTTTGTTCACGAAACCTTTGAAGATGGTCAGAAAGACGATCTTGATATCGAACCAGAGGCTCCATTCACGGATGTACTCCAGGTCGAATTCGATGCGTTTTTCCATTTTTTCCAGCGTGTCGGTCTCGCCGCGCCAGCCGTTGATCTGCGCCCAGCCGGTAATGCCTGGCTTCACTTTATGGCGCAACATGTAGCCTTCAATCAGCGAGCGGTACTGTTCGTTGTGAGCCACGGCATGGGGACGGGGTCCGACAATCGACATGCCACCGGTAAAGACGTTGATAAACTGCGGCAGCTCATCCAGCGAGGTACGGCGCAGGAAGTTCCCCACCCGCGTAACACGTGGATCGTTCTGCGTCGCCTGGGTCACGACCTTGTCGTTCTCCATCACCTTCATTGAGCGGAATTTCCACACCATGATGGGCTTACCGTCCATGCCGTAGCGGGTCTGACGGAAGATAACCGGGCCCGGGGAGCTCAGCTTCACCGCCAGAGCAATGCAGCACAGCACCGGGGAGATCAGCAGTAAGATCAGTGAAGAGAGCACGATATCTTCCAGGCGCTTGAGCACGCGATTGATACCCGACAGCGGGGTGTCATACAGCGGCACGACCGGCACGCCGTTCACTTCTTCAATACGGGAATGGAGGATGTTAAAGGTAAAGACGTCCGGGATCAGGATCACCGAACAGGTGGTATCGGCCAGTTCACGCATCAGTTTCTTAATGCGGGATTCATCTTTCATCTGCATCGCGATGTAGACGTTATGAATTTTGCCGGCTTTGGCGTCCTCAATAAGCTGTTCGTAGTTACCAGCCCAGTCTGAAGGCACGCCGCCAGGCTTCGCGTCGTGATAAATCCCGACCACTTCAAAACCTAACCATGGCTCTTTGCGGAAGCTATCGAGAAGCACCTTCCCTACCGGCAAATCCCCCGCTACGGCGACAAAGCGACGGTTATAACCGCGGTTACGCAGCCAGCCGGCGCCAAAACGGATCAGGGTGCGGCATACCACCATGCCGACGCTGGTAATCAGATACCAGCACAGATACGTCACGAGGCGATTATCAAAATCATGGCTGAATGCCACCAGCCCTGCACTGAAGATCAGGCTTAATGTCCAGTTCTGCAGCAACAGCATCAGTTCGGTGGTCATTTTCACACCACGCCACGAACGGTAGAAGTCGGTCATCCCCCCGATCATCTGGAACACAACCAGCGCAATCAGCGCCATGAGCAGATGCATGTAGAAGAAGGATTGCCCGCTTACCCAACTCACCACCCATAATCCGCCGACCATGATGGTGATATCAGAAAAACGCTGCACCATGGAGATTAACGATGCATTCGTTCTCGCTCGTTCGCGTTTTTTTAGATTCGTCATCGTTGTTCCTTTAGTTCAACACCTGCCCCCTCACCCCACATCAGGGTGAGGGGGAAAGCTATTTACTGATTCAACAGCGCCAGAATGTCCTTCGTTCGCGCTTCCATCAGCGCGGTATCCGCGCGGGATTCCACGTTCAGGCGCACCACCGGCTCGGTATTTGAAGAGCGCAGGTTAAAACGCCACTGCGGGAACGCCATGCTGATGCCGTCGGTACGGTCAATTTCCAGCGCATGGAGGGCAAAATGCTGCTCCACGCGGGCAATGGCCTCGGCCGGCTGCGCCAGTTTGCTGTTGATTTCGCCACTTGCCGGGAAGGCCGCCATGCGGTCGCGTACCAACTCGCCAAGGGTCTGCCCTTTCAGACACAGCAGCTCGGTCACCAGCAGCCACGGGATCATCCCGCTGTCGCAGTAGGCAAAATCACGGAAATAGTGGTGGGCGCTCATCTCGCCGCCATAAATGGCGTCTTCTTCGCGCATACGCTCTTTGATGAAGGCATGACCGGTTTTGGACATCACCGGCTGGCCGCCCGCGGCGTTCACCACATCCACGGTGTTCCAGGACAGACGCGGATCGTGAATGATCTTCGCGCCCGGGTTTTTCTCAAGGAACGCTTCCGCCAGCAGGCCGACAATGTAGTAGCCTTCGATGAACTGGCCTTTTTCGTCGAACAGGAAACAGCGGTCGAAATCGCCGTCAAAGGCGATACCCATATCGGCACCGTGTTCGATGACCGCGTTACGGGTGTCGTCGCGGCACTCCGGCAGCAGCGGGTTCGGGATACCGTTCGGGAAGTTGCCGTCCGGGGTGTTATGGACCTTAACGAAGGTTACCGGCACGTTCAGGGCCTTAAAGCGGGCTTCGAGCGCATCCACCACCGGGCCGGCCGCGCCGTTACCGGAGTTGATCACCAGCTTCAGCGGTTTCAGGTTTGCAACGTTGATGTAACCCAGCAGGTGGTCGATGTACGCTTTACGCAGGTCGATCTGCTTATAGCTGCCGCGTTTCGCTTCATTCACCGGCGGGAAATCGTTAGCTTCGGCGAGACGCTGCACGTCACGCAGGCCGGTATCGCCGCTGATAGGACGCGCGCCCTTGCGCACCAGCTTCATACCGTTGTAGTCCATCGGGTTATGGCTGGCCGTCACTTCGATACCGCCGTCCACGCCGAGGTGGAAGGTGGCAAAGTAAATCTCTTCGGTACCGGACAAGCCGATATCCAGCACGTCCACTCCCGCATCCTGCAGCCCTTTTGCCAGCGCCAGCTTCAGGGACTCACTGGTCAGGCGCACATCGCCGCCCAGGACAATCGTTTGTGGCTTAAGATATTCGCCGTATGCGCGGCCAATGCGCCACGCAATGTCTTCATTCAGCTCTTCGCCCAGCTTGCCGCGAATATCGTAGGCTTTAAAACAGGTTAATTTTTCCATGATGACCCCTTTTTCAGGCAACAGTTGGCCCGCCCGATTAACAGGCAAATTTGTTTTTATTCATTCGCAGGCCGGATGCGCGAAACGCTATCCGGCTTTAGAGACGGCGCTATACCCGCCCGTAACGGTCCTGGAAACGGACAATATCGTCTTCTTCCAGGTACGAACCGGAGCGCACTTCAATTAAGTCGAGAGGAATTTTCCCCGGGTTTTCCAGACAGTGCGTGGCCCCCAGCGGAATATAGATTGACTCGTTTTCGCCCAGCAGTTTCACTTCGCCATCAATCGTGACTTTGGCGGTACCCGCCACCACGACCCAGTGCTCGGCACGGTGGTGGTGCATCTGTACCGACAGCCCCTCCCCCGGTTTCACGGTGATGCGTTTCACCTGGTAACGTTCACCGGCATCGATGGAGTCATATTTGCCCCACGGACGATACACTTCGCGGTGGATATGGTGTTCATGGCGACCATCGGCCTTGATCTTCTCCACCACTTTTTTAACGTCCTGCACGGCATTACGGTCAGCAATCAGCACGGCGTCTTTCGTCTGTACGACCACCAGATCCTTCACGCCGACTGTGGTCACCAGACCGGACTCGGCGTAGACATAGCTGTTTTCCGTTTTGTGGCTGATAACATCACCGTGGTGGACGTTACCCTCCGGGGTATGGGCGCTGATCTCCCACAGGGAGGACCAGGAGCCAACATCGCTCCAGCCCGCATCCATCGGTACCACAACGGCATCGGCCGTGCGTTCCATTACCGCATAGTCAATTGACTCTTCCGGGCAGGCGAGGAAAGACGCTTCGTCAACACGGATAAAATCGAGATCCGGATCCACTACCGCCATCGCTTTCTCGCAGGCGTCCAGAATATCCGGGCGATATTTGCGCAGCTCTTCCAGGTAGCGGCCAGCGCGGAACAGGAACATCCCGCTGTTCCAGTAATATTCACCGCTGGCCACATACGCCTGCGCGGTTTCCAGATTCGGTTTTTCGACAAACTGCGCCACGTCAAACGCTACGCTGTCGCCTTCGCCCGGGGTCACATTGCCACGACGAATATACCCGTAGCCGGTTTCCGGCAGGTCCGGCACGATGCCGAAAGTCACCAGTTTGCCGTTTTCGGCGTAAGGAATAGCCGCGCGTACCGCCTCGCGGAACGACTCTTCCTGTTGAATAACATGGTCTGCCGCCAGAACCAGCATCAGCGGATCGCAATCCGGGCTGCTGCGTTTGGCCGCCAGCGCCGCCAGCGCAATCGCGGGGGCGGTGTTACGTCCGGCAGGCTCCAGAATGATATTTTCTGTGAGTTTGTTCAGCTGGCGCAGCTGCTCGGCGACAATAAAGCGGTGTTGTTCGTTACAAATCACCACCGGGCTTTCACACTCCACACCCTGCAGGCGGTTAACCGTCGTCTGCAGCATGGTGAGCTCCCCTTTCAGGCAGAGGAACTGTTTTGGATAGAGCACGCGGGACAGCGGCCACAACCGGCTACCAGAGCCACCTGCCATCACAACCGGATACAAAGTGGTTTGACTCATGATTTATCCCCGTATATCTGCAATAAATTGGCTCAGCACGTTCTCTTTCTCGAGCGTGCGTTCGGCATATTCACGTGCCACCGTGTTCGTTTTTGGCATGGCAAGTGCCCGTTCAATGCCAGTGACCAGCGCCGGGACCGATTCCGGTTCCACGCAAACGGCGATCCCCGGATAGCTGTCGCACAGCTGGCCTAATTCTGTTTCGGCTTCCGCCGTGATCACCGCGTTACCGCCCACTGCCAGAATGTTGGTCAGCTTGGACGGCAGCACCGCGTCTGCCGCGCCGCGCTTTTGTACTACCAGATGGCAGTCGCCCATCTTCAGCAACGCAGGCAGTGCCTCGTAAGACTGAAGCGGGAAAAATTTCACGTTCGTCAGGCCGCGTTCGTTGGCCATTTTTTCCAGTCGCGCTTTTCCGCCGCCCTGCCCGACGATGACAAACATCCAGGGTTGATGGCTCAGTTGCTGTGCGGCGTCGATGACGCTCTCAAGCCCCTGCTTCTCGCCGATGTTGCCTGAGTAAAGAATGATTTTTTGGTCGTCAGGCAGACCGAGCTGAGCGCGTAGCGCCTGAGCGTCACTGTCTGTTACGTCGCGAAAACGCGCCACTTCAGACCAGTTGGGGAAAAAGATCACTTTTTCCGCCGGTACGCCCTTCTCCTGCGCTTTGTTCATCATTGAGCGCGAGATGGTCGAGACATAATCCACGTTATGCAGGCCGCTGCGCTCGAAGGCGCTGGCGAGTTTCGCCACCTTCCCGCTCTTACCTTTGCCGGCCATTCCCAGGCCGAGCATGGCGTCCACTTCATAATCCTGAATGTGAAGCAGCGTGCGCGCGCCGGAGAGTTTGCCCAGCAGGCGCATGCCTGGGGTGCAGAACAGCGTTGGCACCACACCGATAATGCGATCCGGCTTCCAGCGACGTTGCGCCATCAGCGGGAAGAAACTGCTCAGGGCAAAGCTGCCCAGATGAAGTAACCGCTTCAGCGTTGAGGGCTGTTTCGGCACGTACAGCGGGCAACGCCAGACGGTCGCGGCACCCTCTTCGCGACGGTAGCGCCAGCCTGAATAGCGCTCACCTACTTTCCATTCCGGGTAGTATGGCGGCGCGGTAATGACCCGCACGTCATGTCCCTGGCTCGCCATCCACTCGACCATTTCGCCGGTGTATTTACCGATTCCGGTTAACTCCGGCGAATAGTTGATTCCGTACACCAGAATTTTCATAAGCCCGGCACTCCGGACTGACGATCGGCCAGGAAATAGGCACGACTGTTGTCATGCACATTGTCACTGGCCAGCAACGCCTCTGGCGTCTGCCAGCGGTAGTCGTCATGCTGAGAATCAGGCAGACGCAGGTCTGCCTCACTCACCTTCAGGCGAAAACCGAGCACCACATAGTGCGTGGTGAAACCGGTGCCCGAAAAGTTATCGTCATAGAAGTGCTGCCAGACCCCGTAAAACTGGCCTGCCGCCATCGGCAGTTGCAGGCCCAGTTCCGCCAGAGTGAGACGCTCAAAAGCATTTTCCAGCGTCTCATCCTTCTGCACGCGCCCGCCGGGCACGAACCAAAAGCCCTGTGCAGGACGGTTGGTTCGTTTTCCCAGCAAGAACTCGCCGCGTTCGTTTTCCACCACCAAATCAATTGAGATGAGCGGAGTGGAACGCACTACCGTGGCAAAATCTTCCTGACTTAAAAACATCATTACCCCCGGAAGCGGTGCTGGTTTTCAAGGAACCACTGGTAGGTGCTTGCCAGCCCCTGCTCCAGTGATACCTCGTGATACCAGCCCAGCTGATGCAGACGGGTCACGTCCAGCAGTTTGCGCGGCGTGCCGTCCGGTTTGGTGGCGTCAAAGACCACGCGGCCTTTGTAACCCACCACCTGCGCGATGGTTTGCGCCAGCTCACGAATGGTGCAATCCACGCCAGTACCGACGTTAATGTGCGACAGCATCGGTTCGGTGTTTTCCTGCCACACCTCACGATCCAGCTCCATTACGTGGATGCTGGCAGCCGCCATGTCATCCACATGCAGGAATTCACGCATTGGCGTCCCGCTGCCCCACACCACCACATCCGGTGCATTTTCGGCCGTTGCTTCGTGGAAACGACGCAGCAGCGCCGGGATCACGTGCGAATTGCTCGGGTGGAAGTTGTCATGCGGTCCGTACAGGTTGGTCGGCATCACCGAACGATAGTCGCGGTTATACTGACGGTTGTAGGATTCGCACAGCTTGATCCCGGCAATCTTGGCAATCGCATACGGCTCGTTGGTTGCTTCCAGCGTGCCCTGCAGCAGTTCGCTCTCAGCGATCGGCTGCTTCGCCATTTTCGGGTAGATACAGGATGAGCCGAGGAACAACAGCTTATTCACGTTGTGCAGATGCGCTGCGTGAATGATGTTGCTCTCAATCATCATGTTCTCGTAGATGAAATCCGCCGGATACGTGTTGTTGGCAACAATGCCGCCCACTTTCGCCGCCGCCAGATACACCTGGTCAATACGTTCACTGGCGAAGAAGTCCTGTACCGCTTTGCTGTCGAGCAGGTTCAGCTCGTCACGGGTACGGACAATCACGTCGACATCACCGCGCTGTTCAAGCTGGCGAACAATCGCGGAACCCACCATTCCGCGATGACCCGCGACAAAAATACGTTGTTTTGTCATTCTCAGGACTCCAGCGCGATGGCAACCTCGTAGCCATGAGACTTGAGCAGGGAGTGTTTTTTCGCTGCTTCAAGATCTTTGGCAACCATCTCGGAAACCATCTCCTGCAGAGTCGTTTCTGGTTTCCAGCCCAGTGTTTCGTGTGCTTTGGTTGGGTCGCCCAGCAGGGTTTCCACTTCAGCAGGACGGAAGTAACGTGGGTCAACCTGTACAATCACGTCGCCCGGTTTCACGCCCGGTGCGTCATGGCCCGTTACGGAAACCACGATGCCTTTCTCTTCCACGCCGGTACCTTCGAAGCGCAGTTTGATACCCAGCTGAGCGGCAGCCATCTCAACGAACTGACGTACGGAGTACTGCACGCCGGTTGCGATAACGAAGTCTTCTGGTTTTTCCTGCTGCAGCATCATCCACTGCATTTTTACGTAGTCTTTGGCATGGCCCCAGTCACGCAGGGAATCCATGTTGCCGAGGTGCAGGCAAGATTCCAGACCCTGTGCGATGTTAGCGATAGCGCGGGTGATTTTACGGGTAACGAAAGTTTCACCACGACGTGGGGATTCGTGGTTGAACAGAATGCCGTTACAGGCATACATGCCGTAGGATTCACGGTAGTTCACGGTGATCCAGTACGCGTACAGTTTCGCCACCGCGTACGGAGAACGTGGGTAGAACGGGGTAGTCTCTTTCTGAGGAATTTCCTGCACCAGACCGTACAGCTCAGAGGTGGAAGCCTGGTAGAAACGGGTTTTCTTCTCAAGGCCGAGGAAGCGAATCGCTTCCAGCAGACGCAGCGTACCCATTGCGTCAACGTCAGCGGTGTATTCCGGAGATTCGAAGGAGACCGCAACGTGGCTCATCGCGCCCAGGTTGTACACTTCATCCGGCTGCACTTCCTGCAGAATACGGGTCAGGTTGGAAGTATCGGTCAGGTCGCCGTAGTGCAGATGGAATTTCGGGTTCGCCGCATGAGGATCCTGATAAATGTGATCCACACGTTCGGTGTTGAATGAAGAAGCACGACGCTTAATACCGTGTACTTCATAACCTTTTTCCAGCAGCAGTTCTGCCAGGTAAGAACCATCCTGTCCGGTAACGCCGGTGATGAGAGCGACTTTAGACATGTTTATATTCCTCTACTTATGAATTTAATCAGTTTCAACGCGTTCGCGTATCACCACTGCGGGGTTGCCACGGCAAATTTTATTTGCCGGTAGCGATTTAAAAACGCTGCTGCGGGCACCGACTACCGTGCCATCGCCAACAGAAACACCAGGTGCAACAAAAACATCTGTCGCCAGCCAGCATTTTTCGCCAATCACAATCGGAGTGGCAGTAATATCAAAATGCTGACTCATAAAATCGTGACTGCCGGTGCACAAATAACACTTCTGTGAAACCACCGAATTTGCACCAATCGTAATATCGCCAAGGGTATATAACACCGCGTCATCCCCTACCCACGCATAATCCCCAAGCGTTAATTTCCACGGGTAGGTAATTTTTACCGACGGGCGAATGACTACGTTTTTTCCGATTTTTGCGCCAAACAGACGCAATAAAAAAGCTCGCCAGCGGTACAGTATTTGCGGTGACCAGGCAAATAAGGTGGCCTGTACGGCCCACCACAACTGCACTTTAATACCGCTCCCGCCCCGAAAGCCTTTCGGCACGGAGAAACCTTTAAGATCCTGCATTACGTTTCCTTATATTCAGGCTTTGTTATATAAGGTTTTCGTTTTACCCGTGGTACGCAGACGTAATAAATAAGATAATTCCGCCCAGAACCCCGGCACGCCTAATATTTTACGCTGCACATTTCTGGCATCCTGGCACAGTTCCAGATTATTAGACGTTGACACGCCGCCCATTGAAAATTCAGATACCAGCCCTTTAATTCGACGGAACGGGTAACCTGATTTATACAGACTGGCAGTCAGCGCATAATCTGAAGAAACTTTATACTGCAGATCGTAAGGCTGTTTTTTCAGACCTTTTACCGGGAAGAAAATGGCCTGATGGCTGGCAGGCAAACTGTGGTAGATATACCAGCCGGGTTTCGCACTTCGGCAAACTTTATGACCATCGCCAAAATCGAGCAGTGCGTCGCCAATGTACATCGCATCCTCTTTCTGGCGCGCCAGCTGACGGGCAAATAACGCCACATCCTCATGGAATACGTCACCGGAATTCAGGAAGATGGCATAACGGCCTTGCGCCATGTCGATGCCTTTATTCATCGCATCGTAGATGCCTTTATCTTTCTCGCTGATGAAACGTAAGTTGAACTCACCGTTGAGTTTTTCCAGAAACTCCGCCGTACCATCGTTCGAGCCGCCATCGACCACAATCCACTCAAAGGTGAGGCTTGGATCGCGCGCCAGGTTGCGCAGCGAGCGCCAGGTTTTTACCACCCCTTCGTAATTACGAAAAGCGACAGTAATGACGCTAAGAAACATAAATCACCTCATTTCGTCATACGTTCGTAATATTAAGCGCTTTGCGCAGAATAAACGGACAGACAATCAAGAAAGCATATTCCGGGCTAAATATTGACCCGGTAAAAAACAACGACACCGGTGTAAACAGATAAAGCTGCACGCGAAAGTTCTGGTTATCACCAAACGCGTTAATCATCATTTTGAAAACTTTAAACAGATACCACAGTGTCAACAGTACGGCGAACCACGAAAAATAGATAATTAACAGATACAGGCCATTGTCTATGGTTTTACCGACATCCGCACCGTTAAAGATTCCGAATGATGCAACATATTCGTAAAGTGAGCCGAATCTTACTACACCATCGATATGGGTTAAGGAATAACCCACCATCACCAGCGGACCAATGATACGATAATAGGATGACGAGCCTTCGGTTCCCAAATCTCCCAGGCGTTCTGAGATGTATGGGAAGGCAAATATCACGCCAACCATAAATACTGTCAGAGAGATAATCGCCAGCGGCAGTTTTTTCTTAATCGCATCTTTGTTCAGGTACTGGAACGCCCACTCCAGCAGGTAAAACAGGATAAATGTCATTACCCCTGAGAACGATCCTGACAGAACAATTCCTGCAAGAATCATAGCATCGGTCTTAGGGGTTTTGATACCAAACTGTTTGATGCTGAGCCAAATTGAGATTAGTGCCAAAGCAAAAAACGCCGGTTCAAAATAGAGGGCTGTCGTACGTTTTCCGCCAAACTTGATGAAGTTCAATACATAGCTGTTACTGTAAATGAGATATTTCGAAATTATCTCCATCAGGCTACTGCCACCGGTCAAAATAATTTGCGCCATTTCCAGTGCAGCAAGCATAACAATTAACGCAACGGCAATATAAAAGAACCTAAGGATTTTCCGATAATTGTGTGGCGAAATAACCTTGAAACGAATACTCCAGACCATGCCAATAATAATGACGATATAAACAAACAGCATGGTGGAGGTGACGTATTTACTAGCATCCAGAGACTGACCAAAGATGTAGTTAAATAGCGTCAGACCCACGCCCAGCCCTAAGGCCATCATCAGCTTCTTGAGGTTGATTTTGTCGACATACAGCAGAAGCAGAACGGGCAAGAAGGTCACTATGGTTATCGGGAAGCTTTCGCCAAGCTGGGCAATTTTGACGTTGACCAGCAGGTAAATCAGCGGCAGCAGCAGATAACTACAGACTCTGATAGAACGAGACATATTCCTCCAGCATCTGTTGTCCACTGTAGGCCTTGCGGCTGCGGTTGCGGAACGATTCCAGGTCGGTGCCAAAAACGGCCTGCGCGATCTGCGCCTTCGGCAGTTGCACCAAAGGCAGCACCTCATGCTCCGCAAACGTGGTCCCGCCCGATTTTTCCAGCACTTCACGTGCCGCATCGCTGTGGGTGGCAATCACCGGCACACCGATGGAGAGCGCTTCGCACAGGATCAGCGGGTAGTTATCCACGCGCGAACTGAATACCAGCGCATCCATCCCATTGAGGGCGCTCATCAGTTTGCGCTTGTCGGTTTCAAACCCGTGATTCACCACGTTAGCCCCTTCGAACGGCGAGAACTTGCCGAAGGTGTGCAGTTCAATCTTGTCACCCAGCGCCATCATGTCGCGCACCAGCTGCTGATTGGTTTTGCCGTCGTAACGCAGGTCATGCGCAACGATAGCGATTTTTGGTTTACCCGGGGTTTCTGCAACCGGGGTAAGTTCGGCCAGAATCGCTTCTGTCGCCACGTCGATACCGTTATTGATGATCTGACAGCGCCCTGCCCCATACAGACTGTTAAAGGCATCGGCAACGTGCTGGCTTGGGGAGATAAACGTACAGCCGAGCGAGAGCATGTCGCGGAACAGCTGGCGCTTTCCGGCCACCAGCTGATGGGCACGATCCACTTTCACCGGCGGGTAGTTGCTCAGCGTCGGGCACTTCTGGCAGTTGCTTTTCCAGCCTTCACACCCGTCGGTAAAGGCGCAGCGACCGGTCACGCTCCAGTGATCGTGCAGCGTCCAGACGAAGCGGGTATCCGGTTTGTGGGCCTGCACTTTCTGGCAAAACGCCACCACCTCTTCCAGGTTCAGCCAGTAGCTGTGAAGCACATGGAAATGCAGCACAACCGGCCCCTGGGAGCGCGTCACGGTGCGATAAAGGGTATTAAGATTGCCAAACAGATCGCGGTTAAACAGGCGGAACAAGGCAATGTTGGCCACGGAAGTCAGGCGCGGCGTGTGCTTATGCACCTGCGGGTAGTTATCGTGACTGACGCTTTTCTTACCGCCTTTGCCATAACCGTAAATAAAACGAGACTGAAGTCCTTTTTGCAGCGCGCGCTGGTGAAGATCCAGCGCCACACCGGCCGCCCCGCCCTCTGCGAGACGGACGTTAAATTGCAGAATGTTCATTTGATCACCTTCACGCGGGCTTTCTCACCCACCACCAGCGCGTTATCCGGAATACTGTCCAGCACCACGCTGCCTGCGCCTATCGTGACGTTATTACCAATCGTGATGTCGCCAATGATGACCACGTTCGCGCCCAGCTCGACGTTATTGCCAATCACCGGGCAGGCCAGGCTGTCGGGCCCACGGTTACCGATGGTGACCGCGTGGCGAATAGTGAAATCATCACCGGCTACAACGAATTTGTTGATCACCACGGCATAACCGTGATGAATGGTAAAACGGCGACCAATGGTGGCAGCGGCCTGAATTTCATAACCAAAAAAACATTCAGTAATGATGCGGTACAGCACCAGCACCGGTGCTGCCCAGAGATTGTTTAAAACATTTTTCTTGCGCCACACCGAGCAAAAATGCGCGATGCGGTACGCCAGAACCATGCAGCACGGGCGCAGGCTCCAGCTGTTAGCGCGGCAATCTTCCAGAAACATTATTTCCCCCGAAGTCCATCAGCCAGACGCTTGCCGTTACGCACGGACAACAACGTGAGCAGCGTGCGCCAGTTCATGCGCTTATTGCGGATCTGATAGAGGGTAAACAGCTGATACTTCCGGCTGGCACGGTCGAACTTGTCCTTGTGCTTGCGGTAAAAGTGGAAGTAACCAGAGAATTTCTTCGGCGACGAGGTGATTTGCATCTCCCCGTGATTGATATGCAGGATCTGCGTCGCCTCTTCCACCTTCCACGGCTCGCCATACTCCATCACCATGCGCAGGAAGATGTCGTAATCCTGCGCAGCCTTCAGCTCGGTATCGAACAGGCACTCCTTAAAGCGCCACGCCCAGGTAAAGACCTGATTACCGATGATGTTGCGTTTATAGAACAGGCGGCGTGAGTAAGGCGATTTCGGGTACAACGGCAGGCTGGCAGGCTGCGAGTAAACTTCACCCTGACAGACATAGTCGTTGGCATACAAAAACGCATGCGTCACCAGCTGTGCTTTGTGCGACAGGAAGATCGACAGACGGTTCGGCGTCCATTCGTCATCGTCGTCGATGCCGGTCAGATACTGGCCTTTAGCCTGCATAATCGCCTGGTTACGCACCGCGCACGCACCGGAGTTAATCTCGTTGTGCGTGTAAACCACGCGCGGGTCGTTAAGGTCAGTCACAAACTTTTGCAGCTGTTCGTACGAGGAAGAACAGTCATCAACGATGATCAGTTCCCAGTTATCGTAATCCTGTCGCAGCACAGATTTTATTGCGCGGATCGCCAGCTGCTGACGATTCCATGTCGGCATATAAATAGAAACTAAAGGGCGTTGTGTAGTCATGGTCTTCCCCGAAAGCTAACGATTAGTGACTGTCAGACTTGTATTCGTACTCGTAGTAACCGTAATCCTGGTAACCGGTCGCACGACGGAAGATGGAGTTCAGGATCACCCCTTTCACTTCAATTCCGTTTTGCTCGAAGCGGCTCAGGCTGGTTTCCACTTCCTTCAGCGTGTTCACCGCGTAACGCGCCACCATCAGCGTGGTGCCCGCATGGCGGCCCACAATGGCGGCATCGGTCACCGCCAGAATTGGTGGGGTATCAATCAACACCAGGTCATAGTTTTTGCTCGCCCACTCCACCAGCTCGCTAAAACGTTCACTCATCAGCAGCTCTGATGGGTTTGGCGGCACCTGACCACGCGGAATAAGGTCAAACTTCGGCACCGTCGTCGGTTTTGCACTCTGGCTAATCTCACCTTTGCCCAGCAGGATTTCCGACAGCCCGTTGACGTTATTGGTACCCAGCAGTTCGTGGGTATAGCCCTTACGCATATCACAGTCGATCAGCAGCACCCGTTTATTGGTCTGGCTCACCACCGCCGCCAGGTTGGCACAAACAAAGGTCTTACCAATTGACGGGCTGACACCGGTCAGCATCAGGACGTTGTTTTTGGCCTGCATCATGGCGAAGTGCAGACTGGTACGCAGACTACGAATCGCTTCGATGGCCAGATCGGTTGGGTTACCCACGGCCAGCAGCTGACTTTGTTTGTAACGCTTAACGCCTTTTGTGGTTTTGACGCTGTCACGCGATTTTTGCCACTCCGACAGCGGGATGCTGGCGTAGACGTTGATACCGCTCTCTTCCAGTGCCTGCGGGCTTTCGATTCCACGGTTGAACAGCGAGCGAAGCAGCACGCCAACGATGGAGAGGATAAGACCCAGAATAATGCTGCCGAGAATGATGAGGGCTTTCTTCGGCTTCAGCACCCCAGGCTGGGTGATGGCCGGGTCAACGATGCGCACATCACCAACGGTACTGGCTTCGGTGATTTTCAGCTCCTGCTGTTTATTCAGCAGCTGCATGTACACCTGCTGTCCGGATTCCACATCGCGGGTCAGACGTACGATTTCCTGCTGCGTTTTAGGCATCGCAGTGACGCGGTCGTTGAGTTTCGCCTTCTCTTCTTCCAGCGTGCGGCGTTTCTCAAGCAGCGTACGGTAGGCCGGGTGACGCTTGGTATAAAGCTTGGAAATCTCCGCTTCTTTGAAGGTCAGCTCGTTAAGCTGCGCATCAATGTTAACCATCGAGTCGAGAACGGATTTCGCTTCCAGCGGCAGGTCGACAGAGTCTTTATCCTGACGATAGGCGTTAAGCTTGTTCTCGGCATCATCCAGACGGGCGCGGACTTCCGGAAGCTGTTTAGCGAGGAATGCCAGGCTTTTCGCCGCTTCAGCCGATTTACGCTCAACGTTCTGCTCAAGATAGTTGCGGGTGATGCTGTTGAGGATGTCGCGGATCTGATCCTTATCTTCACCGGTAAAGGTCATGCTCAGGACACCGGTGTCCTTGCCGTTTTCGGTGACGGTCAGGTTGTTCTGCAGATTGTTAATCATTCCCAGCGTGGAGAATTTGGTCACGGTAAATTCACCGCCCTCCTGGGCGTGGATCGCGCTGACCATCATGCTGACACCCTCTTTCGTCAGCATCTGCCCCACTTCACCGCGCGCGCTAAAGCCCGCATCGCTGGTCAACTGGTACTGTTTCGGGCCTAACACCGTCAGGGTAAAGGTCTGATCCGCGCTTCCTTTTGGCAGCACAAAGTCAGTCACTTTGACCGTGTCGTTGCTGCGTCCCATCAGACGGTCCCAGCCGGCACCAAAGATCGGGAAGGTATTTTTGGTGACGGAGATATCAAGGCCGAGGTCGTGAACGGTTTTACCCAGAACCAGGCGCGACTGGATCAGCTGAATTTCCGCATCGGAAGCCGGCGGTTTGTTCGCCAGTGCGGAGCCAATGTCCTGCACCAGCGAGTTACCGGTATTCTGCTCAATCTGCACCAGCGCATCGGCACTGTAGATGGGCGTCGCAAACAGCGTATAGACGACGGCCGCCGCGGCAAACACGGCGGTGATCCCAAGCACCCACCACTTTGCCTCTACGACGGTGCCGACCAGGCGACCAATATCGATTTCATCACTGCCCGAAGTCGGGGCGGCAGAAGGTTTTGTTTTTTCTGTCATTGTTATCCCTGCTGAGCTTTCAGTGCCTGCGCCCACTGACGGGCAGACTGGTCAAGTAAGGTGTATACCGCCTCGAAGGCCTCATGGCTTTTGCGATATGGATCGGGGATTTCGCGTTCATTGTCCCAGTGACCAAACAGCATCACCTTGCCGCGCATCTCCGGTGCGATATCACACAGCGCATGGATATGGCGTTTTTCCATCGTCAGGATCAGGTCATACTCCCGGCACATACGGCCGGTGACCTGACGGGCGATGTGCCCGTCGAGAGAAAGGTTATGATCGCGGGCCACGCTCGTTGCGCGCTCATCGGCACCTTTACCGACCAGCGCACCCAGCCCTGCGGATTCAACGGTCAGTTCGGGCTGGTAGAGTTTCAGCAGCCGTTCAGCCGTGGGGGAACGGCAAATGTTCCCCACGCATACCACCAGAATTTTGTTAAACATCGCGGATTACCAGGTATGAATGTCGCGCGCCGTATCCGTCATGTAGCGAACGCCACTGATGGTTGGCAGCAACTGGTTGATCAGACGGTTCCAGCGGGCAACCGGTGCGGTGGTGACATACACCACATCGTATGGCTGGAGACGGAACTCCGTTGCCATCACCAGAGACGTCGCATCGGACATATCCAGCTGGTAGATGTTGGCAATCTTGCCTTTCGCACTGCCCTCACCTTTCAGCGGACGGATCACGAAGATACCGGTGGCGTTGGAGGTGGTCAGATCAATACCCTCTGCATTACCCAGCGCTTCGGTCAGGGTCATGCCGCTGAAGTCCATTTTGAGGGTGCTCTGTTTCTTAACTTCGCCCATCACGAACACTTTCAGATCGTCATTGCGCGGTACGTAGAGAATGTCGCCCGGATAGAGCAGACGGTTCTGAGTCAGGTCACCGTTTTGCATCAGCGCCTGCAGCGAAATGCGCTGCTCTTTGCCGTTGTGCGTCAGAACCACGTTGCGCCAGTCGGCACCGTCGGTTAAACCACCGGCGGCGTTAATGGCATCCAGAACGGTCAGCGGTACGTTGGTGATGGCCTGTTGGCCGGATTTATTCACCTGTCCGGAGATATAGGCTTTTTGCGAGCGGAATGCGGCGATATTAACGTCCACCTGCGGATCGGCGATGTACTGCGCTAAGCGGCCGGTAATATCACTGCGGATTTCGGCGAGCGTTTTCCCGGCAACGTGTACCTTGCCAATATAGGGATAGAACATGGTGCCGTCTGACTGTACCCAGTTACCGGTGTCGCTTGAGCTACGGTACTGGCCCGCTGGTGTGGTCAGTTCAGGGTGGTCCCAGACGGTGACGTTGATGACATCACCCGGCCCCACGCGGTACTGGTAGGAGGCAATCTCCTGATCCAGAGACATATTCGGCTGAGCAACATTCGGACGTGGGCGTAATTGTTCGACCAGACGTGGCGTGAGTGGATAAACATTCACCATTTTGTCGAGATCAAAATCGGCATCCTGCTGCTTGATCACATCTTTACCCATTGTTGACATATTGCTGCCGGGAAAGACCGTACAACCACTCATCAAGGTCACAGACACCAATAATGGCATCAATTTCATTTTGGATTTCATCATTGATTATTTATCACTTTGGCAGAGTAATTATCCTGTGCAATTTAAAATAAGCCGGGTCGTATTGGGTTTCAGCATGCAGTTAATCAAATAGAAATATAACTGGCATCAGTCCTAAAAAAAGCTTATTCATCCATTGGCTATTGACAGAATAATCGAGGCTGATTCACACGCTTTCAGGCACGCTACCGCCCTTGGCTTTCAGTTACCAATCCACTGACTAAACAATGTGTTATGGATAGACACCCTCTTGAACAAGGTCTTCTGGAAATATATCAGCCGCAAAAACGCCCGACGGATAATCAATAACCATTCCTGAAGACCGAAACAATAATAGCAACAAGGAGATTTAACATTTGATGCTGGAGGAATTGTTGCAGCTAACCTAATAGCAGGCAAGGAGACAACAGTCCTAATAACTGTTTTTAAGATTAATATTAAGAGCAAAGTTTTGACCTTTTAGGATTTTCTTTATATTGACAAAGCAACAATAAAAACCATTAATTGCGATATATCCTAAAATGTACTGTGCGTAATAAAATATACGTAATTACCTTATTTACAGCGCCAGCGTATTGCTCTCTTTTTGTTCGGCCTTATTAAGAGAAATCTCAGCCCGGCATTGCAATTTCCCGCCGCTTTATCCATGATCGAAGTGTGACATTCGTCATATAACAGAAGGTATTGCTATTACTATGGAATGGATTGCCGATCCATCAATCTGGGCCGGACTGGTGACGCTGGTTGTCATCGAATTGGTGCTCGGTATTGATAATCTGGTCTTTATCGCCATCCTCGCCGAAAAACTGCCCCCTTCTCAGCGTGACCGCGCTCGCGTAACGGGCCTGCTTTTGGCGATGGTGATGCGGTTGCTGCTGCTGGCCTCTATCTCCTGGCTGGTCACGCTCACACAGCCTCTGTTCTCCGTTCACGGCCTGAGCTTCAGCGCCCGTGACCTGATCATGCTCTTCGGTGGCTTGTTCCTGCTGTTTAAAGCGACGGTTGAACTTAATGAGCGGCTCGAAGGCAAAGACAGTGAAAACCCGACCCAGCGACGCGGGGCAAAATTCTGGCCTGTGGTGGCGCAAATCGTGGTGCTGGACGCCGTCTTCTCACTGGACTCGGTGATCACCGCCGTCGGGATGGTTGACCACCTGGCCGTGATGATGGCCGCAGTGATCATTGCCATCACGCTGATGGTGATGGCAAGTAAAGCCCTGACCCGGTTCGTTAACAGCCATCCGACCATTGTTATTCTCTGCCTGAGTTTCCTGCTGATGATTGGCTTTAGCCTGGTGGCGGACGGGTTTGGATTCCACATTCCGAAAGGCTATCTGTATGCCGCCATTGGTTTCTCAGTAATGATTGAAGCGCTGAACCAGCTGGCGATATTCAACCGTCGCCGTTTCCTCTCAGCAAATCAGACGTTACGTCAACGCACGGCCGACACGGTCATGCGCCTGCTGAGCGGGAAAAAAGAGGATGCAGAACTGGATGCGGAATCCGCCGCGATGCTTGCCGATCACAGTGACGGGCTGATCTTTAATCCGCAGGAGCGACTGATGATTGAGCGGGTGCTCAATCTTAATCAGCGGACGGTCAGCAGCATCATGACATCACGGCATGACATTGAGCATATCGACCTGACGGCACCGGAGGAGCACATTCGCGCCCTGCTGGATAAAAACCAGCACACCCGCGTGGTTGTCACCGGTGGTGAAGAGGAAGAGGAGTTGCTGGGCGTGGTGCACATCATCGACCTGCTGCAACAGCAGCTGCACGGTGAAGCACTCAATCTGCGCGCTCTGGTGCGCCAGCCGCTGGTCTTCCCTGAGGGACTGCAGCTGCTTTCTGCTCTTGAGCAGTTCCGTAACGCGCGCACTCACTTTGCCTTTGTGGTGGATGAATTCGGTTCCGTTGAAGGACTGGTCACGCTCAGCGACGTCATGGAAACCATCGCCGGTAATTTGCCCAACGAGGTGGATGAGATTGATGCGCGCCACGACATCCAGAAAAATGCCGACGGGTCGTGGACGGCGAACGGCCATATGCCGCTGGAAGACCTGGTGCAATATGTGCCGCTACCGCTGGATGAAAAACGCGAGTATCACACTATTGCCGGTCTGCTGATGGAATATTTGCAGCGTATCCCGCAACCGGGAGAAGAGGTTCAGGTGGGCGACTATCTGCTTAAAACGTTGCAGGTTGAGAGCCACCGTGTACAGAAGGTGCAGCTCATTCCACTGCGGGATGAAGAAGAACTGGACTATGAGGTTTAATGAGTTGTTTTGCCCGGTAGCATGTGCGCTACCGGGCGCTCGGGCATCAAAGCTTATCTAACAGCTTCTTCACATCCTTCCCTGACTGTGAATCTTTATTCCGATCCGCCCAGTCGTTCAGACGACGTTTCGCTTCGTCCTGCAGATGTTTGCGCAGGATCTGATCCACCTGAAGGCTGTAATTCAGCGCCTGCCATTTGCCATAGACAGTGAGCGGAACCGGCGTCTCTTTAAGGAAGTCGATCAGTTTATTTTCACCCTGCCAGCCGGAAAGTACCCGCACGTTAAATCGGGTATCCGCCGTCTCTTTCACCAGATCCAGCTTACCTTCACCGGTTAACGACAGGAGTGAAGAGGTTCCCTGCATTCCGTCGAGGGTGAGCTGCCCGTTATCCAGCGTCAGGTCAGTGGTAAAGCTGTCGAGGCGCGTTGCGCTGTCGTAGTTTTCCTGGGCTTTGACATCACTGCTGCGCTCCACCGCCTGTTGTACCAGCTGCTGGAAGTTAAGCCCTTCCATACGGGAGTCTTTCAGATCAAGATGGGCCTGCCCCTGCCATTCGCGGCGGAAAGCCTCAGCATCAATCTTTGTCCCCGAGAAGTCACCCGCCAGCGTCAATTGGCCCGTTAAGGAGATCGGGTAATTAAAGGCTTTAAGGATGGTACCAATCTCAACGTTGTCGAGACGCGGCTGGAATTCGGCGCTGGCCGTCTCTTTACGCACGTCCAGCGTGCCCGGCAGAGAAAGATGTCCGGCGCCCATTTTGCCGCTCAGTTCGGAGATCACCAGCAAACCGTTATGGTTAAACATCTGGCTGCTCACGTCGGTAAAATCGATACCGCGCCAGCGCAGGCTGTTAGCTTTCAGTAAGATATCGGCCGTGAATCCACGCAGACCGTTATAGTCTGGCTGATCAAGACTCGAGGAGATGACCGGACGCGGCTTGGACGGCTGGCTTTGCCCATTCTGAGCGGCGTTACCGTCGGTTGCACCCGCTGGCTGAGGCGGAAGTAAGTTCTCCAGATTGAGCTTGTCAAACTGCAGATTCATTACCCACTTCGGCTTCTCCTCAAGCGTGACGCTCGCCTGCCCTGTCAGACTGCTGTCATTCGCCTGCAGATTGAGGTTATCCAGCTCAAGCTGTTTTTGCTCTTCGCGCCACACGGCCTGCAGCGTTCCCTGACCGGTGATCCCCTGGGCAGGAAGATCGGCTCCCGTCAGTTGCCAGTTCAGTTGCTGAATATCCGCCGTGAGCTGATGGGGGTAATCTGAGGCATTCACGTTGGCGTTCAGCGACAGATTCAGATCGCGCTGATCGCGGTTCAGCCTTCCGCTAAACTCCAGCGAGGCAACATGATGGGCGTCCTGCTCCATCTTCAGGTTGATGTTACGGACGGTTACCTGCTCGTCGGACTCATGCTGGAAAACCAGCACGCTGTCGGCGACTTTCAGTTTGGCTATATCAAATGACCAGCCCGTATCCGTCGGCTCGTCGGGCAGCGTATTTTCCCGCGGGGCGACCGGCGCATCCGAGTCACGCACGGCTTCAGTTTGCGGCGTCAGCTGAATCACCGCCCCTTTCAGCATCACCTGGTCGACCTGCAACTGGTGTGAAAAGAGCGGGATCAACGCCACATCAAGACGCATGTTATCGGCAGAGACCAGCGGCTGGGAGGCACCCGGCGCGGTTAACGACATGCGGCCTGAGAGAATGCTGAGTTGCGGCCAGACGTGCCAGCGCAGCGGCCCATCAAGCTTCAGTTGATAACCACTACGCGCTTCGACCTGCCGCACCATGTAAGCGCGGAAATCATTAGGGTTAACAAGCAGGACTAACGCCGAAAGGCCAGCAACCAGAACCACCAGCAAAATCATCAGCGTTGTCAGAACTCTTCTCATAGCATCCTCAGTGGACTAACGATCAGTCTTTATCAATACGGCTCGCGACCGCACCCTGCTGGTCGCGATATTTAGCGTCCTGACGGCGGTTATAAGGACGATCTGCCGGACCGGTTAGCGGTTCAAAGCTCAGCGCACCGATCATCATCCCTGGACGCAGTGCCAGAGGCAGTTTACCGGCATTGAAGAACTCGAGCACGATACGGCCCGACCAGCCTGGATCGATACGGTGCGCGGTCACGTGAACCATCAGCCCCAGTCGCGCCAGAGAAGAACGGCCATCGAGCCAGCCGACCAGGTCCGCAGGCAGCGTCACGGATTCATAGGTCACCGCCAGCGCCAGTTCACCCGGATGCAGATAAAAGGCTTCGCCCTCGTCAATAACGATTTCATCACTCATCACGCGATCAAGCGCGGCGCTGACTTCATCCTTCGGCCCGCTAAGGTCGATGAACGGTGCGGTATGGCCGCTAAAGGTGCGGAATTTATTTCCCAGGCGCACATCAACAGTCACACCATTGATACGCTCCACGGGTGGACGTGGTGTAATAGACAGACGGCCTTCATCCAGCCAGGCTTCAATATCGCGATCACAAAGACGCATCGCACTTTCTCCTTTCATGCATCGTACCCTGAAGCCATAAAGACTCAGGGCAAAACCAGGTTATCCCTGAACGGTACACAATTCGCGCGGCTTATTCAAAAAACTGGCTGATTTTCGCTTTTAAGATATCAATGGCTATGCGGTTTTTACCGCCGCGAGGCACGATGATATCGGCGTATTGCTTGGATGGTTCAATGAATTGCAGGAACATCGGGCGGACAGTTTTCTGGTATTGCGCCATCACGGAGTCCATCGAACGTCCACGCTCATTGACGTCACGCTTAATGCGGCGCATCAGGCAGATATCCAGCGGCGTATCGACGAAAATCGAGAAGTTCATTGATTCACGCAGACGGGAGTCGGTCAGAAGCAAAATACCTTCAAGGATAATGACCTTCTTCGGTTCGATACGGATCGTTTCCTGCGTACGGGTATGTTCTACATAACTATAGACGGGAAGTTCAATTGCCTGGCCGCTTTTAAGTGCTTCTAAATGCTGGAACAGTAAGCTGTGATCCATCGCATTAGGATGGTCATAGTTAGTTTTTACGCGTTCTTCCATCGACAGATGGGATTGATCTTTGTAATAGCTGTCTTCGGGAATGACGCCGATATGCTCATCACCAACTTGTTCACGCAGTTCGCGGTAAAGCGTACTGGCAATAAGACTTTTACCTGAAGCCGATGCGCCGGCGATGCCTATAATGACGCACTGATGAGACTTATCAGTCATAAATTTAGCGACCTGATTAACCTGGATGTTAAGGAAGGACGACGCCGGAGCGTCAAACGCGGCAATTATAGGGATTTCGCGGGCATGATACCAGTCGAAAGCGCAGGTTCTGCGAGACAGGGTGAAAAGCGACGAAATGATCCCTTTGTGAAATTTAAACGCACGTTTTTTCAGCGTTTGCCGGGGATTTTTTACCGAGTAACTATTTAATAAGTCTATGATGTCAAATTATGAGCAGTCGCCATATGAATTGTAAATTGTTTGTACTAGCATAAATCAAATTATCAAATTCACTCGTCCGGACTTCTCTCCTGACGGCATGGCGTCTCTGGATAAAGCGGTAATGAATAAACAATACCAGCGGGTTTTGGTTACCACCCCACATCCTTTATTGCGACTTGTCTGTCTGGGCCTGGTCACCTTTATCTTTACCTTATTTTCGCTGGAGCTGACCCGCTTCGGCACCCTGCTCGCCCCGCTCTGGTTCCCTACCGCCATCATGATGGTGGCCTTCTACCGTCATGCGGGAAAGATGTGGCCGGGTATCGCTCTGGCCTGCTCGTTTGGCAATATCCTGGCCGCGTGGATGCTTTTCTCCTGGTCGTCGATCAACCCGACCTTTACCGCTATCAACGTGGTTGAAGCCGTGATTGGCGCGGTGTTACTGCGTAAACTGCTCCCGTGGTATAACCCCCTGCAGAATCTGAATGACTGGATCCGTCTGTCCATCGGCAGTGCGCTGGTGCCACCGCTGGTTGGCGGGGTGCTGGTGTATCTTCTGGTGCCGGGTCCGGAGCCGCTGCGTAATTTCCTCGTCTGGGTGTTATCAGAAGCCATTGGTGCGCTGGCGCTGGTGCCGTTAGGGTTACTGTTTAAACCACATTATCTGCTGCGTCACCGCAACCCAAAATTGCTGCTGGAAACGCTGGCCACCATGGCCGTGACGCTGGCTCTCAGTTGGATGGCGATTACCTGGCTGCCGTGGCCCTTCACCTGCGTTATCGTTCTGCTTATGTGGAGCGCCGTGCGCCTGCCGCGAATGGAGGCGTTTTTGGTATTTCTGGTCACCGTGATGATGGTCTCGCTGATCATGACGCGTAACCCTGCATCCATGACGCCGCAAAACCTGCAGGTAACGCTAAACGCGCCCTGGCTGCCCTTTTTGATGATGCTGTTGCCGGCCAATATTATGACCATGGTGATGTATGCCTTTCGCGCCGAACGCAAACATATCACCGAAAGTGAAGCGCGTTTTCGTAACGCGATGGAATATTCCGCCATCGGCATGGCGCTGGTCAGCATTGAGGGGCAGTGGCTTCAGGCAAATAAAGCCCTGTGTAACTTCCTGGGATACAGCCAGACGGAGCTTCAGGCCCTCACCTTCCAGCAGTTAACCTGGCCGGAAGATTTGAATACCGATCTCGAACAGCTGGAGCAGCTGGTCAACGGCGACATCAACACCTACACCCTTGAGAAGCGTTACTACACCCGCAACGGTGAAGTGGTCTGGGCCCTGCTTGCCGTCTCCGTGGTGCGCCACACCGACGGTTCACCGCTCTATTTTATCGCCCAGATTGAAGATATTAACGACCTGAAGCAGACCGAGTGGGTCAATAAACGCCTGATGGAGCGCATCACCCTCGCCAACGAAGCGGGCGGTATCGGCATCTGGGAGTGGGATCTGGAGCCGGACATTATCAGCTGGGATAAGCGGATGTTTGAGCTGTATGAGATCCCGCCGCACATCAAGCCCACCTGGCAGCTCTGGCACGAAACGATGCTCCCGGAAGACCGCGCTCACGCTGAAAAGGTGCTCCGGGATTCCCTCATTTCACGTTTGCCGTTTAAGCTTGAGTTCCGCATTCGTGTTAAAGAAGGCGTGCGCCATATACGCTCTCTGGCGAACCGGGTACTGAACAAACAGGGTGAAGTCGAACGCCTGCTCGGCATCAACATGGACATGACCGAGGTGAAGCAGCTCAACGAAGCGCTGTTCCAGGAAAAAGAGCGTTTGCACATTACCCTCGATTCCATCGGCGAAGCGGTGTTGTGTACCGATATCGACATGAATGTCACCTTTATGAACCCGGTTGCCGAGAAAATGAGCGGCTGGCTGCAGACCGAGGCTATCGGGCAGCCTGTCCTGAAAGTGTTGCACATCACCTTTGGTGAAAAGGGACCGCTGATGGAGAATATTCACAGCGGCGATATGTCCCGTTCCGATATAGACCAGGACGTGGTGCTGAACTGCCGTACCGGCGGCAACTATGATATCCACTACAGCATTACCCCGCTCAGTACGCTGGACGGGCAAAACATTGGCTCCGTGATCGTGATTCAGGACGTGACGGAATCGCGCAAAATGCTGCGTCAGCTCAGTTACAGTGCCTCGCACGATGCCCTCACCCACCTCGCAAACCGGGTCAGTTTCGAAAACCACCTCAAACGGCTCTTACAGACCGTACAGGAGACACGCCAGCGTCATGCGCTGGTGTTTATCGATCTCGATCGTTTTAAAGCCGTCAACGACACCGCAGGCCATGCGGCGGGTGATGCTCTGCTGCGGGAGCTTTCGTCATTAATGTTGACCATGCTCCGCTCCAGCGACGTGCTGGCTCGTCTCGGCGGGGACGAATTCGGGTTGTTGCTCCCGGACTGCAATATCGAAAGCGCGCGTTATATTACTGGCCGCCTGATTAACACCATCAATGACTATCACTTTATGTGGGAAGGACGTCTGCACCGGATCGGCGCCAGCGCGGGTATCACTCTGATTGATGAAAATAACCATCAGGCTTCAGAAATCATGTCGCAGGCGGATATCGCCTGTTACGCCTCGAAAAACAGCGGACGCGGTGTCGTCACGGTTTACGAACCCCAGCAGGAACGGGACCACGGCATGCGCAGCATGATGTCGCTTGATGAGCAGTGGCACATGATTAAAGACAATCACCTGATGATGATTGCCCGCAGCGTCGCGTCTCCACGGATACCGGAAAGCTGCAACTTCTGGCTGATTTCATTACGCCTGTGGACCAGCCAGGGCGAAGTGCAGGAAGAGCATGCGTTCCGCTCCGGACTTGCGGAGCCTGAACTGTTGCACGCCCTTGACAGACGTATCTTCAACGAGTTTTTCCGCACCTCCGCCGCACAGGTCGCCCACAAAGGCATGGGGGTCGCGCTTCCGCTGTCTGAAGCAGGTTTAGCAAGCGTCACGCTGGTTGATGAACTTGTCGACCTGCTGGAGAAGAGCCCCATGCCAGGCCGTCTGCTGCATCTGGTTATCGCTGCCGACGTGGTATGTAATCCGGATGAGAACCTGCAGCAGGGCCTGCAAAAGCTTCGCCATGCTGGCTGCCGCGTCGTGCTCAGCCAGGTGGGACGCGATATGAACGTCTTTAGCCACCTCAGCGCCAATATGGCCGATTATCTGATGCTTGATACGGAAATGGTGACGAATGTTTATGGCAACCTGATGGATGAGATGATGGTGACGATCGTTCAGGGGCACGCCCAGCGCCTGGGCATGAAAACCATCGCCGGTCCGTGTAACCAGCCTATCATGATGGACACGCTCTCCGGCATCGGCATTGATTTTATTTACGGCGACACCATCGCCGAGCCGCAGCCGTTGGATCTACTGCTTAATACCAGCTATTTCGCCATCAACTGATGGCGCCCAGCCGTCGGTATACCAGATGTGCAGCAACGCATACGAGCGCCAGGGCTGCCAGCGCTGAGCGTAGCACCGAATTTGCGCAGGCGTCATCCCGGCAAATCGTTGCTTAATCAGATAATCATCCGGCAGAAAAACGTCCTTCGCCTGCCAGCCGCGCAGGGCCAGGTAGTTTGCCGTCCAGCGTCCTATCCCGGGCCGCTGCTGTAAGGCCTTCATTCCCACCTCAATATCCGCAGGAGGGGAAAGCGGAAACGTCCCGTCCACCACAGACTGAGCCAGATGAACGATCGACTCCGCCCGCTTTACCGGCATTCCAAGCGCTTTCAACGCCAGCGGGTCCGCTGCGGCCAGCGCGTGCGGGGTCGGGAAGCAGAGATAACCCGGGGCGTCTTCAACCGGCTCCCCGCACAGGGCGACAACGCGGGAAGCCAATTTTGCCGCCATCGCCACGCTAACCAGTTGCCCGAGTATCGCCCGCACACCCTGCTCCCAGGCATCCATCGCCCCCGGCAACCGTAAGCCTGGCCGTGCGGCCCCCAGATCCCCCAGTGTCGAGCGGATCGCCTGAGGATCGCAGTCAAGATCGAAAAGTCGCCCGATACGCTCAAGACAGCTCTGCGCAACCGGAATCAAGCCCGGGCTGAGCGTCACGGTAAGCGTAGGGGTTTGGCTGTCAGGCGTAACGCGAAATATCCCCTGATGCCCCTTGCAGGCGAAACTGCGCTCGTAATAGTGGTCCGTGACGGTCTCTACGCCCGCTACCGCACGTGCGCCAAGGAAACCAAACATCCATTGCCAGTCGTAAGGGGGTTGCCAGGTCAGGGTATACATCATCGCTCCTTTTTTGTTCCCCTCAGCATAAACCGAAAGGCCTTGTTTCGCCTTGCTTTCATATTCCTGTTGTCGCCAGGCAGACATTTCGCTAAAGTCTCGCCCCTTCTCACTGGCATGGGGACTAATCGTGTTTATTGGATTTGACTACGGTACGGCAAACTGTTCGGTTGCCATTATGCAAAACGGGCAACCACAGCTCCTGAAGATGGAAAAAGAGAGCACGCTGCTGCCATCAATGCTCTGCGCACCCACTCGCGAAGCGGTCAGTGAATGGCTGTTCCGTCATCATCAGGTTCCCGCTACCGCGGCGGAAACCCAGGCGCTGCTGCGCCGGGCGGTCAGTTTTAACCGCGACGAAGATATCGACGTGACCCCTTCCAGCGTGCAGTTTGGCCTCTCATCGCTGGGCCATTATATTGACGATCCGGAAGAGGTTTACTTCGTTAAATCCCCGAAGTCGTTTCTGGGCGCCAGCGGATTAAAACCACAGCAGGTGGCGATGTTCGAAGACCTGGTGTGCGCCATGATGCTGCACATCCGTAACCAGGCGCAGACCCAGGTACCCGATCCCATCACGCAGGCCGTTATTGGTCGCCCGATCAACTTCCAGGGTCTGGGCGGTGAAGAGGCTAACCAGCAAGCGCAGGGGATCCTCGAGCGCGCCGCACACCGAGCCGGTTTCCGTGACGTGGTCTTCCAGTATGAGCCGGTAGCGGCAGGGCTGGATTTTGAAGCCACATTAACGCAAGAGCAACGCGTGCTCGTTGTGGATATTGGCGGGGGCACCACCGACTGCTCTTTACTGCTGATGGGGCCACAATGGCATCAGCGTCGTGACCGCGAAACCAGCCTGTTGGGCCACAGCGGCTGCCGCGTAGGCGGTAACGACCTGGACATTGCTCTGGCATTTAAAAGCCTGATGCCGCTGCTCGGCATGGGCGGACAAACCGAAAAAGGCATTGCCCTGCCAATTCTGCCCTGGTGGAACGCCATCGCCATCAACGACGTTCCGGCGCAGAGTGATTTTTACAGCACCGCGAACGGGCGCTTCCTGAACGATCTGGTACGCGACGCGCAGGACGCGGATAAAGTCGCCCTGCTCTATAAAGTGTGGCGTCAGCGTCTCAGCTATCGCGTAGTGCGTACCGCTGAAGAGAGCAAAATCGCCCTCTCTGACCGTGCTGAACACGCTGTCTCATTACCTTTTATCAGTGATGAGCTGGCGACCGCGATATCGCAGGAAGGGCTGGAAACGGCACTCGCCCAGCCGCTGCAGCGGATCCTCGAGCAGGTGCAACTGGCGCTGGAGAATGGCAAAGAGAAGCCGGATGTGATTTACCTGACCGGCGGTAGCGCCCGTTCACCGCTTATCAAGAAAGCGCTGGCGGAACAGCTTCCGGGTATTCCGATTGCCGGTGGCGATGACTTTGGCTCCGTAACGGCAGGTCTGGCCCGCTGGGCACAGGTGATGTTCCGTTAAGCCCCGACGGAAGCCCTCGAAATGCGCAGGGCTTCCGTCGTTTACAGCGCGTTAAAACGCAGATTTTCCTTTTTACCTGGCAGCACGCTGCCCTTTTTGCATGCCGCTTCTCTTGTCGTCGGCTGGCTTTGCTCGACAAATCGCCGGAAATCAGCGAACGGCACCGGGGGCAGGAAATGATACCCCTGCAGGTAATCCACCTGTTTGCTGATAAGCCACTCTCGCTGATAAGCGTACTCCACCCCTTCCGCCACGGTACGCAGCCCAAGAATCATCGCCAGATTAATAATCGATTCCAGCATCGGCAGCGGTTGGTTATCAGCCTGGATAGCGTTGATAAAGGTCTTATCAATTTTTATGACATCCAGTTCGAGTTCATTCAGATAGCATAAATTCGCGTATCCTGTACCAAAGTCATCCAGCGCAAACATCACCCCGCGATTACGCAGTGAACGTATCAGTTCTTTTATTGCAGGCGTCACGGCCAGCGTTTGATTTTCGGTGATCTCAATCATGAGCTTCACCGGTAACGATTCTGTCAGCTCTAAAAAATTGAGGCACTCCCAATAAAACACCGGGTTACTTAACGTGGTTGGACTGACATTAAACGCCACAAACAGCGGTGTATTTAACCCGTCGCTCTTTTGCTTTAAGTCACTGGCAACTTTATGCATTAAATAGCTGGTGAGTTCGTTAATCAGGCCACAGCTTTCTGCCAGCGGAATAAATTCTCGCTGCGAAATCGTGTAATTATGCCCTAATGGCCAGCGGGCCAAAATCTCTATACCGCACAGTTCACCACCTGCACCGACAACGGGTTGATAATAAGGTAAAATTTCATCATTTTTGAGTGCCAGACTCAGACGCCCCGCATCATTATTATCATAACTACGCCCGGTGGATTTGCGCATTAACGTACTGTTCTGCCCCACATCCCTTTCAGTCAGGAAACCATTGCGGATAAGAAAAATAATAGATTCAATAAAATTTTTAAAACCAAGCCTGTGCGTTATTTTATCCCGGTAGCGATACAGGGATTTTGTGGTCAATGAATTTGCCCGGCAGAATTCGGCCTGCCCCTCTTTCGTCATCATGGCATTAAGCATGTCTGCCTCAAATTCGGTTAACGCGAAAACGTCCAGCTCATCTGATTTTACGCGTGATTCCGGTTGCGGGGTGGTCATCAGTATACGCGTGAGTATATCGATGACGGTCGTATAATGCAGTGTTACATCAATTGAGGTACTGTATTCATAGCCTCGATTAATACACTCATTTTCGCTCACCCTGAGAACAACGCTGTTTACCATGATAAACTGGCTACTGTTACGATGTAGCCATTTCCTCACCAGGAAAAAGGGCATCCGGTTATCAACAATTAACAGACAGGAGTTGTATTGCTGAAAAGAAAGGTCTGACTCTGATATAAATGTCTGACTGTCGACCAGTACCAGATTAGGCAAAAAAGCCCTAAGCCCGGCGAAAAGATAAATGTCATAACTGAGCAGGAAGACCTTTTTCTTATTCATAATAATCACCATCACGTTTTCATTGTAAAACGCAGCCTTCCCGTACAGGAAAGTGTATTCACAATTGACCTGGTATTCACATAGACTTAAGGTAAAACAAATAAAATGCCTTTAGATTGCATAGTGTGTAGTAGCTCATCCCCCTTGCAATAAAACTGAGCGCAGGGGAAATGATAAGAATATTCTTGCTGTATCGGTAGCGAATTCTGAGGTCCGAAATGAGTACAAACTTATGCGCTTATATTCACATTCGGACAAACTTTAGTGATAATAAACACTATTTTAACAGAATAAAAAACCATAAATGATGCAACACATAGGTTATTATTTCAGAATAAGACGATACCCTATTCTGAGGATTACGCTGCCCGACACACCAACAGGGTGCGTCGCAAATCGCGTATACCGTACACATTGTGCGCAATATGCATTATTTTATAATAGAAGTTGTGTTGCTTAGACATAATTAATCCCGTGATCTCATCAGGCAAATCATCATTATCATTTTTGATCACAGAAACCCGTTGGGTACGTATGTAGCCGTCACTATCATTACCTAAAAATTTAAGCATCGTGGAACGGTTAATGGCGTAGCTTTTCCCATTAACATTAATCACGCCCACTTGTGACAATACCCCCTCTTCAGCAGATGATATCCTGAAAACCAGCAATACCTCCCCTTCGATGTGCATACCTGTTTTTTGCGTATTGAGCACAAGATGGTTCTTCGCTGAGCATACCAGCGCTGCCGGAACCTCATGACGTTTAAATAAAAACAAAAAAATGATAACAAGCGCTACGGCAAGACTAAAATACATAATTTTCGCACGCATGTGCAACTCCCCGGGAGCCTAACGTACATATACTGAAAAATGATTCCTTTAGTTTATTACCCGCAGACAATCCATTGTCATCATAAAACACAATGACCTTATTTCTTCCCTTACAGATAGATTTGAATTGCTGCCATCGGGATGAATTCAAAAAAGTGGATATTTTCTCAACTGAATTATCATCTGTCGTAAATATTTCACAGGAACCGGATTTTTGTACATGCACGACACCATCGGTATCTCGTAATAATTTTGGCAGAAGGACAAAGCCAGATATCACCAGGCTGATGCCTAACATTCCGCCAACGATCGTTTTACCGTATCGCCTTAACCCGGGTTTGGTGGCGGAGGTCAATGCAGTGATGCTATGCGGCAACGCATCTTCTTTTACGTTTTCGATCTGCGCCTGAAAAACAAATCCTTCTCGGGGGATAGTTGCGATCAGATTATCCATTCCCAGTTCTGCTAACGTTTTGCGCAAAATACTGACATTTTTATTCAGACTGTGACCTGATGGGATCAACCCATACCTTCCCCACACTTCTTCTATAATCAGATCCCGATGTAATTGTTTGCGGTTATTCGCAATAAAGAGCTCCAGTAATCTTGCCGTTGCAGCGGACAGAACCACTCTTTCTCCCTGTACACTTAGCGCTCTGGTCTCTGAATCGTATACAATATGATCATTGATTATCTTTTTCATCCGGGAACTCTTTTATTATCGGCGGCAATGCCAGCACGCAGTACAGAATATATTCCCAGAGTTCAGTTAGCAATATAAGAACTGTTTCTTTAAACTTTAACTGTTATTTTTAAAACAACCAACGCCTATCGGTATATATTTTTTCAACGCAACGATGAATTTTTTATTTTTAGTGTTTAACGCGCTGCTTCGGTAGGTCTCTCCAGGCAGCAGGTAGCGCATCGTCGCCTCGTCATCGGTTGACTGGCATCCCTTGTGTACGATGATCCTGAAAAACGTATTGCCGGTATTTGTCAGCGCCCCTTTTTGCTCATCCAGAGTATAACCTAGCGTCAGCTTTCTGGGCCTGACCACCAGTATCGTATCCAATGCAATAGCGGGCACAGCTTCACTTGCTTTGCCTGAATGACGTTGAGCAAACAGCGTTACCGGCATCTCGCGAAACTGAATCCGGTAGTAACGCTCTTTGTCATCCTCGGGCCCGCGATAGAAGATCTTAAAATACTCCCCGGCGTCCGGGGCGAGCGAAAACGTGAGCGGTGTAAACAGCAACTCCCCGTCCTCTATTGGCAGACGCTTTTCCCCACCCGGTCCTGGACGGTCGATTTTAATCGCCGAAATGCTGTACACATTCTGTTTGTGGCTGTCGTTGTAAATACGTTTGCTAATGAACGACCGCTCTGCGGGGATATCATAGATCGTGGAGTCCAGATACAGCGCGTGGGCAGAAAGCGTGTAAAGCGCAATGCAGAGTCCCACCACACCCTCCGTGACCTTCCGCCAGCGCATCATTTTGTTACTCCCAGCCAGTTCGCGGTGACTTTGATTTCACCACTGGCGCTGACCACGCCTTCCCAGTCAGCGCCAGCCACCGTCAGTGCTGAGCGGGAATCATTCATCGGGAACAGCAGCGTTAAGTTGGTGCTGAAAAAGCTGCCATCATCCGTGTTGTTGGCATCCCATGGCACCTGTTGCCATAACGCATCGTTCAGACTAATGGCATTTTCACTGCAACTGTTCCTCACCTGAGTAGGGCTTCCCGACGCGGTGTTGTATTGCAGATAAGCAGGGACAGGCACGTTTATCCCCCCCTGGGCCGACGTAAACAGGCAGTAAGGGGTATCGTTGATTGTCGTGCTGTCCCCGATAACCTGGGCCGTAATACTGTCAGCCTGACGAGGTCCCGATACGGTGACGACGTAATCCATCTCAATCGGCGCGTCATCTCCGATGGTGCCGCTTCCACTGGCAGAGGCCGTATTATTCGATGAGACAATGCTAATCCCATACTCCTTCGGCACAATATTGAGCTGCAAAGAGGGGGTAAACTGGTAATAGCCTGACTCCGGAGTTAATGCATTCGTAAACGCAAACGTAAAGGGCTGGCTGTTGGTAATACTGACGCCTGCATCCACCAGATTCTTAAGGAATGTTTTCGACAAAAAGACATAGATATACTGGCCAGATGTCGAAAAGACGTTGTAATACGCCGTCGAGGCGCTGAAGTTATACCATGTCGAGCCATTTCCCGAATATTTCACGGTGGTTGCGGAAGGGGTAAAACCCAACGCAGCAGAATCGATATACGCTCTGAACGTCAACGATGCCGTCAAATTTTGCGTCTGCTCAAGGTTGTATTTGACCATTTTACAAATTACGCCATCAACGTTACTGACGACACCCAGCTCACAGGATCCGGAATCATTTGTGATGCTTGGGGTTCCATCACTGGCGATCCACAGCTCCTGAAAGGCACTTGTTGATTCCAGCGCCAGATGTCCCCGCTTGTTTAACGTGTAATTGATGTAATTCCAGCGACCTGTTGTCTGATCCTTACAGCGTTGTCCTGAGGCGTAATCATAGTTAACCGAGGTATAGCAGCGGTTAAAAACATAGGTTTCGCTGCCACCCGTCGGCATATTACGAAAATACTCATAGGCTGAGTTGCTCAGCGAAGCAAAGCCATACGCTCCGCCAATAACCCCCGCCACGGATCCAACCTGCGCGTGGTAAAAACCATTGTTATCCACCCCCTGCCCGGCAATGTAGCCCGTCGTCGGACACTGCGAACCTCGGTAGCAGCGTATTCCTGTGAAAGGAGAATCAATGGGCGAATTATCAATCCACATATCCTGATAATTATTGGCCGGCGCAGTCCAAATGACATAACCCAGGTAACCGAGGCTGACCTGGGAGGTACCGTATTTAACCCAGGTATTTGAGCCGCTGAAACGGGGATCTAACGCGGACGGCGTAATGAAATACTCACCGTCAATGTCGTTCTCGATAAATAAAAACGTGTTGTTGATCGCCCCTGACGATGAGGCGGTCAGTGCCCTTGCGGAGAAGGGAATTAACCCCGCCAAAAACAGGAGCGGAATAAAAACGGAAGCACTTTTTTTCATAGCATTATCTCTGCGCCATCGTGGTTTGCGGTGCACATTTAACATCCCCTACCCACGCAGCGCCCCTGGCTTTTTCCAGATCTAAATCCGCTTCGCAGATATTACCGTTGGCGGACACCAGGGTAATAACGGGATACTTCTTATCAATATCAATGGCGAACTCACCTTTCGCGTCGGTACGCGTTTTGCCAATGTGGTTATGGATGTCCGTATTTGACGCCAGTTCACCATTCGGATATCGCACCCGGCCAAACACAGTCACCATGCTTTTCACCTCAGGTGACACCACGCCGACGTTACCGGGATAAAGGTTAAGCGCCTGTTTACGGCCCGAGACAATGTCAAAACTGTCTTCAGAGTTTTTATCATTCATAATTTCCAGCTTGTATTGCGCGTAAGGCGGGAGTGCAATAAAGCTCGATTTGCCGCTAAGAATATAATTTCGGTTATTTATTTTTGCGGCCAGCTTTCCATCACCCACAAGATCGGTTTTCACAATAATGCCCGAGCGCTGTCGCTCTTTGCTCAGACCAAAATCGCCGCCCGCCCAGGCAACGGAACCCTGAGAGGAGAAGTTCATATTGGTCGAGTTGTCCGCTGAACGGGTCACCGAAACCGTCCCGCCGTTATAGCGGGTGTCATAACTCAGGTTGCCATTTACAGCGTAATTGTTGTCGTAGTTCTGCTCTCCACTCAGGCGAGTCGAGGCGGAAATGCCTGCAGACGTAATGACGCTATCCTCAAATTGTTTACGCGCGCTGATATTGCCCTGTGTTGCGCCGTAGCGATCGCGTGAAACCCCGACACTCATCCACGAGGCCAGCGGCAGCGATAAATCCAGGCTGACATAGCGTTCCTGACGTCCGTCATCATTCGTATTGTTGTAGTAATAGCGCTGTATCCCGGCCCGTAACCCCACTGTGGCGTACCGTCCCGCATAGAGGGTGGTACTGTAATCCAGGTTTCGGTAGGTATTACCGGAATAGCGGTTTTCGGTCTGGCTGACCGTTAACGTGCCACCGTGCGGAATAAACCGGCTCAGGTTCAATGTTGCGCCAACCGAATAGTTATCCCGCTCCTGCACCGGCAGACGGTTACCGATTTTGCTGTCTTCCCGCGACGCCCACAGCGATCCAAACCCGCCTGGAGCATTAAGACTGGCGCTGCTGACGTTGCGCCATGTTCCGTCGTTCGCCACCAGCGTTTGTGTCCCGACGCTGACATATTCGTTGACGTTAAGAGTAATGTCCGTTTCATTGACGGCATTGTCATCAAACCCATAACCTGTCGTTTTCAGGGTGAGCCCGGAGAGCATTGCCAGGGTTAACGAGGCCGCACCACCCGCAATCCAGGTCTGTTCACTGCCGGCATCACGGTAATGATTGCGTTTATAACTCACGCGGTCGTAATCAAGTGAACCGCCAAAAATTTGCCATGCGACTTCATGCAGGCCTGCGGCCTGCTGGCGGGCAAATATTTTATTCACCCGACTGACGCGGGTGTTCACCGTCCGGCCATTTACCACGACATCCACCGTGACGTCATACACACCGTAAGGGAACCGGCTGGTGTCAATTTCGTAGCTGCCCATGTTGAAGTTCTGAACGCTTAACAAGCGCCCATCCCGAAACACATGCACTTCGCCGGCAGACGGTAAAAATATGGTTATTGGGATCAAGGACAGGGAGGTGTTTTCAACCACCGTACTGCCTTTATTGCCGTAGCTGACGCCGTAGATCTTGCCGCCATTCAGCGCATTGAGGCTGGCGATCGACTGAACGTTCCAGGTGTCGAGCATGCCCAACGCCAGACGATAACCCTCATAATCGCGCTCATACATGGCACGATACAGTTTGCTGGAGCGGTTACTCTCGCCAATACCATAGACCGAGCCATTGATATTGAGGTGGTGCTCTCTCAACGAGGTGGTGTTATCCAGGGTTAAATAACTGCGAGAGCTGCTGCCATTGCGGTAGTCATTGTAATAGGTGCCAAAGTTGTAATTCAGCACAGTAGACAGTCGATCAACGCTGGACGGTCCCAGCAATGAACTGCGGGCGACCACCGCTTCAGTCAGGGCATCCCGGCTGACAATCATCTCCAGATGAAAAGAGGAGACGTTTAATTTCAGCCGTGCGTCTCGCGAAAGGGCAAGAGAGGTATTGTCGATAAATTTCGCATCGCCTATTTTTTCCACCATCTCGCGCGTTTTCTCTGAAAGCACCGCGTTATTGGGCAAATCGGCAACCATAATGGATTTTACAACGATATTTCCCTCAACCAGCGAGATGACCGCATCAGCAATTTTTTGTTGGCTTTTTGTATCCGTCTCCTGGTAGCGGATATAAACGGGGACCGTCATCCCCTGTTCAAGAGAACGCGCGAATGCCCCTGGAATAACATAATTACCAATCTTAACCGGTGCAGAATGCGCAACCCCTGATGTTAGCGCATAAGAGAGTAATAAACTCCCTCCTATAAGATATTTAAAAGACATACGCATCCTTACTTTTCGGTATTTTTATTACTGGTACCGGAAATGACGCCGTGTATTACTTCACTGTAATAAATTGCTTGCCATGCCAAATCCCAATGCGGGTGCGACTGTTTGACACATCGCTTTTCTGCAATCTTATTTTTGTACCTGGCATGACGTAATAACGCTCGCGACACCCGCGTCCCCGATCCTGTGAAGCCTCATTGCAGGCTCCGTAAGCAATGACCCGAAACGAGACGTTGCCTTTGTTGGTGATGACATCCCCGTCACGACCATATTCGAATCGTTCCTTGCGTGGCGCCACGACCAGAATTGTCCCGATTTCTGCCGACGCCGTCGCAATCGCGGCTTTGCCAGCCTTAGTCGATGCGCTTTCGCTTACGGGTTCGTCAACCCACTGCAGCCGGTAATAACGTTCTTTATCATCTTCTGGCCCTTTATAGAAAAAGCGAAAAACATCTTTCGCATCACCGGGTAAAATAAGGCTCGCCGGTGTAGAAAGTAATTCTCCCGACGTTTCAAATTGCATTTCTGTTCCGTCAGGCAGCGGTGAAGAGAGCCTTTTTACGGTAACGCTCACATAGCGGGCGGAATCAGTGGTGTTGATAATTTCTTTTGATAACGCGTTTTGATCGGCCGTCATTATCGACGTGATATCACCCACATTAATCGCCAGACTGGAAAAGGATACGACCATCCCTGCCAGCGCTGCGAGTGGCAAATATTTCTTCATCAGTGCATTCCTGCGAAATTCGGGAGAGAGCCTCTCCCGAATTAATATTCATTACGCTGGAGTGGTCCAGGTTGCATTGAACTGAACTTTTACGTCACCCGTCCAGTAACCATCCGGCAGCGCAGAATAGTCAGTTACAGCAGTCGAACCGTCAGAAGTCGCTGAAGCGATGGAGAATTTGAAGCTGGACTGATCGCTTACACGCTCAGCGCCGTTATAGGCTCCATCGGCCAGCAGGCTTTCCAGACCTGAAGTGGAAGCCGCATTCACCAGAACGGTTTCGGCAGAGTTAGACAGCGCCTGACCATTCCATGCCACGCCCACATTCAGGGTAGATGCATCACCGCTTGCATTGGTCAGCGTATTGCTGATGACCTGAGCAGTCAGTTCAAAATCGGTTGCACTTTCCTGTCCCTGAATCGTCACATCAAAAGCGCCATCCTGAGTGTTAAACCCATTCAGGCCCTCTGCATACTGGAACGTCAGCGAGTTCAATGGGGTCACGACCAGCAGGCTGGTTGTATCTTTCGTGGCCGTTGCATCCCATGATGCGGTGGCAGATGCCGTAACATCAGCCATAGCATTTGCAGCAGCAAATACAGAAACCAGAGAGGCCACCAGTAATAATTTTTTCATTTTCATCTCCTGAGAACAAACGTACTGCCAGGTGCCATTTAATAAATAACCTGGAAGCTCCATTTAAATGCGAACGGGATTTACCGCGCCAAAAAAGTATTATTTGAATTATGTTTCAGGACAACCAATCGAATGACGAAAAAACCCTCCGCTGTTAGGATTTTTCTCACAATCATTCATGACGAGATCGCTTAAATAAAAACATAAAACCATTTAAATAACATTTTTAAAATAAAAATCTATAATTATCGCAATTTTAGGCAATTTGAACTGTTTTAGCTTTTTGATACAAATCAAAAGTGGTGCATTGAAGGGAATAACAAAAACATATTTCAAATCAAACAAATACGTCACATTGCAAAAAATCATTAGTTTGTTAATGATTTGATAACAAGATGAAAAATATTGGTATATCAGAGAATATTCCGATCCTTACATGATGAATAATGAAATTTTCCTAAAGACAAATTAAATAATAAAACCAATTGTTATCTTTCTCCGTTTCTCACCCGGCAGATAAATAATAAGAATATTTCAGGTAGCAGGGAATATTCCTGGTAAATTATGCACTGCCAATTGATCCGATTTGAAGTCCGCCTCACGCCGCGCCCCTTCCCCTGCCAATCAGACAAATCCAGACAGTCTTCCATATTTCCTCCATTTTTCTGCCGTGTTGCCTGACTAAACTAGTATCATTCCCCGAAGTATTCAGGATGAGAACGTATAACGATGAAAGGCAGTAACAAATCCCGCTGGGCAATCGCCGCTGGCATCATTGTGGTGGCTCTTGCCGCCGCCTGGTTCTGGCACAATCACTCTTCTGACACTTCCGCAGGTGCCAGCAGCCCATCTCAGCGTCCCGCGAGTGGCGGACGTCACGGCATGCGCGGCGGTGCGCTGGCTCCCGTTCAGGCGGCTACTGCGGTAAATAAAGCGGTGCCCCGTTATCTCTCCGGGCTGGGAACCATTACCGCCGCCAACACCGTTACGGTTCGCAGCCGTGTGGACGGGCAGCTGATGGCGCTTCACTTCCAGGAAGGCCAGCAGGTTAAAGCCGGGGACTTACTGGCGGAAATTGACCCAAGCCAGTTTAAAGTCACCCTCGCGCAGGCGCAGGGTCAGCTCGCGAAAGACAAGGCCACGCTCGCGAACGCCCGACGCGATTTGGCACGCTATCAGCAACTGGTGAAAACCAACCTGGTATCGCGTCAGGAACTGGATACGCAGCAGTCTCTGGTCAGCGAAGCGCTGGGCACCCTTAAAGCCGACGAAGCCGCCGTGGCCAGCGCACAGTTGCAGCTCGACTGGAGCCGCATCACCGCCCCGATTGACGGCCGCGTCGGTCTGAAGCAGGTTGATATTGGCAACCAGATTTCCAGCGGCGATACCACCGGTATCGTGGTCATCACCCAGACGCATCCTGTCGATTTAGTCTTTACCCTGCCGGAGAGCGACATCGCAACCGTGGTTCAGGCGCAAAAAGCCGGCAAAGGGCTGGTTGTGGAGGCCTGGGATCGCACCAACAAGCAAAAATTGAGCGAAGGCACCCTGCTCAGTCTGGATAACCAGATTGACACCACCACCGGCACCATCAAGTTAAAAGCCCGCTTTAACAATCAGGATGATGCGCTTTTCCCGAATCAGTTCGTGAATGCGCGGATGCTGGTCGCAACACAGGAAAATGCGGTCGTTATCCCGACGGCGGCACTGCAGATGGGCAACGAAGGGAACTTTGTCTGGGTGCTTAACAGTGAGAATAACGTCAGCAAGCATCTAGTGAAAACCGGCATTCAGGACAGCCAGACGGTGGTGATCAGCGCCGGCCTTTCCGCAGGTGACCGCGTGGTTACCGACGGTATTGATCGTCTCACCGAGGGGGCGAAAGTCGAAGTGGTTGAAGGCCAGCAACAGCCTGCTAAGCAGGGAGCGACTTCCTGATGCAGGTTATGCCCCCGAGCTCTACAGGTGGGCCTTCACGCCTGTTTATTCTGCGCCCTGTTGCCACCACGCTGTTAATGGTGGCGATCCTGCTGGCCGGGATTATTGGCTATCGCTTCCTGCCCGTCTCGGCGCTGCCGGAAGTGGATTATCCCACCATCCAGGTGGTCACCCTTTATCCGGGTGCGAGCCCGGATGTGGTGACATCGGCCATCACCGCGCCGCTGGAGCGCCAGTTTGGTCAGATGTCTGGCCTGAAGCAAATGTCCTCGCAAAGCTCCGGCGGAGCATCCGTGGTGACGCTGCAGTTCCAGCTTACGCTCTCACTCGACGTTGCCGAACAGGAAGTACAGGCCGCGATTAACGCGGCCACCAACCTGCTGCCATCCGACCTGCCCAACCCACCGGTCTACAGCAAAGTAAACCCGGCGGATCCGCCGATCATGACGCTCGCCGTCACCTCCTCCGCCATGCCGATGACTCAGGTCGAAGACATGGTCGAAACGCGCGTGGCACAGAAAATTTCACAGGTCTCTGGCGTGGGGCTGGTTACGCTTGCCGGGGGTCAACGTCCGGCGGTGCGCGTGAAGCTCAATGCCCAGGCCATTGCCGCGCTGGGCCTCACCAGCGAAACCATCCGCAGCGCCATCAGTAACGCCAACGTCAACTCGGCGAAAGGCTCGCTTGATGGCCCAACCCGGGCCGTGACCCTTTCGGCGAACGATCAAATGCAGTCCGCGGATGAATATCGACAGCTGATCGTCGCGTACCAGAACGGTGCGCCGGTGCGTCTGGGCGATGTGGCAACCGTTGAGCAAGGTGCGGAAAATAGCTGGCTCGGCGCCTGGGCCAACAAACAGCAGGCAATCGTGATGAACGTCCAGCGCCAGCCGGGTGCCAATATCATTGAAACCGCAGACAGCATTCGCACTATGCTGCCGCAGCTGATTGAAAGCCTGCCCAGGTCAGTTAGCGTGAAAGTGCTGTCTGACCGGACCACCAATATTCGCGCGTCCGTGACTGACACCCAGTTTGAACTGATGCTGGCGATTGCGCTGGTGGTGATGATCATCTACCTGTTCCTGCGTAACGTGCCGGCGACCCTCATTCCTGCCGTCGCCGTGCCGCTCTCACTGGTGGGAACATTTGCCGTCATGGTGTTCCTCGATTTTTCGATAAATAACCTGACGCTGATGGCCCTTACCATTGCCACCGGCTTTGTGGTCGATGACGCTATCGTTGTTATCGAGAACATCTCGCGCTATATCGAAAAAGGCGAAAAACCGTTAGCCGCGGCGCTGAAAGGGGCGGGCGAGATCGGCTTTACCATTATCTCCCTCACCTTCTCACTGATTGCGGTACTGATCCCGCTGCTGTTTATGGGTGATATCGTCGGGCGTTTGTTCCGCGAATTTGCCGTGACGCTGGCCGTCGCCATTCTGATTTCCGCCGTGGTGTCACTGACCCTCACGCCGATGATGTGCGCCCGTATGCTGAGCCACGCCTCCCTGCGCAAGCAAAACCGCTTCTCGCGCGCCTCTGAGCGGATGTTCGAACGCATTATTGCCGCTTACGGACAGGTGCTGGCGAAAGTGCTTAACCATCCATGGGCAACCCTTGGCGTGGCGCTTGGTACACTGGCGCTCAGCGTTATGCTGTGGATTTTCATCCCGAAAGGCTTCTTTCCGATTCAGGACAACGGCATTATCCAGGGCACGCTTCAGGCACCGCAGACGGTCTCCTTCGCTAACATGGCGCAGCGTCAGCAGCAGGTGTCAGAGATCATCATGAAAGATCCGGCAGTAGAGAGCCTGACCTCGTATGTCGGTGTCGATGGCACCAACCCGTCGCTGAACAGTGCCCGTCTGCAGATCAACCTTAAACCGCTTGACGATCGCGATGACCGCGTGCAGACGGTAATCGACCGCCTGCAAACTGCCGTGGCGCGCGTCCCGGGTATTGAGCTGTACCTCCAGCCAATTCAGGATTTAACCATCGATACCCAGGTGAGCCGTACCCAGTACCAGTTTACGCTGCAGGCCACCACCCTTGATGCGCTCAGCACCTGGGTACCGCAACTGGTGGATAAACTCAACGCCCTGCCGCAGCTCTCGGACGTCAGCAGCGACTGGCAGGACAAAGGGCTGGCGGCATATGTGAACGTCAACCGCGATACCGCCAGTCGGCTTGGGATCACCATGGCCGACGTGGATAACGCGCTGTATAACGCATTCGGTCAGCGTCTGATCTCCACCATCTATACCCAGGCGAATCAGTATCGCGTGGTGCTGGAACACAACACGGAAAACACGCCCGGCCTGGCCGCGCTCGATTCGGTGCGCCTGACCAGCAAAGACGGAGGCATCGTGCCCCTCAGCGCCATCGCGACGGTGGAAGAGCGCTACACACCGCTGTCGATTAACCATCTGGATCAGTTCCCGTCCACCACCATCTCGTTTAACGTACCGGACGGTTATTCGCTGGGCGAAGCGGTGGAGTCCATTCTGGCCGCAGAGAAGACGCTGAACTTCCCGTCCGATATTCAGACCCAGTTCCAGGGCAGCACGCTGGCGTTCCAGGCCGCGCTGGGCAACACCATCTGGCTGATTGTCGCGGCCGTGGTGGCGATGTATATCGTGCTCGGTGTGCTGTATGAAAGCTTTATTCACCCTATTACCATCCTCTCCACCCTGCCAACGGCGGGCGTGGGGGCGCTGCTGGCATTGATGCTGGCGGGGAGCGAGCTGGACGTGATCGCCATCATTGGGATCATCCTGCTTATCGGGATCGTGAAGAAAAACGCCATCATGATGATCGACTTTGCCCTTGCCGCCGAGCGCGAGCAGGGGATGTCGCCGCGCGAGGCAATTTTCCAGGCCTGCCTGCTGCGTTTTCGCCCGATCCTGATGACCACGCTCGCCGCCCTGCTAGGCGCCCTGCCGCTGATGCTCAGTACCGGTGTTGGTGCCGAGCTGCGTCGTCCGCTGGGGATTGGTATGGTCGGTGGCCTGCTGGTAAGCCAGGTCCTGACCCTGTTTACCACGCCGGTCATTTATCTGCTGTTTGACCGTCTGGCGCTGTGGACGAAAAGCCGCTTCCCGAAACGTGAAGAGGAGGCGTAAATGAAGTTTTTCGCCCTCTTCATTTATCGCCCGGTGGCGACGATTTTACTCTCACTCGCCATCACCCTGTGCGGCGTCCTGGGCTTCCGGCTGCTGCCGGTGGCCCCGCTGCCGCAGGTGGATTTCCCGGTGATCATGGTCAGCGCCTCGCTGCCCGGTGCATCACCGGAAACCATGGCCTCGTCGGTTGCCACACCGCTGGAACGTTCACTCGGGCGAATTGCCGGGGTCAACGAGATGACCTCCAGCAGCTCGCTTGGCAGCACGCGCATCATTCTGGAATTCAGCTTCGACCGGGATATTAACGGCGCCGCGCGCGATGTGCAGGCGGCGATCAACGCCGCGCAGAATCTGCTACCGAGCGGGATGCCGGGCCGTCCGACATACCGTAAAGCGAACCCGTCCGATGCGCCGATCATGATCCTGACGCTTACCTCGGACACCTATTCGCAGGGGCAACTGTACGATTTCGCCTCCACCCAACTGGCGCAGACTCTCGCCCAGATTAACGGCGTGGGTGATGTCAGCGTTGGCGGAAGCTCTCTGCCCGCCGTGCGCGTGGGCTTAAACCCGCAGGCGCTGTTTAACCAGGGTGTTTCCCTGGACGATGTGCGCTCCGCCATCAGCAATGCAAACGTGCGCAAACCGCAGGGGGCCATTGAGAACAGTAGCCACCGCTGGCAGATCCAGACTAACGATGAGCTGAAAACCGCTGCGGAATACCAGCCGCTGATCATTCACTACAACAACGGTGCGGCGGTGCGCCTGAGCGATGTCGCGAGCGTCACCGACTCGGTGCAGGACGTGCGCAACGCCGGGATGACCAACGCCAAACCGGCTATTTTGCTGATGATCCGCAAGCTGCCGGAAGCCAACATTATTGAGACGGTGAACGGTATCCGCGCGAGATTGCCGGAACTCCAGCAGACCATCCCGGCGGCGATCGATCTGCAGATTGCCCAGGATCGCTCCCCCACCATTCGCGCCTCGCTCGAAGAGGTGGAACAGACGCTTGTGATCTCCGTTGCGCTGGTGATTCTGGTGGTCTTCCTGTTTCTGCGTTCAGGCCGGGCCACGCTGATCCCCGCGGTGGCAGTGCCTGTCTCGCTGATAGGGACCTTCGCGGCGATGTACCTGTGCGGATTTAGCCTTAACAACCTGTCGCTGATGGCGCTGACGATTGCCACCGGCTTCGTGGTGGATGACGCCATTGTGGTGCTGGAGAACATCTCGCGCCATCTGGAGGCGGGGATGAAACCGCTGCAGGCCGCGCTGCAGGGAACGCGAGAAGTGGGCTTTACGGTACTGTCGATGAGCCTGTCGCTGGTGGCGGTGTTCCTGCCGTTACTGCTGATGGGCGGCCTGCCTGGCCGGCTGTTACGGGAATTTGCCGTCACGCTTTCTGTCGCCATCGGTATTTCATTGATCGTGTCTCTCACGCTCACGCCGATGATGTGCGGCTGGATGTTAAAACGCAGCAAGCCCCACTCTCAGCCGCGCCGTAAGGGGTTTGGTCGCTTCCTGCTGGCGATGCAGGAAAGCTATGGCAAGTCCCTGAAGTGGGTGCTGAGGCATACGCGCATCGTCGGCCTGGTGCTGATTGGCACCATCGTGCTCAACGTCTGGATGTACATTACTATCCCGAAAACCTTCTTCCCGGAGCAGGACACCGGGGTGCTGATGGGCGGGATCCAGGCAGACCAGAGTATTTCGTTTCAGGCCATGCGCGGCAAGCTGCAGGACTTTATGAAGATCATCCGCGAAGATAAAGCGGTAGATAACGTGACCGGCTTTACCGGCGGTTCGCGGGTGAACAGCGGGATGATGTTTATCACCCTGAAGCCGCGTGACGAGCGCAATGAAACCGCCCAGCAGGTTATCGATCGCCTGCGCGTGAAGCTCGCCAAAGAGCCGGGCGCTAATCTGTTTTTGATGGCCGTTCAGGATATCCGCGTCGGCGGGCGTCAGGCTAACGCCAGCTATCAGTACACGTTACTCTCTGACGATTTAGCCGCCCTGCGCGAGTGGGAGCCTAAGATCCGCAAGGCGCTGGCCGCTCTGCCACAGCTGGCGGACGTTAACTCCGATCAGCAGGACAACGGCGCAGAAATGGCGCTGACCTACAATCGCGAAACCATGTCACGTCTGGGGATTAACGTCGATGCCGCCAACAGCCTGCTGAACAATGCCTTCGGCCAGCGTGAGATTTCCACCATCTACCAGCCCATGAACCAATACAAGGTGGTGATGGAGGTGGACCCACGTTACACCCAGGACATCAGCGCGCTGGACAAAATGTTTGTGATTAATAACGACGGTAAGGCGATCCCGCTCTCTTACTTTGCCAGCTGGCAGCCGGCGAACGCGCCGCTGTCGGTGAACCACCAGGGCCTTTCGGCGGCATCGACCATCTCCTTTAACCTGCCAGCCGGTTCGTCCCTCTCTGAGGCCAGCGATGCGATCAACCGTGCGATGACCCAGCTTGGCGTGCCGTCCACGGTACGCGGCAGTTTTGCCGGTACCGCGCAGGTGTTCCAGGAGACGATGAATTCGCAGGTGATTTTGATTCTGGCCGCCATTGCGACGGTCTATATCGTGCTGGGCGTGCTTTATGAAAGCTACGTCCATCCGCTGACCATTCTCTCCACGCTGCCGTCGGCGGGCGTCGGGGCGCTGCTGGCGCTGGAGCTGTTCGGCGCACCCTTCAGCCTGATTGCGCTGATTGGTATCATGCTGTTAATTGGCATCGTGAAGAAAAACGCCATTATGATGGTGGACTTCGCGCTGGACGCCCAGCGAAATGGCAACCTGACGCCAGAAGAGGCCATATTCCAGGCCTGTCTGCTGCGTTTTCGCCCGATCATGATGACCACGCTGGCGGCGCTGTTTGGCGCGCTGCCGCTGGTGATTTCCGGCGGCGACGGCTCAGAATTGCGCCAGCCGCTGGGGATCACCATTGTCGGGGGGCTGGTGATGAGCCAGCTGCTGACGCTCTACACCACGCCGGTGGTCTATCTGTTCTTTGACCGCCTGCGGGTGCGTTTTTCGCGTAAAAACAGAACGACGGTAACCGAATAAATGACCGACCTCCCACGTCACGTGCGCTGGCAGCTATGGATTGTCGCCTTCGGCTTCTTTATGCAGTCGCTGGATACAACCATCGTCAATACCGCCCTCCCCTCGATGGCAAAAAGCCTGGGGGAGAGTCCGCTGCATATGCATATGGTGATTGTCTCCTATGTATTAACGGTGGCCGTTATGCTTCCGGCCAGCGGCTGGCTGGCGGACAAAGTGGGCGTGCGGAATATCTTTTTCACCGCCATCGTGCTGTTTACCACAGGCTCGCTGTTTTGCGCCCAGGCGAATACGCTGGATCAACTGGTGATGGCCCGCGCGTTACAGGGCATTGGCGGGGCGATGATGGTGCCTGTCGGGCGGCTGACGGTGATGAAGATTGTGCCCCGCGAGCAGTACATGGCCGCAATGACCTTCGTCACCCTGCCCGGCCAGGTCGGCCCGCTGCTTGGCCCGGCGCTGGGCGGAGTGCTGGTGGAGTATGCCTCCTGGCACTGGATCTTCTTAATCAACCTGCCGGTGGGCATCATCGGCGCGATTGCCACCCTGATGCTGATGCCTAACTACACCATGCAGACCCGGCGCTTTGATTTCCTGGGTTTTATCCTGCTGGCGGCGGGGATGGCGATGCTCACCCTCGCGCTTGATGGCCAAAAAGGCCTCGGGATTTCCGCCCTGACGCTTGGCCTTCTGGTGGTGCTCGGCATTACCGCTATCCTGTGGTATCTCTGGCATGCCAGAGGTAACAAGAGCGCGTTGTTCACGCTCGATCTGTTTAAAAACCCCACCTATCGTCTGGGCCTGTTCGGGAGCTTTGCCGGGCGCGTCGGCAGCGGCATGTTGCCCTTTATGACGCCGGTCTTTTTGCAGATTGGAATGGGATTTTCACCGTTTCACGCCGGCTTGATGATGATCCCGATGGTACTTGGCAGCATGGGAATGAAACGCATCGTGGTGCAGGTGGTTAACCGTTTTGGTTATCGCCACGTCCTGGTTGCCGCGACGCTTGGGTTAGCCCTGGTGAGCCTGCTGTTTATGGCCGTGGCGCTGCTGGGCTGGTACTACGCGCTGCCGCTGGTGTTGTTCTGCCAGGGCATAATTAACTCTGTGCGCTTTTCATCAATGAATACCCTGACGTTAAAAGCACTCCCGGATGACCTGGCGAGCAGCGGAAACAGCCTGCTGTCGATGATCATGCAGCTCTCCATGAGCGTAGGGGTGACCCTTGCCGGTTTACTGCTCGGCATGTACGGACAGCATCATCTTAGCGTCGACACGCCGGTCGCCCATCAGGTCTTTTTGTATACCTATCTCAGCATGGCGGTGATTATCGCCCTGCCCGCGTTCATCTTCGCCAGAGTGCCGGATGATACCCGTAAGAACGTCGTTATCCGACACGGCAAAAGGAGTGCACCATGAAATTCTGGCGTCCGGGCATTACCGGTAAACTCTTTGTGGCGATATTTGCCACCTGTATCGTGCTGCTGGTCACCATGCACTGGGCCGTGCGGGTCAGTTTCGAACGGGGTTTTATTGATTACATCAAGCATGGAAATGAACAGCGTTTACAGGGGCTGAGCGATGCACTGAGCGATCAGTATGCCCTGCACGGTAACTGGCGTTTTCTGCGCAATAACGACCGCTTCGTATTCCAGATCCTGCGCTCGCTTGAGCATGATACCGGTGACGATCGCCCGGGCCCCGGGATGCCGCCGCACGGCTGGCGCACCCAGTTCTGGGTGATAGACCAGGATATGCGCGTACTGGTTGGCCCGCGCGCGCCCATTCCGCCGGATGGCACAAAGCGGGCGATCACAGTGAATAACGCTACCGTCGGCTGGGTGATCGCCTCGCCGGTTGAACGCCTGACGCGTAACACCGATATCAACTTTGATCGTCAGCAGCGCCGCACCAGCTGGTTGATTGTCGCGCTCTCCACCCTGCTGGCCGCGCTCGCGACCTTCCCGCTGGCCCGTGGCCTGCTCGCGCCGGTTAAACGGCTGGTGGAAGGGACGCATAAGCTGGCCGCCGGGGATTTCTCCACCCGCGTCGATACCCGTAGCCAGGACGAACTCGGCAAGCTGGCGCAGGACTTTAACCAGCTCGCCAGCACCCTGGAAAAAAACCAGCAGATGCGACGCGATTTTATGGCCGATATTTCCCATGAACTCCGCACGCCGCTGGCGGTGCTGCGCGGCGAGCTGGAAGCTATTCAGGACGGCGTGCGTCAGTTCACTCCCGAATCGGTGGCCTCGCTGCAGGCGGAAGTGGGCACGCTGACCAAACTGGTCGATGACCTCCACCAGCTCTCCATGTCGGACGAAGGCGCGCTGGCCTACCAGAAAGCGCCCGTCGATGTGATAAACGTGCTGGAGGTGGTAAGCGGTGCCTTCCGCGAACGTTTCGCCAGCCGCAACCTGAAAATCGATCTCTCACTGCCTGACAGCGCCGTGGTGTTTGGCGACAAAGACCGTCTGATGCAGCTGTTCAACAATCTGCTGGAAAATAGCCTGCGCTACACCGACAGCGGCGGTGGCCTGCATATTTCCGGCAAACAAGAAAACGGGCATTTTGCCCTGACCTTTGCGGATTCCGCCCCCGGCGTGCAGGATGCACAGCTGGAAAAACTGTTTGAGCGATTTTATCGCACCGAAGGCTCCCGCAATCGCGCCAGCGGCGGGTCCGGTCTGGGACTGGCGATTTGCGTAAACATCGTCGAGGCCCATAATGGCACGATCCGCGCCGCCCATTCGCCTTTTGGCGGGGTAAGCATTACAGTAGAGTTACCTCTGGAACGGGATTTATCGAGAGAAGCATGACCGAGTTACCGATTGACGAAAACACGCCACGCATTTTGATTGTCGAAGACGAGCCGAAGCTCGGGCAGTTACTGATCGACTATTTACGCGCGGCAAGCTATGCCCCCACGCTTATCAGCCATGGCGATCAGGTGCTGCCTTATGTGCGCCAGACGCCGCCGGACCTGATCCTGCTGGATCTGATGCTCCCCGGAACCGATGGCCTGACCCTGTGCCGGGAAATTCGTCGCTTCTCGGACGTGCCGGTGGTGATGGTGACGGCGAAAATCGAAGAGATCGACCGCCTGCTGGGCCTCGAAATTGGCGCGGATGATTACATCTGCAAGCCATACAGCCCACGTGAAGTGGTCGCGCGCGTAAAAACCATTCTGCGCCGCTGTAAGCCCCATCGTGAACTGCAGGTACTGGACGCGGAAAGCCCACTTATCGTCGATGAAAGCCGCTTCCAGGCGAGCTGGCGCGGCAAGCTGCTGGATCTCACCCCCGCCGAATTCCGCCTGTTGAAAACCCTCTCCCACGAGCCGGGGAAGGTCTTCTCCCGCGAGCAACTGCTGAACCGTCTGTATGATGATTACCGCGTCGTGACTGACCGTACCATCGACAGCCATATTAAAAACCTGCGCCGCAAGCTGGAAGCGCTCGATGCGGAGCAGTCATTTATCCGCGCGGTGTATGGCGTGGGATACCGATGGGAAGCCGATGCCTGCAGGATAGCCTGAGCATTTAGCTTACCGAACCCGCCTGCTGGCGGGTTTTTCATTTCTGGAAAGCAACGAAGAATCAACCATACTCACATTACCGGTTCGCTTATTGATAACTGGTGCAGATAATTCCACTTCGTTCAAGGAGTTCCTATGTCTGGTTGGTTCGAGTTAAACAAAAGCAGTGATGGGCAGTTCAGGTTTGTTCTCAAAGCAGGAAACGGAGAAACGATCCTGACCAGTGAGCTTTACACCACCAAAAATTCCGCCGAAAACGGTATCGCCTCCGTTCGCACCAATAGCCCTTCTGATGAACGTTATGAGAAGAAAGTGGCCACCAACGGTAAATTCCACTTCAATCTGAAGGCCGGGAATCATCAGGTTATTGGCAGCAGCCAGATGTATGCCTCGGAACAGTCGCGAGATAAAGGCATCGCGTCGGTCAAAACTAACGGTTCAAGCCAGACGGTAAAAGACAATACCTGACGACACGCATCCGGCCGGGTTAGCGATGGTACGACCCGGCGCTTTACCTCCCTGTCCCTCAGCGCTACAATGCCCGCCCTTAAAGTGGGGGATCTCCCCTTACCGCTGCACCTGGTGCATGCGGATCTGACCTGTCATCAGAACGAGAACAAACATGTTTAAACCGGAACTCCTTTCCCCGGCGGGAACGCTGCAAAATATGCGTTACGCTTTCGCCTATGGCGCTGACGCTGTCTATGCTGGCCAGCCGCGCTACTCGCTGCGCGTGCGTAACAATGAATTCAACCACGAGAACCTGCAGCTCGGCATTAACGAAGCACATGCCCTGGGCAAAAAATTCTACGTGGTGGTCAACATTGCGCCGCATAACGCCAAGCTGAAAACGTTCATCCGCGATCTGAAGCCGGTGGTTGATATGGGACCGGACGCGCTGATCATGTCGGACCCGGGTTTAATCATGCTGGTTCGGGAGAACTTCCCGGAGATGGATATTCACCTCTCCGTTCAGGCCAACGCCGTTAACTGGGCAACGGTGAAATTCTGGAAACAGATGGGGCTGACCCGCGTCATTCTGTCTCGTGAACTTTCGCTGGAAGAGATTGAAGAGATCCGCACGCAGGTGCCGGATATGGAAATCGAAATCTTCGTTCACGGCGCGCTGTGCATGGCCTACTCCGGTCGCTGCCTGCTCTCGGGATACATCAACAAGCGTGACCCGAACCAGGGTACCTGCACCAACGCCTGCCGCTGGGAATATAACGTTCAGGAAGGCAAAGAAGACGACATTGGCAATATCGTCCACAAACATGAGCCGATCCCGGTGACCAACGTGGAGCCAACCTTAGGCATCGGCGCGCCAACTGACAGCGTGTTCATGATTGAAGAAGCCAAACGTCCGGGTGAGTACATGACCGCCTTTGAAGACGAGCATGGCACTTACATCATGAACTCCAAAGACCTGCGTGCGATTGCGCACGTTGAGCGTCTGACGCAGATGGGCGTGCATTCCCTGAAAATTGAAGGCCGTACCAAGTCCTACTACTACTGCGCGCGTACTGCTCAGGTGTACCGTAAAGCCATCGACGATGCCGCTGCCGGCAAGCCGTTCGATACCAGCCTGCTGGAAACCCTGGAAGGCCTGGCGCATCGCGGTTATACCGAAGGCTTCCTGCGTCGTCACACCCATGACGATTACCAGAACTACGAACATGGCTATTCCGTTTCCGAGCGCCAGCAGTTTGTCGGTGATTTTACCGGTGAGCGCAAAGGTGCGCTGGCCGCCGTGGCGGTGAAGAACAAATTCACCAAAGGCGACAGCCTGGAGTTGATGACCCCGCAGGGCAACATGAACTTCACCCTGGAACATCTGGAAAACGGTAAAGGCGAAGCAATTGACGTGGCGCCAGGCAACGGCCATACCGTCTGGCTGCCGGTACCCGAAGAAGTGGAGCTGGAGTTTGCGCTGCTGATGCGTAATTTCAACGGTGAAAGTACCCGTAACCCGCACAGTAAATAGTCAAGCAGGGAAATTTTTTCGCGCTGGGATAATTCTTAGAATCGGATCACATACCGCTTCGTTCAATACGGGTATTATCCCCCCGCTGAAAAACATAACCCATAAATGCTAGCTGTACCAGGAACCACCTCCTTAGCCTGCGTAATCTCCCTTACGCGGGCTTATTTTTTTGTACAATTCAGTCCACTTATTAAGAATGCATAAGAATGCAATTGCATAGACCCACCATATGAAGGGTGTGTATTCGCGATAACGTATGCCGGAATACCGTTCATGAAAATCGGACGGACCTATGATATTCATCACAACTTTTATTGGATCTGGTAGGCGGGAGTGTTATTCAGAGCATTCCTAATTCCCGACCATAGCATGCCCTTTACTCTTGATTTCTTAGCACAATACGTTTTCACATGGACGGAGAGACGACATGACATTCCCCGGTCAGTTTTCAAAGGACATTCCGGATTACGAACTCGCACGCAGTCTGGGCCTTGCCTCCGGCGGCGATATTAATTTCAACGATTTTGCCAGTCACCTGGACTGTAGCCGAAACTTTAGCCAGGTTGGGATCATCTACTCAGACGGTGCGCGTCAGTGGTTAGTAAGGCCCTCAAGGCGGATTGCGACACCAAACGAAAGCTCGGTAAGTCATGTAGTCATCACGAAAGTAAATGCTTCCTCAAGTAGTGCCATCCAGGCAACGACGACTACGATTCAGTCACCTTCATTGGCGACTGAAATCGGTTCTACGGCAATTTCTTGCGGAGCCGCCATTCTCACTGTCGTACTTGCTGCTGGCGCAGGTATGGCCATTCCTCTCACCGCAGGCTCTTCCGGTGCTGTTGCTGCCGTGATTGTCGCCGGTGGTGTGGCAACAGGAATTCAGTGTGCGAACGGGCTTGGCCGCTTGTCACTTATTGCCATGAATCATAATGACTATGTAGCGTGGATGGATTCCCAGGAATGGTATACTGCAACCAATACCGCTCTGGATGCGATTTCACTTGCTGGGGCCGCTGCGGGTCTAAAAAGCGCGGTATTGACCTACCGCCTTCTTAATCGCTCGACGTCTGAAAGTTTACTCTCTTTATTACAAAAAATGAGCCGAGCGGACCGCACGAGGTTAACGGAGGAAATTATTCGCATCCGAAATCCCGGCATCTCGAATTCAGGTGTTAAAGCAGCGATGAAAGCTGGGGTTTACCCTAAACGTTACCCATCTGAAGCGCTGCAGTTGCTCTTACAGCGTGAGCTGTTGAATGCCATTTCCAACTCCTCAGCTTTTGTTGGAAGTGCGGTCTCGGGTACAATCAGGAATCCTCAGAATATTACACAATCTGGAAAATACGTTTTTGGTTTGATCCAGTCTTTTTCATTTACAGGAAGTTATTGACCTGAGCATGATAAAATACATCAAGAAGAGCCTGGCATTAAGTACTGTGATCACAAGTCAAATGGCGACTGACGATCTCCAACGGCTTGAGTCTTTAAAAGATGGCTTAAAAGATCAGTTTGGCGTTCCTGTAGGTGTACATATGACAGGCATTCCCTTGGCTATCAGTATGTTACTCGCCATTTTTTGCTACGCTATGCTACAAGTTTCTGTCTGGATATTAATATTTCGCCTGCTCGGCTTACCCGAATTTAAAGTCATGATGGGTGTATTTCTTGCAGCAGTGGCGTATTGCATGATTGCGATGAGTACTATGTTTCTGACTGCTCGGGGGTCCTTGGCTGGATTTAAAGCGCATATTTCCGTTATCACGCTGACTGGACTAATGAGCATCGTTTATTTTATCTGGACGTGGAGTTCACTTTTATTCGGCTCTGTTGAGAATTACACCCCGCAAATAACCTCTTTTTTAGGGTTGGGATTTTTCTGCATGAATGTCGTGTGGATGAATACATCACTCTTTTACCGTTCAATCGCCCTAACGCTACATAATCGGATTTGGCGTAAACAGCTGAAAATAGAGACAAGGCAAATGTCGCGACTCAAACGTTGAGTGCAATAGCCCAGTGATTGGCAGACGTAAAAAGTGTAAACGACACCGGGCACAGATTACGTTATACGGGGGAAACTCTCCTTTACACAGGCTTATTTTTTCCCTTTCATCCTGTTCTTACCCGCTTTTTTCCTCCCTGCTATACACTCTTACTAACGCTAAAAAAGGGAGCAGCGCGGATGGCAATCTATCCAGACAGTTTATTGATTCTCAATGGCAAAAGTGCGGGCAACGATTTGTTGCGCCAGGCAGTGACGGATTTGCGTGAAGACGGTGCGCGTATACACGTGCGAGTGACGTGGGAAAAAGGTGATGCGGCACGCTATATCGACGAAGGTCTGAAGCTCGGGGTCGAAACCATTATTTCTGGCGGGGGCGATGGCACCATTAATGAAATTGCCGGCGCTCTGATAGATCTTCCCGCAACCGACCGCCCGGTGATGGGCATTTTGCCGCTCGGTACGGCCAACGATTTCGCCACCAGCGCCGGAATCCCCGAAGAACTGGGAAAAGCCCTGCAGCTGGCTATCCTCGGCAAAGCCACCGCCGTGGATATTGCTCAGGTGAATGAAAAAACCTGTTTTATCAATATGGCGACCGGTGGATTCGGGACGCGCATTACCAGCGAAACCCCTGAAAAGCTGAAGGCAGCGCTGGGCGGCGTCTCGTATCTGATCCATGGCCTGATGCGTATGGATACCCTGAAGCCGGACCGCTGTGAGATTCACGGCGAGAACTTTCAGTGGCAGGGTGATGCGCTGGTGATTGGTATCGGCAATGGCCGTCAGGCCGGTGGCGGACAGCAGTTATGCCCGGAGGCGCTGATCAATGATGGTCAGTTACAGCTGCGTATTTTCACGGGTGATGGCCTGCTGCCTGCGCTGTTTACCACCCTGACCCAGCCAGAGGAGAGCCCGAATATTATTGCCGGTAAATCCGCGTGGTTTGAAGTGAATGCCCCACACGGCATGACGTTTAATCTTGACGGAGAGCCGCTGAGCGGGAAGCAGTTCCGCATTGAGGTGTTACCGGGCGCGCTACAGTGCCGGCTGCCACCAGACTGCCAGCTTCTGCGTTGACAGTGTGGCCGGGCGGCGGTAACGCCTGACCCGGCCAGCGTTTTACAAAAAGTCTTAAGCGATAGTCACTTTGCTGTCCAGGTACACATCCTGCACGGCATTGATCAGCTTCACGCCGTCAGCCATCGATTTTTTAAACGCCTTACGGCCCAGGATCAGCCCCATACCGCCCGCGCGCTTATTGATAACCGCCGTGCGCACCGCATCGGAGAGATCGGTGTCGCCACCCGCCGCACCACCGGAGTTAATTAACCCGGCACGTCCCATATAGCAGTTCGCCAGCTGATAACGCACCAGGTCGATAGGGTTTTCGCTGGTCAGTTTGCTGTAGACCCGGTCATCGGTGTAACCGAAGTTTACCGCTTTATAACCGCCGTTATTTTCCGCCATCTTCTGCTTCACAATATCCGCGCCAATGGTCGCCGCCAGATGGTTCGCCTGGCCGGTCAGGTCGGCAGAAACGTGGTAGTCCACTCCGTCTTTCTTAAATGCGGAGTTACGCAGATACGCCCACAGAACGGTGACCATACCCAGCTCATGCGCGCGTTCGAAGGCAGCAGAAATTTCTTCAATCTGGCGACGTGACTGCTCAGAACCAAAGTAGATCGTCGCCCCGACCGCGACCGCACCCATATTGAACGCCTGCTCTACGCTGGCGTAAAGCGTCTGATCGTATTCGGTCGGGTAACTCAGGGTTTCGTTGTGATTCAGTTTGACGAGGAATGGAATGCGGTGGGCATAACGACGCGATACGGAGGCCAGTACGCCATAGGTGGACGCCACGCAGTTACAGCCCGCTTCTATCGCCAGTTCGACGATGTTCTTCGGATCGAAATACAGCGGGTTCGCCGCAAAGGAGGCGCCCGCGGAGTGCTCAACGCCCTGGTCAACCGGCAGAATAGAAAGATACCCGGTCCCCCCCAGTCGCCCGGTATTATAGAGGGTCTGCATATTTCGCAGTACCGCAGGCGGACGGTTGTTATCAACCATCACGCGGTCGACGTAATCGTGGCCAGGCAGATAAAGCTGGTCGGCTGGAATGGTCATACAACGATGCTGTAAAAGGCTGTCGGCGTCTTTGCCAAGCAACTGCGCAATATCAGTCATGTGATGCTCCCGTAAGCCCGACGTAATGTCGGTGAGTGTTTATCCAGACCCATAGCGTTATGGGCAGACTAAGCCTGGTACCGACTTAACAGATTTTCCACCATTTGCATTTTTTTTCAGCACAATCTGCTGGCTCGATTCGTGTACAACAAAACTGTTACATTGATCAAACAATCACCGCAAAGGTATTTAAAAGGTATTATTAAGTGGTATGTTAAAGGCGTACCCTCTCTGACATGCAGGATTAAACAATGAAAACGAAAGTCCAACTGTCATTCATGATGTTTGTTGAATGGTTTATCTGGGGCGCGTGGTTTGTACCGCTGTGGTTGTGGCTGAGCAAAAGCGGTTTTACCGCCGGGGAAATTGGCTGGTCTTATGCCTGTACCGCGATTGCCGCGATCCTCTCCCCCATTCTGGTGGGTTCACTGACCGACCGCTTTTTCGCTGCGCAGAAAGTACTGGCCGTACTGATGTTCGCCGGTGCCATCGTGATGTACTTCGCCGCACAGCAAACCCAGTTCAGCACCTTTTTCCCGCTGCTGCTGGTTTACTCCCTGACCTATATGCCGACCATTGCGCTGACCAACAGTATTGCCTTCGCCAATGTGGATGATGTGGAGGCTGATTTCCCGCGAATCCGCGTGATGGGCACCCTCGGCTGGATCGCCTCGGGACTGGCGTGCGGTTTCCTGCCGCAGATGATGGGCTATAACGACATTTCCGATACCAATATTCCGCTGCTGATGACGGCGGGCAGCTCCGCCCTGCTCGGTGTCTTTGCGCTGTTCCTGCCGAACACCCCGCCGAAGAGTACCGGCAAGATGGATTTCAAAGTCATGCTGGGGCTGGATGCGCTGATCCTGCTGCGCGATAAAAACTTCCTGGTGTTCTTCTTCTGCTCATTTCTGTTCGCAATGCCGCTGGCCTTCTATTACATCTTTGCCAACGGCTATCTCACCGAAGTGGGGATGAAAAACGCCACCGGCTGGATGACGCTCGGCCAGTTCTCCGAAATCTTCTTTATGCTGGCGCTGCCGTTCTTCACCAAACGCTTTGGTATTAAGAAGGTCTTGCTGCTGGGCCTGCTCACCGCCGCCATCCGCTATGGCTTCTTTGTTTACGGTGGTGCCGACCAGTACTTCACCTATGCCCTGCTGTTCCTCGGCATTTTGCTGCATGGCGTGAGCTACGACTTCTACTATGTGACCGCGTATATCTACGTGGATAAAAAAGCGCCGGTGCATATGCGCACCGCCGCACAAGGCCTGATTACGCTGTGCTGTCAGGGGTTTGGTAGCCTGTTAGGTTACCGCCTGGGCGGCGTGATGATGGAAAAAATGTTCGCATACAAAGAGCCGGTGAATGGGTTGACCTTCAACTGGGCCGGAATGTGGGCATTCGGAGGGATCATGATTGCCGTGATCGCCGTGCTGTTTATGCTGTTTTTCCGCGAATCGGACAAAGAGATCACCGCAATTGAGGTGGTTGAAGGCGATACCGCGCTGACACGAGGGGAAGTTAAATGAAACAAGAACGTGTTCTCGGTGCCCTTTACGGGCAAGCGTTAGGGGATGCGATGGGCATGCCGTCGGAGCTTTGGCCGAGAAAGCGCGTCAAAGCGCACTTCGGCTGGATCGACCGTTTTTTACCCGGACCGGCTGAAAATAACGCCGCCTGCTATTTTAAGCAGGCAGAATTCACCGACGATACGTCAATGGCGTTATGCCTGGCGGATGCGATTATCGAATGCGACGGGCAGATCAACGAAGATGTTATCGGCAAACATATTCTGCACTGGGCGGAGTCGTTCGATGCGTTTAACAAGAATGTGTTAGGTCCGACATCGAAGATTGCGCTTAACGCTATTCGTGACGGCAAGCCGGTCAGTGAACTGGAAAACAACGGCGTCACCAACGGTGCGGCGATGCGCGCCTCTCCGCTGGGCTGCCTGCTGCCGGCCACGCGTCTGGAGCACTTTGTCGCAGAGGTGGCGCTGGCCTCCAGCCCGACCCATAAATCCGACCTCGCGATTGCCGGCGCGGTGGTGATAGCCTGGGCAGTGTCGCGTGCCATTGACGGTGAACGCTGGCAGAACATCGTCGATGCCCTGCCAGCCATTGCCCGCTACGCACAGGAAGCGAAAACAACCACCTTCAGCGCATCGCTGGCGGCACGGATTGAGCTCGCCCTTAAGACCGTGCGTGAAGCCAACGGCATCGATTCCGCCAGCGAGCAGGTTTACCAGCTTATTGGCGCGGGCACCAGCACGCTTGAGTCGGTTCCGGCGGCGATTGCGATGGTCGAACTGGCAGGCACCGACCCGAACCGCTGCGCCATTTTGTGCGCCAACCTCGGCGGTGATACGGACACCATCGGCGCGATGGCGACGGCAATCTGCGGTGCGCTTCACGGCGTACAGGCGATTGACCCGGCGTACAAGGAGGAACTCGACGCCGTAAACCGCCTCGACTTTAACCACTACTGTGAAAAACTGCTGCACTTCCGGGAGCAAAGGGAGGGCGTATGAGTGCTTTTGCTGCACGCCTTGAAACACTGCACGCCACTCGCCCGGTCACGGTGCTGGGTGCCGCGGTCATCGACGTGATCGCCGACGCCTATGCCCTGCCCTGGCGCGGGTGTGATATCGAACTTAAACAACAGGGTGTCAATATCGGCGGCTGTGCGCTGAATATTGCTATTGCGCTGAAACGGCTCGGGATAGCCGCGCAAAACGCGCTCCCCGTCGGTCACGGAGTGTGGGCAGACATCATCCGTAACGCCATGGCAAAACAGGATCTGCACAGCGTCGTCGAAGTAGAAACGGGCGACAACGGCTGGTGTCTGGCGCTGGTCGAACCGGACGGTGAGCGGACCTTTATGTCGTTTAGCGGCGTGGAGAACCAGTGGCAACAGCGCTGGCTGGATGCGCTGCACGTGCCGCCTGAAAGCCTGGTCTATCTCTCAGGCTATCAGCTGGCGTCACCGTGCGGAGAGCGTCTGACGGCCTGGCTGGAGGGACTGAAAAACGTTACCGCGTTTATCGACTTTGGGCCGCGTATTGCCGATATTCCTGATGCGCTGATGGCGCGGATCATGGCCTGTAAGCCGATGGTATCGCTTAATCGTCAGGAAGCGGAGATGGCAGCGGGACGATTTGGCATGGAAGCTGAAACACTCGGCCCGCAGTGGCTGCAGCGTTTTAGTTCGGCGCTGATTATTCGCCACGATAAAGACGGTGCCGCCTGGTTTGAGGGTGATAAATCGGGCTACGTTCCGGCGTTTCCCGCAACCGTCGTCGACACGATCGGTGCGGGCGACAGCCACGCCGGTGGCACGCTTGCCGGGCTGGCGGCAGGATGGTCGCTGGCTGATGCCGTTACGCTTGGCAATGCAGTGGCGGCCTGGGTCGTTAGCCACCGCGGCGGCGACTGTGCGCCAGGGCGCGAGGCGTTACTCCTCGCACACAAAGACGTATAAATCGCTACGGCAGTAGCTGATGCTGAACTCAATGGGCCGGTTCTGCTGATCAAGTGCAACCTGCTTGATCACCAGCACCGGGATTTTGTCATCCATGCGGATATGCGTCTGAAACTCGCTGTCCGGCATGCGGGCACTGACGCGTGAGCGGGTGCGTTGCGGGAAGATATTCTGGCTACGGAAGTAGTCATACAGGGAAATCCCAATTGCATCCGGATCGTGAATCAACCCTACCGGCACCCAGGACTCCTCAATCGATACGGCGTCATCATCCACATAGCGGATGCGCTTAAGCAAAAAGACCTCGCTCTCCGGCGGTACTGACAGCTGGCTGGCCACCTCTTCCGGGCATTTCACCACCCGTTTATTCACCCACAGCGTGTTGGGCTTTTTGCCGCGCAGCACCACCTGCTGAGAAAAACCGCGCGCTTCCTTGAGCGAGTATTCAAAGATGTTATTGATTTGCGTCCCGTAGCCGCGGGCGCGCGTCACTACGCCCTCGGCTTCCAGAGCCTGCATCGCTTTGCGCACGGTAATGCGCGACACGCCGGTTAACTGACTGAGATCGCGCTCGCCGGGCAGTATATTCCCATGCTCCAGCACCCCGTTGCGTACCGCGTTTTTTACCGTTTCGGCAAATTTCAGATACAGCGGCGTGTTGTCCGGGGCGGCAATACGTTCATTCAGTTGGTCGATTAACCGGGTATGCGCTTGTTCCATCTCTGTTTTTCTCAGGCCTGGTGTGTGTTGCCAGTATACGGCTTACCACCAGGCATGAAAATGGTGTACCGGACCAATACCGTGACCAACCTCGAGAGTATCGGCTTTTGCCAGCGCTTCGGAGAGCCAGATTTTAGCGTCGCGGACCGTATCCCCCCAGTTGTCACGACGGGGGCGCAAAGCCGCCAGCGCAGCAGAGAGCGTGCAGCCGGTCCCGTGGGTGTTTTTGGTCTGTACCCGCGGGGCCGTGAAACGCAGCGCACCGTCGTGGGTAAACAACCAGTCAGGGCTTTCTTCATCATCAAGATGACCACCTTTCATCAGCACGGCGCCGCAGCCCATCGTCAGGAGCGCATTCCCCTGCTCTTTCATTTCGCGCTCATTCTGCGCGTGCGGCGCATCCAGCAGCGCAGCGGCTTCAGGCAGATTAGGCGTGATAAGCGCAACCTGCGGCAGCAGCTTATTTCGCAGCGTCTCGACGGCGGAGGCGGACAGCAGCGGGTCACCGCTTTTTGCCAGCATCACGGTATCCAGCACCACGTTTTGCACCTGGTAACGTTTAAGCCGTTCTGCCACCGCTTCAACAATGTCGGTCTCGGCCAGCATCCCAATCTTGGTGGTGTCGATTCGCACATCGCTGAAAACCGAATCCAGCTGTGCGGCGACAAAGTCCGGCTCAATGCGGTAAACCGACTGCACGCCACGCGTATTTTGCGCCACCAGCGCGGTAATCACCGAGCAGCCGTATGCGCCGAGTGCGGAGAAAGTTTTCAAATCAGCCTGAATGCCCGCGCCGCCGCTTGGGTCGGTACCGGCAATGGTAAGGGCGTTAATCCGATTCATGCCCGTTCCTCCAGAGTGTAGAGCGCGTCAAGGAACGCACTGGCAAAACTGCCGGGACCACCAGACCGGGCGACGGCCGCCGATCCGGCACGTTTCATCCATCCGCAGGCGGCGGCGATGTTATCCAGCCGGTCACCGGGAAGCGAGCAGCTCGCCGCCACGACTGCCGAGAGCGCGCATCCCGTTCCCACCACGCGGGTCATTATCGGGTCACCGCCCACGACCGTGCGGGTGCGCTGCCCGTCGGTGACGTAATCCCGTTCACCGGTGACCACCACAATGGCATTCGTCTGGCGAGCCAGCGCCTGCGCGGCAGGCAGCGCAGCCGCCGCCGTGTCGGTGGTATCGACGCCGCGCCCGCCCGCACTCATCCCGGCCAGGGCGAGAATTTCCGAGGCATTGCCGCGAATGGCCGCCGGTTTCAGGGCGAGGATTTGGTGGCAAAAACGGGTGCGGAACGTCAGCGCCCCTACGGCAACCGGGTCAAGCGTCCAGGGTTTCCCTGCTGCCACTGCACTCTCAATCGCCCGGCGCATCGACTGGGCGCGCGGCGCCGTCAGCGTCCCGACGTTAATCAGCAGGGCATCTGCGAGCGCGGCAAACTGCTCGGCCTCTTCGGCTTCAATCACCATAGCCGGAGAAGCGCCAAGCGCCAGTAACACATTGGCCGTAAAGGTCTGTACCACATCGTTGGTCATACAGTGGGTAAGCGGGGAACGGGTTCGAAACTGATGTAAAACGTGTAAATCGAGCAGGTCAGGCTGCATGGTATCGCTCCTGCCGTGCGTGAAGAAGCGATGACCGGGAAGGCATCTGACTTCCCTACGCTGGCATTATCCAGATCAGGTAATACGGGTATTTCTCAGCCTTCATTTAAGAAGGGCACCCCGAGTCATTGGTAAGAATTCACTTACATTTGGCAGATTAGGGGAAGAGTACCAGTGATGCAAGACCTGTTGATTTCTCGCTTTCACGATTTTGTTATACCAATCAGATGTAATGAGAAGCCTGTAACCGCTATGTCCGGGAATAAAAACAACCTGTCGTGACCCCGGTATTTTGCAGGTAATGTCGAGATAATGCGCTTAAAGGGGCTATCTGCCCCCCTTAACGTCCCTCAATGGCACGATTTGTCACACACTTTTCTCTCTTTTTACAGTCCTGACAAAATACGCGTAACCGGCTGTTTTTGTTTGGCATAAAGCGCAATTTTTATTCTTAAAATGAGGATATTCCCTCCCCCGTACCGCATGTCATAAAACAGTAAACAAATTAACCATTGAGCCTCGTGACAAAAGGCTCTATATTGGCGGCGTTTTTTTCAGGCCCCCATCTGTTTTTTAACTTTTTATTCAATCGTTGCTCATAACGAAGCGGCGGTTGTAGGAGTGATATGATGACGGATAAAGTCCGTATTGACACCGTAGATGCCCACAAAAGCAACGAAACCTATCTGGCCCGTCAGGCCGAGTTTGAATCTAACGTCAGGAGTTATCCGCGCAAACTGCCTTTAGCAATCACTAAAGCAGAAGGCGTGTGGATCACCGATGCAGACAATAAAGAATACCTTGACTGTTTAGCAGGCGCAGGCACCCTTGCGCTTGGACATAACCATCCTGATGTGCTGAAAAGCATCCAAAATGTCATTACCAGCGGCTTGCCGTTACATACTCTGGATCTGACTACGCCTCTGAAAGACGCGTTCTCAGAATATCTGCTCTCTCTGCTGCCTGGTCAGGGCAAAGAGTACTGCCTGCAGTTCACCGGTCCATCCGGTGCTGACGCCATTGAAGCGGCGCTGAAACTGGCGAAAAAAGTGACCGGTCGTAGCGGTATCATCAGCTTCTCTGGTGGTTACCACGGTATGACTCACGGCGCACTGGCCGTTACCGGCAACCTGTCTCCGAAAGAAGCGGTTAACGGTATGATGCCAGAAGTGCAGTTCATGCCTTACCCACACCAGTACCGTTGCCCACTGGGTATCGGCGGTGAGGCGGGTGTGAAAGCGCTGACCTACTATTTCGAAAACCTGATCAACGACGTTGAAAGCGGCGTGCGTAAACCTGCGGCAGTGATCCTTGAAGCCGTTCAGGGTGAAGGCGGCGTGAACCCGGCTCCGGTTGAGTGGCTGCAGCGCATCCGTAAAGTGACTCAGGAACACGGCATTCTGCTGATCCTCGACGAAGTTCAGGCTGGCTTTGCCCGTACCGGTAAATTCTTCGCCTTCGAACACGCGGGCATTGAGCCAGACATCATCGTGATGTCTAAAGCGGTTGGCGGCGGTCTGCCACTGGCGGTACTCGGCATCAAAAAACAATTCGATGCGTGGGCACCAGGCCACCACACCGGTACCTTCCGCGGCAACCAGCTGGCAATGGCAACCGGTCTGACAACGCTGAAAATCCTGAAAGACCAGAACATCGCGGGCAAAGTGGCCGCACAGGGCGAATGGCTGAAAGGCCAGCTGAACGAGATGGCGAAACGCTATCCGGTTATCGGTCACGTTCGCGGCCTGGGCATGATGATCGGGATTGAGATCGTTAAACCACACGAAGCGGCAGACCACATGGGTTGCTACCCGGGTGATGGCGAGCTGTCTGCACTGATTCAGAAGAAGTGCTTCGAAGCCGGCCTGATTCTGGAGCGCGGTGGTCGCAACGGTATTGTTCTGCGTCTGCTGCCTTCCCTGCTGATCAGCGATGATGAGCTGAAAGTCTTCCTGGATAAATTCGAGCAGGCGCTGCTTGCTGCGGGCGTTCGCCCGGCGTAACCGGAGTTGTTGAACACGATGTCAGATTCAAACCCAATTTTGTTCTCCTCTGCACAGAGCATTGAAGCTTACCAGCAGGCGATTGAACAAAGCACTCAGGCTGTGATGCAGTGGCTGAAACAGCCTGAGATGTATCAGGGCAAAACGGTCGCGGAATTGCGCGACCGTATTAAGCTGGATTTCAACCCGAAAGGGCTGGGCAACGAAGCGGCAATTGAACGCGCCGTGGAGTTCTTCCTGAAAGACAGCCTGTCCGTTCATCACCCGCAGTGTGTGGCGCACCTGCACTGCCCAAGCCTGGTGGTTAGCCAGGCAGCGGAAGTGCTGATTAACGCCACTAACCAGAGCATGGACTCCTGGGATCAAAGCCCGTCCGCAACCATCATTGAGATCAAGCTGATCGAATGGCTGCGTACCCGCGTGGGTTATCAGGCTGGCGACGCCGGTGTGTTTACCAGCGGCGGCACGCAGAGCAACCTGATGGGTCTGATGCTGGCCCGTGATGCGTTCTTCGCGCGTCAGGGTCATTCCGTTCAGCAGGACGGCCTGGTTGGCGATCTGCGTAAAATCCGCGTGCTGTGCTCTGAAAACGCACACTTCTCCGTGCAGAAGAACATGGCGCTGATGGGTCTGGGCTACCAGTCCGTCGTGCAGGTGAAAACGGATGAATTCTCGCGCATGGATCTCAACGATCTGGCAGCGAAAATTGAGCAGTGCAATACTAACGGCGAGCAGATCCTGGCGATTGTTGCCACTGCCGGTACTACCGATGCAGGTGCAATCGATCCGCTGCGTGCCATTGCTGAACTGGCGGCGAAACAGAATATCTGGGTACACGTTGATGCGGCCTGGGGCGGCGCGCTGCTGATGTCCGAGCAGTATCGTCACTACCTGGACGGTATCGAGCTGGTGGATTCCGTTACTCTGGACTTCCACAAGCAGTTCTTCCAGACCATCAGCTGCGGTGCGTTCCTGCTCAAAGAAGCGCGCCACTATGAGCTGATGCGCTATCAGGCGGCCTATCTGAACTCTGAGTTCGATGAAGAAGCTGGCGTGCCTAACCTGGTGTCCAAATCTCTGCAGACGACCCGTCGTTTCGACGCGCTGAAGCTGTGGATGAGCCTGGAAGCGCTGGGTCAGGAACAATACGCGGCGATCATCGATCACGGTGTTACGCTGGCACAGCAGGTTGCGGCTTACGTGAAAGAGCAGCCTGCTCTGGAACTGGTTATGCAACCGCAGCTGGCAAGCGTACTGTTCCGCTTCCGTGGACAGGTACAGATGGACGACGCGGGTATCGCCCTGCTGAACCAGAAAATTGGTGATGCGCTGCTGGAATCCGGCCGTGCTAACGTCGGCGTGACCGAGCATAACGGCGTCACCTGCCTGAAGCTGACTCTGCTGAACCCAACCGTGACCCTGGAGGACATTAAAGTCCTGCTGTCGCTGGTTGAGCGTACCGCACAGGAAGTTCTGGCGAAGTAATATCCAGCCCCTCTTCCGCCGGAAGAGGGGCTCTCTTTACAGCCCTGCCCACCACAGTCTGAGCTTCATTCCCCAGTAACTTGTCCACCCCGTAGTAGTACTGACCACTTTCCCCTTCGACACGATCACCAGCGTCGGTGTTACGCTCACCTGCCACCCCTGTGACAGCGCACCGTTGGCATCGTTGACCACCGGCATGACCAGCTGTTTCTTGTCGACCCAGCGCGCCAGCTTTGCATCGTCGCCGGAACGCATGGCGATACTCACGACGTTGCCACCCTGTTCTGCCAGCGTATTGACCGAGGGCGTCGTAAACCGGCAGATGCTGCACCAGGTTGCCCATACGTATATCAGCAGCGGGCGTTCCTGGCTGAGTGCCGTTATATCGTGGATCTTTCCGTCGATGCTGTGCATCGGTGCAGCGCTAAAGCTGGCGGGGAGTGTGGGCTTGCGGTATTGATCCACGCCCCACATTACGGCCAGCGCGAGCAGAAAGAAGATGATCCCTTCCCGCGCCCAGCGGCGCAGTCGACTGAATTTGCGGTTTTCCATTGTGACCTCTTGATGAATCGACGGTCATCTTAGCGAGCAATGCGCCATCACGCTGTAAAGAAGTGTCGGGTCATTTCGTTCGCAACGTGTCGGCCATCAGCGTAAAGCAGGATTCGATAAGCGGAGGAAGCGGCTGCGGCGCGCGCATTAACGCCACCGTGCGGGCCAGGGCCGGTTGTTGAAGATGTACCACCCTGAGCTGCGGGTCCTGGAGGTGCGTGGTATAAAGCTGCGGTAAAATCGCCACGGCGAGTTTCGAGCGCACCAGACCATACAAAGTTTCGATGTAGTCCACCTGATAGCGTGTCGGCAACGACAAACGGTGGCTTTCCGCGAGCGCCGCAACCAGACGCTGAATATTGCCTTTTGAGAACACGGCGATATCCCGCCCTGCCAGTTGCTTCCAGGGCAGGTGCGCCGACGCGGCCAGCGGATCGTCGCTGTGAATGACCGCGACAAACGGGTCATCCTGTAAGGGAAACACGTTCAGTTGGTCGGGAACCGAGTTATCGAGCGCACCAATGCCGAAATCAATCTGCCCTTTCAGCAGCTGGGCCACCAGCGCATCGTTGGTTTGATCGTGAAATTCCACCCTGAGGCGGGGAAAAGCCTGCGCGAGCGTCCGGGGCAACAAGGGGAACAGCAGCGAACTCACGGAAGGGATCAGCCCAATACGCACCGTACCTTCTCCGCCCGCCTGAACAATGTGCTGCATGTCGTCAAACGCAAGCTGCGCCACGCTGAGCACCCGCTGCGCGTGCGGCAGGATGGCATTGCCAAGCTCCGTCAACGTCACGACCGAGGCGGTCCGGTTAACCAGTTTGCCCCCAAGCACCGTCTCGATTTGCCGCAACGCACTGCTGAGCGCCGGCTGGCTGATAGCCAGTTTGCTGGCGGTATCAGTAAAATGACGCAGCTGCGCCAGAGTGACAAAATACTGTAGCTGTCGAAGAGAGAGCGCGGGCAAGCGCTGCCAGGGTTCCGTCATGATTATCCATTACACGCGTCACAGAATAACCCGGGGTTATCGGGCGATAAATTTTATCAGCTGGGCAAACGTTTGCCGTGTGCATAGAGTAGCGTCATTATTTTGATGCTGGAACTGTTAATTGCATGACTGCTGAAACCCGACGCCGCGCCGTTCAGGCTGCACGAGGCGAAATGCCCTTTGACCTGCTGCTCACCGATACCCGTATTGTGGATATGGTCACCGGTGAGATCCGCGAAGCGGATGTCGGTATCGTGGGCTCACTGATTGCCAGCGTCCATCCGCGCGGCAGCCGCAACGACGCGCATGAGACTCACGCGCTGAACAACCAGTTTCTGTCGCCAGGGCTGATGGATACCCACGTCCACCTTGAAAGCTCCCACCTTATGCCCGCCCGCTACGCGGAGATTGTACTTGCACAGGGCACCACGGCGGTCTTCTGGGATCCGCATGAACTGGCCAACGTGCTGGGCATTGACGGCGTCCGTTTTGCCATTGAGGCCAGCCGCAATCTGCCGCTGCAGGTGATGGTCGCCGCGCCTTCAAGCGTGCCCTCAACGCCCGGCCTGGAAATGTCCGGGGCGGATTTTTCCGGAGACGAGATGAACACCCTGCTCGGCTGGCCGGAAGTGCGCGGTGTGGCTGAAGTGATGGACATGCACGGGGTGCTTAATGGCAGCCAGCGTATGCTTGAAATTATGCAGGCCGGGCTCGACAGCGGAAAGCTGATTGAAGGCCATGCCCGCGGTCTCAGCGGTGCGGATTTACAGGCTTATCTGGCAGCAGGCGTAACTTCTGACCATGAGTTAACGTCGGCTGACGATGCGCTGGAAAAACTGCGTGCCGGGCTGACGCTGGAGATCCGCGGTTCGCACCCTTATCTGCTGCCCGATATTGTCAGCGCCCTGAAAACGCTCCCCCATCTTTCGTCTCACATCACGGTTTGCACCGATGATGTTCCGCCAGACATCCTCATGGAAAAAGGCGGGATCATCGCGCTGCTGAACCTGCTGATTGAACATGGATTAGCGGCCACCGACGCACTGCGTTTTGCAACGCTCAATGCGGCCATTCGCCTGCAGCGTAACGACCTGGGGCTGATTGCCGCCGGGCGTCGCGCGGATCTGGTGGTGTTTGACTCGCTGGATAAACTGACGGCGCGCCAGGTCTACGTCGCCGGAAAGCTGATTGCCCGGGACGGGGCAACGCTCGAACCTGTTGCTGATACGCCTCTTACGTTGCCACGTGATACCGTACGGTTGTCTGCCCTGACCGCTGATGATTTTTGCATGCGCATTGGCAACGCGAACCATGGCGTGGCTCGCTTGCGCCACATCCGCGGCGCGCGCTTTACCCGCTGGGGTGAAACAGATGTTCAGGTGCGCAACGGGTGCGTGCAGATCCCGGACGGCTTTAGCCTGATCTGGGTTCAGCATCGCCATGCCCGTCATGCAGCAAAACCGCAAATTGCCCTGCTTGAAGGCTGGGGGGAACTGCGCGGGGCGATTGCCACTAGCTACTCGCACGACTCTCACAACCTGGTGGTTCTGGGCCGCGATCCGAACGATATGGCGCTGGCTGCCAATACGCTTATCAACAGCGGTGGTGGCATGGCGCTGGCGCAACAGGGTGACGTGATTGCCCACGTTGCCATGCCGATTGCGGGCATGCTGTCAGAACTGCCACCTGCCGAGCTGGCGCTGCAGTTCAGGACGCTGCGCGATCGCAGCAGTCTGATTGCCGACTGGGAACCGCCTTATCGGGTCTTTAAGGCCATCGAAGGAACCTGCCTTGCCTGTAATGCCGGGCCACATTTGACCGATCTTGGACTGACCGATGGCAGCACGCGCCAGATTGTCGATCCGCTGATTTCTTACCGGGAAACCCCGGACAACACACAATAATACCGAAGGAGAGCCGGATAATGGCCGACAATACCGTTAATTCGCCAGCACCAGGGCGCTGGCTTGAACGTCGTTTTGCACTCCGTGCACGCGGGAGCACCGTGCGCACCGAGTGCCTGGCGGGTATCACCGGTTTTCTCGCCGCCGCCTATTTGCTGGTGGTGATCCCAGGGCTGCTGGCCGTGGGAGGAATGGACAAAGGCGCCGCGACCACGGGCACCATTCTGGTCTTCGTTGCCGGGACGCTGCTGATGGCGTTTTACGCCAACCTGCCGTTTATCGTCGGGCCAGGAATTGGTGGCTCGGTGCTGGTCGGAGTGACGCTTGCGGGCAGTGAAGGCATTGGCTGGCAAATTGGTCTGGGTATCGCCTGCTGGTCGGGGATTTTATTCTTTCTGCTGACCCGGTTTGGCCTGCGTGAAGTGGTGACCCGCTCGGTGCCACAGTCCATCAAGCTGGGGCTGACGGCCTCCATCGGGCTGTTTGTCGCCGTACTCGGTTTCCGCAACGCCGGGCTGGTGCTGGCGAATGCCAAAACGAACGCACTGATGCTGGGAGATTTTTTGTCACCCGGTGCACTGGTGGCGTTACTCGGCCTGTTCCTGGCTATCGGCCTGCAGGCTCGTCGTATTCCGGGTGCGATCCTGTGGGCTATCCTGCTCGCGACCCTCGTGGGTATTCCGATGGGCGTCACGAAATTACCCGCCAGTTTTATCGATGTGCCCCATTCCATCGCTCCCGTCCTCGGGCATGTCGATATGCTGGGCGCGCTGAATATTGCCTTTCTGCCATTCCTGTTTGTCTTCTTCGCCTCCGAGTTTTTCTCCACCATGGGAACAACGCTGGCGGTGGGCGGGGAAGCAGGGCTGCTGGATGAAGAAGGCAATATGCCAAACATTAACCGCCCGTTTATGGTGGACTCCATTGCCGCCGCGATTGGCCCGTGGGTAGGCATTCCTGCCGCCACGGCGCTGATTGAATCGTCCGCAGCCGCGGAAGCCGGCGGCAAAACCGGCATGACCGCGCTGGCCGCGGCGGTAATGTTCCTGCTGATGCTGCTGTTTACCCCTGTGGCGCTGATGATCCCGAAAGAAGCCACGGCGCCCGCCCTGATCCTCATCGGGCTGAATATGTTTAGCGGTTTACGTAAGGTTGATCTGGCGAACTTCACCGACGGCTTGCCGGTGTTGATGATGGTGATGATTACGCTGATTGCCAACAGTTTCGGGACCGGTATTGCGGGCGGGCTGCTGTTTTATATCGTTATCAAAGCGATAGCCGGGAAATGGCGCGATATCCCCGTCGGTCTTTGGATCCTCGCCATTCCCCTGGTGTATTACTTCGCCACGCTGGTGAAGCACTAACCCTCACGCCTCTTTTCCTTCGGGGTATAGCCGTAGTCGAAATGGCTATACCCCGCGCTGTAATACAGCGCCGCAGATTTCACGATATCATTGAGAATGGCACCGTTCACCTGCACACCCATCTGCTGCAGACGCTTTACACAGTTTTCCGTCTCTTTCACGTTGGTTTTACCAAAGCGGGCAACCAGTAACGTGGTTGCGGCCACTCTGGCAATCAGCACCGCATCGGTCACGGCCAGCACCGGCGGTGTATCAACGATAACAACGTCATAGTGTGCGTTCATCCCCGACATCACCTCCTGGAAGCGTTCTCCCATGAGCAGCTCCGCGGGACGTAACGGCTGAGGACCGCAGGTCAGAACATCAAATCCCGCCTTATCAACGCGCTGGATCGCCTCCTGCCACGCCACATTTCCCTCAAGGACAGCGGATAATCCGTGATGGTTGTTCAGCTTAAAGAGATTATGCACATAGCCTTTACGCATATCCGCATCGATAAAGAGCACCCGTTTTCCGGCCTGAGCCGCTATTGATGCCAGTGACGTGCTGACCAGCGTTTTGCCGCAATTCTGCGTGGGGCCCGTAATCACCACGATCTGGTTTGAGGCGTCCATCATCGTGAAGTGCAGGCTGGTACGCAGTCCGCGCATCGCTTCAACAAACATATCCGCTGGCCGGTCTGTGGGCAGGAAGGGGATATCCGAAGTTTTGTGTTTCCCGTGGGGCGCCAAAAAGTGCTTTCGGCGCAAATGCGTTTTTTTCCACAGCCAGACCGAGCGCGGCAGCGTCGCCAGAACCGGCATCCCCTGCTCTTCTATTTGCTCTGACGAGGTGATCCCTCGCCGACAGGCAGTACGAACCAACACCCAACCCATGGAGACCATCAGCCCTAGCAGCACGCCAGGCAGAATAATAAGCGCTTTACGGGGTTTTATTGGCTCAGGTTGCGTAACCGCGGTATCAATGATCCGCACGTTGCCGATGGCGCTGGAGCGTGAAATGTTCAGTTCCTGTTGGCGTGTCAGCAGCTGCAGGTAAATGGTACGCCCGGACTCGACATCACGGCTCAGGCGCAACACTTCCTGCTGGGTAGAAGGCATAGATGAAACCCGGCTGTTCAGGCGCGCGCGTCCCTCTTCGAGCGTTTGTCGCTTCTCCCGTAATGCGCGATAGGTCGGGTGATCCTTTTTGAAAAGCTGAGAAACCTCTGCCTCACGAAAAGTCAGTTCGTTGAGCTGATTTTCCACGTTAACGACCTGATCCAGTACGGACTTCGCCTCAAGGGATAAGTCGACGGAATCGCGCTGCGCCCGATAGGCATTCAGTCGTGCTTCGGCCTCATCCAGTTCGTGACGGACCTTAGGCAACTGCTCCTGTAAAAACGCCAGACTTCGGGAATCCTGTGCCTCCTGACGCGCAATATTCTGGCTGAGATAATTTTCAGCAATCGTATTGAGCACCACCGCTATCCTGTCCGGATCCTCACCCGTCAGCGTCAGGGTGATCATACCGCTCTGTTTACCGGATTCCGCGACAAAAAGTCTCTTCTGCAGCGCGTTAATTGCCTCAAGCCTGGTAAAGGCTTGAAGGGTAAATTGGGTCCCCGGCTCCGCGCTGAGCGAGGTCACCAGAAGCGTGATCCCGTCTTTCACCAGCCGTTTGCCAACCCTACCGTCAGCCTTAAGCGTCTCCCCTTCCAGGCGATACCGGCCCTGCCCCAGCACGGTCAGGACAACCGCTTGCGGTTTCCCCTCCTGCTGGGGCAGGGTAAGATCACCTATCGTCATGTTGCCCGGTTTACTGCCGCGTAGACGTTCCCAGAGGCGCCCCACAACCGGGAGAACGCGCTGTTTTACCTGATATGTCAGCCCCAGATTATCAACGGTTCCCCCCAGGATCATGCGCGATTTAAGCAGCAACAGTTCAGGTTCGGCGTCGGGTGAAAGGTCAGACCCAAACTGGCTTAAGCTTTTAAGCAACGAGTTGTCCTGCTTTGCTTCTATCTGTACCAGGGCATCCGCCTGGTAGACCGGCGTGGCGCTAAACGCGTAGAGCCCCGCGCACACCGTAAACAGGAGCGTGACCAGCCCGATTAGCATGCGGTGATCAATCATCTCAGCAAGTAGCTGCATAAGATCGATTTCATTACTGTGCGGTGCGGCAGCACCGTATTTGTCTGATGTATGAGAAGACATTAACGCTTCATTCCTTTTTGACCCACACGACGAGCCCATTCCTGACTGGCTTTTACCAGCTGCCCGAAAACATATTCAAACGCTTCACGACTTTTGCGGTAAGGATCGGGAATGTCCCTATTTTCCAGCCATTGGCCAAACAGCAGCGATTTTCCGCGACATTCGGGCGACACAGCGGCAATAAAACGCAGATGCTCCGGCTCCATCACCAGAATCAAATCGGAGGTTTGCAACATGCTGCGCGTCATCTTGCGTGCCACGTGCCCCTCCAGCGAAACGCCGTAACACCGGGCCACCTCCCGTGCAGTTGCATCCGCCGGGCGTCCTTCAAATCCGTAAATCCCAGCCGAGGTCACAAGTCTGCCGGGCAGCTGTTGTCGCAACAGCCGCTCCCCCATCGGCGAACGGCAAATATTGCCGGTGCAAACCACTAAGATTGAGTTGAACATTATTGCGGCCATGAACGGATGAAGCGGACGGTTTCGGTCAGGTCATGGACACCGCTGATGGTGGGTACCAGCTGTGTGATCACGCGATTCCAGCGTGACAACGGCGCGGTGGTGACGTAGACAATGTCATACGGTTCAAGCTGGAATTCCGTCCCCAGTACCATCGCGGAGGCATCCTTGGCATTGAGCTGATAGATATTGGCAATTTTGTCCGTCGCCCCTTTTTTCGCTACCGAGCGAATAACAAAAATCCCGGTTGCATCGGCCATATTCTGATCCAGCCCGCCTGCATTCCCCAGGGCTTCCGCCAGGGTCATTCCGCTACGATCCATCTTCAACGTGCTCTGCTTCACCACCTCGCCCATCACGAACACTTTTAAGGCATCGTTACGCGGAACAAAGAGGATATCGCCCGGATACAGCAGCTTATTCTGGCTTAAATCACCGTGCTGCATCAGCGCATAGAGCGAAAGGCGCGCGTCCTGGCCATTATGCGTGAGGACCACGTTACGCCAGTCGGCATCCGCGGAAAGCCCACCTGCGGCGTTGACCGCGTCCATTACCGTCAACGGAATATTGGTTATCGGTTGCTGGCCTGATTTTGCCACCTCTCCTGTCACATAGGCTTTTTGTGAGCGGAAAGACGCCACGCTGACATCCACCTGCGGACTCTCAATAACCTTCTCCAGTTGCGCGGTGATTGCTTCACGCACCTGCGCGACCGTTTTGCCTGCAACATGCAGTTTTCCGACGTAGGGATAGAAGAGCGTTCCATCCGCATTCACCCAGTTACCCGCGTCACTCGCGGTACGATACTGCCCTGCGGGCGTGGTTAATTCCGGATGATCCCAGACGGTGACCGTCAGGATGTCGCCGGTGCCTATGCGGTATTCCCAGTTTTTGACCTGCTCATCCAGAGTAGGATTTGCCTGAGATTTGAGGACAGGCGGTCGCAATCTTTCAATGAGCGCCGGGGTCAGGGGATAAATTTCCACGTGTTGATCGAGCTGATAATTCGCTTCTCCGTCAGCCATGACTTTTTTCCCGGTAATGCTGAGATCCTGACCTGGCGAAAATACGCAACCAGTTAACTGGCCGACTGAAAGAAATAAAAGTGAAAATAGCGTTGTATTTTTCATTTATATAAAAAGTTCTTTTATTGTTGTGTTTGTTGTTAAACAGATAAAAAATAAATTCATTTACATTAAAATTTTCAACGGGTTATTGTTTTAGCGGACGTATTACAAAAAACGGACAACGTTTCCCTTCCTGGCGATAAAAAAGCAAAATCGTTCCCATTCTTTTGAAAAAAATGGAAAGAGATTGATGTCATACGGAGGCGATATTAAATGTTCTTACGTGGGAAAGCATGCGTTGAACAGTCCATTTGCGAAGTGAGAAGGTATTTTCAGAATTGATTAATGAAATAATAAATATTGGAAATATCAAATTCGGGAGATATTGACCGTAGTGATACTGCGCGCGTCATTACGACTACACAAAACCGTCCACTTTTGTTACATTTTTTTTCAAACACACCATGCTTTGGTACTTAAAATGGACTGTCTGCCTCGCGTTCCATGAACCCGCAGACGAAAAGTATCTGTAACGATATCACTGGAGAAAAAATGGCTAAGCGTAAATTGCTGCTTCTGGGTGTATTACTGTCTCTGGCGGGTTCCGCGTTTTCTGCCCCGCAAACCGCCGCTGCGCCATCAGGCATTAAAGCCTATGAGGAACAAGAGTTCATCGCTGATTTCACCAAATTCAAGATTGGCGACACCGCACCGGCGCAGTATCAAACGCCTGAGTACACCATTAAACAGTACCAGCTGCGTAACCTGCCGGCCCCGGATGCGGGTACCCACTGGACCTATATGGGCGAGAACTACGTCCTGATTGGCGATGCAGATGGCAAAATCTACAAAGCCTACAATGGAGATATCTTCTATCACCGCTAATGACATTTTAATTCGGCCCTGGCAGGAGAGCGATCGCCCCTTTTTGCGAACACTTTATCTCCACGCGCGGCGCGAGGCCTGGCCATGGCTGGACGGTTCCGAGTGGCAGCTTGAAGACTTTGACGCGGCAACCCGCGACGAAGTGATTTGGGTGGCCGTTCAGGACGGGCATCGACTGGGTTTTGCGTCGGTGTGGACGAACGACAACTTCCTGCACAATCTGTTTGTCGATCCGCAGTATCAAGGTCTGGGCGTCGGTCATTTGCTCCTTGAACAGGTGCAAAACGCGTTCACCAGTACGGGTTCGCTGAAGTGTCTGGTAAAGAATGACCGGGCTGTTGCCTTTTACCAGCGCCATTGCTGGCATATTGAAGCGAAGGGTGACTCGCCGGAAGGCGAGTACTTTTTAATGCATTACGTACAGCGTTAAACGCGGGTGACACGGGTGACGCTTCGCTGAGCCGGCCTACAACACGTTATTTCCGTAGGCCGGGTCAGGCGCAAACGCCGCCCGGCAATTCAGACTAAAGCACTCACACCGCGCGAAACGCAATTTCACTCGGGATGACTTCGCCCTGCCAGTAAAGCTGCGCCGCAACGCGCCCCGCCAGCTGTCGATACATCTCTGCAAATTCACTGTCCGGACGGCTGACGACCGTCGGCTTCCCGCTGTCCAGATCTTCACGCAGCGAGATGTGCAGCGGCATCTGCCCAAGCAGTTGGGTGTGATACTGCGCAGCCAGTTTTTCTGCCCCACCGGTGCCAAAGATAGGCTCATGGTGTCCGCAGTTGCTGCAGATATGCATACTCATGTTCTCGACAATACCCAGCACCGGCACGTCCACTTTCTCGAACATCACGATGCCTTTTTTGGCGTCGATCAGCGCGATGTCCTGCGGGGTGGTCACCACGACCGCTCCCGTGACCGGAATGTTTTGCGCCAGTGTCAGCTGAATGTCACCGGTGCCCGGCGGCATATCCAGCACCAGATAATCCAGATCGGGCCACATTGTCTCCTGCAACATCTGCATCAGCGCTTTGCTGGCCATCGGGCCACGCCACACCATGGCGTTATCGTCTGTCACCAGATAACCAATGGAGTTGGTTGCCAGACCGTGGGCCATGATCGGTGCCATGTGCGTGCCATCCGGCGAGGTTGGGCGCTGGTTTTCCGCGCCCAGCATGTTAGGCACAGACGGTCCGTAAATATCGGCGTCCAGAATACCGACCTTCGCCCCTTCGGCTGCCAGCGCGAGCGCCAGGTTTACCGCCGTAGAGGATTTACCCACCCCACCCTTGCCTGAACTGACGGCAATGATGTTTTTCACGCCGTTCACGCCCGGGTGGTTTTTCACACGCTTGAGGGTGGCGATGCTGTGGGTCAGCTTCCAGTCAATGGCTTTCGCGCCGGTAATGCGCAACAGCTCAGAGCTGGTTTGCTCTTTCAGCGCGTCGAACGCGCTGGTCCAGACGAAGGGCATCTGCAGCTCAATGTGAAGCGTATCGTCCAGCCATGCGACATGGTGTAACGCTTTCAGCGTGGTGAGATTGTGCTTCAGGGTTGGATGCTGAAAGTTAGCCAGCGTCCCGGCGACCATTGCTCTTAAGGCTTCCGGTGATTTGGCCTGGGATTGAGAACTCATCCCGACTCCTTTGTTCTTGTGAATAAGACCTTAGATGAACAAGTTTACCTGAAAGGCCGTGGTTTGTGCTTACTTAATAATGCCCCTTTTGGTAATATCAAAAACCCTTTTCACAGTTAAAAGAAGTAATGCCTACTATGACTCAAGTCGCGAAGAAAATTCTGGTAACGTGCGCACTGCCGTACGCCAACGGCTCAATCCACCTCGGCCACATGCTGGAGCATATCCAGGCTGATGTCTGGGTCCGTTACCAGCGAATGCGCGGCCACGAGGTTAACTTCATCTGCGCGGACGATGCCCACGGCACGCCGATCATGCTGAAAGCGCAGCAGTTGGGGATCTCCCCAGAGCAGATGATTGCCGAAATGAGTCAGGAGCATCAGACCGATTTTGCGGGCTTTGACATCAGCTATGACAACTATCACTCCACGCACAGCGACGAAAACCGTGAGCTGTCGGAGCTGATCTACTCTCGCCTGAAAGAGAACGGTTTTATTAAAAACCGCACCATCTCTCAGCTGTACGATCCGGAAAAAGGCATGTTCCTGCCGGACCGCTTTGTCAAAGGTACCTGCCCGAAATGTAAATCACCGGATCAGTATGGCGATAACTGCGAAGTGTGCGGCGCAACCTACAGCCCGACTGAGCTTATCGATCCGAAATCTGTTGTTTCGGGTGCCACACCGGTAATGCGTGATTCCGAGCACTTCTTCTTCGACCTGCCGTCCTTCAGCGAAATGCTGCAGGCGTGGACCCGCAGCGGCGCGCTGCAGGAGCAGGTCGCGAATAAAATGCAGGAGTGGTTCGAATCCGGTCTGCAGCAGTGGGATATCTCCCGCGATGCACCGTATTTCGGTTTCGAAATTCCGAACGCACCGGGTAAATACTTCTACGTCTGGCTGGATGCGCCAATCGGGTACATGGGCTCCTTCAAGAACCTGTGCGACAAGCGCGGCGACACCGTCAGCTTTGACGAATACTGGAAGAAAGATTCCGACGCCGAGCTGTATCACTTTATCGGCAAAGACATTGTTTACTTCCACAGCCTGTTCTGGCCGGCGATGCTGGAAGGCAGTAACTTCCGTAAACCAACCAACCTGTTTGTGCACGGCTATGTGACGGTCAACGGCGCGAAGATGTCCAAATCTCGCGGTACGTTCATCAAAGCCAGCACCTGGCTGAACCACTTCGACGCGGACAGCCTGCGTTATTACTACACGGCGAAGCTCTCTTCCCGCATCGACGATATCGACCTGAATCTGGAAGATTTCGTGCAGCGCGTGAACGCCGACATCGTCAACAAAGTCGTCAACCTGGCTTCCCGTAACGCGGGCTTTATCGCCAAGCGTTTCGACGGCGTGCTGTCTGCCGAACTGGCCGATCCTGAACTGTACAAAACCTTCACCGACGCCGCCGCGGCGGTTGGCGAAGCCTGGGAAAGCCGTGAGTTCGGTAAAGCGATTCGTGAAATCATGGCGCTGGCTGACGTGGCTAACCGCTACGTTGACGAGCAGGCACCGTGGGTTGTCGCGAAACAGGAAGGCCGCGACGCCGACCTGCAGGCGATCTGCACCATGGGCCTGAACATGTTCCGCGTGCTGATGACCTGGCTGAAGCCGGTACTGCCACAGCTGGCCTCCCGCGCTGAAGCATTCCTCAACACCGAGCTGACCTGGGATGCTATCCAGCAACCACTGCTCGGCCACAAGGTGAATACCTTCAAGGCGCTGTACAACCGCATCGAGATGAAGCAGGTAGAATCCCTGGTGGAAGCGTCTAAAGAAGAGGTGAAGGCTGCCGCTGCGCCGGTGACTGGCCCGCTGGCAGACGATCCGATTCAGGAGACCATTACCTTTGATGATTTCGCCAAGGTCGATCTGCGTGTCGCACTGATTGAAAACGCGGAATTTGTCGAAGGCTCGGACAAACTGCTGCGCCTGACGCTGGATCTGGGCGGTGAGAAGCGTAACGTCTTCTCCGGTATCCGTTCTGCCTATCCTGATCCGCAGGTGCTGATTGGCCGTCAGACCGTGATGGTCGCCAACCTGGCACCGCGCAAAATGCGCTTCGGCATCTCGGAAGGCATGGTGATGGCGGCAGGTCCTGGCGGGAAAGATATCTTCCTGTTAAGCCCTGATGAAGGCGCCAAACCAGGTCAGCAGGTGAAATAATAAAAAAGCCGGAGATAATCTCCGGCTTTTTTTTGCCTCTTCATCCTTCACGCCCCGGTACCACTCACGGCTTAGCGTGATGCACCCGGTGAGTCAGTCCGCGTAAAAAATAACGCAAAAACTGGTCGCCGCACTCGCGGTAGTTCTTATGGTCCGGCGCACGCATCATGGCGGTGATCTCCGGCATCGACACGCGGTGCTTCTGCTCTGTCATAATCGCCAGAATATCGTCTGTTTTCAGTGAAAACGCGATACGCAGCTTTTTCAGCACCGTGTTGTTATTCACCCGACGCTCAAGCGCCAGTTCTGGTGCTGAGTCATCTTTCCCGCGCTTGTCGTAGATGAGGCCGTTCAGGAAGCCAGACAGGATAATGTCAGGGCAGCGAACAAACCCCTCTTCATCCTCTTTTGTCATCCAGGTGTCGAAACCGGCAGAGGTGGACTCCATGCCAGCAAGCGCAAGAATGCGCACCATATCGTTATTGTTTGCTTTCAGGGTGTAGCGCAGGCTACGGAGAATATCATTACTGAGCATGGGTGCCTTTAACTTAACTGTCGATGATGCAATGGGGCGCAGTGTACCAGTTTTACAGGCCGATCGCCTCTTTCAAACTCTTAAGGTAGCGGCGACTGACGGGGACGGTTTGCCCGGCACGCAGCACCAGCTCTGCCTGTCCGTTGTCTTCCAGCCGGATCTCTTTCAGGTGCGCCATGTTCACCAGATACTGGCGATGGCAACGAACGAGCGGCGTTCGGCTCTCCAGCGTCCGCAGCGTCAGCTCGGTAAAGCCTTCGTTCCCCTCCGCGCTGGTAACAAATACGCCGCTCAAACGGCTGCTGACAAACGCCACATCGTCCATCTGCAGAAGGTAAATCCGACTGTGGCCGGTGCAGGGGATAAATTTCAGCGGCTGCTGGTTTTCCGGCAACAGCGTGACATCCTGCACGGTGCGCTCCTGGCGCAAACGGCTGAGGGTCTTTTCAAGACGCTTCTCTTCAATCGGTTTCAGTAAATAATCGAATGCGTGCTCCTCAAAGGCTTTGACGGCGTATTCATCGAAGGCGGTCAAAAACACAATGTAGGGGCGATGTTCCGGGTCGAGCATTCCGACCATCTCCAGGCCGCTAATTCGGGGCATCTGAATGTCGAGGAACAGCACGTCCGGGCGCAGTTTGTGCACGGCGCCAATAGCCTCAATGGCGTTTGCGCACTCCCCCACAATCTCAATGTCAGGCTGCTCCTGCAACAAAACGCGCAGGTTTTCCCGTGCTAACGGCTCATCATCCACAATCAGCACTCTTAGCATGCGTTTTCCTCCAGCGGCAGTCGTAACGTAATACGGGTGAATCGGTCGGGCTCACAGGCAACGGTAATGCCACAGTCATCACCAAAGTGCGCGCGCAGGCGTTTATCCACCAGGCTCATCCCTAATCCGCCTGAGGTGGAAGGCACGTAAAGCCCGGCGTTATCTTCAATATCCAGCACCAGATGATGGTTAAAGCGGCTGGCGGAAATGGTGATCTCCCCAATCCCCAACAGCTGTGACGTACCGTGTTTAATGGCGTTTTCCACAATAGGCTGCAGGGTAAAGGCTGGAAGATGCTGATACGCCAGCTCATCCGGGACGGATAACGACACCTGCAGACGAGTCTGGAAGCGGGCCTGCTCAATCTGCAGGTAGGCATTAACGTGTTCTATTTCATCGGCCAGGGTCACAATCTCGGACGGACGTTTAAGGTTTTTGCGGAAAAACGTCGACAGGAACTGAACCAGCTGCGCGGCCTGATCGCTGTCACGGCGGATCACCGCTTTGAGCGTATTAAGCGCATTGAACAGGAAATGCGGATTCACCTGAGCGTGCAGGAGTTTAATTTCGGATTGCGTCAGCAACGCTTTCTGACGCTCATACTGCCCGGCGAGGATCTGCGCGGAGAGCAGCTGAGCGATGCCCTCTCCCAGCGTACGGTTGATAGAGCTGAACAGACGGTTTTTCGCTTCATAAAGCTTGATGGTGCCCATTACCCGCTGGTTTTCCCCGCGCAGCGGAATGACCAGCGTGGAGCCCAGTTTGCACTGCGGGTGCAGCGAACAGCGGTAAGGAACTTCGTTGCCGTCGGCATACACCACTTCGCCGGTTTCAATGGCGCGCAGCGTATAGGCGGAGGAGATCGGTTTCCCGGGCAGATGGTGGTCGTCGCCCGTGCCGGTAAAAGCCAGCAACCGTTCACGGTCGGTTATCGCCACCGCGCCGATATCCAGCTCCTTATAAAGCACCTGCGCCACCTTCATGCTGTTCTCTTCGTTAAAGCCCTGACGCAGGATCCCCTCCGTCGAAGCGGCGACCTTCAGGGCCGTCGCGGAAAACGCCGAGGTGTACTTCTCAAACATGGCGCGCTTGTCGAGCAAAATACGCATAAACAGCGCAGCACCCACGGTATTCGTCACCATCATCGGGGCGGCGATATTGCTCACCAGATGGAGCGCATCGTCAAACGGTCGGGCAATCAGCAAGATGATGGCCATTTGCGCCATTTCAGCGACAAAGGTGATCGCCCCGGCGGTGAGCGGGCTAAAGACTTTATCCGGACGGCCGCGCTTAATCATGTAGCTGTGAACCAGTCCGCCGAGCAGCCCTTCGACGATCGTTGAGATCATACAGCTCAGCGCCGTCATGCCGCCCATCGAATACCGATGCAGGCCACCGGTTAACCCGACCAGCCCACCGACCACAGGGCCGCCAAGCAACCCGCCCATCACGGCACCGATGGCTCGCGTATTGGCAATGGAGTCTTCGATATGGAGACCAAAATAGGTTCCCATAATGCAGAAAATAGAGAAGGTCACGTAGCAGAGCAGCTTGTGCGGCAGGCGTACGGTTACTTGCATCAGCGGAATGAACAGACGCGTTTTACTCATCAACCAGGCGATGACAAGAAACACGCACATCTGCTGAAGCAACAGCAGCACCAGATTAAACTCGTACATACTCAAAACCGCACACCCTCAAAACGCGTAACATACACTGCTGGCGGTAAACTTTCTTTGAAGCGCGGCAAAAAAGCTGCAATTCGTGCCCGGCATCACACCTTTTGCCGAACCTAACGCCTGCTTCGCATTATTCGTGCAAAAAACAACCATTTCTTCCTGGTTCAGTAAACAGGGACTACAGTTAAGCTGGGGACGCGTAAGCCAGGGGGCGAATATGGCGCTTTACACAATCGGTGAAGTGGCACTCCTTTGTGATATCAATCCCGTCACGCTACGGGCATGGCAGCGACGGTATGGATTACTCAAACCGCAGAGAACGGACGGAGGCCATCGTCTCTTCAACGATGCCGATATCGACCGGATCCGCGAGATCAAAAGCTGGATCGATAACGGTGTGCAGGTCGGCAAAGTGAAATCCCTGCTCAGCCATGACGATCCTGACACGCAGCTTCTCTGGCGCGAACAACAGGAAACGTTGCTGCGCCTTCTGCAGGCGGGCAATCTGCAGCGCCTGCGCGCATGGATAAAAGAGCAAGGGCGCGATTATCCCGCGCAAACGCTGATCACGCATCTTTTCATCCCGCTCCGTCGACGCCTGCAGTGCCAGCAGACCACCCTGCAGGCGCTGCTGAGTATGCTCGACGGCGTCCTGATCAACTATATTGCCGTCTGCCTTGCCTCGGCGAAGAACAAGCACGGAAAAGACGCGCTGGTGGTCGGCTGGAACGTGCACGATACTACTCGCCTATGGCTGGAGGCCTGGATTGCCACCCAGAATGGCTGGCGCGTTGATGTTCTTGTGCACTCGCTGGCGCAATTTCGCCCTGAATTGTTCGACGGCCAGACCCTGCTGGTCTGGTGCGGGGAAGTGCCTTCCGCCTCACAGCAACAGCTGATGACAGAATGGCGTGAACATGGTTACCCGGTTTACTCGCTTGGCCCGGAAGAACCGTAACGGCATTTAATGGTTCATTAACAGCTGCGCTTCACCGTATAATTGTTCCGTTAACAACAGGAGCACATGATGAAGGCAACCAAACTGGCCGTAATTACCCTTTTTGTTCTGATGGCCGTAAGCGGTATCGGCGGCGTGATGCTGGCCGGGTATTCGTTTATTGTTCGTGGCGGTGTCGGCTGAGATACTGCGCCAGACGCTCAAAAACGCGATCGACGACGATTGCCGCCAGCGCGACCAGCAACGCCCCCTGCACAATATAGGCCGTATTGAACCCGCTTAAGCCGATGATAATCGGCGTTCCCAGGGTGTTAGCCCCCACCGTCGACGCAATGGTCGCCGTCCCGATGTTGATGATCACCGACGTACGGATCCCCGCAAGGATGACCGGTGCCGCCAGGGGGAGTTCAACTTTGCGCAGCCGCTCTGCGCGACTCATCCCCATCCCTTCAGCGACGCTCAGTACCGACGCAGGTACCGCCGCAATACCGGCCAGCGTACCCTGCAAAATGGGCAACACACCGTATAAAATCAGCGCAATGATGGCCGGTTGCTGACCAAAGCCCATCACCGGCACTGCAATCGCCAGTACCGCCACCGGCGGAAACGTCTGGCCAATCGCCGCAATGGTCTCCACCAGCGGGCGAAACTCCCGGCCCGCGGGCCGCGTGACCGCGATGCCCGCCCCCACGCCCAGTACAATAGCGATGGCACTTGAGAGCACCACCAGCCAGAGATGGGCCAGGGCAAGATTAATAAAACTCTCCTGCTGATACACCGGGCGCGGCAGGTCGGGGAAGAGCGTGCTAAACAGCGCCGCGCTGTGCGGCATCAGGAACAGCAAAGCGACAAAGAGCACGACCAGCCAGAGCAGCGGATCACGAAGAGCCTTCACGTGTCACCTCCCCTGCCAGCAGATCGCGAAAATGCAGGGTGCCACTTGGCGCGCCCCGGGCATCCGCAACGGGCAACACTTCACACTGACGGGCAACAAACGCCGAAAGCGCATCCCGCAAGCTCATCTGTTCCTGCAGAGGCTCGCCACTCACCGTCGCGTCCTGTCGACGCATATAGTCGCTGACCGTACGCAGCGAGAGCAGCCTGACGCCCAGCTCGCTGCGGCCAAAAAACTCACGCACAAAATCGTTCTTCGGCCAGGTCAGCAGCTCAAGCGGCGTCCCCTGCTGCACCACCTCGCCATGGTCCATCAGCACCAGATGGTCGGCCAGACGCAGCGCCTCATCAATATCGTGCGTCACAAGAATGATTGTTCGCCCCAGAATGCGATGAATGCGGGTCATTTCCGCCTGCAGTGCGGCGCGCGTGACCGGATCCAGCGCGCCGAAGGGTTCATCCATCAATAACACCTGCGGATTGGCCGCCAGCGCACGCGCTACGCCCACCCGCTGCTGCTGGCCTCCGGAAAGCTGGTGCGGGTAGCGTTCACGCAGCGCAGGTTCTAACCCGAGCAGAGACATCAGTTCATCAACCCGGTCGGCAGTTTTTGCCCGCGACCATTTCTCCAGCTGCAGCACGGTGGCGATGTTCTGCGCGACCGTCCAGTGCGGAAACAGGCCGATGGACTGGATGGCATACCCCATACGACGACGCAGCTCCAGCACAGGCAGGCTGCGGATCTCTTCTCCGGCAAAGCGGATCAGACCGCTGTCATGCTCAACCAGGCGGTTAATCATCTTCAGGGTGGTGGATTTTCCCGACCCCGAAGTGCCAATCAGCACGGAAAATGCGCCCTCGGCAAAATTCAGGTTGAGATGGCTTGCCGCCGGACGACCCGCAAAGGTTTTACTGACATCGTGAAATTCAATCATTGGCTCTTCTCCTGAGCAGCGCGAGCCATAAGGCAAACAGCGCGTCGATGACAACCGCCAGCGCAATCGTGGGCACCACGCCCAATAACACCAGGTCCAGGGCGCTACTCAACAGCCCCTGGAAAACCAGCGCGCCAAAGCCGCCCGCGCCAATCAGCGCCGCAATCACCGCCATGCCAACGGTTTGCACCGCCACCACCCGCAGGCTGCGCAGCAGCAGGGGCAAAGCCAGCGGCAACTGGATCTTCCAGAAACATTGTCTCGCGCTCATCCCCATTGCATGGGCACTTTCCAGCACGTCCGGCGCGACCTGGCTCAGCCCGGCCACCACGCCGCGCACCAGCGGCAGCAGCGCATAGAGCACCAGCGCGATAAGGGCTGGCGTTAAACCGGTTCCGGCGATCCCCATCGTTCCCAGCACCGGGAACGACTTCACCAGCCCGGCCAGCGGAGCAATCAACAGGCCAAACAGAGCGACGGACGGGATGGTCTGAATCACATTCAGTACGGCAAACACCCCACCCTGACGTGAAGGATGGCGATAGCACCACATACCCAGCGGTATGCCGAGCAGTAAGGCCGGGATCAGGGTGCCGAAGAGGATCGTGAGGTGTTGCGCCAGGGCGTCATTAAACACCTCCTGACGGTTGGCGTACTCTTTTAACAGCGAGAGATTATTCAGCTCACCGCTAAACAGCAGCAGCAATGGAATACACCATATCTGGGCATTGAGTATCCAGCGCCAGACGGATGTTGAGATAAGACGGCGAATAGCATCGCTGCAGGCCAGCAGACACAGCGCCAGCCAGAGCCACAAACCGCTACCCACAGAGGTTCTTGCCAGCGGACTTTCCGCCGAGGTCATGTGCGTTGCTGCAAGCCCGCCTCCCCAGAATAAGGCGATAAACAGCCCTTCACAAAGCAGCAGCGTCAGCCACTGAGCCGTGCGTCCTTGCCAGAGCGACAACGCAACCCACGCGCCCAGCGCCGTCACCAGCAACCACGGCGTAAATGACCAGACCTGCCAGAGCGAGCGACTCTCCCCCGACATCAGGCGATTCGGGGCCACATTCACAAACGGTAACGCGACCGCCGCGATGGCCACACTGGCCAACAGCAGCAGTACGCGGTTATGACATTTTATTGGCACAGCCCTGTCCTGTTACTTCACAAGCCCTTGTTGTTTCAGGAAATCGGCGGCCACTTTTTTGGCATCCAGTCCCTCAACGGCAATGCTGGCATTCAGCTGTTGCAGCGTTTTTGCATCCAGCTTTTCGAAGACCGGTTTGAGCCATTCAGCAATATCCGGGTACGCTTTAAGTACCGCTTCCCGCACGACAGGTGCCGGGGCGTAAATCGGCTGTACGCCTTTTGGATCGGTTAAGGTTTGCAGGCCAAGCGCCGCGACCGGGCCGTCGGTGCCGTAAGCCATCGCCGCATTAACGCCCGACGTTTGCTGCGCAGCGGCTTTGATGGTCACCGCGGTATCACCGCCCGCCAGAGAGAGCAGCTGGGCCTGATCCAGTTTGAAATCATAGGCTTTTTCAAACGCCGGCAGCGCATCCGGACGCTCAATAAACTCAGCGGAAGCCGCAAGCTTAAAGTCACCCTTCTCTTTCAGGTAGCGACTCAAATCCGCAAGCGAGGTCAGCTTTCCTTTCTCCGCCACGTCCTTGCGCACCGCGATGGTCCAGGTATTGTTGGCCGGCGCCGGCGTCAGCCAGACCAGCTTATTTTGCTCAGCGTCGAGTTTTTTGACTTTTTCATACCCGGCTTTGGCATTTTTCCACGCCGGATCGTTTTCATCTTTGAAGAAGAACGCGCCGTTGCCGGTGTATTCCGGGTAGATATCCAGCTCGCCGGAGGTAATCGCGCCGCGTACCACAGGCGTGGTTCCCAGCTGGACTTTATTGACGGTTTTAACACCGTGGCTTTCCAGTACCTGCAGAATAATGTTACCGAGCAGCGCACCTTCGGTATCTATCTTGGAACCCACTTTTACCGGTTCTGCCGCCTGTAATGGCAGACTCAGCGCCGCCAGTAACACCGCTGAACCCAACATCCCCTTTGCAATCGTCATTCCACTGTCCTCATTTTTTTGCTGCCTTTTTCAGAGGCTTGAGAGAAAAGCGTAGCTTAAAACGGCGGAATTAACCGTCAAAATGCCTTTTTAACATAAGGTAAGACGCATCCCCCGCAAAGCGGGGGATGCAAGGGAGGGAAACGTCAGAGCAGCTCGAACTCGCCTTTATTAACGCGGGCGGAATCGACCCCGATAAAGACGTTAAACTTGCCTGGCTCCGCATCATATTTCATCTGCTGGTTCCAGAACTTCAGCGCATCCACGTCGATGGGGAAGCTGATGGTTTTGGTTTCGCCCGGCTTCAGGTTGACCTTCTCGAAGCCACGCAGCTGTTTCACCGGACGGCTCATGGAGGCGGTCACATCCTGGACGTACATCTGAATGACCGTTGCCCCTTCGCGTTTACCGGTGTTGCTCACCTCGACGCTTGCGGTAACTTTGCCGTCACGCTTCAGGGTCGGCGCAGACATTTTGACGTCAGAAACCTTGAAGGTGGTGTAGCTCAGACCGTAACCAAACGGATACAGCGGGCCGTTCGCTTCATCGAAGTAACGGGAGGTGTACTTATTCGGTTTGTCGGCGTTGTACGGCCGGCCGGTATTCAGGTGGCTGTAGTAAACCGGGATCTGCCCGACCGAGCGCGGGAAGGACATTGGCAGCTTGCCTGACGGGTTGTAATCGCCAAACAGCACGTCGGCAATCGCGTTACCGCCTTCGGTACCGGCGAACCAGGTTTCCAGGATCGCGTCGGCCTGCTGGTCTTCTTTGACCAGCGCCAGCGGACGACCGTTCATCAGCACCAGCACCAGCGGCTTGCCGGTCGCCTTCAGGGCGGCAATCAGATCGCGCTGGCTTTGCGGAATGGTGATGTCGGTACGGCTGGAGGCCTCATGCGCCATCCCCTGCGCTTCACCCACTACCGCGACAACCACGTCAGATTGCTTAGCGGTGTTCACCGCTTCATCAATCATCTCTTTCGGCGAACGCGGATCGACCTTCACCGCCTCTTCGTACTGATTGAGGAAGGTGACAATGTCTTTATCGTTGGTGACGTTCGCCCCTTTGGCGTAAACCACTTTCGCATTCTCACCCACGGCGTTCTTGATACCGGTTAGCACCGTGACGGACTGATCGGCCACCCCCGCTGCAGACCAGCTTCCCATCACGTCGCGCTTGCTGTCAGCCAGCGGGCCCACCACGGCAATGGTGCCGGATTTCTTCAGCGGCAGCGCGTCGAGGCGGTTTTTCAGCAGCACCAGACTTTCGCGTGCCACATCGCGGGCCTCTTTACGGTGCAGACGGCTTTCCGCGTTGGTGTCTACCGGGTCAGAATCTTTCGGCCCCAGGTGGCTGTACGGGTCGTTAAACAGCCCCATATCATATTTCACGTTCAGTACGTGGCGCGTGGCGTCGTCCAGCTCCGCCATAGTCACCTTACCGCTCTTCACCAGCCCCGGCAGGTATTTGCTGTAGTACTCGTCGCTCATGCTCATGTTAATGCCGGACTTGAGCGCCACGCGTACCGCGTCTTCCGGATCGGAGGCGGTACCGTGCTTAATGAGCTCTTTAATGGCGCCGTGGTCAGAGACGGTAATGCCCTTAAAGCCCCACTGGTCACGCAGAACGTCTTTCAGCAGCCACGAATCGGAGGTCGCCGGCGTGCCGTTGAGGGAGTTCAGCGCCACCATCACCGCGCCGCTGCCGGCATCCAGCCCCGCTTTGTACGGTGGCATGTAGTCGTTGAACAGCCGCTGCGGGCTCATATCCACGGTGTTGTACTCTTTACCCCCTTCCACGGCGCCATAGGCCGCGAAGTGTTTGACGCTGGTCATCACCGCGTAGCGATCTGCCGGGCTCTTACCCTGCATCGCTTCCACCATGGTTTTCCCCATCGTGGCTGTTAAATAGGTATCTTCACCGAACCCTTCTGAGCCGCGGCCCCAGCGCGGATCGCGGGAGACGTCCACCATCGGTGCCCAGGTCATATTCAGGCCATCATCCGCCGCTTCATAGGCGGAAACGCGCCCCACGGTTTTCACCGCATCAAGGTTAAAGGACGATGCCAGACCAAGGCTAATCGGGAAGACGGTACGCTGACCGTGCACCACGTCATAGGCGAAGAACAGCGGAATTTTCAGACGGCTGAGTTCCATCACCTGATCCTGCATTTTGCGGATATCCTGGCGGGTGACGGTGTTAAAAATAGCCCCGACCTGCCCGTCTTTGATCATCTCGCGGATGGCCTCTTTCGGGTTATCCGGGCCGACGCTGATAAGACGCAACTGGCCAATTTTCTCATCGACCGTCATTTTCTTGAGCAATTCCGTGACAAACGCGTCCCGGGCTTCAGGCGTGAGCGGGTGATTACCAAACAAATCCTCTGCCAGCGCAGGTTGCAGCGCCAGGCTGACGGCGACACCTACAGAACATAGCCATTTCATGTCGTTTTACTCTCTCATCAATAACCGCCGGAAGAACTCGGCCAGACCGTGCGAAAAGCGCAGTGTGCCACAAACCCTCAGAACGTTGCAGGGTTATTCTCTGATTTTTCTCGTGAATACTAGACCGCTTAACAGTTAATCGCGCTATGCTTTACAGCGAGAAATTTGCCCCACCACAAGGAGTGGAAGATGTCTTCTGTTCGAACTCACGATAACACGACGTTTATTAACGAACTGTCGCGCCTGGTTGGCTCCTCTCACCTGCTTACCGACCCGGCAAAAACCGCCCGCTACCGTAAGGGCTTTCGTTCCGGTCAGGGCGAGGCGCTGGCGGTGGTGTTTCCCGGCACGCTGCTTGAACTCTGGCGCGTCCTGAGTGCCTGCGTGGCCGCCGACAAAATTATTCTCATGCAGGCGGCTAACACCGGCCTGACTGAAGGCTCAACGCCGAACGGCAACGATTACGATCGTGACATCGTGATCATCAGCACCCTGCGTCTCGACAAATTGCATCTGCTGGATAAAGGCGAGCAGGTGCTCGCGTTCCCTGGCACGACGCTCTACTCCCTTGAAAAAGCGCTTAAGCCGCTGGGACGGGAACCGCATTCGGTCATTGGCTCATCCTGTATTGGCGCCTCCGTGATCGGCGGGATCTGCAATAACTCCGGCGGTTCGCTGGTGCAGCGCGGCCCGGCTTACACCGAGATGTCACTTTTTGCCCGTATCGACGAAAATGGCAAGCTGACCCTGGTCAACCATCTGGGCATTGATCTTGGCGTAACGCCGGAACAGATCCTGAGTAAGCTCGACGACGATCGGGTGAAAGATGAAGACGTCCAGCACGACGGTCGTCATGCTCACGACCACGATTACATCACCCGCGTGCGGGATATCGAAGCGGATACCCCGGCACGTTACAACGCCGACCCTGATCGCCTGTTTGAATCTTCGGGCTGTGCGGGCAAGCTGGCTGTTTTTGCCGTGCGCCTCGACACCTTCCCGGCCGAGAAAAAACAGCAGGTGTTCTACATCGGCACCAATCAGCCGGACGTGCTGACCGAGATCCGTCGTCATATTCTGGGCGAGTTCGCTCACCTGCCGGTGGCGGGCGAGTACATGCACCGTGATATTTACGACATCGCGGAACGCTACGGCAAAGATACGTTCCTGATGATCGACAAGCTCGGCACCGATAAAATGCCGTTCTTCTTCACCATGAAGGGCCGTACCGACGCGATGCTGGAAAAAGTGCCGCTCTTTAAACCCCACTTTACCGACCGCTTTATGCAGAAATTGGGCAACGTCTTCCCGTCACATCTGCCGGAGCGGATGAAAACCTGGCGCGATAAGTACGAGCATCACCTGCTGCTGAAAATGGCCGGAGACGGTATTGCCGAAGCGCAAACCTGGCTCAGTGAATTCTTCAAAACTGCCGAAGGCGATTTCTTTGCCTGTACCCCTGAAGAGGGCAGCAAAGCCTTCCTGCACCGTTTCGCCGCTGCGGGTGCCGCCATTCGTTATCAGGCGGTGCATTCAGACGAGGTGGAAGACATTCTGGCGCTGGATATCGCCCTTCGCCGCAACGATACCGAGTGGTTTGAACACCTGCCGCCGGAAATTGACAGCAAGCTGGTCCACAAGCTCTATTACGGCCACTTTATGTGCTACGTCTTCCACCAGGATTACATCGTTAAGAGAGGGGTGGATGCGCACGCGCTGAAAGAGCAGATGCTCGCGCTGCTGCACGCGCGAGGCGCACAATATCCTGCGGAACATAACGTGGGGCATCTTTATAAGGCTCCTGACGCACTTAAGCAGTTTTATCGCGAGAATGACCCCACAAACAGCATGAACCCCGGCATTGGTAAAACAACGCGGAATAAATACTGGAAAGAGAGTCCTGACGCGGAGCAGCCCGTGACGCAAGCGTCTGATTAATTCCCACAGCCAAATTTGAGAGATTGTTAAGCGCGCCTTAATCGTACTAGAGTAGCGTTCTGTCGCCGGAGAAACGTTTCTCCGGCATCTGTTACGAGGAGCAGGCACATCATGTCGGCTGTTGATATTTTATCCGAAACCGAAGTGGAAGTGCGCGATGCCCTTCCCGACGATGTGCATGCTATCGCCGCTATCTACGCCTGGCATGTGCTTCACGGGCGCGCATCCTTTGAAGAAGTTCCCCCCACCATTGATGAAATGCGTCAGCGAATGAAAAGCGTGGCCGAGAATGGCTTACCGTGGCTTGTCGCGCTGTATCGCGGCATCGTCGTAGGCTACTGCTACGCGACGCCTTACCGTCCGCGCCATGCCTATCGCTACACTCTGGAAGAGTCGATTTACGTGGATGCGAGTACTACCGGTCGTGGTTTTGGCTCCGTCCTGATGGATGCGCTGATCGCCCGCTGCGAGCAAGGACCGTGGCGGCAGATGATTGCCGTTGTGGGGGATGGCAACAACAATGTCGGCTCGTTACGGTTGCATAAGAAATACGGCTTCGAAATCGTCGGTCAGTTACGCAGCGTCGGGTATAAGAAAGGTGACTGGCGGGATACGGTGATCATGCAGCGCTCACTCAATGACGGAGACTGGACGCTGCCGGAGTAAGGCGCAGCGAGGTCTGTTGCCCTCTCCCGCGGGAGAGGGCGAAAACACAGTCATCTGCAGTCCGGCTCAGTCGTTCTGGGCGGTTGCCATCTGCTCTGCTTTCTGCTTTTTGTAGGTCAACGCCGCGGCCGGTACCGGCTGCACTTTCCCCGTCTCAATCCAGGTACGCAGTCGGCTTGCATCCGCGAAGTGGGTGTATTTGCCAAAGGCATCCATCACCACCAGCGCCACCGGTTTACCGTTGAATACGGTACGCATCACCAGGCAGTGTCCCGCCGCGTTGGTAAACCCGGTTTTCGTTAACTGAATATTCCAGTTATCCCGGTACACCAGATGGTTAGTATTACGGAACGGCAGCGAATAGGCCGGGTTCGCAAAGGTCGCCATCTCTTCACGGGTCGTACTGAGCTGACCAATCAGCGGGTACTGTTTGCTGGCAATCAGCAGTTTTGTCAGGTCGCGGGCCGTGGAGACGTTGTGAATCGACAGGCCAGTCGGCTCGACGTAACGGGTATTGGTCATCCCCAGCGATTTGGCTTTTGCGTTCATCGCACGAATAAATGCGTCGTAGCCACCCGGATAGTGGTGGGCCAGGCTCGCCGCCGCGCGGTTTTCAGAAGACATCAGCGCCAGCAGCAGCATATTTTTACGGCTGATTTCGCTGTTCAGTCGCACGCGGGAGTAGATCCCTTTCATCTCCGGCGTATGGCTGATATCCACTTTCAGTTTTTCGTCCAGCGGCAGATGTGCATCAAGCACCACCATCGCGGTCATTAATTTGGTAATCGAGGCGATCGGGCGTACCAGATCCGGATGGCTGGCGTAAATCACCTTATTGGTGTTGAGATCAACAATCATCGCACTGCCGGAAGCGATTTGCGGCTGGGCAGCAGCGGTGGTCACGGCGGGCGTTTTGGCGATCGCTGGCGCGGCAGCGGACGCTCCCAGCAACAGGGCCAGGCTAAGTAAAGAGACTCGGAATTTCAGCATGGTGAGACTTCTGATAATTATTCACGCACGTTATGACGTACACCGCCTGTGTCGATGGAGAAACGCAGGCTGGCTTCGCCATCATAGCGGTCACCGGGCTTTGTCGCCAGAGGATAATCGTGAACAGATGCTGCATTGCTGGCATTTACGCCAGCAATGCAGTGAGCCTAGAAGAGACGGTATCCATAACCCCACAGAATAACCGTCAGAGCCAGTAGCGCTTCCAGCACCAGCACGCCGATAGCGAGCGTTGAACTGGAGAAGCTCAGGCCCTCTTCTTTATTGATATTGAGGAAGGTTGGTACCCCCAGATACAGCAGATAACCGGTGTAAAAGAGGGCAATAGTACCGATCAGCGCGCACAACCAGACCAGTGGATACAGCGCCACAATACCGCTTAAGAACAGCGGCGTCGCGACATACCCGGCGAAAACCATACAGTGTGCCAGCGATGGACGTTGCGGATAGTTACGCGCCATCCAGTGAATGACACGCCCCATGACAGCCACACCCGCCAGCATCAGGCCATAAAAGAGAATGGCCAGTGAAAGACCGGTAAACCAGGAAAGCTGAACCACGGTGCCATCACCAAAGTTCCAGCCGATTTGTGTTGTGCCAATAAACGCGCAGATTACAGGCACCGCTGCCATCAGCAGCACATGATGCGTGTAATGATGCGAGACCGTTTCGTTCTCCGTTTTGATGACATGCATTTCACGATCGGGATGGGAGAAAAGTCCCCAGACATGGTTCATAACGCCCCCTTGTTGTCGGCCCGTCAGCGATATCTTAAGTATAATGCAGGCCTGAGATTATTTTATGTACAGTGGGAAATTTCCGTTGATTGCCCCGTTATTGATTCATGGGGTATATGATTAACCGAGGCATAATAAGGGAGATGACATTGACGTAATGGATATCAACAGTCTTATTGAACACTATGGATACGCTGCACTGGTCGTTGGCAGCGTGGCGGAAGGAGAAACCATCACGCTGCTCGGCGGGGTGGCCACGCATCAGGGGTTACTCAAATTCCCACTCGTTGTTGCCGCAGTCGCACTCGGCGGGATGATTGGCGATCAACTGCTCTACTTTCTGGGACTGCGCTTTGGCCCCACGCTTTTGAAGCGCTTTTCAAAGCACCGCAAGAAAATTCACCGTGCCCAACGGCTTATCCAGCGTCACCCTTACCTGTTCGTGATTGGCACCCGTTTTATGTACGGCTTTCGGATTATCGGCCCAATACTGATTGGCGCCAGCCATTTACCGCCGAAAATTTTCCTGCCGCTGAACATTCTTGGTGCGATTGCCTGGGCCCTGATCTTTACCACGCTCGGTTATGTGGGTGGAGAAGTGATTGGTCCGTGGCTGCATAATGTTGACCAGCATCTGAAGCACTGGGCATGGGTTATCCTGATTGTCGTGGTGGTAATTGCGGTCCGGCTGTGGCTGAAGCATCGGGAAAAGACGCGGGATGAAGAGTAAGTGCAATGGCGCCCTCTCGCACAAAGAGAGGGCGAAAAGTTTCTACCCGGCGGGCTTAAATTGTGGATTCGCCAGCATAAAACCGCCGTCGACAATAAATGATTGCCCGGTAGCATAGCTGGCGTCACCATCACACAGCCACGCCACCAGGCTGGCAATCTCTTTGGTATGCCCCGGCCGCGCGAGCGGGATCGCGGGCATCGAACCGGCCTTCACTTCACTGTCGTCCATATCATTCATTGGCGTGGCAATGGCACCTGGCGCAACGGCATTCACCAGGATGTTATGCTCGACCAGCTCCAGCGCCATGGATTTGGTTAATCCGCCCAGGGCATGCTTGGCCGCCGTATACGCACTGGCATCCGGTAAAGGCGTGTGTTCATGCACCGAGGTAATGTTCACAATTCGCCCCCCTTCTCCCTGCTTCACCATCTGACGCGCAGCGATCTGTGAACAGAGAAACGCGCCATCCACGTCAACGGTAAAAATCCCCCGCCACTCCTCAAACGGCATGTCGAGAAACGGCGCTTTGGTCATCGCCCCGGCATTGTTGACCAGCACGTCCAGCCGACCAAAGCGCGTAATTAACGTTTCAATGGCCTGCGCCCCCTGCGGGAGAGTGCTTAAATCAAGTTGAACCGCCTCTGCACGCCGCCCCTTCGCCTCGACTTCGCGGCAGGTTTCCAGCGCACCTTTTTTGTCAGAATGCCAGGTGACGCCGATATCAAACCCTCGTTCAGCCAGCATCAGGGCCGTGGTTTTCCCAATCCCGGAATCCGATGCGGTAACAATCGCGACTTTGGTCATACTCACCTCCAGAAAAGCTGCAAAGAGGTAAGTATAGATAATCGCGCTTTTTAGCCCTGATGATAGCCGCCACCCAGCGCCGAGGTCAGCTGCAGCGTGGCGTCAACGTACTGGCCTTTGAGCATCACCCCGGTGAGCTGCTCCCTGAGGGCCGGTATTCTGGCCTCACTTACGCGGGAGCCGGCGATAATGCCGGCGCGAAAGCGGGCCTGAGCCAGTGCAACAACGCGGGCAGCCTCTTTTTCGACACTCTGCTGGTGCTGGTTTTTTGCGGTCAGTGTTTCGACTTCGCTGGCCGTGCGCGCCACCTGATTCACCGCATCCACCACCGCTTTGTTATAACGCGCGACGGAGAGATTGTTCTGCGCCTGGGCAATATCCAGCTCGGCGTTTAGCCTGCCGCTGTCGAAAATGGGCAGCGTCAGACCGGCGGTGACGCCCATCTGCTGCGCAGAAGAGCGGAACAAATCGCTCAGGTGCAGGGCATCCTGCTGTAAGAAAGCCATCAGATTCACATCGGGATAGAAGGCTGCTCTGGCGGCCTCAACGTCACTCATGGAGGCCTCGATATACCAGCGAGCCTCCTGCAAATCAGGTCGACGTGCCAGCAGTTCATACCCCAGCGTGGCCGGGAGCGAGGCTTCTACTGTGGGTAAGGCGTGGTGTGTAAGCGTCACTGATGAGGTGTTCGTCAGGGCGCTCAGACGCGCCTCAATGGCTTTCATTTTTCCGTTCACTTCTGCCAGCTGCTCGTCAGTTTTGCTGGCGTTGATGTCGGTCTCGACGCCCTCTACGGAAGAGGTGATCCCATGCTGATACAGTTCGCGGTCGGCTGCAATAATCGTGTCCTGCTGGTGTTTAATCTCCGTGAGGACATCCCCCACCGCGGCCTGGGTTTGCCACGCCCAGTAAAGACGTGCCACGCTGCTGGCAAGCAGTTGCCGGGTTTGCTCAAGCTCCGCTTTTTGCGCGTTTACCCGGCCAATTCGGGCTTCAACCCGTGCACGATTTTTCCCCCACAAATCGAGATCCCAGCCCGCGCTCAGACCAAAAGTACCGTTGGTGTACCACGGCCCGGTGGTTCCCGCCGCCGGATCGGTTATCGCAAAGGGCCCCATCAACCCTTCGGCCGACATTTTTTGCCGTTCAGCATCCGCTGAGAAATCAATTTCCGGCCCCCCGGCGGCCAGGGTGGCTTTTGCCTGCGCTTCCGCCAGCGTGATGCGCTGACGGGCAATTTGCATATCCGGCGCATCGTTCAGCGCCTTCGCAATCAGCGAATTGAGTTCAGGATCGTTATACGTTTTCCACCATGCATCTTTCGGCCACGCGGTATGGCTCAGCGTAGTATTCACCGCAGCCGTTGTTGATTGCATATTTACAGGGGAAACCGAGGCATGTTCCGGCGCGCAGGCCACCAGAATAAAAACCAGGGGAATACTCAGAGATAAAGGTTTCATTACGCCATTCACGCGAAAAATAAAGGCGCAACTTACGTCAGACGTCGCTCTTTTTTTTAGTAACGCGTGGCAACCCGCAATTTGTCATACATTTTCATACTCGGAAAATTATTCATCATAAGAATGAATTAAATGAGTGAATTCATCTTCATTATAAATTCACTGCTACACTTACTTTCGACAAACAGACGCAGGAGAAGCGAATGAAAATATTACTGTGGGTTATTTTAATTATATTTCTGATAGGGCTGCTGGTGGTGACCGGTGTATTCAAGATGATTTTCTGATTTCATTGCCCGGCTCAGCGCCGGGCAAATTCCGTTACCTGGACTGAATCACCCGTGCAATATCAGCGGAAGTCTGCAGCGTGCGGATCTCCTGAAATAACCCCAGCGCTTCACTGTACTCTTTGCGTAAATAACTGAGCCACTGCTTAATTCGCGCGACGTGATATAACCCGGTATCACCCTGTTTTTCGAGGCGGCTGTATTTTTGCAGCAGCGTGACCACATCGGCCCACGGCATGCGTGGTTCGTTATATTTAATCACCCGGCTGAGGTTTGGTACGTTAAGCGCGCCGCGGCCAATCATCACCGCATCGCAGCCAGTCTCTTTCAGGCACGCCTGCGCGCTTTCGTAATCCCAGATTTCCCCGTTGGCAATAACGGGAATAGTGAGTCTTTTGCGGATCTCGCCAATCGCCTGCCAGTTAATACGTTCGGCTTTGTAGCCATCTTCTTTGGTGCGGCCATGCACCACCAGCTCAGTGGCCCCGGCCTGCTGCACGGCATCGGCAATCTCAAATTGCCGCGCGTCGCTGTCCCATCCCAGACGCACCTTTACCGTCACCGGCAGATGCGACGGTACAACCTCACGCATGGCTTTTGCGCCACGGTAAATCAGCTCCGGATCTTTCAGCAAGGTGGCGCCGCCGCCGCTGCCATTCACCAGTTTTGATGGGCAACCGCAGTTGAGGTCAACCCCAAAGGAACCAAGCTCTACGGCACGAGCCGCGTTCTCCGCCAGCCATTCGGGATACTGACCCAGTAGCTGAATGCGCACCAGCGTGCCGGAAGAGGTGCGGCTCTGATGATGCAGTTCCGGGCAAAGGCGATAGAATGATTTTACTGGCAACAACATATCGACCACGCGCAAAAACTCCGTCACGCAGAGATCGTAGTCGTTCACCTCGGTCAGAAGCTCGCGCACGAGGGAGTCGAGCACGCCTTCCATTGGGGCCAGTAAAACACGCATAGCAGTACCTGTGAAAAAAGACGCGCTATAGTAGCCGCTCTCCCGGCATGAGGAAAGCCCGGCGGTTAACCCGGTGAGGTTATACCAGACGTTCCATTTCGGAATGTCTGGTATGCTCAAAATTCATGATGTGATCCGTGGCACATTTTTAGGTTTAATTGTATGATGAATGCGTTTCATCAAGGACTTTCACCATGAGAAAATCATTGAACATTATCTGGCAATATCTTCGCGCATTCGTCCTGATTTACGCCTGCCTGTATGCCGGAATCTTTATCGCATCCCTGCTTCCCATCACCATTCCTGGCAGCATCATCGGAATGTTGATCCTCTTTGTTTTGCTGGCGTTGCAAATTTTGCCTGCCAGATGGGTTAACCCTGGCTGCTTTGTCCTTATTCGCTATATGGCGCTGCTGTTCGTGCCTATCGGCGTCGGGGTTATGCAGTATTTTGATTTGCTCCAGGCGCAATTCGGACCCATTGTGGTGTCCTGCGCGGTCAGTACGCTGGTGGTTTTCCTGGTAGTAAGCTGGAGTTCGCATCTGGTGCATGGCGAACGTAAAGTGGTTGGGCAGAAAGGAACAAAACAATGATGGCCAATATCTGGTGGTCGCTGCCGTTAACGCTGGCAGTGTTCTTCGCCGCACGCAAACTCGCCGCGCGTTTCAAAATGCCGTTACTTAATCCGCTGCTGGTGGCGATGGTGGTGATTATCCCGTTCCTGCTTCTCACCGGCATTCCTTATGAACGCTACTTTGCCGGCAGCAAAATTTTGAACGACCTTCTGCAGCCCGCCGTGGTGGCGCTCGCCTTTCCTTTATATGAGCAATTGCACCAGATCCGCGCCCGCTGGAAATCCATCATTACCATCTGTTTTGTCGGGAGCCTGGTGGCGATGATCACCGGCACCTCGGTGGCGCTGCTGATGGGCGCGTCCCCGCAAATTGCGGCCTCTATTCTGCCTAAGTCGGTCACCACGCCTATTGCGATGGCCGTGGGCGGCAGCCTGGGGGGGATTCCGGCCATCAGCGCCATGTGTGTGATATTCGTGGGGATCCTCGGCGCGGTCTTTGGACATACCCTGCTGAATGCGATGCGTATCCACACCAAAGCGGCACGAGGTCTGGCGATGGGTACCGCGTCGCACGCCCTGGGCACCGCGCGCTGCGCTGAACTGGATTATCAGGAAGGGGCGTTTAGCTCACTCGCACTGGTGATCTGCGGGATTATCACCTCCCTGCTCGCACCGTTTATTTTCCCGCTGATTGTGGCGGTCATGGGTTAAAATTTGCGATGCGTCGCGCAAATTTCATTTTGTTTTCATAAGTTGCATACATAATGAGAAGTGGATCACATATAAAGCCCCAGCGGCTCCGTAAACTACCGATCCATTAACCTTTATGAGGCAAACGCCATGCATCCACGTTTTCAAGCTGCTTTCGCCCAGCTTGCAGAGAATGTGCAATCAGCTCTGGCCCCGATTCTGGCGGATGAGCATTTCCCGGCCCTGCTGACGGCTGAACACGTCACGGCACTGAAAGAAGCCACAGGGCTGGACGACGACGCGCTGGCCTTCGCGCTGCTGCCGCTGGCGGCAGCCTGCGCCCGCGCCGATCTCTCTCATTTCAACGTCGGTGCGATTGCACGCGGCGTAAGTGGAACCTGGTACTTCGGTGGCAACATGGAGTTCCTGGGCGCGACCATGCAGCAGACCGTTCACGCGGAACAAAGCGCCATCAGCCACGCCTGGCTGCGCGGTGAACAAGCGCTGAGCGCCATTACCGTTAACTACACCCCTTGCGGCCACTGCCGCCAGTTCATGAACGAGCTGAACAGCGGGCTGGAGTTACGCATCAATCTGCCAGGCCGTGCGCCGCATACCCTCGGGGATTACCTGCCTGACGCGTTTGGTCCGAAAGATCTCGACATCAAAACGCTGCTGATGGATGAACAGGATCACGGTTTTGCCCTTTCCGGCGATGCGCTGAGCGAAGCCGCGATTCGCGCGGCGAACAAGAGCCACACGCCATACAGTCACTCCCCAAGCGGTGTGGCGCTGCAGTGTCGTGATGGTCGCATCTTCACCGGAAGCTATGCCGAAAACGCCGCCTTTAACCCGACGCTGCCACCGCTTCAGGGCGCCCTGAATTTGCTGAGCCTCAATGGCTATGACTACCCGGACATTCAGCGCGCTATTCTGGCAGAGAAAGCCGACGCGCCGTTGATCCAGTGGGATGCCACCGCCGCAACGCTGAAAGCGCTCGGTTGCTCAACTATTGACCGTGTTTTGCTTGCGTAATGCCTCCGGCGGGCAGAAATGCCCGCCGCTTTGCTGAAAAACCCCTCAGTTGATTCGCTGTTTCTTGCGCTAACCAGGCGGGTAAAGTAGCCTGAGTTAAATTTCACCTTCGGTACGAGCCATCTGCATGTTAAAGCGCGCTTTTTACAGCCTGTCTGTCCTGGTCGGCATACTGCTGTTGATCGTGCTGGGTCTTGATCGCTGGATGAGCTGGAAAACGGCTCCGTATATCTTTGACGACCTGCAGGACCTGCCCTATCGTCAGGTCGGCGTTGTGCTGGGTACCGCCAAGTATTACCGCACCGGGGTAATTAATCAGTATTACCGTTACCGCATTCAGGGCGCGCTGAACGCGTATAACAGCGGCAAAGTGAATTACCTGCTGCTGAGCGGCGATAATGCGCTGCAAAGCTATAACGAACCGGTCACCATGCGCAAAGACCTGATTGCCGCTGGCGTCGATCCGGCCGATATCGTGCTCGACTACGCCGGGTTCCGCACTCTGGATTCCATCGTGCGTACGCGCAAGGTGTTCGATACCAACGATTTCATCATCATCACCCAACGCTTCCACTGCGAACGGGCGCTGTTTATCGCACTGCATATGGGTATCCAGGCGCAGTGCTACGCCGTGCCGTCGCCTAAAGATATGCTGAGCGTCCGCGTACGTGAGTTTGGCGCGCGTTTTGGCGCTCTGGCCGATCTGTACATCTTCAAACGTGAACCGCGCTTTTTAGGTCCGCTGGTACCCATTCCGGCGATGCATGAAGTGCCGGAAGATGCGCAGGGCTACCCGGCCGTCACGCCAGAACAACTGCTTGATATGCAGAAAAAAGAGAAAAAATAGCCTCGCCTTTATACTTTCTTTATACCGGGCGTAACGCTTTTTATCCCGCCTTTACGCCGCCCCTTTTAAGCTGAGTTCACTGCCGCTACGGCTTCATTGAAGAATGACTATGAACTCAATAATGAATGCGTTTTTCCTGAAAAATATCCGCCCCTATTTTAACTTCCCGGGTTTATCACTCCCGACGGCACTCAATGCTGGCCTCTGGCTTGATGACAAACTTGATGCCATGCAGCACAACGTCTCGCTGGAAGTGGCGGATTACCTGGAACGTTACCCGCAGACAAAACATATTGACGTTTACCTGAACGACATCAATGGCATTATGCGCGGCAAGCGGCTCTCGGTGGAAAGCATGCTGAATCTGGAAAAAGGCTGTTACTTCCCCCTCTCCGTCTACTCCATGGACCATAAAGGCAAAATAGCCGCCCCGCTTGATGATGAGCCCGACCGGCTCTGCGTTCCCGTCGGCGGTTCCCTGCGCCCCTGTTCGCAAGACCCTCAGCATAACGCGCAGATCCTGCTGACCATGAAAGAGAGCGACGGCAAACCGTGCCCGCTTGAGCCAAGGGTGATATTGCAAAACGTTCTGGCTCGTTTCCATCAGCACGGGCTCTTCCCGGTGATTGCCCCGGAAATTGAGTTTTATCTGACCGGACGCGGCACGCAGGATCCACAAAATCAGGGCTGCTTTCATATGGATACCTCAACGGCACACGCGGCGCTGTTTGACGAGCTGGAACAGCTGGCGCACCTGCAGCGTATCCCCCTGACCGGGATCGTGGCCGAGGCCGAATCCGGCCAGTTTGAGTTAAACCTGAAGCATAGCCATCGCGTCGTTGAAGTCTGCGATAACGTGCTGGCCCTGCGACGCCTGACCCGCTACGTTGCGGAGAAACAGGGTCTGCAGGCCAGCTTTATGGCCAAACCGTTCAGCCAGCAGTCCGGCAGCGGTTTGCACTTCCATTTCAGCCTGAACGATATTCATGGCGAAAACGTATTCGCGTCTCCGGTGGAAGCGCTGAACAGCATGATGCGCCTCTGCATCGCTGGCCAGCTGGCGCTGATGCCCGCCTCCATCGCCATTCTCGCCCCTGGCGTTAACGCATTCCGCCGCCTGCGTAAAAACCTCACGGAACCGCTATTTAACTCCTGGGGCTATAACACCCGCTCCGCCGCGCTGCGTATTCCCTGCTCTGATGACCATAACCGGCGTATTGAGTACCGGCTGGCCGGGGCTGATGCAAACCCGTATCTGGTGGCGGCAACGCTTCTGAGCGGAATGCTGTACGGGCTGGAAAATTTTGACGAGCAGGATTTACCTGAACCTCAGCAGGACGGGCCGGATCTGCCGCTGTTTCAGCAGGAGGCGATCGAGACATTTGCACGCTGTCAGTATCTTACCGACAGCCTGGGAGAGGCTTTTTCTCAACAGTGGGTTGCCTGCAAACTCTCCGAACTCGACTGGTTCGAGAGCATTGTCACCCGGGAGGAGTCGAGTCTGGCGTGAAGCACAAAAAAGCCCGCTCGATGAGCGGGCCAGGTAATGCCAGAGGCGATTATTTTTTACGCGCGTATTTGAGTGAATCCAGGGCGACCGCAAAGATGATGATGCCGCCTTTGATGATGTACTGCCAGTACGGGTTCACACCGATGTAGGTCAGACCGTAGTTGATTACGGTAAAGATGATGACACCGGTTACCACGCCGAACACGGTACCCACGCCGCCGCTAAAGGAGACGCCGCCGACCACACAGGCTGCGATCGCATCCAGTTCGTACATGAAGCCCAGGTTGTTCGTTGCAGAGCCGATACGGCCCGCTTCCAGCATCCCACCAAAGGCGTAGAACACACCTGACAGGGCATAAATCATCAGCAGGTTCAGGGCAACGTTGACGCCGGACACTTTCGCCGCTTCCGGGTTACCGCCGATAGCGAAGATGTTTTTACCGAAGCGGGTTTTGTTCCACAGGATCCAGACAAAAGCGACGGCAATCAGGGCGTAGAAGGTAATGTACGACAGGCGGAAACTGCCCAGCGCGATAAACCCTTGCGTAAAGGTCGAGAACCCGCTGTCGAAGCCAGAGATTGGCGACGCCCCCACGAAGTCGTAGTACAGGGAGTTGATACCGTAAACGATGATCATCGTACCTAAGGTGGTGATAAATGGCGTCACGTTCAGGTAAGCGATAATGATGCCGTTAATCAGACCAATCACTGCGCCGATCGCACAGACAATCAGGATCACCACGAAAATGGGCATGGTCGCCATTTCCGGGAACACCTTGTTGGCGTTTTCCATCGACTGTAGCAGCGTTGCCGCGATAACCGCCGCGAGGCCAACCTGACGTCCCGCTGACAGGTCAGTCCCCTGCGTCACGATAAGTCCCGCCACGCCCAGCGCGATAATAATACGCACGGAGGACTGGGTCAGGATGTTACTGAGGTTCAACAGGCTTAAGAACGTAGGGTCCTGGAAAATGATGATAGCCAGCAGTACTAAAAGAACAACGTAAATACCGCCTTCTTTCAGGTAAGTGAGAAAACTTTTTTTATTTAACGCACTCATGAGGAGCCCCTGATCTTAAAGGTGCAAAGACGCAAGACGCAAAATTTCGTTTTGCGTTGTCGTTTTGGTGTCAACAATACCGGCAACGAGACCATTGCTCATAACCAGAATACGATCTGTGATCCCTAACAATTCCGGCATTTCGGAAGAAATAATAATGATCCCTTTATTCTTTTTCGCCAGCTCGGCAATCAGCTGATAAATCTCAAACTTCGCGCCGACGTCAATACCGCGGGTCGGTTCATCCAGCATCAGGATTTCTGGCTGGGTTAATAACCAACGGCCAATAATGACCTTCTGCTGGTTACCACCTGACAGCGAACCAATTTGCGTGCGGTGACCTGGCGTTTTGACGCGCATGGAGTCAATCACCCACTGGGTATCGCTCTTCATGCGGGAGTTATCCAGCAGCCCGACTTTGTTTTTATAGTTGCGAATATTGGAAATTAACGAGTTAAAGTTAATATCCAGATACGCATAAATACCGGTCGAACGACGCTCTTCCGTGACCAGCGCAAAACCATTATTAATGGCTTCGTTGGCGCTGTGGTTATTGATTTTCTTACCGTGCAGCGTGATGGTGCCCGCGGCTTTCTCACGAATACCGAACAGGGTTTCGACAATATCAGTACGTTTTGCCCCAACCAGACCTGCGATACCGAGAATTTCGCCCTTATGCAGGTCAAAAGAGACGTCGCGAATAGACGGCTGACGCAGCGAGGTGAGATTGCGAACCTCAAGGATCACTTCACCCGGCTTGTTCTCTTTGTCCGGGAAGCGCTGGTTCAGAGAGCGCCCCACCATCATGGCGATGATCTTGTCCATATCCAGCCCTTCGAGAGGCTGGGTGGCAATCCACTGGCCGTCGCGCAGGATGGTAATCTCATCACACAGCTGGAAGATCTCTTCCATTTTGTGAGAGATATAAACAATGCCGCAGCCGCGGTCTTTGAGCTTACGAATAATGGTAAAAAGGTGGTTAACCTCTTTTTCCGTTAATGACGATGTCGGTTCGTCCATGATGACGATTTTCGCATCATAGGAGAACGCTTTGGCAATTTCGATCATCTGCATTTGGGATACGGATAACGTTCCCACGCGGGCGCGCGGATCGATATCAATATCCAGTTCATCGAAAATCGCTTTGGTGTCGCGATACATTTTATCCTGATCGACAAAGACACCTTTGGTCGGATAACGGCCCAGCCACATGTTATCCATAACAGAACGCTGCAGCACCAGGTTTAATTCCTGGTGAACCATTGAGATACCGTTTTCCAGTGCTTCTTTTGCTGAATGGAAATCGATCTCTTTCCCCTGAAAAAGAATGCTGCCAGAATCTTTTTGATAGATCCCAAAAAGACATTTTAATAATGTTGATTTACCTGCGCCGTTCTCCCCCATTAATGCGTGAATAGAGTGAGGACGAACTTTTAAATTAACATTATCGAGTGCCTTAACCCCGGGAAATGACTTGTTGATAGCGCTCATTTCCAACAAGTATTCACCAGATGACTGAGTATTTGTGCTGACCATAATTATACCTTGTTGGCCTCGCATATCGCGTTATAAAAGGGCGCAACAAGTTGCGCCCAGTGAAGACAATTCAAATAACTTATTTACCGATAAACTCAGCCAGGTTGGACTGGTCTACGCCGACGTAAGGTACGCGAACGATTTTGTTTTCAATTTTCCAGGTCGTACCGTCTGCCGCACCTTTGCCATCGGCCAGGTTTTTCGCCAGATCGAAGGTTGCTTTCGCCTGGTTGTTGGCATCGTTCAGCACGGTACCGGCCATTGCACCGGATTTCACCAGGGCCAGAGCTTCTGGCAGCGCATCCACACCGAACACAGGAATGGCTGATTTGTTGTGCGCTTTCAGCGCTTCTACCGCACCCATAGCCATCGCATCGTTGTTGGCAATCACCACTTCGATTTTGTTAGCATTCGGGCCGGACAGCCACGCGTCCATCTTATCTTTCGCCTGAGCGGTATCCCACATCGCGGTATCTAATGCCAGCTGCTGGGTTTTCAGGCCCTTATCATTCAGCTCTTTGATAACGTAAGTGGTACGGGCTTCAGCATCCGGATGGCCTGGTTCGCCTTTCAGCAGCACGAACTGGATCTGGCCGTCTTTGTTCAGGTCCCAGTTCGGGTTCGCCGCCCAGTGTTTAGCGATCAGATCGCCCTGAATAATGCCGGACTCTTTGGAGTCAGTACCGACGTAAAACGCTTTGTCATAGCTGTCCAGCGCTTTACGGGAAGGTTCTTTGTTGAAGAAGACAATCGGCACATTCTGGCCGCGCGCTTTTTCAATGACCGTGCCTGCCGCAGCGGGGTCAACCAGGTTGATGGCCAGTGCCTTCACGCCTTTTGCCAGCAGAACGTCGATCTGGTCGTTCTGTTTGGACTGGTCGTTCTGGGAGTCATTCATCAGCAGCTGAACATCTGGCGCTGCTTTAGCATCTTTTTCGATAGCTTTACGGACAACAGACATGAAGTTGTCGTCGTATTTATAGATGGTCACACCAATACGGGTATCCGCAGCGTGAGCTGCTGCACCAAAAAGCATGCTTGCCATTACAGCAGACAGGGTCAACACCTTCTTATTCATGGTATCTCCGGTTTTTTTTATGCAGGGTAGTTCTTGTGAATAACGATCGGCAGGCAGGTGTTAATAAAACGTTACTGACAGCCGAAGTTCACTTATAAAATTTCTATCTTCCGTGTTCGGTAACGCTCCAGAAATGCGTTTTATTCGTTGTTTGCGGCACATTGGCTATGGTGAAAGTGATTAATCACTGTTACATAGCGTTTCAGCCCCTAAAACGCTGACATCATAGTCAGCGCCTTGTTAAGATACTGTGAATTTACTCACAGATTGAAAACGGTTACATCCGCTGATGTAATCAGTTAGTGATCGGAACCACAATTTGCCGGGCAGCGACAGAATGTCGACGCACTAAAGTCGGCATGAAACAGTGTGTTGCGCCCGGATCCAGCAGCCCTGCCGCCCCCTGTAACGCCAGCTCAGTGGCCAGTTTGGCCATAGAGGCAATGGGGTAACGCACGGTGGTCAGCTGCGGGTCGGTGTAACGGGCAATGGGAATATCATCAAAACCAATCAACGATAAATGCTGTGGCACCGCAATGCCGTTATCCTTCAGCGCAGTCAGCGCCCCGGCCGCCATGTTATCGTTATAGGCAAACACGGCAGACAGTTGCAGATTACGGCCCAGTAACTCCACCATCGCCGCCTCCCCGCCCTGCATATCCGGCGTTCCGGTTCCGACCCAGCTTTCAGACGGCGTAATACCCTGTTCTTTAAGGGCGTTTTGCCAGCCTTCGCGCCGCAGCTCATCATCTTCAATATGATGGCTGGAGGCCAAAAAACCGATCCGCTGATGCCCGTTGTTGATGAGCATTTTGGTGGCCATCATCGCCCCGCTGACGTTATCCAGCCCGACGCAGCGGTGGGCATACCCTGGCACAATACGGTTGATCAGCACCATGCCCGGGATTTGCTCCATAAACCCGGAAATTTCGTCATCGCTTAAGGCTTTTGAGTGCACAATCAGTGCGTTACAACGCTGGCGGATCAGCACTTCAATCGCATGACGCTCTTTTTCAGCCTCGTGATAGCTGTTGCCAATCAGCACGTATTTCTGATGCTGCTGAGCGACAACGTCTACCGCTTTAACCAGCGCACCGAAAAAGGCATCAGAGACATCCATCACCACCACGCCAATGGTATCGCTGACCTGCGTGGCAAGCGCCTGCGCATTGGCATTAGGGCGATAACCCAGCTGGGTCACGGCTTTCATTACGGTTTCGCGGGTGTCAGGGCTGACCAGCGCGCTGTTGTTCAGCACGCGTGAGACGGTAGCCACGGAAACACCCGCCTGACGGGCGACGTCACGAATGGTGATCATATTCACCATCCTTCAAAGGATTGCAGCAACTCACAGACACCCCCTGTGTTTAGCAAGGTGGCTATTTTGGCAGCGAGAGAAAGGGGACTACGTGAAGAAGCTCACACAGATGAAAACGTTTACATCCGTTTTGTTAATGATTGTGATCCAGATCGTTATCTGGATGTATTTCTCAATGATACCCCTGAAGCATGTGCGGTTAACTGACGCCACACCCACTCCAGCGGCCCCTGGCGGAAATAACGTAGCCAGAGAACAGAAAACGCCAGGTTAACCATCCAGACCGGGATAACAAACGCCAGCAGCGAAAGCCGGTCGAACTTCATAAACAGGCCAAACCGATAGAAAAGCGTGGTGCATATCAGCGTCTGCAGAATGTAATTGCTGAGGGCCATACGGCCTACGCAGGCAATGGCACTGACAATCCATGCGCGACACATTTGTGGCCAGAAGCCGTAAATGAGTGCCGCATAGCCAATCGTCTGGAAGGGCGCGCTCAGCTCGCGCGGGACCTGAAGCAGAAACGCACACCAGCGGTAGTTCCAGTGCAGATGCCACTGCATGATCACTGCCGGCAGATTAATCAGCACGCCGAGAAGAATTAACCCGGCTCCCGTCAGGCGATAGTGGCGAAGGGAAAACTCCCCTTTCAGCCAGCCGGTGCGCATCAGTGATGCCCCCATCAGCATCATCCCTGCCAGCTGCCAGCCATACTGCGCCCCCAGCGCCAGCAGGTTATCGCCAAGCATATCCGCACGGTTGCTTATCGCTTCCGTGCCTCCTTTCAGCTTCCAGTACTGCTCGTACTGAAGATTGGCGGCATCGGGGATCCATGAACGGTTTGCCGCATCACCGGAGATTATCCCCAGCAGTAACAGCACGCCAAGGCCCATGACGTAAAGCATCACGCCCGTGTTAAACAGGCTTTTTACGCTGTGCGCATCGCGAATGAGCCGCCAGCAAATCAGCCCGACTAAGCCATAGGCGAGAAGAATGTCGCCATCCCAGAAGAACAGCCCGTGAATAAAGCCGAGGATCACCAGCAACGTCAGACGCGACTGGATCCAGCGCGTGCCGCGCCTGAGCAGTAACTGCAGGCCCGCGCCAAACAGCAGGGCAAACAGGGTGAGGAATTTGACCTGGGCAAAGAGATCGAGGATGGCCCACGTCCAGGCATCGCTGCGGGTGATGTCGCCATACCACGCAGGATTGAGATACGCCGCCTTCGGCAAGCCGAAGGCGCTGATGTTAAGCAGCAGGATACCGAGAATGGCGACGCCTCGAACAAAATCGAGCGTGACGTTTCGCTCCATGTAGCCTGCCCTGTCAGATTAGTTGTGGTGACGCACGGCGCGCAGAAACTCCTGGCGGGTGTTCTGGCTGGATTTAAACAGACCGCCCAGCGACGTCGTGGTGGTCGCACTGGTGGCATCACGCACGCCGCGCGCTTTCACACAGTAGTGAACGGCGTCGATAGATACTGCCACGTTATTGGTGCCCAGCAGCGTTTGCAGCGCGGTCAGGATCTGCTGCGTCAGACGCTCCTGCACCTGTGGACGCTGAGCAAAGAACTGCACGATGCGGTTGATCTTCGACAGACCAATCACCGTATCTTTAGGAATATAAGCCACGGTCGCTTTACCGTCGATGGTCACGAAGTGGTGTTCGCAGGTACTGGTTAACGTGATATCACGTACCGTTACCATCTCATCCACCTTCATCTTGTTTTCAATGACGGTGATTTTCGGGAAATTGGCGTAATCCAGGCCGGAGAAAATTTCGTCAACGTACATTTTTGCGATACGGTGCGGCGTCTCCATCAGACTGTCGTCGCTCAGATCGAGATTCAGCAGTTGCATGATCTCGGTCATATGCCCAGCAATCAGATGCTTACGGGTTTCATTGTCCAGTTCCTGAACGGGTGGACGCAGTGGCGTTTCAAGACCACGCGCAACCAGAGCTTCGTGAACCAGGGCTGCTTCTTTACTGAGTGATGGCATTCTTTTCTCCTGCAGGTGTGGCGTCTTTTGCCCTCGTTGTGGCAAAAGTGTGCGCTCATTGTGCGTGAGGCGGCGCACATAATCCAGTATTCACGACGATAATTATTGCAATTGCTGTTGCCTTTCGGCCTGACGATCCCAGACCAGTGCGCCGCCGATGAACAGCGCGACGCCCGCCAGCCCCAGCGCAGGCTCCAGTCGGTGCGTGAGCCACGTCGATAACGCCGACGTTACCGGGCCAATCAACTGACCGATGGCATAACCGGTAGTAAGCAGTCCCGCCATGTAGCGCGTGTGATCTGGTGCCAGCTCGCGCCCATAAAGTAAAGAGAGCTGAACGGCACACAAGAACCCGCCCCCAACGAGCAAGCCGCCGGTCAGTAACCCGCCAATCCCCGGCAACAGCCAGGCTGCCAGTACGCCGGCCCCCTGCAACCACAATACGATAGCCAGCCTGCGGTTTGAGGTTGAGGTGTGGCGTAAAACGATGCTGAGCGCAATGCCCGCCACGGCGGCAATACCAAATATCGGCCAGACAAACTGGGCAAACAGACTGCCGGGAAAACGCACGGCCGCCATTTGCGATAAAAAGGTCGCCGGAAGGATATAGCCAAACCCGGCCAGGCTGTAGCTCCAGACCAGGCGCTTTAAATTCTTCGTCAGGACGAGCGGTTCCGGTGCGCTGCCCGGCCGGTGAAGTTGACCCGCACGCGGCAGATACCGGGCCACCAGCGCGATAAGCACCAGCGCCAGTACGCCGTAGATTTGCCATGCTGCACCGGCGGAAAGCGCCTTAGCCTGGATATAGACGGCAAGCAGCCCGCTGAGCGCAATACCTGCACCTGGCCCGGCAAATACCGCGGCGCTGAGACCCGGTTTCCCCAGTTGTCCCAGCCGCTCGTTGGTCCAGGCGGCAATCAGCACCATCGACCAGCCACTCATGCAGCCAATCACAAAGCGCAGCAGGCCATGTACCACGGCGTTATCGGCCGCAGCGGAAAGCAGCGTCAGCGCAACTGCACCAAAAATACCCAACCAGAGGCGTGTTTCAACGAAGCGGTGCGCACGCATTGCATCCCATGCTCCCACCAGATAGCCCAGATAGTTCATCGCCGCCACCAGGCCCGCGCTGGTGAGCGTGAGTTGCCCGGCGGCAATCATTAGCGGCACCTGAGGGGTAAAAGCAAAGCGCCCTATCCCCATCGCTACCACCAGAACCACAAACCCACTGAGCGCGATACGCAGCGCCATGATCGCTCCAATTGTTAAAGAAAAGTTAATTTATGATGCCGCATCTTACCGTCCTGCGAAAGTGAAAGTTGCTCACAGGTAAATGAAAACTCTGTATTATGGGCCGAGTAAATAGCAATTCGTATTAAGGAGCCCTGCATGGAACTGCTCGAAGAGCATCGTTGTTTTGAAGGTCGACAGCAGCGCTGGCGGCACGACTCCAGCGTACTGAACTGTGCCATGACGTTCAGCATTTTTTTGCCGCCAACTGAAACGGGCGTAAAGCCACCCGTGCTGTTCTGGCTGTCCGGTTTAACCTGTACCGACGAAAACTTCACCACCAAAGCGGGCGCGCAGCGTATTGCGGCTGAACTGGGGATTGCGCTGGTCATGCCTGATACCAGCCCGCGTGGCGATGATGTCGCCGATGATGCCGGGTACGATCTGGGCAAAGGCGCCGGATTCTACCTGAACGCGACAGAGCAGCCCTGGGCACGTCATTACCGCATGTATGATTACATTCGTGACGAACTGCCTGCGCTGGTTCAGGCCGAATTTGAGGTAAGCGACCGCTGCGCCATTAGCGGACACTCCATGGGTGGACACGGCGCGTTGATAATGGCGCTGAAAAATCCGGGAAAATACACCAGCGTGTCGGCATTCGCCCCGATTGTGAACCCCACTCAGGTGCCATGGGGTCAGAAAGCCTTCACCCATTATCTGGGCAGTGACACAGATAAATGGCAGGCGTGGGACAGCTGTGCGCTGATGCTGGCCAGCAACACGGGGGACGCCATCCCGACGCTGATCGATCAGGGCGATGCGGATCAGTTCCTCGCCGGTCAGCTTCAACCTGCGGTTCTGGCCGAAGCGGCACGCCAGAAGGACTGGCCGCTGACGCTGCGTATCCAGCCAGGGTATGACCACAGCTATTACTTTATGGCGTCATTTATTGAAGATCATCTCCGCTTCCATGCGGCGCATCTGTTTAAGTAAGTTCCTCCCTTCTTGCCCGGTGGCGCTCCGTCTGCCGGGCCTCAAAACCCTATCCCTTTGAATAAAAGCCAGTTTCACCAACCAACATCAAAACACAAATGATTTCGATTATCATTTGTGTTTACAATTTCACATTCTTTTGTACAATTCCAGGCTCTTCTCCATCACAAAGAGTTCTTACAAGACAAATACATACAGTTCTCAGGGTTACCCGATGGAGTGTTTTTCTTTTTGATATGGAATGTTCAAATGACAATACCACGCGTTACGTTACTGGCTGTTGCCATCAGCGCCGCCATGCTCTCCCCACTTGCTCACGCAGCCGACCCGGATACCGTGGTGGTGACCGCCACGGGTTTTGAGCAAAAAATCCAGAATGCCCCAGCCTCTATCTCCGTCATTTCAAAGCAGCAGATTGAAGACAAGGCTTACCGCGATGTGACCGATGCGCTAAAAGATGTCCCGGGCGTCGTCGTCACGGGCGGCGGAAGCAGCAGCGATATCAGCATTCGCGGCATGGCGTCCCAGTACACCTTGTTCCTGGTCAATGGCAAGCGCGTCAGCACGCGCAGCACGCGCCCGAACAGCGATAACTCGGGCATTGAGCAAGGCTGGCTACCGCCGCTGGAGTCTATCGAGCGCATCGAAGTGATCCGCGGGCCCATGTCATCGCTCTATGGCTCAGATGCAATGGGCGGCGTAATCAACATCATTACCAAAAAAGTCTCGAATACCAAAGCCTGGACCGGATCGTTACACGGCGATGCCACGTTCCAGGAGAACCATGATTCCGGGGATATCTTCCAGACCAACGCCTACGCTTCCGGCCCGTTAATTGACGGACTGCTCGGTGCAAAAGTGACAGGCCTGCTCTCACGTCGCGCGGAAGATCAAATCCTGAACGGTTTCAATGAGCAGAAAATGCGTAACGGCGGGATCACGCTGAACTTTACCCCGGACGAGCAGAACGATTTTGACCTCGATTTTGCCCGCGAACTTCAGGACCGAAACAGCACGCCGGGCAAATCGAAAGCGACTGAAACCTGCCGCGGGGCAACCTGCACGCCAAACAGCAAAAGCGAAACCCGCTACGAACATACGACCTATTCCCTTACCCACAGCGGTTACTACAGCGACTTCAACACCACCAGCTACATCCAGCAGGAAGAGACCAATAACCCGGTTCGCAAAATGCGTTCGTATAACACCACTTTCAACAACCAGAACCAGATCTTCCTCGGCGACCATACCCTGACCCTCGGTGGCCAGTATCGCTATGAGAAGCTACGTGACAACGGTAACCAGCTTGAGGCGGCGGACGGGCTCAACAAACTGACGCGCTGGAGCTGGGCGCTGTTTGCTGAAGATGAGTGGGCGATGACCGACAGCTTCACGGCGACCGGTGGTCTGCGTATGGATAAAGACCAGAACTATGGCACCAACTGGACGCCTCGCGGTTATGGGGTGTGGCACCTTGCAGAACAGTGGACGTTAAAAGGGGGCGTTTCTGCCGGCTACCGTGCACCGGATCTGCGTCAGTCCTCCGCCAGCTGGGGTCAGGCAACGGGCGGCGGTCGGCTGGATGGCATGATCGTGGGTAACCCGGACCTCAAGCCGGAGAAGAGCCTGAGCGAAGAGATCGCCCTGCTCTGGGATAACAATGACAGTCTTAACGCTGGCATTACGCTGTTCAATACCGACTTCAAAAACAAAATCACTGAAGTACGCCGCTGTAACAGCAGTGCCGACCCTGCCTGTACGATTGGCGGCCATGCCTACGATTTTGTCAGCGACCGGGTCAACGTCGATAAAGCCAACATGCGCGGTGTGGAATCCACCTTCGGCTGGAAAATCACCCGTGATGTTAACTGGACGGCTAACTACACCTATACCGAATCCGAGCAGAAGAGCGGTCAGTTCTCTGGTAAGCCTCTGAATAAAATGCCTAAGCATATGTTCAACACCACGCTGGACTGGCAGGCCACGCAGGATGTGGGCTTCTGGAGCCGTCTGAACTTCCGCGGCAAATCTTCTGAGTATCTCAGCCGGACCTCAATGTCACAGGGCACACCGTCTTACACGCAGGTTGATGTGGGTCTGCGTTATAACGCCAACAAGAACCTGCTGGTAACCGCAGGCGTGTATAACGTGCTGGATAAACAGATTGATTACGAGACTTACGATACCGTACTTGATGGCCGCCGTTACACTGTCGGCATGACCTACAGCTTCTGATCGCCAATAAAAAAGCCCGCTCAACCGAGCGGGCTAAAAGAGAGGAAGTGCGGTTATTGTTTTACGCGTCCCGGAAATTCCATTTCACTGTAGCGAACAAAGCGCGTCCCCTTCGTCAGTTTGTAACCAAACCAGATTATCAGGAACAGCGGAATACCGATGTAGGTCGCCGTTACACCACCCCAGTCGATACGGTCCGCAAGGAACGCTTCATAGTTCTGTCCCAGCGTAATAATCAGGCACAGAATGAAGGCGAAAATAGGCCCCAGCGGGAAGAACCCTGAGCGATACGGCAGGTCATTGATGTCATGACCTTGCATAACGTAACCGCGGCGGAAGCGATAGTGGCTGATAGCAATCCCGAGCCAGGCGATAAAGCCCGTCATACCGGACGTATTGAGCAGCCACAGGTACACCGTCTGGTTGCCAAACATGGAGGTCAGGAAGCACAGACCGGCAATCACCGTTGTGGCATACAGGGCATTACGCGGTACGCCGCCACGGGACAGCTTAGAAAAGATGCGTGGCGCTTTGCCGTCGCATGCCAGGGTGTAGAGCATACGGGTAGACGCGTACATGCCGGAGTTACCCGCTGAGAGCACGGCGGTCAGGATAACGGCGTTCATCACCGCCGCGGCGGAGAGCAGACCGGCATGCTGGAAGACCAGCGTGAACGGGCTAACGCTGATGTCTTTCACATCATTGCGCAGCAGGCTTGGATCGGTGTAAGGAATGATCAGGCTGATAATCAAAATCGCAAACACATAGAACAGCAGGATACGCCAGAATACCTGACGCACCGCGCGTGGAATGTTCTTCTCCGGGTTCTCGGATTCACCGGCAGCAATACCGATCAGCTCGGTTCCCTGGAAGGAGAAGCCGACAATCATCGCCACGCCAATCATGGCCGAGAATCCACCCGCAAATGGCGCATCGCCAATGCTCCAGTTACTCCATCCTGCAGGTTGAGCGCCTTTGAAAATACCAACGATCATCGCCACACCGACGACGATAAAGATGATGACGGTTGCCACTTTGATCAAAGAGAACCAGTATTCCGCTTCGCCAAAACCACGCACGGAGATGTAGTTGAGCAGGAAGATCACCGCCAGGAACAGCGCACTCCAGATCCAGCCTGGCGTGTCCGGGAACCACCAGTTCATCACCAGCTGTGCGGCGACCAGGTCAACGGCGATAGTAACGGCCCAGTTGTACCAGTAGTTCCAGCCCAGCGCGAAGCCGAAGCCTTCTTCAACGTATTTTTGACCGTAGGTCGAAAACGAACCGGATACCGGCATGTACGCCGCCAGTTCGCCCAGACTGGTCATCAGGAAGTACACCATCAGGCCAATCAGGATATAAGAGAAAAGTGCCCCACCCGGGCCGGCTGCCGAAATTGTTGCGCCAGAGGCAACAAAAAGACCTGTACCGATTGAACCGCCGATAGCGATCATCGTCAGGTGACGCGCCTTAAGTTCGCGACGTAGCGCGGGCGCTTCTGTGGTTTTAATTTCTGAAACCATGTGAAAATGCTGTCCCTTCAACAAATGAGGCGCGATTGTAGCAGACGATACGCGTTCCTTCCGGCAGAAATGCTCAGTTATAAGAGAGCTTCATGACTCGGCCAGGATTATAAGTAAAGCACGCATCTGCATCTCCCCTCTCCCAACGGAGAGAGGATCCGCATTGCGGGTTTACATGTCGCAATAGCGCAGAAAACGCTGCAGCGAGCTGGAAAGGTGTTTCTGACGATGATGAATGCACCACAACGTGCGCACCAGTTTAGGTAACGGGAGCGGTATTTCGACCAGCGTGCCGGCCTCAAGCTGTTCAGCAATCACCCGCCGGGAGAGACAGCTGATGCCCAGCCCATGACGGACCGCGTGTTTGATGGCTTCCGAGTTGCCCAGCTCCATACTCAGCCGGAAATGCGGCAGGTGGGAGAGCAGCAGGTAATCGACAATTTCACGCGTACCGGAGCCCTGTTCCCGGAGGATCCACTGCGTCTGAGCCAGCCGTTCCAGCGTTACTTCACCCTGTAATAAAGAAGAGGCTGGCGAGGCGAACACCACCAGCTCATCTTCCAGCCAGGGTTCAGCAATGATATCGACGTTGTGACATGGCCCTTCAATCAAACCGATGTCCACGCGGAAATCGATCACCGCATTGATGACATCCTGGCTATTGCCAACGCTCATCTCCAGCGGCAGGGTCGGGAAATCCCGGCGATAGCGGGCAATCACTTCCGGCAGAATGTAATTGCCGATCGTACTGCTGGCGTAAACGCGGATGGCCCCGTTCTCTTCGCGGAACAATTGTTCGATTTCAGTCGCCTGCTCCAGCAGTGCCAGCGCGCGCGGGTACAGCAGGCGGCCATGTTCATTGACGACCAGCCGTTTCCCCACTCTGTCGAAAAGCTGAACCCCCAGTTGCCCTTCCAGATCGGTCAGGGCCGCGCTTACCGCGGACTGGGACAGCGCCAGCATTTGCGAGGCCTGCGTCGTCGACCCGCTTTTCAGCACTTCGGCAAAAACTTCCAGCTGACGCAACGTAATGTGCATGGTTACTTACCACTTATATAGATTGATTATAAGTATATAATCAATTTTATTTTTAAGCCACAACGCCGTAACCTTTTAGCCAGATAAAGGAGAAGGTTATGTCAGAACACACCTTACAGCATCAACGTACATTGTGGCACTTCGTGCCGGGTCTTGCGCTCAGCGCGGTGATAACTGGCGTAGCGTTATGGGGCGGCAGCATTCCGGCCATCGCCGGGGCAGGTTTTAGTGCCTTAACGCTGGCAATATTGCTCGGCATGGTGGTGGGAAATACCGTTTACCCCCATATCTGGAAGTCCTGTGATGGCGGGGTTATTTTCGCCAAACAGCATCTGCTGCGCCTCGGGATTATCCTTTACGGCTTCCGCCTGACCTTTTCACAGATTGCGGATGTCGGCGTCAGCGGGATCGCTATTGACGTCCTGACCCTGACCAGCACCTTTTTACTGGCCTGCTTTATTGGCCAGAAAGTGTTTGGGCTGGATAAACAAACCAGCTGGCTGATTGGAGCCGGCAGCAGCATCTGCGGGGCTGCCGCGGTACTGGCAACCGAGCCTGTCGTTAAGGCAGAATCCAGCAAAGTGACGGTTGCCGTCGCGACCGTGGTTATTTTCGGTACGCTGGCGATTTTCCTCTACCCGGCCATGTACCCGCTGGTTGCACACTGGTTTAGCCCGGAGACCTACGGCATTTATATTGGTTCAACCATGCATGAAGTGGCTCAGGTGGTGGCGGCGGGTCACGCCATTAATCCGGATGCGGAAAATGCCGCGGTCATTGCCAAAATGCTGCGTGTCATGATGCTGGCTCCGTTCCTGATTATCCTGGCCGCTCGCGTAAAACAACTCGCGCCGGCAGGCAGCAGCCAGAAGAGTAAAATCACCATTCCGTGGTTTGCGATTCTTTTCATCGTGGTGGCGGTATTTAACTCCTTCCACCTGCTGCCGAAAGCCGTGGTGGATATGCTGGTCACGCTGGATACCGTCCTGCTGGCGATGGCGATGGCGGCGCTCGGGGTCACGACACACGTTAGCGCGCTGAAAAAAGCAGGTGCAAAACCGCTGCTGATGGCGCTGGTACTCTTCATCTGGCTGATCGTTGGCGGCGGTGCGATTAACCTCGCGGTACATAGCCTGATGGCATAAACCACTTCATCCTTCTCCTGTTAACCCGCTATCATACGTATTTCGGGTTAACAGGAGTCCCTTTATGAAATATGTTGGAGCGCACGTCAGCGCTGCAGGTGGCCTTGCGAATGCCGCCATTCGCGCCGCCGAAATTGAGGCGACCGCTTTCGCCCTGTTCACCAAGAACCAGCGCCAGTGGCGCGCCGCCCCGCTCACCTCTGAAGTGATTGATGATTTCAAAGCCGCCTGTGAGAAATACCACTACGGGCCGGGTCAAATCCTTCCCCACGACAGCTATCTCATTAACCTCGGCCATCCCGTGCAGGAGGCGCTGGAGAAATCCCGCGAGGCTTTTCTTGATGAAGTGCAGCGCTGCGAGCAGCTTGGGCTGACGCTGTTGAACTTCCATCCGGGAAGTCATCTGATGCAGATTGACGAAGATGCCTGTCTGGCGCGCATTGCCGAATCCATCAACATCACGCTGGATAAAATCCAGGGCGTGACGGCGGTCATCGAGAACACCGCCGGGCAGGGCAGTAACCTCGGCTTTAAGTTCGAACATCTGGCGGCCATTATTGACGGCGTGGAGGATAAATCCCGCGTGGGCGTATGTATTGATACCTGCCATGCCTTTGCCGCGGGTTACGATCTGCGAACGCTTGATGAGACGAAAAAGACCTTCGATGAGTTTGAACGCATTGTGGGCTTCAAGTATCTGCGCGGAATGCACTTGAACGATGCGAAAAGCGCGTTTGGCAGCCGCGTGGACCGCCATCACAGCCTCGGTGAAGGCAATATCGGCCACGATGCGTTTCGCTTTATTATGCAGGATGCCCGTTTCGACGGTATCCCGATGGTGCTGGAAACCATTAATCCGGACATCTGGGCAGAAGAGATTGCCTGGCTGAAGGCACAGCAAACCGCTGAACAGGCGGCATAAAAAAAGCCGGGTCGCATAAGCACCCGGCTTTTTTATTGTTTTACCGCTTACGCCGCTTTCGCGACCCCTTCCGCTTCCGGACGTTTCAGCACCGCGTAAGAGAGACCTGCCACCAGCGTACCGGCCACAATCGCCAGCAGATAACCCAGCACTGGCGTGATTGCACCTGGGATCAGCAGCACGAACAGACCGCCGTGTGGTGCCATCAGTTTCGCGCCAACCGCCATGGAGATAGCACCGGTTACCGCGCCCCCCACGATACAGCATGGCAGAACGCGCATTGGGTCACGCGCCGCGAACGGAATTGCCCCTTCGGTGATAAAGCACAGGCCAAGTACAAGGGCGGCTTTCCCCCCTTCCTGCTGCGCTTTGTCGAATTTACGACGTGCAATGATGGTTGCCAGGCCAAGAGCCAATGGTGGCACCATACCGGCCGCCATAATCGCTGCCATTGGCGCGTAGGTCTGGGTACTCAGCAGGCCAACACCGAATGCGTATGCTGCTTTGTTCACCGGGCCACCCATGTCGGTACACATCATGCCACCGAGAATAGCTCCCAGCAGTACCGCATTCGCAGTACCCATGGTTTGCAGCCAGTGGGTCAGACCCGCCAGGATACCCGCTACAGGTTTACCGATGAGGTAAATCATCGCCAGGCCCACTACCAGGCTGGAAATCAACGGGATGATCAGAATCGGTTTCAGCGCTTCCATACTCTGCGGCAGTTTCAGCTTCGAGCTAATAAGCTTCGCAACGTAACCCGCCAGGAAACCGGCAATGATACCGCCGATAAAACCAGACCCGGTGCTCACCGCCAGCATACCGCCGATAAGACCCGGCGTCAGGCCCGGACGGTCAGCGATGGAGAAGGCGATAAAGCCTGCCAGCACCGGCACCATCAGGGCAAACGCGGAACCACCACCAATCTGCATCAGGGCGGCAGCCAGCGTGCCTTCTTCTTTAAACGCGGTAATACCAAACGCGAACGAGAGGGCAATACACAGACCGCCCGCCACCACCATCGGCAGCATATAAGACACACCGGTCAGCAGATGGCGATAGGCACCAGCTGACTCTTTCTTACCTTCCGTCGCAGTTTGCGTGGACCCCGTTGCCTGATACGGCTTCGCTTCCACCAGCGCTTTATCAAACTCCTGAGCGGTCTTTTTCAGCGCCAGGCCCGTTGACGTGCGGTACATCGGCTTACCGGCAAATTTCGCCAGGTCCACTTCGATGTCAGCCGCAACCATCACCAGATCGGCTTCAGCCACCTCTTCAGGGGTGATTGCGTTGCCCGCACCAACGGATCCACGTGTTTCAACTTTTACCCACCAGCCGCGTTTTTTCGCTTCGGTTTCAATGGCTTCAGCCGCCATAAAGGTATGAGCCACGCCCGTCGGGCAGGCCGTGATCGCCACGATACGTTTTGGTCCGGTCGCGGCAACCGGCGCCGCGACCGGTGCGCTGTAAACAGACGCATGACCTTTCGCTTCGCTCAGGAACAGTTCCGGGTGTGCCACCGCGCGATTGATGTCGCCCAGCCACACTTTTTTGCCATTCAGCGCACTGTCAGCGGGAATTTTATCCCCCAGAACAATCACCATTTCGGCGTCGCCCGGGTTATCCGTCATCTCAAGATGTGCTTTGTTCGCCGCCGCTCCCAGCAAGGTCTTCGCCATATAGGCGCGAGCCTGTCCGAGACCGGAGTCAATGATCAGCAGCGTTTTCATTATTCCTCTCCTGCTGTTAGTTAAAAGGTTTTAAGTCAACGCGCGCCATCATCGCGGCTAACTGGGTACGATCGGTAATACCGACATTGCTCTGGCTAACGGCCAGGGCAGCAACGGCGGTGGCAAGACGTAAAGTATGTTCACTGGATTCACGCATCAGCAGGCCATAAATCAGACCGCCAACCATTGAATCCCCTGCGCCAACGGTGCTGACAACGTCAACCGATGGCGGTTTGGCGATCCATTCGCCAGAAGCGTTAACCCACAGCGCCCCTTCTGCACCAAGAGAGATAACCACGTGAGCGATACCCTGCTCGCGCAGCGCATGGGCAGCGTCAATTACATCTTTTAATTCTGGCAGCTTACGGCCAGCCCAGATCTCCAGTTCGCGGCGATTCGGCTTCACCAGCCACGGCGAGGCTTTCAGGCCGGCGACCAGCGCGTCACGGCTGCTGTCAAAAATAATGCATGGGCACTGGCTTCGCAGACGCGTCATCCAGTCGGTGAACGCTTCCGGGCTCACGCCGGACGGCAGGCTGCCGCTGACGCAGACCATGTCGAACTGACCAAGCCAGGTCAGAGAGTCGTTTACGAAGCGCTCCCAGTCTGACGGAGTCACCTCGAAGCCTGAGAAGTTCAGATCGGTCACTTCGCCGTCTTTCTCCGTCAGCTTGACGTTGATACGGGTACGGCCCTGAACAACCTGAAAACGGTTAGCAATCCCCAGCTCGCTGAACAGCTGCTGGAAACCATCCTGGTTATCTTTACCGAGGAATCCGCCCACGGTGACATCGATACCGAGATCCTTGAGCACTTTCGCGACGTTAATCCCTTTACCTGCAGCATGCAGGCCAGTGGTACGCACGAGGTTTACTTCGCCGCGCTCAATCTCCGGGCAAAACCCCACCAGGTCATATGCCGGGTTCAGCGTAATAGTCGCAACACGTCTGCTCATTATGCGCCCTCCCCCAGACCTGCCGCGATGGCGTCGCCAATCGCTTTCAGCGCCTGTTCAGCATCAGCACCCTGTGCGGTAAAGCGCAGACGGTGACCTTTCTTCACGCCCAGCGCGACAACTTTCATCAGGCTACGGCCGTTGGCCGGTTTGCCCGTGCCATCAAGGTTAGTCACGGTAATCTCACTTTCGAATTGTTTAATGGTATTCACCAGCATGGTGCCAGGACGGGCATGCAGGCCGTGCTCGTTACGCACTACAAACTCAGCGGTCAGCACGTCATCAGTCAGCACATCATCGCTGGTCAGCAGCGCCAGCAGCGTGCTTGCGTCAGCGTTCAGCAGTTTTTCAGCCTTGTCATTCAGCAGCAGATCGCCAAGACGTTTTAGCGCGGAAACCGGCTGTTCATCGGTCATCGCGACGGTGACCAGCATCGCAGCGTTCGCGCCCTCAACGTCAAACGCGTTGACCGCGCGGCTCACCGCGATAGCGCTGCGCAGGTTGCCTTCAGCACTGTCGTTCAGCCAGATACCTTGTCCCAGGTTCAGCGGCTTCTCATTGATAACGCGCGTGATAAAGGACGCGTCTACCGCACCGGCTTCTTTCAGGCGGCCTGCGTTCAGCGCCTGCAGCGTGACCAGATCGCTCGCCACAACATCCAGGGTCAATGTTTCATTATCCAGTTTCAGCGCTTCACTCTGTTTTTCGCCCATCAGCAACGCGCGCAGCTCTTCCGCAGTCGTCGCGGACTTCAGCTGTTCAGCCACCGAATCATCGCTCAGCACATGCGTCAGCTGACGCAGCAGGCCCAGGTGCTCGTCGCTGCTGGCAGCGATACCGATTGCCACGTAAGCAACCTGACCGTCGCCCCACACCACACCCTGAGGGAACTGATAAACCTGAACACCGGTTTTCAGCACCTGATCGCGGGTGTCCGTTGTACCGTGCGGAATGGCAATGCCATTGCCGAGGAAAGTGGAGGTCTGCTGCTCGCGCGCCAGCATGCCGTTAACGTAGCCGTCCGCGACATTACCCGCCTGCACAAGGGCAGCGGCAACCTGGCGAATGGCCTCTTCTTTGTTCCCGGCCTGAGCGCCCGGGTGGATATCCTGAACAGATAACTGGAACATGGTTCTCCTCTCCTGCTGAACTTGAATCGTTTCAGCTTAAATGAGAAAAAATGCGCTAGCCTGCTCCGTTTGTTAAAACAAGATAGCGCTGAAACGTTTCAAAAAGTCTTGCGCTTTCTGCTTAACCTTGCAAGAAAAGTTACAAATGGCGATGCAGAATTTAGAGATACAGCACATTTCTTCTTCGCTCAGCTGAATCTTGCTGACGTTCAGCACGTCAGTTTCAGCTAAGTTCAGCCCGAGCCTGTTAATTGAAATGGCATTTTGATTTTTCGTGGCGAAATTGACCGCAGTACCTGTTTATTTTCTGACAAGCGTCGTACACTCCGCGTCTCTTTATGACTTGCTGATACTGAAAGTATGCATAACACCCCTGCCGCCGCCTCGCCAAAACCCTTTGATTTGACGTCCACGGCGTTTTTGATTGTTGCCTTCCTTACCGGCATTGCCGGGGCGTTACAGACGCCCACGTTGAGCCTGTTTCTGACCAATGAAGTCCACGCCCGTCCGGCAATGGTTGGCTTCTTTTTTACCGGCAGTGCCATCATCGGCATTCTGGTGAGTCAGTTTCTGGCGGGGCGTTCCGACAGAAAAGGCGATCGTAAAAGTCTGATCGTCTTTTGCTGCCTTCTCGGGGTGTTTGCCTGCGTGTTGTTTGCTTTTAACCGCAACTATTTCATCCTGCTGTTCGTGGGGGTGTTCCTGAGCAGCTTCGGTTCCACGGCGAACCCGCAGATGTTCGCCCTCGCCCGCGAGCACGCCGACCATACCGGTCGTGAAGCGGTGATGTTCAGCTCTATTCTGCGTGCCCAGGTGTCGCTGGCATGGGTCATTGGCCCGCCGCTGGCGTATGCCCTGGCGATGGGATTTGGCTTTACGGTGATGTACCTGAGTGCGGCTGTCGCGTTTGTGGTGTGCGGCGCCATGGTGTGGTTCTTCCTGCCGTCGATGCGCAAAGAGCCCAAAGTGGCTTCAGGCGTACTGGAAGCCCCGCGCCGTAACCGTCGTGATGCGCTGCTCCTGTTTGTTATCTGTACGTTGATGTGGGGAACAAACAGCCTCTATATTATCAACATGCCGCTGTTTATTATTGATGAGCTGCATCTGCCAGAGAAGCTGGCGGGCATTATGATGGGAACCGCGGCCGGGCTTGAGATCCCGACCATGCTGATCGCGGGCTATTACGCGAAGCGTTTCGGAAAGCGTTTTTTAATGCGCATCGCGGCTGTCGCAGGACTGCTGTTCTATATCGGTATGCTGACGGTGCACACGCCGGGACTCTTGCTGGCATTGCAGCTTCTCAACGCCATTTATATCGGCATACTCGCCGGGATTGGCATGCTCTATTTCCAGGACCTGATGCCAGGCCAGGCAGGCTCCGCCACCACCCTTTATACCAATACCACTCGCGTGGGCTGGATTATTGCAGGTTCAATGGCCGGCATCGTGGCCGAGATCTGGAGCTATCACACGGTATTCTGGATTGCGCTGGTGATGTGTACGCTGACGATAGGGTGTCTGGCGCGAATTAAAGACGTTTAAGGGGCGGTGAGCGCTTCCAGCTCAAGAAGGTAAGTGATCGCCTGCGCGCGCGTGCTGCCGCACATCTCCGCGGACGGCTGAAGGCCGGAACAGACTTTTGGGCGCAGCGGGGAACCAAAGATCATGCACAGGTTATTTTCAGCAAGCTGCACGCAGCGGGTATTGGCAGGTTTGCCGTCCGGCATGCCAGGAATGGGGCTTGAAATGGACGGTGCGGTACAACACGCGCTACAATCGGGACGACAATCCATACAAGCTCTCTTTCGCTGAAGAACGCCCGCGCAGTCGGGCATTGCGCGCACAGTAACACCTTTTGTGTATTGATAGCAAAAGCCACGAATTCCGCTTGCCTGAAAGGCCGAGCACGAGTAATTTGGCGCGATATTTTTTACCACCCGTAAACAGGATTACTGCAATGCCAAGAGCGAACGAAATTAAGAAAGGTATGGTACTGAATTACAACGGCAAGCTGCTGATTGTGAAAGATATCGATATTCAGGCCCCGAGCGCCCGTGGTGCAGCAACGCTGTACAAAATGCGTTTCGCCGATGTGCGTACCGGTCTGAAAGTGGAAGAACGTTTTAAAGGTGACGATATCGTTGATACCGTGACCCTGACCCGCCGCTATGTTGATTTTTCCTACATTGATGGCAACGAATACGTGTTCATGGATAAAGAAGATTACACCCCGTATATCTTCACCAAAGATCAGATTGAAGAAGAACTCCTCTTCATTCCTGAAGGCGGGATGCCTGACATGCAGGTTCTGACCTGGGATGGCGTGCTGCTGGCGCTGGAACTGCCGCAGACCGTGGATCTGGAAATCGTGGAAACGGCTCCGGGCATCAAAGGTGCATCCGCAAGTGCCCGCAACAAACCAGCAACCCTGACGACCGGTCTGGTGGTGCAGGTGCCAGAATACCTCTCCGCGGGCGAGAAAATCCGCATCCATATTGAAGAAAAACGCTATATGGGTCGCGCAGACTAATGCTCTATTCGCCCGGTGGCACAACGCCACCGGGCAACAGACGTTACAGCAGTTCCGGGTATTTCGTCATCTTCAGCGCCAGCTCAACGCCCCGCACTTCCGCCATGCCTTTCAGACGACCAATCGCCGAATAACCTGGGTTCGTTTTCTTACGCAGATCGTCCAGCATCTGGTGACCATGATCGGGACGGAACGGGATAGGACGAACGTCACCCGCGTGCTTACGACGTACCTCTTCCGCCAGAATCGCATCCACTACCGCCACCATATTCACATCGCCGCCCAGGTGCGCTGCTTCATGGAAGGTTTTTGGATTATCCTCACGACAGGTCGCACGCAGATGCGTGAAGTGAATACGATCGCCGAAGGTTTCAATCATCTGCACCAGATCGTTATCCGCACGCACGCCGTAAGAGCCGGTACACATGGTGAATCCGTTATAGATACTGTCCACGGTCTCTTTCAGCCACTGCATATCTTCAATCGTGGACACGATTCGCGGTAAACCGAGAATAGGACGCGGTGGATCGTCCGGGTGCACAGCCAGACGTACGCCCGCTTCTTCCGCTACCGGTACGATAGCGCGCAGGAAAAACGCCATGTTTTCACGCAGCTGGTTTTTATCGATATTCCCGTATTCCGCCAGACGCGCGCGGAACTGATCCAGCGTATAGCCCTCTTCAGCGCCCGGCAGGCCAGCAATAATATTGCGGGTCAGCTTTTCAATCTCGGCGTCACTGGCTGCGTTAAACCACGCGAGCGCCTGCTGCTGCTCTTCAGCCGTGTAATCGGCTTCTGCACCAGGACGTTTCAGGATGTGCAGCTCAAATGCGGCAAAGGCAATCTGATCGAAACGTAATGCTTTTGAGCCGTCCGGCAACGTGTACTCAAGATCGGTGCGCGTCCAGTCAAGAATGGGCATGAAGTTATAGCAAACAGTATCAATACCGCAGGCCGCCAGGTGACGAATGCTCTGCTGGTAGTTGGCAATCCAGGTCTGATAATCACCTGAATGGGTTTTGATATCTTCGTGAACCGGGATGCTTTCCACCACAGACCAGGTCAGGCCTTTTTCCGCCAGCAGCGCCTGACGCTTTTTGATTTCTTCAATCGGCCATACCTGACCATTAGGAATGTGATGCAGCGCCGTCACGACACCCGTTGCGCCAGCCTGACGCACATCATCAAGAGAAACCGGATCGTTCGGCCCGTACCAACGCCAGGTCTGTTCCATTGCCTCACCTCTAAAGTTGTTATACCAATATGGATGACTACGATGACGACTACCATACATGTTTGCCGTAAAGGGTCAACACACCGCCACACATTGATTGATCAAACTCACACTTCGGGGATATTTACGGCTCACCAATTTAATTTGCTGTCATATAACTTTACACTGGCGTTGTTAATTAATGGTTAATCAGGTGTGTATTTCATGAAGACAATTGCCTCCACCTCGCTTCCTGCCCATGTCCAGCTCCCTCGCTACGATCGTAAGCAGTTACGCTCTCGCATCGTCCATTTTGGCTTCGGCGCATTTCACCGCGCGCATCAGGCCTTGTTAACAAACCGGGTGCTGAATGAGAAAGGCGGTGACTGGGGTATTTGTGAGATTAGCCTCTTCAGCGGCGACGTGCTGATGAGCCAGTTGCGCGCACAGGATCATCTCTTCACCGTGCTGGAAAAAGGGGCGGAGGGAAACCAGCCGATTATCGTCGGTGCCGTCCATGAATGTCTGAACGCAAAACTGGATTCTCTGCCTGCCATCATTGAGAAATTTTGTGAACCTCAGGTCGCCATTGTGTCGCTCACCATCACAGAGAAAGGTTATTGCATCGATCCCGCCACCGGTAATCTGGATTTGCACAACCCCCGGATCGTTCACGATCTGGAGACCCCGTCTGAACCGCACTCCGCGCCCGGGATCCTGGTCGAGGCGCTCCACCGCCGCCGTGAACGCGGTTTGTCCGCTTTTACCGTCCTCTCCTGCGACAACATCCCTGATAACGGCCATGTGGTGAAAAACGCGGTACTGGGGATGGCCCAGAAACGCGACCCGGCGCTGGCAGAGTGGATTGATTCACATGTGAGCTTTCCGGGGACCATGGTCGACCGAATTGTCCCCGCCGCGACCGAGGCGTCGCTGGCAGAAATCACGAAAGAGCTTGGAGTAGAAGATCCTTGTGCTATCAGCTGCGAACCGTTTATTCAGTGGGTAGTGGAAGATAACTTTGTTGCCGGACGCCCGGCATGGGAAGTGGCTGGCGTACAAATGGTGCAGGACGTGCTGCCGTGGGAACAGATGAAATTGCGCATGCTCAACGGCAGCCACTCTTTCCTCGCGTATCTGGGCTACCTCGCCGGGTATGCACACATCAACGAATGTATGGAAGACACCGCTTTTCGCGAAGCCGCACGTCGGTTAATGCTGAATGAGCAGGCTCCTACGCTGCGTATTAAGGATGTCGACCTCACGGCTTATGCCGATAGCCTGCTCGAACGCTTTGCCAATCCGGCACTGCAGCACCGGACCTGGCAAATTGCGATGGACGGAAGCCAGAAATTGCCGCAACGCATGCTGGATGGGATCCGCATCCATCTTGAACGTAAAACCGCGTGGCCGCTGCTGGCCCTGGGCGTTGCAGGCTGGATCCGCTACATCAGCGGAACCGACGAGCGTGGCGACGCGATTGATGTGCACGATCCGCTGAGCGATAAAATCCGCACCCTTGTTGCAGCCAGCAGCGACGCTGAGCGCGTCAACGCCCTGCTGGGGCTGAGTGAAATCTTTGGTCACGATCTCGCACAAAACAGCATTTTCGTGGAGGCCATCAGCCAGGCCTATCAGCGCATCACCCGCCATGGCGCGCGTCAGGCTGTTATCGAAACGTTAAATATTTAGCGATTATTGCGCTTAAGGCGAACGGCGATTGCCTCCGTTCGCCCTCCCCCTTCTCATTGCGTCCGTTTTTCGCCAGGATGATGGATAATTGTTATAGCATCACAATTATCGACTGGAGCGCACGTGACCAAAACCAACCTCATTACCGGTTTTCTCGGCAGCGGTAAAACCACCTCAATTCTCCACCTGCTGGCCAATAAGGATCCGGCAGAAAAATGGGTCGTCCTGGTCAATGAATTTGGCGAAGTGGGTATTGATGGCGCATTACTGGCAGACAGCGGCGCGATGATCAAAGAGATCCCCGGTGGCTGCATGTGCTGCGTAAATGGTCTGCCGATGCAGGTCGGGCTGAATACGCTGCTGCGTCAGGGCAAACCAGACCGTCTGCTGATTGAACCGACCGGGCTGGGTCATCCGAAGCAAATTCTCGATTTACTGACCGCGCCGGTCTACGAGCCGTGGATCGATCTGCGTGCCACGCTGTGCCTGCTGGACCCCCGTCAGCTGCTGGATGAAAAAGCCGTGACCAACGAGAACTTCCGCGACCAGCTCGCCTCGGCAGATATTATCGTCGCCAATAAAGAGGATCGCGCAACGGCGGAAAGCCAGTCCGCACTGGAGACATGGTGGCAGCACTTCGGTGGCAACCGTCAGCGGGTGCAGACCACCCACGGGAAAATTGATAACGCCCTGCTTGACCTGCCTCGCCTGAACCTGGCGGCGCTCCCGGCAAGCGCGGAACACGCCCACAGCCATCCGCAAAAACAGGGTCTGGCTGCCCTGAGTCTGCCGGAACACCAGCGCTGGCGTCGTAACCTTAACAGCGGCCAGGGCTATCAGGCCTGCGGATGGATTTTCGATGCGGATACCGTATTCGACACCATCGGCATACTCGAATGGGCCAGACTGGCTCCTGTCGATCGTGTTAAAGGGATCATGCGCACACCGGACGGGCTGGTGCGGATCAACCGTCAGGGCGAAGATTTCTTTATCGAAACGCAAAATGTGGCGCCACCTGATAGCCGAATAGAGTTAATTAGTGCGGTTAACGCCGACTGGAATGCCCTGCAGTCCAGCCTGTTGAAGCTTCGTTTAAGTTTGGGCGGCTAACGTTGCCCCAGATTTCACTCTATGCTGAATGTTATGACGACTCGACTTCCCCTGATATTACTGCTTAATGTCGCCGGTCTGGCGCTCTTTTTCTCCTGGTATATCCCGGCGAATCATGGTGTCTGGTTTCCGCTGGATTCTGCCATTTTTCACTTCTTCAACCAGGAGCTGGTGAAGAGCGAAGCCTTCCTGTGGCTGGTTGCTATCACGAATAACCGCGCCTTTGACGGCTGCTCGCTGCTGGCGATGGGCGGCCTGATGCTCTCTTTCTGGCTGAAAGAGGACAAAACAGGACGCCGCCGTATTCTGATTATTGGTTTGATGATGTTGCTGCTTGCGGTGGTAATTAACCAGCTGGCAACGGCCATTATTCCGGTTAAGCGTTCCAGCCCAACGCTCTTCTTCCCCGATATTTATCGCGTCAGCGAGCTGCTGCATATTCCAACGAAAGATGCGTCGAAGGCCAGTTTCCCGGGCGATCACGGAATGATGCTGCTTATTTTTTCCGGCGTGATGCTCCGCTATTTCGGCCGAAAAGCCTTTGCGATAGCCCTGATTATTTTTGTGGTTTTTGCCTTCCCACGGGTAATGATTGGCGCTCACTGGTTCACTGATATTGCAGTCGGTTCGCTCTCTTCTGTGCTGGTTGCGCTGCCGTGGTGTCTGATGACACCGCTGAGCGACAAGATAATAGCCGTGTTCGATCGCTACCTCCCCGGCAAAACGCAACAAATCAGAAACCAATAATTAACCTTAATTAACACTATGCATCAGGGATCGTTTTGATCCTTGATGCACTTTTCTCCCCTTTCACCCCCTCCCGTCATCATTTCGTCACAATATTCGTGATAAAAATGAATGTGTTGCACGGTTTTTAACCTTGATCGTGCGTTTTTTGAACAATTATCAATTTTTACTTTCTGTATCACAATTTCTTATAAAAAAAAGGCTTTTTTTGCTCGCAATACCCCAGGCAATCGGTTAATCTCGAACTCGTTTTGCCCCATAGAGATAATTATTTCGCTGGTGAATAAATTTGTGCGCTACGCCACAAATGTGATCAGAAAGAATTGTCTCATTGTGAACAGATAATTAGTCTCGTCACGTTTGGCATTTTTTATAACGATATTTGTCGTTAAGGACTTCAAGGGATAATAAACAAAATGGTCAAATCTCAACCGATTTTGAGATATATCTTACGGGGGATCCCGGCGATAGCAGTGGCGGTACTGTTATCTGCATGTAGTACATCGAACACCGCAAAGAATATGCATCCTGAGACGCGTGTTGTGGGAATGGAAGATTCCTCGTCACTGCAAGCCTCTCAGGATGAATTTGAAAATATGGTACGTAATCTGGACGTGAAGTCCCGTATTATGGACCAGTATGCTGACTGGAAAGGCGTGCGTTATCGTCTTGGCGGCAGCACCAAAAAAGGCATTGATTGTTCCGGTTTCGTACAGCGTACTTTCCGTGAGCAGTTTGGGTTAGATCTTCCGCGTTCAACTTACGAACAGCAGGAGATGGGCAAGTCGATTTCACGCACTAAACTGCGCACCGGGGATTTAGTCCTGTTCCGTGCGGGTTCGACAGGTCGACATGTTGGCATCTACATTGGCAATGACCAGTTTGTACATGCCTCCACCAGCAGCGGTGTGACCATTTCCAGCATGAACGAACCTTACTGGAAGAAGCGCTATAACGAAGCGCGCCGCGTACTGACCCGCAGTTAAAATAATCATTGTATCGTTGGTTATCCCTTGGCCGGCGATATGATAAAAAAAAGCACTGCTTCGGCGGTGTTTTTTTTTGCCCGTTACACTGAATACATTCAGCGGCAATCCAGGAACCACGACGTCTATGTTCACCCGCTACTTCTCCAGTAATCGCAAGATACTTTTCCTCAGCCTTATCACCGGCCTGATCACAGCCCTGCTCCTGGGTTCATTGCAATTTTTCTGGAGCTACCACAAGCGGGAAGTCAGATTCGACACCCTGATTGACGACGTGAGCATCTACATGGAAAGCTACTTCGATGAGTTAAAAAGCTCTATCGATCTCCTTCAGCCGCTCACGCTGAACAGCTGCCACGACGTCAACGCTGAGCTGACTTCTCGCGCGGCGTTTAGCCTTAACGTGCGCGCCTTTTTGCTGGTCAGGGATAAACTGGCGTACTGCTCTTCAGCCACCGGTCCGATGAACGTCCCGATGGAAGAGCTGATACCCGAGCTGCACATCGATAAACAGATTGATATGGCATTACTGCCGGGTACACCAATGATGCCGCACAGACCCGCGATTGCCATCTGGTATCGAAATCCGCTGGTGAAGGACGGCGGCGTGTTTACTTCGGTAAACATCAACCTGACTCCGTATATGCTTTACACTGCACGCCAGAACGAGTTCGCGGGCATTGCCATCATCATTGGCGACAATGCGTTGTCGACCAGGTCCGCCACACTGGTTAAGGCACAGGATTTACATGAAACGCCGGCACGCACCGCGACCCTAAAAGAGGTTCCGCTGACGATCAAACTGTACGCCGAAGAGTGGACGAGCGATGAAATCCTGTTCGCGGTGTTCTTTGGACTGGTCTGCGGGATCGCGGCCGGCTCGCTTAATTTCTATATCCTCACCACGCGTCTTAACCCAGGCAAAGAGATCCTGAGCGCCATTAAACGCGGTCAGTTTTATGTGGTGTATCAGCCTGTTGTGGATGCCGAGACGCTGCAAATGCGTGGTGTCGAAGTCCTGATGCGCTGGAAACACCCGACGATGGGGGAAATTCCGCCTGATGCCTTTATCAACTTCGCCGAAGCGCAGAAGCTGATTGTGCCGCTGACGCTGCATCTCTTTGACCTCATCATCCGCGACGCGCCGGTATTACAGACCCTTCTGCCGCCGGGCGCAAAACTGGGCATTAACATTGCGCCGGGGCATCTGCATGCGGAAAGCTTCAAAGAGGATATGCGCACTTTCCTGGACTTAATGCCGCCTGATCATTTCCAGATCGTGCTGGAAATCACCGAGCGCGACATGGTTAACCATCGGGAAGCCAACAATCTTTTCGAATGGCTGCACAATGAAGGCTTTGAAATTGCGATTGATGATTTTGGTACCGGCCACAGTGCGCTGATTTACCTTGAGCGTTTCACAATGGATTACATCAAAATTGACCGGGGTTTTGTCAACGCGATTGGGACGGAAACCGTGACCTCCCCTGTGCTTGATGCCGTACTCACCCTGGCAAGACGACTGAATATGTCGACCGTCGCCGAAGGGGTGGAGACGCCGGAGCAGGCAGCCTGGCTGCGCGAACATGGCGTTGTTTTCCTTCAGGGTTACTGGATTAGCCGCCCGATGCCGCTGGAGCAGTTCCGCCAATGGCAGCCTGAACGTTGAATGATTTCACATTGCCCGTGACGTCACTTATTATTCAGCTTAACTGAGCCGGTCAGTCGAAAGGGAGCCGCCGCGAGATGCTTATGCGCTTTATGTTGCTGCTGTTGGCATTAACGAGCCTGTCCAGCCAGGCGCAAACCATCAAAGAGAACATCGCGTTCTCCGTGATTGGTGAGCCAAAGTACGCGGTCAATTTTACGCACTTTGATTACGTCAATCCTGCCGCGCCAAAAGGCGGAAACGTGACCCTCTCCGCCACGGGGACGTTCGACAACTTCAACCGCTTCGCACTGCGCGGCGTGGCGGCAGCGCGAACAGAATCGCTCTACGATACGCTATTTGTTACGTCTGATGATGAACCCGGCAGTTACTACCCCCTGATTGCTGACAACGTACGTTACGCGGATAACTTCGCGTGGGCGGAAATTTCGATTAACCCACGGGCGCGTTTTCACGACGGGACGCCGGTCAAAGCCAGCGACATTGCCTTCACATTTCACAAATTTATGACTGAGGGCGTTCCCCAGTTCCGCATTGTCTACAAAGGCGTTACGGTCAAAGCCATTGCCCCGCTCACGGTGCGTATTGAGCTAAGTGAGCCGAATAAAGAGAACATGCTCAGCCTGTTCTCCCTGCCCGTGATGCCTGAATCGTTCTGGAAAGATCACAAACTCAGCGACCCGCTCTCCACGCCCCCGCTGGCGGGTGGCCCATACCGTATAACTGACTGGCGCATGGGGCAGTATGTTGTCTATTCCCGGGTCAAAGACTACTGGGCGGCAAACCTGCCGGTAAACCGGGGCCGCTGGAATTTCGATACCCTTCGCTACGATTACTACCTTGACGATAACGTGGCATTTGAAGCCTTCAAAGCTGGTGCGTTCGATATGCGCGTGGAGAGCAGCGCTAAAAACTGGGCGACACGGTATATCGGCAAAAACTTCGCTAACGGGTATATCGTTAAAGACGAGCATAAAAACGCGTCCGCTCAGGATACGCGCTGGCTGGCGTTTAATATTCAGCGTCCGGTATTTACTGACCGCCGGGTGCGGGAAGCCATTACCCTGGCCTTTGATTTTGAATGGATGAACAAAGCGCTATTTTACGGCGCTTACAGCCGGGCAAATAGCTATTTCCAGAACACTGAATATGCCGCTCGCGATTACCCAAAAGCGGACGAACTTGTCCTGCTGGCACCGCTGAAAGCAGAACTGCCACCGGAGGTGTTCACGACGGTATTTCAGCCTCCGGCGTCAAAGGGTGACGGCTACGATCGCGACAACCTGCTTAAAGCCAGCAAGCTGCTGGATGACGCAGGCTGGCCACTGAAGAATCAAAAACGCGTCGATTTCAGAACGGGCAAACCGTTAAGCTTTGAGCTGCTGCTTGCGTCCGGAAGCAACGATCAGTGGGTGCTGCCGTTTAAGCACAATCTTGAACGGCTGGGGATTACCATGAACATTCGCCAGGTCGACAACGCGCAGCTCACCAACCGCAAACGCAGCCGTGATTACGACATGATGCAAACCCTGTGGCCCGCGCAGCCGTGGCCCAGTTCAGATCTGCAAATCTCCTGGGCATCCAGCTATATCGACTCCTCCTACAATGCGCCGGGGGTGAAAAGCCCGGCGATTGATGCCTTGATTGCGAAAATTGTGGCGGCGCAGGGGGATAAAGAAAAACTCCTGCCGCTGGGACGCGCCCTCGACAGGGTCTTAACCTGGAATTACTACATGCTGCCAATGTGGTATATGGGCGAAGACCGGCTTGCGCGCTGGGACAAGTTCTCCGAGCCTGCCGTACGCCCTGTCTATTCACTGGGCTTCGACACCTGGTGGTATGACGTTAACAAAGCCGCCAGACTTCCCGCTGAGCGGCGATAAGGAATCATCATGGGTGCGTATCTGATCCGCCGTCTCCTGCTGATTATCCCGACCCTCTGGGCAATCATCACGATTAACTTTTTTATTGTGCAAATCGCGCCCGGCGGCCCGGTCGACCAGGCTATTGCAGCCATTGAATTTGGCAACAGCGGCGGCATGCCTGGCGGCGGTGGCGAAGGAATGGGCGCGAGCCATGCCCGCACCGGCCTGGGAAATATCAGTGAAAGCCATTATCGCGGCGGACGTGGCCTGGATCCGGAAGTCATCGCCGAGATCACCCATCGTTATGGCTTCGACAAACCGCTTCACGAGCGGTATTTCAACATGCTCTGGGACTACCTCCGCTTTGATTTTGGCGACAGCCTGTTTCGCAGCGCGTCGGTTTTAACATTGATTAAGCAAAGTCTGCCGGTGTCGATTACCCTAGGGCTGTGGGGAACGTTGATTATTTATCTCGTCTCTATCCCCCTGGGGATCCGTAAAGCGGTTCACAACGGCAGCCGCTTCGATGTCTGGAGCAGCACGTTTATCATCATCGGCTATGCCATTCCGGCGTTTCTGTTTGCCGTTCTGTTGATTGTCTTTTTTGCCGGTGGCAGCTATTTCGATATCTTTCCGCTGCGGGGGCTGGTGTCAGCGGATTTCAGCACCCTGCCCTGGTACAAGAAGATCACCGATTATTTCTGGCACATCACGCTGCCGGTGCTTGCGACCGTCATTGGCGGCTTTGCGGCCCTGACCATGTTGACCAAAAACGCCTTTCTCGATGAAATCCGTAAACAGTACGTTGTGACTGCCCGTGCGAAGGGCGTCGGCGAAAAGCAGATCATGTGGAAACATGTCTTTCGCAACGCCATGCTGCTGGTGATTGCCGGATTTCCTGCCACGTTCATCAGTATGTTTTTTACCGGCTCGCTGCTGATAGAGGTGATGTTCTCCCTCAACGGACTGGGCTTGCTGGGATATGAAGCCACCGTGTCGCGCGATTATCCGGTCATGTTTGGCACACTTTATATCTTCACCTTGATTGGCCTGCTGCTGAATATCATCAGCGATATCAGCTATACGCTGGTTGATCCCCGAATTGATTTTGAGGGCCGCTGATGCCGCGTTTAAGCCCCGTCAACCAGGCCCGATGGGCCCGTTTTCGCCACAACCGCCGCGGCTACTGGTCGCTGTGGATCTTTGCCGTCCTGTTTGTCTTAAGCATGTGTTCGGAATTGATTGCCAACGATAAACCGCTGCTGGTGCACTTTAACGACCGCTGGTATGTGCCCGTTCTCACCCAATACAGCGAAAGCGATTTTGGTGGCCCGTTTGCGACGCCCGCTGAATATCAGGATCCGTGGCTTCGCCAGCAAATTGAACAGCACGGCTGGGCACTCTGGGCGCCGGTGCGTTTTGGCGCAAACAGCATTAACTTTGCGACCACTACCCCCTTCCCTTCCCCGCCTTCCGCGCAAAACTGGCTGGGAACGGATGCCAACGGTGGCGATGTGCTGGCACGCATCCTCTACGGCACGCGGATCTCGATCCTCTTTGGGCTGATGCTGACCGTCTTTTCCAGCGTGATGGGTGTGGTAGCAGGTGCCGTTCAGGGCTACTACGGCGGGAAAATCGACCTGTGGGGCCAACGTTTTATTGAAGTCTGGTCAGGCATGCCGACGCTGTTTCTGATCATTCTGCTTTCAAGCGTGGTACAGCCAAACTTCTGGTGGCTGTTAGGCATTACCGTCATCTTCGGCTGGATGGCGCTGGTAGGCGTGGTGCGGGCGGAATTCCTGCGCACCCGTAATTACGATTACATTCGCGCTGCCCAGGTGCTGGGGGTGAGCGACCGCGGGATCATTTTCCGCCATATGCTTCCTAACGCCGTGGTAGCGACCCTCACCTTCCTGCCATTTATTCTGTGCAGTTCCATCACTACCCTCACCTCGCTTGATTTCCTTGGCTTCGGGCTCCCTCTCGGTTCCCCGTCGCTCGGCGAGCTACTGCTGCAGGGCAAGAACAACCTGCAGGCACCGTGGTTAGGCATCACCGCCTTTCTTGCCGTGGCCGTGCTGCTTTCACTGCTGATTTTTATTGGCGAAGCCGTGCGCGATGCTTTTGATCCCAACAAGGCGGTATAAGATGACGCAGCCCCTTCTCAGTATTGATAACCTGTCGATTGCCTTTTCGAAACAGGGTGAGGCGCGTACCGTGGTCACGGAGTTGTCGCTGCAGATCCAGCGCGGCGAAACGCTGGCGCTGGTAGGCGAGTCAGGATCCGGCAAGAGCGTATCGGCACTGTCGATCCTGCGCCTGCTTCCGTCTCCGCCCGTCAGCTATCCGCAAGGCGACATTCTGTTTCACGGTCGCTCGCTGCTGCATGCCGATGAAAAAACCCTGCGCGGAATTCGCGGCAATAACATTGCCATGATTTTCCAGGAGCCGATGGTCTCCCTTAACCCGCTGCACACGCTGGAAAAACAGCTCTATGAAGTGCTGTCCCTGCACCGGGGCATGCGCAAAGAGGCGGCGCGGGGGGAGATTCTGGATTGTCTTGAACGAACCGGCATTCGCAATGCCGCAAAACGGCTGAACGATTTCCCCCATCAGCTTTCCGGCGGCGAACGTCAGCGAGTGATGATTGCGATGGCCCTGCTCACGCGACCCGAACTGTTGATTGCCGATGAACCCACCACCGCGCTGGACGTGACGGTGCAGGCGCAAATTCTGCGGCTGCTGCGGGAGCTGCGTGACGAACTGAACATGAGCCTGCTGTTTATCACCCATAACCTCAGCATTGTGAGAAAGCTCGCCGACAGCGTCGCCGTGATGCAAAACGGACGCTGTGTCGAGCAGAACACCGCAGCCACCCTGCTGAAAGCGCCTCAGCACCCCTATACGCAGCGTCTGCTTGATAGCGAGCCCACGGGTGACCCGGTTCCCCTGCCGGCTGACAGCGCGCCGTTGCTGCGCGTTGAGGGGCTGGGCGTGTCGTTTCCTGTTCGCAAAGGGATTCTGCGGCGCATCGTCGACCAGAATCCGGTATTGAAAAATATCCATTTTTCCCTGCGTCCGGGCGAATCGCTGGGGCTGGTGGGCGAGTCCGGTTCGGGAAAAAGCACCACCGGCCTGGCACTGCTGCGCTTAATCGCCTCGCAGGGTGAGATCCTCTTTGACGGTATGCCGCTGCACAACTGGAACCGTCGCCAGATGTTGCCCGTTCGTCCCCGCATGCAGGTTGTGTTTCAGGATCCAAACTCCTCGCTTAACCCACGGCTGAACGTATTACAGATTGTCGAAGAGGGTCTGCGCGTTCATCAGCCGGCATTGACCGTCCGGCAGCGGGAAGAAGAAGTGATACGCGTTATGGCAGAAGTTGGCTTAGATCCGGATACCCGGCACCGCTACCCGGCTGAATTTTCCGGCGGTCAGCGCCAGCGTATCGCCATTGCCCGCGCGCTGATCCTCAAACCGGAGCTGATCATTCTGGATGAACCGACGTCGTCGCTGGACAGAACCGTCCAGGCTCAGATCCTGGCATTACTGAAAGGATTGCAGGAAAAGCACAGGCTGGCCTATATCTTTATCAGCCATGATTTACAGGTTGTGCGGGCGTTATGCCATCAGGTGATTGTGTTGCGACAGGGAGAAGTGGTCGAGCAGGGAGAGTGCCAGCGCGTATTTGCTGCGCCAACGCAGAGCTACACGCGCCAGCTGTTGTCCGCAGGCTAGCGCTCAGAAAGGATACTGGCCCGAGAAAGGCTCAGCGATAGCAACACCAAAGTTTTTCAGACGGCAGGTCGCGGCAAATTCATCCTGACTTTTCACGAACAGGCAGGGTTCACCTTCACACTCCAGTACGGAGCTGTCCACTTCAATATCCGTCAGGGCCTCGCTGAGACGCTCCATGACTCGCCATGCATTTTCGTCGCTCGGGCTAAGCAACTTAAGTGCAACCAGACAATTCTCGCAACCCGCGACGCTTTGCGGAATCGGTTCAACTTTCGAACCTGCAAAACCCGCCGACCAGCGATAGCTCTGGGGCAAGCGATGGACTATGGAGAGTTGTAATGTATTCACGTTCGTTCCCCGGAAGCAAAATTTACTTCACAATTTATTTACATTTATAGTAACACATCATCGCCAGCCTGCACTATTCGGCGCTTTTTTATAGGTGTTCAGGCTCGCGTCGGCGCTATATGTACCCGTTTCTGCGATCTAACTCAACCTTTTTAAATACAATGATGTGACTTTTTACACAAATAGATTTTACATAAAAGAAACAAACACAGGGTAAACGAACGCAGCTTTGGTTGATGTGTGTCAACTAAAAAGGCCCTGACTGGGCCTTATTTGCGCGTTAGCTGGCCACCTTTCGCGGCCGACTGGCGTAGAGATAGAAAAGAATGGAGCTGGTTGCACAAAACGCCATCGCCCACAGCATCGGCCAGGCCGTATTAAACGTGGCCATCGACAGTAACGCCCCGACGATGGCGCCGATGCCAAAGCGGAATGTTCCGGCCAGCGACGAGGCGGTGCCTGCCATATGCGGGAATTCGTCGAGGATCACCGCCATCGCATTGGAGGAAACCATCGACACGCAGCCGACGAAGGCCGCAACCCCTACCACCAGCGCCCAGAAGCCCACGCCTGTAAAAGCACTCAGCACCAGCCAGATAGCCATCACAAACTGGATCCAAAGCCCGGCGCGGAACATGTTCAACGCCCCGACTCGGCGGACAAAGCGGCTGTTAATGATGGTCATAATGAACAGGAAGACGATGTTGAGCGCAAAGTAATAACCGAAGTGCTGCGGAGAAACATGGTTCAGTTCGATATAGACAAACGGCCCGGCACTCAGGAATGAGAACATCCCGGCGAAGCTGAAACCGCTCGCCAGCATATAGCTCAGCACGCGCTTATGGCGAAACAGTGAGGCGAAATTCCCCATTGTGGTTCGGATGTGGAACTTCTGTCGGCGCTCCGCGGGTAGCGTTTCATCAATAAAGAAGAAGATCATTGCCGAGGCCAGCAGCGCGGCAAGCGCCAGGATCCAGAAAATCACATGCCAGCTGAACCATACCAGTACCGCACCACCGGCCATAGGGGCCACCAGCGGTGCAATCGTCGTCACCAGCATCACGAACGACATCATCCGGGAGAACTCTTCTTTCGGGTAGATATCGCGCATCAGGGCATTGATCACCACACTTGCCGCTGCCGCCGCCAGACCGTGGAAAAAGCGCATGACAATCAGTTGATCGATGGTTTGCGCCTGCGCACAGGCCACCGCCGCCCCTGCAAAAATCAGGGTCCCGCCAAGGATAACGGGCTTGCGGCCAAAGCTGTCCGCCATCGGGCCATAAAACAGCTGACCGAGGGCAAAACCGAGAATATAGGTGCTGAGCGTCATCTGCGCGCTGCCTGCCGGTACGCCAAACTGCGCGGAAATAACCGGCAGTGCAGGCAGATACATATCAATAGACAGCGGCATCAGCATGGCCAGCAGGCCAAGAATGAAGACGATTTTGAACGACGAGTGTGGCCTGGTGGTCACAGAGTTCTCCTGAAATTAATGCGAAGGCAGACCAACGCTGGCGATCTCTTCTTCCGTTAACGGGCGATATTCGCCGGGCGCCAGCTCAGGATCGAGTTCAATTGCGCCAATACGTTCACGATGCAGACCGACAACGTGGTTACCCACCGCGGCAAACATACGCTTCACCTGATGGTAGCGCCCTTCACTGATGGTCAGACGAACCTCGGTAGGCGCGATCACTTCAAGCACGGCAGGCCGGGTCAGATCTTTTTCATTATGCAACTGAACGCCGTTGGCAAATTGTTCTGCCGTGTCATCCGCGACCGGAGACTCCAGCGTCACCCGATACGTCTTCTCGCAGTGATGACGGGGAGACGTGATACGGTGCGACCACTGCCCGTCGTCGGTCATCAGCACCAGCCCGGTGGTGTCGATATCGAGACGGCCAGCGGCATGCAGCTTGTGCGCGACCGGTTCGTCGAGGAAATAAAGCACCGTTGGATGATCCGGATCGTCCGTAGAACAGACATAGCCTTCCGGCTTATTGAGCATGAAATAGCGCGGCCCGTGCTGTTGGGTCAGCGGGTTGCCGTCATATTCAACCTGATGGTCAGGCTGGAGTTTGAATGCAGTGTCTTTCACAATGTCGCCATCCACGGTAACGCGGCTGGCGCGAATTTCACGCCCGGCAATAGCGCGGCTTACGCCGAGTTGCTGAGCGATAAACTTATCAAGTCGCATGAAATCTTTTTAGCCTTAATGGTGCTGGAAGTCGGACAACAGGTCCGAAAAAGAAGCAGTCTGGAATGGCTCAGTATAATGGTCTGGTTGCGCCACTCAAGGGAAAAAGTTTCGTGGCATACTATATGCGAAATAACTAAACCGAGACCCCATGACTTTTACACTTCGTCCTTATCAGCAGGAAGCCGTTGACGCCACTCTCGCCTGGTTTCGTAAACACCAGGCACCGGCGGCCATTGTGCTTCCGACCGGTGCTGGCAAAAGCCTGGTGATCGCCGAACTGGCGCGTCTGGCACGCGGACGCGTGCTGGTGCTGGCCCACGTCAAAGAGCTGGTGGCGCAAAACCATGCCAAGTATTGCGCGCTCGGGCTGGAAGCTGACATTTTCGCTGCCGGGCTAAAGCGTAAAGAGAGCCACGGCAAAGTGGTCTTTGGCAGCGTACAGTCGGTGGCCCGCAACCTTGATCTGTTTCGCAGTGAATTTTCGCTGCTGATTGTCGACGAGTGTCACCGCATCAGCGATGACGACGACAGCCAGTATCAGCAAATTCTCACTCACCTGAAAGAGGTAAACCCGCATCTTCGCCTGCTTGGCCTGACGGCGACCCCGTTTCGCCTGGGTAAAGGCTGGATCTATCGCTACCATTATCACGGCATGGTGCGCGGCGACGAGAAAGCGCTGTTCAGCGACTGTATCTATGAACTTCCTTTGCGCTACATGATCAAGCATGGCTACCTGACGCCGCCCGAGCGGCTGGACATGCCGGTGGTGCAGTACGATTTCAGCCGGTTACAGGCGCAGAGCAACGGGTTATTCAGCGAAGCGGAGTTGAACCAGGAGCTGAAAAAGCAAAAGCGCATTACCCCGCATATCATTAGCCAGATAGAAGAGTTCGCCGCGACGCGCAAAGGGATCATGATCTTTGCCGCCACCGTGGAGCATGCGCGAGAAATTACCGGGCTGTTGCCCGCCGAGGACGCGGCCTTAATCACCGGCGAGACGCCCGGGCCGGAGCGCGACCGCCTGATCGACGCCTTCAAAGCGCAACAATTCCGCTATCTGGTGAACGTGTCGGTGTTAACCACCGGGTTTGATGCCCCGCATGTCGATCTGATTGCCATTTTACGTCCGACCGAATCGGTCAGTCTTTATCAGCAGATTGTGGGGCGCGGCCTGCGCCTGGCGCCCGGGAAAACCGACTGTCTTATTCTGGATTACGCCGGTAACCCGCACGATCTCTACTCTCCGGAAGTCGGCACGCCAAAAGGCAAAAGCGACAACGTCCCCGTTCAGGTCTTTTGCCCTGCCTGTGGTTTTGCCAACACCTTCTGGGGTAAAATCACCGCAGACGGCACGCTGATTGAACATTTTGGCCGCCGCTGTCAGGGCTGGTTTGAAGATGACGAAGGACATCGGGAACAGTGCGATTTCCGTTTCCGCTTTAAAAACTGCCCGCAGTGCAATGCGGAAAACGATATTGCCGCCCGTCGCTGTCGCGAATGCGATACGGTTCTGGTCGATCCTGATGACATGCTAAAAGCAGCGCTGAAGTTAAAAGATGCGCTGGTGCTGCGCTGTTCCGGTATGGCACTGCAACCCGGTGCGGATGACAAAGGCGAGTGGCTGAAAATCACCTATTACGATGAAGACGGCGCAGACGTCAGCGAGCGCTTCAGGGTACATACGCCTGCCCAGCGTATGGCCTTCGAACAACTCTTTATTCGCCCGCACACCCGTACGCCCGGTGTACCGCTGCGCTGGATTACCGTGGCCGATATCGTGCGCCAGCAGGTGTTACTGCGCCACCCGGATTTTGTTGTGGCTCGTATGAAAGGACAGTTCTGGCAGGTTCGGGAAAAGGTGTTTGATTACGAAGGCCGTTTTCGTCGCGCCAACGAATTACGCGGTTAAGGGGACTTTTCATTGATGTGAGGGGCATTTGAGTATAAAATGCCGCCCGCTTCATATCCGTGAAGCAGAACACTCACCTGCTGCTGGGTCGCCTGTAGTAGGGTTTAAAATACAGAGAGAAATCAATGTTTACTATCGAAGCAGAAGTACGTAACGTGCAGGGTAAGGGTGCGAGCCGCCGCCTGCGTAACGCTAACAAGTTCCCGGCTATCGTTTACGGTGGCGAAGCTGCTCCAGTTGCAATCGAACTGGATCACGACAAAGTGTGGAACCTGCAGAACAAACCTGAATTCTACAGCGAAGTTCTGACCATCGTTGTTGGCGGTAAAGAAGAAAAAGTGAAAGTTCAGGCTGTTCAGCGTCACGCGTTCAAGCCAAAAGTCACTCACATCGACTTCGTTCGCGCGTAATCGCAAACACGTCGAAAAAAAGCCCCGCTTCTGCGGGGCTTTTTTTATGCCTGTTATTTCCCGCCAGAGGTGCGGCGCTGAAGCTGATCGCGCAGGTTCGGCGGCGTGCCTTTAATGGTCAGCGTATCGGTGGCCGGATCCCAGAAGATGCGTTCACCCAACAGCATGGCATCAAAGTTGATGGTCAACCCACCGCCGCTACCGGCAAATTTAGTGAGCTGTCGCAGCGTACTGCGATCCGCCGGGAAGCTCTCTTCGAGCTCATAGCCTTTATCAGCGGTAAATTCCTGGAAGCTGACTTCACTGACGCCCGCCAGCTCTTTTGACAGCGACTCCAGCTCAATCTCTTCTCCCGCCTGCAGCTGTTCGTTGCAGTAACTGTACACCTGCTGGCGCACGGTCTGACGCTCAGATTTATCGAGCTGCGCTTCGGCGGTAAAGTCGTCAACCGCCTGCAGCAGCCCTTTGTTCTGCGCTTTGGCGTTAAGACCTTCGCTGGCGCCGAGGAAGTCCATAAAGAAATCAGCCACTTTACGGCCGACGCGGCCTTTCAGGAAGGTCAGGTAGCGGGTCGATTCCGGGTTCGTTTCCCACTCGGTTAAATCGATACGCGCCACGATATCCGCATGGTTGATATCAAGATAATGGGTAGAACTGATATCCAGCTGCTCATTCACGCGCATGCTGCTTAAATTGTTCAGCACGGTGACCAGCAGATACTCTACTGCCAGGTAGCGATAGTGACAGAACAGGACGATACCGCCGTCTGCGAACGGGTATTTTGCCAGTTCGTCACGCAGACGTCCGGTGGCGGCACGGCTAAACGCCAGGAAATCCTCTTCGCCCTGACGCTGCAGACGAAGACTATCAGCCAGTTCGCTCCCTTCGCTGAACAGACCATAGGCTTTATTTTTAGCACTGTAGACGCGGTGCAACTCCGCCATCATTTCCACAACGGTCGCCGTGGGTTCCAGTAACGAATCGCGAAGCACCACTTCAAGGGTTTGCTCATCACGCTTGATAAGCTGGTGCAAGGCAATCTGGTTGATTTCCAGACTCATGATAAACTCTCCTTTTAGACCGGGCGGTATTCAACCACCACCAGGTCATGTGTGCAACAACAGATAAAAAAGGGGAAAAAAAGCTGTCGCTACGGTAATATGTTGCCCTTTCATCAACAAACTGATTTTGATTTATGCCACAACATTCCCGCTACAGTGATGAACACGTTGAACAACTGCTCAGTGAGCTGGTCAACGTACTGGAAAAACATAAAACGCCGACCGATCTCTCCCTGATGGTTTTGGGAAATATGGTCACCAACCTTATCAATACCAGCGTTGCTCCGGCTCAGCGTCAGGCGATCGCCAAATCTTTCGCCCAGGCGTTACAGTCCTCCGTCAGCGACGACCAGGCCCATTAAGGGAAACGAACAACAGTTTATGGTGACGAATCGTCAGCGCTACCGTGAAAAAGTCTCCCAGATGGTCAGCTGGGGACACTGGTTTGCCCTGTTCAACATTCTGTTAGCGTCGGTCATTGGCTGTCGTTATCTGTTTGTCGCAGACTGGCCGACAACGCTAACCGGGCGTATTTACTCCTGGATGAGCGTTGTGGGTCACTTTAGCTTTTTGGTTTTCGCCACCTATCTGCTGATCCTGTTCCCCCTGACGTTTATCGTCATGTCGCAGCGGCTCATGCGTTTCTTGTCCGCTATCCTCGCGACGGCGGGGATAACGCTGCTGCTTATCGACAGCGAAGTCTTTACCCGTTTTCACCTGCATCTCAACCCCATCGTCTGGGAACTGGTGATCAACCCGGATCAAAACGAAACGGCCCGTGACTGGCAGCTGATGTTTATCAGCGTTCCGGTGATCCTGCTTATTGAGATGCTGTTTGCCACCTGGAGCTGGCAAAAACTGCGCAGCCTGACCCGGCGCCGCCATTATGCGAAGCCCGTTGCGACGCTCTTTTTCGTCTCCTTTATTAGCTCGCACATCATGTATATCTGGGCGGATGCGAACTTCTATCGCCCTATTACCATGCAGCGCGCTAACCTGCCGCTCTCTTATCCGATGACGGCCCGCCGTTTCCTCGAAAAACACGGCCTGCTGGATGCGCAGGAGTATCAGCGCCGTCTGATCGAACAGGGTAATCCGGAAGCGGTCAGCGTTCAGTATCCGCTGAGCGAACTACGCTATCGCGATATGGGCCGCGGGCAAAACGTCCTGTTAATCACCGTCGATGGCCTGAATTATTCACGTTACGAGAAGCAGATGCCTGCTCTGGCTGATTTCGCCAGTAAGAACGTGGCGTTTACACAGCATATGAGTTCCGGTAACTCGACCGACGCGGGTATCTTTGGTCTGTTCTACGGCATTTCAGCCGGATACATGGACGGCGTGCTGTCCGCCCGTATTCCTGCGGCACTGATCACCGGGCTTAATCAGCAGGGTTATCAGTTAGGGCTATTCTCTTCGGATGGCTTTAACAGCGCGCTCTATCGCCAGGCGCTGCTGTCAGACTTCTCACTGCCGGCGGCACAGAGCCAGACAGATGAACAGACCGCCAGTCAGTGGATAAGCTGGCTGCAGCGCTACGCCCAGGAAGATAACCGCTGGTTCTCGTGGGTTGCCTTAAACGGCACCAACCTTGAGGACACGAATCAGAAAGGCTTTGCGCGCCGCTACAGCCGCGCTGCCGGTGATGTTGATGCACAGATTGGCCGCGTGCTCGACGCGTTGCGCGAGTCTGGCAAGCTGGATAACACCGTCGTGATCGTCACGGCCGGTCATGGTATCCCGTTGGGTGACGAAACGAAGAGCATGGAGTGGTCTCGTCCAAATCTGCATGTTCCGCTGGTGATCCACTGGCCGGGAACGCCGGCGCAGCGCATCAATATGCTGACTGAACATAAAGATGTGATGACGACCCTGATGCAACGTCTGCTGCACGTCAGCACGCCAGCAAACGAGTATTCACAGGGGCAGGATCTCTTCAGTGCCACCCGCCGCCATAACTGGGTGACGGCTGCCGGAGAGAGCACGCTGGTGGTGACTACGCCAGCGCTGACGCTGGTGCTGAACAATAATGGGAAGTATCAGACGTATAATCTGCAGGGTGAGCGGTTGAAAGACCAAAAACCGCAGCTGAGCCTGCTGCTGCAGGTTCTGACGGATGAGAAGCGCTTTATCGCTAACTGATTAATTATAAACCAGTTAGCAACAGATTCCCTTGCATTCAAAACGGAATCGAGTAGTATTCTTTTATGCGTCGGCACGTAGCGCAGCCTGGTAGCGCACCGTCATGGGGTGTCGGGGGTCGGAGGTTCAAATCCTCTCGTGCCGACCAAAAATACTCTTCAAAACCAGCCAGCTATGGCTGGTTTTTTTATTGCTTCATTTCTGATGGGAATCATTACCTGTAGTTTCAGCACCAACGGTCGACAACCTCCCCCTTAAAACACTCCGCCACGCTTGACGCTGTATATTTTTACAGTAAAAATACCTCCCCCCACTTGAAGTTATTACGGAGGTTTTATGTTTGTTGAGTTGGTTTACGATAAGCGAAATGTTCAGGGCCTGGACGGAGCCAGAGAAATTATATTGGCCGAGCTTACGAAGCGAGTGCATAACATCTTCCCTGATGCTGAAGTGAAGGTTAAGCCTATGCAGGCTAACGGACTCAATAGCGATGCCAGCAAAAGCGATCGTGAAAAGTTGAACCGCATGCTGGAGGATATGTTTGAAGAGTCTGATATGTGGCTTACAAATGAATAAATTTCTTTGAAGCCCTCATATCGAATGTACTGGCGCGGACTTTAGCTGATAATTTTCCTTTGTGTAACACAATAACATTGGACAATCGACTTAGTGCGATACACCAACGTCTGGAGCAGTGATGATGAAAACAGTCGAGATACTGCAATACAATTTACACAAAGGCACCGGAGCATTTTTTCATAACGTCATGGCAGAAATTAGCGTTCCCCTTCATCAACGCCACGGCATCGATGTGGTGTCGTTTGGTAACTCTCTGCACGATCTTGATTGCTACTATCTCATTCGAGCCTTTGAAAGTATTGAAAATATGAATACGGTGCTTAATTCTTTCTACGCGAGCGCAGACTGGCGCTGCGGGCCTCGTGAGTCCATCATTGACTGCATCGAAACAAGCATTAAGACAGTAATTGATCTGCCACGAGTAAGTGTGGATGGGCTACGAGTGTAAGTCCAAATCTGTTACGTCGCGATTGAGCGTTTACTGCCATATTAGGTTTGGTTCGGTGTATTGAAACTGCCAAAACGAGTCTGAGCTACTACATATCTAACCCTGCCCTGCTCCCCATTGATTAACACACCGCGATGTTTGTAATGTCTTCATAAACCACATGAGGACATCCCCATGAAGAAGCGTTTTTCCGACCAACATATTGTTGAAAACCAACCCTTCCGGGTTGTTTTTGTATTTCTGCAAAGGGAATTTCGTGTCATGTCACTCACTGGAAAAAAAGGGGCCCGTTTAGGCCCCCTGATGCGTTACTGTTTCACTTTTGCCTTTTCCTCATTGATGACGTTTAGCGCTGCTGCGGTGCAATCACCCTGAGCGATCCTGAGCGCCCCCGCCTGTTGGCGTTGCTCCAACAATGCGGAAAGCGTGTTGTAAACTTTCGTTTCGTGGTGGGCCTGTGCATAGCCCAACGCCTCGCAGATTTGAAAATCTGACATTGCGGCAACACGTTTACCGTTCCCCCCCATGAAAGGCCGGGTGCTTAATGCATCCGTTTCGGGTTGAGAAGCAATGCTACATGCTGTTGTAGTCACCGCTGCCAGAATGAAGAATGTCCACTGAGCCTTTTTCATCAGTAACGCTTTTTTTAAGGGTTTCACTTAAAATACTTCCCAAATTCGACATGTTGTCGCCTGATTTCTTTCAGGTTTGCCACTATTCCAGCCATACACCAGCCACTGACAACCCCCAAAAACCAACCCATCAAGAGATTGACTATCACCAGTGACCCACGTTTCTGGAGCCAGACTGCGCGCTACCACCACCAATATGATTGCCACCGCCTAAGCCGTGGGCGCTGTTGCTGTTGGCTGCATTGTTGCTGCCGTTCCCCGTTCCATGCTCATGTCGTGAGTTATTACGGCTATGATCGCTTCCCTGACGCTGAGAGACGATCAACGCGTCTACATGCGGAACTGCGATTTGCACATTCGGATCGACTTTGGCGATCTCCCCTGCGGTGGTGGTAGTAGTGACACCATTAACCGTGATATTCACAGGCGTCCCCGGCTTCATACTGGACACAGCAACGTTAATCGAGCCCGTGTCTTTTGTTATGGCAACACTTGTAACGTTATCAGGTGCTTTCGTGGTGGCTGGAGTATGAGTAAGCGAGGGCGCAGTAACCGCCGTGCCAGCGGGTAAGGCTGGTCCTGTTGTCGCTTGCTGCATAGACACCACTGCGGCGCGGTAAGTTGTGCCTGTGATTTGTGGCGCAGCCACTGTAGACGTTTTGGTGGCGTCAGAGGGGTTAACGGCAGTTCCAGCAGGTAAGGCTGGCCCTGTTGTGACTTGCTGCATTGAAATCACAGCGTTCCGGTAAGTCGTGCCCGTAATGTGTGGCGTTTTCTGCTGCAGGAGTTGCGGCGCTCTTTGTGTTACAGGTCGCGGCGCATCGGGAGCCATTTCAGTTGCCTGTACTGCATTAATACGATCGCCTGCAGTGCGTAAGCTGTTTTCGATGTCCCCTAAACGGGCCATATTTTCAGGTGAACGGTCGGCATTGTAAGCCTTTAATGCAGCCTGCTTATCCTCCATGGCCTGATTGGCTTCATTGCGAATCGACTGAATAGCCGTGGCTTTTTCATCCATAGTCATGAAATTAGAAGCGAAGGCGTTCACACTTCCGCATGAAAGCGCAATTATTACGGATAAAGAAATGATAGAATGGCGGTTCATTACAATAATTACCTTTAATTTACGTTAAGGGAAAACAGAAACAACAATTAACTACCCCGGCACATGTCGGGGACTTTTTTCAATAAGCGAAACAAGCACTTCAAACCGCGCATAATAACGACTGTAAACGATTACACTTTTGATATTTATCAATATCCCTAATTCAAATCGTAGAAATAACAATCAACTCAGCCACTATATTTCCCTGTTAATTTGCTTCAAAACATCTCTATTGTTATCGCAACAAATCATTTTTTAGTGGATAACACTCATATGGTGAATTTTTCCGGTTCATTATCCTGAATAAAAAAAGTGAAATAATGTTTCAGTGCACGTGCATTGACGTAACGAAAGCATCCCTCCCCCTGGATAAAGCGCCCTGTCCCTGCATAGCTGGTGTGGCCCCAAGCCAGACACCGTCAGCAATGCAGAGAGGAATACATGCCCGGATTTCACGCGATAAGAGGTGTGATAATTGAACAACGTGGCGGTATAGCGGGGTCTAATTACAGAGGCAGGAATTTATTGCAATTGATGACAGGGCTGGTTGAATCAGCATAAATGCTGTCCAGCCCAGATTCTTACGACTAAAAAAAGACAAGCATTTTAATAACCGTATTCTTACCGCACTTCGGCAGGCGTTTTACGCAGATAAAGCAGCGTCAGCAAACAAATCACCGCGCCGGCATAAAAGGTATATTCTGCGCCCCACAGTTCCCAGATAGCGCCGGCACCCACGCTGGCCATCAGTAACCCGACCCCGCTGACCATACTGAAAAGACCAAACGCCGTACCGCGCAAATCCGCAGGCGCTGTTTTGGCCACCATCGCGGCCAACAGCCCCTGAGTCATCCCCATATGCATGCCCCAGAGCGCAACGCCGACAATAATACCGGTCCAGTCGGTACTCAGGGCCAGAACGATATCAGCGGCAATCAATACGACTAGCCCCCACTGCAGAAGCCGGGTATGGCTCATACCATCAGAGAGTTTGCCAAACGGATAGGCCGAGAAAGAATAGATCACGTTCATCACCACCATCACCAGCGGGATTAAGGCCAGGGGAACGCCAGACTGTTGCGCACGGAGGACAAGAAAAGCCTCGCTAAAACGTGCCAGTGTGAATACCGCCCCCAGGCCAATGACCCACCAGCACGATTTTCCCAGCCGCGTTAAATTCTCTCTTTTGATGGGATTAGTGCGTTTATGTTCGACAGGGGTTTTCGGCTCCTTCAGGCCGAAATACAGCAGCGCAACCGAAAGAAAGCCGGGGATCAGGGCTATCCAGAAAACCGCGCGAAAATCATTGTGTAGCAGCAGCATTAACCCCACGGCCAGTAGTGGCCCCAGAAATGCGCCGGTGGTATCCATAGACTGACGCAGGCCATATGCCGCCCCACGCAGTTCCGGCGGGGTGATATCTGCGACCAGCGCATCCCGTGGAGCACCGCGGATCCCCTTCCCCGCACGATCCATCAGGCGCGCGCCTAAAACCATCCCCGAAGAGGATGCCAGGGCGAAAAAGGGTTTGCTCAGCGCACCGAGGCCATACCCGAGTAGCGCCAGCCCTTTACGCTTGCCAAGATAGTCGCTAATCGCCCCCGAAAAGACTTTGATAAAGAGAGCGGTAGCCTCCGCGAGTCCTTCAATCAGGCCGATAACCAACACGCTCGTTCCAAGCGTAGTCACCATAAACAGCGGAAGCAGGCTGTGAATACTCTCTGACGAGATGTCCATCAACATACTGACGCCACCCACTACCCAGACCCCACGAGGGATCCGGCTGAGTACCGTAAATCTGGAAAGCATCTGTAACTCCTGCTCTGAAAACAGTGGCCTGACTGCTTACAGAATAGGATACGACGGATTAAAAAACCTGAGGAAGAACAACGAGCCAATAAAAAAGCCAGCGCTCAGGCTGGCTTTTTTATCGCAGGAAAGGCGTTTAATGTTTATCACGCCCACCCAGGAAGAAAATACCCAGCGGAATGGCAAGCAGCACGGTGAACACCAGGCTATAAACAAAGATCATCGCTGATTGCAGGACATACATGCTGATAGTCCAGGCAGAGAGAGGAATGTTGTATTGTTCAATAACGCCAACAATGGTTGCCCGCCCAACGCACGCGGCAGCAATCATAAACACAACCAGTAGCGCCAACAGGAACTTGCGGCCTTCAGGTGTTTTCAGTTTTGCACGTACCATCTCTCTCTTCCCTTCACAGATGAATAACATTATGTGGCGCTTAAAATAACACGATCTGCCGCCAGACTCCAATGCAGTACAAACAACCACTCATTGCGCATGAATAGAGTTTTATACGCTGCCAATATTGAAAATGTAAGTAAATTACACTAACCATTCACGAACATTATGTTAACCTGTGCCTGATAGTTTGACATAAAGGAATGACTGTGAAAAAAGCACCTAAATTTGCCATTGCCCTGATTGCCGCCGCATGCGTTAGCACCAGCGCTTTCGCCAGCGACACCCCTAAAGCGCAGCCTCTGGAAAAAGTAGCGCCTTATCCGCAAGCGGAAAAAGGGATGAAGCGTCAGGTCATTCAGTTACCCGCTCAGCAGGATGAAGCGAATTTCAAAGTGGAACTGTTAATTGGCCAGACGCTGGAAGTGGACTGCAACCAGCACCGTCTGGGCGGTCAGCTGGAAAGCAAAACCCTGGAAGGTTGGGGCTACGACTATTACGTCTTTGATAAAGTGACGTCTCCGGTTTCGACCATGATGGCCTGCCCGGATGGCAAGAAAGAGAAGAAATTTGTTACCGCGTATCTGGGTGACAACAGTCTGCTGCGCTATAACAGCAAGCTGCCAATCGTCGTTTATACGCCTGCAAACGTGGAAGTGAAATATCGCGTGTGGAAGGCGGAAGAAGAGACGGGCACCGCAGAAGTCCGTTAAGGATAAGCCGTGTGGCGATTTCGCCTGACCCGGCCATGATACTGTGCGGTTTAATAAGCCGGGTAAGCGCTAACGCTACCCGGCTTTTTCACATCAGAGTGCGATATCCGCGACCGGTTTGTTTTCCGCCTGAGGCTTCAGCTCTGCCTTTGGTGCTGCGTCAGCAGCAGCTTGCGGCTTCACATATTGCAGCTGCAGAACGCGGCTGGTGTATTCCAGTTCCTGTTCCGTCGCGTCAACGTTACCGTTCAGCTTAGTGCCGTAAGAAGGAATAATGGTTTTCAGTTTTGCCTGCCATTCCGGGCTGGCAACTTTGTCTTTAAACACTTTTTCCATCAGATGCAGCATGATTGGCGCAGCGGTAGAAGCCCCCGGTGACGCACCCAGCAGCGCAGCAACAGTGCCTTCTTTGTCACTGACCACTTCGGTACCCAGACGCAGTACACCGCCCTCTTTCGGATCGCGTTTGATGATCTGTACACGCTGACCCGCCTGCCACAAACGCCAGTCTTCTTTCTTCGCCTGCGGATAGTACTCTTTCAGCGCGTCAAAGCGTTCATCGTCAGAGAGCATCACCTGGCTAATCAGGTATTTCACCAGATCGAAGTTATCCAGACCGACGTCCATCATGGGCTTAACGTTAGAGGTGGTGGTCGCACTCAGCAGGTCCCACAGGGAACCGTTTTTCAGGAACTTCGTGGAGAAGGTCGCGAATGGCCCGAACAGCACCACACGTTTACCGTCAAGCACGCGGGTGTCGATGTGCGGAACGGACATAGGTGGCGCACCAACGGAAGCCTGACCGTAGACTTTTGCCAGGTGACGATTCACCACTTCCGGGTTTTCAGACACCAGGAACTGACCGCCCACCGGGAAGCCTGCGTAATCGTCCGCTTCCGGAATACCGGTTTCCTGCAGCAGTTTCAGCGCCGCGCCGCCCGCACCAATAAAGACAAACTTCGCCTTGATGACGTGCTCTTCTTCATTGTGTTTCAGATCGGCAACGGTCACGCTCCAGCTGTTATCCGCATTGCGCTTAAAGCCACGCACTTCGGTGCTGAGCTGCAGATTAAAGTTCTCTTTTTTCTGCAGGGAACCTACCAGCTGGCGGGTAATTTCGCCGTAGTTCACGTCAGTACCAATTTCAGTACGGGTCGCGGCAACTTTCTGGTTCGGGTCACGACCTTCCATGACCAGCGGAGCCCACTCTTTAATCTGCGCGTGATCTTCGGAGTATTTCATGCCGCGGAACAGTGTGCTCTGCTGCAGAGCCGCATAGCGCGCACGCAGGAAGTTAACGTTCTGCTCGCCCCACACAAAGCTCATGTGCGGCACGGTGTTGATGAAGGAGTGCGGATCGTGCATTACGCCGCTGTTCACCTGGTGAGACCAGAACTGGCGAGAAATCTGGAATGCTTCGTTGATCTCAACCGCCTTCTCGATACTAATGGAACCGTCCTTTTTCTGCGGTGTGTAGTTCAGTTCCATGAGTGCCGAATGGCCCGTACCGGCGTTGTTCCAGCCGTTCGAGCTCTCCTGCGCCACGCCATCGAGGCGCTCGACCATGGTCATAAACCAGTCCGGCTGCAGTTCTTGCAGATAGGTTCCCAGCGTGGCGCTCATAATACCGCCACCAATTAAAAGGACGTCCGTTTCCTGCTCTTTTGGCGTGTCAGCTTTTGCCGCCATTGAGACGGTATTCAGCCCCACGGCCAGAGACAAGAGCATGGCAGTCATTTTTTTCATAATTTATGCCTTAGTGTAAAAGTGCGTGATGCGTGGAAATTGCAGGTGAAAAAAGCTGCGCGGGAACGGTAACAACTTTTAAAAGGTGTTTAAAGGTTAAGAAATTATTGTAATTGTGAAATTTAATGATGGATTGTTTGTGAGGGATTACCTATGCGGCTGGCAAAAGGCGGCTTTTCTGGCTAGTATGTTGCGTTTTGTGATCGCGCGCACGGAAGCCTGCCCTAACCTGCGAAGTGTTATGTCATTACCCGATTCTTCTTTACCCCATGAAGGCCATGTTGCCTCGGTATTACGCTCTCCCCGGCTGCTGATGCGTGAAACGCTGGCGGGCGTGATTACTGCCCTGGCGCTTATTCCTGAAGTGATTTCGTTTTCTGTCGTGGCAGGGGTTGATCCTAAAGTCAGCCTGATTGCTTCCGTGGTGCTGTGTCTTGCCCTGTCCGTGCTCGGCGGCCGCCCGGCAATGGTCACGGCGGCAGCGGGTTCCGTGGCACTGGTGATTGGCCCGATGGTGCATCAGCATGGCGTGCAGTACATTTTGCCGGCCGTTCTGCTGGCCGGGGCGATCCAGATCCTCTTCGGCGTGCTCGGTATGGCGCGACTGATGCGCTTTATTCCGCAGTCGGTGATGACCGGGTTTGTTAACGCGCTCGGTATTTTGATTTTCTTCGCCCAGGTTCCCCATTTCTGGAGCCGAAGCCCGCTGATTGTGGGCCTGTTCGTGCTGACGCTGCTGATCGTCCTGTGGGTGCCCCGCTATATCAAAAGTATCCCCGCGCCGCTTATTGCCATTGTGGTGTTAACCCTGTTTACCGTGACCACCGGGCAAATCCTGCCGACCGTGGGTGACGAAGGCACCATGAGCGGTGGCCTGCCCGGGCTGACGCAGCTGCTTGCCCCGCTGAACACCGATACGCTGAGCATTATCTGGCCATGCGCATTAAGCATTGCGTTTGTGGGTCTGCTGGAGTCGCTGCTGACGGCAAAACTGGTGGATGAGCTGACGGCAACCCCGTCCGGCAAGCGCCGCGAAAGCATTGCTCTGGGCATCGGTAACATTCTGGCAGGCTGGTATGGCGGTATCGCAGGCTGCGCCATGATTGGTCAAACCATCGTCAACGTGGAGATGGGCAAAGGCCGCAGCCGCATTTCCACTGTTGCGGCTGGTCTGGTGCTTCTGGTGCTGGTGACGGCGCTGAGTGAAGTGATGGCCCGCATCCCGATGGCCGTGCTGGCCGGGATTATGGCGATTGTCGCCGTCAAAACCTTCAGCTGGCATAGCCTGCAGCCCGCGACGGTGAAAAATGCCCCCATTGCGGAAACGGTCGTGATGCTGGTGACCGTTGCAACCACGGTTTCAACCGGCAACCTGGCCATTGGTGTGCTGGGCGGGATTATCGTGATGGCACTCCTTCCCGCCCGAATTAAGCGTCGGGTTAAAGAAGAAAAAGCGTTGCCAGCCCAAGAAAAATAAAGAAGCCGCCCGTATCGGTGATGGCAGTGATCATGACGCTCGACCCCACTGCGGGGTCGCGCCCGAGCTTTGTCATCGTCAACGGGATGATGACGCCCATCATCGACGCAACCAGCAGGTTCAGCACCATCGCCAGCATCATCACGCCGCCTAATGCCATATCGTCGTACAGCCACCAGGTAATGCCGCCCATAATTCCGCCCCACACCAGGCCATTAATCAGCGCCACGCCCATCTCTCTGAAGATCAGGAAGGCAAAGTTACCCGGCTGAATGTTCTCCAGCGCCAGCGCGCGAACAATCATGGTGATGGTCTGGTTGCCGGTGTTGCCGCCTATCCCGGCCACAATCGGCATCAGCGAGGCTAACGCGACCAGCTGCGAAATGGTATGTTCGAAGCCATCAATCACGCGGGAGGCGATAAACGCGGTACAGAGGTTAATGGCAAGCCAGGCCCAGCGGGTTTTGACCGCCTTGCCCACGGAGGCATGGACGTCATCTTCGGCGCTGATCCCACCAAGCGCACGCAGATCGTTATCGGTCTCTTCGTAGACCACGTCAACGATCTCATCGATTGTCAGACGTCCCATCAGCTTGCCGACCGAGTCCACCACCGCCGCACTCACGAGGTCGTCACGTTCGAAGGTACGCGCGGCTTTTTCCGCGTCATCCTCCGGCGAGAAGACCATCGGCTCGTTTTCCATGACCTCGCTCACCCGCCGCTGAGTGCTGTTGAGCAGGATCGTTTTCAGCTCCAGCTCACCGAGCAGGGTTTTATCCCGCGAGGTCACGAACAGTTTATCGGTGTTGTCGGGCATACTGCCCAGGCGGCGTAAATAGCGCTGCACCGTGCCGAGCGTGACGTCCGGGCGCACCGTGATGACGCCAAACTCCATAATTGCGCCAACGCTGTGTTTATCGTAGTGCATCACCTGGCGCACGCGCGCCCGCTCATCGGCAGGCAACGAGGCCAGCAGTCGGCCGGTCAGGTTACGCGGCAGGTGTTGAACAAGGTAAATCTGTTCGTCGATATCCAGCGTTTGCAGGGCATCAAGAATATCCCGGTCGCTCATCTCATCGATAAGATCATCCCAGACGTTTTCCGACGCCTCCAGCAGCACCTGCCCGCGCTCGTGATCCTGCACCAGACGCCACAGGGCGTGACGCTCTTCCGAGGGAAGTGCTTCGAGGGTATCCGCCAGGTCGGGCGGAGGCAAATGGGCAACCAGTGCACCTACCTCAGCAATATCGTCGGCTAAAGTGCCGACATCATATTGCTCAGCCAGGGTCAGTTTGCCCAGTAACGCAGAAGTGACCGCTTTATCGGTCGTGAGAAGCCAGATGAGACGCGCACGTTCCTGGTCACGCTGCCGGGCGCTGTTTTTCTTTAATACCGACATCAATCATAAATCCATGAAATGAGATGGCATTAAGCATAGCGCGGGGATATGTAAATAAGAATAAACAACGGGACGGGATGCATAAAAAAGCGGCACATCGGCCGCGATTTTATCCCCTCTCCCGGTTGGAGAGGGTCAGACGAGACATCAGGCCGTGCGCGCTACCGCATCACGAGACGCCGCATCGCGCTCCTCGCCGGTCAACTCGCTGAGCTTGCCGTCGCGCATCTCCAGCAGACGGTCGGCATGAATGAAGTAGTGATCGTCATGGCTGATGGCGAAAATAGTTTTGCCCATCGCCTTCATCAGCGGCAGTAACACCTGATAAAACTCGCGGCGGAAATGCGGGTCCTGGTCTGCCGCCCATTCATCAAGCAGGATGATGTCACGCTCTTCAGCCAATGCCAGCAGCAGCGCCACGCGCTTTTTCTGCCCCTTCGAGAGTTTCAGGTTCAGGATTTTACCGTCCTGAAGCTCAAGCTTATGGGACATCTGCAGTTGCCCAAGCCATTTCTCCACCAGCGCAGGGTTAGCCTGCTGCCCTTCCGGCCCCAGCAGGTGATCAAAGAGCCAGACATCGGTGAAGACCGCCGAGAAGAGCTTGCGATAATCCTCAGGTTTCTCCGCGCTCAGCGCTTTGCCATCCAGCAAAATCTCGCCCGATTGCGGCTGATATAAACCGGTGAGCAGCATCGCCAGCGTGGATTTTCCGCTACCGTTACCGCCAATCAGGAACAGCAGTTCGCCGCGATGAATCGTCAGGTTTACCGGTCCGACGGAAAAAGCGTTGTCCTGATAGCGGAACATGACGTTACGCAGTTCCAGGGTTTGCCAGTTCGGGAAGGCCTGCGGGCGTGGGAATTCGGCTTTAAACGGTGCGAGATCGAATTTATTGAGCTTGTTAAACGCCACCTGAGCGCTCAGCAACGTTGGCAATGCGCCCACGGCGGAGAGGAGCGGTGTACGTAAAAACAGCAGCGTCAGTGAATAGGTCGCCGCGACGTTGGTATCCGCCCATCCCAGACTGTTCGCCATCCAGAAGACCAGGCCAATGGCGCCCAACATCATAATGTTCGACCAGTTCACCGCGCTCAGGTGGAAGGTATCGGCGCGAATGATGTGATGCCGGTATTCGCGGGCATCGGGAATATAGAGATGGTTAAAGATATGCTCGGCACGCTCGCGATTCAGGGTCAGCTCTTTACGCCCTTCCAGCACGGTCTGGTAATCGTTATAGAGCTTATCCTCGGTTTCACGCAGCACCGCCATGTGTTTATAGACGCGCGACACCAGCAGAAAACCGCCCCAGATGGTGATAACAATCCACAGCGCAGTGACCGCCAGCATTTTTGTGGAGAGCCAGGCGAGATACGCCGCCGAACCAAAGGTCAAAATAATGCCCTGCACCAGCTCCGGCAGACGAACGAAGGCAATGGTAATGGCGCGCACGTCGCTGGTCAGCCCTGCCAGCAGGGAGGCACTTCCAAGCTGCTCAACGCGTTCTACCTGCGTGTCCAGAATACGCTTAATAAATTCACTGCGCAGACGGAAAACGAAATGGTGTCCCAGCGCCGTCAGCGCCAGCTGCGAGCCGAGCGTCACCGCCATCAACAGCATTAGCAGGCCAAGAAACTCCGGCAGGACGGCGAGTGAGGTATCGACCATTTCAATCAAGCGCACGTTAATAAACGCGATCAGGCCGATACCTAACGCGGCGCTGGCGAGGCTTAACGCCATGACGGCAATGAAGGGCCAGCGATACTGACGCCAGACGAGGAGAAGTAGTTGCATGCAGGCAATCCGGGCAATAAAAATCAGCCAGCAGTTTAAACTGCCGGACGGTTACATCAAGAATAATTCTTATTTTTATTGGCCACGGGATGCCTGCCGGAACGTCAGGTTAAGACGGAACTCGCCGGTCTGAGGATGTACTCCCGGTTTGAGGGGCTGAATGCCGTGATAAAAAAGCCGCGATTCCCTGCCCCAAACCACCACATCACCGTGCTCCAGCATGAGCCGTTTCAGCGGATCGTTACGGCGTAATCCGCCAAACTGGAAGACTGCGGGCAGGCCTAAGGATACCGAGACGATCGGCGCGCGCAGATCGGGTTCATCCTTGTCCTGATGCAGCGAGAGCTTTGCCCCCACGGCGTAGCGGTTAATCAGACAGGCATCCGGGCGAAAGTCGGCATAGCCCGCTTCAACGGCGGCGTCATGGCAGAGCGCCCGAAAAACGTCAGGCATCGGCGGCCATGGCTGGCCGGTTACAGGATCGCCCGGGGCATATACATAGCCCTGCGCGTTTGTCGCCCAGCCCAGTTTTCCGCAGTTCGTCATCGCCACCGACATGGTGTACCCCCCGGGCGTCACCATGTGTCGAAACGGCGAGACCGCCGCCACTTCATCGATGCCGGCAAGCAGCGCCGCCGCGCGGGAAAGCGCAAAGCGGCGCAGGATCACCGCGCCGGGCGCAAGGGGCTCCTGCCAGGGTTCCGCATCCGCAAAAAGATCGAGCATTATCCCTCCGGGTTCTTTGCCTCACGTTTCAGTAACAACGCCTTTCGTTCTGTCCCCCAGCGGTAGCCCGAAAGCGCACCATCGTGACGAACAACACGGTGGCAGGGGATGATAACGGCCAGTTTATTTGCGGCACAGGCTCCCGCCACCGCACGCACAGCGCCTGGGCTACCGATCGTCTGCGCCACCTGGCGATAACTTGCCGTTTCACCGCGGGGAATGTCACGAAGCGCCTGCCACACACGCTGCTGGAAAGCGGTGCCCCGAATATCCAGCGGAAGTGCCAGCGGCACGGTATGGTCATCGATAGCGCTAATCACCCGCTCAATACGCCGGGCGAATTCTCCTTCCAGCGTTTCTCGCTCTGCTTTTGGAAACAGCGTCAAAAGCTCCTCGGTTAATGTCGCATCGTCGTCACCCAGCAGAATCGCGCAGATCCCGCGCTCGCTTTCACCCACCAGGCAACGGCCTAACGAACACTCACCAATCGCATAACGCACGGCCACATCCCCTTTGCGGTACTGCTTCGCCGTCATGCCCAGCGCAGCGTTGGCTTGACGATAATAGCTGCTGCTGTCAGGAAACCCGGCGGCCAGCACGGCATCGGTAATTTTGTCCCCCTGCGCAAGCGCGGTACGCAGGCGTTGTACCCGCGCCGCCTGTTGCCAGGCTTTAGGCGTCATACCGGTAACGGACTTAAACAAGCGGTGGAAGTGGAAAGGACTCATGGCGACCTGCTGCGCCAGCATTTCCAGCGTTAACGCGGGATCGCGCTCCAGCAGACGGCAGGCATGTTCAACTTTTGCCAGCGTCTGTTCCTGCGGATCGCGTTTGTCCGGCTTACAGCGTTTACACGGGCGAAACCCTGCCTGAAGGGCATGATCTACATCGGGGTAGAAGCGGACATTTTTACGTAACGCGTGGCGGGCACGGCAGGACGGACGACAGACGATCCCCGTCGTTTGCACGGCAAAGACAAACTGATCGTCAGCACGCGGATCGCGAGCCAGCACGGCCAGCCAGCGATCGTCATCGGTAGTAAAGGTCGGGTTTTTCATCATCAGCTCCTCTTACAAGCATACATACAGCGTGCCCGAGTGCCACTGATTAAAAACCCGCAACCTTGCTTTTTAATTCTTATCACTCACCAGGAAGCTGTCGAACTGCGGCGAACTCCAGGTTTTGAAGCCGTCAGCCTCTTTGGTGATCATATAGACAGCCAGTCCTTCCTGGCGGACCACCTCTTTGGCTTTCTCCGGACCGAGGACCATTAAACCGGTATCCCAGGCATCGGCTTCCAGCGCGGTGGGGGCAATGACCGTCACCGAGACCAGATTATGCGCGATAGGGCGGCCGGTCTGCGGATCGATGACATGCGAAATCCGCTTCCCGTCGAGCTCATAATAGTTACGGTAGCTTCCGGAGGTGCTGATACCGTGACCGTTGATATCCACAATCGCCTGTACGGCGTTTTGCTGGTCGGTCGGTTTTTGAATCGCCACCCGCCACGGATTACCGCTGGCATTCATGCCGCGGCTGACTAACGCACCGCCCACGGACACCAGGTAACGTGAAATACCTTCCTGGGCCATCAGCGCGGCCAGATGATCTGCCGCATACCCTTCGCCTACCGTCGACAGATCGACAAAAAGATCGGGAATATCTTTTTGCAGGTACTGTTGTCCGTACTGGTTGATCACCGTCAGGTGCTGCAACCCTGTCCGGGCGCGGGCGTCATCTATCGCCGCCTGGTCAGGCGTGGTGACAGGTTGCTTGTTCGGGCCAAACCCCCACAGGTTAACCAGTGGCCCCACGGTCACGTCCATCGCGCCGTTGGTCTTGTAGCCCACGCGCATTGATTCGGTCACGATATCGGCCATTGCTTCGCTCACCGGCCACAGGGAAGTGCTGGTAGAGAGGTTAAAGCGCATCAGCGCAGAGTCATTTTTGTAGGTCGAAAGAAGCTGATCGTCGGCGTCCAGCTGCGACTGAATTTTGCTGCGAAGTTCGTCAGCGCGTGTCTTATCGAGATTCATCACGCTGACACGCCAGAATGTGCCCATCGTTTTGCCTTCCAGCACCGTCGCCGCAGGAGCATCCGTTTTGGCCACAGGCGTGGAAGAGTCACATGCTGTCAGGAAAAAAAGTATAGCCAGGAAGCTGGCGCGTAAAAAAGTCATGTCCATTCATTATTATCCTCATGCCAGGGCGGCAAGAGTACACCAAAAGGGTGAATTGTAAGAACCGAAAAGGCACGAAAAAGGGGCCATAAGGCCCCCTTTGTCACACGATGAAGCGATTAGAACTGGTAAACCAGACCCAGCGCTACGATATCATCAGTACCGATACCCGCCTGACGGGTGAATTCATTTTCATCAACCAGGTTGATTTTGTAATCAACATAGGTGGACATGTTTTTGTTGAAGTAGTAAGTCGCGCCAACATCAACATATTTCAGCAGATCCTGATCGCCATAACCTTCGATGTCTTTACCTTTGGACTGCAGGTAAGCCACGGATGGACGCAGACCGAAGTCGAACTGGTACTGAGCAACCACTTCGAAGTTCTGTGCTTTGTTAGCAAAGCCGTAAATGTCGCTGCTGCTCTGAGAGTTACCGAAACGGGTTGCGTTATAGGTCTGAGAGTACTGCGCCGCCAGGTAGATGTTGTTGGCGTCGTATTTCAGGCCACCAGAGTAAACTTCAGCACGATCGCCTTCGCCTTTCAGCGCCAGGTTAGTGGTGTCGTTCTGGTCAGCAGTACGTTTAGAAGAAGACATCGCACCACCGATGCTGAAGCCTTCGCCCAGGTTGTAGGTCACAGACGCGCCGTAACCGTCACCGTTCTGTTTCAGGGTGCTACGACCGGAATCGTTTTCACCGCTTACGCTGCCGTTTTTACCCTGATACTGCAGAGCAAAGTTCAGGCCATCAACCAGACCGAAGAAGTCCTGGTTACGGTAGGTTGCTACGCCGTTAGCACGGGATTGCAGGAAGTTGTCTGCACCGTAGGTGTCGCCGCCAAATTCTGGCAGAACGTCAGTCCAGGACGTTACGTCGTAGATCACTCCGTAGTTACGACCATAATCGAAAGAACCCGCGTCAGCGAATTTCAGACCCGCAAACGCCACACGCGTCCAGGACTGGTTGTCGCTTTCAGAGGTGTTGCCCTGAATCTGGTATTCCCACTGGCCGTAACCGGTCAGCTGATCGTTAACCTGGGTTTCGCCTTTGAAGCCAAGACGCATGTAAGTCTGGTCGCCATCATTGCTCTTGTCGTCAGAGAAATAGTGCAGACCATCAACTTTGCCGTACAGATCTAATTTGTTGCCATCTTTGTTATAAATTTCAGCCGCATTTGCTGCGCCTGCCACCAGCAGAGCTGGTACCAGGAGGGACAGTACTTTAACTTTCATTTTATTAACCCTCTGTTATATGCCTTATAATTGCCACTGCTTACTGATTAACCCTCATTAACCAGTCGGCAATTTCATTCTCCGCAAAATTACAGAATAATCCAACGGGAATATGATACGAAAACTTTGAAAATGTTTCATTTCACGATAAACATGTTTCAAAATGTAAATATCAAGGAACTTTTACAAAGCACAGAGAGCTTAAGAATTTAGCACTTATCATCAAGCGAGAAGAAAAAACATTTAAATTCAGTAAACTACATTAAAAATATTTACAGCACTGAATGACAAAACAAGATCGGCCGTTATCTCTAAAATAACTCTCGCTATCATCATTAACTTTATTTATTACCGTCATTCAGATTTGAATGTCTGTTTATCCCTAATTCTACCGAATGCCTGGCATTCGGTTTTTTTTACCTTTCTTTACGTAGCATGCGTTTTTTTGTGCTACCGCACTGAAATTGTAACGACTATTAACTAAATTCGTTTCCTCTCTCCTCGAGAACCGCGTCATTACTGCAAATCTCAATTTCTTGTTAATTCGTGCTATTTACCGGTATGTATCGGTTTTTATTTGTACACTCTCACTCGCTTTGTACATGTTTCATGCAATGGCGTTCTCCGATATTGTCAGTCGAAAAAGTGGCGGGTTCAAAGAGCGTGACGCTGGAAATTCAGGTATTACCCTTTATACTGCCCTATCGCCATAGAGCACGACCATTACGGGTTAAAGATATCAATGAGTCAGACTGAAACTACCGCTCCGAGCAAATTCTCCCTCTTACCCGGGAGCATCACCCGTTTCTTTCTTCTTTTGATCGTTGTGCTGCTAGTCACAATGGGGGTTATGGTTCAGAGCGCGGTTAACGCCTGGCTGAAGGACAAGAGCTATCAGGTTGTTGATATCACCCACGCCGTCCACAAGCGCATCGATACCTGGCGCTATGCAACCTGGCAGATTTACGACAACATCGCGGCCGCGCCGGCAACCTCCTCCGGAGACGGGCTTCAGGAGACTCGCCTGAAGCAAGACGTTTATTATCTGGAAAAACCACAGCGCAAAACCGAAGCGCTGATCTTCGGCTCTCATGACAGCGCAACGCTTGAGATGACCCAGCGCATCTCAACCTATCTTGATACCCTTTGGGGTGCCGAGACGGTGCCGTGGTCAATGTACTATCTGAACGGTCAGGACAACAGCATGATCCTGATCTCAACCCTGCCGCTAAAAGATCTCTCTTCCGGTTTCAAAGAGACGACTGTGGGCAGCATTGTCGATTCCCGCCGGGCAGAAATGCTGCAGCAGGCGAACGCCCTTGATGAACGTGAGAGCTTCTCATCTCTGCGCCGCCTCGCCTGGCAGAATGGCCATTACTTTACGCTGCGTACCACTTTTAACCAGCCAGGCCATCTGGCGACGGTAGTGGCCTTTGATTTGCCCATCAATGACTTGATTCCACCGGATATGCCGCTCGACAGCTTCCGTCTGGAGCCGGACAGCAGCACTCAGAATATGCGTGCCGCATCGGATAAAGAGGCCGCAGAGAGCGTATCGATCTCCTTTAACGGCTCGAAAATCGAAATTGCCTCTTCGCTGAACTCAACCGGTATGCGTCTGGTGTGGCAAGTGCCGTTCGGCACCCTGCTGCTTGATACGCTGCAAAATATCCTCCTGCCCCTGCTGCTGAATATCGGCCTGCTGGCGCTGGCGCTGTTTGGCTACAGCACGTTCCGCTTCCAGTCAGGGCGTCAAAGCGATGCCGCTCCGGTCCCGGCAGGAACCAGTAACGAACTGCGCGTGTTGCGCGCGCTGAATGAAGAGATTATTTCCGTGCTGCCGCTTGGGGTGCTGGTTCACGATCAGGAAGCCAACCGTACGGTGATGAGCAATAAAATTGCTGACCACCTGCTGCCTCATCTCAATCTGCAGAACATCACCGCCATGGCGGATCAACATCAGGGCGTGATTCAGGCCACCATTAATAACGAGCTGTATGAGATCCGACAGTTCCGCAGCCAGATCGCCTCCCGCACGCAGATCTTCATCATCCGCGATCAGGATCGTGAAGTGCTGGTGAATAAAAAGCTCAAGCAGGCACAACGTCTGTATGAGAAAAACCAGCAGGGGCGCGCTGCCTTTATGCAGAATATTGGTGATGCCTTCAAGAAGCCGTTAAAAATGCTGGCGACCCAGGCGGCGGCGCTGAATACATCTGAAAGCCATCAGCTTGCCTGCCAGGCCGACTCGCTGGTGCGCATGGTAGATGAGATCCAGCTGGCGAATATGCTCGAAAATGATTTCTGGAAAGGAACGCCGACCCTCTTCTCTATCCAGAATCTGATCGATGAAGTGGTGCCTGAGGTCCTGCCCGTGATCAAGCGCAAAGGGCTGCAGCTGCTGATCAATAACCATTTACCGGCGAATGATGAACGTCACGGCGATCGCGAAGCGCTGCGTCGCATTCTGCTGATGATTATTCAGTACGCCGTCACCACCACCCAGATCGGGAAGATCACCCTGGAAGTCAGTACCGACGAGTCGGCTGAAGATCGCCTGACGTTCCGTATCCTGGATACCGGGGAAGGCGTAACGACAAGCGAAATCGATAATCTGCATTTCCCGTTCCTGAATGACACCCAGAGCGATCATTACGGCAAGGCCAATGCCCTGACCTTCTGGCTGTGCGATCAGCTGGCACGTAAGCTCGGCGGCCATCTGAATATCAAGGCCCGCGAATCACTTGGCACGCGTTACTCACTGCACGTTAAAATGGCGGCGAATCCACAGGAAGAAGACGAAGAACGCCTGCTGGATGATGTGGTCGTGATGGTAGATGTGACCTCGAACGAGATCCGCAATATTGTGGTTCGTCAGTTAGAAAACTGGGGCGCGGCCTGCATAACGCCGGATGAAAGACTCTCAAGTCAAGAATTTGATCTGTTTTTAACTGATAATCCGTCTAATCTTACTGCCTCCGGCTTGCTTTTAAGCGATGATGAGCCAGGCGTGCGAAAAATCGGCCCAGGCCAGCTGCGCGTCAACTTTAATATAAGCAATGCGATGCAGGAAGCTGTACTACAACTAATAGAAGAGCAACTGGCGCAGGAAGAGATAGCGGAATCACCGTTAGGCGGCAATGAAAATGCCGAGCTTCACGCCAGCGGATACTATTCACTCTTTGTTGATACAGTACCAGATGATGTTAAGCGGTTGTATACTGAGTCCGCTGCGAATGATTTTGCAGCGCTGGCACAGACAGCACACCGGCTTAAAGGGGTGTTTGCCATGCTTAATCTGGTTCCCGGCAAGCAGTTATGTGAAACGCTGGAACATCTAATTCGTGAGAAAGATGCCTCTGGCATTGAAAAATACATCAGCGACATTGACGCCTACGTCAAAAGCTTGCTGTAGCAAGGTAGCCTTATACATGAACAATATGAACGTAATTATTGCCGATGACCATCCGATTGTACTGTTCGGTATTCGCAAATCACTTGAACAGATCGAGTGGGTGAATGTAGTCGGTGAATTTGAAGACTCTACAGCACTGATCAATAACCTCCCAAAGCTTGATGCGCATGTGCTCATCACCGATCTCTCCATGCCTGGGGACAAATACGGTGATGGGATCACACTCATCAAATATATCAAACGTCACTTCCCGGACATCTCGATCATTGTTCTGACCATGAACAACAACCCGGCCATTCTGAGCGCCGTGCTGGATCTGGATATCGAAGGGATTGTGCTGAAACAGGGTGCGCCGACCGATCTGCCAAAAGCGCTCGCTGCGCTGCAGAAAGGCAAGAAGTTCACGCCTGAAAGCGTCTCTCGTCTGCTGGAAAAAATCAGCGCCGGTGGCTATGGCGACAAACGCCTGTCTCCGAAAGAGAGCGAAGTTCTGCGCCTGTTCGCCGAAGGTTTCCTGGTCACCGAGATTGCCAAGAAGCTGAACCGCAGTATTAAAACCATCAGTAGCCAGAAGAAATCAGCAATGATGAAACTGGGTGTGGATAACGATATTGCACTGCTGAACTATCTCTCCTCCGTTACGCTGAGCGCGTCGGATAAGGATTGATGTTTACCGGGTGTGCGGCCTGATGGCCTCACCTCCCCCTCCCGGCGTGTGAGGGAAACAACAAAAAAGGCCCTGACGGGCCTTTTTTTATACTCTCGCTTTTCTGACCCGCTCCGCATACACGGAAATCGTCTGTTTCAGGACGTCCAGCGTCACCGGTTTCGACAGACAACTGTCCATCCCTGACTCCAGACAGCGCTGTTTCTCTTCCGCCAGTGCATTCGCCGTCACGCCCACGACCGGCAACGTCAGGCCAAGCTGGCGTATACGCTGCGTCAGACGGTAGCCATCCATATTCGGCATGTTGACGTCGCTAAGAACGATATCAATGTGGTTTTTACTCAGCACGTTCAGCGCATCCACGCCGTCATTGGCGGTTTTGCACTGATAGCCAAGCGAACCCAGCTGGTCTGCCAGCAGGCGACGGTTAATCGGATGGTCATCCACCACCAGAATCATCATATCGTCATTCAGCGATGCCAGCGCATCCGGTGACGGCAACTCCGTCGCCCCGTCGCTATCTTCCAGCTGCACGCTGTAGATACGTGCCAGCAGGCTCATGAGCTCATGCGGCGTCGCCACGCTGTGCACCCATTCACCCGGAGCTCGTTCGACCGGAATACCGATATGGCGACGGCAGAAGTGAACCACCCCTCTGCCCTGCCAGGGTTGTTCCAGCACCTCGTCGGTGATCAGCACATCGTCGACATCCGGCGTTTGCCCTTCATAGCGGGACACGCGCACGCCGCTGTGGGTAAGAAGCGCCGTCAGGTAATCATTCAGTGAGGCATTGTGTACTGCCAGCCAGCAGCGCTTATCGCTTAGCCCATCCACCACCGCTTTTGCCGGATACTGGGCAGAATAGAGCGGAATGCGGATAGTAAACTGGCTGCCCATGCCTGGCTCGGTATCAACGGAGATATCACCATCCATCATGCTCACGAGCTTCTCACAGATCGCCAGACCCAGCCCGGTCCCCTGGAAGTTACGCTGTACGCCGGTACCGACCTGGAAGAACGGGTCAAACAGACGCACCACTTCCTTCGCCGGGATACCCACGCCGGTATCACGCACGCGAATACTCAGGTAGTCCCCTGCCCGACACACGTGCAACACAATACAGCCGATATCGGTAAATTTAATGGCGTTACTGAGCAGGTTAGAAATGACCTGCTGCAGACGCATCGGATCGCCATGCAGCGTCAGCGGCACGTCCGGCTCAATAAAGCAGTAGAGGCCCAGCTGTTTACGCACCACCAGCGGCAGATAGTTGGCGCTGATGTGGTTCATCACCTCGCGCGGAGAGAACTCCCGCGGCTCAATTTTCAGCTGCTCCGACTCAATTTTGGAGAAATCAAGAATATCGCTGATGATTTTCAGCAGCAGGCTGGAGGAGTTATTCATCGCCGTCACCAGGCGATCGACCCCTTTCGGTAGCTCTTTGGTCTGCAGAAGATCAAGGTTACCGATAATCCCGTACAGCGGGGTACGCAACTCGTGGCTGACGGTGGCGAGGAACATGGATTTTGACTGGCTGGCCTGCTCGGCGGCCTGCGCCATCTCCTGCAGCGACTCTTCCATCTTCACACGCGCCGAGACGTCTACCAGGACGCAAATTGCCACGTTTTCATTACGATAGCGGGAGTGCACAAAACTGATTTGCAGGTTCGTGTGCGTGCTGGTCAGCACGTCAACGAAGTTCACCTGCTGGCCACAGATAATCTGCGTCAGCCTCTGTCGGTCCTCATGCGTCAGCATGTTCAGGTAGTTATGCGCCAGCTCGTTACTGAGGATATTGGTCCCGTCCTGCGTGCGCAGGATGCAGATCCCCACCGGCGCCGAGGCGACAATCTTGCGGTTAAACTGCTCGTGCTCTTCCAGCCGCTGGGCGTCGCTTTCGGCGGGTATAAAGATTTTGCGCTCATACATTCGCGCCAGGGTAAACAGCGCCCCCCCGGCCAGCAGGTTCAGCAAAATCGCGTTCATGATAAGAATGCGGATCCGCTCAAGCACCATATCCACGGGCAGCGAATAGACAATACTCAGCGACGAAGGCGGCAAACTCTTTTTAAGCACCAGCTCACGGAAGCCTGAGGTATAGCCAAACCACGACCGCTCCTGCATCCAGTGCGGGTCGACGTTCAGTCGATTATCCGGACCGGCAAGTGAGATCAGGGTATGTCCGTTTTCATCCAGAATGGTCACGCCCATCGGCAGACTGCCCGGCGTGAAGAAGTTTTCCATGCGAATGGTCTGTTCAATCCCCAGCAGCGCCTGCAGACGATTGCCCAGATAGACCGGCGTGAGGGCGTAGAAATAGCCCACGCCCATGCGTGGCCCCTGGCTTATCCAGAAGATGTTATTCCCGCGCTCGTCCTGTGGCGCATTGCGATATTTCACAATCCGTTCGTGCAGGCTTTTCAGCGCATCATCGCGCTCAACGGGCACATCGCGCAGGCCAAAGTCGGCCATGCAGAGATTTTCACTGCCAATCAGGAAGACGCGGTTCAGATCATAGGCGGCGGAAAAGTTGTCACGCCAGTAGCGCATAAACCAGGAGAGCGACTCCAGTGAACCGCGCCAGGTGCTGCCCATCGCAGAGCAATCGGAATCCGGAAACAGCGGCTCGAAATTCGGTACTTCGGTTTTGTCATTACGCCCACGGATGGCAAGAATGCCGTTTTCCGCGGTCAGGCGATTCTCGGCAATGTACTTCAGCTCCTTCATCACGTCGGACGTTCGCTGAATATAGCGCTGGGCCTGATCGGAGCTTAAGTTAAACTCCTGGCGGATCTCCGCTTCTTTCTGATGAAGGGCGTTAACGATGTAGAACACCGACAATAATGCCACCAGCAACCAAAGCAAGAGCGCCAGCGCCCGAAACAGATAGCGAGAGACTTTCAGCGTGGTACGAAAGGAGACGAGGTATTTCAAAGGGGCGAGGCTCCGCCGTCGGGGTCAAAAAGAATGTGGTTAAGGTAGCGGTAAACGCGCCTTGTCGCAACGTTCACTTATCTGCTTGTGCAAAAGAAAAGGGCCGGAAACCGGCCCTTTTTGCATCAGGAGACATTACTCGTCAGCGTCATCCGCTGCTTCATCTTCGGTATCGGCTTCTGGTGCGATTTCATCATCACCTTCTGCGACGCTACCGTCGATGGAGTCGAGCTCTTCGTCATCCACAGGCTCAGCTACACGCTGCAGACCCACGACGTTTTCATCTTCCGCGGTACGGATGAGGATCACACCCTGAGTATTACGGCCAACCACGCTGATCTCAGATACACGTGTACGCACCAGCGTACCGGCATCCGTGATCATCATGATCTGGTCGGCATCGTCTACCTGTACCGCGCCCACAACGGATCCGTTGCGCTCGGTAACCTTGATAGAGATTACGCCCTGCGTGCCACGAGACTTGGTCGGGTATTCGCTTTCGGCAGTACGTTTACCGTAGCCGTTCTGCGTGACGGTCAGGATAGCACCTTCACCGCGCGGAACGATCAGGGAAACGACGGCATCTTCACCGGCCAGTTTGATACCACGAACACCTGTTGCAGTACGGCCCATTGCACGAACCGCGTTCTCTTTGAAGCGCACCACTTTACCGGCGGCGGAGAACAGCATCACTTCATCGGAACCGGAGGTGAGGTCAACGCCAATCAGTTCGTCACCGTCGTTCAGGTTCACCGCGATGATACCGGCAGAACGTGGACGGCTGAATTCGGTCAGCGCGGTTTTCTTCACGGTACCGCTGGCGGTCGCCATAAAGACGTTCACGCCTTCTTCGTACTCGCGTACCGGCAGAATCGCGGTGATACGTTCGTTCGCTTCCAGCGGCAGCAGGTTCACGATTGGACGACCACGCGCACCACGGCTCGCTTCTGGCAGCTGATAGACCTTCATCCAGTACAGACGACCACGGCTTGAGAAGCAGAGGATCGTGTCATGGGTGTTTGCCACCAGCAGACGGTCAATAAAGTCTTCTTCTTTAATACGTGCTGCCGATTTGCCTTTACCGCCACGACGCTGTGCTTCGTAGTCGGTCAGCGGCTGATACTTCACATAGCCCTGGTGAGACAGGGTGACCACCACATCTTCGCGGTTGATCAGATCTTCAATGTTGATATCAGAGCTGTTCGCCGTGATTTCGGTGCGACGCTCATCGCCGAACTGATCGCGGACCAGTTCCAGCTCTTCACGGATCACTTCCATCAGGCGCTCTGCGCTACCCAGGATATGCAGCAGCTCGGCAATCTGTTCCAGCAGTTCTTTGTATTCGTCGAGCAGTTTTTCGTGCTCAAGGCCGGTCAGTTTCTGCAGACGCAGATCCAGAATCGCCTGGGCCTGCTGTTCAGTCAGGTAGTACTGACCGTCACGCACGCCGAACTCAGGCTCCAGCCACTCAGGACGCGCAGCATCGTCGCCAGCACGTTCCAGCATGGCGGCCACGTTGCCCAGATCCCACGGACGGGCAATCAGAGACGCTTTCGCTTCCGCAGGGGTTGGTGCACGGCGAATCAACTCAATGATTGGGTCGATGTTTGCCAGTGCAACGGCCAGCGCTTCAAGGATATGCGCACGGTCGCGGGCTTTACGCAGTTCGAAAATAGTACGGCGAGTCACCACTTCACGGCGGTGACGCACAAACGCGCTCAGAATATCTTTCAGGTTCATGATCTTCGGCTGACCATGGTGCAATGCAACCATGTTGATACCGAAGGAGACCTGGAGCTGAGTCTGGGAATACAGGTTGTTCAGTACAACCTCGCCCACCGCGTCGCGTTTGATTTCAATCACGATGCGCATGCCGTCTTTATCAGATTCGTCACGCAGCGCGCTGATGCCTTCTACACGTTTTTCTTTTACCAGCTCGGCGATTTTTTCAATCAGACGCGCTTTGTTCACCTGATACGGGATCTCGTGAACAATGATGGTTTCACGGCCGGTTTTGGCGTCCGCTTCCACTTCGGCGCGGGCACGGATATAAATCTTGCCACGTCCGGTGCGGTACGCTTCTTCAATACCACGACGACCGTTGATGATCGCCGCCGTCGGGAAGTCTGGACCCGGGATGTGTTCCATCAGCCCTTCAATGCTGATGTCTTCATCCTCAATATAGGCCAGGCAGCCGTTGATCACTTCCGTGATGTTATGCGGTGGAATGTTGGTTGCCATACCGACGGCGATACCGGACGAACCGTTCACCAGCAGGTTAGGGATTTTCGTTGGCATAACGTCCGGAATGCGTTCCGTGCCGTCATAGTTATCAACGAAATCAACCGTCTCTTTTTCCAGGTCAGCCATCAGCTCATGGGCAATTTTCGCCAGACGGATTTCCGTATAACGCATTGCCGCGGCGGAGTCGCCGTCGATAGAACCAAAGTTACCCTGACCATCTACCAGCATGTAACGCAGCGAGAATGGCTGCGCCATTCGGACGATAGTGTCGTACACCGCGGAATCACCATGGGGATGGTATTTACCGATTACGTCACCAACGACACGGGCAGATTTTTTGTAGGCTTTATTCCAGTCATTGCCCAATACGTTCATGGCGTATAGTACGCGACGGTGTACCGGCTTCAGGCCATCGCGGACGTCCGGCAGCGCACGGCCAACAATGACCGACATCGCATAGTCCAGATAGGAGCTCTTCAGCTCTTCCTCGATGTTAACCGGTGTAATTTCTCTCGCAAGGTCGCTCATCTAACCGCTATCCCTCTACTGTATCCCGGATTCAAAGGTCGCAAATTATAACACAGCCGCGGTGATTGAGGTAAACCAATAAGCTTTATTCAACCGCGCGGGCTGATATACTCCGAAGTCTTGCAAAATAAGGAGTAAAAGCGCCCATGAATGCCGAAAAATCCCCGGTGGCTCACAACGTTGACCATGAAGAGATTGCCAAATTCGAAGCGGTGGCATCCCGCTGGTGGGATCTCGAAGGTGAGTTTAAACCTCTGCACCGCATTAACCCGCTGCGTCTGGGCTATATCGCGGAGCGTTCCGGCGGCCTGTTCGGTAAGAAAGTGCTCGACGTCGGCTGCGGCGGCGGCATTCTGGCAGAAAGCATGGCGCGCGAAGGGGCCACCGTCACCGGTCTGGATATGGGCTTTGAACCGCTGCAGGTTGCCCGTCTTCATGCGCTGGAATCTGGAGTGCAGGTGGAATATGTGCAGGAAACCGTCGAAGAACATGCGGCGAAGCATGCCCATCAGTACGACGTGGTGACCTGTATGGAAATGCTGGAGCACGTTCCCGACCCCCAGTCCGTGGTTCACGCCTGTGCAAAACTGGTGAAACCGGGCGGCCAGGTCTTCTTCTCGACGATCAACCGAAACGGTAAAGCCTGGCTGATGGCGGTCGTCGGGGCGGAGTATGTGCTGCGTATGGTGCCAAAAGGCACGCACGACGTGAAGAAATTCATCAAGCCTGCTGAATTACTGAGCTGGGTTGATCAGACGTGGCTCAAGGAGCAGCACATCACCGGTCTGCATTACAATCCATTGACCGATAAATTCAAACTCGCACCGGGTGTAGATGTTAACTATATGTTGCATACAACCGCCAAAAACGACTGACGTCATCCATTATTCTTATAAAGATTGCGCGACATCATGTTGCGCAATTCTGACCTCCCGTTGAAGAAATCAGCACTCGATCAAATTTTGAATTTTTTTTCTTAATTATTGACATCTCTTCCAGGCCTTACGGTACGAGGACTTAGCCTTTTTTACCCTTTGACAACCTCAATTTAACGTCAAAATCAACCCTTGTGCTGAAAAGATTCGATACTAGAATACTCACCATATAGCGTTTTTCTTATCGCAAACCCCCTATATGTAGTATTTATCCACAGAGTTAGTCACAAGACGGATCTGTGGATAAGCGGGGGATATTTTTTATTTCACGGACAGGTAAAACCCACATGAATCAGAGTCTGCTGGTGACTAAGCGCGACGGTACCACCGAGCGTATCAATCTGGACAAAATCCATCGTGTTCTCGACTGGGCAGCAGAAGGACTGAATAACGTATCTATCTCCCAGGTTGAACTGCGCTCTCACATTCAGTTCTACGATGGCATTAAGACGTCTGATATCCACGAAACCATCATCAAGGCTGCGGCGGATCTCATCTCCCGTGAAGCCCCGGATTATCAGTACCTCGCTGCACGTCTGGCGATTTTCCACCTGCGTAAAAAAGCGTACGGCCAGTTTGAGCCGCCAAAGCTTTACGATCACGTGGTGAAAATGGTTGAGCTGGGCAAATACGACACGCATCTGCTGGAAGACTATACGGAAGAAGAGTTCGAGCAGATGAACGGGTTTATCGATCACTGGCGCGACATGAACTTCTCTTACGCGGCGGTGAAGCAGCTCGAAGGCAAATACCTGGTTCAGAACCGTGTGACCGGTGAGATCTACGAAAGCGCCCAGTTCCTCTATATTCTGGTGGCCGCCTGCCTGTTCTCTAACTACCCGCGTGACACTCGTCTGGAATACGTGAAGCGTTTCTACGATGCGGTTTCCACGTTCAAGATTTCTCTGCCTACGCCAATCATGTCTGGCGTGCGTACCCCAACCCGTCAGTTCAGCTCATGCGTCCTGATCGAGTGTGGTGACAGCCTGGATTCCATCAACGCGACCTCCAGCGCCATCGTGAAATATGTCTCCCAGCGTGCCGGTATCGGCATCAACGCCGGTCGCATCCGAGCACTGGGTAGCCCGATTCGCGGCGGTGAAGCGTTCCACACCGGCTGTATCCCGTTCTACAAACACTTCCAGACCGCGGTAAAATCCTGCTCTCAGGGCGGCGTACGCGGTGGTGCAGCCACCCTGTTCTACCCAATGTGGCACCTGGAAGTGGAAAGCCTGCTGGTACTGAAAAACAACCGTGGCGTTGAAGGCAACCGCGTTCGTCACATGGACTACGGCGTACAGATCAACAAGCTGATGTACACCCGTCTGCTGAAAGGTGAAGACATCACCCTGTTCAGCCCGTCCGACGTCCCGGGCCTGTATGACGCGTTCTTCGCCGATCAGGATGAGTTCGAGCGTCTGTACACCAAATACGAAAAAGACGACAGCATCCGTAAACAGCGCGTTAAGGCGGTTGACCTGTTCTCCCTGATGATGCAGGAACGTGCCTCTACCGGCCGTATCTACATTCAGAACGTTGACCACTGCAACACCCATAGCCCGTTTGACCCGGTGGTTGCGCCAGTGCGCCAGTCTAACCTGTGCCTGGAAATCGCCCTGCCGACCAAACCGCTGGAAGATGTTAACGACGAAAACGGCGAAATCGCGCTCTGCACCCTCTCTGCTTTCAACCTGGGCGCTATCAAGAGCCTGGAAGAGCTGGAAGAGCTGGCGGTGCTGGCCGTGCGTGCGCTGGATGCCCTGCTGGATTACCAGGACTACCCAATCCCGGCGGCAAAACGTGGAGCAATGGGCCGTCGTACCCTCGGTATCGGCGTTATCAACTTTGCCTACTGGCTGGCGAAACACGGTAAGCGTTACTCCGACGGCAGCGCGAACAACCTGACCCACGAAACGTTCGAAGCGATTCAGTACTACCTGCTGAAAGCCTCCAACGAGCTGGCGAAAGAGCAAGGCGCGTGCCCGTGGTTCAACGAAACCACCTATGCGAAAGGCATTCTGCCGATCGATACCTACAAGAAAGACCTGGATGCGATTTCTAACGAACCGCTGCATCTGGACTGGGAAGCGCTGCGTGAATCCATCAAGACTCACGGCCTGCGTAACTCCACGCTGTCTGCCCTGATGCCGTCTGAGACCTCTTCGCAGATCTCTAACGCCACCAACGGTATTGAACCACCGCGCGGCCACGTCAGCATCAAAGCGTCGAAAGACGGTATCCTGCGTCAGGTTGTGCCTGACTACGAGCTGCTGAAAGACAACTACGAGCTGCTGTGGGAAATGCCAAACAACGACGGTTACCTGCAGCTGGTGGGGATCATGCAGAAGTTTATCGACCAGTCGATTTCTGCTAACACCAACTACGACCCGACGCGCTTCCCGTCTGGCAAGGTACCGATGCAGCAACTGTTGAAAGACCTGCTCACCGCCTACAAATTTGGTGTGAAAACCCTGTACTATCACAACACCCGTGATGGTGCGGAAGACGCTCAGGATGACATGGCACCGTCAATTCAGGACGATGGCTGCGAAAGCGGCGCATGTAAGATCTAATGAAGGGCGGGGATATCCCCGCCTTTATTTCGTAAGACAGGACTCCAATTCATGGCATACACCACCTTTTCACAGACGAAAAACGACCAGCTCAAAGAGCCGATGTTCTTCGGGCAACCGGTCAACGTGGCACGCTACGATCAGCAAAAATATGACATCTTCGAAAAGCTGATTGAAAAGCAACTCTCCTTCTTCTGGCGCCCGGAAGAAGTTGACGTCTCTCGCGATCGTATCGATTTCCAGGCGTTGCCGGAGCACGAAAAGCATATCTTCATCAGCAACCTGAAGTACCAGACGCTGCTGGACTCCATTCAGGGCCGTAGCCCGAACGTGGCGCTGCTGCCGCTGATCTCCATTCCGGAGCTGGAAACCTGGGTGGAAACCTGGGCGTTTTCTGAGACCATCCACTCCCGCTCTTACACCCACATTATCCGCAACATCGTTAACGATCCGGCGGTGGTGTTTGACGATATCGTCACTAACGAGCAGATCCAGAAACGTGCTGAAGGTATTGCGCACTACTACGACGAACTGATCGAGATGACCAGCTACTGGCATCTGCTGGGCGAAGGCACCCACACCGTGAACGGCAAAACCGTCACCGTGAGCCTGCGCGCGCTGAAGAAACAGCTTTACCTGTGCCTGATGAGCGTTAACGCACTGGAAGCCATCCGCTTCTACGTGAGCTTCGCCTGCTCCTTCGCTTTTGCGGAACGCAAGCTGATGGAAGGTAATGCCAAAATCATCCGTCTGATCGCCCGTGACGAAGCCCTGCACCTGACCGGCACCCAGCATATGCTGAACCTGCTGCGCAGCGGTACAGACGATCCGGAGATGGCTGAGATTGCCGAAGAGTGCAAACAGGAGTGCTATGACCTGTTCGTGCTGGCCGCTCAGCAGGAGAAAGAGTGGGCAGACTACCTGTTCCGCGACGGCTCCATGATTGGCCTGAACAAAGACATCCTGTGCCAGTATGTTGAGTACATCACCAACATCCGTATGCAGGCGGTCGGGCTTGAGCTGCCGTTCAAAACCCGCTCTAACCCAATTCCGTGGATCAACACCTGGCTGGTATCCGATAACGTGCAGGTTGCGCCACAGGAAGTGGAAGTCAGTTCTTATCTGGTCGGGCAGATTGACTCTGAAGTTAATACCGACGACCTGAGCGACTTCCAGCTCTGATGAGCCGCGTAACGCTTAGCCTTTCCGGTACCGAAGTGCTGTGCCGGGAAGAACACCCTTCCCTGTTGATTGCGCTTGAGGCGCATCAGGTTGAAGTGGAGTATCAATGCCGCTCAGGCTATTGCGGCTCATGTCGCTGCCGTTTAGTCGCCGGACAAGTGGACTGGCTGACCGAACCGCTGGCCTTCATCAACGAAGGTGAAATTTTGCCCTGCTGCTGCCGGGCAAAAGGCGATATAGAGATTGAGATGTAAACCGCCCCTCCGGGCGACATAAAAAAGGGCCTTACGGCCCTTTTTCTTTTACTTCAAAAACTGCACGGCTTTATCCGGGAAATCGGTGAACAGCCCGTCCACCCCGGCCTGGTTATACAGCACGTCGTACAGCTGGTTTACGTCCGTCGCATAAGCCGGAAGCTGGTCCGCACGCACCGTATACGGATGAACCTGCATATGGCTGGCGTGCGCCTCTTTCACCATTGCCGTCAGCTTGACGTGGCCTGGCGTTGAGCCTTCCGCCACCAGCATATGGTAATCCGGTCCGATACCGTCGGCGTACTGCGCGATCTGTTTCATTGCGCCCGGCTTAAACATCCAGTCGTAGTTGTAATTCACCCACGTGCCATCGGGCTGTCTCTCCTGGGTTTCATTCCAGTCGGTGTAGGCAATCAGCTGTACCAGATTGAGATCCATCCCTCTCTTTGGCGCCAGCTCGGTTTTGATGCGCTTCAGCTCAGCGGCGTCAAAACACTGCAGATAGACTTTGTCGCGCTTGCTGGTGTAGCCGTACTTTTTCAGCACGTCCAGCGTCTTCGCGGCAATGTCCTTCCCTTCCTGATGGTGGAACCACGGCGCTTTTATCTCCGGGTAGATGCCGATGTTTTTCCCGGTTGAGTGGTTCAGTCCCTGAACAAACTCAATCTCTTCTTCGAAGGTATGAATGCGAAAATCAGATTTACCCATCGGGAAACGTCCCGGATAGACCTGCACCTTCTTGCCGTTTTCAACCTCGAAGCCCTCGGTAAACTTCAGCGAACGAATCTCATCCAGCGTAAAGTCAATGGCGTAGTAGCGACCATCTTTGCGGGCGCGGTCCGGGAAACGCTCAGCCACGTCCGTCACGCGGTCAAGATAGTGGTCATGAAGGACGACCAGCTGATCGTCACGGGTCATCACCAGATCCTGCTCGAGATAATCTGCCCCCTGCGCATAGGCCATCGCTTTTGCCGGGAGCGTGTGCTCTGGCAGATAGCCGCTTGCGCCGCGATGGGCGATAACCATTTTCTCGTTAGCCAGCGCTGAGCCTGTCATCAGGCCCGCCAGCAGCAGGCCCGTTGCTACGTAAGTTAATTTCATCAGCCTTCTCCTTATTGACGACGCGCCTGCATTTCGGCGTGATGACGTTTTTCACCAATCATCACCACAATCAACAGCAGCACCGCCAGCACGCTACCGCCAATCATCACCATAAAGCCGCCGTCCCAGCCGAAGAAGTCAACGGTGTAGCCCACAATGGCGCTCGCCGCGACCGAACCGCCCAGGTAACCGAACAGACCGGTAAAGCCGGCCGCCGTACCTGCCGCTTTCTTCGGTGCCAGCTCCAGGGCATGCAGACCAATCAGCATCACCGGGCCGTAAATCAGGAAGCCGATGACGATCATACAGGCCATATCGACTGATGGGTTACCCGGCGGGTTGAGCCAGTAAACCACGGTGGCAATGGTCACCAGCGTCATAAAGAAGACGCCCGTCGCACCACGGTTACCCCGGAACACTTTGTCCGACATCCAGCCGCAAATCAGCGTCCCCGGGATCCCGGCGTACTCATAGAGGAAGTAAGCCCAGGAGGATTTATCCAGTGCGAAATGCTTCACCTCTTTCAGATAGGTAGGTGACCAGTCGAGGATGCCGTAACGCAGCAGGTACACGAAGACGTTGGCCACCGCGATATACCACAGCAGTTTGTTGGGCAGGACGTACTTCATGAAGATCTGTTTGGCCGTCAGCTCTTCTTCATGCTGCTCGCTGTAATCATCCGGATAGTCGTTTTTGTACTCTTCAATCGGCGGCAGGCCACAGGACTGCGGCGTGTCACGCATCAGGGCGAAAGCGATAACCGCCACCAGAATGGCACCAAAGGCAGGCATATAAAGCGCGGCTTTCCAGTCGTTAAACCACGCCATCCCCAGCAGGAACAGCAGAGGTGGAATACCGCCACCGACGTTATGCGCGCAGTTCCACACCGACACGATGCCGCCACGCTCTTTCTGCGACCACCAGTGCACCATGGTGCGCCCGCACGGCGGCCACCCCATTCCCTGGAACCAGCCACAGAGGAACAGCAGCACGAACATCACGGCGATGCTGGAGGTTGCCCATGGCACAAAGCCCATGAACAGCATCACCGCTGCCGCCAGGATCAGACCCGCAGGCAGGAACACACGTGGATTCGAGCGATCGGACACTGAACCCATGATGAATTTGGAAAAACCGTAGGCGATAGAGATCCCCGACAGCGCGAACCCCAGATCGCCACGAGAAAAGCCCTGCTCCACCAGATACGGCATGGCGAGCGCAAAGTTTTTACGTACCAGGTAGTACGCCGCGTACCCGAAGAAGATCCCCAGGAAGATTTGCCAACGCAGACGACGGTATAGCGGATCAATTTCTGCCTCTGGCAGACGCGCCCGATGCGGCGCAGGTTTGAAGATACTGAGCATGACAGCCTCCGTGGCCAGGTATTGAATTTACAGGGGTTTAACTGCCCCACACTCCAGAGAGGCGGCGATGTTAAGAAATCACGGTGATTGTTACTGTGAATCAACGCACAAATTGTTACAGAAATATGACAATGTGCGCAGAAAAGCGCATGGAATCACGTTTCACTTTCGAATTTCGTTCGTTTATGTTCGAAATCAAACAAACCACAGTTTTGATGTGGCTAAATGGTAAAAAACGAACACAGAGGGATAACAATGACAATTCACGATCCTCGCTACAGCGATGTGATTATCATTGGCGGTGGCGCGACCGGCGCCGGCATCGCACGCGACTGCGCCCTGCGTGGGCTGAGCGTCACGCTTCTGGAGCGCCATGACATTGCGACGGGCGCAACCGGGCGCAATCATGGCCTGCTACACAGTGGTGCCCGTTACGCGGTGACCGACCCCGAATCCGCGCGGGAATGCATTGCTGAAAACCAGATCCTCAGACGCATTGCCCGCCACTGCATTGAACCGACCAACGGTCTGTTCATTACGCTTCCCGAAGACGATCTCTCATTTCAGCCAACCTTTGTGACCGCCTGCCGCGCTGCAGGGATTGAGGCTGACGTCATCGACCCCGAACTCGCGCGTCGTCTGGAACCGTCTGTCAACCCGGCCCTTATCGGTGCGGTGAAGGTCCCGGACGGCACGGTTGACCCTTTCCGCCTGACCGCCGCGAACATGCTGGACGCCCGTGAACACGGCGCACAGGTTCTGACCGGGCAGGAAGTGACCGGGCTTATCCGGGAAGAGAACCGCGTCTGCGGCGTACGTGTTTTTGATACGCAATATAAGGAGCATGGCGAACTGTACGCCGCCGTGGTGGTCAACGCGGCGGGGATCTGGGGGCAACGCATCGCGGAGTACGCCGAGCTGTCTGTGCGCATGTTCCCGGCAAAAGGCTCGCTGCTGATCCTCGACCACCGCATTAACAACCACGTGATCAACCGCTGCCGCAAACCTTCTGATGCCGACATCCTGGTGCCGGGCGATACCATTTCGCTTATCGGCACCACCTCAACCCACGTGGACTATAGCGAGATTGATTACAACCGCGTGACCGCCGACGAGGTGGATATCCTGCTGCGCGAAGGGGAAAAGCTGGCCCCTGTGATGGCGCAGACCCGAATTCTTCGCGCCTATGCTGGCGTGCGCCCTCTGGTGGCGAGCGATAACGACCCGAGCGGGCGCAACGTCAGCCGTGGCATCGTGCTGCTCGACCACGCCGCGCGCGATGGCCTGGACGGGTTTATCACCATCACCGGCGGCAAGCTGATGACCTACCGCCTGATGGCCGAGTGGGCAACCGATGCCGTCTGTCGCAAGCTGGGTAATAGCGAACGGTGTGTGACCGCAGAGCAACCTCTGCCCGGCTCGCGTCAGTCCACCGAGAAAACGCTGCAAAAAATCATCTCCCTTTCCGCCCCCCTGCGCGGTTCCGCCATCTATCGCCACGGAGACCGCACGCCGGTCTGGCTGGGGGAAGGACGGCTGAGCCGTAGCCTGGTGTGTGAATGCGAAGCCGTCACGGCGGGTGAAGTGCAATACGCCGTGGAGAATCTGACCGTCAACAGCCTGCTTGATTTACGTCGGCGCACCCGCGTGGGCATGGGCACCTGCCAGGGTGAGCTGTGCGCCTGCCGTGCCGCCGGGTTGTTACAACGTTTTCATACCACCACTGCCACCCAGTCGCTGGCACAACTCAGTGATTTCCTGAACGAACGCTGGAAAGGTATTCAGCCTGTCGCCTGGGGTGATGCCCTGCGTGAAAGCGAGTTTACCCGCTGGGTCTACCAGGGGCTGTGCGGTCTTGAGAAGGAGCAACAGGATGAAATTTGATACCGTGATTGTCGGTGGTGGGCTGGCGGGTCTGCTCTGTGGTATCAGGCTAACGAAGCAGGGGCTGCGCTGCGCCATCATCACCCGGGGCCAGAGCGCACTGCACTTCTCGTCGGGTTCGCTGGATCTGCTGGATGAGGCGTATCGCGATGCCCTGCCGCCAGAGCATCCCTATAACCTGACGGGCAGAGACACCGTCGACCGCTTCGCCCATGAAGCCGAAACCCTTTTGGCCGAGTGCGGGGCACGGCTGCAGGGTAACGCCCGGAAAAATCATCATCGGGTTACTCCGCTCGGCACCCTGCGCTCTGCCTGGCTCAGCCCGGAAGAGGTGCCTGTTGCCCCCTTCAACGCAGGACGGGTCCTGGTCGTGGGTATTAGCGGTTTTCTTGATTTCCAGCCCCACCTCGCTGCGGCATCGCTCTGCCGCCAGGGCGTGAACGCACAAACGGCTGAGATAGAGCTTCCTGAGCTTGACGTCCTGCGCGACAACCCGAGCGAGTTTCGCGCGGTGAATATTGCCCGTTTTCTCGACAACGACGATAAATGGCCGCTGCTGTATGCCGCGCTCCGGCCGCTTGCCGAAGGTTGCGACACGCTGTTTATGCCCGCCTGCTTTGGTTTAAGCGATAATCGGCTCTGGCGCTGGCTCTCGGATCGCCTGCCCTGCTCGCTTGGCCTGCTGCCGACGCTTCCCCCTTCTGTCCCCGGCATTCGCCTGCATACCCAGCTTCAGCGTCGGTTTATCGCTCAGGGTGGCGTGTGGATGGCGGGTGACGAGGTGAAAAAAATCACCCTGACGGATGGCTCGGTGAGCGAAGTCTGGACGCGTAATCACGCTGATATTCCGCTTCGCGCGCGTTATACGGTGCTGGCAAGCGGCAGTTTCTTCAGCAACGGGCTGCTGAGCCGTCGGGACGGCATCCAGGAGGCCATTATGGGGCTGGATGTCCGGCAAACGCCCTCCCGCGCGGACTGGTATCAGAGTGATTTCTTCACCCCACAACCCTGGCAGCAGTTCGGCGTGATTGTCGATAAGCAACTGCACCCGCAACTTTCTGGTCAGCCGGTCAGTAATCTCTATGCCATTGGCTCTCTTCTGGGGGGATACGATCCCATCGCTCAGGGTTGCGGCGGCGGGGTCTGCGCCATCACGGCGCTGTATGTGGCAGAGCAAATTGGCCAGCGCATGGAGGCTGAGCAATGAACGATACCCGGTTTGAAAGCTGCATCAAATGCACAGTTTGTACCACCGTCTGCCCGGTCAGCGGTGTGAATCCGCGCTACCCGGGCCCGAAACAGGCCGGGCCTGACGGCGAGCGCCTGCGTCTGAAAGACGGTGCGCTGTACGATGAGGCGCTGAAATACTGCATCAACTGTAAACGTTGCGAAGTGGCCTGTCCGTCGGACGTGAAGATCGGCGATATCATCCAGCGAGCCCGCGCGCGTTACAGCACGCAAATGCCGTCCCTGCGCGATGCGATCCTGAGTCATACCGACCTGATGGGCAGTGTCTCCACGCCTTTTGCCCCGCTGGTGAATGCTGCAACGTCTCTCAAGCCGGTGCGAAAACTGCTGGATGCGACGCTGAAGATAGACCACCACCGCAGCCTGCCAAAATACTCTCACGGTACCTTCCGGCGCTGGTATACATCCGTGGCAGCGGAACAGGCGCAGTACACCGATCAGGTCGCGTTCTTCCACGGCTGCTATGTCAACTACAACCACCCGCAACTGGGAAAAGATCTGCTGAAGGTACTCAACGCGATGGGGACCGGCGTGCAGCTCCTGAATAAAGAGAAGTGCTGCGGTGTGCCGTTGATTGCCAACGGTTTTACCGATAAGGCGCGCAGACAAGCCAAAAGCAACGTCACGTCCCTGCGCGAGGCCATCGTTGATAAAGGAATTCCGGTACTGGCCACCTCGTCCACCTGTACCTTCACCCTGCGTGATGAGTATCCGCACCTGCTGGATGTGGATAACACCGGTCTGCGCGAGCACATTGAGCTGGCGACGCGTTTCCTGTGGCGCAAACTGGACAGCGGGCAGACGCTGCCGCTGCGGGAACTACCGCTGAAAGTGGTGTATCACACACCGTGTCATATGGAGAAAATGGGCTGGTCGCTCTATACGCTTGAGCTGTTGCGGCTCATTCCGGGCCTGGATCTGACGGTGCTGGACTCGCGCTGCTGCGGCATCGCGGGCACTTACGGTTTTAAGCGAGAAAATTACGAAACGTCACAGGCGATCGGCGCCCCGCTGTTTCGCCAGATTGAAGAGAGCGGCGCAGATATCGTGGTCACCGACTGCGAAACCTGTAAATGGCAGATAGAGATGTCTACCAGCAAGCGCTGCGAGCATCCGATCACTCTGCTGGCGAAGGCGCTGGGCTAAACCGTGCCGGGGCAAAACGCCCCGGCAAAGGCATCACTCAACAAACAGCGATTCGACAACATTAATCCAGCCGTGCTCGCTGGCCACCTCTTTACCCATCAGCCAGCGGCGCAGCATGTTCAGCGCCATCATGGCGCAGACCTCCTGACGTACCACCAGACTGTGGCGGGTAATGCTCATTTTAACCCGCAAAGCATACGTGCCTTCCGGCGTCGCCAGCGCAAAGTTGAGATGTTCCTCATCCAGGCCCCCCACAAACAGCGCCAGGCCAGCAAAATGTTTCACCCTTCTTTCCGAAGCCCAGCGCGCGGTCTGCGCCAGCGTTTCCTGCTGGAACGGCACCACTTCACTGGCCAACAGCGGCGCACTGGCGCGCGACAGCTGTAGCGCCAGCAGGCCGCCGGTGAACTGTTCGCTTAAGGTCACGCTCAGCTGCCGAGACTGCAGATGCGACGCAATCTGCGCCGGCAGCCCCTCGGTGCCTTCAAAGATCAGGCTTTCACCTGCCACGCGCTGCACCTCCGGCCAGAGCGCCAGCATCGCCGCCTTCTCTGAGGCCGGCCCTGTCAGCTTGAGTTCAATGATGGGCATGGAGGAGCGGTAGCCCATTGAGACACCGGGTGGCAGGGAGAGATGATCAAGACTCTGGGCCAGATCGCTTTCGGAGCGGCCAAACGTGGTCAGACGCAGGCAGAGCGGAGGCTCAGGCAGGGTAAAATGTTCGCGAAGGCGCGGCAGGATCTGCTGCTCGACCATCACTTTAAATTCTGACGGTACGCCCGGCGTAAAGAACATCAGGCATCGGTTCAGCGTAATGGCAAACCCACACGCGGTACCCACGGGGTTATCGACCAGTTCGGCGCTGGCGGGAATTTCCGCCTGCTTGCGGTTGCTGGGTGCCATAACACGGCCACGTTCGGAGAAGAAACGCTCCATCTGCGCCAGCCACTCTTCATGCAGCACCAGCCCTTCACCTTTTGCGGTCGCGGCGGCCAGGGCGCTGAGATCGTCGCTGGTGGGACCGAGCCCGCCGTTCACAATCAACACGTCGGCGTGTTCGCTACGCTCGCGCAGCACATTCACCAGTGACTCAAGATTGTCGCCCACCGTATTGCGGCGCGTTAACGGTAATCCTTGCTCAAAGAAAAGATCGGCAAGCCAGGCAGCATTGGTATCAATAATTTGTCCATGCAGCACTTCGTCGCCGGTGGATAACATCTCCACGTTAATCATTGTGTTCTCCCGCTTATATGGTCAAAACACTATAGCGCAAATGGATGTCGGGAGAAGAGAGAAACTGGCGCGACAGAATGTCGCGCCGGCGTGATTAGAACCCTGCGCTGACCCCCACGTACGGGCCGTCAGCCAGTGCGTTGTCGCGGTTGCCGTCTTTACCCGCCAGGTTCAGATAGCGATAGCCTGCTTCAATCGTAATCGGACGCATGATGGTCCAGCGCGCGCCCGCGTTGGCTTCTTCATAGCTGTCGATACCGCTGGAGAGCGAATCCGGTGAGTAGTAATACTCGCCGAACAGGCCGAAGCTATCGCCAATTTTCCACTGCAGGCCGCCGCCTACCGCCGCCGCGTAACCTTCATCACCGTCGTTCGGGTTAGTGTAAATCCCCTTACCGCCCACGGTAGCCAGGAACGGGCCAAGCGGAATGTTCAGACCCAGGCCGAGGCTTGCCGCATCGCCATCGTCATCGTTATGTGTCCAGCCGCCGGTCATCGCCAGACCGGAGGTCTCGGTCCCAAGGCCAAAGCCGAGGTGAGTATAATCCTGACCCGCCGAACCGTTGAAGCTGATGGCGTTCGCCGCCGAAGAAACAACCATCAGGCCTAAGCCCACTAATGCCACTTTTTTCATTGTCGTGATCCCGCACAATTTTATAGAGAAGTCCCAAAACCGCGAGATTTTAACCTGAGTCGCCCGGGGATCAAGCACTCTGCGTGCGGCAGGCGAGTAGTTTGTAACGATTTGATACCCGGTGTTTTTTTACGTGAGCAGCAGAAAACGCATTTTAACGCTCAGGCCACCCAGCGTTTCGCTGCGCGTCAGATGCAAAGGACTTCGGTGCAGACGGGCAATATCAGCGGCCAGCGCCAGCCCGATCCCTGACCCGGCGGCATCTCCGACGTTATCCAGCCGGTGGAAAGGCAGCATCGCCTGCTGAATCTGGTCCTCTTCGATGCCCGGACCACTGTCCTCCACGCTCAGCTCAACGGCGCCCTGATCTGTTCGCAGGAACACGGTCACTGTCCCTTCTGCAGGGGTATATTTGATCGCATTCTCCAGCAGGTTGGCGCACAACTCCCCCAGCAGCACGTCATCGCCTTCGATCATGAGCGGCTGCTGCAGACCGTCATAGCCCAGGTCAATCGCTTTACTGCGCGCCTGCGCCAGCCGGGAGAAGCAGCAGTTTTGCACCACCTGAACCAAATCCACCGGTGCAAACTGGCCCTCCCCCTGCTCCTTACGCTTCACCGCGGAAAGCTGCAGCAGCCGTTCGGTCAGTACAATGGTGTCATCCAGGGTCGCATTCATTGCCCGCAGGCTCTCCTGCCAGAGGGCGGGATCCTGACGCGTCAGGGCAACGGAGACCTGGGTTTTCAGCACCGCCAGCGGGGTTTTGAGCTGATGCGAGGCATCCGCGTTGAAGCGTTCCTGACGCGACAGCACGCCGCGCAGCCTGTCGATATAGCGGTTGAACGCCACAATCAGCAGCCGGGTCTCAGACCAGGGCAACAACTCCGGCAGCGGCGCGAGCAGGCCTGGATCACGGCGCACCATCAGCGAAGAGAGCTGACGCATTGGGCGCAGTACGCGACGCAACAACCACGCGGTTAACACCAGGGTCAGCAGCACCAGCAATCCCTGAGAGACCCATGATGAAAAGAGCAACTGACTGGCGAGATAGCGGCGGGACTGGAGCGTCTCCGCGACATAAATCTCCGCCATGCCGACGATATTCCCTTCATTGACGGGCTGCAGCAGACGCGCGACACGGATCGCCTGCCCGCGGTATTCGGTGTGATAAAACCAGGCCAGCGCCGGATAGAGCGTGGTGCGGGATGTTGCCGGGGGCATCCGGGGGAGATCGTCATAGCCGGAGATCACCCGCCCGTCGGGATCGACCACTTTATAATAGAGCCGGTCGTTCATATTGAGTTCAAAGCTGTCGAGCACCACCCAGGGTACATTCACGCCCAGCCTGCCGTCGTGAACCTCCAGCCGCTCCGATATTGTTCGGGCAGAGGATAACAGCGTGCGGTCGTAAGCCTGCGTGGCCGCCTGCAATGCGCTGACATAGCTGTTAAATGCCGACAACCCCCACAGTAACAGCAACGGAAGCCCAAGAAACAGCAGCAGCTGCAGGTAAAGCGACTGCGGCTTAACCCACCTCATCGCCGCACTCCAGCACATAACCCAGTCCGCGAAGGGTGGTGACCCTCACGCCGCTACCGCTGAGCTTTTTGCGCAGACGATGAATATAGAGATCGATACTCTCCGGGCTGACGTCGTCATTCAGGCTAAACACCTGATCGAACAGCTGCTGCCGGGAAACGGGGCGGGTCCGGCGATGCATCAACACCTTCAGCAGCGACAGTTCACGCGGCGTGAGCGACAGAGGCTCGTCGCGCAGCAGGAAAAAGCCTTCGTCGTCATATTCCAGCTCCCCAAGGCGCTGACGCTCCTGCGTTCGCCCTTCGCTTCTGCGCAACAGGGCGCGCAGCCGCGCGTCAAGCTCCTCCAGCTCAAACGGTTTCGGCAGATAGTCATCCGCCCCGGCGTTGAGCCCTTTCACCCGGTCCGCCACGTTGCTGCGCGCGGTGAGAAACAGGACGGGCAGCGTCTGACCGCGTTTACGCAGACGATGCACGACCTCCAGACCGTCAAAGCCGGGCATGCCGATGTCCAGAATGGCAACCGCATAGCTTTCTCCCTGCAGCAGATGGTCGGCGGCGCGCCCGTCAGAAACGCAGTCCACGGCAAAGCCCTCCTGCACCAGCGCTTTCTCCAGCCAGTGAGCCAGCTCACGATTATCTTCCGCGAGTAAGAGACGCATATCACATCCTGTAAAGTTGGTGTCGCATTGAAAGGGAAATGAAAGGTTATTGTTTTAACAATCACGCAACGGAACCGCTACAAGGTGGTTCACATAATCAGAAAAAAGACCCGTACCCGTACTCCCGGAACTCCGGCGTGAGGATAAACGATGAAAAAACAACTACTTTCGACTCTTGCTGCAAGCGTATTGATGATAAGTGCCTCTGTCGTTCAGGCGCAGGATGCCCCGTCCCGCACCGAGTGCATCGCGCCGGCGAAACCCGGCGGCGGTTTCGATCTCACCTGCAAACTCATTCAGGTCAGCATGCTGGAGACCGGCGCTATCGCAAAACCCATGCGTGTGACCTATATGCCCGGCGGCGTGGGTGCCGTTGCGTACAACGCGATTGTCGCGCAACGCCCTGCGGAAGCCGGCACGGTGGTGGCTTTCTCCGGTGGCTCGCTATTGAACTTGTCTCAGGGAAAATTTGGCCGCTACGGCGTGGATGATGTGCGCTGGCTGGCAACCGTCGGTACCGACTACGGCATGATTGCCGTGCGCGCGGATTCACCGTGGAAATCCCTGAAAGACCTGCTGACCGCCATGGAAAAAGATCCGAACAGCGTAGTGATTGGCGCCGGTGCCTCCATCGGCAGCCAGGACTGGATGAAAGCCGCCCTGCTGGCACAGCAGGCGAAGGTTGATCCTCACAAGATGCGCTACGTGGCGTTTGAAGGGGGCGGCGAACCGGTGACGGCGCTGATGGGAAATCACGTTCAGGCGGTATCCGGCGATCTCAGTGAAATGGTGCCCTACCTGAACGGCGATAAAATCCGCGTGCTGGCGGTCTTCTCTGAGAACCGCCTGCCGGGCCAACTGGCGAACGTCCCTACCGCAAAAGAACAGGGTTATGACCTGGTCTGGCCGATTATCCGCGGTTTCTTCGTCGGGCCAAAAGTGACCGATGCCGAATATCAGTGGTGGGTCGAAACCTTCAATAAACTCCAGCAGACCGAAGCGTTTAAAAAGCAGCGCGATCTGCGCGGGCTGTTTGAGTTCAACCTGAGCGGCAAGCCGCTGGATGAGTACGTCAAAAAACAGGTCAATGACTATCGCGAACAGGCGAAAGCCTTTGGCCTTGCCAAATAACCGGAGGCGGTATGAGCGATCGTATTTTTGCCGGGATTTGGCTGCTGCTCTGCGTCGGTGGGATGTTCGTCGCCTGGCAGATCCACAGCGAATACAGCTATGAACCGGTGGGGCCGCGCCCCTTCCCGATGGGCATTGTTGGACTGATGCTGCTCTGCTCAGTGGCCCTGCTGCTCCGTCATCCGGATACCGTAGAGTGGCCACCGCGCCGTATTCTGCAGCGTCTGCTGGTGATGGTCATCGTTCTGCTGATGTACGCCTGGGGTTTTGAGTGGCTCGGCTTTCCGGTGGCAACCGCCATCCTGACGATGGTGATCGGCATGCTGTTTAACGCCACCCTCCCGGCGGCGGGGATTTCCGGCGCGGTAATGGGGATCTTGCTGTGGTTTGCCTTTGACCGCCTGCTGGATGTGACCTTACCGCTCGGCGCATGGTTTAATTAACGGAGCACGCTATGGATACCTGGATTTATCTCTCGCAGGGGTTCGCCGTGGCGATGACCCCCGAAAACCTGGTGATAGCCCTGATCGGCTGCTTTGTCGGGACCATTGTGGGTCTGCTGCCCGGCCTTGGGCCGATTAACGGCGTCGCCATTTTACTCCCGCTGGCGTTTGCCCTGCATCTGCCTGCGGAATCGGCGCTGATCCTGCTGGCGACGGTGTATATCGGCTGTGAATATGGCGGGCGTATTTCATCCATCCTGCTGAACGTGCCAGGCGATGCGGCGGCCATTATGACCGCGCTGGATGGCTACCCGATGGCACGGCAGGGTCGCGGTGGCGTGGCGCTGTCCATCTCCGCGGTCAGTTCGTTTTGTGGTTCGCTGATTGCCATCGGCGGTATCATTCTTTTTGCCCCTGCGCTGGCCCAGTGGTCGCTGGCGTTTGGTCCGGCAGAGTATTTTGCGCTGATGGTCTTTGCCATCGCCTGTCTCGGCAGCATGATGGCGCAGAATCCGCTGAAATCGTTTTTGTCCGCGTTGATTGGCTTAGGGTTAGCCACCGTCGGCGTGGATGCCAACACCGGGGTTTATCGCTTTACCTTTGACAGCGTGCACCTTTCCGACGGCGTGCAGTTTATCGTGGTCGTGATTGGCCTGTTCTCGGTCTCTGAAATTTTATTGATGCTGGAACATACCAGCAGCGGACAGACGCTGGTGCGTAAAACGGGCCGCATGCTTTTCAGTGCCAAAGAGGGCGCACAGTGTATTGGCGCGACGCTGCGTTCATCGGTGATTGGCTTCTTCGTCGGCATTCTGCCGGGGGCCGGGGCCACCATCGCCAGCGCCATCACTTACATGACCGAGAAAAAGCTCAGCGGTAACAGTGACAGCTTCGGCAAGGGGGACATTCGTGGGGTAGCGGCACCAGAGGCTGCGAATAACGCCTCGGCCTGCGGTTCGTTTATCCCGATGCTGACCCTTGGGGTGCCGGGCTCGGGCACCACGGCGGTGATGATGGGCGCGCTGACGCTCTATAACATTACGCCGGGACCGGCCATGTTTACCGAGCAGCCGGATATTGTCTGGGGGCTGATTGCAGCGCTGCTGATCGCCAACGTGATGCTGCTGGTCATGAACATTCCGCTGATTGGTCTGTTCACCCGGATGCTGACAATTCCCCTGTGGTTCCTGGTGCCGGCTATCGCGGCCGTCTCTGCGGTGGGGGTGTATGCGGTACACAGCACCACTTTCGATCTGGTGCTGATGGTGCTGCTTGGCGTACTGGGCTACATCCTGCGTAAGATGCACTTCCCGATGTCACCGCTGATTTTAGGCTTTGTGCTGGGAGAGATGCTGGAGCAGAACCTGCGCCGCGCCTTGTCCATCAGCAACGGCAATATGTCTATTCTGTGGGACAGCAGCGTGACGAAGGTGCTGTTAGCGATGGCCATTCTGGTGATTGTGGTTCCGCCGGTATTGCGTCTGCTGCGTCGCCGCCAGCGCAAACCGGCACCGGATATCGGTTGATTATCCTTTCAACAGACGGGTGACCCACTGTTTTAATGCCTGGCGGGAGATTTTAATCCCGCCATTTTTGAGCTCTGCCGGCAGCATCAGCCAGTGCACCGGCTGCTCAAAGCGCGCCAGTTTACCCTGTACCCATGCCGGGAAGCCGGTGATATCGGTTCCCGGTTCACACTCCACCACCGCCACCGGACGCTGACCGAACTCGGCGTCATCGAGTGGGACGATAAACGCCTGGTTTATCTGCGGATGGCGGGCAATAACCCGCTCAAGGCTTTCCGGCTGGATCCCTTCACCCCCGCTGAAAAAGAGGTTGTCCATTCGGCCAAGGATCGTCAGGCGCCCGTCATGCCATTCCCCGCGATCGCGGGTGGCAAACCAGCCCTGTGCATTGGTCAGCGGAATCAATGCACCGTCCCGCCAGTAACCTGCGGCCATACTTTGCGCTTTGATCCACACTTCACCGTCAACCACCCGCACCTCTCTGCCCGGCAACGCAGCGCCGACGTCCGGTTCACCGTCCGCCTCTTTGGCACAAACCGTTGAGGCAAACTCCGTCAGACCGTAGCCACAGAAAGTGCGGATCCCCCGCTGGCTCGCCTGCTGAGTCAGGTCAACAGGGATCGCGGCCCCGCCAAGCAGTACGGCTTTTAGCGCGACAGGCTGGTGTGCATTAAGCAGACGCCAGAGCTGCGTCGGTACCAGTGAGGCATGCGTACAGCCCTGCAGGGCCTGCGCCAGCGGCTGCTTCTCGCGGACGGTTAAGCGCGCGCCGGCCTGCAGCCAGCGCCACAAAATCCCCTGCCCGGAGACATGAAATAGCGGCAGGGAGAGCAGCCAGTCGTCTTCATCGCCGTAGGGCATCAGCGAAAGCACGCCGCGCGCACTGGCAAGGTGGGCGGCACAGGTATGGACCGCCGCCTTGGGTAAACCGGTTGAACCAGATGTCAGCGTCATGGAAGCCAGCCGCGATGGTTGCCACGCCACGCGACACCCGCCCGGCGCCTCGCGCATACTGAGCGCGACCAGCCCGTCGTAGACGCCGTCCAGCACCAGGGCAAAGCGCAGCGTCATCTGCGGGAGCAACACGTCCAGCAGCGGGTGCGGCAGCTGCGGGTTAACGGGAAGAATACGTGCCCCGCACTGAAGCAATGCCAGCCACGCCATCAGGGTTTGCGGGTGATTATGCGCCAGCAGCAGTACGCCGTCGCCCTCCTGCACACCCTGCAGCTGAAAGCCCGCGTCCAGTCTGTCGATGCGCGCACACAGCTGTTGCCAGCTGAGCGTCTCATCGTTCAGCCTCAGGGCCGGTTTATCAGCATACTGCGCGCACCAGTGTCGCCACGGCCAGTCGGTAAAACTCATAGCAACGGCTCCAGCCCCTCAACGTCAAGGAGCGGCAGCGTGCTGTCTGGCCACGGACGGATAAGCTGATTTTGCATCAGGTTCAGCGTATCGAGACCGGGGACAGTGTCTGGCGTTAACCAGGCGGCAATGCGCGCCAGTTGGGTTAGCCCCAGGCTGGACTCAATCGAAGAGCTGATGACCGCCGTCAGCCCGGCGGCATGGGCCGCCGCGACCTGCTCACGTACCTTAGCAAGGCTGCCGGTCAACGTCGGTTTAATGACCACCGCGCGGACACCCGGTTCGGCGACAAACGCAAAGCCGTCTTCACGCAGACTTTCATCCCACGCGATGGCAATGCCGGTTTCACGGGCAAACGCCCGGGAATCGTCGCGGGTTTTACACGGCTCTTCCAGAAACGCGATGCGACTGCGGTACGCCGGGTTTACGTACTTCGCGAACTGCTGCGCCTTCAGCGGCGTCCAGGCGCGGTTAGCATCCAGACGCAGATGCAGGTCGGGCAATGCTTCCAGTAAGAGGTTAGCGACCATCCCATCGCGCACCGCTTCATAGAGGCCGACTTTGATTTTCGCCACTTTCTCGCCCGGCATGGCGGCGAGCAGCGCAAACAGTTCATCCGGATCGCCCGTACAGAGCGGTGCCGCGCGGTAATTAGCCTCTGCAGGCAAGCTACCGTCCAGCTCCGCCAGCGCGCAGCTAATACCAAAAGCCGCGGAAGGCACCTCCGGCAACGCCGGGTTCGCGCCCTCACGCCACTCACTGGCCCACGCCAGCAATACCGTCTGCGCGTCCTCCAGCGATTCAAGGCTAAAGCCCGGCAGCGGCGAAATCTCGCCCCAGCCTTCCTGCTCGCCCTGCTGCAGATGCACCAGCATGCCATCACGGGTTTTTAACCGCCGTTCACGCAGCACCACGCCCGCGTCCATCGGTATCTGCCAGCGGTAAACCTGCGCGCGACGCATTACGGATTCCGTTTATATTTGCTGAAGTCAGGCTGGCGTTTTTCGTTAAAGGCGTTGCGACCTTCCTGCCCTTCTTCGGTCATGTAGAACAGCATGGTGGCGTTACCTGCCAGCTCCTGCAGACCTGCCTGACCGTCACAGTCGGCATTCAGGGCCGCTTTCAGGCAGCGCAGCGCCATTGGGCTGTTTTGCAGCATTTCACGACACCAGCGCACGGTCTCTTTCTCGAGGTCGGCAATTGGCACCACGGTGTTCACCAGGCCCATATCCAGCGCTTCCTGAGCAGTGTACTGACGGCACAGGAACCAGATTTCGCGGGCTTTTTTCTGACCGACAATACGAGCCATGTAGGAAGCCCCCCAGCCACCATCGAACGAACCCACTTTCGGGCCCGTCTGGCCAAAGATGGCGTTCTCTGCGGCAATGGTCAGGTCACACATCATGTGAAGCACATGGCCGCCGCCGATGGAGTAGCCTGCCACCATCGCCACCACCGGTTTTGGACAAGTGCGGATCTGGCGCTGGAAATCGAGCACGTTCAGGTGGTGAACGCCAGAGTCATCCTGGTATCCGCCGTAATCGCCGCGCACTTTCTGATCGCCACCGGCACAGAATGCCTTTTCACCTTCGCCGGTCAGGACGATAACACCGATGTTGTCGTCATAGCGCGCGTCTGCCAGCGCCTGAATCATCTCTTTTACTGTCAGCGGACGGAATGCGTTACGCACCTGCGGGCGGTTGATGGTGATTTTGGCAATGCCGTCTGCGGATTTGTGGTAACGAATGTCGGAGTAACCTTCGGAGCAGTCTTGCCATTCAACCGGCGCATAGAGCATGTGTTCATCAGGATAGATCATAGAGAGTCCTTTATTCGAAGACGCAGTATCTGAGCCAGACTCGCAGCAACCGCAGCGGGGTTTTCCCGGTGGGCGTTGTGTCCGGCATGGGGGATCGCATGGCGTACGGCGTGCAGTTCAGCCGCAAGGGCTTTGAACTTCTCATCACGTTCACCATATAAATAATCAAAAGCGACGTTGCAGGCGCTCAGTGCCGGACGCAAATCAGGCTGCACGGCCAGCGAGGTGGCCTCGAGCATCATCGCCAGATTCGCGCCATTGTTCTGGCTACGCAGGCGAATAAGCGCCTGCCGCTGAACGTCCGTCAGGGAAGCAAATACAGGTTGTCGGTACCAGTCGGTGAAAACCACGTCGAGCGATTCGGTGCGAAAGCGCCGCGCCCAGCGGCGATCGGATGCCAGCCGCGCACTCCGCTCACCGGCATCCTGTAGCCCGGGATGGCCACCTTCCACAATAATGCCCTTCAGCCCCTCTGGCTGCTGGCAGGCATGGAACATCGCAATGCGGCCGCCGAGGGAGTACCCCACCAGCCAGAAATTCAGTATGTTGTAACTAAGCAGGGTTCGGGTCAGCAAATCGCTCATCTCCTCGAACCCGGTCACGCCAGTATTGCCGGAACCACCGTGCCCCGGCAGGTCGAGATACAGCCGCGGGTAATCGCCCAGCGCCGCCCCGACCGTCTGCCACTCGCGGCAATCCCCGGAAAAACCGTGCAAAAAGACCAGCCAGGGATAACCTGGCTTTCCAGCCTGCTGCACGCCCGCGAGGATCACAGATGGCTTACCTGGGCCAGCAGGCTTTGCAGTTTCTGCGCGCCGTCAGCATCGTTCACCACCAGTTCGATCAGCGTCGCACCGGGCTGTCGCCAGGCGCTGCTCAGGGCCGCATCAAGCGCTTCCCAGCTTTCCGGGCGATGGTATTTCAGGCTGAACATTGCCGCGGCGTGTTCAAACTGCACGTTCTGCGGCATCAGATAGAAACGCTCACGTTCGCTCTGCGGGGTGGGCAGCAGGGAGAAAATCTGTCCACCGTTGTTGTTAACCACAATCAGCACAAACGGTGCCGAAACCTGACGCAGCAGCGCCAGGGCATTGAGGTCGTACAGCGCGGAGAGATCGCCAACGATCGCCAGCGTAGACTTCGCGCTGGCACGCTGTACGCCCGCCGCCGTGGAGATCAACCCGTCAATGCCGCTGGCCCCCCGGTTACTGTAGACCGGGTAACCGGCTGGCAGCTTTGAAAAGGCATCTATCAGGCGAACCACCAGACTGTTGCCGACAAACAGCTGCCCCTGCTCGGGCAGATACTGACGAATACGGTGTGCCAGCCCGGCCTCACTGAATGCTTCGCAGCTCGCCTGGGTTAACGCCCAGGCCTGTTCCGAAAGCGCCGGGATCGCAACGGCCCAGGACTTGCGTTTTTCAGCCGGATGGAGCGCAAGCCAGGCGTCTATCTCACTGACCAGACGACGACCACGATGGTGTGCCGGGTCGAGCCGCCCTTCCAGCGAGTCCACCAGCCAGTACTCTTCAGGATCACAGGTTGCCTGCCACTGCAGTAACCGTTTACCGGTCAGGCTTGAGCCGAGCTGGACAATAATCTGCGCCTGCGCAAGCTCGGTGACCGCCTTCGCATTCCCCAGCCAGAGATCGGCACACGGCAGCGGCTGACCGGTCTGGGAAAGTACGTCGCCAATCAGCGGCCAGCCAAGGGTTTGCGCCCATTCCGCAACCAGCTTGCCTTGCGCGGCGCTCATGCGCCCGGCAACCACCACGCCACGTTTCTGCCGCCAGAAGAACCAGTCACGTTGTCTGGCGCTTTCAGGATGCGGTTGTGCACGCAGCCACGGCTTTTCACTTTGCCACCACTCACCCAGGGTGCGCTGCCATTCAAGACCGGTGTCATCCATTTCGCCATACAGCGGTTCGGCAAACGGACAGTTAATATGCAGCGCCCCGCCGCGCAGTGTCCCGATGGCATGATCGATTGTCGAGACCAGCCAGCTTGCCGGAATATCCTGAGTGGGACGCGGTAGCGCAATTGCCTGTGAAGGATGCGAGGCAAAGATGCCCGGCTGACGAATGGCCTGGTTGGCGCCACAGTCGATAAGCTCGGGGGGACGATCCGCGGTCAGCAGGATCAGTTTCTCCCCGGTTAATCCGGCTTCGATCAACGCCGGATAGAGGTTTGCCACCGCGGTACCGGAGGTCACAATCACCGCCACAGGCTCGTTGCTGACTTTCGCCAGCCCCAGCGCCAGATGGCCAAGCCCGCGTTCATCAAAATGAGTGTGGTGAATAAATGCCCGGTTTTCAGCGGCCGCCAGCGTCAGCGGCGTTGAACGAGAACCCGGTGCAATACACACGTGCCTGACGCCATGGCGAGTCAGGGCTTCAAGGATCACCGCCGCCCAGCGTCGGTTAAAAGAACTTACTGACATGAGATTGTCCGGTATCAAGAATGCGACACAGTATAAATAATAGAAAAAATTGGAATTTTGATATGAATCGGGATTGCGCGAATCAGTCTTAATCCCTTAGGAGCAGAGAGCGCAGTCCGGCCGCTTTGTTTTCTATCTCCTGCCACTCCTGCTCCGGGTCAGAGCCGCTGACAATTCCTGCCCCGGCGTACAGCCGCAGGGCGTCTTCGTAAACACGGGCAGAACGCAACGCCACGCAGAACTCGCTTTGTTCAGGGGATAAATACCCGGCAGAACCGGCGTACCACTCGCGGTCGAACGGCTCGTTGTGGTGGATAAAGTCGCGCGCCGCCTGACGCGGCAGACCGGCGACGGCCGCCGTGGGCTGCAGAACATGCAGGCATTGTGCATCGTCAGCGTGTTTGAGCTCGGTCCAGATACAGCGACGCAGATGCTGTACTTTACGCAGCCGTACAACCTGGGCGGGCAGCACCTCCAGCGTCTGGGTATGGTGCTGGAGCCGCTGGCAAATATCTTCCACCACCAGCATATTTTCACGCTGATTTTTGTCGTCGTTCATCAGCCAGTCGCCCAGCCGTTCGGCCTGTTTATCATCGGTATGGCTGGCGACGGTGCCTGCCAGCGCTTCCGTGCGCAGCAGCTTGCCGCGTCTGCGCCACAGGCGCTCGGGGGTCGAGCCGAGAAACGCATTGCTGGCATCGAACACCATGCAGAAATGGTAGCAGTTCAGGTTCAGGGCGCGGCTGGCAGCCATCAGTGCGACAGGGTTAACAGAGTGCTTAAACTGCAGGTCGGTTGCCCGGGCGAGCACCACCTTTTCAAAATCACCGCGTGCGATGGTCTGGGTTGCCTTGCGGATAAGGCGCAGCCATTCGGGTTGTTCCGGATGATGCTTTTCCTGCACAACCTCAACGGACAGCGGACGAATGGGTCTCGCCTCACCGAGCTGCTGGAGAAAATCCAGCGCGGCGCGGGCATCATCGTGAAGTGAACTGTCGCTCCACAGCTGCAGGCGTAACGTGGCCTGTCCGGCGGTACGTCGCCACAGCAGACGCGGTAAAAACAGACTGCCCTGCTCGGGATTAAACGCATTCAGGCCGCAGATACGCGTGTCGCGGGCCGCATCATGCGCCTGCAAAAACTGTGAGGCAAATGCCAGAGAGGAGAAATGTGCGACGGCACCAAGCGCAGCAAGTTCTTCATCACCGTTACGCTGTTGCCAGTAAAACTGAGGATAGCAATGCTGAACACCCAGCCAGGCCAGGGGATCGAAGGCGTCGTTTAACGGGAAAGAGACGTCGAAGTGATGTAAACCGGGTGCAGCGGGTAACGCTTGCGTAAGCTGGCTACGCAGATGCTCCAGCGCGGTGGAAATCGAATTCACGCGAACCTCTCCCTGTTAAAACCGCATATTATACGGGGTACTGACCATAAATAGCAGTACCCACGTATAGGGAGTGGTTAACCGTATAAGGAACGTTAACGGCGGGCTAAAAGCAGCCCCAGCACCAGTCCGACAGCTGCCCCTACCCCGATGCCTTGCCATGGTTTTTCATGGACGTAATCATCGGCACGGTATACCGCCTTTTTCGCGCGGTAGTAGTAATTGTCCGAAGCATGGCTGACGCGATTTTTAACATCATCCAGCGCTTTTTCGGCACGGGCTTTCAGCTCAATATATTTCTGATCGGCAGGGTCGCCCGACGAACGTAACACCTCTTCCAGCGTTTCGCTCAGCAAGGCCAGGTCGTCATCGATACGGGTATCCCAGGATTGAAATGACATATTTTTCTCCATGTTAGTACACCAGTCCGCTAACTATAGCCAACGACTCGCCATTACGCCTGTTTCGCTTCCCGCGCCATGCCGATGTGTGGAATACCGTCCTCATCGTACACGTCCGTCACGGGCGTAAACCCAAAATGCCCGTAGAACGGTTGCAGGTGCGCCTGCGCGCCCAGATATAACGCCTTGTCCGGCCACTGTTTTTGGCACGCTTCCAGCGTTTTTTCCATCAGCTGATAGCCCAGTTTTTCACCACGCGCGTTGCCGCTGATAATCACGCGGCCAATCACGACAGGCTCAAAATCGTCTTCGCTTTTCAGAATCCTCGCATACGCCACCAGCGCGTTGTCCCGCCAGCCAAGAATATGGCGATTCTCGCCAATAAGATCATCGCCATCGATATCCTGATACGGGCAGGTTTGTTCAACAACAAACACTTCGCAGCGCAGTTTGAGCAGCGCGTAAAGTGACGTTACCGTGAGCTCACTATGGTGTAAATCTTGCCACTGGATCATGTCAGTCTCCTTCCTGGGTTCATCACGTTATACTAAACCCCTCCCCGTTCGGCAAAGGGCTGATTACGTTATGGAACTGATTTTTCTCGGTACGTCCGCTGGAGTGCCAACCCGATCACGAAATGTGACCGCGATTCTGCTGGATTTGCAGCACCCGACGCGGGGTGGATTATGGCTTTTTGACTGCGGTGAAGGGACGCAGCATCAGCTGTTACATACCCCGTATCATCCCGGCAAACTGGATAAAATTTTCATTACCCATCTGCATGGCGACCATCTGTTTGGCCTGCCTGGCCTGCTGTGCAGCCGCTCAATGGCGGGCAATGCCAACCCGCTGACGATTTACGGGCCTGCGGGTATTCGGGAATTTGTCGACACCACGCTGCGCCTGAGCGGCTCATGGACAGATTATCCCCTGGAGGTAGTGGAGATAACCGCCGGTCAGGTCCTGGATGACGGTGTTTATCGGGTGACAGCCCAACCCCTTAGCCATCCTGTGGAGTGCTATGGTTATCGCATTGAGGAGCAGGATAAACCCGGTGCGCTCAATGCGTCGGCATTACTGGCCGACGGAATAAAACCCGGGCCGCTGTTCCAGCGCCTGAAGCAGGGCGAAACCGTGACGCTGGAAGACGGGCGCGTCATCAACGGGCAGGATTACCTCGCCGCCCCGCAGCCCGGGAAAAAACTGGCGATTTTTGGCGACACGGCCCCGTGCCCGGCGGCGTTGCTGCTGGCGCAGGGTGTGGATCTCATGGTGCATGAAGCCACCCTCGAGGCGGCGATGGAAGAGAAAGCCAACAGCCGGGGCCATAGCTCTACGCACCAGGCGGCGCAGCTTGCGCGTGACGCGGGCGTCGGGAAACTGATCGTCACCCATGTCAGCTCGCGCTACGATGCCCGGGGCTGTGAACGCCTGCTGGCAGAGTGCCGTGAACGGTTCCAGGAATGTGAGCTGGCCGAAGATTTCGCTAAGGTCAGCGTTTAGTCCTTCACTTTTCTCTCAGAGTGCCGATAACGATTAAAAGGTCAGCATTTCTCTCGAGGGTAGAATGGATAATTTCCAGAAAGATATTGATGACAGGGCGAATCTCACCCTGTCGAACCGTTTTGAACTGTTGCTGTTCCGTCTTGGCACCTCTCTGAACGCAAATAAATCCGAGCTGTTTGGCATTAACGTCTTTAAGCTGCGTGAAATTGTGCCGATGCCAGAGTTCACGAAACCCGCCGGGATGAAATCACCGCTGATGGGCATGGTGAATATTCGCGATCAGGTTATCCCGGTGATCGACCTGGCCGCCGTGGCGGGCTGTAAGCCAACCACCGGGCTGAACATCCTGCTGATCACGGAATATGCCCGCAGCGTGCAGGCTTTTGCGGTGGAATCCGTTGAGAACATCATGCGTCTTGACTGGAAGCAGGTGCACGCGGCGGAAACTGCCGTCAGCGGGCGGTACATCACCAGTATCGCCTGTCTGGATGAGAAGACCGATACCAATGAGCTGGCGATGGTGCTCGACGTTGAGCAGATCCTGTATGACATCACCCCGGCCAACCACGACCTGCATGCCACGGATCTGAAGACCACGAAATTCCACATCAAGCCCGGTGCCGTCGCGATTGTCGCCGAAGACTCTAAAGTGGCACGCTCGATGCTGGAAAAAGGTCTGCAGGCGATGGAGATCCCGGCGCAGCTGCATATCACCGGCAAAGACGCGTGGGAGAAAATTAGCGTGCTGGCGGCACAGGCTCAGGCTGAAGGTGTGCCGATTACCGATAAGATTGCACTGGTGCTGACCGACCTGGAAATGCCGGAGATGGACGGCTTTACCCTGACGCGTAAAATCAAAACCGACCCACTGTTGAAAGATATTCCGGTGGTGATCCACTCTTCCCTCTCCGGCAATGCTAACGAAGATCATATTCGCAAGGTGAAAGCCGACGGTTACGTGGCAAAGTTTGAACTCAATGAACTGTCGTCAGTCATTGAAGAAGTTCTGGATCGGTCAATGAAGAAGATTGACGGTCCGCTGATTAGCCGTAAACAGCTGGCTTAACTTTCAGCAGGCTCACGCCTTCCCGACAGGGCAAGGCCGCAAGCCAACAAAAAACCCGCCGAGGCGGGTTTTTTTATTCACTGCGGTCAAACAGCAACGTGATTACATCAGCGGCATCGCGTGCTGCACGATGGTGATCAGCGGCTGTGGATAGATACCGAAGATCAGTACCAGCAGCGCGGAGATCAGTACCACGATACCACCGGCGCTGTACTGCCAGTTACGCGGCGCATCGCGGTTCAGCTGCTGAGGTGCACTCAGATACAGACTCACGGCCACACGCAGGTAGTAGTAGAGACCGATTGCAGAGCCGATCACCACGCCCGCCGTCAGCCACCACAGGTGTGCCTGCACACCCACTGCCAGCACGTAGAACTTACCGATAAAGCCCAGCGTCATCGGAATACCCGCCAGAGAGAGCATCATTACGGTCATAACGGCGGACAGAATCGGACGGTGCCAGAACAGACCACGGTAGGAGAACAGGGAATCTGCATCCGGACCACGGTACGGGCTGGACATCAGGCTCACCACGCCGAACGCGCCGAGGCTGCTGAACAGGTAACCGGCCAGGTAAACACCGACGGTCTCCATCGACATCTCACCGCTCTGCAGCGCAATCAGTGCCACCATCAGGTAGCCCAGATGGGAGATAGATGAGTAGCCCAGCAGACGTTTAATGTTGGTCTGGCTCAGCGCCATCAGGTTACCGAAGATGATGGAAGCAAACGCGATGATACCCAGCACCACGCGAACCGCTTCGCTGTCACCCACCGGCGCGTACAGGAACAGACGCATCACCACTCCGAAGATAGCGATTTTGCTCGCCGTCGCCAGGAAGGTTGAGACTGGAGCAGGCGCGCCCTGGTAGACGTCTGGCGTCCACAGGTGGAACGGAACCAGAGAGAGCTTAAAGCCAAGGCCAACAATCATCATGCCCAGACCCGCCAGCAGCAGCGGTTCGTGCAGCATACCGTCGCCGAGGCTCTTGCCGAGCGCCATGAAAGAGAGATTACCGGACTGTGCGTACAGCAGCGCGATACCAAACAGCAGGAAAGACGACGCGGCAGCAGACAGAATGGTGTACTTGATGCTCGCTTCCAGAGAACGTTTCTGACGGAAGGCGTAACCAATCAGACCGAACAGCGGCAGAGAGATAAGCTCAATACCGAGGAACAGCGCAGCCAGATGGTTCGCATTCGCCAGCAGAATACCGCCCAGCGCGGCAATCAGTACCAGCAGGTAAAACTCTTCTTTGTTGTCGTTGTAGCCTTCCAGCCATGGGTACGCAAACGTACAGGTTGCCAGGCTCGCCAGCAGAACCAGACCCGAGTACAGCATGGCATAGCCGTCAACGCGCATCAGTGGAGTGACGTCCATCGCCCCGCCCTGGCCAACAAACCAGAGAGAGACTAATGCGGCGTTCAGACCGATGACCGACAGCGTGGCATTCAGGAAGTGATTGCGTCGCCACGCAATGGAGAGCATCACAACCACCACCGTCAATCCGACGATCAGCAGCGGTAGCAGCGCGATCAGTTGTTGTGGAGTTATTGTCATGGCGAATTACGGCCTTGTAGTAGAAGCAGAATTAACAAACCACTGCTGGATATTCCCCATCGCGGAGTGCGAGGTATCCAGAATTGGCTGCGGGAAGAAGCCCAACAGCACCAGCAGTACGACCAGCAGCAGGATGATGAACAGCTCACGCAGCGACATCCCCGGCAGTTCTTTTGCAGCAATTTCGCTCTTCGCTTTACCGAAGTAAGCGCGATGCAGCATCGCCAGCGAGTAAACGGAAGCGAACACCAGACCAAAGGTGGAGATCACGGTAATGACCGGCACCACTTTGAAGCTGCCGAACAGAATCATAAATTCGCCGACGAAGTTACCGGTGCCTGGCATACCCAGCGTGGCCACCGCGAAGAACATAGAGAGCGCTGGCAGCCATTTAATTTTGCTCCACAGACCGCCCATCATACGCATGTCACGGGTGTGAAGACGTTCGTACAGCTGACCACACAGGATGAAGAGACCGGCTGCGGACAGACCGTGCGCAATCATCTGGATAACCGCACCCTGGTAAGCCAGCTGGCTGCCGGTGTAGATGGCAATCAGTACAAAGCCCATGTGGGAAACGGAGGTGTACGCAATCAGACGTTTAATGTCGTACTGCGTGAAGGCCATCCAGGCACCGTAGAAGATACCGATTACACCAAGCCACATCGCAATTGGCGCGAACTCAGCGGACGCATTCGGGAACAGCGGCAGAGCGAAACGCAGCAGACCGTAGGCCGCGGTTTTCAGCAAGATCCCCGCCAGGTCAACGGAACCCGCCGTTGGCGCCTGTGAGTGCGCGTCTGGCAGCCAGCCGTGCAGGGGAACCACCGGCATTTTCACCGCGAAGGCAATGAAGAAGCCCAGCATCAGCAGGTATTCAACACCGTGAGACATCGGTGTCTTCAGCAGGTCTTCATAGTTGAAGGTCCAGATACCGGTCGCCGTGTGGTGAACAAACACCAGCGCCAGAATCGCAATCAACATCACCAGACCGCTCGCCTGGGTATAGATGAAGAACTTGGTTGCCGCCGTGATACGCGTTTTACCGTCGGACGCCTTATGGCCCCACAGCGCGATCAGGAAGTACATCGGCACCAGCATCATCTCCCAGAAGAAGAAGAACAGGAACATGTCGATGGCAAGGAACACGCCGATAACGCCGCCCAGGATCCACATCAGGTTCAGGTGGAAGAAGCCCTGGTATTTTTCAATTTCTCGCCAGGAGCACAGTACCGCCAGAACGCCGAGCAGACCCGTCAGCACCACCATCAGCAGCGACAGACCGTCGATAGCCAGGTGAATGGTTATCCCAAAACGCGGGATCCACGGCAGAATAAATTCAGACTGCCACTGCGGAATCCCCGCAGACTGCGTCAGAGAGTAGCCACCCTGCAACCACAGTTGCAGACCAAGCGCGAGCGTCAATCCCATGGTGATCAGCGCGATCCAGCGCGGCATCTTCACGCCAAAGCGTTCAGTCTGCCAGCACAGGAAGCCGCCGATGAAGGGAATTAATATTAGCCAGGGTAGTAACATGGCGATTTACATTCCTTTTTAAGGCCCCCAGCAGGGGCCTGATTTTCAACGAATTCGAATAAAATTCACTTAACGATCAACGCAACACCATCAGCAGCGCCAGCACGACAACCGCACCGATGCTCATGGACGCCACATACCAGCGCAGGTAACCGTTCTCGCTGAACAGCAGGCCTTTACCTGCAAAGCGGGAAAGGATCGCCGGGATATTCATCAGGGAGTTCAGCGGATCGCGTTTCAGCAGCCACGCAATGCCCAGGAACGGCTTGACGAAGATCATGTCGTACAGCCAGTCGAAGCCCCACGCGTTGTACCACCAGGTCCCCAGCAGGCGGCCTGGCGCACTGTTGGCAACGGCAGTCACCAGCGTACGTTTGCCCAGCCACAGCCATGCTGCGATCAGGATGCCCGCGATAGCGACCACACCCGAGGTGATTTCAAGCGTCAGAACGCGACCGTGCTCAAGCTCGGTGGTGTCCGGCAGTACGCCCTGCAGCGGTGGCACAATCAGTGCGCCAACGAAGGTGGAGAGTACCAGCAGCACAATCAGCGGCAGGTGATGAGTAATCCCCTTCCCTGCGTGAGCGTGAATTTGTTCTTTACCGTGGAATACGATGAAAATCATACGGAAGGTATACAGGGAGGTCATGAACGCACCGACCAGACCCGCAACCATCAGATTGATATGACCATTCGCCATGGCACCGGCAAGGATTTCGTCCTTACTGAAGAAGCCCGCGGTAATCAGCGGCAGTGCCGCCAGCGCCGCGCCGCCCACCAGGAAGCAGACATAAACCAGCGGAATGGACTTACGCAGTCCGCCCATCTTGAAGATATTCTGCTCGTGGTGGCAGGCCAGAATCACGGAACCGGATGAGAGGAACAGCAGCGCTTTAAAGAACGCGTGCGTCATCAGGTGGAAAATGGCTGCGTCCCATGCCTGAACACCCAGTGCCAGGAACATATAACCAATCTGGCTCATGGTGGAGTACGCGAGAACGCGTTTGATGTCGGTTTGCACCAGCGCGGCAAAGCCTGCCAGCACCAGCGTTACCGCACCAACGATACCCACCAGATGCAGAATTTCCGGCGTCATCAGGAACAGACCATGCGTACGCGCAATCAGGTAGACCCCAGCGGTAACCATGGTTGCGGCGTGGATCAGCGCGGAGACAGGCGTTGGACCTGCCATCGCGTCGGCCAGCCATGTCTGCAACGGCAGCTGCGCGGATTTACCCACGGCACCACCCAGCAGCATCAGCGTTGCCCACCACAGCATGTCATTGCCGGCAGCGAAGTGCGCTGGCGCCAGTTCTACCATTTCGCGGAAATTCAGCGTGCCCAGTTCGTTGTAGAGAATGAACAGCGCGAAGGCGAGGAAGACGTCACCCACACGGGTCACGACAAACGCTTTCATGGCCGCTGCGCCATTCTTCGGATCGGTATAGTAGAAGCCGATCAGCAGATAAGAACAGAGACCCACGCCTTCCCAGCCGAGATACATCAACAGCAGGTTATCGGCCAGCACCAGAACAACCATGCTCGCGATAAACAGGTTGGTGTAGGCGAAGAAGCGGGAGTAACCCTCTTCACCGCGCATATACCAGGAGGCAAACATGTGGATCAGGAAGCCCACGCCGGTCACCACGGAGAGCATGGTCAGAGAGAGACCATCCAGCACCAGGTTGAAACCGATGTTGAAATCACCGACCGACATCCAGGTCCACAGCGGTACGCTGAAGGCCTGACGCCCGTTATTAAAGAAGTCGATACCCGCATACGCTGTCACCAGCGCAGCCAGACCCACAGAGCCCATGCCGACGGTGGCGGACAGATTCTCAGACCAGCGGCCACGAGAAAACGCCAGCAGCACGAAGCCAATCAGCGGAAAAATAATGGTTAAGGCAAGCATGTTCATCCACGCAACTCACTTACTGAATCGATGTTCAGGTTCTGGCGGCGACGATGGAGCTGCAGTAACAGCGCCAGGCCAATACTCGCTTCGGCAGCCGCGAGGCTGATGGCGAGAATGTACATCACCTGACCATCGGTCTGGCCCCAGTAGCTTCCGGCGACCACGAAGGCCAGCGCGGAGGCGTTAATCATGATTTCCAGACCGATCAGCATAAACAGCAGATTGCGGCGGATAACCAGACCGGTTAAGCCCAGAACGAATAAAATCGCAGCGAGGATCAGTCCATGTGTTAAGGGGATCATGCGCGTTCCTCCGTTTTTCTTTTCGCGCGGTCGTCAGTGCGGTTGCTCAGCAACTCACCAGCACGCTCTTCGCGGCCAACGTGGAAGGCAACAACCAGGCCCGCCAGCAGCAGCATAGAGGCCAGTTCAACCGCCAGGACGTATGGGCCAAACAGCGTAATACCCACCTCTTTAGCGCCGATTGGCGTGCCGTCGATGCCCTGATCGTTCACACCCAGAATGGCGTAAACAATGACCACCAGCATGATGGCCGACAGGATCGCCGGGCCAATCCAGACCTGCGGTTTTAACCACTGACGTTCCTGCTCAATTTCAGAGCCGCCCAGGTTCAGCATCATCACCACGAAGACGAACAGCACCATGATGGCCCCGGCGTAGACGATGATCTCCAGCGCACCAGCAAAGTGCGCGCCCAGCGCAAAGAACACCCCGGAAATAGCCAGCAGCGAGATAATTAAGTACAGCAGCGCATGCACCGGATTGGTGTGCGTAATCACTCGCAGCGTAGCCAGGATGGCGATAAGGCCACAGATATAAAAAGCGAATTCCATTGCCCTCTCCTTACGGTAACAGGCTCTTGACGTCGATAGGCTTAGCTTCGTTCTCTGCTTCGCCCTTATCTTTGCCGTCGATTGCCATACCCGCCATCCGGTAGAAGTTATATTCCGGGTATTTGCCCGGACCGGAAATCAGCAGATCCTCTTTCTCGTACACCAGGTCCTGACGCTTATACTCACCCAGTTCGAAGTCCGGGGTCAGCTGAATCGCCGTGGTTGGGCACGCTTCTTCACACAGACCGCAGAAAATGCAGCGTGAGAAGTTGATGCGGAAGAACTCAGGATACCAGCGGCCATCTACCGTCTCTGCTTTCTGCAGAGAGATACAGCCCACCGGACACGCTACCGCACACAGGTTACAGGCAACGCAGCGCTCTGAACCGTCCGGATCGCGCGTCAGCACGATACGGCCACGGTAGCGCGGCGGCAGATATACCGGCTCTTCCGGGTACATCCGGGTTTCGCGTTTGGCAAACGCGTGCAGGCCGATCATCCAGATACTGCGTACCTGAGTGCCGAAACCTACCAATAATTCTTTTAAGGTCATGGTCTATAGCCCCTTATGGCTGCTGCCAGAGAATGACAGCCGCCGTTACCAGCAAGTTGATGAGCGTCAGCGGCAGGCACACTTTCCAGCCGAAGGACATTACCTGGTCATAACGCGGACGCGGTAACGCTGCGCGAATCAAAATGAACATCATCATGAAGAACGCGGTTTTCAGCGCGAACCAGATGAACGGCGGTAAGAACGGGCCATGCCAGCCACCAAAGAACAGCGTTACCATCAACGCGGAAATGGTGACAATACCGATGTACTCGCCCACGAAGAACAGACCGAATTTCATACCGGAATATTCGATGTGGTAACCGTCGGCCAGTTCCTGTTCGGCTTCTGGCTGGTCAAACGGGTGACGGTGACACACCGCCACGCCCGCGATAGCAAAGGTAATAAAACCAAAGAACTGCGGGATAACGTTCCAGATGTCAGCCTGGTTGTTGACGATGTCGGTCATGTTGAATGAACCGGCTTGCGCCACCACACCCATCAGGGAAAGGCCCAGGAATACTTCGTAGCTCAGCGTCTGCGCAGAAGCACGCATCGCACCCAGCAGGGAGTATTTGTTGTTACTGGACCAGCCCGCGAACAGCACCGCATACACGGCGAGGCCTGCCATCATCAGGAAGAACAGAATGCCGATGTTCAGGTCAGCCACCACCCAGGTCGGGCTGACAGGAACAATCGCGAACGCCAGCAGCAGCGAGGTAAAGGCGATCATCGGTGCCAGAGTAAAGATCACGCGGTCAGAGAAGCGCGGGATCCAGTCCTCTTTAAAGAACATCTTGATCATGTCCGCTACCAGCTGGAGTGAACCACCCCAGCCCACGCGGTTCGGTCCGTAACGGTTCTGGAACAGACCGAGCAGACGACGTTCACCAAAGCTCATGAACGCGCCGCAGGTGACGACCACCAGCAGGATAACTATCGCTTTCAGAATGCTCAGCAGGATGTCGATAAGATCCGGCGTTAACCAACTCATGCTTTTGCCTCCTGCAGATTATCAAGACGCGCACCCGCCAGTACCGGCGCGATGCCAGGCATACCCATCGGCAGACCCACCTGCCCTGCTGTCAGACTTTCAGAGATAATCAGCGGCAAGCTGATTGTCTGGCCATCATAGCTAAAGGCGATGTTCGCACCCGCGTTAACGCCAAGCTTCGCGGCATCTGCCGGGTTAAGCTTGATGTACGGCTGCGGCATGCGGCTCTGGAATACCGGAGAACGCTGAGACAGCTCATCACTGCCGAACAGATGGTAGTACGGCGCAATACGCCAGTTCCCTTCCTGCGCCTGGAAGCTCGCCGGCACGGTGGTGAAGAAGTCCAGACCGGTGTCGGAAGCTTCAATCAGACGCACGCCCGGGTCACCGTGGCGCAGAGAGCCGCCCACTTCAGCCTGGAATTTGTTCCATGCCTGCGGGGAGTTCCAGCCTGGTGCCCATGCGAACGGAACCTGAGAGCGCGGTGCAGACGGCTGGTTGTTCCCTTCCATTGAGAAGGCAAACATCGTGTCTTTATCCTGCGGCTGACGAGGTTCGTGAACGCTGATGTTGGCACGCATCGCGGTACGACCGCTGTAACGGTGCGGTTCACGCGCCAGTTTCTGGCCACGAATACGGAAGCTTGCGTCAGGAGCCGCATCTTTGATGCCAGCCAGCTGAGGCAGTTTTTCCACGACCGCGTCGATAACATGGTCGAGCTGCGTCCAGTCCACTTCACGGCTCTGAACGGTGCTGTGCAGAGAGTGCAGCCAGCGCCAGCTTTCCAGCATTATGGTGTTGCTGTCGTAGTACGCCGGGTCATACACCTGGAAGAAACGCTGTGCGCGGCCTTCGTTGTTGATAACCGTACCGTCGCTTTCCGCGAAGCTTGCCGCAGAGAGCACCAGGTGCGCTTTGTCCATGATCGCGGTGCGCTGATGGTCAATAACCATCACAAGCGGCGCTTTGGAGAGCGCTGCGTCAACGCGTGCGGCAGAAGCATGGCGATGCAGGTCGTTTTCCAGCACCACAACGGCGTCAGCAGCACCGGATTCCAATTCGCTTAACGCAGCTTCCAGAGAGCCACCGCCAATCATTCCCAGACCGATGCTGTTCACCGCACGGGCAATCATGGTCACGCCAACGTCTGCACCACGGCCTTTCAGCGCTTTAGCCACGTTCGCGGCAGCCTGAATGATCTCTGCGCTACCGGCGTTAGTCCCGGAAACAATCAGGGGTTTCTTCGCACCCGCCAGGGCCTGAACAATCACATCAACCTTGTTCTGCAGGTCGCGATCGAGACCTTCAACGGCCGGAGAATTGCTGTCCAGCGCATGAGCAATCGCAAAGCCAAGACGGGCCTGGTCTTCAACCGGCGCGCAGTAGGTCCACGCCGCGATATCGTCCAGACGCGTGTTGTCGACGTTGGTCACAAACAGAGGATGCTTCGCACGCTGACCGATGTTGAGGATTGCCGCAATCTGCCAGTCAGCCACTTTCTGAGCCGCCGCCATTTCACGAGCTTTACCTTTGACCGCCTGACGAACCGCCAGGGCAGCGCGAGCGCCGGTCTGCGTCAAATCTTCACCCAGCACCAGAACCGCATCATAAGATTCAATTTCACGCAGCGCTGGGGTATGAATACCGCCTTCACGCAGCACTTTCAGTACCAGCTGCAGACGTTCCTGCTCGCCCTGAGCGATACCGGTGTAGAAGTTTTCCGCCCCAACCAGCTCACGCAGCGCGAAGTTACTTTCGATGCTGGCGCGCGGGGAGCCGATACCGATCACTTTCTTCGACTGACGCAGAATATCTGCCGCGCCCTGCATCGCCTGTTCAGCGTTCAGGGTGATGAAGTCATCACCACGGCGTTGAACGGGCTGACGTGGACGGTCTTTCAGGTTCACGTAGCCGTAGCCGAAACGACCGCGGTCGCACAGGAAGTAATGGTTAACGGTACCGTTATAACGGTTTTCAATACGACGCAGTTCGCCATAGCGCTCACCCGGGCTGGTGTTACAGCCCAGCGAACACTGCTGGCAGATGCTTGGTGCAAACTGCATGTCCCACTTACGGTTGTAACGCTCGGAGTGGGTTTTATCGGTGAAGACGCCGGTTGGACAAATCTCGACCAGGTTACCGGAGAATTCGCTTTCCAGCGTACCGTCTTCCGGACGACCGAAGTAGACGTTGTCATGCGCGCCATACACGCCCAGATCTTGTCCGTCTGCGTAATCTTTGTAGTAACGCACGCAGCGGTAGCAGGCGATGCAGCGGTTCATTTCGTGAGAGATGAACGGCCCCAGATCCTGGTTGCGGTGGGTACGTTTGGTAAAGCGATAGCGACGGAAGCTGTGACCGGTCATTACGGTCATATCCTGAAGGTGGCAGTTACCGCCCTCTTCACAGACCGGGCAATCGTGCGGGTGGTTGGTCATCAACCATTCCACAACGCTTTCACGGAACTGTTTGGCTTCTTCGTCATCAATCGAAATAAAAGTGCCTTCGGTGGCTGGCGTCATACAGGACATCACCAGGCGACCACGCGTGTCTTCCGCGTTTTGATATTGCTTCACCGCACACTGGCGGCAAGCACCGACGCTGCCCAGCGCCGGATGCCAGCAAAAATACGGAATATCAAGGCCGAGCGACAGACAAGCTTCCAGCAGGTTGTCCGCCCCGTTGACCTCATACTCTTTGCCGTCTACATGAATCGTAGCCATTAGCATGCTTCCAGTTGGCTCAGTCGTAACTGAGCGTTAATCAAAATTCTGTTTTACCAGCGCGCTTTCAGCAGGTTCGGCTGAATCCCATTGATGGCATGGGTATTGCTGAACGGCTGCTTGATGCCTGCTTCGAATTCGTCGCGGAAATATTTAATCGCGCTCTGCAGTGGCTCAACGGCGCCTGGTGCGTGGGCACAGAAGGTTTTCCCTGGGCCCAGGAATCGACACAGTTGCTCAAGTGTCTCGATATCGCCAGGCTGGCCTTCACCACGTTCGATAGCACGCAGGATCTTCACGCTCCACGGCAGACCATCACGGCACGGTGTACACCAGCCGCAGGACTCGCGGGCAAAGAACTCTTCGAGGTTACGCACCAGCGATACCATGCCGATCTCGTGGTCGACGGCCATCGCCAGCGCCGTACCCAGACGGCTGCCTGCTTTACCAATGCTTTCGAATTCCATTGGCAGATCAAGATGGGCCTCGGTCAGGAAGTCGGTCCCTGCACCGCCTGGCTGCCAGGCTTTGAATTTCAGGCCATCACGCATGCCGCCAGCGTAGTCTTCAAGAATTTCACGTGCAGTGGTGCCAAACGGCAGTTCCCAGACGCCAGGGTTCTTCACGCGACCGGAGAAGCCCATCAGCTTGGTACCGGCATCTTTACTGTTCGAGATGCCCTGATACCACTCCACGCCATTGGCGAGGATTGCCGGGACGTTACACAGGGTTTCGACGTTGTTTACACAGGTCGGTTTACCCCAGACGCCAGAGCTTGCCGGGAACGGTGGCTTAGAACGTGGGTTCGCACGGCGGCCTTCCAGGGAGTTAATCAGTGCGGTCTCTTCACCACAGATATAACGCCCTGCCCCGGTGTGCACGAACAGCTCGAAGTCAAAACCGGTGCCAAGGATGTTTTTACCCAGCAGGCCCGCTTCAGTAGCTTCGGCAATCGCGCGACGCAGGTTTTCAGCCGCTTCGATGTATTCACCGCGCAGGAAGATGTAACCCCGGTACGCTTTCAGCGCGAACGCGGAGATCAGCATGCCTTCCACCAGCAGGTGCGGCAGCTGTTCCATCAGCAGGCGGTCTTTATAGGTGCCCGGCTCCATTTCATCAGCGTTACACAGCAGGTAACGGATGTTCATGGATTCGTCTTTTGGCATCAGGCTCCACTTCAGACCGGTGGAAAAGCCTGCGCCGCCGCGCCCTTTCAGGCCAGCGTCTTTGACCGCACTGACGATGTCGTCCGGCGCCATGCCACCCAGGGCTTTACGCGCACCGGCATAGCCGTTTTTGCTCTGGTATTCGTCGAGCCATACCGGCTGTTTGTCATCACGCAGACGCCAGGTCAGTGGATGAGTTTCAGCAGTACGAATTACAGTTTTCATTTGTACTGCTCCAGCAGGTCAGGAATGGCTTCCGGCGTCAGATAACTGTGAGTATCCTCATCAATCATCATGGTCGGCCCCTTGTCGCAGTTCCCCAGGCAGCAGGTTGGCAGCAGCGTAAAGCGGCCATCGAACGTGGTCTGGCCTGGCTTGATATTGAGCTTTTTCTCAATCGCTGCCTGAATGCCCTGATAACCGGTAATGTGACAGACCACGCTGTCACAGTAGCGGATCACATGGCGACCCACCGGCTGACGGAAGATCTGGCTGTAGAACGTGGCTACGCCTTCTACGTCACTTGCCGGAATGCCCAGCACTTTTGCGATCTCATAGATCGCCCCATCCGGCACCCAACCACGCTGTTTCTGTACGATTTTCAGCGCTTCAATGGACGCCGCACGCGGGTCTTCGTAGTGGTGCATCTCGTGCTCAATGGCGGCACGTTCTGCTTCACTCAGCTCAAAAGCCTCGGTTTGTGGTTGTTGATTCTCGTGCATAATTAGCGGTCCACATCTGACATAACAAAATCGATACTACCCAGATACACAATCAGGTCGGAGACCAGACTGCCGCGGATGGCGGACGGGATCTGCTGCAGGTGCGCAAAGCTTGGTGTACGCACGCGGGTACGGTAGCTCATGGTGCTGCCGTCACTGGTCAGGTAGTAACTGTTAATACCCTTGGTCGCTTCAATCATCTGGAAGGATTCTTGCGCCGGCATGACCGGACCCCAGGAAACCTGCAGGAAGTGGGTGATCAGGGTTTCGATATGTTGCAGCGTGCGCTCTTTCGGCGGCGGCGTCGTCAGCGGGTGATCCGCCTTGAACGGGCCTTCCGGCATGTTGTTGAGGCACTGCTCAAGGATGCGCAGACTCTGGCGCAACTCTTCAACTTTCAGCATCACGCGGGTGTAGCAGTCGGAAACACCGCCGCCAACCGGGACTTCGAAGTCGAAGTTCTCATAGCCAGAGTAAGGACGGGCTTTACGCACGTCGAAATCAATACCGGTTGCGCGCAGACCCGCACCTGTCGTACCCCACTCCAGCGCTTCTTTCGCACCGTAGGCTGCAACGCCCTGGGAACGGCCTTTCAGGATGGTGTTACGCAGTGCGGCTTTCTCGTAAGAAGCCAGACGTTTTGGCATCCAGTCGAGGAATTCACGCAGCAGACGCTCCCAGCCGCGCGGCAGATCGTGTGCCACACCGCCGATACGGAACCAGGCCGGGTGCATACGGAAACCGGTGATGGCTTCTACCAGATCGTAGATTTTCTGACGATCGGTAAAGGCAAAGAAGACCGGGGTCATCGCGCCAACGTCCTGAATGAACGTGGAGATATACAGCAGGTGGCTGTTGATACGGAACAGTTCGGAGAGCATCACGCGGATGACGTTAACGCGATCCGGTACGGTGATACCTGCCAGTTTCTCAACGGCCAGCACGTAAGGCATTTCGTTTACGCAACCGCCGAGGTACTCAATACGGTCGGTATACGGAATGTAGCTGTGCCAGGACTGACGCTCGCCCATCTTCTCAGCACCACGGTGGTGGTAACCGATGTCCGGTACGCAGTCGACAATCTCTTCGCCATCAAGCTGAAGAATAATACGGAAAGCACCGTGCGCAGAGGGGTGGTTTGGACCGAGGTTGAGGAACATGAAGTCCTCGTTTTCCGTCCCGCGTTTCATGCCCCAGTCTTCCGGCTTGAAGGTCAGCGCTTCCATCTCCAGATCCTGCTTGGCTTTCGTCAGCTCAAACGGGTCGAATTCAGTCGCACGTGCCGGATAGTCTTTACGCAGCGGGTGGCCGGTCCACGTCTGCGGCATCATGATGCGCGTCAGATGCGGGTGGCCGTCGAAGGTCATCCCGAACATTTCCCAGGTTTCACGCTCATACCAGTTAGCGTTCGGGAAAAGTTTAGTGATCGTCGGCAGATGCATGTCGTTTTCAGACAATGCCACCTTGAGCATGATATCCGTATTACGGTCTATTGAGATCAGGTGGTAGAAAACGGAAAAATCCGCAGCAGGGAGACCCTGGCGGTGCGTACGCAGACGTTCATCCATGCCGTGTAAGTCAAACAGCATGACGTAAGGTTTTGGCAATTTCTTGAGGAAATCGACCACTTCCAGTAATTGCTCACGCTTCACCCAAACAACGGGTACCCCGGTGCGGGTCGCCTGAACAGTAAAGGCATCCGGCCCAAAACGGTTGCGCAGTTCGCCAATGACAGGGTCATCCAGATGATCCCGTGTTTGCCAGGCGGCTTCTTGCGCGGTTAAGTCGGTCATATTGTTCACCATTGCAAATGGTCCGTGGTGACTGTAGGGCGTGGCTTCGCGCTATTTGAGTAGTGATATGCGAAGGTTTACTCCATGCCCACAGGCGCAAATTAAATTTCGTCAGGCGTACGCAGATTGGTTACTGCAATACGTTCGCCGCGTTTACGCTCGCGCTCAGACTGCATGTTGGCGCGGTAAACACCCTGATCGCCAACCACCCAGGAGAGCGGACGACGTTCTTTACCGATAGACTCCTGCAGCAGCATCAGCGCCTGCATGTAAGCTTCCGGACGCGGCGGACAACCCGGGATGTAAACATCCACTGGAATAAACTTATCTACGCCCTGTACGACGGAATAAATGTCGTACATACCGCCAGAGTTTGCACATGCGCCCATGGAAATAACCCATTTTGGCTCCAGCATCTGGTCATACAGACGCTGAATAACAGGTGCCATCTTGGTAAAGCATGTACCTGCCACCACCATCAGGTCAGCCTGACGTGGGGAAGCACGCAGTACCTCTGCCCCAAAACGCGCAACGTCATGCACCGCAGTGAATGACGTCACCATTTCAACGTAGCAGCAAGAAAGGCCAAAGTTGTAAGGCCAGATGGAGTTCTTACGACCCCAGTTGACCATATCGTGCATGGCATGCTCGAGTTTGCCCATGTACACGCTTTTATTGACTTCTTGCTCCAGGGGGTCGGTTACGATCTCCTGTTTTTGCAGGGGGTAACGGTCATTCTCACCGTTAGGATCTATGCGGGTGAGCGTATAATCCATCTTATTGCCTCGCTGTTACTGCTGACGATTAGAGATACTGTTTTCCGGGTTGATGTGTTCACGACGTGAACGCGCAGGCGTCCAGTCAAGCGCGCCAATACGCACCAGATAAACCAGACCGGCCAGTAACACTAAAATGAAAATTGCGGCCTCGACAAAGCCCACCCAACCACTTTCGCGGATGGAAGTTGACCATGCGAAAAGGTAAAGCGCTTCCACGTCAAAGATGACGAAGAACATGGCTACCAGATAGAACTTGGCAGACAGGCGTAAGCGAGCGGAACCTACTGAATCAATACCTGATTCGAAAGGTGTGTTCTTGTGCCTTGCACGGGCGCGACCGCCCAGGAACCAGCCGCCGACTAACATCAGGCAGCACAGGCCAATGGCTACAATAAGAAAGATTGCGAATGCCCAGTGATGAGCGATGACTTCTGTGGATGTTGACATACTCATTGCTTACTCATCAAAAGTGATACCTACGACACTGCTCTTGCTGGCAGATGGGCATCACATCGATTCATGGGGAGGAACGAAAAACCTTACACTAACTGTCAGAAATGAGACGTAGACAGCAAAATGATGGGGTTTTTTACTCCTTTCTATAACCTTTTGTCAACTTTAACAAAGGTTTCTTCACATTAAATTACATCGAGCGATTCTCATTAACATTTGGTGCCCTTTAACCCTGGTGGGTACCTGAGTTTACGTCAAATGCATGTTGTTGAATCGTGTCCGTTTTGGAAGTAAAAAAAATAACCCTCCTATTTTGACAGGATTTGCCAACGATTCCTCCCCCCAAAGAGGAGTATTTTCTTGATCTGAGACACGCTTTTGTTAATTCACCCAAAAAACCAGCAACATATTTCCTGTTTTATTAACATCGGGGCGAGCTGGAGGGAGACTGAACGGGAAATGCACAACATTTGAACAAAAGCATTTATCTCACTGATAAATAGACACTATCCTGGAAATCCACGCGGTGATCGCGGGTATTACTGCCAAAAAAAAGCCACTGCAGGCGAAAATCGCGTGAGTGGCTTTTTTTTACATTTACAAATTGTTACCAGAATTTTGAGCTGTCGATCACTCAAAGTCCCCTTCAACGATCAGGGAATCATCCCCCCCTTCGGAGGTAACATGTTCGAACTGCCATGGATTATGGTAGTTTTCCATCGCCTCGAACACGATTTTCGCCAGTTCGTTATTGCTGGACGTATTGTGGCAGAGCAGATACTCCGTATCAGGCAAAGCAGGAAGACCATCTGATTTACCCAGTACGCGCAGATCCGGGCTCATCATTTCGACCGGACGGGCCGTTACCCCAAGCCCCGCTTTCACGGCAGCACGTACCGCTGGCAATGTGGAAGCCACATAAGCCAGACGCCATGGAATATTGGCCTCATTGAGCGCCGACAACACCATATCGCGGAACGGGCTCGGATCATCCAGTAATACCAATGGAATTGGCTCACCTTTTTGCAGCACATATTCAGCGGCGCAATACCAATGCGTCGGAGACGTGCGCAACGTCAGGCAATTAAATTGCCCTGGACGGTGCGTGGTCACCACCAGATCGACCTTATTCTCATTTAGCATCTCAATCATAAAAGCATTTCGTTTTACGCTAACGTCCAGCGCAAGCCTCGGATAAACCGAACTAATTCGATTGAGAAGAAATGGCAATATTGTGTCTGCTGACTCATCAGACGCACCTAACGTTAGCACCCCTTGCAGGTTGCTATACATTAATGACATACATGCTTCGTCATTAAAGCGAAGTATTTTCCTGGCATAACCCAGAAGCTGAATACCGTGTTCCGTTAAGAGCTTATTACGCCCGTGACGGGCAAAGAGCTCTTTACCAACCAGTTGTTCCAGCCGTTGCATTTGCTGGCTAACGGCGGACTGGGTTCGGCAAACGGCGGCAGCAGCAGCTGCAAAAGTGTTGAGATCGGCGACCGCAACAAACGTTCTCAGCAGATCGAGGTCGAGATTCATTATCGGACGATTTGCATTTATCATATCTTTTCACTTTCAGGTTGCTCGTGCGGAGCTGCCCGGGTTGAAGCTGTGTGTGTAACAGTTAAGCAATTCCCTCTGAAGGTTTTCCCTCGCATCCCGGCCCGGCAGACTGCCTGACAGATAGTTATTGTGCTGTTTTAATATCAACAGTCAGAAAGCACGTTTCATGACGTTATTTTTATTCTCTTAAACGTTCAGGATATTTAGATGTTTGCAGGTTTATGTAAATTCCATTAAGGGTGATACACCCTTTCTGCCATCTTTCTCGCAGTGCTGTCAACGTAGCAGGAGATGTTTAACCCATTCCGGCCAGAGATAACTCTAACAATAACAATCAATTAATTCAGAAAACCTGTTCCACAAATACAAAACATATGTATCTGTGCCCAGCTTTCCTGAAAGACATCTTAACCCAAATCCACTTTATTTATAAGTCTTATTGCAATATTGAGGATTTAGGAGGGTTGTTAAGCTTCTCAACTAATTTTATTAAAATTAACTAAAGTTGCATTTTGTCGGTTAATAATAAATAAATTTTAATTTAGATTAAGGCCATTCATTAATAACACTTAACATTAATTTCACATGAGTAACTTTTAGCCAATGCACACTATTACAACGCCACGTAACGAAGCATTCAGGTTTTACGAAAGGTCACTCAGCGTAACTGCCACGCAGGTTGCGGATATTATTTATTTTTATCAGCATAATATACAACTTTTATATTCTTTAACAGCACAATAAACCTATTATCAAACCATTAACCTTACTTTACGTCAGTCAAATTGTTCGTTGATAGCGAAAAAGATTCACTCCATTTTCATTCACTCCACAAAATCTTCTCCTGCCCGCCCTTCAAAACGAAGCGAGGGGGGAGTACATTATTCCGTGCTGACTTCCACGGCAGGGAGTGGCAACAATCGCGAAAAGGTTAAAGGTTCATGTCCCCTATCGAAAAATCCAGCAAGCTAGATAACGTCTGTTACGACATCCGTGGCCCGGTTCTGAAAGAGGCTAAACGCCTTGAAGAAGAAGGCAATAAGGTTCTGAAACTCAACATTGGTAACCCTGCGCCATTTGGTTTTGAAGCGCCGGATGAGATTCTGGTTGATGTGATCCGCAACCTGCCTACTGCGCAAGGCTATTGCGATTCAAAAGGACTTTACTCCGCACGAAAAGCCATCATGCAGCACTACCAGGCGCGCGATATGCGTGATGTTACCGTTGAAGATATCTATATCGGCAACGGCGTCTCTGAACTGATCGTGCAGGCCATGCAGGCGCTGCTGAACAGCGGCGACGAAATGCTGGTTCCCGCGCCGGATTATCCGCTGTGGACAGCGGCCGTATCCCTGTCCAGCGGTAAAGCCGTGCACTATCTTTGCGATGAGTCCTCTGACTGGTTCCCGGATCTCGATGATATTCGTGCGAAAATTACCCCACGCACGCGCGGCATCGTCATTATTAACCCGAACAACCCAACGGGCGCGGTCTACTCAAAAGAGCTGCTGATGGAGATCGTGGAGATCGCCCGCCAGCACAACCTGATCATCTTTGCCGACGAAATCTACGACAAGATCCTGTATGACGCGGCGCAGCACCACTCTATCGCCGCACTGGCTCCGGACCTGCTGACCGTGACTTTTAACGGCCTGTCTAAAACCTACCGTGTGGCCGGTTTCCGTCAGGGCTGGATGGTCTTAAACGGCCCGAAAAAACATGCGAAAGGCTATATTGAAGGGCTGGAAATGCTCGCCTCTATGCGTTTATGTGCCAACGTGCCGGCGCAGCATGCTATCCAGACCGCACTCGGCGGCTATCAGAGCATCAGCGAGTTTATCGTGCCGGGCGGTCGTTTATATGAGCAGCGTAACCGTGCGTGGGAGCTTATCAACGATATTCCAGGCGTCTCCTGCGTGAAGCCGAACGGCGCGCTCTACATGTTCCCGAAAATCGACGCGAAACGCTTTAATATTCATGACGACCAGAAGATGGTGCTCGATTTCCTGCTGCAGGAAAAAGTGCTGCTGGTTCAGGGTACCGCCTTTAACTGGCCGTGGCCGGATCACGTGCGTATCGTTACCCTGCCGCGTGAAGATGACCTCGAGATGGCCATCAGCCGCTTTGGACGTTTCCTCTCAGGTTACCACCAGTAATCTTAAAATCAGGCTACTTCGGTAGCCTGATTTGCATCTTGCCTCCCCTCCCCGCACAATGAAGTCTGTCGCAGTGAAGACAAAAGGTAACCTATGAGTCAGAGTCATTTCTTTGCCCACCTCTCCCGCCTTAAACTGATCAACCGCTGGCCGCTGATGCGCAATGTCCGCACCGAGAATGTGTCGGAGCACAGTCTGCAGGTTGCGATGGTCGCTCACGCTCTGGCTGCCATTAAAAACCGGAAATTCAATGGGCAGGTTAACGCTGAACGTATTGCCCTGCTGGCGATGTATCACGATGCCTCGGAAGTGCTGACCGGGGATTTACCGACCCCCGTGAAATATTTCAACTCGCAGATAGCCCAGGAATATAAGGCCATTGAGAAGATTGCTCAGCAGAAACTGATCGACATGGTGCCGGACGAGCTGCGCGATATTTTTGAGCCGCTGATTGATGAGCATCAGTACACGGAAGAGGAAAAATTACTGGTTAAGCAGGCGGATGCGCTATGCGCTTACCTGAAATGTCTGGAAGAGCTGTCCGCGGGGAATAACGAATTTCTGCTGGCGAAAACGCGTCTGGAAAAAACGCTGGAATCACGCCGCAGCGAAGAGATGGATTATTTCATGCAGGTGTTTGTGCCGAGCTTCCATTTGTCGCTGGACGAGATCAGTCAGGACTCCCCTCTCTGACGGTATGCCGGGTCGCGACGTCGCCACCCGGCTTCAGGGTTTAAAACGGGAACAGCACGGGAATCAGTATCACGCACACCACCATCACCAGCACGGTGAAGGGCACGCCTATCTTCACAAAATCACTGAATTTGTAATTTCCCGGGCCAAGCACCAGCGTATTGACCGGTGACGAGACCGGAGTCATAAACGCTGCAGATGCCGCCATAGCGACGATCATGGCAAACGGGTACGGCGAAACCCCCATTGATTTCGCCATCGCCAGTGCAATGGGTGCCATCAGGACGGCCGTGGCCGTATTGGAGATAAACAGGCCTATCGTGGCGCACATGATAAACAGGCAGACCAGCATCATGTAAGGCCCGTATCCACCGCCTGCGTCCATGAGTCCCTTGACGATCAAATCCACCCCACCGGTTTTTTGTAACGCCAGGGCAAAGGGCATCATCCCGACAATCAGAATGATGCTCGGCCAGTGAATGGCTTTGTAGGCACTTTCGGCATCAATACAGCGGAATTTCCCCATCAGAAGACAGGCGATAATAGCCGCAATAGGGTTTGGAATTTCGTCAGTCAGCATCAGTGCGACCATCAACACCAGGCAAAAAATCGCATGCGGTGCCTGGCTGTGCGCCGGAGATGCATCGCTCTCTTCAACCGGCATATTAAGTACCACAAAGTCGCGGCCTTTCTGCCCGAGCTGACCGATCAGTTTCCAGTTGCCGACGACCAGGAAGATATCACCGAGCAGGATGGGCTCATCCACTACCGCCCCTTCCATCGCCACGCCATCACGCTTTAAACCCACCACATTCAGCCCATAGCGGGTCCTGAAGCCGATTTCGCGCACGGTTTTACCCAGTAATTCTGATTCCGGGATCAGCGACACTTCGGCCATGCCGACATCCAGCGCCTGGTCTGAGAAATACTCCCCACGTAGCACCATGGGTTCCAGCAACTGTTCACTGCAAAACTCGCGCAAATCAACATCGGCGGTGGACATATCAATCAGCAAAACGTCGCGTGCACGGAATTCTGACACCCCGTTGACGTTAACGATAACCCGCCGAAAACGACGCCAGCGCTCTACACCGATCACGTTCGCGCCATAGCGCTCGCGCAGCTTCAGGTCGTCAAGACGCTGGCCAATGAGGGGCGAGCCGGGGCGGATAGCCAGACGGCGCGCCCGCCCGGTCAGACGGTACTCTTTGATCAGATCGCGGAAGGTCCGTCGTTTCCAGCCGTCTTTGCTTTTATCCTGTTTTTCCCCCTTCAGGGCAAAACGGGTTAACAGCATGTAGACCACACCCAGCACCAGAATCACCAGTCCAAGTGGGGTCACGCTGAAAAAGCTAAAGCCTTCAAACCCTTCGCGGATTAGCTCACTGTTGACGACCAGGTTCGGTGGGGTCGCCACCAGCGTCATCATCCCGCTGATAAGACCGGCAAAGCTCAGAGGCATCATCAGGCGCGACGGCGAGGTTTGCATCCGCATGGAGACGCTCAGCACCACCGGGATAAAGATGGCGACGACGCCCGTGGAGCTCATAAACGCCCCCAGCCCGGCAACCGTCAGCATCAGGTAGATCAACATTTTGGTTTCGCTGTTGCCGGCCACCTTGACCAGCCACGACCCCATAATGGTCGCCACGCCGGTGCGTACCAGCCCGTCGCCAATAATAAACAGGGCGGCAATCAGGATAACGTTGGGATCACTAAATCCGGAGAAAGCCTCCGGCAGCGTGAGCGTACCGCTCAGCACAAAGGCAACGATGACAAACAAGGCGATGGCATCCATGCGCACCTTGCCTGAGGCAAAGAGAAGGATGGCGATTAAAAGCAGGCTCAGGACCCAAATCAGTTCACCGTTCACAACATATCCTTGTCAGTGGAGGAGACAAAATTTTGCCATAAAAAAGCCCCAACAATGTGGGGCTATATCATGGGATTACATTTTAAGCGAGACGGTTACAACTCCGTCCGGTGCCTTCGCAACGTTGATGGCCGTCAGCGTGTTAAGCACCAGATCCGCCTCGTTCAGGCGGGGTGAACCCGCCGGAACGTTAACGGCGATGACGTGGCTTCCGGCGTTCAACCCCGCCAGGACGCCTGCTGCCGCATCCTCCACCACCACGCAATCGGCTGGTGCCAGGCCAAGCAGTTCGGCACCGAGTAAAAAGGCATCCGGTTCAGGCTTGCCGCGCTTCACGCGCTCTGCCGTGATAAACACTTCGGGCGTCGGTAACCCTGCGGCCTTGTGGCGGGCATGGGCAACGGGCACCGAGCCGGAGGTGACGATCGCCCACGGGATTTGGGCTTCGTTCAGATGTTCAAGCAGTTCATGCGCCCCCGGCAGCGCTGTGATGCCATCCGTGTCGGTGGCTTCAATGTGCTCAAGATAGCTGAACTCCGCCTGAATCTCTTCCTCAGAACGTCCTGCTAAGAAGTGCCGCAATGAGGTTATGGCCTGTTTGCCATGGATAAAATTCAGTACTTCCTGATGGTCAATGCCATGTCTGTCCGCCCAATGGCACCATGAACGCTCCACAACCGGCAGCGAATCCACCAGCGTACCGTCCAAATCAAACAGAAAACCTCTACACTGCACAAGCACCTCCGTCAGGCATTAATAATTTGTTGAATCTCATTGTTACTTAAATGGTACTGGCGCGGGCAGGCGTGCCAGACGCTCAGCATGCGCTGATATTTTTCCCACATTGGGGTCTGCGCATTGAAGCCGTGTGTGCCCGCGTCAAAATGGGTATAGCGCCCTTCCGTGTTCACCATAAAACGCACATAGCTCAGATAACGCGCTTCCGTTGCGGCATCAAAGCCCAGGAAGGTGACGCGACGTTCGTCAATGGACTGCTGATCTTTGAGATTGGTCCAGGAAACATGCAGGGCGTGATACATCTCCATAATGTCGATCACGGTGCGGCAGGTTTCTTCTTTCATCTCACCAAACTCGCGGTCCAGTTCACGCATCTGTAAACCGAAGCCACGTTCGACGATTGTCTGCAGGCGGCTGTAGCGCTCAGCGTTATCGGGATCAAGCATAGTCATCATTTTGTACTGGTTGGACAAAATCAGACGTTGAGCATGGGTCATTTCCATCTTTCGACTCCTGTAGCGCATTGCACTGTAAAAAAAAAGACACGGTAACGGTGAGTTACTGTGCCTTCTTTTATTCGTCGTTTCGATGATCAATCACAAGTCATCGAGGAATGTTTTGTCGAGTTGCTTAAAAGCGCGCTTGAGCGTGTCAGCCAGCGCCTGGTAATCGGGCTTGCCTTCGACCGGGGCAAGCGCCTGCCCGGCTTCCTCCAGTTTCCCGCGAACTTCATAAAACCAGTGTAAAATAGAAGGCGGGAGTGGCGTGATAGAACGTTTACCTAACCACCACAGACCCTGCATCGGCAGACTTAACGCGAAAAGTGCCGTCGCAACGGCCGGGCCAAGCTGCCCGCCCAGCGCGATTTGCCAGCAGAGCGTAAAGATGGCGACAGGTGGCATAAAGCGAATCGCATAGCGCGTGGCGCGGATCGTGCGGTTCTCAATAAACATGGGCGCAAGGCGCTTTTCCATTGGCCACGTCTTTGCGTAATGCTGTCCCCGACGAAACAGACTGAAAAAATTCACGGACGGGTTCTCTGGTGTCGACATGGCTGTACCTCAACTTCACATATAAAAATTAAAATTTTCGTGCAAAACCACAACAGGCTATGACAACGTTCAAAATATTTTGTCATCAGCACCCCGTATCGGGTATTCTGTGCCAGCCTGATAGGCCCTTAGACGAGAACCATTAACTCGTCAAATTATCGCATATTATGCCATTGGCTGAAAAATGTTCAAAATGGCATAAAATCATATGTATTTCTTCCATCATGCCACAATGTTCGTTTGGCATGATGTTAATCATAAATGTCTGAGTCATTATGCGTTACGCTTTTAGACTCCCTGACGTTTTTTTAGCCACGTATCAATAATAGGTACTTCCATGTCGAGTAAGTTAGTACTGGTTCTGAACTGCGGTAGCTCCTCACTGAAATTCGCCATCATCGATGCGCTCAACGGTGACGAATACCTCTCTGGTTTGGCCGAATGTTTCCATCTGCCTGAAGCACGTATCAAGTGGAAGATGGACGGCAGCAAACAGGAAGCGGCTTTAGGTGCAGGCGCCGCTCACAGTGAAGCGCTGAACTTTATCGTTAACACTATTCTGGCACAAAAACCAGAACTGTCTGCTCAGCTGACTGCGATTGGTCACCGTATCGTCCACGGCGGCGAAAAATACACCCGTTCCGTCGTTATCGACGAAACGGTTATTCAGGGCATTAAAGACTCTGCCTCTTTCGCACCGCTGCACAACCCAGCTCACCTGATCGGTATCGCTGAAGCGCTGAAATCCTTCCCGCAGCTGAAAGACAAAAACGTGGCTGTGTTCGACACTGCGTTCCACCAGACCATGCCGGAAGAATCTTACCTCTATGCCCTGCCGTACAGCCTGTACAAAGAGCACGGCGTTCGTCGCTACGGCGCGCACGGCACCAGCCACTTCTATGTGACTCAGGAAGCCGCTAAAGTGCTGAACAAGCCGGTTGAAGAAGTTAACATCATCACCTGCCACCTGGGCAACGGTGGTTCTGTTTCTGCTATCCGCAACGGTAAATGTGTTGATACATCCATGGGTCTGACCCCGCTGGAAGGTCTGGTGATGGGTACCCGTTCCGGTGACATCGACCCGGCGATCATCTTCCACCTGCACGACACCCTGGGCATGAGCGTTGATCAGATCAACAAAATGCTGACCAAAGAGTCTGGCCTGCTGGGTCTGACCGAAGTCACCAGCGACTGCCGTTATGTTGAAGACAACTACGCAGAAAAAGCAGACGCTAAACGTGCAATGGACGTTTACTGCCACCGTCTGGCGAAGTACATCGGCTCTTACACTGCGCTGATGGACGGTCGTCTGGACGCGGTTATCTTCACCGGTGGTATCGGTGAGAACGCGGCAATGGTTCGTGAACTGTCCCTGGGTAAACTGGGTGTTCTGGGCTTCGAAGTTGACCACGAGCGTAACCTGGCTGCCCGCTTCGGCAAGTCTGGCTTCATCAACAAAGAAGGCACCCGTCCGGCTATCGTTATCCCAACTAACGAAGAGCTGGTCATCGCGCAAGACGCGCACCGCCTGACTGCCTGATTCCACACCGCCAGCAATGCTGGCGGTGCTGTTTTGTAGCCCGCCCCCTGTCGGCGGTAACGAAAGAGGATAAACCGTGTCCCGTACTATTATGCTGATCCCTACCGGAACCAGCGTCGGTCTGACCAGCGTCAGCCTTGGCGTTATCCGTGCTATGGAACGCAAAGGCGTTCGTCTGAGCGTCTTTAAGCCTATCGCCCAGCCTCGTGCCGGTGGCGATGCGCCAGACCAGACCACCACCATCGTGCGTAAGAACTCCAATCTGCCAGCGGCTGAACCGCTGAAGATGAGCCACGTTGAATCTCTGCTGTCCAGCAACCAGAAAGACGTGCTGATGGAAGAGATCATCGCCAACTACCACGCTAACACGCAAGATGCGGAAGTGGTGCTGGTTGAAGGCCTGGTCCCGACCCGCAAACACCAGTTCGCTCAGTCTCTGAACTTCGAAATCGCGAAAACGCTGAATGCGGAAATCGTGTTCGTCATGTCCCAGGGTACCGATAACCAGGAACAGCTGAAAGAGCGTATCGAACTGACCCGCAGCAGCTTCGGCGGCGCGAAAAATACCAACATCACCGGCGTTATCGTTAACAAACTGAACGCACCGGTTGATGAACAAGGTCGTACCCGTCCTGACCTGTCCGAAATCTTCGATGACTCTTCTAAAGCGAAAGTGGTTAAAGTTGATCCGGCGACTCTGCAGGATTCCAGCCCGCTGCCAGTACTGGGCGTGGTGCCATGGAGCTTCGACCTGATTGCTACCCGTGCAATCGACATGGCGCGTCACCTGAACGCTACCGTGATTAACGAAGGCGACATCAACACCCGCCGCGTGAAGTCTGTGACCTTCTGTGCGCGTAGCATTCCGCACATGCTGGAACACTTCCGCGCAGGCTCCCTGCTCGTGACCTCCGCTGACCGTCCTGACGTGCTGGTTGCTGCGTGCCTGGCCGCGATGAACGGTGTGGAAATCGGTGCCATTCTGCTGACCGGTGCTTACGAGATGGATCCACGCGTAAGCAAGCTGTGCGAGCGTGCGTTCGCCACTGGCCTGCCAGTCTTTATGGTGAACACCAACACCTGGCAGACCTCTCTGAGCCTGCAGAGCTTCAACCTGGAAGTGCCGGTTGATGACCATGAGCGTATCGAGAAAGTACAGGAATACGTTGCGGGCTACATCAACGCAGACTGGATTGAATCCCTGACGGCGACCTCCGAGCGCAGCCGTCGTCTGTCTCCTCCGGCCTTCCGTTACCAGCTGACCGAGCTGGCGCGTAAAGCGGGCAAACGTGTTGTTCTGCCAGAAGGCGACGAACCACGTACCGTTAAAGCGGCTGCCATCTGTGCAGAGCGCGGCATCGCGACCTGTGTGCTGCTGGGTAACCCGGATGAAATTAACCGCGTTGCTGCCTCTCAGGGCGTTGAGTTGGGTGCAGGTATTGAAATCGTCGACCCGGAAGTGGTTCGCGAAAGCTACGTTGCGCGCCTGGTTGAGCTGCGTAAGAGCAAGGGAATGACCGAAGCCGTAGCGCGTGAGCAGCTTGAAGACAACGTTGTGCTGGGCACGCTGATGCTGGAGCAGGACGAAGTTGACGGTCTGGTTTCCGGTGCGGTTCACACCACGGCGAACACCATCCGTCCACCGCTGCAGCTGATCAAAACGGCGCCAGGCAGTTCTCTGGTATCTTCCGTGTTCTTCATGCTGCTGCCTGAACAGGTTTACGTTTACGGTGACTGTGCGATCAACCCGGATCCAACTGCAGAGCAGCTGGCTGAGATCGCTATTCAGTCTGCCGATTCCGCGATTGCCTTCGGTATTGAACCTCGCGTGGCAATGCTCTCCTACTCCACCGGTACTTCTGGTGCAGGTAGCGATGTAGAGAAAGTCCGTGAAGCGACGCGTCTGGCACAGGAAAAACGTCCTGATCTGATGATCGACGGTCCACTGCAGTATGATGCCGCGGTTATGGCTGACGTTGCGAAATCCAAAGCACCGAACTCACCGGTTGCGGGTCGCGCTACCGTGTTCATCTTCCCGGATCTGAACACCGGTAACACCACCTACAAAGCGGTACAGCGTTCTGCAGACCTGATCTCCATCGGGCCAATGCTGCAGGGTATGCGCAAACCTGTGAACGACCTGTCCCGTGGCGCGCTGGTTGACGATATCGTCTACACCATCGCTCTGACCGCGATCCAGTCTTCACAACAGCAGTAATACGTTACTGACTAAAAAGGCGACCCGAGGGTCGCCTTTTTTATTTACAACAACTCCCTCGCCGCCGACACAATGTCGTGTGCCGTCAGGCCATACTCCTTCTGCAGGAAGTCCTGTGTCCCCACCTGGCCGTAACGCTCCTTCACGCCCACCCGGCGCATCGGCACCGGACAGGTTTCCACCAGCACTTCCGCCACTGCCGATCCCAGCCCGTTATGAATGCTGTGGTTTTCGCAGGTCACGATACGTCCGGTTTTCTCGGCGTAGTTTTTCACCAGCATCCGGTCAATCGGCTTAAGGGTAAACATGTCGATCACCGCGGCGCTGACGCCCTCCTGTTCGAGCTGACGCGCCGCTTCAAGCGCTTCCGCCACCATAATGCCGTTGGCAATCAGGGTGATGTCACTGCCTTCGCGCAGTACGTTGCCCTTGCCAAGCGTAAATGTCGAACCCGGCGCATACACGCTCGGAGCCTGCTTACGGATGGTACGCACCCAGTAGAAACCTTCGAGGTCAATAAGCTGGCGCAGTACATCTTCAAACATCACCGCATCCGTTACCTCCAGCACCACCGAATGGGCAAGCCCCCGCACGATGCCCATATCTTCAAACGACATATGCGTGCCGCCGTTATGACAGGCCGTCACGCCGGCATCTGAGGCAATGACCTTCACATTGTTACGCTGGTAGTCCAGGGACATAAACAGCTGGTCGAAACAGCGACGGCTGGCGAAGGCGGTAAAGGTATGCACGAACGGCTTGCGTCCGGTCAGCGACAGCCCCGCCGCCGTCCCCATAACGTTAGCTTCCATGATGCCGCAGTTAATCACATGCTGCGGATAATCACGCGCCACGCCATCCATCGCCATTGAACTCATCAGATCCGCCTCGAGGGCGATAATGTCGCTCCCGGCTTCAATCTGCTGTGCCACAAACCCCGCGTAGACTTTACGCATCTCAACGGCGTCTTTCTGACCTTCAGGTGCAACCTTAATCATGTGAAGCCTCCAGTTGGCGAATCGTCTCGTTGAGGGCCGCCTTGCTCTCGGCGGTTAATCGCAGATGGTGCGAGTTACTCAGTTGCTCCAGATACGGCACGCCCTGCCCTTTGATACTGTCGAGGATCACCACCAGCGGGCGAGCATCCGCCGCCGGAACCAGCGATGTCACCTCCAGCAGTGCCGGAATGTCATCTCCTTTCACCGTCACCACGTCAAACCCGAAGGCACGGAATTTTCCTTCCAGATCGAACGCACAGATAATGTCGTCGAGTTCGCCATCAAGCTGTTGTTTGTTCCAGTCAACGAATACCGTCAGGTTATTCAGGCGATGGTGTGCAATAAACTGGAACGCTTCCCAGCACTGCCCTTCGTTCAGCTCGCCGTCGCCGACGATACAGAAAACCCGGTTGGGGCGTCCCGCCAGCTTATGCGATAGCGCCATTCCACCGGCGATGGAAATCCCCTGCCCCAGCGAGCCGGTGGTGGCATCCACGCCGCGCGTTTTTAGCCGGTCCGGATGGCTCGGCAGACGCGTACCGTTCTGGTTCAGCGTGCTCAGCTCTTCCATCGGGAAGTAGCCTTTGATCGCCAGGGTGCTGTACAGCGCCGGACCAGCATGTCCTTTTGACAAGACAAAGTAGTCACGCTCTGGCCAGTCCGGGTCGGCCGGGTCAATTTTCATCACTGCGCCGTACAACACGGCCAGGGTTTCAACAACCGACATACTGCCGCCGTAGTGACCAAAGCCCAGCTGGGTCAGCATTTTCAGCGTTTCAAGGCGGATCTGACGCGCCAGATGGGTTATCTCATTCTCATTCATGATTTGGCTCCGGTGTTTTCCTGCGCGTTATCGCCCGCAGATTTGTTTTTAGCGAACACGTTGTACGCCACCAGCAGTGCGAACAACGCCACAACAAGGCCGGTGATGGCAAGCGGCGACAGGAAGCGCGCCAGGTTACCCAGCACGATCCCGACAGCGCCAAAGTCAGCGTCCGAGAACGTGGTATTGGCAAATCCAATTGCCCCCAGCACCGGCAGCAGCAGAACCGGCAGGAAGGTGATCAGCAGGCCGTTGGCAAACGCACCAATCATCGCTCCACGACGTCCCCCGGTGGCATTACCAAACACGCCCGCGGTAGCGCCGGTGAAGAAGTGCGGCACCACACCAGGCAGAATCAGCACCCAGCTGAACTGCCCACAGATAAACAGACCCACCAGCCCGCCAAGGAAGCTGAACAGGAAGCCAATCAGCACCGCATTTGGCGCATACGGATAGACAACCGGGCAGTCCAGAGCCGGACGTGCATTCGGCACCAGTTTTTCAGAAAAGCCGGTAAAGGCCGGGACGATTTCCGCCAGAATCAGGCGCACACCCTGCAGGATGATGAACACCCCCGCGGCGAACGTGATGGCCATGATGATGGCATAGACCAGGTAGTTCTGACCGCCGCTAAAGGTCGCCTCAACGTAGTCACGCCCGGCGCTCACCGCCATGATCAGGTAGATGATCATCATGGTCAGCGAGATGGAGATAGAGCTGTCGCGCAGGAAGCTCAGGTTCTTCGGCAGGTTCATCTCTTCAGTCGAGCGAGAGCCTTTGCCGAACTTGCTGCCAATCCAGCCGGAGAGAACATAGCCCAGGGTACCGAAGTGACCAAAAGCGATGTCATCGTTGCCGGTAATGCGCTTCATGTAACGCTGCGCCAGCGCCGGGAAGAAGGCCATTACCAGACCGAGGATCAGCGACCCGGTAAAGACCAGACCAACGCCCTCAAAGCCCGCCACGGTGAGGATGACCCCAATCATGCATGCCATGTAGAAGGTGTGATGCCCGGTCAGGAAGATATACTTCAGACGCGTAAAGCGGGCGACAATGATATTTGCCACCATACCGAATGCCATAATCAGCGCGGTAGAGGCACCGTATTTCTCTAGCGCAATAGAAACAATTGCCTCGTTATTGGGAATAATGCCCTGAATATTAAAGGCGTGTTCAAACATTCCGCCTAACGGATTTAATGACCCAACCAGCACCGTAGCCCCGCCGCCAAGCACAATAAAACCGAGTATGGTTTTAATGGTCCCTTTCACCACATCAGAAAAAGATTTCTTTTGAGCGACCAGGCCAATTAAGGCTATTAAGCCCACCAGAACCGACGGGACTTTTAATATATCAACAACGAAATTCAGCGTTTCAAGGATAAACATATCCACCTCGCCTTATCAGGATTATTGTCTGTCGAACCAGGCGCGGAGCTGCGCTTCGAGTTCGTTGATATCAATGATGTTGTTGATCACCACCAGCTGGCTTTCCGGCACGCTGGCACTGGCGGCAATGTCCTTCGCCATCACGAAAAGATCGGCGGCACCCGGCGTTGCCGAGGAGAGATCGGAGTGTTCAACGTCGGCGTCAATGGCCAGCTTCTTGAGCACCTTTTTAATATTCATTTCGACCATAAAACTACTGCCCAGGCCTGAACCGCAAATAGCCATAATTTTCATTGTTGTCCCCTTTTTTTGAGTAGAGCACGCCCCATCACGCTAAACGTAATGTTGTGATAAATCGGATGAGAGAATTAAATCAGAAGCGGTCAATAATCGTTTTAATGTCCTCCAGGGTATTCGCCTGATGCAATTCAGCCATATCGTCGTCGCTGGAAAATAATTCAGCGAGGGCAGAGATCATGTCGATGTGACTGTGTTTATCCGGCGCCGCGAGCATAATAATAACATCCACGGGATCGAACTCACCGGCACCAAAAGAGACTCCCTTTTTCAGTTTTAATAATGAGAGGCCTAATCCTTTGGCCCCCTCTTCCGGCCGCGCATGCGGCATGGCCAGCCCTGGTGCCAGCACATAATAAGGTCCTAGTGCATGATGCTGCTCAATGATGGCCGTCACGTATTCCGGGCCAATCACCTGCAGATCCAGCAACGGTTTCGCACATATTTCCAGCGCCTGAGGCCAGCTTTCCACGCTCTCCTGCAGCGTGATGGTTGTATCATATATCCACTTTTTCAGCATTTCTCCGTCCCGCCACAATGCAAAAGATGAGCAAACTTTATTCAACACATCCCTTATTGACTGCGATCGGGATCACAAAGATAGCGCTACCAATCGCTAACATTCAGAAGTGTGATAGCGCTATCAAATTGTAATCATGGTGTGAATTCACAGCAAAAAAAGGGATTTAAGGCGTATACTGCGTTTCACGTGAAACGAAGGATGATAATAAAAACGCGTCTGGTCAGCAGGAAGGTGTATGTCTCTAACCCGAAAACGGCGCAGTACCGGTAAAGTGACACTCGCCGATGTCGCACAGCTTGCCGGGGTGGGCACGATGACCGTGTCCCGTGCACTCCGCACGCCTGAACAGGTTTCCGATAAACTGCGAGAAAAAATAGAAGCCGCTGTACAGGAATTGGGCTACATGCCTAATCTCGCTGCGAGCGCGCTGGCCTCGGCATCGTCATGGACGATTGCGATGGTCGTTCCTAATCTCTCCGAATCCGGTTGCTCGGAGATGTTCGCCGGGCTTCAGCAGGTGCTGCAGCCTGCCGGCTACCAGATCATGCTGGCCGAATCACAGCATCGACTCGAGCAGGAAGAAAAATTGCTGGAGACGCTGCTGGCGTCGAACATTGCCGCTGCGATTTTGCTCAGCGTTGAACACTCCGATACTGTCCGCCACTGGCTGAAAAACGCCTCCATTCCGGTCATGGAAATGGGGGCCATGCGCGCCGATCCTATTGATATGAATATCGGGATTGATAACGTCGCGGCGATGTACGAACTGACGGAGATGGTTATTAAGCGCGGCTACCAGAATATTGGCCTGCTGTGTGCTAACCAGGAGCAGTGGATTTTCCAGCAGCATTTACAGGGTTGGTACAAAGCGATGCTTCGCCACCATATGTCACCAAACCGGGTGATTAACGCCGCCATGCCACCGAGTTTTTCCACGGGTGCGGCGCAACTGCCGGAGTTCCTGCTGGCGTGGCCAGAGCTGGATGCACTGGTGTGCGTGTCGGATGAACTGGCCTGCGGGGCACTTTATGAATGCCAGCGTCGGCGCATAAAAGTACCGGACGATCTGGCCGTGGTGGGTTTTGGCGATAGCGACGTCAGCCGGGTCTGTCAGCCACCGCTGACGACCATGGCTGTGCCACATCGTAAGATTGGGATTGAAGCGGGACGCGCGTTACTGGAACGTCTGAATGATGGAGACTGGCGCGATCATAAACCTATCGCGTCCAGCCTGTGTCTGCGGGAGAGTTGTTGAGGCTTACTCCGCCTCTTCCTCTTTTTCCGCTTTCGTGGATTCGTTTTTAGCGTTGCGGGTCATCCACAGCGCCAGCGCTTTTAACGAATCCGGGGTGAACTCGTCGCAACGCGCGGTAATTTCTTCCGGCGTCATCCAGTTCACTTCGCTCACTTCTTCTTCCTGCAGGGCGAACGGGCCATGGGAAACGCAGCTAAACAGCCCGCCCCAGACGCGGCAATGCTCGTCCTCGAAATAGAACTGACCATGCTCGGCAAACGGCACGCCGGCAATCCCTAACTCTTCTTCCGCTTCACGACGCGCGGAATCCAGCAGAACTTCATCCGCCTGAACAACGCCGCCTGCAGTTGCATCCAGCATACCAGGGAGAAAATCTTTGGTGTCCGTGCGGCGCTGAACCAGAATTTTGCCCATCCCGTCATGCACAACGATGTATGTCGCACGGTGACGCAGACGCTCCGCGCGCATTTGTTCGCGGCTGGCCTGCGCGATCACTTCATTCTCTTCGTTGACAATGTCAACCCACTCTGTACTTGCCAAATGACTCTGCTCCACCATCGGGAAACCTTCTCGTCTAAGCGCTCTTTCGGCGCGTTTGCAGTTGAGGTGTAACTTACGGATTAATCGCTATTTGCGCAATAACTTGCTGATCATTAAGTGCGATTACGCTTAACGTATTCTCATCGAGCATGCCATAGCTTGCTGGATTTCCACCTTTCGGTATGCTGACCGAACCGGGGTTAAAGTGATACATCTCGCCGCGTTTTTCTGCCACCGGAATATGAGTATGACCGTAAACCAGGACATCGCCAGCCGTCAGTGCCGGGAGATTTTCTGGGCTAAAAAGATGACCATGGGTCAGGAACAGACGGCTATTTTCCATCAACACCTGTTGCCAGGGGGCAGTGATGGGAAAATCCAGCAGCATCTGGTCCACTTCACTGTCGCAGTTACCGCGAACGGCGATAATGCGCGAAGCATACTGGTTGAGTTTTTCCGCTACCTGCGCCGGTGCATAGCCTTCCGGCAGCGCATTGCGCGGACCATGATTTAACACATCCCCCAGAATCACCAGCCATTGCGCCCCGCTTTGAGCAAACAGAGAAAGAACACGCTCGGTCGCGGGCAGCGAACCATGGATATCAGACGCAAACATCAGTTTCATCAGTCACTCCCTGGAAATCAGACTGCCCTATCATACCTGAAGCGTCAGGCTATATCAGCCCGCCCGCTTAGCGGAGAGTGCCACATAGCGCTGCACTGAGGCGCGTTGCCACTGAAACGCGGCATAATCCACCAGCAGCTGAGGCACCTCATCCCCATTGAGGATCAGACGGTTCAGCATCAGCGCCAGATCGGTATCGGCAATACACCACTCGCCGAATAAATTCGGATTACCATGAGCCAGCAGAGAAGTCGCGGTATCGATCAGTTTTTGGGCACTGGCCGCACCGTCTTTACTCAGCGCCGGTTTTTTCACCCCGGCAAACACCACATCCGTGGAGCGTTCCATGCGAATCGGCACCAGATCGCTTCGCAGCCACGCCTGAATCTGACGTGCACGGGCACGTTTTTGCAGATCGTGAGGGTAGATGCGCTCCCACTCAGGCGGTGCGAACCGATCTTCCAGATACTCATCGATCGCCGACGATTCACTCAGCGCAAAGCCATCAATGTCCAGCACCGGCACGCGACGGGTCAGGGCGTAGCCCTGCCACTGGGGTTTCAGATGTTCACCGCCGTCCAGATCCACCGTCTTTAGCGTAAATGACAGTCCTTTTTCGGCCAGCGCCACATACGCGCTCAGAACATAGGGAGAAAAGAAATCTGCATCGGACCATAACGTGATTACGGGCTGGTTCATAACATCCTCATCGGCTGATCGGTTTTCATTCAACATATAATCTCTTTGCCTCGCTGTCACTTGATGAAAACTCACGATTTACAACAACCACCTATACTCATTTTTCATGGCGTCACTATTTTCACTGACAGGAGTTGAGAATGATCGACCTTTATTATGCCCCTACCCCGAACGGCCATAAGATCACCCTCTTTCTTGAGGAAGCCGAACTGGATTACAGGATCATTCGCGTGGATATCAGCAAAGGCGATCAGTTCAGTCCTCTCTTTCTGGCTATTTCGCCAAACAATAAAATCCCGGCCATTATTGATAACCATCCTGCCGATGGGGGCAAGCCGTTGAGCCTGTTTGAATCCGGAGAAATATTGCTCTATCTGGCAGAGAAGACAGGCAAATTGCTGAGCGGAGAGCTGCGCGAGCGTCACCACACGCTGCAGTGGCTTTTCTGGCAGACGAGCGGTCTGGGGCCGATGCTCGGACAAAACCACCATTTTACCGCCTACGCGCCGCAGCCGATTCCTTATGCTATCGAACGCTATCAGGTGGAAACCCAGCGGTTATACGGCGTTCTGAACCGTCGGCTGGAGAAAGCACCGTGGCTCGGCGGGGATCATTACAGCATCGCCGACATTGCCTGCTGGCCCTGGGTGAATACCCATGAAAAGCACCGCATTGACCTGGCGTCTTACCCGGCGGTGAACAACTGGTTTGAACGAATTCGCACGCGTCCGGCCACCGAACGCGCCATGCAAAAAATCCAGCAAATTTAAGCCGGTGGCTGGTGTGTGCCGGAGAGGCTCTCATGTATTATGTGAAGGAAATTCTGACACGGAGAAGACCTGCAATGTCACAGCATGACGCTATTATTCGTATAAAAAATTTACGCCTACGCACCTTCATCGGAATCAAAGAGGAAGAGATCGCCAACCGTCAGGATATCGTGATTAATGTGGTTATCCACTACCCGGCTGAGAAAGCGCGGGCCAGCGAAGATATTAATGATGCGCTGAACTACCGCACGATAACCAAAAAAATCATCCAGTACGTGGAAAACAACCGCTTCTCTTTACTGGAAAAATTAACTCAGGATGTGCTCGACATCGCACGCGATCATCACTGGGTCACTTATGCTGAAGTAGAGATCGATAAACTTCACGCCCTGCGTTACGCCGATTCCGTCTCGATGACGTTAAGCTGGCAACGCCAGGCGTAACCCTGGGGGTTGTATGAAGATTTTGCTGACCGGCGGTACCGGCCTGATTGGTCGCCATCTCATTGCGCGTCTGCAGGCGTTGCATCACGACATCACCGTGGTGACGCGCAGTCCAGAGAAAGCGCGCCAGGTGCTGGGCGCAGGTATCGACATCTGGAGAAATCTGGCCGAGCAGCAGAATCTGGACGGGTTTGACGCCGTCATCAACCTGGCAGGCGAACCGATCGCCGATAAGCGCTGGACGGAAGAACAAAAACAGCTCCTGTGCAGCAGCCGGTGGACCCTTACCGAGAAGCTGGTTGAGCTTATCCGCAACAGTCATACCCCGCCGTCGGTTCTCATTTCGGGTTCTGCCGTAGGGTATTACGGCGATCTCGGCGAGGTGGTGGTAACGGAAGAAGAGCCGCCCCACAACGAGTTCACCCATAAACTTTGCGCCCAGTGGGAGCGTATCGCCTGTGCTGCGCAAAGCGATCATACCCGCGTCTGCCTGCTACGCACCGGTGTGGTCCTTGCCCCGAAAGGCGGCATTCTGGCGAAGATGCTCCCCCCTTTCAGGCTCGGTCTTGGCGGGCCAATCGGCAATGGCCGTCAGTATCTGGCATGGATCCATATCGACGATATGGTCAACGGTATTCTCTGGCTGCTGGATAACGATCTGCGCGGGCCGTTTAATATGGTTGCGCCCTACCCGGTGCGTAACGAACAGTTTGCCCATGCTCTCGGACATGCCCTGCATCGCCCGGCGTTTTTGCGCGTGCCTGCTACGGTGATCCGCCTGATGATGGGTGAAGCGTCCGTGCTGGTATTAGGCGGGCAACGGGCCCTGCCAAAACGGCTGGAAGCGGCCGGGTTTGCGTTCCGCTGGTATGACTTAGAAGAGGCGCTGGGGGATGTGGTGAGATAATGTTACAGTGATATGCCATGTTCCGACGAAATGGCATATCTATGGCAACCATTACCACTCCCCGGCTCCATCTCACCCCCTTCGAACCCACTGACTGGCCTTTTTTCCGTGCCCTGCGCGAGGATCGCGCCATCATGCAGTATATGGCCGCTATCGCCCCGGAAAAAGAGACCCGACGCCTGTTTGCCGCACGTCTGACGGCAGCGCATGTGTTCGTTATCCGCTTACGCGATGAAGAGACCCCGCTGGGCGATATCGGCCTGCAAATTAGCGCTGAAAATCGTGAAGAGGCGGATATCGGCTATACGGTCGTGCCTGCCGCGCAGGGCCAGGGCATCGCCAGTGAGGCACTGCGCGCGGTGTGTGACTACGCATTTAACCAGACGGGCGTAAAGGCGATTAACGCATATGTGCTGGCAGACAACGGCGGGTCAGTCCGGGTACTGGAGAAAGCGGGTTTTGTGCGCACGCAGGTGCTGGAAAAAGCGTATGAGATTAACGGTGTGCGGTATGACGACTGGGTGTATCGACTGGAGTGTGGTGCGGTCTGATGCCCACACTCCGGCCCTCTCCCACAGGGAGAGGGGAAAGGCAAAACCTACTTCAAAGATCCCTTCAGGAACTGCTGCAGACGCGGGCTTTGCGGGTTCGCTAACACCTCATCGGGATGCCCCTGCTCTTCGATTTTACCCTGATGCAGGAAGATGACGTGGTTAGAGACGTTCCGGGCAAAGCCCATCTCGTGCGTCACCACCACCATCGTTTTGCCCTCTTCGGCGAGCTTCTGCATGATGCGCAGCACTTCGCCAACGAGTTCCGGGTCCAGCGCGGAGGTCGGTTCGTCGAACAGCAAGACTTCCGGCTCCATCGCCAGCGCGCGGGCAATGGATACACGCTGCTGCTGCCCGCCGGACAGATGTACCGGGTACTTCATCTGCTGGCGCTCATCAATACCCACTTTCGCCAGGTATTTCACCGCACGGTCTCGGGCGTCCTGTTTGCTAAGACCCAGCACCTGGATTGGCGCTTCCATTACGTTCTCCAGCACCGTCATATGGCTCCAGAGATTAAAGTGCTGGAAAACCATCGTCAGGCGCGTACGCAACAGACGCAGCTGATTTTTATCCGCCACCTTTAGCTGGCCGTCTTTGTCACGCACCAGATTGATGTTCTGCCCGCTCACCACAATTGAGCCTTCGCTCGGTTTTTCGAGGAAGTTAATGCAGCGCAGGAAAGTACTTTTACCGGAGCCGGATGAGCCGATAATACTGATGACATCGCCCGCGTTTGCCTGCAGCGACACCCCTTTCAGCACTTCATGTTCGCCGTAGCGTTTGTGCAGATCAATAACGTTTAATTTGTTCTCAGCCATCATCATTCTCAGTGCGTCGAAGAAGGTTTTATATGCTGCAACCAGCGTTTTTCTGCCTTACGGAACAGGCTAATCAGGACGTATGAAATTATCAAATAAAGCACTGCCGCAATACCGAATGCGGTAAACGGCTGATAGGTTGCCGAGTTAATATCCCGGGCAATCTTCAGTAAGTCCGGCACCGTGGCGGTAAAGGCCAGCGCCGTGGAGTGCAGCATCAGAATCACTTCGTTACTGTACGCCGGTAACGCAATACGCAGCGCCGACGGCAGAATGATGCAACGGTAAAGCTTCACGGAGGAGAAGCCGTACGCACGCGCCGCTTCAATTTCACCGTACGGGACAGAGCGAATCGCCCCTGCGAAAATCTCGGTGGTATAGGCGCAGGTATTGAGCGTCAATGCCAGCACCGTACAATTCAGACCGCTGCGGAAGAACGCATTGAGCATTTCAGTGCCTTTTACGATCTCAAGCGTGTACATCCCCGAATAGAACACCAGCAGTTGCACGTACAGCGGCGTACCGCGAAATACATAGGTAAACAGCCAGATTGGGAACTGGATAAATTTATTGTTCGACACACGACCAATGGCGAGAAATACCGCCAGAATGCCGCCCATCACCACGGAGGAGATCAGAAGCCAGAGCGTAATGGCGACGCCGGTGAAGCGATAGCCATCTGTCCACAGCAGCGATTTCCAGTATTCCTGAATAATCTCAATCACAGATCAGCCCTCTTCACACCCACGGAGTAGCGACGTTCGAGCAGAAGCAGCACTCCATTGGAGGCGGTCGTAAAGACCAGATAGATTACGCCACATACCACCGCAAAGTAGAACGGCTCCCAGGTGCTTTTGCCGGCAAGCTGGGTCGCTTTCACCACATCTTCCAGGCCAAGCAGAGAGACCAGCGCGGTTGCCTTAAGAATAACCTGCCAGTTGTTACCGATACCTGGAAGCGCATAGCGCATCATGGCCGGGAACATGATTCGACGAAACGTCTGTGAGGAGGTGAAACCGAATGCGGTTGCCGCTTCAATGTGGCCTTTCGGCACAGCCATATACGCGCCGCGGAAGGTTTCGGTGAAGTAGGCCCCGTAGATAAAACCGAGCGTAATAATACCGGCCACCATCGGGTCGATATCGATTTGTCCCATACCCATTGCGTCCGTTACGCTGTTAAGCGCAATCTGCAGACCGTAAAAGATCAGAAGCATCAGCACCAGATCGGGAACACCGCGAATCAGCGTCGTATAGCCTTCAAAAATCAGCGCCAGCGGCTTGTTAGCCGAAAGCTTCGCCCCCGCGCCCGCCAGACCTATCAGCACCGCCAGCACCACGGAGCTGAGAGCCAGCTCAAGGGTGACAAGCGCGCCCTGTAAAATAACGCCAGAAAATCCGTACAGCATACCGCGAGCCCTGTCGTATCGTGAGTGGTGGAACCGTGTCTTTTCCCCTCCCACAGTGGGAGGGGCTGCACGTTATTTGACGGGGCGATTAGCCGCCGTAAACATTAAAATCGAAGTATTTTTTCGCAATTTTCTCGTACGTGCCGTCAGCGCGCATTTCGGCAAACGCTTTGTTCAGCGCTTCACGCAGTTCGTTGTCTTCCTTGCGCAGGCCCATACCGGTGCCTACACCAAACAACTTCACATCCTTGATGGATGGACCGCCAAACTTATAGTCTTTGCCGACCGGCTGCTTCAGGAAGCCTTCGCTCGCCGCGACTTCATCCTGGAACGCCGCGTCAATACGACCTGCCGTCAGGTCAGCGTAGATATTTTCCTGGCCCTGATAAGAGACGATTTCAATCCCTTTCGGCGCCCAGTGTTCGTTACCGTAGGTTTCCTGAGTGGTCCCCTGCAGCACGCCCACGCGTTTGCCTTTCAGCGACTCGAGAGTAGGCTGAATGTCGGAAGATTTGGCGACAACCAGACGTGAATCTGCCGCGTAGAGTTTGTCCGTGAAAGCAATCTCCTGCTGGCGTTTTTCAGTGATGGAGAGCGAGGACATAATCACGTCGATTTTTTTCGCTTTCAGCGACGGGATTAGCGCATCCAGTGGGTTCTCAACGTAGGTACACTGCGCTTTGATGCGTTTGCACAGTTCGTTGGCCAGATCGATGTCAAAACCAACCAATTCACCTTTAGAATTCTTCGATTCGAACGGTGCATAGGTAGGATCGGTACCGATTCGAATTTTCTGCGGAATTGCTGCGAATGCCGCGGTGGCGCTGGAAAAGGCCAGCACCAGAGAAAGTGACAATACTAGTTTTTTCATATCTGTCCTCAACAAACTGTCTACATACGGGATTTTTACGACGACGGGGTGGTGCTAATGTGCCATCAATCCCCTCCGTCAGGCAAAGAATAATGCCTTTGAGCCGGGATTTTTTGCATTATAAATGCGTAAGTATGCACACAGCGATCCAATACAGTGCATTAATTGCACCATATTGGATCATCCCGCCCGACAATGCACCTCAGCAGTGCATTGTCGTCAGGTATTAGTCACCGTAGACGTTGAAGTCGAAGTATTTCTTCGCCAGTTTGTCGTAGGTACCGTCTTTACGCAGCTCAGCAAACGCTTTGTCGAAGGCGGCTTTCAGCTCGGTATCATCCTTACGCAGGCCGATACCCGTACCGTCACCAAAGTACTTTTTGTCTTTCACGGACGGGCCAGCAAAAGCGTACTCTTTGCCCGCTGGCTGTTTCAGGAAGCCTTCGCTCGCGGCGACTTCATCCTGGAATGCCGCATCCAGACGGCCTGCCGCCAGGTCAGAGTAGATCAGATCCTGGTTCTGGTACGCCACCACGTCGACGCCCTTTTCACGCCAGTTCGCATTGGCAAACCCTTCCTGCGTTGAGCCCTGAAGCACGCCGACATGCTTGCCTTTCAGCGAGTCGATGGTGGGTTGAATCGGGGAGCCTTTAGCGGCAATCAGACGTGAATCTGCAGCGTAAAGCTTGTCAGAGAAGGCAATCTCCTGCTGACGTTTTTCGGTGATAGAGAGAGAAGAGATAATGGCGTCGATTTTCTTGGCTTTCAGCGACGGGATTAACGCATCAAAGTCGCTGCCCACCCATGTGCATTTCACCGCAATGCGTTTGCACATTTCATTTCCCAGATCGATATCAAACCCAACGAAATCGCCTTTCGCATCCTTGGAAGAGAATGGCGCGTAGGTTGCGTCTGTACCGATACGAACTGTCTGTGGAAGCGCTGCGTAGCTACCTGCTGCCGCACTTAACCCCACCAGCAAAGACAGAGCCAGAACCGTCTTCTTCATACATTTACCCTCAAGTACCGTGATTTTATTATGTATTGTGTTGTGTGTTGTGTTGCAGGCTTCTCTTGCAGGTCTTATGCCACATTGCCGTCTGGTGAAAAGTTCGACGTTAAATATGTTAATAAAACGTTGCGATATTGCCTTAATGGTGAAAGATAGCAGGTCTGCCGAACGAACCGGAAAGAGAAAAAGGGAAAAAGCGAATTAAATGTCGAGGATATGATCGCCGTTGCATAATTGCCCTGAAACAGGGCACGTTATCTTTTCATGCACGCTGTGGGTGCACAGATTCAGGCACCCTGCCAACGGGTGAAAAGGTCTTCAGGCAGGTCGATATCAAACTGATCGAGAACGCGGTTAACCGTCTGATTAATCACATCATCCAGTGAAACGGGTCGGTGATAGAACGCCGGTACCGGTGGCATGATCACCGCGCCGAGTTCAGCAGCCTGAGTCATTAAACGCAGATGTCCCAGGTGCAGCGGCGTTTCCCGCACGCAGAGAACCAGAGGACGGCGCTCCTTCAGCACCACGTCCGCGGCGCGGGTCACCAGCGTGTCGGTATAGCTGTTTACAATGCCGGAGAGCGTTTTAATGGAACATGGCAGGATAACCATGCCGGCCGTTTTAAACGAGCCTGAGGAGATGCTGGCGGCGATATCGCGGGCATCGTGAACCACATCCGCCAGCGCCTGGACATCACGCAGTGAGAGGTCGGTTTCAAGAGAGAGGGTCTGACGTGCCGCCTGGCTCATGACCAGATGCGTTTCCACTTCTGCCACGTCACGCAGCACCTGTAACAGACGTACGCCGTAAATCGCGCCACTGGCACCACTGAGCCCAACAATGAGTCGTTTCATGATTTTCGCCCTAACTGATTTCAGGGCAGACTGTGCAGGATTTTGCGGGGAGTTGCAAGTGAGGGCAAATGCCCTCACTTGCACAGACATCAACCTTCGTTGTGCATCTCTAAACTTTCGAGATCGTTTTGCAGCTGGACGGCCTTCGCATCGTCGTTGCGCAGCGAATCAAGGTAGTCGAGGTACTGCTGGTCAACGTCTTTCGTCACGTAGACGCCATTAAACACAGAGCATTCGAACTGCTGAATATCCGGGTTCTCAGCGCGTACTGCGTCGATAAGATCGTTCAGATCCTGGAAAATCAGGCCGTCGGCACCGATGATCTGACGAATTTCGTCCACTTCACGACCGTGAGCGATCAGCTCGTTGGCGGTTGGCATATCGATGCCGTACACGTTCGGGAAACGAATTTCCGGTGCGGCTGAGGCCAGATACACTTTCTTCGCACCCGCTTCGCGCGCCATCTCAATAATCTGTTCTGAAGTGGTGCCACGAACGATGGAGTCATCCACCAGCAGTACGTTTTTATCGCGGAACTCAGCGCGGTTTGCGTTCAGTTTACGACGCACGGACTTACGGCGCAGCTGCTGACCCGGCATGATAAAGGTACGACCAACGTAGCGGTTTTTCACAAACCCCTGACGGTATGGCTTGTCCAGAATGCGGGCGATTTCCAGAGCGATATCGCAGGACGTTTCCGGAATAGGAATAACGACGTCGATATCCAGATCGTCCCATTCGCGGGCAATCTTCTCGCCAAGTTTTGTCCCCATGTTCACGCGCGCGCTGTAAACGGAAATCTTGTCGATAAACGAGTCCGGACGGGCGAAGTAAACATATTCAAACAGGCACGGATTGCTCACCGGGTTGTCAGCACACTGGCGGGTGAACAGCTGGCCCTTCTCAGTGATATAGACCGCTTCGCCAGGCGCAACATCACGCAGGAACTCGAAGCCCAGGGTATCCAGCGCCACGCTTTCAGAGGCAACCATGTATTCGGTACGACCATCACCGAGATCGCGCTTACCGAGTACCAGCGGGCGGATGCCGTTTGGATCGCGGAAGGCAACCATCCCGTGGCCGATAATCATCGCCACGCAGGCATACGCACCACGGATCTGGCGGTTAGTCGCGGCAACGGCGGCAAAAATGTTGTCTGCTTCCAGCGGGTAGTGACGGAAGTTATCCAGCTCGCTGGCAAAGATATTGAGCAGAATTTCAGAATCAGAGGTGGTATTAATGTGGCGACGTTTCTCTTCGAACAACTTCTTACGCAGCTCGTGCGCGTTGGTCAGGTTGCCATTGTGGGCAAGCGTGATGCCATACGGTGAGTTGACGTAGAAAGGCTGAGCCTCAGAGGCGCTGGAACTGCCAGCAGTAGGATAACGAACGTGACCGATCCCCATATTACCTTGCAGACGCTGCATATGGCGGGCTTCAAACACATCATTTACCAGACCATTCGCCTTACGTAAACGGAAGCAGTTGTTTGCATCAATGGTGATGATACCCGCAGCATCCTGCCCACGGTGCTGAAGCACCGTTAACGCGTCATAAATCGACTGGTTTACCGGCATGAAACCGGCGATACCGACAATACCGCACATTCGTCTTTTCCTCGTTAAGCCACATCTCAGAGCGCATTACGCTCTGGGCAAGAAACTCGACGAGCTTTGCAGATAGTCAAAGAACCATCTGATGATGAAACTGAACTCTGGAATGAGCTGCGATTTTTGCCAGTCTTCACTTTTGGAGAACCCGGTAAAGGTATCCAGGAAGAACAGGATCGCGGCCACAATCAGCACGCCTCGTAATGCGCCGAAACAGATCCCGAGTACCCTGTCTGTTCCTGACAGACCGGTTTTCTCGACCAGCTGACCTATCACGTAATTTACGATAGCGCCGACAATCAGCGTCGCGATAAACAGCACCGCGATAGCGATTCCATTTCGGACCAGTTCATCTTCAAAGCCCGTGAACCAGACAGACAGGTAAGTGTAGTAATGACTGGCAACAAAGAAAGCACAACCCCAGGTTACCAGCGATAACGCTTCACGAACAAAGCCACGGATCAGGCTAACCAGACAGGAAAAACCAATCACCGCAATGATGGCGTAATCAATCCAGACCATATGTGTCCCACGATTTAACGCCCTGTCATCCAGTTCGGGGCGAATTCTAACAGAAAAAGAAAACGTTTGCGTAGGGATTTCCTTCCCACGCGTAAATAAAAAAGGCGCTGAAAAAATGTTCAACGCCGTGGCTTTTTACGTCTCTGTGGACGTCTGCCGTCACTCTTCCCCCCACCCTCTCCTCACAGAAAGGATAAGGGTGAGGGAGGGGTTAGTTCGCGCTGTAGCTCATCACCACACCGCTCAGGCCGGAGATCTGCTTCAGCTCACCCAGCGATCCTTTAAGCTTATCTTTGGACGCTTCTGGCCCCACGAGAATACGGGTAATTTTACCCTGTACCGGCGTGGAAGGTGAAGTGTAAACACGATATCCCGCACTGCGCAGTTTACCCACTACCTCATTGACCTTATCGGCATTTTTCAGCGCACCCAGCTGCACGACGTAGGCTTTGCCCGTCGGTGCGGCTTCCTGCTGAGCCGGTTTCGCCGGAGGCGGTGTCTCTGTCGCTGCGGCAAGCTGTTCGCTCGTTTTATCACGCTGCGGTTTCGGCTGTGTTTTTTCGACCGGCTTCGGTTTCTCAGCAGGTTTAGGCTGCACGACCGGAACCGGTACAGGATCGATATCGTTGGTGTTGCTCGCCGCCAGACGAGACGGATCAAGAGACGGCGCAGCCGCATCGCCCGCGCGAACCTCTTCCGCTGCGCCTTCCGGCGGCTGAGCAGGAAGGGCCTGTGTCGCCGCAGGCAGCATATCCGGCTCGTCGCGATCGCCCGGTTTCGGTACCAGTGGAATGGCTGCAAACTCATCCTGATAGTGCTTTTTCTGCCCGTCGAGCAGGCCCGGAAGAATAATGACTCCCAGCGCCACCAGCACTATTGTTCCTGCTAAACGGTTCTGAAACTTACTCGCCACCGGTTCTCCCCGCGTCCATCACTTCCATGACATGTGCCACCGTGTGGAACGAACCACACACCAGCACGGTATCTTCTGGTTTAGCATCCGCCATCGCGGCATGCCAGGCCTGAGCCACGCTATTATAGATTGCGCCTTTGCCGAGATGTTCCATCAACTGCTCAGCGGTCGCCCCGCGTGGCCCCTCCAGAGGAGCACAATACCAGCTATCGACCACACTCTCCATGCAGGCCAGCGTACCGCCAATATCTTTATCATGAAGCATACCGATAACCGCCAGCACGCGCCCGGTTTTTGGTAACGATTTGAGACGTCCCGCGAGATACGCCGCGGCATGCGGGTTATGCGCCACATCAAGGATCAGGCGCGGTGACTCGCTGACAATCTGGAAACGCCCGGGCAGGATCGCCCGCTCAATGCCCTCGCGAATCGCCTGCTCGCTCACCGCCAGACCGCTTGCGCGCAGTGCCGCCAGCGCGGTTGCCGCGTTAGGCTGCGGCACCTGCGGCAATGGCAGGTTGTCCAGTGCGCCCTGCGCATCGCTAAAGCGCCAGCCGTCTGCCTGAACCTCATACTGCCAGTCTACGCCACGGCGCAACAGACGCGCCCCCGTCTCATTCGCCACCTCTGCAATGGTGTGCGGCATATCCGGCTCGCCGACCACGGCAGGTTTATTCGCCCGGAAAATCCCGGCTTTCTCGCGACCAATGCTTTCGCGATCCGGCCCCAGCCAGTCGGTATGATCCAGCGCAATGCTGGTCACGACGGCCACTTCCGCATCCACCATGTTGGTGGCATCAAGACGCCCGCCGAGGCCGACTTCCAGAATCACCACGTCCAGCTGCGCCTGCTTAAACAACCACAGTGCCGACAGAGTGCCGTATTCAAAATAGGTTAATGAAATTTCACCGCGCGCGGCTTCAATTTCCGCGAAAGAGGCAGTATGTGCTGATTCCGGCAGCTCGCGGTTTTGCACACGCACCCGCTCGGTATACCGCACGAGGTGTGGAGAGCTGTAAACACCAACCTTATAGCCTGCTGCCATCAGGACAGATTCCAGCGTGCGACACGTCGTGCCTTTACCGTTCGTTCCGGCAACGGTGAACACAAACGGCGCTGGTTTCAGTACGTCGAGACGCGCGGCAACCTGGCTTACGCGCTCAAGCCCCATATCGATGGTTTTACTGTGCAGGTTTTCCAGATAAGAAAGCCACGCGGCCAGGGGCGACGTGGCTTGGGGAATGCTTTTATTTTCCATGATGCCCGGTCATTAACAGTTGAGAAAGCAAAAGGGCAGCGCCATCCGGCCCTGCCCTTTTCAGTTATCAGGCCTCGGGTTCCTGATCCGGTACCACCACGCCTTCGCGCGGCTCATCCGGGTTCGGCGCTGGCAGATTCATCAGCTTCGCCAGGATGCTTGCCAGTTTCAGGCGCATCTCCGGACGGCGGACGATCATGTCGATAGCGCCTTTCTCGATGAGGAACTCACTGCGCTGGAAGCCCGGCGGCAGTTTTTCACGTACGGTCTGTTCGATAACGCGTGGACCCGCAAAACCGATCAGCGCTTTCGGCTCAGCGATGTTCAGATCGCCCAGCATGGCAAAGCTTGCGGAAACGCCACCCATCGTCGGGTCGGTCAGCACGGAGATGTACGGCAAACCGCGCTCCTGCATTTTCGCCAGCGCAGCAGAGGTTTTCGCCATCTGCATCAGCGACATCAGCGCTTCCTGCATACGTGCACCACCGGAGGCGGAGAAGCAGATCAGCGGGCAGTTGTCTTCCAGCGCCTGCTCAACGGCACGCACGAAGCGCGCACCCACGACAGAGCCCATTGAGCCACCCATAAAGGAGAACTCAAACGCGGCAGCCACCACCGGCATCGTGTGCAGGGTGCCTTTCATGACGATCAGCGCGTCTTTCTCGCCGGTCTCTCTCTGTGCAGAGGCCAGACGGTCTTTGTATTTTTTGGAATCACGGAACTTCAGCACGTCTTTTGGCTCAAGCTCGCTACCCAGTTCTACCAGAGAACCTTCGTCCAGCAGGCTATGCAGGCGATTACGCGCCGTCATACGCATGTGGTGGTCACACTTCGGACACACCTCAAGATTGCGTTCCAGCTCTGCGCGGTACAGAACCTGGCCGCAGCTATCACACTTCGTCCATACCCCTTCAGGAATGCTCGCTTTACGAGTCGGGGTTATGTTGCTTTTAATTCGTTCAATCCAGCTCATTGATAACCTTTCTGCCTGAACCTGGTCGTATGCCAGTTTTGCTATAAGAGGCGAATAATGCCATTTTTGCCTCCAACAGACCATGAATGTTGCACATTAAAACATAACAGCCCGAAACTTTGGATAAAAAAGTGGTCGAACCGCCAGTATGCATTTACTTCGCTTGCTTTGCTGCCGCACGTCGGTGACGAATAATCTCAATAACGCCAGGCAGTACCGAAAGCACAATAATCGCTACAATCAGTAACTTAAGGTTTTCCTGGACCACCGGGAGATCGCCAAACAGGTAGCCGGCATAGGTAAACAGCAGCACCCACAGCAGCGCGCCAACAACGTTATATGCCGCAAAGTGACGATAGGACATATGCCCCATTCCCGCCACAAACGGTGCAAATGTACGCACAATAGGCACAAAACGGGCAAGGATAATGGTTTTGCCGCCATGGCGTTCATAGAACGCATGGGTTTTATCGAGATAGCTGCGACGGAAAATTTTCGAGTCCGGATTGCTGAAAAGCCGCTCACCAAACACCCGTCCAATCGTGTAGTTCACCGCATCACCAATAATCGCGGCGATAACCATCAACACAACCATCAGATGCACATTCAAATCGTTAGTCGGTAACGCGGATAACGCGCCGGCCACGAACAGCAGTGAATCCCCCGGCAGGAACGGGGTGACAACCAGACCGGTTTCACAGAACAGAATGAGGAACAGAATAGCGTAAACCCAGACGCCGTACTGCGCGACCAGCTCCGCCAGGTGAACATCAATATGCAGGATGAAATCAATCAAAAAACGTATTACGTCCATTTTGTCTAAGCCTTAATTGCACCTTTGATTAGTCCGCTAAAAACAGCGGGCCCATTGGCGGTTTCGGCAGGTCAAACCGATCCGGATAGTCTACCGAGACCAGATACAGCCCTTCCGCTTTCGCCGTGGCTGCCGCAAGCGTTCTGTCCTTCGCTGCCAGCAGTTCTGCAATCCAGCTCTCCGGCTGGTGTCCGGCACCCACTTCCATCAGGCTGCCCACAATATTCCGCACCATATGATGTACAAAGGCATTGGCTTTGATATCCACCACCACATACGCGCCATAACGGCTGACGTTTATGTGCATGACATTACGCCACGGCGTACGGGACTGGCACTGCACCGCACGGAACGAGGTAAAGTCATTTTCACCAATCAGACACTGCGCCGCACGATGCATACGTTCAGCATCAAGCGGTTCATAAAAATGCGTCACGCCCTGGCTTAACACCGCCGGACGCAGACGCTGATTGTAGATGACATAGCGGTAACGGCGCGCGGTGGCGCTGAAACGCGCATGAAAATCATCGGGAACATCTTTAACCCAACGAACCGCAATGTCTCCAGGTAAATTCGCATTCACCCCCAGCGTCCATGCAGCGTCCTTTCGCACGGCGGTGGTTTCAAAATGAACCACCTGCCCCGTGCCGTGAACGCCGGCATCCGTACGCCCGGCACAGAAAACGCTTATCGGTTCGTTCGCCACCTGAGAGAGCGCTTTTTCCAGTTTTTCCTGGACGCTGCGCACCTCATTTTGACGCTGCCAGCCATAATACTTACTGCCATCGTACTCAATACCGAGGGCAATTTTATGAACAGGCTTGTGATCCACGTCTGACATCAGTACAGGTACTCCTGCACGAGTTTCTCCGCAATTTTCACCGCCATCAGCGCGCCGCCAAAGCGAACGTTATCGGCAACTGACCAGAACTGGATCTGCTCAGGCATTCCGTAATCGTTACGCACGCAGCCAACAGACAGATGTGCACTACCGGTCGCATCACCAACCTGCGTCGGGAACTCACTCTCTTCGGAGAGGGCGATATCCTCACCACGACCAAACGCGTCACGCGCTTCTTCTGCGGCGAGCGGGCGCAGCGCTTCAAAACCGACCATCTGCGCGTGGCCGTAGAAGACAGGAGACTGCACGCAGCTGGCAGAGATCATCAGGCCATCATCCTGCAGGATTTTGCGGACTTCATCGACAATACGGCGCTCTTCGCGCACGCTGCCTTCGCGATCCGGCAGCAGTGGCAGCATGTTAAACGCCAGCTGGCGACCAAAATAGTCGTCTTCATCAATCGGAACGCCGCTCAGCAATTTCGCGCTCTGCCCGGCCAGCGCGTTAACCGCTTGCTTGCCGTTGGCAGACGCAGACAGCAGGCTGGTGACGAAGATACGCGACAGGCCGCCTTCGTCGATCAGCGGTTTCAGCGCGGTAAGCAGCTGACTGGTCAGGCTGTTCGGTACGGCGATAACGTTGCGGTTACGGTAGTCTGCCAGCACAAACGGGTTCACATCCGGCACCACCAGCGGCACATCCGGCTCAAGCGCGAACAGGCCGCTTAAATCAATCACCAGACAACCCGAGTTGGTGGCCTCTTCAATGTAAGACGCCGTAGCCTCAGCACCGGCTGCAAAAAACGCCAGCTGCGCCTGAGTCCAGTCGAACCCGGCCGCATCCTGAACCATGACAGATTTACCGCCAAAACGCAGATGTTCACCCGCGCTATCTGTACGCGCCAGCGCATAGATATCACCCACCGGGAACTGACGCTCAGCAAGGGTTTCGAGCAGGGCTTCACCCACGGCACCCGTGGCACCTAAAATGGCAATGTTCCAGCCTTCAGACATGGTGGTTTACTCCAGAAATAAAAAAGCGTCCCTGTCGGAGTATCCAACAGGGAGCATTAAGAAGACATTAATGTGCCGGGTGATGAACAGCGTTAAAACCCAGTTTATGCAGCTGCGTCGCAGCCGTTGCGTCATCGCAAATCACATACAGGGAAGACCACTCGCGGCGCTCAACATAGTTCTTGCGCAGCTTATCAAACTCACCCGGAATACCCGCCACTTTACGCAGCAGCGCGTCATCGCGGCGCACATCATACACCAAATGGACCAGTCGTTTCAGCGTTGCCTGATCGAGTGGCCCGTGCAGGGTAATGCGGCCAAACTCAGGGGCAGGTAGTAAGGTATCCAGCGCCACCTGCTGTGGATGGCCGATAAAGGCGCTATAGGCCTCAAAGACCTGCGTCGTGCCGCGGGCTTTTCCTTCAAGGGTATAACCGGCAATATGCGCCGTTGCGACGTCCACCTTGTTAAGCAGCGCAACGTTAAGCTCCGGCTCCGGCTCCCAGACGTCCAGCACCACGCTAAGCGCTTGCCCTTCGTCCAGACATTTCAGCAGCGCAAGGTTATCGACCACCGGGCCCCGGCAGGCATTTATCAGAATAGTGCCAGGCTTCAGACGACGGATCAGGGCTTCGTCAGCAAGGTGCAGCGACTTATAAGGCCCCTCTTTAAACAGCGGCGTATGGAAAGTGATCACATCGCACTGTGCAACCAGTTCATCTAGCGAACGGAAGTCGCCTTCATCACCGTTGTCTTTACGCGGCGGATCGCACAACAGAGTGCGAATGCCTAACGCCTCAAGACGTTTATGCAGGCGCCCGCCCACGTTGCCCACACCAACAATCCCGACGGTACGGTCCTGCAACGCAAAACCGTCGCGCTCTGCCAGCATCAGCAGGGAGGAGAAAACATATTCCACGACCGCAATGGCGTTGCAGCCCGGCGCGGCTGAAAAACCGATCCCCGCCTGCTTAAGCCATTTATCATCCACATGATCCGTCCCTGCCGTTGCGGTCCCGACAAATTTCACCGCTTTGCCGGAGAGCAACGCCTCATTTACTTTGGTTACCGAGCGCACCATCAGCGCGTCTGCATCATCCAGCTCGTTTACCGGGATCGGCCGACCCGGGACAGCCTTAACGTTGCCGAGGCGGCTAAAGAGCTCGCGGGCATAAGGCATATTTTCATCAACGAGGATTTTCACGTCTGAGTACCTGTTTGAGAGGAAGAAAACCCATCAAGTGTGCCATAATCTGGCCGCCAGGCATATACGTCTGCCAGGTTTACGCTGAGTTTTGACTTTAAGGATTTTTGACGATGCAGCCCATTTCAGGTACGCCGCCGCGCCCTCCGGGTGAAGGCCCTGTCACACCAAACGTTGCAGGCGAACAACCGCTATCCACACAACAGCGCACCGTGCTGGAGCGACTGATCACGCGTCTGATCGCGCTGACGTCGCAGCAAAACGCGGAAGTCTGGGCTGGGGTAAAGCACGATTTAGGTGTCAGGAACGACGCACCTTTGCAGTCGCGCCATTTCCCTGCTGCCGAGCAAAACCTGAACCAGCGGATTGATACTGCACAGCAGAATCACAGCACACGCCAGATTGTCTCGCAGCTGACCGAGCTGTTGGGCCAGGGAAATAACCGCCAGGCGGTGAGTGATTTTATTCGCCAGCAGTTTGGTCAGACCGCCCTGAGCCAGCTGACCCCGGAACAGCTCAAAACCGTACTGACGCTGCTGCAAACCAATCAGCTGTCAATTCCACAGCCTCAGCAACGCCCTGCGACCGAGCGTCCGCTGCTGCCTGCCGAGCACAACACGCTCAAGCAGATGGTGACCAAGCTGGCCGCCGCCACCGGCGAACCGACGAAGCTTATCTGGCAATCAATGCTGGAACTCTCCGGCGTAAAAGCGGGCGAGCTGATCCCGGCGAAACAGTTTACGCATCTGGTGACCTGGCTACAGGCGCGTCAGACGCTCAGCACCCAAACCGCTCCAACCCTGCACACGGTTCAGGCGGCACTTAAGCAGCCGCTGGAGCCGAACGAATTTGACGCCATTCGTGATTACGCCCAGCAAACCTGGCAGGCCACACCGCAAACGGTACTGACCACCGCGCAGGTGCAGGATGTGCTCAATCAGATTTTTGTTCGCCGCGCCGAACGCGAAGGGGGCGTGCCGGAAGCACGAAACATTCAGCCAATCTACAATCCGCTGTTTGCGCCGGTGGTGGAAACGTTCAGAACCCTCTCTGCCCGTCCAGGGTTGATGTTTATTGCGTTAATGATTGCACTGGCGATTTTCTGGCTGGTCGCATAACGGTTTCGCCCGGTGGCGCTACGCCTGCCGGGCCGACAGCACACCGGGGAAGGCTTGCCGCCCCGGCACTTAACCGCTAAGACTGACGAAACGCCACCAGCGTCACCACAATGCCCACAACCGCTGCAACCGCGCCCGCCAGGAAAACAGACGGATACCCGAACGATGTCGCTAACAGACCTGCCAGCGGCCCGGTTACCCCGTATGAGATATCCTGAAACGCCGCATAGCCGCCAAGCGCCGTGCCACGCACCTGCGGGGCGACACGTTTTACCACCTCCACACCCAGCGCCGGGAAAATAAGCGAACATCCGCAGCCGGTCAACGCCGCGCCTAACAACGCTACGGACGCAACGGGTGCACTCCACAGTAACAGCAAACCCAGGGTTTCAATCACCAGTGACGCCACTGCAACCTTCACGCCGCCAAAACGATCCGGCATCCAGCCGAACAGCACGCGCATTAAGACAAATGCGCCACCAAAGGCGGTCAGCGTAAAACCTGCCATCGCCCAGCCGCGGCTCATAAAGTAGAGCGAGACGAACGTACCGATTACCGCAAAACCGACGCCCTGCAGGGCCAGGCCAAGGCCCGGCTGCCAGATTTGACCCACCACGCTCCACAAAGACGGGCGCTCCCCTTTATGGGCAGGGACTTTACGCACCGGACCGTTGAATGCCCATGCCAGCAGAGGCAGCATCAGGGTGGTCGCAGCCAGCGCCGCAAAGCCAAAGTGGCTGTGGATAAGCAACCCGAGCGGGGCGCCTGCGGCAAGCGCGCCATAAATGGCCATGCCATTCCAGGACATGACTTTGCCGGAGCGCGCAGGCCCCACCAGTCCCATACCCCATGTCAGCGTACCGGTCAGGAGCTGGCTTTCACCAAAGCCCAGGATTAAACGCCCCACGATCAGCAGCGCAAATTTATACGCAGCGTCAACCGGCAGAAGAGCGGCCAGCAGCCATGCACCTCCCGCCAGACCACAGGCGAACATGCCCTGTAACGCCGAGCGTTTTGCCCCGTGCTGATCCGCCAGACGTCCGGCATAACCGCGGGTTAATACCGTAGCCAGGAACTGAATACCCACGGCGACGCCGACCATGGTGTTGCCATAGCCCAGCTCCTGATGAACAAACAGCGGGATCACCGGCAGCGGCAGGCCGACGGTCATATAGGTCAGGAACACCGCAAACGCGATGCGAAACAGCGAGACGTTCGCTGAAGAGGTTGTTTCTGTTTGAGTGACTGCAGTCATGCTTTACTCCGAAATGAAGAGTAAGGCGGGGAAAAACCACGCCCCCTCTTCCTGATAACCAGGATTTAGGTGCGTTGGTTGACGTTGAACGCTTACGCATTATCGTGAGGATAATGTTGAGGTAGGAAGTTTGCCTGCGAGATCAGCCGCTTGTCAATGCATAAAAAAAGGGAGCCGTCAGGCTCCCCTTTTGAATCAGTCAGAACTTATGCGTTGTACTTACGCATCACCAGCGTGGCGTTAGTACCGCCGAAACCGAAGCTGTTGGACATGACGGTAGTCAGTGTCGCTTCTTTTGGCTGGGTCACGATGTTCAGACCTGCGGCCTGCTCGTCCATCTCGTCAATGTTGATGCTTGGTGCGATAAAGCCATTTTCCAGCATCAGCAGAGAGTAGATCGCTTCCTGAACGCCAGCAGCACCCAGAGAGTGACCGGTCATGGCTTTGGTCGCAGAGATAGCCGGGCTGTTGTCACCGAACACTTCACGGATCGCACCCAGCTCTTTCACGTCGCCTACCGGAGTAGAGGTACCGTGGGAGTTCAGGTAGTCGATTGGTGTGTCAACGCCGTGCATCGCCATCTTCATGCAGCGCACTGCGCCTTCACCGGATGGAGCCACCATGTCAGCGCCGTCAGACGTTGCACCGTAGCCCACGATCTCAGCGTAGATGTGCGCACCACGCGCCAGCGCGTGCTCCAGCTCTTCAACCACAACCATACCGCCGCCGCCTGCGATAACGAAACCGTCACGGTGCGCATCATAGGTACGGGATGCTTTATCCGGAGTTTCGTTATATTTGGTGGACAGTGCCCCCATTGCGTCGAATTCACAGGCCATTTCCCAGCCCAGTTCTTCGCCGCCGCCAGCAAACACGATATCCTGTTTACCCAGCTGGATCTGCTCAACCGCATTACCGATGCAGTGTGCGGAGGTCGCACAGGCAGAGCTGATGGAGTAGTTAACGCCGTGGATTTTGAACGGGGTCGCCAGGCAAGCGGAAACCGCTGAACCCATGGCTTTAGTCACAACATAAGGACCTACCGCTTTCAGACCACGTGGGCTACGCATTGCGTCGGCACCAAAGACCTGCGCTTTAGATGAGCCACCGGAACCGGCGATCAGACCTACGCGTGGGTTGTTCTGGTAAACTTCCGCGCTCAGACCCGCATCCGCAATCGCTTCCTGCATGGAGAGATAAGCATAAATAGAGGCATCGTTCATGAAACGAACCACTTTACGGTCAATCAAACCGGTGGTGTCCAGTTTGACGTTACCCCATACGTGGCTACGCATACCTGAATCTTTAAACTCTTCAGAGAAAGTGATCCCGGAGCGTCCTTCACGCAGAGATGCCAGGACTTCCTGCTGGTTATTACCGATGCTGGAAACGATGCCCAGGCCAGTAATCACTGCACGTTTCATTCAATACCTCTGTAAGTCGCACTATATTAAGTTTCGAGTCGCACAATAGCGTACACTTGTACGCCGAACAAGTCCGATCAGACATTTTCTGCGGAAATTTGCACCGATGGACGCACATCGTTAAGATCGTGTCACTGCCTGTCAGACGAGTAACTTACGTGAAACAAAACGCTATACAACCCGCCAACCTCGAATTCAACGCTGAGGGTACACCTGTTTCCCGAGATTTTGATGACGTCTACTTTTCTAATGATAACGGACTGGAAGAAACCCGCTATGTTTTCCTCGACGGAAACCAGTTAAACGCCCGTTTCCCCAAGCATCCGCGCAGTCTGTTCGTGGTCGCCGAGAGCGGGTTTGGTACCGGTCTGAATTTTCTCACCCTCTGGCAGATGTTCGATCAGTTTCACGCTGCTCACCCTGACGCTACACTGCAAAGATTACATTTCATCAGTTTTGAAAAATTTCCGCTCACCGCGCATGACCTTCGTCTCGCCCATCAACACTGGCCGGAACTTGCGCCATGGGCGGAGCAGCTTCAGGCGCAGTGGCCGCCGCACCTCGGCGGTTGCCATCGTCTTCTGCTGGCCGGCGGGCGCGTCACGCTGGATCTGTGGCTCGGCGACATCAATGATCTGACCGATAAGCTTGATGATTCGATGAACCAGAAAGTGGACGCATGGTTCCTCGATGGTTTTGCCCCCGCCAAGAATCCGGACATGTGGAGCCAGCATCTGTTTAACGCAATGGCACGCCTGGCGCGTCCTGGCGCAACGCTCGCGACCTTCACCTCGGCAGGCTTTGTCCGCCGCGGATTGCAGGAGGCCGGCTTTACCATGCAAAAGACCAAAGGTTTTGGTCGCAAGCGCGACATGCTGGTCGGAAGAATGGATCAGACGCTGGAGATCCCCGCTCAGACGCCCTGGTTTTCACGCAGCGCCAGCACATCACGAGAGGTAGCAATTGTCGGCGGCGGGATTGCCAGCGCCCTGCTTTCGCTCGCGCTTTTACACCGTGGCTGGCAGGTAACGCTCTACTGCGCCGACGACGCGCCGGCAAAGGGCGCTTCCGGCAACCGCCAGGGGGCGCTCTACCCACTGTTAAGCGCTCACGATCCGGCGCTGAGCCAGTTTTTCCCGGTAGCCTTTACCTTTGCCCGGCGCCTGTATGATGCCCTGCCTGTGGCGTTTGACCACGACTGGTGTGGCGTTACGCAACTGGGCTGGGATGAGAAGAGCCAGCAAAAAATCGCGCACATGTTGTCGCTGGGTCTGCCGCTCGAAATTGCCCGGGCGGTGAATGCGCAGCAGATAACCGAAACCGCGGGCGTCGATACGGGCTGCGACGGTATCCACTATCCGCTCGGTGGCTGGCTGTGTCCGGCAGATCTGACGACGGCAGCCATTGCGCTGGCGCAGTCGCGCGGGTTGACGGTGCACTATTCCCGCCAGGTCGCCTCACTTCACCACACGGAGCACTGGAACCTGCATTTCACCACCGGCGAAGAGGCGCAGCATACCTGCGTAGTGCTGGCCAACGGTCACCCTATCAGCCAGTTCAACCAGACGGAAAAGCTGCCGCTTTACCCTGTCGGCGGCCAGGTCAGCCATATCCCCACCTCGCCAGCGCTGGAAAAACTGCAGCAGGTACTCTGCTACGACGGCTATCTGACGCCACAAAATCCGTCCAACGGCCACCACTGCATTGGTGCCAGCTACCATCGCGGTGAGACCGACATGCGCTACAGCGAAGACGATCAGCAGCAAAATCGCCAGCGCCTGCTCAACTGCTTCCCGCAGGCCGACTGGGCAAAAGAGGTTGATATCAGCGCCGGTGACGCGCGCTGTGGCGTACGCTGCGCCACCCGGGACCATCTGCCGATGGCGGGAAATGTGCCTGACTATGAAGCAACGCTTGAGGCCTATCAGGATCTTGCTGAAAACCGTGATACCGCGGTGAGTGCGCCAGTTTATCCGCAGCTGTTTATGCTCGGGGGGCTCGGTTCACGGGGATTGTGCTCAGCGCCGTTGCTGGCCGAAGTGCTGGCGGCACAGATGAGTGATGAGCCCGTTCCGCTGGACAGCGTTACGCTTGCGGGGCTCAATCCCAACCGTTTGTGGGTACGGAAGTTACTGAAAGGAAAAAGGGTGAAGTAACGTGCGGGCCGATGTCCTCCCTCTCCCACCGGGAAAGGGAGGAGAAATGACTACCTGGCTTTTGCCTGCTGGAACAGGGTGTCCCACATACCCAGCACTAATGACTGGTCACGCGGAGAGAGTTCCCCTGCCTGGATCGCTTTCTCCAGGCTGCGGCTCACTTCATCATGAATGGCCTCGGCAGAGTGATCGTCCCCTGCTTCCAGCTCAGCGACAGCCAGCGTCAGGTGACCACGCAGATAACCGCTGGCGAACAGCTCATCATCACTGGCGTGTTCCACCATGTCATCAATTAACGCCAGAATGCGTGATTCAAATTCTGCGATCATCTTCTTTCCTCTGTTAAAGATCTTCCGGCCAAGGGAAGCATTCCGCCGTGATCTCCGGCGTGTGGTAATAATTCTGTAAGGCCTCGATCAGGCGCGCCGGGCGTTCCGGGATGCCTTTCTCAAGATACTCCATCACCTGCGCATGAACGCGGCGCTGGAAGACAATACGGTCTGGCTCGACCTCTCCTTCGAGGTTGTCACAGCTGACGTTGAACGGGAAACCTGCCGCCACACAGAATAACCATTCCAGCGCCTGCGGTTTCACCTCCACATCTTCAAACTGGCTCTGCGTGGCGGCGTCACGGCCGTCCGGACAATACCAGTAGCCGAAGTCCACCTGCTCACGACGCGCTTTCCCCGCTATACACCAGTGCGAAATCTCGTGTAACCCGCTGGCGTAAAAGCCGTGCGCGAACACGATACGGTTATACGGCACCTCCGCATCAGCAGGAAGATAGATCGGTTCGTCGTCGCCTTTAATCAGACGGGTATTAAAATCATCAGCAAAACAGCCATCAAAAATCTCAATCAGCTGTTCGTATTTATGGGTTGTGTTCATTAATTCATTCCCAGCCAGGTGAGGATCTCTTGTCCATGGCTGTCATAAAGCAGTTTGGCACTCATGACCGCTGAGACGACAACAATCATCGGGCGAATGAGCTTCTGTCCTTTGCTTAATACCAGACGCGAGCCCGCACGTGCGCCTAAAAACTGCCCTGCCATCATCACAAACCCGGTTGCCCAGATAACTTTGCCACCAATGATAAACAGCAGCAGGCCGCCGACGTTTGACGTCGCATTGAGCACTTTGGCGTGGGCGGTGGATTTAGCGAGATTAAAGCCGGCCAGCGTCACGAACGCAAGGGCATAGAACGAGCCTGCTCCGGGGCCAAAGAAGCCATCGTAAAACCCGACGCAGCCACCCGCGATAAGAGCGAACGGCAGGCCATGCAGACGACGCTGCCGGTCTTCTTCCCCGAGCTTTGGCATCAACAAAAAGTAGAGACCGATGCAGATAACCAGAATGGGGAGGATCTGGCGCAAAATATCGGACTGTACATGCTGAACCAGCAGTGCACCCGAAGTCGAGCCAATAAAGGTCATCAGAATATTGAGCTTCTGGTCAGCCAGACTGACGACCTTACGGCGAATAAAATAGAGCGACGCGGAGAGCGAGCCACCGCAGGCCTGAAGCTTGTTAGTGGCGAGTGCCTGTGCCGGGCTCATGCCCGCGGCCAGCAGCGCCGGTACGGTTAACAAACCGCCGCCGCCCGCCAGAGCATCAATAAACCCGGCCAGCATCGCCACAAAGAAAAGCACCACCAGCAGAAGCGGCGACACCATAAACAGTTCGACGAAATTATCCATTAAAGTACATGCTCATCCAGTAGCGCCTGGCAGGAAGGCGGCAACGGAGGCGGTGTCTTCTTCTCAGGCTTAGAGGTTCCAGGTTTTGCCGGCTCAAACCAGCTCTGCAGTTCCGCACCACAGCCATCGCCTGGCGGGGGTAACGGCTGATCTTCACATTCCAGGCTGTTTGCCGGGCAGCGCAGACGAACGTGCATATGTGCACGATGCTGGAACCACGGACGCACTTTACGCAGCCAGTCGCGATCGGTGCCAGCATCCAGGCAGAGTTGCTGCTTGATGGCCGGGTTCACGAAAATCCGCGTGACATCGTTATCTTTCGCCGCCAGCTTAATCATGCTGAAGACGTCCTGCGTCCACAACGATGGCACGACGTTTTTACCGTCGCGCGCCACCAGATCCAGCGCCTGCGGTTTCAGCAACTGGGCTGAACTCCAGCGCGCTTTCGGCAGTTGCAGGAAGATATCGACATCGAGACCGGTCTGGTGACTGGCGTGTCCGCCGTTGAACCGACCGCCGGCAGGCATCCCCATATCGCCAATCAGCATCGTGCCCAGCCCCAGGTTATGCACCTGGTTTCCCAGACGCTGGATAAACAGCACCAGGTCCGGATGGCCAAAATAACGACGCTGGTCGGTACGCATCACCTGATAGGTATCGGACTGCAGCGGAAGTTCCTGTGCCCCAACGATACAGCCGTTCGAGAACGCGCCAATAGACTGCGCGCTGCCCGCCACAGGATGAGTAATTTTCTGCCATGGCGTCGCGGCCAGACTGGCTCCACTGGCAAGCAGTGCCAGCAGAGCAATGACGGTTTTTTTCATGTTTACCAGCGTGGAATGGTGGTCGTCACATCCGCATTCTGCGCACGCTGGCGCAGGAAGTGATCCATCAGTACGATCGCCAGCATCGCTTCTGCGATCGGCACCGCACGGATCCCCACACAGGGATCGTGACGTCCTTTAGTGATCATCTCAACTTCTTCGCCAGAGCGGTTAATCGTGTGGCCTGGCACGGTAATGCTGGAGGTCGGTTTCAGCGCAATATTGGCAATAATCTGCTGACCACTGCTGATACCGCCGAGGATGCCGCCCGCGTGGTTGCTCTGGAAACCGTCTTTGGTGATTTCGTCGCGGTTCTGGCTGCCCCGCAGCGCAACGACGTCAAAACCGTCGCCAATTTCTACGCCCTTCACCGCGTTGATGCTCATCAGCGCGTGAGCGATGTCCGCATCCAGACGGTCAAATACCGGTTCACCCCAGCCTGGCGGTACGCCATCAGCCACGACGGTGACTTTGGCACCAATGGAGTCGCCCTCTTTTTTCAGGCCACGCATCAGTTCGTCCAGCGCTTCCAGCTTATCTGCATCGGCACAGAAGAACGGATTTTGCTCGACCAGATCCCAGTCTTTGATAGCCAGTGGAATATCGCCCATCTGGGTCAGACAGCCGCGGATCACAATGCCAAATTTCTGCTGCAGGTATTTTTTGGCGATAGCCCCTGCCGCAACGCGCATCGCGGTTTCACGGGCAGACGAACGTCCGCCGCCGCGATAATCACGGAAGCCATATTTTTGTTCGTAGGTGTAATCAGCATGTCCAGGACGGAACACATCTTTGATGGCGCCGTAATCCTGCGAGCGCTGATCGGTATTTTCAATCAGCAACCCGATGCTGGTGCCGGTGGTGCGGCCTTCGAAAACGCCGGAAAGAATTTTGACCTGGTCCGGCTCGCGACGCTGCGTGGTGTAGCGAGAAGTCCCCGGACGACGACGGTCGAGGTCGTGCTGTAAATCGGCTTCGGTCAGTTCGATGCCTGGCGGTACGCCGTCAACGATACAGCCCAGTGCCAGCCCGTGCGATTCACCAAAGGTGGTCACCCGGAATAATTGTCCAATACTGTTTCCTGCCATCACGGCTCCGATGTCGTTATTTGTGTTTGAGCGTTGTGAAACGGGCCGAAGCCCGCTGGATTAATCTTTGTAAATGCTGAAGTATTCGCGCGCGTCAAGCAGCTGCGCTTTGGTCAGCATAAAGACGCCGTCACCGCCGTTATCGAACTCGAGCCAGGTGAACGGCACATCCGGGTACTGCTCTATCAGATGTACCATGCTGTTGCCCACTTCACAAATCAGAACACCGTCGTCGGTCAGATAATCCGGCGCGCAGGCCAGAATGCGACGGGTAAGCTTCAGGCCATCAGAGCCTGACGCCAGACCCAGCTCCGGCTCGTGGCGATATTCGTTTGGCAGATCGGACATGTCTTCCGCATCAACATACGGCGGGTTGGTAACGATCAGATCGTACTGCAGCGTTGGCAGATCGCGGAACAGATCGGAGCGGATTGGCGTAACGTGATGGATCAGACCGTGCTCTTCAATATTGTGCTCGGTCACAGCCAGCGCATCGGTGGAGATATCCACGGCATCCACTTCCGCTTCCGGGAAGGCGTACGCACAGGCAATCGCGATACAGCCGCTGCCGGTACACATATCAAGGATATGCTCTGGCTGATGGTTAATCAGGCCTTCAAAGTGGTTGTTGATCAGTTCGCCAATCGGCGAGCGCGGCACCAGAACGCGTTCATCAACATAGAACTCGTGACCACAGAACCAGGCTTTGTTGGTCAGATAGGCAACCGGAATGCGCTCGTTAACGCGGCGGATAACACGCTCCACGATACGGTGCTTTTCGCTGGAGGTCAGGCGTGCGGTACGCATGTCTTCCGGAATATCGAGCGGCAGGTAGAGGGACGGCAGCACCAGTTGAACGGCCTCATCCCACGGGTTATCGGTACCGTGCCCGTACCAGATATTTGCGGCGCTGAAGCGGCTAACCGACCAGCGCAACATGTCCTGTATGGTATGCAGCTCGTTTACTGCTTCATCGACAAAAATTTTATCCACTCTTTCCTCCAGGGCATGCTCGCATAATTTTCGGCGGCTAGTTTGCCATGAAGACGGCGATAAATCAGCAATGACGCGTCGCGCTTGAGGTTAAAAAATGCGTTTAGTCGGGTACACTGTCGGAAATACGAGATGAGAATGACCCATGAAAAAGAAAACATCCCTTAGCGAGGAGGATCAGGCGCTCTTCCGTCAGCTGATGACCGGGACGCGTCAAATCAAGCAGGACATCATTGTCCACCGTCCGATGCGCAAAAAAATCACGGAAGTCCCGGTCAAGCGATTGCTCCAGGAGCAGGCGGATAATAGCCACTATTTTTCAGATGAATTTCAGCCGCTGCTCAATACGCAGGGCGCGGTGAAGTACGTAAGGGAAGATGTCAGCCACTTTGAGCTGAAAAAGTTACGCCGGGGGGATTACTCGCCCGAGCTGTTTCTTGATCTGCACGGTTTGACGCAGATGCAGGCGAAGCAGGAGCTGGGCGCGTTAATTGCCGCCTGTCGTCGCGAACATGTTTTCTGCGCCTGCGTGATGCACGGCCACGGCAAACATATCCTGAAGCAACAAACACCGCTGTGGCTGGCTCAGCATCCCCACGTGATGGCGTTTCATCAGGCACCCAAAGAGTACGGCGGAGATGCCGCATTACTGGTGTTGATTGAAGTAGAAGAGTGGCAGCCGCCAGAATTACCCTGACAGGACGGCGGGAGGCATGTTCTGCTCCCCGCCATATCGCACGTCACATCAGATAGCTTTTGCCATCTTCAGATTGCACGGACTCATTTGCCAGTTGAAGACCCCTTTGCCCGTTTCGTCGAGAGCGACGTTGGCAATGGCGGAAGTCGTGAACATCGGCGGCGTCTCGCCCGGGCACAGCTCAGATACCAGATAGCCAACGAGTGGCAGGTGGGAAATGAGCAGCGCGGAAGCGACACCTTCATTGCACAGCGCCTGAAGATAAGCGCTGACAAGGCCGACATCACCGCACGGGGTGAGTTCCGGGAGAACATCCACACTGGCTGGCAGGTTCATACACTCCCCCACCACTTCCAGCGTCTGTTCTGCACGCAGGAACGGACTCACCAGAACGCGTTCGATGTCCACTTTTTGACCTTTAAGCCAGGTCGCCATCAGACGAGATTCGTCGCAGCCACAGACGGTCAAAGGACGTACTGAGTCACTGGCGGCATCGAGTGCCGCGTCGCCGTGACGCATGATAAAAACTTGCATATTGCACCGCTTTTGTTAACCAGAATCACCGGCGTTGACTACCCGCGATTACCGCTCCGAGGTAGAAAACCCGATGGTCGGGCATTGTGCCTGATCCATTCGGTGAATGAAACGCTGTTTTTTACCTCAATGGCGTAAGTATAGTCAATCTCTGTTTACAAAATCGCCAAAACAGGTTCATACACTTCAGGATTTACCCTTTTTTGACCTCAACTTACGAGGACAGTTTCCCTTGAAGGCCAAAATGTCTGGCCCCGTTCCGCCATCTGCAATAAATCGTCACACGGTGTAAACCGCGGACCGTATTGCGAGGCCAGACGTTGCAGGATTGCAACCACTTCACCCGCACCGAGAGTGTCCATGTAACGGAACGGGCCGCCGAGGAACGGCGGGAAACCAATGCCAAATACCGCACCGATGTCACCATCGCGCGCGCTTTTAATCACCTGCTCACCAAAGCAGCGTGCCGCTTCATTAAGCATCATCATCACACAGCGTTCAGCACACTGAACGGGTGACAGTTTTCCCTGACCGGTTGTCGGAATAAGCCCATAAACCGAAGGGTCGACCTGTTTCTTGCTTTTACGCCCTTTCGCGCCGTAAAGATAGAAACCGCGTTCATTTTTTCTGCCTTTGCGATCGTCCTTCAAAATTGCAGAAACAATGTTTGCAGGCGGGCTAAAACGATCTCCATAAGCATCTTCCAGCACAGGTATAATTTTAGTGCCGGTGTCAATTCCCACCTCATCCAAAAGTTGGATTGGGCCAACGGGGAACCCAAACTTCACCAGCGCCTCGTCGACGTGTTCGATCTTCTCCCCTTCCGTCAGCAGCCGCATCGCTTCATTTATATAAGGCGCCAGAATGCGGTTAACATAAAAGCCGGCTTTGTCCGCCACCACTATCGGTGTCTTACCCTGCATTTTGGCCAGTTTAACCACGGTAGCAACGGTTTGCGGGCTGGTGCTGGCGTGCGGGATAACTTCCACCAGCGGCATTTTTTCAACCGGACTGAAATAGTGCAGGCCAATCACCTGCTCCGGACGCTGGGCTCTGGCCGCAATATCGCCAATGGGCAATGACGAGGTGTTCGACGCAAAAATGGTATGGGGTGCGCAATGTTGCTCAACGTCAGCCACCATCTGCTGCTTAAGCGCCAGGTCTTCAAACACCGCTTCAATCACCAGATCGCGATGGGCAAAACCGCTGTAGTCTGTCGTGCCGGAGATCAGTGCCAGGGTTTTATCACGCTCATTGGCCTTGATATGGCGGCGTTTAACCTTTTGATCAAGGTTCTGCCAGCTGTACTGCAGCGCGTGATTGATTCCCTTCGCATTGATGTCTTTGATACGTACAGGCAATTTGCCTTTGCTGGCGGTAACAAAAGATATTCCGCCCCCCATCAGCCCGCCACCCAGTACGCCAATGGCATGCAGCGGGGCAGGCTGCGCCTCGCTGCCGGGGTCTTTTTTTACCTCTGTACTGGCAAAAAAGATGTTACGCAGCGCCTGAGACTGCGGCGTCATCGCCAGCTCGCCAAAGGCTTTTGCTTCTGCGGCATAGCCGCTGCTGCTGCCCTGAGATAAACCCACTTCAATAACCTCAAGGATACGTTTCGCCGCCGGGTAGTTACCTTTGGTTTTTTGTTCGGTTTTCTTGCCCGCCATGCTGAACAGGAGTGTGCGGCCCAGTGGCCCGGCCAGCACGCGCTCACGCACCGGCAGAGGACGTTTTGCCTGCCGTCCTTTGAGCGCCAGTTCAACCGCCGCCTCAAGCAAAATGGCGTGAGGAACCACCTCGTCGACCAGGCCGGCTTTCAGCGCCTGACGGGCACGCAGTTGTTTGCCGGTTAATATCATTTCCAGCGCAGTGCTGACCCCAACCAGACGCGGCAGACGCTGCGTCCCGCCGGAGCCTGGCAGGAGGCCTAACTGTACTTCAGGCAGGCCCAGAACGGTTTTCGCATCGTCGGTACAAATGCGGCTGTGACAGGCCAACGCCAGCTCCAGCCCACCGCCCAGACAGGCACCGTGGATCGCCGCGATGACCGGGATAGACAGCGCATGGATCTCCGCCATGACCTGTTGCCCCTGACGCGCCAGCTCTTCGGCTTCCTGAGCGTTTTGCGCCCGGGCAATCATGTTGATATCGGCTCCGGCAATAAAGTTGTCCGGTTTCGCCGAGATAAACACCAGGCCGCGAATCGCTTTGTTCTCGCGGATCTGCTTTAGCATCGCGCGCACCTGAACGCCGAACTCGGCTTTCAGGGTGTTCATCTTCTCGTTGGGAACATCGATAGTAATAACGGCGACGTTATCGAGGCGTACCGTCAGATTAAATGCAGATGGCATATCCATTATTCAGCCTCCAGAACCATTGCCGCACCCAGACCACCCGCTGCGCAGGCGGTTACGAGGCCAAAACCACCACCCCGGCGGCGTAACTCATGTAATGTCTGGGTGATCATCCTCGCCCCCGTCGCCGCAAATGGATGACCGTAGGCGATGGAGCCACCCAGGACGTTAAATTTGCTCTGATCCACTTCGCCAGTGGCATGGGCCCGGCCAAGGACATCGCGCGCGAAACGTTCACTCGCCAGCAGTTGTATGTTTGCCAGGGTTTGTGCAGCAAAGGCTTCGTGCATATCAATGAGGGTTAAATCCGCGAGGGTCAGTCCCGCGCGTTCCAGCGCCAGCGGTGTGGACCACGCCGGCCCTAACAACATGTCCTGCCACACATCTATCGCCGTGAAGGCGTAGCTGCGCAGGTAGCCCAGCGGTTTTATGCCCAGCTCTTTGGCACGGGATTCCGTCATCAGGATCACCGCGGCGGCACCGTCCGTCAGCGGAGTACTGTTGGCGGCCGTGACGGTACCGTGTTTGCGGTCAAATGCCGGACGGAGCCTGGCGTAATCCGCCATCGTCGAGCTGCCGCGAATATTGTTATCTTCTGAGAGCGGTTCACGGTATGGCGGGATGTACGCCGTCATGACTTCATCAGCCAGTTTGCCTTCCGACCAGGCTTTCGCCGCCAGCTGATGTGAGCGATGAGCCAGCGCATCCTGCTGCTCACGGGTAATCCCGTAAGTTTTTGCCATCTGCTCGGCGGTATCGCCCATTCTCAGACCGGTGGAATACTCCGCCACTGCGGGCGGTACAGGCATAAGGTCACGCAGGCGTAAGCGTGAGAAAAGTTTGAGTTTCTGACCGACGGTACGGGCTTTGTTGGCGTCAACCAGGATCCGGGCCAGCTTTTTACTGACCCCAATCGGCAGAACCGAAGAGGAGTCCGCCCCGCCGGCGATCCCAGCGCGAATGGTACCTGCCATCAGGCTTTCAGCCACGTTAGCCACCGCCTGGAAACTGGTAGCACATGCCCGGCTGACGCTGTAGGCATCAGTGTGGACGTTCATCCCCGTACCGAGGACGATTTCGCGTGCAATATTGGGTGCTTCAGGCATCTGCACAACCTGGCCAAAAACCAGCTGCTCGATGACCTCAGGCGGAATTTCGCTGCGAGCCAGCATCTCCCCCACCACCATTTTCCCCAGATCGACAGCCGGTATGCCATGAAACGCTGTCGCCTGGCGTGCAAATGGCGTACGTAATCCACTGACAATGGCAATGCGATCGCCCTGACGGGTAATAAGCGGTAACGCCTGACTCATAACCTTCCCCTGTAAAATTTTTTACTCAAACATAAAGTGGTCTGACCTGATAACAGTCTTAACCATTTTTTTACATTCAGCCAATCAGGGAAACGAAAAAGTGCGAGCTAAGGCACAGAGAAGAAAAAGAAAATGTCTCTGCGAAAACAAAAGCAAAACGGTAACCCGAAGGTTACCGTTTTAGTGTGCACCCTCTACTGTGAGAGAGGGGCCAGGATGAGGGCATTACGCCGTTGAGATTAGCGCAGACCCAGCTGGAAAATCAGCGTTTCCGCCTCGCAGGCGAACACAAAGTCGATATCCAGCTTCACGCCGCCGTCCACGTCAGTAAAGGTGGATTTGATTTCGCACGGATCGGATTCGACCTCACGTGCACGTTTGCTCAGCGCGGCCAGGGTTTCTTCCGCTTCGGCGCGGTTGCTGAATACGCGGCTGTAAGAGGCGGTGCAATCGGAGTTGTCCATGATGGTACCAACATCCATACAGCAGCAAACCGGGGTTTCATCAGCACTGCATTTACTCATAGCTCAATTTCCTCTGTATTCGCGCAAGGCGCGAGATAAACACGATGCTGCTATTTTACGCCCCGGGGCTGGCTCTCTCCAGCCGTTAATGGCGCAAAAGCGGATAAGTGACCAATATCACACTAAAAAATGATCTAGAACAAAAATCACCCTTTCAGACGATTCGCAATGGTCACAATTTTGCCAACCAGATCTCGTTTCAAGAAACATGTTTGAAAATATTAATAAACAAACTTGCAACATTCTGGCTGGTCAGACCTATACTCTCGCCACTGGTCTGATTTGTATGTCATACCTCAGACCCTACACTTCGCGCTCCTGTTACGGTATGTAACAATTATTGAATAAAAATAACTCAATGAGGTTATGGTCATGAGCCAGAAAACCCTGTTCAAAAAGACTGCGCTGGCAGTCGCAGTGGCAATCGTCTCTACGTCCGCCTGGTCCGCGGGCTTTCAGTTAAACGAATTTTCTTCCTCTGGCCTTGGCCGTGCGTATTCCGGGGAAGGCGCAATTGCTGATGATGCGGGCAACGCGAGTCGTAACCCTGCACTGATCATGATGTTCGATCGTCCGACCTTCTCTGCTGGTGCAATCTTTGTTGATCCGGGGGTTGATATCTCGGGCCGCTCGCCAACAGGCGCCAGCCTGAAGGCAGACAACATCGCGCCAACAGCCTGGGTGCCAAACCTCCACTTCGTTGCGCCAATTAATGACCAGTTCGGCTGGGGCGCTTCCGTGACGTCTAACTACGGTCTGGCTACCGAGTTTAATAATAACTACGCCGCAGGGGCGTATGGCGGTAAAACCGACCTTGAAACCCTGAACCTGAACCTGAGCGGTGCTTACCGTCTGGACAACCACTGGAGCTTCGGCGTCGGCTTTGATGCGGTTTATGCTAAAGCGAAGATCGAGCGCTACGCGGGTGACCTGGGTAAAGTCGTTGCTGGCTCAGGCGCTCTGCCGCCGATTCCGGGTCTGGCACAGCAGGTTGCAGGTATTCCGGCAGATACCCAGATTGCTTACCTTAAGGGTGACGAATGGGGCTTCGGCTGGAACGCCGGTATCCTTTATGAAATCGATAAAAATAACCGCTACGGTTTAACCTACCGTTCCGAAGTGAAAATTGACTTCGATGGCGATTATAAGAGCAGCCTGCCTTCAGCCTATAACCAGATTCTGGGTAGCTTCGGCCTGCCAATGGGCACCGACGGCCGTACCACTGGCGGTTCTCTGAGCCTGCACTTGCCAGAAATGTGGGAACTGTCGGGTTATAACAAAGTGGCGCCGCAGTGGGCGGTTCACTATAGCCTGACCTATACCAGCTGGAGTCAGTTCCAGGAGCTGAAAGCGACCAACAGCAATGGTGACACGCTCTTCTATAAAGATGAAAGCTTCCGTGATGCCTACCGTATCGCGCTGGGTACCACCTACTATATGGATGACAACTGGACATTCCGTACCGGTATTGCCTTCGATGATAGTCCGGTACCGGCTGACAAGCGTTCCATCTCCATTCCGGACCAGGACCGCTTCTGGCTGAGCGCAGGTGCAACCTATGCCTTCAATAAAGATGCTTCTATCGATGCGGGCATCTCTTACATGCACGGTCAAAAAGTTAACTTTAAGGAGGGGCCGTATGAGTTCTCTTCTGAAGGTAAAGCCTGGCTGTATGGCATGAACTTCAACTACGCGTTCTAATCGCGCAGGGATTAAAAAAGGTGAGCATGGCTCACCTTTTTTCTTTATTCCGGGTCGATATCTTTATTCCGAGTCGATATCTTTTAATTCGTTCTCGATTGCTTTCGCGTTCGGATTCTCTTCCGGCTTCAGCTTGCCGCCATTGGCAATAAAGTCGTGATTTTGGAAGTAAGCTTCGCGGACCATAATATACGGGTCAGAAGACTGACGCAGCAGACCGTCCGAATCAAGCAGTTGCGCACGCGTCTCGATCCCTTCCACCGTCCATTTCCCTACCGACAGCGGCCAGGTCAGCCACGACAGAACCGGATACAGCGTATCCACCATGTCGCCGCCGTCATCACGTACGGTGAAACTGCCGTAGAATGGCAGATGAACATACGGACCATAACCCACGCCATAATGCCCCATCGTACTGCCGAAACGGTGCGGTTGCTCACGCTGAAGTTTAGGGTTCGCCATACCGGCAACATCGATGAAGCCCCCCATCCCCAGCAATGAGTTCAGGAAGAAGCGGGTAAAGTGCACCATACCCTGATACGGATCGCCCTGCAGGAAGTAGTTCACCATCACCGCAGGTTCTTCCAGGTTACTGGTGAAGTTACTCAACCCGTTACGCGCAGGTTGTGGAACATAATCACGCCATGCAACTGCCACCGGGCGAACCACATACGGGTCCAGCACGTTGTAGTTGAAGCTGTACATTGAGCGGTTAAATCCTTCGAGAGGATCGGAGCGTCCCGTTTGCTCTCCAGAGCTGGCGCAGCCCACAAGCATCGTCGCGCCCAGCGCAAGCGCCGACAGCCGAAGTTTCATAAATATCTCCCTGTTCAGTATGGCTATCGTTGATTGCCATCCGTAACGGAGCATGGGTTGCTCCGCCTGTAAACGTGCAAGTGATTGTAACAGCACGTTTACCGATGTCTACGAGCACAATTACGGGCAGTAACCACCGTCACTCTGATCTCAGCATAGCCTGGCTTTTAGAATTCGTTTCGCTGGCAATTTTATAATGTCTTTTAATGAGATGTATCGCCTTTGTTGCCATTGCCGCCAATTTAAGAGCATCCCCACGGGCATTTCATTAAAAGCCGCTACGCTTTATAGAAAGATCATCGTGTTGGAGTGGCTATGAAAGAAGTGGGCGAAGAAAAAATTGGCGAGAGTAATGAGGAAATTGAAATTGAAAGCGAGGAAAAAGAGCGCGGTGAGGAGATAGAAATTAATGAAGATCGCCTTCCTTCCCGTGCGATGGCGATCCATGAACATATCCGACAGGATGGCGAAAAAGAGATGGAGCGTGATGCCATGGCTCTGTTTTGGTCGGCCATCGCGGCAGGCTTGTCGATGGGCGCCTCACTCCTCGCCAAGGGCATATTCCATGTGCAACTGGAAGGGGTACCCGGTGGGTTTTTACTTGAAAATCTCGGCTACACCTTTGGCTTTGTGATTGTCATTATGGCGCGCCAGCAGCTGTTTACTGAAAACACCGTTACCGCCGTTCTCCCGGTGATGCAAAACCCTACCCTCGGTAATTTCGGTTTACTGATGCGTTTATGGAGCGTGGTGCTGCTGGGGAATATCATCGGTACAGGCGTGGCGGCATGGGCATTTGAATATATGCCGATATTCGATGAGCCCACCCGGGATGCCTTCGTGAAAATCGGTATGGACGTAATGAAAAACACGCCGTTCGAAATGTTCTCGAATGCCATCATCTCCGGCTGGATAATCGCGACCATGGTGTGGATGTTTCCTTCCGCGGGCAGTGCCAAAATTGTCGTGATCATATTAATGACCTGGCTGATAGCACTGGCTGACACCACGCACATCGTGGTCGGAACCGTTGAAATCCTCTATCTGGTCTTTAATGGTACGCTTCACTGGAGCGATTTTTTCTGGCCGTTCGCCCTGCCGACGCTGGCAGGCAATATCTGCGGCGGAACGTTTATCTTCGCACTGTTAAGCCATGCGCAAATCCGTAACGACATGTCTAATAAGCGCAAGGCCGAACAGAAAGCGCGGGAAAACGATGATAAATCTGCAAAAAAATCGACCTGAATGGTGACTCTTTGAGCAGTCAGGCGGCGATGAGCTTAACGCAAAGTGTAAATGAGGCTATACTCGTGCCGCCTTGTCCCCTTAGTTAAATGGATATAACGAGCCCCTCCTAAGGGCTAGTTGCAGGTTCGATTCCTGCAGGGGACACCATGCTCTCATCGGCGCGCCGATACACCGGCACAAGGCGAGTGGTTCCGGTAAGATTATCAAATACCTGTTTTTCCGCAGTGATAATTCTCATTCCGGCCTTTCTCAGACGTGACACCTCAGCAGCAATCCGCTGGATCCCAAACCAGAACAGCGCATCAAGCGCGGTTACCTCCAGACCACTTAACAGAGCACGCTTCAGACGTTCCGTGGGGGGCTTAATTTCTTTGGCTATCTGCAGAAAAGGTTCCGCGGTCAATTGTGTCGCTTCCGTTCGCCGTATACGTGTGGACAGATGATATTGAAAAACGTCAGGTACACCGCTCAAATCGGACTTCACGCTCCAGACACAGCCAAACCGCTTCCCGTTAAAAATGACATTCTTCTGGCTGAGCTGCAGTTCATCACGCAACCCGGCAATTAACTGAGGTGTCCGCACGAGCAGCAGGCGGAAAGGCAGCTCAAAGCTGGTAACGTAATCGACATTGGTCAGGGCAATACGCAGACGCGCCTCGGCCCCGGCCTGGATCGCCTTGCACTCGCTTAAAACGTCGGCCCACTGACGGGTAAGACGCGGAGGTTCATTCGCCTCGGTAAATCTGTATTTTTCAATCTGATAATCGATTTGCTCTGTCACCCGCTTTTCCCTGTCAGTCACGTTTTAGCCGCTAAAGAGAATTTAGCAGCACAGGTTATTATGCTCCAGAGGTGATGTGCAGTGATTGAACCCTCATTTATATGGGTTATGTTATTCCGTATTACAATTCCACTGCTTTGCTCCACAGACCCTCTTCTCTTTCAGGCAACCATCATGAAACAAATCACGCTCTCCGATTTGACGCAACAAAGTGAAGCGGCGGCTAACGCCCCGCGTTTACGCGCGCATCGTAACTTTCATCCTGAACTGAGCGACCCGGTTCAGCGACTGGCCATCGCGATGGAACCTGGCACCTATGTTCGCCCTCATCGTCATCCGCATACCTTTGAGCTGTTACTTCCCCTTCGCGGGCGTTTTGTCGTGCTGAATTTTGACGACCAGGGCGTCGTCACCCGTCGCGTCGTATTAGGTGAAGCGTGTATGGCGCTGGAGATGGAGGCGGGAACCTGGCATGCCGTGCTGTCACTGGATCACGGCGGCGTTATTTTTGAAGTTAAACACGGTGGCTATCAACCGGTGGCTGATGAGGATTTCGTTACCTGGGCCCCCGCCGAGGGAGAGCCCGGTACAGCCGCGCTGATGGCATGGTATAAACAGGTACAGCCTGGCGATGCGGCCTGGAAAGCATAGCGACTGCTTTCAAAATATCCAAACAGATGCCGTCGCGCATCTGTTCTGGTTTATAAAAACAGAAAAATCAAAGACCTTTCGAATTGCCGCTTTTTTAATCAAGAACGAGTAATAGCACATACCGTATAAAGGGTGCTACATTATACCGCCCACCCAACGTCAGCAATGGCCAGGCAACGCCGTAAAGATCGGTAAAGCCTGCAACCATGACCTTGTACTACGGTCTAACAGGTACGTGGTTACGCAATGCGTGACTTTCACCGACTTTATATAGGTTCCCATTATTTTGTCACAATCCAAATTCAAACGCGCGTTCCTGCACCCGCGTTACTGGTTCACATGGTTTGGTCTTGGCGTGCTCTGGTTACTGGTTCAGCTTCCTTATCCCGTAATCCGCATTCTGGGCTCCAGGCTTGGCAGCGCATCGCGCCACTTCCTTAAACGTCGTGAGTCTATTGCGCGTAAAAATCTCGAACTTTGCTTTCCACAGTACAATGCGGAACAGCGCGAAAAACTGATTGCTGAAAACTTTAAATCTATCGGCATGGCTCTGCTTGAAACCGGTATGGCATGGTTCTGGTCTGATGAACGTGTTCGTAAATGGTTTGATGTAGAAGGCCTGGATAACCTGAAACGTGCCCAGTTGCAAAACCGCGGCGTGATGGTGGTCGGCGTTCACTTTATGTCTCTGGAACTGGGGGGTCGCGTCATGGGGCTTTGCCAGCCGATGATGGCAACCTACCGTCCGCACAACAGCGCCGTGATGGAATGGGTGCAGACACGTGGTCGTATGCGCTCGAATAAGGCGATGATCAGCCGTAACAACCTGCGCGGCATGGTTGGCGCACTGAAAAAAGGTGAGGCCGTCTGGTTCGCACCGGACCAGGATTATGGCCGTAAAGGCAGTAGCTTCGCTCCGTTCTTTGCGGTGAAAGATGTCGCCACGACCAATGGTACCTTTGTGATTTCACGTCTTTCCGGTGCCTCCATGTTGACCGTCACGATGGTCAGAAAAGCGGATAAATCAGGCTATCGCCTGCATATCTCCCCTGAGATGGCTAACTATCCGGAAAACGAAGGCGAAGCCGCTACGTTCATCAATAAAGTTATCGAAATGGAAATCATGCGTGCGCCTGAGCAATATCTCTGGATGCATCGCCGTTTCAAAACACGCCCTCTTGGCGAAGCCTCGCTGTATATCTAAATTCCAGAAGGTTAGTTTCGTTAAGAAACTAACCTTTTCAATGACCTGTAATCACGCTGTGTACTGTCTTTCTTTGCGTCGCTCAAAGTGAATTTATTGCGTTCTGAAATCAAACTGTCGCCGTTCCACGACACTCGTAAGTGACGGAAATTATTTAAAAAAATCCCTCTTGTCACCCCCCATTTTTAGGCGTACATTAGCGCCGTCTGGCAACAGGAAAGCACAGAATTCTGAGCGGGAGTCAGCGGTATTACGGGAAAAATCTTATTTCCGCTATAAGCCAACTTCAGCTCTCTATAATCAGGTGGACTCTGTTTTTAAATGCGTACCACAAGATACGCGGAGCGATGAAACGTGAAATATTTCTTTATGGGCATTTCGGTGATTGTTTTAGTCTGGGCCGGAACGTTTGCCCTGATGATCTAGTGAAGAACATGCAGTCAAAAAAACAGGAGCCGATGGCTCCTGTTTTTTTATGTCATGATGACGCGTGATGTTCGGTGACGCTTTTCGATGAGAGAAGTCCGTCGGCGCGGAACATACTCTTGATGCCCCTCACCGCCTGCCGGATGCGGTCACTGTTTTCAATCAGAGCGAATCGCACATGGGTGTCGCCATAATCACCAAAGCCAATGCCCGGCGAGACACATACCTTCGCGTCCTGCAGCAGCTTTTTGGCAAACTCCAGCGATCCCATTGCCGCATACGGCTCCGGAATTTTAGCCCAGACGTACATGGACGCTTTTGGCATGTCCACCATCCAGCCAGCTTCATGCAACCCTTTGACCAGCACATCACGGCGACGCTTATACTGCGCAGCAATCTCATGCACACACTGCTGATCGCCTTCAAGTGCTGCAATAGCCGCGACCTGAAGCGGGGTAAAGGTACCGTAGTCGTGATAACTCTTGATGCGCGCCAGGGCATTCACCAGCGTCTTGTTGCCCACCATAAAGCCGATGCGCCAGCCAGCCATGTTGTAGCTTTTCGACAGCGTAAAGAACTCAACCGCCACATCGCGTGCGCCAGGAACCTGCATAATCGAAGGGGCTTTCCAGCCGTCATAGACAATATCGGCATAGGCTAAATCATGCACCACCAGCACGTCGTAACGTTTGGCCAGGGCGACCACTTTTTCAAAGAAATCGAGCTCTACGCACTGCGCCGTCGGGTTCGACGGAAAACCGAGGATCATCATCTTAGGTTTCGGATAGCTTTCGCGAATCGCACGTTCCAGTTCGTTAAAGAAATCGACCCCTTCCACCAGTGGTACGGAGCGAACCTGCGCTCCGGCAATCACTGCGCCATAAATGTGAATCGGGTAGCTCGGATTGGGCACCAGTACAGTATCACCATGATCCAGTGTCGCCAGCATCAGGTGCGCCAGACCTTCTTTTGAGCCGATGGTGACAATCGCCTCGCTTTCAGGGTCGATATCAACCTGGTAGCGATCCTGATACCAGCGAGAAATTGCACGACGTAATCGAGGAATACCGCGAGAGGTGGAGTAGCCGTGCGTATCCGGACGCTGAGCAACCGTACATAACTTCTCAACAATATGCGGCGGTGTTGGGCCGTCAGGGTTACCCATGCTGAAATCAATAATGTCTTCGCCGCGCCGACGCGCAGCCATTTTCAGTTCAGCAGTGATGTTGAATACATAAGGGGGGAGACGATCGATACGCGTAAAACGGCGTTCAGGACTGAATTCAGCCATAGATTCCTCAGATTAACGTTAGCGCCCGGACCGTCCGAGCGACGCTGCCACCGATGTGGCATGTTTAGAAAATAACCTGAAAAAAAACATGCTGTCGAGAGGGAAATGAAAAAAAAGAGTGCGCGCTAAAATCGGAACCCTGCTGCATTGAAAAGCGGAAGCGTCCGAAGTGACAGCCTCTTTCTGATATCTGTTGTGTAACACGATGATATCAAAACCGTTACCTGCTCAGGCGTTATCACAAAAAAATCGGGAGACTTCAGCCCTCTCCTGATAATCCCCTTTGCAAAACAGGTTTTTTCCCCATTTGATAAACCTGACGGATAGCTGGTCAATACGCGCCAGGTTTTTTATCATGGTTCTTTCCCGTTTTCCCTGGTCTACTCGTGCACGAAATATTCAATATGCTGCTGGCAGTTTTTGACCGTGCGGCATTAATGCTGATTTGCCTGTTTTTCCTCATCCGCATTCGCCTGTTCCGCGAGCTTTTGCACAAGTCTGCGCACTCGCCAAAAGAGCTGCTGGCCGTAACCGCGATCTTCTCGCTGTTCGCGTTGTTCAGCACATGGTCCGGCGTGCCGGTCGAGGGATCGCTGGTTAACGTGCGTATCATTGCCGTCATGTCCGGCGGGATTTTGTTTGGCCCGTGGGTCGGCGTCATCACCGGACTGATTGCCGGTACGCACCGTTACCTGATTGATATCGGTGGCGTGACGGCAATTCCCTGTTTTATTACCAGTATTATTGCCGGGGTACTGTCAGGATGGATTAACCGCAAGATCCCGAAAAAGCAGCGCTGGCGCGCCGGGATCATCGCCGGCATGGTGTGCGAAACGCTGACCATGATCCTGGTGGTGGTGTGGGCCCCCACTATCGCACTGGGGCTGGATATCGTTTCGAAAATCGGTATTCCCATGATCCTCGGCAGCGTCTGCATCGGTTTTATCGTGCTGCTGGTACAAAGCGTTGAGGGAGAAAAAGAGGCCAGTGCCGCGCGTCAGGCGAAGCTGGCGCTGGATATCGCCAACAAAACGCTGCCACTCTTCCGCCATGTGAACGCGGAGTCGTTACGTCAGGTCTGCGATATTATCCGCCGCGATATTCATGCCGATGCGGTCGCCATTACCAATAACGACCACGTACTGGCTTACGTCGGCGTCGGGGAACACAATTACCGCGATAATGACGATACCATTAGCCCCACCACCCGACAGGCGATCAACTACGGTAAAATCATCATTAAGAACAATGATGAAGCTCACCGAACGCCGGAAATCCACTCCATGCTGGTGATTCCGCTGTGGGAAAAAGGCGTGGTAACGGGCACACTAAAAATCTACTACTGCCACGCGCACCAGATCACCTCCACGCTTCAGGAGATGGCCATCGGCCTGTCGCAGATTATCTCTACCCAGCTGGAAGTTTCCCGTGCAGAACAGCTGCGCGAGATGGCAAATAAGGCAGAGCTGCGCGCGCTTCAGAGCAAAATCAATCCTCATTTTCTGTTTAACGCGCTGAACGCCATCTCGTCCTCCATCCGGATGAATCCGGACACCGCGCGTCAGCTTATATTCAATCTGTCGCGCTACCTGCGCTACAACATTGAACTGAACGATGACGAGCAGATCGACATCAAAAAAGAGCTGTATCAGATCAAGGACTATATCGCGATTGAGCAGGCCCGTTTTGGCGACAAGCTCACGGTGATTTACGATATCGATGAAGAGGTCAACTGTGTGATCCCAAGCCTGCTGATCCAGCCGCTGGTGGAAAACGCGATTGTTCACGGCATTCAGCCGTGTAAAGGTAAAGGCGTGGTCACCATCAGCGTAACCGAAAGCGGTAACCGCGTGCGCATTGCCGTGCGCGATACCGGCCACGGTATTGATCCAAAAGTCATTGAGCGCGTGGAGTCTAACGAAATGCCGGGCAATAAAATTGGACTGCTGAACGTGCACCATCGGGTCAAGCTGTTGTTCGGCGACGGACTGCACATTCACCGTCTCGAACCCGGCACCGAAATTGCTTTTTACGTCCCGAATGAACGCTCCCCCGTTCATGCGGCGACATCACTGTTGCCATAGGCCGGAGTAATCAATGAAAGTCATCATCGTGGAAGATGAAATTCTGGCTCAACAGGAGCTGAGCTGGCTTATCAAAACGCACAGCCAGATGGAGATTGTGGGTACCTTTGAGGATGGTCTGGACGTGCTCAAGTTCTTGCAGCATAACCGGGTCGACGCCATTTTTCTGGATATCAACATTCCATCACTGGACGGTGTATTACTGGCGCAAAATATTAATCAGTTTGCTCATAAGCCGTTTATTGTTTTCGTCACCGCATGGAAAGAGCACGCCGTAGAAGCCTTCGAACTTGAAGCGTTTGACTATATTCTGAAGCCTTACCAGGAATCGCGTATTGTCAGCATGCTGCAAAAGCTGGAAGCCGCATGGCAACAACAGGCCACGCCTGCTAACGCAAGCCCGGCGATACGTGAAAACGACACCATAAACCTGGTCAAGGATGAACGCATCATCGTGACGCCTATCGACGATATCTACTATGCCGAAGCGCACGAGAAGATGACGTTTGTCTATACACGGCGTGAATCATACGTGATGGCAATGAACATCACCGAGTTTTGCAACAAACTGCCGGCGGCGCACTTTTTCCGCTGTCACCGTTCGTTTTGCGTCAATCTAAACAAGATCCGCGAGATCGAACCGTGGTTTAACAACACCTATATTTTGCGTCTGAAGGATCTTGATTTTCAGGTCCCGGTGAGTCGCAGCAAGGTGAAAGAGTTCCGCCAGCTGATGCATCTGTAAAAATCCCCTCTCCCGCAGGAGAGGGATAGTTGTCAGAGGATTTGACCCAGTACCTGACGCAGGTGCGCGCCCGAGCCAAGCAGGCCTGGATTATCGTGCACAATCAGGTACACAGGGATGTCCTGCACATAGCTTCTGAAGCGACCTTTGTCTTCAAACGCACCGCGGAAGCCTGAGGCTGTAAAGAAGTCGAGGAAACGCGGTACGATCCCGCCCGCGATATAGACTCCCCCGAAGGTACCCAGCGTCAGCGCCAGGTTGCCGCCAAACCGTCCCATGATCACACAGAACAGCGACAGCGCACGGCGACAGTCGATGCAGCTGTCCGCCAGCGCGCGCTCGGTCACATCTTTTGGCTGCAGATTTTCCGGCAGACGGCCGTCTGATTTTACAATCGCACGGTACAGATTCACCAGCCCCGGACCGGAAAGCACGCGCTCGGCGGAGACGTGGCCGATTTCAGCGCGCAGCTCTTCGAGGATAATGCCCTCTTCTTCGCTGTTGGGCGCAAAGTCCACGTGACCGCCCTCACCCGGCAGGCTTACCCAGCGCTGGTCGACGTGAACCAGATGTGAAACGCCAAGACCGGTACCGGCACCGTAGACCGCAATCGGCTTACCTTCTACTGGCGCTGTACCGCCAAATTGAATCAGATGCTCTGGCTTCAGCATCGGGATCGCCATGGACACGGCAGTAAAGTCATTGATGATTTCAAGATGCGAAAAACCAAGGTTTTTTTTCATCTCAGCGATGGAAAATGCCCAGACATGGTTGGTCATCGCCACCCAGTCACCGGTAATCGGGCAGGCAATGGCGATACATCCGTCTTCGATGCTCACCTGTTGCTCTTCAAGATAGACCCGAACAACGGCCTCAAGACTTGGATAATCCAGCCCTGAATAGGTTTTCGCCCGGGAAATTTCACCGCTATTTACATCGCATAGGGCAAGGCGAGCATTCGTGCCGCCCACATCGCCTACCAAAGCATACTTTGTCATTCTTCTACTGCTCCGCTAAAGTCAGAATAAATCTTTGGGACACTGTAAGTTCAAGGCGTGATAACAACAACGACCGGAAGGTGAATGCCCGTGGATTATCGATCTTCGTCACAGAATAACTTTACCGTTTCAGCACCTTTTGCACTATTGCCATAAAGCTGATTGTGCAAAGTAACGTAATAGCGTTTTGTACAAGGAAATCATCATGCTCCATCCGCGAGCCAGAACCATGCTCTTACTGGCAATACCGGCGCTGATCATTGGCGTTGCCTCAAGTCTGGTGCTCATTGTCGTGATGAAAGTCGCGTCGGTGTTGCAGGCGATGTTATGGACGGCGCTTCCTGCACAACTGGGCGTCAGCGTGGATTCGCCGGGATGGATCATGTTGATGCTGACGCTCACCGGCGTTGCGGTGGGTCTGGTGATCCGCTTTAGCCCCGGGCACGCCGGGCCGGATCCGGCGCTTGAGCCACTGATCGGTGCGCCCGTTCCCCCCTCGGCGCTGCCGGGGCTGATTATCGCGTTGATCCTGGGTCTGGCGGGCGGTGTCAGCCTTGGTCCTGAACACCCCATCATGGCGGTAAACATTGGTATGGCGGTCTTTCTCGGTTCGCGCATTTTACCCCGGGTCGGTGCGCTGGACTGGACCATCCTCGCCTCTGCAGGCACCATCGGGGCGCTTTTCGGCACGCCCGTTGCCGCCGCCCTTATTTTTTCTCAGACGCTTACCAGCAATAACGACGTCCCGCTCTGGGATAAACTCTTTGCGCCGCTGATGGCCGCTGCGGCTGGTGCGCTCACGACCAGTCTGTTTTTCCATCCTCATTTCTCACTCTCTCTGCCCCACTACGGTCAGATGCATATTGCCGATATTTTCAGCGGTGCCATCGTCGTCGCGATCGCCATTGCACTCGGGATGATTGCGGTATGGTGCCTTCCGCGCCTGCACCGTCTGATGCACCGGCTGAAGCACCCGGTGCTGATTCTGGGGGCGGGTGGTCTGATGCTGGGCGTGTTAGGGGCTATCGGCGGAACGGTAACGCTGTTTAAAGGCCTTGATGAAATGCAGCAGTTGGCTTTCAGCCAGGTGTTCAGCGTGTCTGATTACCTGCTGTTTGCGCTGGTTAAACTGGCGGCGCTGGTGGTGGCTGCTGCATGTGGGTTCCGCGGTGGGCGTATCTTCCCGGCGGTGTTTATCGGCGTGGCGTTGGGGCTGATGCTGCATGAACATGTGGATGCGGTGCCGGCAGCGATAACGGTCTCTTGCTCAATTCTGGGGCTGGTGCTGGTGGTGACGCGCGATGCGTGGCTGAGCCTGTTTATGGCGGCGGTAGTGGTGCCGGATTCAACGCTCTTCCCCCTGCTCTGTATCGTGATGTTGCCCGCCTGGCTTCTGCTGGCGGGCAAACCGATGATGATGGCCTGGCGAAACGACAAGTAATCAGGCGTTATTACGCGCTTCCAGAGCCTTGGTAAGCGCCCCGAGCAGCGGCGGGATATCCGCTTTCGGGAGCATCACCTCAATCAACGAGAGCCGCTCGTGGTGCGCCACTTTTTCAAGTACGTCCGCCAGCTGTTCCGCTTCACTGACCCGCCAGCACTCAGACTGAGGATCGAGGCTCAACGCCTGCGGAATGTGCGTCCAGTTCCACAAAGCAATGTCGTTATACCGCTGCTCCGCCCCGTGGATAGCCCTTTCAACCGTGTAGCCTTCGTTGTTGAGCACCAGAATAATGGGGTGCTGTTTATCACGCAGCATCGAGCCTAGTTCCTGAATGGTGAGCTGGGCCGCGCCATCCCCCGTCAGCACAATCACGCGCCGGTTCGGGCATGCGGTTTGTGCACCAAACGCCGCCGCCAGCGTGTAACCAATCGAGCCCCACAGCGGCTGGACGATAAAGTTCACATCAGCCGGTAAACGCAGATCAATCGCGCCGAAGGCCGATGTTCCCTGGTCGGCAAGGATAATGTCCCCCGGGCGAATAAAGGTTTGCAACGTTCTCCAGAAATTCTCCTGGGTAAGCGAACCGTCCGGCTGCGGGAACGGTATTGCGCCGGATGATGACGACATAAGGCCAGCATGCACGTGCTGTTTGCAGAGTTCGACCAGCGTCTCAATCGCCTGGTTCATTGGGATGCCGGTAAACCAGACATCCCCGACGCGTGCGGCATGCGGCTGAACTTCAATGGTTTGCGCCGGGGTAAGCTGGTGCGTGAACCCGGCCGTCAGGGTATCGGTAAAACGCGTGCCAACACACAATACCGTGTCAGCCCCTTCAATCGCCTCTTTTACCGCACCGGTGCTGGCTGAACCACTGTATGTGCCGTAAAAACCCGCCTGACGCTCGTCGAATATCCCTTTCCCCATCAGCATGGTGGCATGGGCCATCGGTACCTCTTTCACCCACTTCTGTAGCGCATGCTTCAGGCCATGGCGCAGAACAAGGAAGTCGGCCAGCAGCGCGGTACGTTTGCTCATCGCCAGTTTGTTCTCAGCAGCATCCCGGAACGCTTTCAGGCAGGCGCTATCGGCATGAGCCTGCTTATGAGTGAGAGCGTTTACAGGCGGCGTAGCGGCTTTTTTTGCCACATCGGCGGGTAACATCAGATAACCGGGGCGGCGTTCCCGAAGCATGGTTGTCAACACACGGTCGATTTCATAACAGGCATTTTGTTCGGTAAGGACCGCCTGTGCGACGGTGATCGGCTCGCTCATATGATAAAAGTGACGGAACTCCCCATCCCCCAACGTATGATGCAGCAGCTCTCCCCTTTGCTGTGCCGCCGTACCCGGCGCCCCCACAATATGTAAAACCGGGACATGCTCGGCATAGCTGCCGGCAATACCGTTCATGGCACTTAACTCCCCAACGCCGAATGTGGTCAGCAGCGCGGCAAAGCCCTTACATCGGGCGTATCCGTCAGCGGCATAGGATGCGTTCAGCTCATTGGCACAGCCCACCCAACAAATATCCGGGCTGTCTATTACGTGGTCGAGAAACTGCAGGTTATAGTCGCCCGGCACGCCAAACAGATGATCGGCACCACAATCTGTAAGACGGTCCAGCAGGTAATCGGCGACGCAGTATGGGGTTCGCATAACAGGTGTCCTTCTGACGTTGACCTCACTTTGAGTATTAAAGAAGCGTGATGGCTGTCCATAATTGGTCGTAAGAAGGGCATGGAAAGAATGCTTTACAAAAAAGGCTGCGCTATGCTCTTTTTTTTCATGTAAATGTAAACGTATACACTGATTTTTCCTTTCAGCGCCAGAGGGCATCAGAATGGGTTACCAGCCGGACAAAAATCGTTATCAGACAATGCAGTATCGCCGCTGTGGGCAAAGCGGACTCAGGTTGCCTGCCATCTCACTCGGGTTGTGGCACAATTTTGGCGACGCCACGCTTGTCGAAAACAGCCGTCAACTTTTACAACGCGCGTTCGATCTGGGTATTACGCATTTCGACCTTGCCAATAATTACGGTCCTCCTCCCGGCTCAGCCGAACGTAACTTCGGTCGCATTTTGCAGGAAGATTTCCTGCCATGGCGCGACGAGCTGATCATCTCGACCAAAGCGGGTTATACCATGTGGGATGGCCCCTACGGCGACTGGGGGTCACGCAAATATCTGGTTGCCAGCCTGGATCAAAGCCTGAAGCGTATGGGGCTGGAATATGTGGATATCTTCTATCATCACCGTCCTGACCCACAAACGCCACTGCTGGAAACCATGAAAGCGCTTGACCATGTGGTGCGCCAGGGAAAAGCTCTTTACGTCGGGTTATCAAATTACCCTGCAGAACAGGCCCGCAAGGCTATCGATATCCTGAACGACCTTGGGACGCCGTGTCTGATCCACCAGCCGAAATATTCGATGTTTGAACGTGCGCCAGAGGAAGGCCTGCTGGACGTGCTGCAGGAAAAAGGCGTCGGCTGCATTCCCTTCTCGCCGCTGGCGGGGGGACAGCTGACTAACCGCTACCTGAACGGTATTCCTGCAGACTCGCGTGCGGCAAGCGGCAGTAAGTTCCTTAATCCCGATCAGATCACCGAAGAGAAGCTGGAGAAGGTTCGTCAACTGAACGCGCTGGCGGAAAGCCGCGGCCAGAAACTGTCACAGATGGCGCTGGCGTGGATTTTACGCCACGAGTCGGTAACGTCAGTGCTGATTGGGGCCAGTAAAACTGCCCAGATTGACGATGCCGTGGCCATGCTGGAAAACCGCTATTTCTCGGCGGAAGAACTGGCAATCATTGATGGGATACTGAACAGCTCAAAATAAAATCACTTTTAGCAAAAAGTGCTCTCATTCATGAATTAGGAGTTGAGGCGATGAAACGAGCCTTTACCAACTCGTAATATTGCGTTAACAGGCCCCACAAAGGCCCCGATCGTGAAGGAGAAAGAGTATGTTCAGGTCACTGATTCTTGCAGCGGTATTACTGGCTTCGGCCCCGCTGATCGCCACTGCGGGCGAAATCACCCTGTTGCCATCAGTTAAATTACAAATTGGCGATCGTGACGACTACGGCAGATACTGGGACGGTGGCTACTGGCGCGACCGTGATTACTGGAACCGTCACTATGAGTGGCGCGGCGACCGCTGGCGCAGACATGATAATGGCCTGCATCGCGGCTGGTACAAAAACAACGCCTATGAGCGTGGTTACCGTGAAGGCTGGAACGATCGTGACGACCGCCGCGGTGGCTGGGGTCACGGTGGCAGAGGACACGGTGGTCACGGCCATCATCACTAATGCATCATCAGTAATGCATCATCAGTAATGCAAAAAGGAGCCTCCCGGCTCCTTTTTCTTTGGTTCAACGCGATGCTATAACCCCAGAGCAGTGCCGACCAGGAGCCACAGGTTCAACGACACCACTACCGCCACAATGACCCAACCGGTTCGTTTCACCAGCGTGCTGTTCACCAGTTCGCCCATCAGGCTTTTGTCACTGGTAAAGATCAGCAGCGGCACCAGTGCAAGCGCGATACCAAAACTCAGCAGTACCTGGCTCATGACCAGAATTCTCGTGGGATCCAGCCCCATCAGAATCACAACAAAGGAGGGCAGCATGGTCACGGAGCGACGAACCCAAAGCGGAATGTGGAAACGAACAAAGCCCTGCATCACCACCTGCCCTGCCAGCGTCCCCACAACCGTTGACGAGAGACCGGCCGCCACCAGGCTCAGCCCGAATATCGTGGCAGCAGCGTGGCTCAGTAACGGTTCCAGTGTAAGGTATGCCTGGTCGAGATCGGCAATACCGGTGTGACCGTTGAAATGGAAAGCGGCAGCAGCAGTCGCCATCATCGCCAGGTTCACAAAACCGGCAATGGTCATGGCGATCGCCACATCCCATTTCGTCGCAGAGTAACGCTCTTTGCGCGTCCCACCGTGCAGGTGCTGTGTCAGCGAGGAATGCAGGTAAATGACATGCGGCATGATGGTTGCGCCCAGCACCCCGGCGGCCAGGAACACCGCTTCAGAGGTTGGCAGGCTCGGGATAATCATCCCTTTGCTGAGCTGTGCCAGATTCGGCTGAGAGAAAATCAGCTCGACGATATAGGCCGCCGCCACAAACAGCAGCAGCCCGCCGATAACTTTTTCCAGCGGTTTTTGACCGCGACGCTGCAGCATCAGGATCAGGAAAGTGGCAATCCCGGTGAGCACCGCGCCCTGAAGCAGCGAGACGCCGAGGATCAATTTAAAACCAATCGCGGCCCCGATGAATTCGGCGAGGTCGGTTGCCATGGCGATAATTTCCGCCTGAACCCAGTAAAGCCATACCGCCGGACGCGGATAGTGATCGCGAATTTGTTCAGCCAGGTTTTTGCCCGTGGCAATCCCCAGCTTCGCGGACAGCATCTGGATCAACATGGCCATCAGGTTAGCCCACACGACCACCCAGAGCAGCTTATAGCCGAAGCTGGCCCCGGCCTGAATATTGGTCGCAAAGTTACCTGGATCGATATAGCCGATGGCAGCAATGAACGCAGGTCCCATTAACGCGAACCGCAACTTGCGCGCTGCTCTGCCACTGCTACCCTCTACGCGACTGTTTGTCATTTCTGCCTCTGGAAATATAGCCTTTGCTATGTTTAATGCTATCAAAATGAGAATGATTATCAAGATCATTTAGTGAGTTTATAGTGATTTCTCTGATAGCTTTGAACAATAGACGGGCGGGTAAGGTGGGGCGATCTAACAAAACCTGCAATCGCGCACGCTTTTGTGAAGACTAGCACACAAACTTAACTTTTCACTCATTTACCTAACATAACAAAAATGTATTGTGGATCACTAATTTTGAGACTCGTCACAGGATGTAACTATAGTGTGTCCTTGATCTCGTTTTCTTTTCGCTTGTTACATAGAATGTGCACGAAAATTAAACCTGCCTCATATTTGGAGCAAATATGGACCGCGTCCTTCATTTTGTCCTGGCACTCGTTGTCGTTACTGCGCTTGCGTTACTGGTCAGCCATGACCGTAAAAAAATCCGCATCCGCTTTGTTGTTCAGCTTCTCGTTATTGAAGTTTTGCTCGCGTGGTTCTTCCTGAACTCCAACGTGGGGCTTGGCTTCGTAAAAGGCTTCTCCGAAATGTTCGAAAAACTGCTCGGATTCGCCAACGAAGGGACGAACTTTGTCTTCGGTAAAATGAACGACGAAGGTCTGGCGTTCTTCTTCCTGAAGGTACTGTGCCCTATCGTCTTCATCTCTGCGCTGATCGGTATTCTGCAACACATTCGTGTTCTGCCTGTCGTTATCCGCGCCATTGGTACCGTACTCTCCAAAGTTAACGGCATGGGTAAACTGGAATCGTTCAACGCCGTCAGCTCCCTGATCCTGGGTCAGTCTGAGAACTTCATCGCCTATAAAGACATCCTCGGTAAGATGTCCCGCAACCGCATGTACACCATGGCAGCCACCGCAATGTCTACCGTCTCCATGTCTATCGTGGGTGCGTATATGACGATGCTGGAACCTAAATACGTGGTTGCCGCACTGGTCTTGAACATGTTCAGTACCTTTATCGTTCTCTCTCTGATCAACCCGTACCGTGTTGACGAAGGCGAAGAGAACCTGCAGATGGCAAATCTGCATGAAGGTCAGAGCTTCTTCGAAATGCTGGGTGAGTACATTCTGGCTGGTTTCAAAGTGGCGATTATCGTTGCGGCGATGCTGATCGGCTTTATTGCCCTGATTTCTGCTCTGAACGCCCTGTTCGCAGCGGTTCTGGGTATCTCCTTCCAGGGCATTCTGGGCTACATCTTCTACCCGGTTGCCTGGGTGATGGGTGTTCCTGCACATGAAGCGCTGCAGGTAGGCAGTATCATGGCGACCAAACTGGTCTCTAACGAATTCGTTGCAATGATGGATCTGCAGAAAATTGCCAGCACGCTCTCTCCACGCGCGGAAGGCATCCTGTCCGTGTTCCTGGTCTCCTTCGCTAACTTCTCTTCCATCGGTATTATCGCCGGTGCGATTAAAGGTCTGAATGAAGAACAGGGTAACGTGGTTTCTCGCTTCGGTCTGAAGCTGGTTTACGGTTCTACGCTGGTGAGCGTACTGTCTGCCTCTATTGCGGCACTGGTACTGTAACACCTGCAGCGAAATAAAAACCGGGAGCTCAGCTCCCGGTTTTTTTATGTCCGTAGTTCATTAAGCGGTTTGGGTTTACCAATCAGGTAACCCTGCAGATAGTCGACCCCGAAGTGAAGCAGCTTCTCCCGCTGTTCCGGCGTTTCAACATACTCGGCCACCACACTCAGTGATTTCGTCTTCGCCAGGTTGCAAATCGACTGCACGATCATCGCATCCATATCATCGGTACAGATATCTTTTACAAAGCACCCGTCAATTTTGATAATGTCCGCCTGCAGACGTCTGAGACGTTCGTAGTTGGCATATCCGGTGCCGAAATCATCAATCGCGATCCGGAAACCGCAGTCCCGCAACTGCTGAATGTTTTTGATACTGCTGCCCGAATTAGAGAAAGCCTGCTCTTCGGTGATCTCAATCACCACCGCCTGTGGTGCTACGCCATAGCGTTCAAAGAGCGAGCAAATCTCGATGGCCACCTCTTTTTGCATCAACGTCAGGGGCATCAGATTGACAGAAAAACGCACTCCGGCATGCGTCGCTGGATGATCGCGCAGCCACACCAGTAATTTTTCCATCACGCACATGTCGAAGCGGTGGCTCAGGTTAAACTGGGCAATCAGCGGTATAAAGCGGTCTGGGGTGATGATCTCGCCCTCGCTTTCCATGCGCGTCAGTATTTCGTAATACCCGCTACCATCTGCCTTCTGGATTGGCTGGGCGTATAAATGAAACTGTCCGGCATCCAGAGCATGTTTAATGCGCGCTAACATCAAAACCCGCTCGGTTGTTTGTCCTGATGCCACCTCGAGGCTATTGGTGAGCGCCAGTACATTATGCGCTCCGCAAGATTGCTCAGCCAGCCAGCTGAGCTGCCCCAGCGTATGGTGTAACTTCTCACCGTTTTCAACCATTCCCCAGGAAGCGCCAAATTCAATATCCAGCCCGGTGTTGTTCCAGACAATCTTACGGCTGTTCAGCTGATCGACCATATGCTGCAGGCGCTCAGCGGTTCCCGGCCCCAGCAATACCAGCACCAGTTCGCTGCCCGGGAGCTGGAAAAGCCGCTCATCTTTTTGCAAAAATGGCTGCAGCGAGGTGGTCACCATCCGTTTGCAATGCACCCGCATAAGAATGCCGTAGTGACGACTCAAGAACTCGAGGTTGTCCATTCGCAGACAGCACACTTTGGCATCAGGGTGGTCCTGCAAAAAATCTTCCAGTGCACGAATGTTCGGTAAACCGGTCAGCGGATCGGTTAGCGCCCTGTCCTGCCAGTCCTGCTTCAGCCACTCGCTGCGCTGATAAATCCGCGACATGTAGAGCAAACAGATGGCGAAAGAGATAAGGACAGACAAAATAAAGGAGAGCGAATGGCCTGACTCCACGCCATTGAGGAAATTATAGTTATAGGTCAACAGCAGAAGTGCGGATGCCGCCCAGAAAAGAGAAATGAGCGCGTAGCTCAGGCGACTGATCCCTAACGTAAAGAGAATAAAAATCACTGGCATTAAATAGCCCGCAATAATAGGTGACTCAAAAGGAGCACATAAAATTGCGAGGATGACGATTAAAAGCATCAGCCAGACTAATATATATAGCGATTTCTTTTGAAAAAACACGGGCTTCACACTGCGTCGCCAGAAGGTGATGGCATAACGTGGATTAATTATCATTCTTAACGGGTAATAGAACATCATGGTAAATATCAACGCCGCGCAGATCAGACTTTGTATATCGACTACGTTATAAATTGCGGTACCTTCACCGAAGAAGGTTGAGATAGTAACCGGGAAATGGAACAAATAACCTGCCAGGTACATCGACACTTTTATGCCTATCGGTACCATAAAGCCGAGCCAAAATATCCGTAACCCAATATGCTTGTTCGGCACGCAGTAGCGCCAGCGCTTGCCCAGTATGATCCTGAGGATGCCGCACCCCGCAAACACCGAGAACGTCTGACAGAACAATAAAACTGAATATTGTAGCGGTGCTAAATCAATGCTGAATATATTAGTGATAGTAAAACTTAACAGAACAGGAATAACCGCCCGACGCCCAAATACCAGAATAACCGCCAGCATTACGCTTAAAGGCAGCCATGCTAAATATACGTCATGACCATTAACAACAGCGCGCGGAGAGATATAACGGGAGAATGGCACCGCAACCAGGCAAAGCGCCAGGGCAGTTATAAATATCTTTACATTATTGTAAGTTTTTCTATTCATTAAGTTAGATAATCTATTTTCCATTCGTATCATTGACCGGATGGATAATAGGTTTATTAATTGCGCGAATCAAGTTGAAGTCTATTTATAGACCGCTTTATTGATTTTGATTGAGGTGAGGTACAAAAACACCTCTATTTCAGCAACAAATTAGGGTGAAGAGTTTTACAAAAGCATAAAAAAACCCCCGTCTTTCGACGAGGGTTCAAATTTTGGTGGAGCTAAGCGGGATCGAACCGCTGACCTCTTGCATGCCATGCAAGCGCTCTCCCAGCTGAGCTATAGCCCCACAGGACCTCTTTACGAACCAAACCTGATGGGTGCAGGTTTTGGTGGAGCTAAGCGGGATCGAACCGCTGACCTCTTGCATGCCATGCAAGCGCTCTCCCAGCTGAGCTATAGCCCCATCGTAAAGCTGTCATGTTGACGGGCGGCATAATATGAATTCCGCTGCGGAGTGTCAACGGCAAAATCAATGACGGCGGTTCAATCGCCGAAAAATCATGCAAATGAATCACTTTGCGAGTCTGCTCGCAGTCATGAGTTAAGCCTGTCACATTTTCCTCTAAAACGGTGCTATAAAATGAGCCGTTAATTAACCCCACGAATATTCAGGAAATTGCATGATCAAGGAACGAATGACGCCAGAAGAGTTAGCCCTGCTCACTGGCTATAGCCGCCAGACCATCAATAAATGGGTACGCAAAGAGGGTTGGATTACATCGCCAAAACCAGGAGTCCAGGGCGGCAAAGCGCGTCTGGTGCACGTTAATGAAAAAGTGCGTGAGTTTATCCGCAGCGCGCGCCGGGCAAGTGAAACGGCTGAGATACCAGAAAGTGCCAGCCATGATGGCTCGCTTCACTCCCTGCTCCTGACGCTGGCAAATGAAATGACGCCGGAAGAGCAAAGGCAGATGACATCACTGTTACTGCGGGAAGGGATTACCGGATTGTTGCAACGTTTAGGGATACGCGACCAGAACTGATATGAAAAGATTCCGTAGCAAAATGACCACAGAAGAGCTGGCAGAAAATTTGGGTGTTGCACGGCAAACGGTGAACCGCTGGATACGCCAGCAGGGATGGAAAACCGAGGGCGTCAATGGGGTGAAAGGCGGACGTGCACGGCTGATTCACATTGATGCCCGCGTGAAGGAGCACATCATGAGCCTCCCGGCTGTCCGTAACCGTCAGGCGGTGTACCATCTGGCGGAGGTGACATCGTTGTACAGTGACCCCTCCTCTACTTTGCGTCCTGGGATCATCGAGACGCTGGAGAATATGACGCACCTTGAGCAGGAACGTCTGGATGCGTTACTGAAGCGAGAAGGGATACGCGGCTTTCTTGCACGTCTCGGCATTGCTGAATTTAATGCATAAAAAAACGGCAGGTTTCCCTGCCGTTTTTCATGGTTCAGGCGTTATTACTGCTGGTTTTCGCGCTCAGTAATAAAATCCAGCGCCTTGTTAATGCGCGCTACGCTGCGTGATTTACCAATGGCATGAACGGTAACATCAAGTGCCGGAGACTGACCCGCACCGGTGACTGCCACACGCAGTGGCATACCCACTTTGCCCATACCAACTTCCAGCTCATCTGCCGTCGCCTGAATGGCATGATGCACATTCTCGGCAGTCCAGTCAGTCATCGCCGCCAGTTTGTCACGCACCACTTCGAGTGGCTGACGCGCAACCGGACGCAGGTGCTTCTTCGCCGCGTCTGCATCGAACTCGTCAAACTCTTCATAGAAGTAGCGGCAGCTTTCAGCGATCTCTTTCAGCGTTTTGCAACGCTCGCCGAGCAGTTTCACCAGTTCCGCCAGTTCAGGGCCAGTACGAGTATCAATATTTGCCTGCTCAATGTGCCACTGCAGGTATGTCGCCACATATTCCGGCTGCATGGTATTGATGTAGTGGTGGTTCAGCCAGAGCAGCTTATCAGTGTTAAACGCGCTCGCAGATTTGCTCACCGCGCCCAGAGAGAACAGATTGATCATCTCTTCACGGCTAAAGATCTCCTGATCGCCGCTGGACCAGCCCAGACGCACCAGATAGTTCAGAAGCGCTTCCGGCAGATAGCCGTCGTCGCGATACTGCATGACGCTGACTGCACCGTGGCGTTTAGACAGTTTTTTGCCGTCGTCGCCATTGATCATGGACACGTGCGCATAGACCGGAACAGGGGCGTTCAGCGCTTTCAGGATGTTGATTTGACGTGGGGTGTTGTTGATATGGTCTTCGCCACGGATAACATGCGTGATTTCCATATCCCAGTCGTCAACCACAACGCAGAAGTTATAGGTTGGGGAACCGTCGGTGCGGCGGATGATCAGATCGTCCAGCTCCTGGTTGCTGAATTCGATCGGGCCACGGATCTGGTCGTCAAAAATTACCGAGCCGTCCTGCGGGTTAGCAAAACGCACCACGCACGGTTCATCAGCAGCATGCTCGCTATGGTCATGGCGGCAGCGGCCGTCATAACGCGGTTTTTCACCCTTCGCCATCTGATCTTCACGCAGCGCATCAAGGCGTTCTTTGGAGCAATAGCATTTATACGCTGTACCCGCGACCAGCATCTCATCAATCACGGCGTTGTAGCGGTCAAAACGTTTGGTCTGGAAATACGGGCCTTCGTCCCACTCCAGATTGAGCCAGTTCATACCATCCATAATGGCTTCAATTGCTTCCGGCGTGGAGCGCTCGAGATCGGTGTCTTCAATACGCAGTACGAACTCACCTTTGTTGTGGCGTGCAAAAAGCCAGGAATAGAGAGCGGTACGTGCACCACCGACGTGCAGATAGCCTGTCGGGCTCGGCGCGAAGCGAGTTTTGATTTTCATGAAATGGCCTTACGTTATAAAGATGCCGGCAATCGGCAAATCCTGGGAAAAAAACAATGGGCAATATTCTATCACTGTGGGGGGATTCCTCAATGTTGATCCCTTTATCGTGAGGGAGTTTGCGATTTTTGTTTAGAAATCATGCGCCATCGCCCGTTTCGCGATCGTTTTGTTTAATTTTACGACGAACGAATAAAAACTTTAGAAAATGCGTTGACTCATTTTCAACTCTCCCTATAATGCGACTCCACACAGCGGGGGTGATTAGCTCAGTTGGTAGAGCATCTCCTTTACACGGAGGGGGTCGGCGGTT